>Ga0156450_144_pt1 | contig 62170 bp, 75 predicted proteins | sample RifOxyA2_FD_108093 | JGI IMG/M metagenome (GOLD analysis project Ga0156450, IMG submission 108093) | Candidatus Moranbacteria bacterium RIFOXYA2_FULL_43_15
AACACTTTGTATATAATTGACAACGCCAAAAACATCTCCGGCCTCGCCTCCGAAGCGAGCAAGCTCGCTGAAAACCAGAATAAAATTGTTAATCAACTTTCCAATAAATTGGCCGACCAGTCTCTCTCTGTTAACGAAAAGATCACTCTCATCGGAGCGAACCTGGAAGCACTCTCCCAAGAGCAGACCGAAACTATCAAAAATCAATTTACCGGACACAATACCCGCCTGACAGATTTGGAAACCCAGATGGCGGACATGAAAAGCGCCATGTACGTGGAGAGATACGATGAACTTTGGGAATTCTATCTGCTGTTCAAACCGGAAAGCCTGAAAAATTTGGTGTACGCGGAGGATGGCAACATCAGTCTTTTGGACGGAAAAATCACCGCGGCTGATATCGAAGCGCTGAATACGGTTAAGGCCAAAGATCTCGAGGCGACGAACAGTGTCAAGGGTGATGTTTTTGAGATGAGTGAAGAATCTTCCGGAAAAGGAACCATCCCGGCCGGAGAAACGGAAATTGAAATAGAAACACCATATGCCAATGAGAACGCGAAGATTTCTATTACGCCGAGAGGGGACTCATTTGAACGGATACTTTTTTATGACGAAGTAAAAAACGGGGAAAGCTTTAAGGTTAAAATTAAAAAGGCGACGGAAGAAGGGGATATAAATTTTGACTGGCTGATTATAAAATGATTATTTTATCGCCCAAGCACCGGCGGCGTGTCCGGTGGACCAGGCGATTTGAAGATTATATCCGCCGGTTGGACCATCCAGATCCAAAATTTCTCCGGCGAAAGACAAATTGGAAACGATTTTGGAGCGCATCGTTTTGGGGTCGACTTCTTTCAAGTTGACACCTCCGCTGGTTATCATGGCGTGATTGAAATCAAGAAGCGCTGTGGCAGTGATCGGAAAACTTTTTATCGCTCGCGCGAGATGGTTTCTTTTTGTTTTAGTTAAAGAATGTATTTTTTGGTCTTTTTCTATTTCCGCTAGCTTTATTAACAAGAAAGCGATTTTTTCCGGAAAAATTACGCTTAGATAATTTTTGAGATCTTTTTTCTTATTGTTTTCAAAATCAGCCTTGAACTTTTCTTCTAACTGGAAATTATTCAACGTCGGCAGCAAGTCCATTTCCAGCGCCACCGGACCGCTTTTGAGATGTTGGCCGATGGTCTTGCTGGCGTTGATAACGGCCGGACCGGAGAGTCCAAAGTGAGTAAAGATTATTTCACCTGAACCGATAGAAGTTTTTCTATCATTGGCGGTTAGATTGATAATAATATTTTTAAGGCTGATGCCTTGCAATTCTTTGATCCAAGTTTCGCCGGTTTCTATCGGAACTAGCGCCGGAGCAGGCGTGATGACGGTGTGTCCGATTTTTTCCAGTTTCTGGTACCAATCTCCCGTGGAGCCGGTGGTCGGATATGATTTTCCTCCGACAGCCAGAATAAAATTACGGGCGTGAATTTTTTTCTTTCCGGCCAATTCCAAATATTCTATTTTTTTATCTTCAATCTTAAACCCGGAAACATCTTGGCCAAATATTATTTTTACCCCGTTTTGTTTCAGAGCTTTTATTAGCGCGTTCCGTACGTCGGTTGCCCGGTCGCTCAGGGGAAAAACCCGGCCGTTTTTTTCCGTTTTAAGCTTGAGGCCGAAAGTTTCGAAAAAGTCCATGGTTTCTTTCGGTCCAAAAATGGAGAGAGCGGAAAAAAGAAACTTGCCGTTTTTTCCTATCTTTTTGATGAACTCCCTGATATCATCGCCAGTTTGGGTAATATTGCAACGGCCATTTCCCGTGAGAAACAGTTTTTTTCCAAGAGTTTGGTTTTTCTCGATAAGCGCCACTCGCGCTCCCGATTGGCCGGCGCGAATAGCCGCCATCATCCCGGCCGGACCACCGCCGATAACTGCCACGTCAAAATTTTCTTTTTTAATTGGGTTAGTCATAAGCAATTTTCATTATGCCAAAAGCGTATCACATAAAAGTATATTTGGCTAAAAAACTATTCGGATGAAAAAAGTAAACAAAAAACCGTCCCGCTGAGCGGGACGGTTTCGTTAAATACTTCGGAAGTATTTAGGCAACTTTCGACACGTTCACAGCGCTAGGGCCTTTCGGACCATCAGCAACTTCAAACTGAACCTTGTCGCCTTCTCGCAATTCTTCAAAGACTACTCCTTGAAGCTCTTTCGAATGAAAGAAAAGATCCTTGTCATTTCCCTCGCGGGTAATGAATCCAAATCCGCGGTCAGAGACCAACTTTTTGATTGTTCCTTGTTCCATGGTGATAAATAATAAATTAGATACGTACCAATTTAAGGGCCTGCAAAAAAAGTTCGACGAGTCTCTAACTGCACGCTCATTGGGACTTGTAACCTATTGTAGGGTAAAAACAGGCGTTTGTCAAGCGCCATGCGGACAGGAGTAAATATTCGGGTGTATAATTGTAGTAACTTGTGATGGCAATATTAACCCTTATGGCAATTGATATTTTCAGTAAAAAGCGATATATGATCGGAGCAGTGGTACTTTTACTGTTGGTGGCAGCAACGGCTTTTTTACTTTCTTCAAAAAGCAAAAACGGCCAAAACCCCGTATTTCCGTTTGCACCTCCCACTCAATCTCCGTCCGCGCGGACTGGCGGCTCGGCTTATCCTGCCGATGTCTTAGATCTCAGTCATTGGAAATTGACGCTTCCAGCCACATCCCCGGAAAATTCTTCGAAACCTTTGGATATTTTTCAGCCGGAACTGGCGACATATGAGATGACCCCTTGGTTTAGGCTGGCTTCTGACAAGAAAGGAGTGGTATTTCGGGCGCCAGTCAACGCTCCGACGACTGCCAACTCGGATTATCCCCGGACGGAACTGCGGGAAATGACAGCGGATGGGGAAAATGAAGCTGCTTGGCCTTCTATCAGTGGGACGCATACGCTTTTTCTTGACCAAGCTATTACGGCTGTTCCTAAAAACAAGCCGGATGTGGTGGCGGGGCAAATCCATGGCGACGACGATGATCTGATTGTCATCCGTCTTGAGGAAAAAAAACTTTTTGTGGCACGGAGCCGCGCCAACCTCGCCACGCTTGACGAGAATTATACTCTGGGAAAAAGATTTACCATAAAATTTGTCGCTAGAGACGGAGAAATAGCCGTTTATTATAACGGAGGCGTCGCGCCGGTTTACACCTTGGAAAAAGAAGTTAACGAAGCCTACTTCAAAGCGGGGGTCTATACCCAGTCAAACTGCGAAACGGAAGAGTCGTCCGATTTATGCGCGGAAAATAATTATGGCGAGGTGGTCATTTATAAAATGAACGTCACGCATGAATAGGTGATCTGCTTTGCATCCCGCTACTTTTGCTTATGAGTGGCGCAATGTGCTATATTAAGGTTGTTAATAGGATGTAAGTAAAACGAAAATCAAATGAAAAAACAAAATTGTTGGGAATTTAAAAAATGCGGTCGAAATCCTGGCGGAGAAAACGAAAAGAAACTAGGCGCCTGTCCGGTTCCGGTGGCATCAAGATTGGACGGAGCGCATGGCGGCAAAAACGGAGGAAGGGTATGCTGGCTGATTGCTGGAACAATGTGCGATGGGAAAGTCCAGGGGACTTTCGCTGAAAAGGTAAGCGATTGTTTAGCTGATTGCGATTTTTACAAAAAAGTGAAAAGAGAAGAAGGAGGAAAATATGGAATTTAGCGAAGATATTGTTTGTAAAATCAGCCCAAGTTGCCTAAAAAATAGTGTGTCCAATTTTTATAACGGAACCCAAGAAGCGCCCATAAAAGGCGCTTTTGTTTTTAGCTTCGAGCAGCGCGAGAGCTTATAACCGTTATTTTAAACGGCTGGGAATCCTACGAAATGGAGGCGGCGGTCAAGGTGATGCGTGGGGAGGTGCCGTTTGATGGGGTGGAGTTGCGATAATCGTATCATATTGATACGATTATCGTAGGAAAATGATAAGAATTTACCTATAAGTAATTATTGGAAAAATAGAAGATATGCCTAAAATCTCAAAATATTTAAAATCTTTATCAGAAGAGGAATTGATTGATGAAATCAAGAAACTGCATAAGTTATTTCCCGATGTACGGGAATATTATCAAGGGGAGCTTATAGACGGTGGCGAAGAGGAATTATTGAAAAGATATAAGAAAATCATCAAGGATGAATTTTTGCCAGATCGTGGCTGGGGTGATGCTAAATTATCAGTGGCGCGTAAAGCAGCGAATGATTTTATTAAGCTAAGTAGAAACAATCGAAATGCAGCCGAAATAATGATCTATTATGTGGAAATTGGCGTAAAATATACGAATGCTTACGGGGATATAAATGAGCCCTTTTATGCCAGTATGGAAAAAATGTATCAGAAAGCTGTTTATTATGTGATCGAGCATGGATTAAAAGATGTCTTTGTGGAGCGATTAAAAAAAATGGTTGAAAATACGGAGAATATCGGCTGGGGTTTTCATGATGATCTCGGAGACATGTTTTCAGAATTTTTCCCAAACGTGCCAATTCGATAATCTAAATAGTAGCTTAAGGACTAAAAAATTATGAATGAGACGATTAAGCGTCAAAAAATCATAAATGGTTTATTTGATAAATTCGATAAGAATATTTTTGAAGGCATTCTTCTTGTGGGATCTATGAGTTATGGAAGAAATTATTCAGTAACAAAAAATTCTGACATAGATCTTATTTTTATTGTTAAAAGAGAGAATATTGATAAACTTCTAAGTCAGAATTTTTTTGTCGCAGCGGAGTATTTTAATATTGAGAAGCTTGGCCTCCTAAAAAGGAAAACTGATGGTTTTTGGATAGATCAACATGTAGACGGAGTAATGATAAATATGGGTGTTTATCGTTCAGAATCGTTTGAAAAATTTTGTTGTTTCCAAAAAAGAAAATGGAAAAGATCGGCCGAAGATGGCAGTGGCGGTTGGGACAAGGATAAAAAATATAAAGGCACGAATGGAAAAATCTATTCAGGCATAATCAATTTTAGAAAAAATAAAAAGTTGTACATCAAATCTTATAATATTTACGCCGAAGGAGCTTTCATAAGCAATGTATTTGCCAGCAATTTATTAACGTCCATAGTTTTGTATGACAAAAACGGGTCTGTTGCTAAAAATATAAACAAATTTAAATTTATGACTATAAAGAAATACGGCGCAGAAAGTATTTTAAATATATTGGAGTATGTTTTCAAAAAGATATCGGAAAATAAAAAGAAAGAAATAATCAAGAATATTTTTCCAACTAATATGAGAAAGTTGGCTTCTAAATTAAGTTGTGTATAAAAATGAATTCCCAGCTATTCTCACAAAAATTACCAACAAAAAATACCAGAGACTGTTGGATTTATGCGGAAAGAAAAGTTGGTGATTACCCAGAGCATACTGCCCGTGGTGGAAAATGGTTGGTATTTGTTGGTAATCACAATGTTGATAGGGCCTGGTTGAAAATCAGAAAGGCTGTTGAGGAAGGCAAACTCGGCGGTACGGCCAAAGTAGCGACTGCGAGAGTTAATTTGGATTTTCCGGGTTCAAAAACAAAAGTCATTTGTGTTTATACTTATGATTGGCGAGATGAACGAGATGTAAAAAGAGTTCGTGAAGAATTAAGAAAACTTGGCATTACTCGCAAAATAGCGTATAAATCCGATGATGACACAGATCGGGGAAAATATCGAACAACTGGTGCTACTGAAAAAATAAGCAAGTATTACGAGTAGAAATAATCACCGGAAATAATATAACCGCACGAAATGACTATACTTACTCCGGCTCAAAAAATACAAATTTTCAAACATCTTTTTCGTGGCAGAGAAGATGTTTTTGCTATGCGCTGGGAAAAGCAGGATGGATCGGCTAGTGGATATACGCCGGTTTGTCTCAATGAATGGAAACAGGGCTTGTGCAATAAGCTTATGCGGAAAAAATGTAAAGATTGTGACCATAAAGAATATGCTCAATTTAGTGATCAATATATCGAACAACATCTGATCGGTAATCGAATTTATGGAATCTATCCAATGTTGGAAAACAATAATTCATATTTTCTAGCTGCTGATTTTGACGGCAAAAAAATGTTTCGAAACGTTATCACGAAACTTAATCCATATTTTCTTTACGGATTTACCGCTACTCCGGAACGAAAAAACAACGACGAAAAACTTATCTATATTCATCTCGGCGAAGTTTTGCATAAAATTGAAACAAATTACAATCAGCCAAAAAATGCCAAATCAAAAACAGAAGTGATTATCAGGGAAACAAGCTTGGAAATTCCGTTCAAAATTAAAGCGGATAATTTTCAGCTTCTTTATAAGATAATTTCTTTTGACTCGGTTAGAAATAAGAGCATCATCGAAGATGTTAAGAAAGAAGCGGACAAAGGATCAAAATGTCTTGTGCTGACTGAGCGTAAAGAGCATGTTGATGTTCTGGGTCATTATCTGAAAAAGGACTATGAAATTATCCAGCTCACCGGCGATTTGACCGCCAAGCAACGCAAAGAAAAAATTCAGCAAATTTACGACGGTAATTTCCAAATACTTTTAGCGACCGGGCAACTGATCGGGGAAGGCACTGATTTTCCCAATTTAGAATGCTTATTTTTGGTTTATCCGTTCGCGTTCCAAGGAAAGCTAACGCAATACATTGGCAGGATTCAAAGAGGAGAAAATAAGAAGAATAAAATTTACGATTATCGGGATAAGAAAGTTGAATACCTGGAAAGATTATTCAAGAAGCGTTTGAAGTATTATCAGAAGATTTTTGGGTTAAAATAAAAAATATGCGGGAAAATGTCTATTTGGTATGATGGATCATTTTATTTTAAATTTGGCTTTTTGTGGAAATCTGATATTTCTTTTTTCGCTTCTCGAAAGCTCGTTCGCCACCTTCCAGAATGTTACAAACCTGCTCAATGATTCCGTCTTCAAGTTCATTCACTGGCGTATTTGGAATTTGTTTTGCCTGATCCTCAAGTGAACCGGAATTATATTCAAGTCGCGGCGTGCGTTTACCATCATAATTAGCGACAGTGACCTGTTCGGCGTCAGTGTTTACAACAAGATTTGGATTATGTGTGACCATGATAATTTGGCGGTACTGTTTTCTGTCTCGAAAATAATTAATCAGATCTTTATAAACTGAAAGATTATCCAGATTTTCTTCTGGTTGGTCGATGATGAGCGGTCGGTAATCTGCTTTGTCGATTTCTAAAAACAGCATAAGTAGAATTATGCCTTTCTGCCCAGGCGAAAGGACGTATAAGTCAGTATCATCAAACTTAAGTGATGACACAATCTCAAAATTTGTCGGATCGAAAAGCCAATTATAGAAGTCTTCGAGTCCATAACTTTCCCTCATCTGATCTTCAATGGAAATGCTCTCACCTTCATATATCGCAAAGTTCGCAAGTATTTTATTTAGCTCGGTCTCAAGAACAACGTTATCGAAATCTTTTCGGACACATTCGTCCCAGAATCCATTGAGTACAGTTTTTAAATTTCCTATCTCTCGGAAACTTCCTTTTCGTGTACGGTCTATAATGTCGAGCCCTCCTTTGGCGTGTGGATCGAGGTGATAGTTTATTTGAGCTTCAAAAACAAGCTTCTTGTCCGTATCAGTGCCGGCCAGAAGCGAGTCTTGCAGTGGTTTATAAAGCACTTCCATTTGTACTTTCTCTTCTCCAAGTAATGTAAAGTATGAGCAGTATGCATCCATGCGCTCAGTTTCGAGTCGTTCTTTTTCTGGAGTCGATTCGGTACTGATTTTTGCAATCTCATTTACAAGAGACTCTATTGAGCTTTCAAGAGTAAGCGCTGTTTTCTTTTGTTGCTGGTATTTCAGCTTGATAGTCTCAAACGCTCGTGTTTCTTTTTGCTTATTTTCTATGCCTTGATTAAGAGACTGTAGGTTATCAAAGGGCAAGTTTTCAACTTCCAAAGCCAAGAGCGTGGCCACATCTGACCGAACTCCTTCTTTAAGGGTTTTAAGTTGGCCAGCAATTTTGGTTTTCTTCTCCTCTAGAACAGTTCTAATTCCAATGTCATCCATAATCACGTCAAAAGCCGAGGTGTTGATGATTCCAAGGTCAGACAATAGAATGCTTGTTTCCTCGCGGAATTCTTTCACCTGTGCCTTGAAGATCTTTATTTTTGTCTCGATCTCTGAGATCTTGTTAAGCTGAGATTGAAATTTGACAATTTTGGTTTCAAATTTTTTCTTTAATTCAGAAAGTGCAGCAAGTTCTTCTTGTCCTTTTTTATCTTCAGCGGGAAGTTCAGGTAAACTTTTATTTAATCGTTCCAATTCTTTTTTGTTCTCGTCTAGAATTTTTTGCTTTTCTGGAAGTCCTGCAAAAATGGTAGATAAATTGCTTAATTTTTTGTTAATGTCGCGAATCTTCTTAGCAACTTGCTCTTTTTCATACTGGAAACCGCTCAAAATACGAGTTCTTAATTCTTCGAAATCGGAAGCGCCCATACGCTCGGTTTCATCGAGAGCCTGAAAAATAACATTTTCAATCTGTTTCTGGAGTTTATCACTATTCTTATGCGAACATAATTCCTCGACAACACCCTGTGGTAAATATCGAACAAGTCCCCGATCTTCAGTAAGCTCTCCAATTTTAAAACTAGTCGTATTTCCATCTGCCCAATTAACTGATATCACTGTGCCCTTAATAGAGCTCCTGTGCTTTGTGGCCTTTTTTAAAAAAGCGTCATCGCTTTCATCTTCACTGCCAGCACCGTAGGCAATTGCTTCGGCTAATGCGGACTTTCCGGATCCACGGCCTCCGATAATAGTAATGAGATCACGATTCAATTCAAGTTCAAAACCATCGGCAAACCATCCATTGGATGACGGAATTGAAATACGCGAAATAATTTTATGATCGGGCTTGAAGTCTGGTGGTGTTGCTCCAATAAATACACGAGCCTCTGGCTCGTTTAGAACCTGTTTTAAACCAGCAAAAGTAGGATCAGCTTTTATCCAAAGTATTGTTTGTCCGATACGATCTATATTATGGGCATCTGACGAATGGAGGATTATGCTATTTAGCTTGTTGACCGTGAGGTCTTTGCGGTTTTCCTCAATCTTCTCCGGATCATCCAAGCTGGTAAGCGCAAAGTTCGCTGAATTTATCAACGTCCGTTTTTCAGCAGCCGATTGATCCCACCTTGACTGATCCCATTCAGAATACCCAACAGCTGTTATGAAGCGACCCTTGAAGCAGTTCTTTTCTAAAAGTTTTTCAATATCCTCGCGCTTATAGGTAATGTTATCAAATCCAACTTCAAGATCGGATTTGCTGTGCACAGTATTGCCAGTAGGAGCAGCGGCTTTAATTTGACGTCCCAATTCTTCAAGTGAACGAGGGGTTGGCGTCTGTTGCCAAAGAGCACTATCCTCGATTCGGTATCCGGTCGAAAGGCAATTTAGAAGCTGATCTTGAATATCTTGAATTTCTACCGACGGATCAAATAATACATGGAAGTTATGGCGTTTAGTATTTTGAGCTGTGCCACTAAAAGTATTAAGGCGAAATTCAATGTTAGGAATAATAAGTTCTATATTTGGTAGCTCGCTTTTTCTGGTAAGTAAATATTCATAACCATCACAAAATAGGTAATCGGTAACAGCAATCGCCTTAATATCAGAAGGTAGAGAAGCAAGTTTTTGAATAAAAGTATCCCAAGCAACTTGGTTATCTCCGCCGTAACTTTGGATTATGGATTTAGGCGTGTGTAAGTGCAGATCCCACTTGCGCCATTCTGATCCTCGCGGGTATAAATTGTTATTTGTATCGTTCATGCAAAATATAAAACTTTTATTTATTTTTGAAACACAAAAAGGTGTTCGTGCATTATTAACAATTTGTTAGTATCTTCTCCGGATAAAAATCCACTTCTATATCTTCGATATTCAATCTTGTCTTTTTGTTATTTAACGCATTAAACAAATCATCTTCTCGAGCACTTCCGATATATTGAATTTTTATATCTAAATCCGACTCTCTGCCTGGAAAACCAAGAATTCTACTTCCAAACGGAATGATGCCTTGGATTGAGAAATCCAAATCCTCAAGATAGAAATGTTCTCTCAAATAATCGATGTGAGATAAAATGGTATTTTGTATTTCTACTGATTTGTAATTTTCTAACCCTTGAATTTTAGTCATAATATTATTTAAGTCGATATTTTCCAGCTTCTGGTAAAATACGGCGAATAACCAGTTTTTACTACATGTCCACTACATAGTTTTTTAGCTTGAATAAAGCATTTAACGATATTATAGCGAGAAAATCCGTATAATCGCTACGCCATCTAGCTTTATATTCGCAACATGCCCCGTGTTTCTAATGTCAACAAATATAGTCATTTAGTTGATATTGGCAATAGAGATATCAACTAATTTAAAAAGATGTTTACTTTTCACTCTCCGCTCGTGCTTTTAGTAAAAATATCGTCTCACTTTTCAGTTTGGCGCGAGCCCAATCTTTCTGCGGTTCGGTAAGGAAATCACCCAAACCGTCTAATACATGTTTATTATCCAGCGTTTCCAACTGTTCAGCCGTCATCTTCAACACTTCTTTGAAAGTTTTACCGGAACGTTGCTCGACGATTTCTTTGTTAATCGGCCAGCGTTTTTCTAAAAAAAACCAAACATCATAAACATCTCGGCTTGTTTTGCCGATCCGTTCATGCATGGCCATCAGCTTATGGGCAAACATATCCTCCTGCACCATGACTAGCATTGATATACCGAGCAAAGTTTTAAGGTCGTATTTTGAGCCGAACTGTCTTCGGTTGACCTCGACTTTTATTTTTTGCGCTCCCGGTGCATACGAAAGAACATTAAGCAAGTTGAATTTCTTAATTCTGGAATCCACAACTGTTCCATAGTTGGCGATAATTTTTTGAATACTCTCAAATACTTCTGTTTCTTTTTCTTCATTCAACAAATCCAAATCCAAATCAACCGAATCGCGGGTCAACCCATAGAACAGCAAAGCGGCTGTGCCGCCCTTAAAACCCAAATGAGGAGCGATAGATGTATCGGAATAAATATCCTTTAAAATCTGCAGCAAGATATTTTTGTGTTTTGAATAATCTAATTTCATATTTTTGATTGATCATTTTTGTGATGATCGAAATATTGTTTAACTTTATTTTCCATTCGCTTATTGTTATAGATTGGCAAAATCTCAAACACTTTGTCCCAATTTAAAGCGTTTAAATTATCAAAATGATAATCCTTGCTTATATAGATTCGGTCTAAAAAAGCTCGCTCCTTCGTGGCCGTAGCAATGCCGTCTGTGTGTTCAACGCCGACCGTATTACTTAAAACATAGTCTTTCATTCGGACAAATGAAATCGACTGATCGCCAGCTTGAATATTTCGAGTTACGTATGAAGCCACAAAAATATTGCTATAGAATTGAAAGTTGATTCCAGCCCTGGTCAAAACGGTCTCAAAGCTAATGTAAGAGGGAGTATAGATGCGAGTTGCTAATTCGAAACGATTATAATTCTTGTCCTTGGCATAAATGCCCCGGTGGATCCTTATTAATTTTCCTATTTTAACATAGTTATTTAATCTGACCCTGACGGCATTCACGGCTTCTTCACCCCATAACAAAGCAACATCTTTAACGGAAAAGATGGTTTTGGGCGATCTTAATAAAACGTCAATATATTGGCCTTTTGTGGGTTTATTATCCATAATATTAACTGATAGTTATGTTTAAACTAATATCCAGTTAAATTATATGATACATTGCCGAAAAATGCAAGACATTGAACTTTTTGGCTAATACCTTGTGCTTTTAGCTACATTCAATAAGGAAACAAAAAAACATCTTTCGATGTTTTTTTGCTCTTTTCTTGTTGCAACGAGAATAGAAATGTCTGTGGTTTTACCCGTCACAGACACCGGGATTGTCTATTGCAGCTTGATAAGCTGATCGATAAACTCTTGAGGTTTGGAGAAGTGACGTTTGGCAAATTCACGAGCGATGTCATCGTTGACTAAGAGAGTCGACATTGAGTTGATTGAAGCCCGACGCGATGTCTCGCCAACAATTTCTGCGGCATATGAGGATTTAAATTGTCGCAAATTTACCGCTCTTTGCCTTACCCATGAAACTACATGCCATTTGGCATTAGGAATCCAGGGATCGTTGATCTGGATGATCTTTTTCACTGTCGAACCGGAAGAAATGACATCATCGATTATTACGATGTCTCTTATCCCAAGAATGAAACAATCGGAACAGATTCGATCGACGAAAGCAGATGGATTTTCTCCCGGAATCCATATGCGCTTAGCCTTGATAGTCGTCCAGTGCCATTTGCAGAGCCACTTATTCGGCAAATGTCGTCGCACAATATTTGCGCCATTACCAGGAAAAACGAGCATCGTCCGCTCGACATCAAAATGCTCCCAGTTTTCCCAGTTGACTATATTTTCGGTCATCATTGCCGCCGAGAGCACTCTTCCAAATTTCTCGAGGGAATGAAATTGCGCAAGCGAAAGGCCCACATCATTGATGAAAAATCGCACTTTGATCCTCCATAGATTAAGCTCGGAATGTTGTCAATGACAATGAGGAATGTCATGTGAGCTTCCTCCGTAGATAAATTCCAGAATTTCTTCAGGCGGATGCGGTTCTTCATTTACGAGAGTACTGAAGCTAAGCGCATGCGGTATAGCATCGTCGAAAATATAGCTATTTCCGATCATCCAATATCTGTTAGCCTCCGGATATTCTTTTTTCACCAGCTGCCACAGAAACGGGTCCGGTTTGGCGACAGGTCCTTTACATGACAAGAAGCACTTTGACCAACCAAACAGGTCAGAAATGCCAAGCTTCTCATCAACATGCCACCATCCCACTTCAGTCGTATTAGACACCAGGACTTGAATGTCTCCAGGATAATGTTTCTTAATCCAGAGAATTACTTCTTTCGCGCCCGGTATCCATCTTACCGCTTCATTTTCCATCCGCCACAACTCAGCTACTTTTTTCCAACTCGGCAGCTTAATGTCAGGCGGAAGGTCAAGTGGAACAGGATCAAAAAGGCGAGCACAAAGTATTTTGGCTGTTTCCTCGTAGTTGAGAGGTCGATCATCGGCCATTGCGTCAAAGGCTATCTGGCTTCGTTTCGCCTCATGGGTCATGAGCACGTTTCTCACAGTCGCGGAAATTACGTCGGCATCTTTCCATTGGGAAAGATATTCGACATAAGTCTGCCCGGTGTACGAAGTTTCGATAATCGTTCCCCAAATATCCCAGCAGATTACTCTCTTCATCACTTTCTCCTTTTTTTCTGAATGTTTGTCCCTATCGCTCCTTATCTCAATGATAAAGAGCCAATTGGGACAACACCACCTTTTTAAAGAACAGTCATAGCTTCAAGCGCGACTTCAATCATTTTTTCCACAGTTTTTCTGGTAACTTTTTCATTAGATTCCGTAATCACTAATAATTTTTTATTTGCAACCCGTTCCTTTAGGGGTTCGGGATTTGAATTAACTGCCAATATGGCTCCAGCTTTAACGTTTCGCAAGCTTGCAATAACGAACAAAATTGAACATTCCATTTCAGAGGAAAGAATCGGCGTATCAGATTTTTGCCAACGTTTTTCTGCCAAATATAGGCCCCATTTTGTTATAGTTTTTTGAGAACCATAAAAAGCATCGTGTGTCCGATTAATGCCGACAAATTTTTTGAATTTCAACTTATCCGCAGATGCCATCAGGGCATTTGTAACATCAATGTCCGCAACAGCAGGGAAGCCCTGAGGGATATATTCCAAGCTCGCGCCTTCGTCCCTTATGGAAGAAGTCGGAATTATTAAGGAACCGGCTGAAATATCCGAACGCCATGCCCCTCCGCAAGTCCCGATTCGAATTATCGTTTTAGCTCCCGCATTTATTAGCTCCTCAACAGCGATTGCTGTCGAAGGACAACCAATTCCGGCCGAGCATGCCAAAATTTCTTTTCCCTTATAAATTCCAACTCCCAGTCTGAATTCTCGATTCTTAGCAATGATATTGAATTTTTCTAAAAACGATCCGACTAATCCTACTCTCTTTGGATCTCCCATGAGTAAAACCTTTGCGGGTACGTTTTTAACTTTTATGTGTGGTTGCATAGTATTGAAAATTAATTATTAACAAACAAAAAAACTCTTCCTCAGCCGAGAAAGAGTTTAATGAAGAAATTTTTACATCAAAATTCAACTCTTTCTTAGCCGAGGAAGAGTTGTATGATGCTTGAATTGTCGAGTCAAGTTTTTCATGATAATTATATTACGATTTTTACAGTAAGCTGAGCTAAAAAGTAACCGATTTTTCTTCTCCTGTTTCCATGTCCTTAATTTTATATACTCCTTGATCCTTCTCATTCTCGTCTAAAATTATGACTCTGGAAATTTTTTTCTGATTAGCATAATCTAACGCCTTATTGAGTTTTTGAACTTTCATTCCAACTCCCACTCTTTTGTTTGCTTTGCGCAAAACTTTCGCAATTTCCTGAACATTAAAGTATGATGACTCATTAAGAATCGGAAAATAATAAGTTTCCGGTTTTGTATTTTTTAGAATTTTATCTATAAGATCCCACTCTTCTAAAAACAATTTCATCGTTTCGTCTCCGGGCGCTGATCCGACGGCCGGAAACGCATTCACTCCAAAAATCCCTGCCAGTCCATTATATCTTCCGCCACCAAACATAGAGCGATTGTTCTTTGGATTATTATCAAACACTTCAAAAATCATTCCATCATAATAATCAAATCCTCGGATGACACCTGGTTTGAATTTAACCCATTGTCCATATCCCATTTTTTCTAAAGATTCAATGATGTTATTAATTTCCTTGACTCCTTCATTCTCAGAAAGAGCTGGAATTGCAGTTGTCAGTTCTTCTAAGTCGTTACTATCCATAAATAGATTAATTTTTTTAATTTGTTCCGTATCAATGCCGATATTTTTCAAATTATCTTCAAATTCTTTCAGACTTAATTTTTCTTTTTTATCCAATATTCGAGCAAATTTTAAATTTACTGCAGGATCTATTTGAAGAACTTCCTTCATAAAAGCTTCGATTATTTTCCTGCTGTTTAAAAGCAGTGTGAAAGAATTTTTTGGCGGATTAAAGGCCAACATTATGTCCAGAGCCACTTGAAGAATTTCGATATCCGCCCAGATTGATTCGCTGCCAAACACATCAAAATTCAGCTGCCAAAATTCTCTGTTACGTCCTCTTTGTGGTCGCTCATTATGAAAGAAATTGGCAATTGAGAATAGTTTTAAGGGCTTTGGAGATTCATTAAAAATTCTTGAAACTAAGCGCGTGACGCTAGGCGTCATTTCCGGGCGAATGGACAATTCTCTTCCTGCCCGACCTCGAAATACTAATAGCTCTTTGCCGCCGATATCTTCTCCTGATTTGGCGCGATAAATCTCCGCTTTCTCTAAAATCGGTGTTAGATATTCCTTGTAACCGTACCGCTCACATACTTCCCTCCAAGTATCAAAGATAAATTTTCTAATTATGAACTCATCTCCGGTCCAATCAGCTGTGCCAATAGGCGGAAGATTTGAAATGTTATTTTTCATGTTATTTAATCATTAATAATTACGTCAGAAAGCTAAAAAATAAACTCTTCCTCGACTAAGAAAGAGTTTAATGAAGAAATTTTATATGCCCAAATTTCAACTCTGTCTTAGCGAGAAGGAGTTGCATGATGAATTTTATCAATACGATCGAGAATTAAGCGATACCCGCCCATGCCGTTATTCAGCCAATTGGCCACTCGGCTAACAGTAGTAGTGCTTACATTCAACTTTTGCGATATTTCTCTATAAGGAACGCCTTTTTTAATCAGTCTTGCTATTTCCCAGCGATCTCGCATATCTTCTAATTCCTTGATTGTGCATAAATCACGGAAAAACTCCTCGGCTTCCTTGGTCGATTTCAGGCTTAATATCGCTTCGAATAGAGCATCTGTTCTTTTGTCGAATTTAAATTGGTTCATAGTAACATTATAGCTGTTTATCAATGTATTACTACACTACTACATTAAATAAATATTGTCAAGACTGACTGACTTTGCATAAATCCCTTTACATAAATCATCCAAGTATAATGTCGTGTGGGTACAGGCAAGTGTCAGTCAGTTGACAGTTTTTCTTTATTTGCTAAAATAAAATCACAAATCCAGAAAGTTTGCCTGACGGCGTTCCGATTGTTCGGAACTAAACGAGACGGGGCTATGACTTCTGTTATCAATAACTTTTGATCAAATAATTGGTCGGGTTTTGATGACGTAAGTTGTAGTCTCGTTTTTTATTTCCCTTCGCAGGCTAAAGTGCCTCGCATTGAACTGATTAGAACTTGAGAAGGAATATAAAGGCTAGTCCCGATTGGGCCAGTCTTTTTATGTTACCCCAAGAATCCATCGAAGAATTTAAGGGACTCTATGAAAAACGCTACGGCGTGCATCTTTCCGATGCCCAAGCGTGTGAACGTGCCAATAATCTTTTCAAGCTCTACAAAATCACCTATATGGGTGAACCCTCCATCGACGATTTAGGGGAAAATTTAGTGAATAACCATGAATACCAATCAAACAAAAATTAGCGAAATTCAATTTTATCCGATAAAACCCAAGGACGGTCTCCTCGGGTTTGTTTCGTTTGTGTTGGACGATAAATTTTGGATGGGCTCGGTTGCCGTTTTCAGCCGCAGGGACGGCGGATATCGCTTGGTCTATCCGACGAGAAAAGTAGCCGATCAAAATATCAATATTTTTCATCCCATTGATCAGGTAGTCGGCCGACAAGCCGAAACTGCCATTAGTGAAAAAGTAGCCAAAATAATTAGTGAACCATATGAATCAATCGAACCCCCAAGCTCCCAATAAAAATGTAAATTTCTTTTTGGTCCCGCACATACCGTTTGACGATCAAAAATTGCGTCATGCTTTAACTCATGCCGAACGTGATTTTTTCATGGTGCTCTGTCATCTTTCCAACCGTTATGCCGACAAGGACGGCTGGTTTTTTGTTTTGGAAAAATGCAAAATAATAATTTCCACTCAGCAAAGAAGCTTGACTTGAATGTTGAGATAGAGGTCGCTATAATAAGAATAGTTATTTGAAAAGACGAATGAAATAAGTCGTCTTTTGTTTTTTAATCAGAATAAAAACAATTGTTATGAAAAAAGTATTTAAAAGGGTTTCGCAGGCATATGAAACCGTCAAAAAATCTGTCCAAGAAAAACGGAGAGAATTCAAGAAAAATTTTGAGCGAATAAAGAGCGAGATGTTGCAAGAAGTTATGAAAGCGGAATCCCCAGAGGACCTCATTGCTTTGGGAAAAAAGTTCCAGGAACAAGGTGAGGTGTTGAAAGCTGAACAGGATGGTATAAAACAGAAAGAGATCGAAGAAGAAAGATCGGAAGCTGACAAGGATCTGATGGGTGAAAATAAAAATTTTGATGAAATGAAAATTGCTAGAAACGCCGAAGCTGAACAGTTGGCAGTAAAAGAGAGAGTTGCACATGAGAAACATGTAAGAGAAATTGAGGCAGATGATCAAGTAAGAATTAATGAAATAAGAGCAAAGTTAGAGGAAGGAAATGAACGATATGTAAAGCCTCCGTTAGGCGAAAGACCTGATTTTGATAAAATGGAAAAAGACAGAATGAAAAAGCTCCTTGGCTTGAATCATTATGAATTGGATAATTTTCCAGAGATTATAAATACTTTGGAATCGGCTACAATGAAAATCAATGCCGTTAGAAGTGAAATTGGTTTGTCTGCTAAAGAGTTTAATAGTGAAAAAATAAGGCTGATAAAAAATGAAAATGGAGAATTTGATCAATACAGTCGAAAGGCAGGTTTTTATGATAATGAGAGTGGGAATGTGATATATGGATTTGAAGAAGGTCGGTTTTTTATGGATCTAACATATAAGGTTGAGATATTGTACAATTTGATTCACGAGATGATCCATCAAAGCATGGCTGGAGGCGTCAATGAAGAATTTCATCTTTTAGATGAAGGCTTTGTTGATACAATTGCAATGGAAATAATGCACGATGAGATGCCTAAATTATTAAACAAAAGAGAGATTGATAGCAATAAACTTGCTATCAAGAAGTTTCTTAAAGATTATCCTGTTACAAAAACTGAGGAGGGAGAATTTATCGAAGCGGAAGAACAAGACATTCTTTTTGTTGAAGAAAAAAAAGATCCTGTGGCTTCGACACGCATAGTAAATCGCAGAGTAATTGGAAAAATAAAACAAAGCAATCCTGAACTTTACAAGAAATTGTTAAAAGCGGCTTTTGAAAAAGATAGTCAAGAAATAAGCGATCTCATCGTTGAAAATTATAGTGGAAAAATGTTAGAAAATTTAAAGTATATGAAAGTTGAAGATATTCTGAATGAGTTTGATTACAAATAGAACACTAAGTTTTACAGGAGTCGCCTTTGTAGGATAAAGTTATAGTCTAAAAAATTGACAGACATATTTTACAGTTTTTTTGACCCGGCGCCAATCGGATATTTGAATACGCCGGACAAACAAAAAGGCTTCAAGACCATTCGCAAGGACTCAAAAATGTTCCCGCTTGTCCGAAAAATGTTCGATATGATTTTAAGCGGCACCTATACGGCGCCAAGGGTTCACGAAATTGCTGTCGAAAAATGGGGATTGAAAAAACTGGCGCGAAGTGGATTTTATCGCGTGCTCTATAATCCATTTTATTACGGCTGGTTTGAATGGCCGCAAGGATCGGGCAACTGGCACAAAGGCAAACACGAACCAATGATCACTCGCGACGAATATGATCGCGTCCAGGCGCTTCTTGGTCGAGGCAGTAAGCCAAAACCGGAAACGCACACTTTTGCTTATACCGGCATGATCCGTTGCGGCGAATGCGGCGCTATGGTGACGGCGGAAAATAAGGTTAAGAAAAATAAAAACGGGAACGTTCATCACTACACTTACTATCATTGCACGAAAAGAAAGGGGCCGTGCGGCCAGAAATGCATCGAAGTGAAAGAATTGGAAAGACAAGTTAAAAGTACTTTGTCTCGAGTCCGTCCTCCGCAAGAGTTTCACGACTGGGCGATGAAATGGCTTCAAAATGAAAACGGACGAGAGGCCAATGATCGAAACGCCATTCACGCTAACCAGCAGAAAAACTATGAGGCCTGCGTTCAAAAACTGGACGCGCTTATCGATATGCGCGCGGCCGGCGAAATAAGTGAGGAAGAATTTACACGCAAAAAATCCAAGACTAATCAGGAAAAAGCCAAACTGCACGAACTTTTGAACGATACGGACAGCCGAGTTGACAGTTGGCTGGAGATGGCCGATAGTGTTCTTAAATTTGCCAGTGATGCCCAGGAAGCCTTCACCGAGCGAGGCCAGCATGCCCGAAAAATAATTTTTTCCGCCCTAGGTTCGAACCTCCTTCTGAAAGACAAAAAAGTCGATATTAACACGGATTCCGCGCTTTTGCCGATGATCCTCGTCTCAAATTCGGAAGAGGAAGATTTGGGCGCGTTCGAACCTCCTAAATATCGCTCCAGAAAAAGAAAAAGCGCCGCTATCGGCGACGCAAATCCCATGTGGCTCCGCGGGCAGGACTCGAACCTGCAACCAATTGATTAACAGTCAACTGCTCTACCATTGAGCTACCGCGGAATATTTAGTTTTAAAACAGTTCCTTGCGGAACTATGCTGCAAAACAAATTGATTATAGCAAATATTCGGGTTTTGGCAAGAGTCGGCAAATTAGGCGGGGACTCATACAAGCTTACTTATGTACTCATCTTGTACATAACCCTTGACTTTTGAGCCGATTCGTGTATACTTACAGCAATTGTAAGTCTTCTCGTTAGTTTCGCCTTATATCACTGCTTTTAGTTGAACGTAAGGACCAAGCGATATGAGAGAGGTCGCCTTGCAATGGTAATTAAAGCGTATAAGGCAAAAAAATGGCACAAAAACTATACGTAGGCAACTTGTCCTACAATGTGACGGAAGATGCTCTTAATGAGTATTTTTCACAAGCCGGAACAGTTCAGTCTGCTACCATCATCAATGACAAGATGTCAGGCCGATCCAAAGGATTTGGATTTGTCGAGATGGCCAGCGATGAAGAAGCTCAAAAGGCTATCGAAATGTTCAACGGAAAAGAGTATGAAGGAAGATCTCTGACCGTAAACGAAGCCCGACCGATGGAAGACCGTCCCAAAAGGACTGGCGGATTCGGCGGCGGACGCGGAAACGACCGAGGCGGATTCGGCGGACGAAGAGACCGTTTCTAGGTATACGAACGGCGCGCTACGAAAGCGCACATACGAATCACTGAAAACAGCTCTGCGAAAGCGGGGTTGTTTTTTGATTCCCGAATCTTGTGCTATTATGCATAGTGTCATTTCGCCTAATTAGCTAACTTAGTTAAAAAAATGGATAATAAGAAAAAGTATATATTGTTTGCGGCTTTGGCGGCAATCGCGGTCGTAGCCGGGTATGGTTTTTGGAATAACAGTTCCCCAGATAGCCAAGTGGAGGGCGAGTCGGTTGAAGCCGTCCGGGACGATTCCAAGATAATTTTTTTCTATGGACAAGAATGTCCCCATTGCAAGATAGTGGAAGATTATTTCAGAAAAAACGGCGTTTCGGAAAAAATTGAATTCTCGCAAAGGGAAGTGTATCACAGTAAGCCTAACGCCAATTTTATGTTGGAGAAAGCCCGGGCTTGCGGACTGGATGAAAAAAAACTGGGCGTGCCTCTTCTCTGGACGGAAGAAAAATGTTATATTGGAGATAAAGAAATCGTTTCATATTTTGAGGAACAACTTAAAAAATAGTTGAGTTTCGATAGTATGATGTTAGAGATTCAAATCAAGATGCTCAAATTTTCAATTTTCAATTTTTCCAGCTGCGCCGGATTTGGCAAAGCTAGACAATTTTCAAAGTTAACAAAACACACCCTGTTTGTGGTTGCTCTTTTACTTCCTTTCCACGCGGTTCACGCGGTTTGTCCGGTTTGCACGGTGGCGGTGGGGGCGTGCGTCGGGTTGGCGCAATATTTTGGCATCGACGATACGATTAGCGGAAATTGGATCGGCGGTTTGATTGTGTCGATGATAGTTTGGACGCTGGCGTGGCTTGAAAACAAAAATATTAAATTTAAAGGACGGAAGATATTGTTAGTAGCGGGATATTACGCGGCGATCGCCGTTCCGCTTTATTGGCAAGGTCTTATCGGACATCCATTCAATAAGCTCTGGGGAGCTGATAAGTTGTTGTTGGGAATAATTTTTGGCAGCCTGTTTTTTTTGGCGGCTGTTTATCTTAATGACTTCTTAAAAAAGAAAAACGGTGGCAAGGTTTATTTTCCGTTCCAAAAAGTAGTTGTGCCGATAGTCGTTTTGGCGGTGTTGAGCGCGGTATTTTATTGGTTAACCTGCTAAATTACGAACTACGAAAAAAGCTAACTACGAAAAATTTAAGTAACTTTATCATTTCGTAATTCGTTTATTTCGTAGTTCGTAAATATTATGGAAAACAATAATCCCATCAAAAATTTAAACGAGCTGATTGAGAAAGTGGATGAAATGAAAAAACAGGACAAGATGGATCTTTCTTCCGACCAGGATTTGTCCATCGCTATCATGAACCTGGTCAGTATCGAAGAGCATTTCTTTTTTACCGGCGCCAAGACCGGAAAACCGGAATATTACGATCTATTGCAAGAAGTTCGCAAAATGCGGGGGGATCTTCTTAGAAAGATTATCAAGGAGTATGAAGGTGAAGTCTGGTGCATTTCCAAACACTTACTGGCGGCTTCGATGCGGCTTATGGAAGTAGGAACCAAACAGCAGGGAATGGGGAAAAAAGAAGAAGCGCGCGAGCTGTTCCAAAAAGCCTATGATTTGTATTCTTTGTTTTGGGGGATAAATATGAAAGTCGTTTCTACCGGAGATGTAAAAAAAATCGGCGCGGAAGCGGTGAATAAACATGACAAAGAGCCAAGAGGGTTTATGGGAAAACTGGGAGAATTAGTGAGAAAAGCGATTGATTGCTGTATAGAGTAACAAATGTATTACAAATTTTAAGCGAATGTAGCTACGAATGATTTGTAATCTCATTCGCCTCTATTTGTAACTCATTTGCAACAGTGGGGATTTGGTCGAGTCCTCTGCAGTTTTAATAAAAATAAAATCAAAATCACAATCCTATGTCGAAAAACATAAAAGTGACAGCTGTGTTTGTTATAGCTTTAGCGGGGGTGTTCGCTTTGGTCTATTCTTTCCTAGGCGGTTCCCGGATGGCGGTGGCGCCAGGCAATAACGGCTCGCCGGCTAAGGAGCAAGCGCGGGATGAAAGTTCAAACGCGCTGAAGCTTCCCGAGGCGACCGGAAAAACAGAAGATATCACCGCGGCTGTCATGGATGACGCAACGTCGGAAAAAGAATTGGCGGAACAGGAAATCGATGAGGCGCAGTCAGCCATCGACGACAGCGAGGAATTGGACGATTTTGGCCAAATATATGACGCTAACGAATTCTAGAAAAATCATTTTATCTGTTATCGCGGCGGCAACTTTTATTCTTGTCGCGTCTGGCGCGGTTTTTGCCCAAAACGCAACGGACGGCAGCACTTCCGGAAATTCCAGCGCCGGAAAGAACACGATTGATAGAATACAGGATATGAAAGATAAGAGGCAGGACGCTATGGCTGATAAAAAAGAAGCTATGGCGGAAAAATTCTGCGAAAAACTTTCGGAGTTAACGGAAAAGTTTGGCCAAAAAGTTGACGAAGGAGCGAATCGTTTTCGCGAGAGGACGGAGTTGCGAGCGGGAAGTTGGGAAGAGAAACAAAGCGAGCGGGACGTGAAATTAGCCGAACGGCGTTCCCAGCGCGATTCCAACTTGGAAGAGCATTTCGAAAAGCTGGAAACACGGGCACAAACAGAAGAACAGAAAAAAGCGGCGGCCGGCTTCGAAGAAGCGATGCGCGAGGCCATTGAAACTCGTCGCGACGCGGTTGATCAGGCTATCGCGGATTTCCGGGAAGGAGTGAGAAAGATTCTGGAAAAAAGAGCGACTGAAAAAAATAGCGCCGCGAAAGCCTTTGAGTCGACCAAGACCTCCGCTTTTTCCAAAGCCCAAAACAGTTGTTCTGCCGGATCCGACGCCAAGGCGATTCAGTCGGCTTTGCATGCCGAATTAAAAGTCGCCCGAGACAACTTTGTCAGCGAAAGGCAGTCTATGGAAAAAATCAGGACTGATGTTCAAGCTTTGATAACGGTTCGGAAGCAAACTTTTGAGCAAGCGATGAATAATTTCAAATCTGCCGCTGAAAAAGCTCGAACTGAATTACAATCGGCGCTTGGCGAAGACGGTGTTGCGCAAAAAGACGCGGAATAAAACAGAACGGCACGGAAATGGATATAAATCCACTCTCTTGGACAGAGGGTGGATTTTTTGACGGGAAAAAGGTAGAATAAAGGCAGTAAAAATAACAAGAAAAATAATTTTATGGATAATGAAATTTTAGAACACTATCTTGAGTTCAGTATTTATACTAATCCTGGTTTATATAAAGACAAGCTAAAAAATGATTTGCCGGATGACATTCGAGAGATTGGACTTTTGGTTCGAAAAAATCTTATTCATCGCTCAACGTTGCAAGAAGGCAATACAGGAACGAATGTCGATTTGCGATTTGGCGATATGACAAGGGTGCCGTGGTATCGGCAACCGGAAGATGATATTTTAGTGACTGCTTCCGCTATGTTGGCTGAATTATATCGAAGAGATGGGAAAGGGCTTACTTTAGATAGAGAACCAGGAGACAAAATAGTAGTCACCTGTAGGTTTACCGCAATTTTGATGGCTTCCATTCTTAGGTCAAAAGGAATTCCCGCGCGAGTGCGTTCAGGCAATGCCCCTTATTTCGATATGGGGAAGCTTGGACATGTCAGTGTCGATCACTGGATAAATCAATATTGGAACGAAAAAGAACAGCGATGGGTAACGATTGATGTTGATGGAAGCTTGAGTTTGAATGACAACTTTGATCCTTATGATATTCCGGAAGGAAAATTTGATTTTTCAGGAGATTCTTGGATAAATATTCGTTCCGGAAAAATTGATCCCAATTATTTTTACAATGCTACGCCGGCGCAGGGCGCGATTGTGGTACTATGGTCTCTATTTTATGATTTTCATTCACTTATGAATGATGAAATTATCTACACTTTCGGGCCAAAGTGCGGTTATGGAATTCCAGATAAATTTAAAGCCTTGACGGAAGAAGAGTTAAAAAGAGTTGATGGCTTGGCTAAATTTATGCAAAATTCTGATAAAAATTTCAATGAATTAAAAAATATTTGGGAAATAGAAAAAGACTTTAGATTGTTAATAGGAAGTTTGCTCTAGCTGAAAATTTTTTTGAATAAGAGTCAAAGCTAAAACAACTAATGGTAATTTTCATCGACGAATCCGGGATTCACAAGAAAGTCGATCATTCGACATTTGCTTTGGTATATATTGAAATCAAGAATCAGGCGCTAATTGACGAACAAATTTTAGAACTTGAAAAAAAGCTGAGAATAAAGCCTTTTCATTGGAGGGATCATTCATGGAAAATTAAAGAGAAATTTTTGCAGGAAGCATTGAAGTTGGATTTCACGGCTAAGATATCCGTTATCAAAAACCTCGCGGACAAGCCTGCGGGTTTGGAAAAAATTATGACCGATATGATTATTGAAAGAAATATCAAGTACATTTATATTGACGGCAAAAAACCCAAGTGGTATGAGAAAAAATTAAAGAAGATTTTGAGAGAAAAAGGCATTAAAACTAGAAAACTGAAAACAGTCAGGAGCAGTCAATGTCCGGGCGTAAGGTTGGCTGATATGGCGGCAGGATTAAGCAGGGCGTTTTTTGAGGGGCGAAACCTTGATAAAATATCGAAGTATTATAAAAAATTGGAGAAAAAAGCGGAAGTTATCGTGAGACAATAAAACCCCGGCTCTCCGCCGAGGTCAGACAATCCGGTAGCTTCAGTTTCCCGAAACTTTTCCTCACGGGAATTTGTCCCGGACGTCTCGTTACCATCACTGATCGCAGTATAGCATATGACCAGAAACAGTCAAGAGGCTATACCGCTTGATAATACCACTGCTTTGATCTAATATTTCAACCATGTTTGAACGTACTCAAAACTTACGGCTTTCCGTTATCAAGCAGATGGAATTGCGGGCGTCGAAATTTCCGGATGTGATTTCTTTGGCGCAAGGCAGTCGATTAAGCAACTCCTTGATTTTTTATTCTGGTTATGCTAAGTTACGATATTCTTTAAAAACTGAATAAAGGAGAATGAAAAATGAAGAAAGAAATCGAAGAAAACATTTGTCTTGAGTTTGGCTGTAGTGAATGCTGTAATCCGGTAAAAATCAGCAGTGTGATGGGAGCTATTTTTGAAAGGGGCAATCTATTTATTAAATTGGATATGATTCTCGTTCCAGAAAGTCATCCAGATAGTGTTAAGTTGGTCTCCTTCAGTTGCAACAACTTTGACTCTTGCAGTGGGCTTTGTCGGGATTATTTCAATAGACCGAAAATTTGTCGAAACACCAAATGCTTGGCCTTTAATGCGACAAACAGGGGAATACAGGCAGAAATTGTTAGAAACATTAAGGCTGAAAAGTTTATCAATATACCGTTTTTCAAAAAGGAGACTCGAGATGGTTGATTATATCACTTTGCAGTTTCTGCGGTTTCTTACTTTGAGGGCATATAAACATGGTGACTGGAAAAAGGTTCCTATAAAAGAAAATGGACAGTCATTGGTAATTGTCCCTAGCGAAATTGCTTTTCCTTTCTATCATCGAGTAATGAAGTTAGCAAATGAAGGTAATATTTACCTGCGCCAAAAAGTTCTTGAAAAAGTTCTTAAGGCGCGCTCTCTTCTGAATGAAAAAGGATTTGATCTCAAGGTTTATGATGGTTGGCGGTCGGTAGAATTACAGGAGAATCTTTTTTGGCACTATATGCGTACTTTTACAGCTATACGGTTTAACAGAAAGGAAGAGTTTAATAACCTTGTTCACACAGAGAACTTCAAAGAGTACTTTAACAGCCTTTCGCCAGAAGTTCGGGCAACAATGGTTGAGGCGAATAAAACGTATGTCAGCTGGCCGTCAAAAGATTCTTTTTGTCCCAGTCCACATGCTACAGGAGGATCAGTTGACGTATGGCTATTCAAAGACGGAGAAGCAGCTGACCTGGGAGTTCCTTTTGATTGGATGGAAGAAGAAGCTGGCGCTTTTTATCATTTAAAGCTGAGAAGGAAACGTTTTTTCGTAAAGGATGAGATAGTCTGTCGTAATCGCGAAACCTTGCTGCTTGCGATGTCAAAAGCAGGCTTTTCTTGTTATGGTCTTGAAATTTGGCACTTCAACTGCGGTAATCAAATGGATGCTCTTGTGAGGGGTGGTTTCGCAGTCTACTCATACATTGAGCCGTAAAGTTCGATTGATTGTTTTAGGATGTATCATAGGCGATTCTTAGCTAAGAATCGCCTTTTTTCTAACTAGTGGATTTTATTTTAATTTAATTGTAAGATATAGAATGTAAGGACCACTAAACAGAATGAAATTTATGAAAAAACTTAATTTGGCGGTTATTTTTGGCGGGCAGTCGGGAGAACACGAAGTTTCTTTGCGGTCGGCCAATCAAGTGATGAACGCACTCGACAAGGAAAAATATGAAATTATTCCGATCGCAATCACCAAAGCCGGCCGGTGGATAGTTGGGGACGCGAGCAGAGAATATTTAGAAAACAATCTTGCTAAAGCCGGGCAGGAAGGCGGAGTGGAAACAGCGCCGGATAACATTGAAAACAAAAATATTTTTTCCGGCGAGCTGCCCCTAATTGATTTGGTACTTCCGATTGTGCACGGATCATACGTTGAAGACGGAAGGCTCCAGGGAATGTTGGAAATGCTCGGGATTCCATATGTTTTTTCCGGAACGCTTCCAAGCGCGCTGGCGATGAACAAAAGAAAAACTAAAATTATCGCTAGGTCGGCTGGATTGAAAATCGCCAAAGACATTGTTATAGCGAAAAATAAAAAATATAATCCGGAAAAAATTATTGCGAAATTAAACCTGCCGATTGTGATCAAACCTTTGGAACTTGGTTCATCGGTCGGAACGAGTCTGGCTAACTCGAAGGAAGAGTTGGAGGAGGGAATTAAAACTGCCTTGAAGTATGGCGATGAAGTATTACTCGAACAATTTATCGAAGGCCGGGAGTTCACAGTGGCGGTGATGGGGACAAAATCGCCCAAAGCCCTGCCGGTGATTGAAATTATTCCCAAAGTTTCCGGCTGGTTTGATTATCGGGCCAAATATGAAGCCGGCGGATCGGAAGAAATTTGCCCGGCGCAGATTCCGGATGAGATTCGCAAGAAAGTTCAGAATTATGCCGTGAAGATTTTCAAAGCTATTGGTTGTCGCGATCTGGCACGAGCCGACTTTATCTGGAGTGGAGTTGACAACAAGTTATATTTTCTCGAAATCAACACTATCCCTGGTATGACGGCAACAAGCCTGGCACCTCAATCTGCCAAAGCAGCCGGAATGGAGTTTTCGAAATTTTTGGATAAGCTGATCAATGGTGCGATAGCCAGAAAGAGTTAGAGATATAATAATATGGAAAATTGACAAATACGTCCGATCGGTGTAAATTTTTTAATTACGTAATTGATTACGTAATTAAATAAGTGCATCGATATGGACAATATCTTAATGGCGATAAAAAGCAAAATAAAAAGCGAAGTAACCAGTGTCAAGCAGGAAATAAGGAATAAAGTCGCGGGATATATCGTGGCGGCGTTCGGTTTGGTGGCGGGCTTGGCTTGGAACGACGCCATTAAAGCTCTTATCGACTACTTTTTTCCCGCCGAACAAAACGGCCTCAAGGCTAAATTCAGCTACGCTATTCTAATCACGGTTGTCGTGGTTATTGTCAGTGTTTACGTGGTGAAATTTCTGAAGAAAGAAGAACTGAAAGAGGAAAAAGATAAGAAAAAATGACGCGCAAGCGTCATCCTGAGCGAAGCCGAAGGATCTTGAGATTTTCGTGCAAATACTCTGATAAAAAACAGCCATCAAAAGGCGTTTTTTTGTTGGGCGGTTTAGTGCTAAAATTAATAAAACATGGGCAATTTCCTGAATTTTTACCAGCATATTCCCGAACGGATCGATCCGAACATATCTCTCGGCATTTTCGATATTTCCTGGTATTCATTGATGTATTTGGTTGGGTTGGGTGTGGTTTACGCGCTCTTGAGATATCGGATTAGAAAAGGAGAATTTGGGGGAATCTCTAATCCACCCGATTCACCTAATAAAATTCAAAATTCAAAATTACAAATTCCAAATAAATCACAAAATCAAAAATCCGAAATTCGAAACGAAGTACAAGATAAATCCAAATTACTATTTACCAATTACTATTTACTTAACGCTTTACAAACTTTTTTACTTTACTCTTTCGTCGGGCTTTTGATCGGCGCGCGGATTGGATATGTTTTGTTTTACGATTTGGGATTTTATCTGAACAATCCCTTGGCGATCGTTTCGCCTTACGACAGCGCGGGAAATTTTATCGGTATTTACGGCATGAGTTATCACGGGGGGCTTCTTGGAGTGGCTGCAGGCTCTTTGATATTCAAAAAATATTATCAGATAAGATTATGGCAATGGGCGGATTTTGTCGCGCCGGCTATTCCGGCGGGGTACTTTTTCGGTCGGATTGGCAATTTCCTGAATGGCGAGCTGTATGGGAGAATCACTCAAAAACCATGGGGGATGTATTTCTTAAATGAAAACAGCTCGGTATTTTCATATCTGCGGCATCCCTCGCAATTATATGAGGCTTTTTTGGAGGGAGTTGTTTTGTTCGTTATTCTGTGGATTTTACGCAATAAAGTTTTTTTCAGAGAAAAGCTATCGGGGGTATATTTTATCGGCTACGCCCTAGCAAGATTCGCGGCGGAATTTTTCCGGGAACCGGACGAACAGATTGGTTTTGTTTTTTTTGTTTTCACTATGGGACAAATCTTAAGCTTGGCGATGCTGGCATTGGGGACGGCGTTGCTTTTAAAAATTCCGAAAAAGTGGTATACTTGGGAAAAGCGAGCGTAACCTTCATAAAAAAGGCGTTAGATGGCACAAAAAGAAAAAAAAGATCTTATCGGCGGGATTTTAAAAAAAGAAATAAAAAGCATAGAATTTGATTTGCCTCTTTTTAGGTTTGCCAAGGAAAGAAAAAATTCCTCTTTTTTGTTTTCTTCAAAAAGAAAGGGAGTTTTTTTCTCGGTGAACGACTGGGACGGCCGCAAGACATTCCGGCAGGATGTTTTTATTGACGGTCTTTTTTCTTCAGTGAAGAGTCCGGAGAGAATCTTTGAATATTCCGTAAAATCCGAAAGGGATGCTTATCTGGAAATGAGAGAAAGATACGCCGATATAAAAAATTATTGGCTGGATCTTTTTCAGGACTCCGTTCAGGGCGTGTCTTTAGTGAGAGCTTGGAATGTTTCCTTGATCAGCTCGGTGATATTCGGAATGTTTTTGATGACGATGATTTATCGCTATCTGGGTCAGGGAGCGGCGGCCAAGATCGGCGCGGTGGAATCTGTTTCTCAATCTCCGAAAGAATTAATTTTCGACAGAAAAGTTCACGAAGAGACTGTTTTAGGAGAAGACGATGGCGAAATCGATCAAGGAAATTTCGAAGATGTTGATAATGAAAAATTGCTTCGGGAAAAGGAAGATCTGGCCGAGAAACAAAAAGAATACGAAAAGAAGTTATCGTTTGAAAAAGAAATCAAGAAAATGGTCAAAGGCTATCCGATTGAAAAAATGGCGGCGGAAATTGCCAAAAAAGACAGGACGGTGGGAGCCTATCTGGTGGCGATTGCCAAGAAAGAAAGCAGCTGGGGAGAGCGCGTCCCTGTTCTTGAAGGAGAAGATTGCTATAACTATTGGGGATATCGAGGAAAAAGGGAGCGAATGGGAACGGGAGGACATACTTGTTTCAACAGCCCTAAAGACGCCGTAGACACGGTTGCTAAAAGGATCGCCCAATTGGTGAATGAAGAAAAGCTGAATACTCCCGAGGAGATGGTGGTGGCTTGGAAATGCGGTTATGATTGTTCTTGGGATGATCCTGCGGCGGTTAGGAAGTGGGTTAGCGACGTGGAGGGGTATTTTGACGAGTTGCGGTAAAATTTATCTTTAAGGGGATATTTTAACAAACAAAAGGCTTTATTTAAGCCTTTTGTTGTTATTTATGTTTGACAAACAGGCGCATATTTGCTAGGATGGTACGGTCGTTTAAGAAACACATAGGGAGGTCCGAAAGTCTTTCAAAAGATAGAGACGCGGAGAAAGGGGAGAGATCCAACTAATGCGTAACGATTATTTTCCGAGGCTGAAGAAAGTTTTTTCTTTCCGAAAGCTCAAGAAAATGAAAAACATAGGTATTTTGCTAGTTTCCATTCTCGCGCTGTGCGCGGGGCTGTTTTTTTTCGTTTCTTTGGAAAGCGACGCCTATGAAAGCAAGGCGGTGTATTCTGAAAAAATCAGTCGGGAAGTTGTTGATCCTTTGGAAAAAATTGGCGGAAACTCACTTGATTTTGGCGATACGTCCTCAAAAAAATGCAGTTCTGCCGATATCTTTCCGGAAGAAAACAAAAAAGAAGAAAATAAGGATGACATAGCCCATAAGAATATCTTGAATTTGGTTGGGGGTTATCCCATCGAGGCTATGGCGGCGAAAATTTCCCGGGAAGAAAGAACAGTGGCGGCATTTCTCATAGGGATCGCCAAAAAAGAATCCGATTGGGGCAAACATTCTCCCAAAAAGGATGGCCGGGATTGTTATAATTATTGGGGTTACAAAGGCGGGTATAATCTGACTGCTTCCGGCTATTCTTGTTTTGATAGTCCCGAGCAGGCGGTGGAGATGGTCGGCGGGAGGATTTCCGAGCTGGTCGACAAAAAAATCAATACGCCCGAGCGGATGGTGGTTTGGAAATGCGGTTCCAGTTGCGCCGGACACGATCCCGGCGGAGTGCGCAAATGGATCAGCGACGTCAGCTCGTATTTCTATAAGTTGAATTCATAAAGATTTGAATATCTTTCATAGAGCAGCTTCTTTTGGTTGAGGGGCTGTTTTTTTATTTTGATTTGTTGTAAAATATCAGGGTAAACGTAATCAGTAAAAACAAATATCAAAATGCATTGGTTGGCAATCGCGGGAGTAGCGTATCTTCTGATCGCGCTGGAAGTGATTTTAGATAAATTTCTTTTGAGTTCGCGTCGGGTGTCCCATCCGGCCATATACGCTTTTTATTCGGGTGTCTTGAGTCTTTTCGCTTTTATCTTTTTTCCTTTTGGATTTCACTGGATTCCTTCGGGCAGGATTGCTGTCAGTCTTTTGGCGGGAATGATTTTCGTTTATGGAATCTTGTCGCTTTTTTTCGCGATCAGAAAAAGCGAAGCCAGTCGCGTGACGCCGGTGGTGGGAGCGACTATTCCGGTGGTGACATATTTTTTGTCGATATTCTTTTTGGAAGAGAGTTTGGGAATGGCTGAGCTTTCTGGCGTCGCAATGCTGATTTTGGGAGGGATTTGGATATCTCTGGATATTTCTAAAGGAGCCGACCGGAGGTTTTTTAAGGGTTTTTTGCCCTCAATTTTAGCCGGAGTTCTTTTAGGATCCGCTTTCACGCTGTTCAAGAGTTTCTATGAAAGCGACAAATTTATCAATGTTTACATTTGGACGCGTTTCGGAGTGATGCTGGGGGCGCTGAGTCTTCTGGCTAACCCCGGGTGGCGAAGGTTGATTGTTGGTTCACTTTTCAATTTTAAAAAGCCCTCCAGCGAAAACAAGAAATCAGGAGCGATTTTTGTTATGACCAAATGTCTGGGAGGAGTCGGATCGATATTGAAGGAATACGCCACTTCCATCGGAAGCGTTACCATTGTGGGCGCTTTGGTTTCTTTGGAATACGTCTTCATTTTTGTTTTTGGAATAGCCCTTTCTTTTTGGCTACCGGCGGTTTTTCAGGAAAAGCGGGGCGCCGGAAATATATTTCAAAAAATTTCCGCCATCGCCATTATTACCGTCGGAGTGGTCTTGGTTTCGAGATACGGGTAGTTGATTATTTGAAACCACTGAAGAATGTTGAAGAAAATAATAAAATATATAGCCGGATTTTTTTTGGTTATACTGGCCGCCGCCGTTTTGCTTTTGGCGTATTTTAATTTTCCCGTTTCAGAAGAGAACAAAGATGCTCAGCTGGGCGTGACTTTTTCCAGCCGCTACGCTTCGGATATCGGATTGGACTGGAAGGAAGCCTATCTGGCGATGCTGGAAGATTTGAATATCAAGAAAATAAGAATTCCGGTTTATTGGGATTTGGCGGAAAAGGAAGATGGAGCTTATGATTTTGCGGATGTGGACTGGCAGTTGCAAGAAGCGCGGAAGAAAAATACCGAAATAATTTTGGTAGTAGGACAGAAAGTTCCCCGTTGGCCGGAATGTTTTATACCGAATTGGGTCGGCGACGACGCTAAAAATAGACAAGAAAAACTTTCCCGCTTTATCAATATTGTTGTGGAACGTTACAAGAGCAATCCCGAGATAAAATATTGGCAAGTGGAAAACGAACCGTTTTTGAGTTTCGGAATTTGTCCCGAATTCGACAAAAATTTTTTTGACCGAGAAATAGCGTTGGTTAAGCGCCTTGATCCGAGCCGGGAAGTGATTGTTACCGCCAGCGGAGAAATCAGCATTTGGTCGCGGTCAGCTAAAAGAGGAGATATCTTGGGTACGACGCTCTATCGGACTATTTGGAAAGAAGGCATTGGATATTTCGACTATCCCATCGGTCCGCGTTTTTTTCACTTGAAATATTTTATTAGCAAGCTTTTGACGGGCAACAGCCGGGCTTTCATAATCGAGCTTCAGGGAGAGCCGTGGATTTCCGGATATACCACCAACGGTCCGCTGGAAGAACAGTTCAAGTCCATGAACGCGGAAAAATTGAAAGAAAACGTCAGTTTCGCCAGGAAAGTCGGATTTCCGGAAATATATCTTTGGGGAGTGGAGTGGTGGTATTGGCTCAAGGTGGAAAAAAGCCATCCGGAGCTTTGGGAAACGGCCAAAGAGTTATTTGCTCAAAACCGTGTTGATCAGCAGTCGGCGCCGGAATAGAAGTGTGATTTTTTTTGCCAATTATTGTAATAGTAAACAGGCACTGAATTTGGTAGAATACAAATATCGGTTAAAACAAAAATAATGGAAAGAGTAAGAAAACATTTTGGAGTCCATCATATAAGCAATTTCAGAAGTTTTGTGCTGGTGTCGGCGATAATCGCCATTGGGATATTCAGTTTTTTTTATGGCGCCCAGGCTTACTCGGCTATCTTCGAAACTAAAATCTCTTTAGCCAGGCAGCAAGACATTTCGCCCGGCGATCCGGTGGAGGTCGTTTTTTCTTCGCCTATGGTTTCTGAAGGCTACGAAAAAGGAATAAAAATAACTCCCGAAAAGATGGCGCGTTTTCGCTGGGAAGATTCCGGAAAGAAACTTCTTATCATTCCGGAAGGTTTTTGGAAGCCAGAGAGTGAATACAAGATTTTTCTTCCCGAAGGAAGAAACGCGCTTCTAACCAAGACCTTAGCGAGGGATGTCGTTTTTTCCACGGTAGCCTTTCCCGCGGTTAAAAAAGTTGTGCCGGAAAACGGCGCGAAAGAAGTGGTTTTAGGAGCGGAAGATCCGATATTAGTGGAGTTTGACAAGCCGGCGGATAAGTTCTATATTAAGTTCTCTCTGGATCCTGAGAGCGATTTGACTTATCAGATAAACGAGGAGCGGACTCAGTTTAAACTTCTTCCCAAAGCGTATACGCGCGAAGGAATCGGATACAGGCTTTCTGTTTTTGCTAAATACTGGGAGGATCCCGATGACAACTTCGAAAAAATTTATGAGAGTTCTTTTGAAACCCGTCCGCCACTTCCCATTGAGTGGGAAAAAGATTTCAGTTTGAGATTGGAGCAGGCGAAAAAATACACCCGTCCCCAAATAGCGGATGGAAAATATATCGATGTTAATTTAAGTACTCAAATAATGACGATTTTTGAGAGCGGCCGTCTTCTGGGTTCGTATCTGATTTCTTCCGGCAAGCGCGGAATGGACACGCCCAAAGGCCGGCACGCGATATTTAACAAAACACCAAGAGCTTGGTCGAAAACTTACGGTTTGTATATGCCGTATTGGATGGCGATTGTGCCCGGCGGAAAGTTTGGGATTCACGAGCTTCCGGAATGGCCGGGCGGATATAAGGAAGGCGCCAATCATTTGGGAATTCCGGTTTCACACGGCTGTATGCGGCTTGGAGTCGGACCGGCCAAAACCATTTATGACTGGGCGGACATTGGAACGCCGGTGATTGTTTACTAATTTATGTTTAATGGAATTTTTAGTTTCATAAAATACTATCTTCCCGCAGTTTTGTGGGCCGGTTTGATTTTTTATTTTTCCAGTATTCCGTCTCTCCAGGTAGGGGCGGCCAGTCTTTCCTGGGAAATTATTCTTCGAAAAAGCGCCCATATCGGCGAGTATGCCATTTTGGCTTGGCTTATTTTTCGCATTTTTCACAAAGGAATGGGAGTGGAAAGTTTTTGGAGAGTATTCGCACTGTCTTTAATCCTCGCGGTTTTTTACGCCATCGGCGATGAAATTCACCAGAGTCTTGTCGCCGGAAGAGCCGGAAAAGCTATTGACGTCGCTATCGATAGTTTGAGCGGTTTTTTGGGGCTGATAATGGCGGGAAAATTTTACGGCTTTGCCCGGACAAAAAAGAAAGCGGCACTTTTCTTGGTGGCAGCCGTTTTGATTTTCGGTATAGTTTTCCAAATGGCGGAAGAAGGGAAGGAAATGGGAGCAGAAAAGGAAACGCAAGCGGAAAATATTCCCCGACAGCCGGATTCCGGACAAAATAATTTTTTGGATAACGCCAAAGAAAAAGCCCAAGAGAGTCTTTCGAAAATAAAGAATACTACTGGACAGGAAACGAAAGAGGAGATTGGTATTTCAAAAAAAATATCCATCAAAGTTCCTTTTACCCCGCAAGCTCCTTTTGCCAATTGGGATGCCTATCATGAAGACGCTTGCGAGGAAGCGTCGCTTATCATGGTTAAATATTATTTGGATGGAAAAACATTAAACAGGGATACGGCAGAAAAAGAAATTCTGGGGTTGATTGAATTTCAAAACAAAAATTATGGCGATTTCAAAGATACCAATGCCGAGGAAACCGTCAAGATGGCGAAGGAATATTACGGCTTGGAAAATTTAAAAGTCGTTTATGATTTTTCCAAGGACGATCTGAAAGAATATCTGGCTAAGGGGAAACCGATCATTATTCCGGCGGCCGGCCGGAAGCTGGGCAATCCAAACTACAGCGGTCTGGGTCCGCTTTATCACGTCTTGGTTTTGACCGGCTATGACGGCGATACTGTGATCACCAATGATCCGGGTACTCGCAAAGGCGAGGGGTATAGATACAACATTGATGTTTTCTATAACGCTATCCATGATCTCCCGGGAAGCCCGGAAAACATTGAACAAGGCCGAAAAGCGATGATTGTAGCGGAATAATGGGAAATAGAAATATATCTTGAAAAGTAGAGCCCCGACAAGTCGGGGCTCTACTTTATTGGGGGATTTTGTGCTACAATAGAAACGTAAATAAAAAACAAAACGGAATGGAGGTGGAATATGATGGATAATAAAAAAGTAGCGGACGGTTTGATCGCGGTTTCAGCTGTGACGGCGGTGGTGTCCGGATATGTTTCTGTTTTTGGAAGCGATGTTTTCAATTTGGCCGGAACGCAATGGATGATGATTGCCATAATTTTTGGAATTTACGGACTTTACGCCAAACTGAAGATAGCCTAAAGAAATACGTATTTTTACCGATAAGAGAGCGAATTTATCACGAATGGATGCGTTTTTATTATGGAAAAGAAGTTATATATAATCGCGCATAACATTCGAAGCGCTTACAATGTCGGTTCGATTTTTCGGACTGCTGACGGCGCCGGCGTGGAAATGATTTATCTGACCGGTTATGCCCCGGCGCCATTTGATTCTGAAAAAGATGCTTACCCAACGCGAGCGCAAAAAATGATCGCTAAGACCGCCCTAGGAGCGGAAAAAACAGTTTTTTGGGAAAAGGCGGAAGATGCTATTAGTCTTGTTAATAATTTGTTAAAAGCCGGAGTCCAGGTTATAGCGCTTGAAAACGGAGTGCCAAGCGTCGATTATAAAAAGCTTAAGCCGCGCTTTCCTTGCGCCTTGGTTTTGGGAACGGAAGTGTCGGGTATCGATAAGGAAATCTTGGAAAAATGCGACTGCGCTATTTCCATTCCGATGCGGGGTCAGAAAGAATCACTGAATGTGTCGGTGGCGGCCGGCATCGCGATATATGAAATATTAAAAGACAGTCAAAATAAATGAAGAAGAAACTGGCGGTTTTTGATATTGACGGAACGATATTTCGAAAAAACCTGGCTTTCGAGTTGATTGACGAGTTGGCTTGGATGAATGTTTTTGACAAAAGCGTCAGAAAAACTTTGACGCGGCTGTATTCCAATTGGCTGGATCACAAAGGAACATATGAGGAATATCGGAAGGCTCTGGTGTATCTTTACGCTGATAATCTGAAAGGCTGCAAGCGGGAAGAAATCACGGAGGCTAGTAGGGCGGTGGTGCCTTTTTACAAAGACCGGACTTATATATTCGCCAGTCAATTAATAGACAAACTTAAAAAAGAAAATTACCATATTATAGCCGTGTCCGGATCGCCTTCGGAAATAGTGGAAGAATACAATAAATATTTCAAGTTTAACGCGGTTTTTGGTTCGGTCTATGAAACGGATGAAGATGGGATATACACCGGCAAAGCTATTTTCGAACCGACTATCCACAAGGGGCATGTTGTAAAACAGTATGTCTTGGAGCATGATTTAACCCTGGAAGACTCGTATGGAGTGGGAGACACGGAGTCGGATGCCAAATTTTTGGAAATAGTGGAAAATCCCATCGCTTTCAATCCCAACTTCAATTTGAAAAACATCGCCGAAGAGAAAGGCTGGCGGATTGTAGTGGAGAAAAAAGATGTTATTTATGAAATAACCAAAAATTCAAAGTAACTATATGTATGACGCTTATTTGGTTTTGATAATAGTGGCCGTGATAATATTCTACGCGATTTACGCTTTGTTTGATTTTGCCACAAAGGGCAACCTTAATGATTTTTTAAACAGGTGGCTAAGGAAGACGCTTTGGATTTGGCTTCCGTTTTATGCCATCTGGAGATTGGTGAAAGATATGATTTTGAAGAAGTAGAAAAAAATAAAAGCGGAGAAAAAGAAAAAACGCCTTCCGGCGTTTTTTCTTTTTTGTAAATACTACTTTATGCTTTCAATCAATTTCGCGAAGACTTTTGGGTTTTCAACAGCCATCTGAGAAAGGACTTTGCGATCAACCTCGATTTTCTTGTCAGTCATCATTTTTATGAAGGGGCTGTAGCGCAAACCCAGTTCTCGAAGAGCCGTATTGAGCCGGACAATCCAGAGGCGGCGCATAGTTCTTTTCTTGACGCGCCTGTCCCGCAGAGCGTAACTGCCAGCCTTAATTACCGCTTGTTTGGCGGCGCGAAAAGTGGACTTTCTTCTCCAACGATATCCTTTGGCATCTTCCAATAAATTTTTCCTGCGTTTTGAGGCGGCAACTCCGCGTTTTACTCGTGTCATTTAATTGCGAATTATTACGAATGGGGGCGAATGAGGCTACGAATGGGCGGCTTGGGAAATTATTTGTAACTTCATTTGCTCCCTATTTGTAAAACATTAGTTACTATAAGGCAAGGCGTTCAGGACATTTTTTTCGTCAGCCTTGAAAAGACGGACGTCTTTTCTTTTCTTCCGACCTTGCTCTCCGGTTTCTTTGGAATTAAAATGGTTCTGCTTGGTTTTTCTGCGGAGAACTTTCTTATTTTTGGTAACTTTTACCTTTTTAGAAAGCGCTTTGAATGTTTTAATTTTAGGCATAGAATCGGTAGCGATACGAATGACACGAATTGCATACGAATGCTACGAAAAGTTATTCGTGTCATTCGTATGCAATTCGTAGATTGGTATCGCTTATTGAGGGCTTATTATTGTATTAAATCCTCCGGGAAATCTTTTTACTTCCTGTTCTATCTTGTTAGGGACGGCGATGGATTTTATGAATTCGAGGAGGCTTTTTCTGGCCAAATCCTGGTGAGCCTTTTCTCTACCGCGAAGGCGGATTTCCAATTTGAGCTTGTGACCTTTTTGTAGAAATTTTTCCGCTTGGTCTTTTTTGAATCCCAGATCATGGTCGTCCGTCCTTACGCCGATGCGGATTCCCTTAATGTCGAATTTCTTTTGTTTGGCCCGGCTTTGTCTTTCTTCTCTGGATTTTTGGTATTGATATTTCCCAAAATCCATTATTCTGCAAACCGGGGGTTTGGCGTTGGGAGCAATTTCAACCAAATCAAGTTCTTTTTCCTTGGCCAGTGCCAGCGCCTGAAAAGGGGGCATTATTCCCAGTTGGTTTCCACTGTCGTCAATAACCCGAATTTGAGGAGCTTGGATATAGTTATTAATTCTGGTTCGGGGTTCCCTTTTCTTAAAAAATGGTTTTTTGTACGGTGATCTTCTAATGGATTTAATTTTAATTGTTATAGTGGAGATGGCGAGAATCGTCAGCCATAGGCTGATCCGCCTATGGCGGAAACTCGCTCTTGTGGAGATGATGGGAATTGAACCCATGTCCAAAATTATTCATCAAAAACAATCTACAAGCTTATCTTATTTGGTAAGTTCGGTTAAAGATAAAAATAAGAAAAATTACTTCAACCTATCTCTATGTTAATTTTACGCATATTGCCGAGAGAATGCAATATAGGCTATCCCAATGTATGACACCGGAATTCTTCTATCGGGAGTCGAAGGTCCGATGGCTGCGGCTACTCGAAGGATTTACGCCGCGGCATAAGCAAAATTGGTTGTAAAAGCTTGCGCCATTACAGTTTTTGCCTTTGTTATGAAGTTTGCACTTATAACTTTGATAATAGTTTAACGAGATAATATCTTCGCTCGGCTTGCCTGTTTTTAACGTACAACTTGTCGAAACCAAACATCCCCATGGGGAAAATTAAAAATTCTTTAGCCTTCTCCTTATTCCTCGCTCATCCTCTCTTTTCTTGATATCTTCCCGTTTGTCGTATTTCTTTTTTCCTTTAGCTACGCCGAATTCCAGCTTCAGATAGCGTTTTTTAGTATACACTCTGATAGGCACCAATGTCAAGCCTTCCGTGCGGGCTTTCCCGATGATTCTTTTGATTTCTTCCTTTCGCAAAAGCAGCTTTCGGGGGCGGGTAGGATCATACGCGGAGGCGTTCCCGGCGTGTTTATAAAAAGGAATATGCGCGTTAGTTAAATACAATTCCGATCTCTTGATTGTTACGAAGCTTTCTTTGAGGCTGATATGTCCGGTCTTGATTGATTTTGTCTCTTTTCCCAAAAGAACCAAACCGGCCTCGAACTTTTCCAGGATTTCATAATCGAAATGGGCGCGTTTATTTGTGGCAAAGGTAGTCAAGCTCGTGATACGTATTCGCCTTTCTCCGTATTGACGATTATATTGTCGCCGGTTTTGACAAAGAGGGGGGTGGAAACCTTGAACCCGGTTTCCAAAGTGACGACTTTTCCTCCGGTGGAAACAGTGTCGCCACGGACGCCGGGAGGAGCTTCAGTGACTTGGAGCGTTACCTTTATCGGCAATTCGATATTTATCGGGTTGCCGTTGAAGTTAAGTAGAATTATCTCGATGCCCTCTTTCAAATAATTGGTATTGTTTCCCAAAACTTCTTTGGAAAGAGAAAATTGCTCATAAGATTCGCTGTCCATAAAGTGGTAATCTTTCCCGTCTTTGTAAATATATTGCGCTTTGGCTTTGGCGATGTCGGCTTCCTCGACCGATTCGGATCCTTGGAAAGTTTTTTCCAAAACGGCGCCAGTTGAGAGATTCTTGAGACGGGTGCGCAAAACCGACCCGGCTCGGCCGGTTTTGGAGTGTTCATGGTAAAGTACGGCAAAGGGCTGGCCGTTAAGGATGATATTTTTACCGGTTTTAATGTCTGAGATGCTAAGCATATTTTACCGAGCGACGAAGGGCACTAAAGCCATTACGCGGGCTTTTTTGATGGCGTTGGCCAGTATCCTCTGATGTTTGGCGCAGGTTCCGTGCCTTTTCGGAGGATAAATTTTTCCCTGGGAGTTCATAAAACGCCGGATGAGATAGGCATCTTTGAAATCTATTTTGTCCATTTTATTTTGACAAAAATGGCACTGTTTCTTCTCTTGTTGGATTTCGCTCATATATTTCTGTTTTACGAACTACGAAATAAATACGAAATACGAAGGTACGAAAAGGTCTAATGTTGTGTTTCGTAGTTCGTTAATTTCGTAGTTCGTAACTATTAAAAGGGTACGTCCTCGATTTTCACTTCTTCTTCCTCTTCCAAGTTGATGGTAGGAAGGATTTCCGCGGGAGCTTCCGGTTGAGGAGAGGGTGATTGCGATTGTTGAGCCGGCCGGTTGTAGTTGGAGTTGCCGCCGGACTCATAGGCGCTTCGAGGCTTTGATCCAAGCTGCATATTCTCCACCACAATTTCAGTTTTCCAGCGGTCAGCGCCGGTCTTGTCGGTATATTTTTGAGTTTGCAGACGGCCTTCAAAATACGCCTCCTGGCCTTTGATAAGATATTGCCCCGAAATTTCCGCCAATCGTCCCCAGAGAACCAAATTGTGAAACTCGGTCTTTTCTTGCTTTTGGCCGCTTTTGTCTTTCCAAGTGTAGCCGGTGGCAAGGGATATGGAAGCGACAGTTTGTCCGGAAGGAGTGTTTCTTACTTCTGGGTCGCGCGTCAGCCGCCCGACCAGGATGACTTTATTGACATTCATAGAACTATAGCGATACGAATGACACGAATTGCATACGAATGCTACGAAAAGTTATTCGTGTCATTCGTATGCAATTCGTAGATTGGTATCGCGGTTAAATGTTTAGTATCTCCTCCAATTTTTTGTCGATGTCTTCCTGGGGCTGCGATTTTTCGGTTCCCGCTTCTTTCTTTTCTCTGGCCGCTTCAACTTTCTTTTGTTCAACCTTCTTCTCTCCTTTGAATTTTTGCGTCCGAGCTTCTTTGGTTTGTTCTTCGCTGATTCTTTCTTCTTTGGATCTCAGCTCGGGAAGCTCGTCGGCCTTGCTGATGAGAAAGCGCAAAACGCCGTTGTGCAAGTTCAGCTTGCGGTTTATTTTAGCCAGATTTTCCGCTTCGGCCATCTCGAACCTTTGGGCGGTATAGATGCCGTGGGTTTCGTGCTTGACTTCATAAGCCAGCCTTCTTTTTTCCTGTGTTTCCTTCTCTTCGAAATTGCCGCCGTTTTCAGTGACAATCGCGTTCACTTCCTTGCGGATGTTTTCCAGCTCCGCCTCTTTGGAAGCGCCAACCAGGTAAAATAGTTCGTATTTCATTTTGCATTTACGAACTACGAAATGACCGAACTACGAAACACTTATGACTTCAGTTTCAATGTTTTCGTACTTTCGTATTTCGTATTAAATTCGTATTTCGTAACCAATTAAAGACCGTCTCCCAAGAAAGTCCCGGTACGGATGCTATCCTCTTATCTCCGCCAAAGCGGAGCGAGAGAATATGGGACTTTCTAAGTTAAATGTAGTCTACTATCCAAAGTCTTTTTAGTCAATAGCAAAGCCCACGAATTTCATGGGCTTTGGGTTTGCCATGTTTGGCTAGGCAGACGCAAGCAACTCATCCACGGACTTCTCCAATTGCCTAAACTCATCTCGAGTAAGGGAGAGGGTTGTTCCGCGAGATAGGCCGTAACGAGTAGTGGGATAGAATCGTTCCTCTCTTTGTTTGTGAATCCAGGCGGGCGTTACCATTTCCGGGTCTACACTTTCCTTGGTTGCAATTAGATTCGAGAGCAGTGAGTTTAGGTTCTGTATTTTTTCAGGTTGCGAAGGAACTAAATCCATGGCATCTCCTTTTTTGGGTTAGTTGATTTTATTTTTTTGACTATATCTTAAATTCTATCACATCCCCATCTTGTACAACATACTCCTTCCCTTCCAGCCGGAGTTTGCCCAGTTCGCGGGCTTTTCCCCAAGAACCGGTTTTTAGGAGTTCGTCCCATTGAATCACTTCCGCTCGGATGAATTTGTCTTTGAAATCATTGTGAATAGCGGTTCCGGCCAGGGGCGCCGTCCAGCCTTTTTGAATAGTCCAGGCGCGGGATTCATCAACGCCTGTGGTAAGGAAAGTAATCAGCCCCAAAATTTCATAAGCCTTGAGAATCAAACTGTCCAAATTCGATTTTATTTCCAATTCCGCCGCTTCTTCAGGGGTCATTTCCAAAAGTTCTTCTTCAATTTTTATATCCAATTTGACGTGGTTTCTATTTTCCAAATTGTCGGACAATTTTCGATTGGTATCACTGACGTTATAAACGTACAAAAACGGCTTCATGGTGAGAAGGGACATCTCGCGGACGATAATGGTTGTGTATTCCTCCGATAAATTCAGTATGCCCGTAGGGGTTTGATTTATCAAACTTTTTTTTGTCAGAGGTTCAATAAATTGAACCCCTACGAGAGAATTTGCCAATTTACCATCTTCTAAAGCCTTCTGAATCTTATCAATCACGCCCAGCTGGATGTCCGCGCCCTTTTTATTGCCCCGAACATCTTTTTCAACTCTCGTCCTGGTTTTTTTGATTGTTTCTAGATCGGCTAAAATTAGTTCCGTGTTGATTATTTCAATATCGCTCTCCGGATCAATTTTATTGTGCACATGAATAATATTGGAATTGTCAAAAACCCGAACCACATGAGTAATGGCGTCTACTTCCCGGATGTTGGCCAGGAATTTGTTGCCCAGACCCTCGCCGGTCGAAGCGCCCTTGACAAGGCCCGCGATGTCGACAAATTCAATGACGGTCGGAACAATCTTTTTTGAACGCGACATCTCCGCCAATCGCGAAAGCCGCGAATCCGGCACTTTAACAATCCCGATATTGGGTTCAATAGTACAAAAAGGATAATTGTTGATATCGACCGGGTTTCTGGTGAGTGCTTTGAAAAGGGTTGATTTGCCGACGTTAGGAAGGCCGACGATGCCAATCTTCATACTTTACGAATTATAAATCTTATACAAATATACTAATGTACGAATAGCAATATAGCAAATAGGCAAACCTAAAGGCAAACCTAAAACCGAGTTTTAGGTTGTTCGAGTTTTAGGTTGTTCGAAAAGATTGGAAGAAGAAACAGGGTTTATGGTATTATAGGAGTGTAACAATTAAAACTAACAAAATGGACAAAGCAATCAATCCGGGGATTTTCAAGGCGTATGATATTCGAGGAGTTTATCCGGAAGAAATCAATATTGACACGGCATATAACATCGGTCGAGCGCTTATCGCCTATACTAAGGCGAAAAAAGTGGCGGTGGGGATTGATATGCGAAAATCTTCGCCGGAATTGGAAGAGGCGGTTGTGAAAGGCATAACCGACCAAGGGTCGGATGTGGTTAGGATAGGTTTAAGCTCGACCCCGATGCTCTATTTCGCTTCCTGGAATTTGGACGCGGACGCGGCGGTTATGGTGACGGCTTCGCATAATCCGGCGGAGTATAACGGGATGAAATTTTGCCGGAAGGGAGCGGTGCCGATCGGGGAGGGAAGCGGAATGGAAGAAATCAGGGATTTGGCGATAGCGGGAAACTTTCCGGACAGTGAAGTAAAAGGAGAGGAATCGGAAGACTTGGAGTTGAAGCAAAAGTATTTGGATTATATAGCCGGCTTTTTCAAATCCGGGTCAGCCAAGAAGAAAGTGGTTATTGATTTCGCCAATGGAATGGGAATTATTGATAAGGAGGTGTATGAAAAATTGTCCGGGGATGTTGAATCAGTTTATATGTACGATAACTTTGACGGGAATTTTCCTAATCACGAAGCCAATCCGCTAAAAACAGAAACGCTCGCGGCTCTTCAGAAAAAAGTCATCGAGGAAGAAGCGGATCTGGGGATCGCGTATGATGGAGACGCTGACAGGGTCGGTTTCGTAGACGAAAAAGGGCAGGTTATCCCGATGGATTTCGTAACGGCTCTTCTGGCGGAAGAAAAGTTGAAGAAGATGCCCGGATCTTTAATTCTTATGGATCTTCGCAGTTCGAATTCTGTTAGGGAGGCCATTGAAGAAGCCGGGGGGCAAGTGCACGAAAGTCGGGTTGGTCATTCTCTCATAAAAAAGCAGATGCGGGAAGAAGGAGCGATTTTTGCGGGGGAGCTTTCGGGACATTATTATTGGGAGGAAAATTCCAAAGCGGAGATGTCCACCTTGGCGGCGCTTAGCCTCATTAATCTCATCAATGAAACGGGCGCAAAGATGTCAGAATTAGTCTATGGGCTTAAGAGATATTTTCAAAGCGGAGAAATAAATTCCGAAGTAGCCGACAAGGACGCAGTTATGCAAAAATTAAAAGATAAATATAAAGATGGAAAATTGTCGATGTTAGACGGCATCAAAATTACTTTTCCCGAATGGTGGTTCAATGTCCGGGCGTCCAATACCGAGCCTGTTCTGCGCTTGAATTTGGAAGCCAAAATCAAAGATCTTATGGAAGAAAAGCGGGACGAAGTGCTGGGAATAATTCGAGGTTAATTATTAAGTTTCAAAATATGCTGGACGAAAACAAGTATGCGCGAAAAGACAATGGCACGGGTCACATGCCGCACAATTTGGTGAACGCGGAAGATCCGTCGGACGTGCTCTCGCTTTGTTCTTGCGGAGGAACCCGGGATCCGGAGGGTTTTTGCGACGGGACGCATAACAAGAAAAAGGGGCTGGGTTGTCCCTGTTGGTTTTGCCGGGAGAAAGATGATCGAATGGAAAACGAATTTGACAGTGAATCCAAATGCGGATAGCAAAGGCAAAAGAGATAAAAAAAGGAGCCGAGAGGCTCTTTTTTGGCAGGTATCTCGGAACGTACCCAGGTACGTTCCTAAATGATAAACCCGATTCTTTTTTTCACTTCATCCAGTTTCTTTTTTGCCAGCGGGCGGACTTTTTCGGCGCCAGCACGCAAAATTTCAAGAACTTTTTCGTCGTCGTATTCTTTCAGTTTTTCTTGGAAGGGTCTTATAAATGAAACCACGATGTCAGCTAAATCAGTCTTGAAATCAGCGTAACCCTTGCCTTTGTATCTCTTTTCAATTTCTTTGGCGGGAATATCGGAAAGCAGGGAATAAATATTAATAAGATTTTTGAGCGCCGGCTTGTCGTTGGAGTAAATAATTTCCGATCCGGAATCCGTCACGGCTTTTTTAATTTTCCTTTTTACTGTTTCCTTATCGTCGGTGAGCGCGATATAATTATATTCCGACGCCGCGGATTTGGACATTTTTTTGGTCGGGTCGTCCAGTCCCATAATGTTTTGGCCAACTTCCGTGGTGTAGGGCTTGGGGATAACAAAAGTGTCACCAAATTTTTTATTAAATCTATTGGCCAGTGTCCTGGTTAACTCAATATGTTGCACTTGGTCTTTTCCGACAGGAACGAGCTCTGTATCGTAGAGCAATATATCTGCGGCCATGAGGACAGGGTAGTCAAAAAGGCCAACGCCAGTTTTATATATTAAATATTGTTCAGTTTCCTCTTCGAAAAGCACTTCCCTGTTGATTATTTGTCCTTCTATTTTCTTTTTTAAAACACCGCGTCTGCCGTCGAATCCTTTCATGGCTTTATCTACAAATTGCGACATTTTTAATAAATCTTGCATTTTAGCTATTGTATTTAACATCCAAGCCAACTCCGCGTGTTCACTTATATGAGATTGAATAAAAAGCGAGCACTTCTCCGGATCAATGCCGGAAGCTAAATATACTTTCGCCACATCCAAAGTTTGTCGTCGCAATCTTTCCGGATCCTGGGGGACAGTGATGGCGTGAAGATCGACCACGCAAAAAATCGAGTCGTATTCATCTTGAAGTTTGACCCAATTTTTGATGGCGCCCAAGTAGTTGCCCAAATGAAGATTACCTGATGGCTGTATGCCGGAAAAGATGCGTTTTTTATTCATAAATCAAGTATAAAGCAGGAGGTATAAAGTGGCAAGTTCTTAAAAATTATGTTAAACTTTATCCAGTAGCCAGACTGGCTCGTTTTTAATTATTAAGAAAAAGACATGCGGGACATCCAAGAAGTGTACAACGAACTGCAGGAAAATAAAAAAGAGCAGAAAGAGATCAGACGCGAATATAAAGACGCGCTGGCGAATGCCAATGAGTTTGAAGAAACAGAGGAAAAGCTCAAGGAACTGCGCGAAAAGAAAAAACAAATTGAAACTATGACGCAAAGCCGTTTCGGCGCGCGTTGGGATCAGATGGAAAAACTCAAAGCCAAAGCCGAAGAGCTGAATCAGATGATGAGCGACATTGCTATGAGCAATCTGGTGGAAGGAAAAGCCGTGGCGATAAAAGATGAATATGACAACGATTACGAACCGGTGTATAAGATTACGTTCAAGAAGGTCGCGTAGCGAACATGAAACATGAAACAACCCTTGCGTAGAGGGTTGTTTTTTTATGCGGTGCGCCCTCTCCTGTCGCGAGTACGCGACATCCTCTCCCGATTACGGGAGAGGAGGATTGGGAAAAAGAGTGTTTATACTTCAATCACCACTGGTAATACCATCGGTCGGCGTTCGGTTTTTTGGTAGAGATATTGTCCGACGACTTCGCGAATGTTGTTTTTGACGTAGTCCCAGTTGACGGCTGCGTCGGGGGAAGTTTTCTGAGCGACCACTTCTTCCACTTTTTTCTTGGTGGCGTTGACGAGATCAAAATTTTCTTTGACGAAGATGAATCCTCGTGACGTGACTTGCGGCTTGCCGATAATTTTTTTGGTCTTGCCGTCGATGATCACCGTGATGACGAACATTCCGTCTTTGGCCAGCAGTTGGCGGTCGCGAAGAACGACTTGCCCGATGTCGCCGACGCCCAATCCATCCACCATGATATTGGAAAGCGGCACTTTTTCCGAAGTAACTTTGCCGTTGCCGCGATAATCGAATTCAATGACGCGGCCGTTTTCGCCGATAAGGATATTTCTTGGATCCATTCCGACTGAGACACCCAGTTCGCCATGAAGTTTCAACATGAAATAGTTGCCGTGGATTGGAATGAGATATTTTGGACGAATAAGGTTAATCATCATTTTGAGGTCTTCCTGGCGGGCGTGCCCTCCGGCGTGGACGTCCATCATATGGTAGTTGATGACCTTGGCATCTTTCCGATAAATCGTATCCATAATGCCTTGCACCGTCCTTTCATTTCCCGGAATAACCGAAGAGGAAAGCACAAAAGTATCGTCTTTATGAACCTTGACAAAGCGGTGTTCACCGTTGACGATCCGCATCAAAACTGCGTTAGATTCGCCTTGCGCCCCGGTGCAGATGATAGCTACTTTTCCGTCCGGATACTCGTTGATTTTATTGATGGGAATGATAGTTCCTTTTTTGGCTTGCAAGTGTCCCAGTGTTCTGGCGATTTCCACGTTGGTTTTCATGGAATAGCCGTCCACCGCCAGTTTTCTTCCGTGTTTTTCAGCGGCGATGATGACTGACTGAATGCGCGAAATTAGCGCCGCGAAAGTGGCGATAATCAGCCGACCTTCGGTGCGCTCGAAAATGTCATCCAGAGTTTTGGCGATGCGCGATTCGGAAAGGGAATAGCCCGGAGTGCGAGAATCGGTAGAGTCGCTCATCAGCGCCAAAACGTTTTCACTGCCCAAGCGGGCGATCTTGGCGATATCGGCCGGCGCGTCGGAAACCGGGGAATGGTCGAATTTGAAATCGCCGGTGTGGATAATGGTTCCTGCCGGAGTGGAAATAGCCAATCCCACCGCGTCGGGAATGGTGTGGTTAACATGGAAGAACTCCACGCTGAAAACTCCCAAGCGCACGCGGTCGATCTTTTTGACGGTGTGGATGTTAAGCGGTTGCTTGTCTTTGTAATCCTCTTGCCGTTTCATCACGATTCCGCGAGTCAGTTCCGTCATATAGATCGGCGGATTGCCGATTCTTTCCATCAAGTGCGGAATGGCGCCGATGTGGTCATAGTGGGCGTGAGTAATCAGCACTCCGCGGATGTTTTTTTCCTTCCCTTTGAGATAGGTTACGTCGGGAATAAGATAGTCGATTCCCGGCATATCTTCGTCAGGAAACTGCAGTCCCATATCGACGATGATAATGTCTTGCCCGTATTCGAAAATGGTCATATTGCGTCCGACTTCCTCGAGTCCTCCGAGAGGGATGACGCGCAAGTTATTTTTAGCATGGCCATAGACCGCTTGGGGCGCGACCATAATTTTCGGCATTGTTTTAACTGCCGCCGGGGCAGGGTTTGTTCGTTTGAACATAGATAATTTGAAAGACTGTTCTTTTGCAATCTTTCTTGGTTACAAGATTTTCGCTAAAGGCGAAAAATCTCTTGTTGATTAAGACTCGTTTATTTCAAATTGAAAAAAGTTTAGAGAAAACTCTCTAAGAAGTTGAAATAAAAAGTGGCGTCTTCCAGAAGATTCGAACTTCTAATTGTTGGGTCTATTTCCCAAAAACACACCTGTTAAGACAGATTTTTTATAAGATTAAAAAGCAAGAAGATTTCAAAAGATAAAGATAAATATGAGAAGAAGTTGCCTAAGCTTACTATATCACAGTAGTATACTCTTTTCTACGGATATGTCAAGGGCGCGGACTAGCATTTAACTCCAGCTTTTTTTACGTATTTTCCCAAGAGCCACGAGCTGGATTGCACTTTGCCTCCGCGTCCGACATTTTCTACTACCTTATAACCAATAGTTTTCTGTAACTCGATCTCACAAGGCGGAATATTTTTCAAATCCCTGTCTCCTCCTTGGGCAAAAATATCCGGTCGGATTTTCTTGAGTTCTTTGCAGACGCTCATGTCAGTCGGGTTTGGCTTATGCGCGGTTAACATCACCTTATCCACTCCTTTTATTCCTTCGATCAATTCTTTGCGTTCCCGCTGAGGCATGAAATTGGTGCCTTTCTTTTTTTTGAGCCAGTTATCATTATTGAGAATTACTATCAACTCGTCTCCCAGCGCCCGGGCTTCTCTGAAAAGCCGGACATGTCCGACATGGATGGGATCAAATCCGCCGCTTACTGCTACGAGAATTTTTTTGTTTTTTGCCTTTTTCATAAACTCAAAGTTACTTTATTAAAAAAATATTTTGCCGGTATGGACTTCTTCTTATTAAGCGAACCCCCCCTATTGAGGTTTAAAATGAAGACAATCAGAGTATACTACAAAGAATGGCTGTTGAATAGTTCAAATCGACAGCATTTTTTTCAAATCTTCCACCATATCTACCGGTGTCGGATCTTGCTTATAATTCAAGGCCAAATAGTATGAAACCCAATCGGCAAGGGCAAGGGTTGAAAATATGGCGAGAAAAAAGTTTTCATTGTCGGGAATATCAATAAGGGTTGTCTCAACGCCTTTTTTTCTAAGAAGTCTTGCTGTTATGTTCATTCTCTTTGCAATTTGCGGGTGTCCGGTTTTATCCATCAGGGTGATGGTGTGAAATTTAGCTTGCGGAAGGCTGAAGCCTACCATTTCATTGTGGTTAAGCTCCGGATAATAATTAAAAAAGCAGGGAGTTTTGGCATTTTCATTGATCTTTATTTTCCAAATTCTCCCAACCGCCTTGAATCTTTCCGAAGTGTGGATAACCGGAGTTTTTTTGAACAGTGTCCTTGCTAAAGCCTCGCCTTTCTTTTCCAGTTTTTTCGTATCCTTTTCGAGTTTATCCGTGGAAGCTAATATTTCTTCGCGAAAACCGTTTAACAGTTTGCTGTTGGAGAGAATTTGAAGCAACATTGAGAAGAAGTATCCTGCGGCATAACGGGGTTGGGATACCGGAGGCACGACAATTACCGGGAGGTTATTTTTTTTGCAAATCTCGATCAGTTTTCCGCCATTGGCGATACCGATGCTCGGCAATTTGTTTTTGATAGCTTCGCTTAACGATTCCAGAGTTTCTTCCGTATTTCCTGAATAGCTGATGAAGATATTCAGGCAATTTTCGTAAGCTTCAATGGGCAGTTTATATCCGCGGTTTTTGAGAATTCGGACGGGTTTGTTTCTTTTGGAATCCTTTTCTCTCAAGTGTGAAACATAAGTTTTTAAGAGGTCGGTCGGTAAAGACGAGCCTCCCATTCCTGAGACACAGATGGATTCGAAGTCCCCGGCAACGTATATCTTTTCCGCCAGTTCAAAGCCGATTTGAAACTGACTGGAGAAGTTCAGAATAACTTGGCGCAAGTTTTCCTTGTCGATGGAGTTGATTTTATTTTTCATAGGGCTTGTTTAACGAACTGCGAAATAAATACCTGCCTGCAGGTGAAATACAAAAATACGAAAAAAGAATATGTAAGTGTTTCGTATTTCGCTAATTTCGTAGTTCGTAAATTATTTATTTCCAAATCCTCTTGGTCTTGATATACCAATGGTCGACATCCGAGAAACGCTTGGAAGGGGAAATGAGTGTTTGGATGTCGATACCCTGAACTTTTTTGGCGACCGGGTAGATATATTCCGGACTGTAGATAAAGACTGCCGGAGTTTCTTTCGCCAGCTCTTCTTGAAATTTTCTATAAGTAGCCGCTCTCTTTTCGGCGTCAAACTCAACTCGACCTTCTTCAATCAGCTTGTCGGTTTCATCGGCTCCGAAAAGGGAAAGATTGAGTCCCGGATCTTTCTTCTGATTGGAATGCCAGAAAGAATACGGATCCGGGTCGGCTCCCAGCACTTGCCCGAAAAGCAGAGCCTCATATTCACGGGGGCGGATATAGTTTTGCTGGATGTCAGAGATAGAAAAGGGCGTGACGTTGACTCGGACGCCGATTTTTTCCCATTGGTTTTTCAAAATTTCAGCGGTTTGGGTCAATTCTTCCCAATCGGTAGTGACTAAATTAATTTCCAGTCGCACATTGTCTTTGGTTCGCACGCCATCTTCGCCCCTTACCCATTTGCCAGTGTCTAGGATCTCGTTAGCTTTGGTTAAATCGAAGGTTATTTTTTGGGAATCATCTGAATGCCCCGCCATTCCGGGGAGAAAAGGAGAGAGAGCCGGCTGTCCGTTCCCATTAAGAACCTTCTCTATGATTTCCTGGCGGTCAGTAGCTAAACTTAGCGCTTGGCGGACTTCGTCGCTGGCAATCGGAATACTTTTGGTTTGGTTGAAAAAAACGGCGTAGTATCTTGGCAAGTCGAATTTGTGGATATTTCCGCTTTTTTGGATCTTTATGTCTGATATTTTTTGCGAAGGCAGGCTGTTTATGCCCATCACTTCCTTCCGGTTGTAGGCGTCCAGGGCGGAAGTTTCGTCTATGTAAAAATTGAAAGTGAGTTTCGAAATGTAGGGCTTACCTTCAAAATAGGCCGGGTTGGAAATCAACTTGTAAGAAAGAATATTGCCTTTGGAATCTTTTTGGAAAGAGCTGTATTTATAGGGTCCTGTCCCAATCGGTTCCAGATTGAGTTCAGACAGATGGAAGTTGTCCGGCATGATTCCTTCCCAAATGTGTTTGGGCAGGACGCCGAAAGTTAGATTGTTCAGAAAACCGACGTAGGGATTTTTTACCTTGAAAGACACAGTATAGTCGTCAATCTTTTGGATTTCTATGCCTTGCCAATTAGAGCGGAGCGGGGATTTGTAGGCTGGGTCGCTTATCAGATTAGCCGTGAAGAGGACATCATCGGCATTGAATTTTTCGCCGTCGTGCCATTGGACATTGTTTTTTAAGCGGATCGTGTAGGTGGTTTTTTCCTCGTCCAATTCGTAGCTCTCGGCCAAATCCGGGATAATTTTTCCTTGGCCGTCATATTTATAAAGTCCGCTGTAAATAATTTCGGAAATATCGCCATCTACGTCATTAGATTGGGCCAAAAGCGGATTGACGCGCACTGGTTGCCCGATTATTCCTTCAATGTATTCTCCCCCGTAGTTTGGTCGGCTTTCGGTTTTTGAATAATAGAAAACCAGCGCCCAGCTGATAGAGGAAAAAACGAGAAGAGAGATTAGGAAATAAAAGAGGATCTTCTCCTTGAGATTCAATATTTGGGTTATTTTCGGCCAGTTTCCCAAAGATGGCCGGCTGTTTCCGTTGAAGTTACTAATATGATTCAGGTTAAATCTTTAGAGCCGATTGGCGATGACAAGGCTGGTTATGGCTAAAAGGATGAAAACAACCGAGAGAAAAACTGAAAAAGCCACGAGAAATTTTTCAAAGCCTCTTTTGGTGTAATAGCCTCCAAAGTCTCCGCCGAAAGTGCCGGAAAGTCCGGCGCCCCGGTTTTGGAGCAATATGGAAACCGTGAGCGCGACGGCGACGATTATCTCAATGATGTTTATCGTTTTTAGCATAGAACTATCCTAATCCTTTTTAGGGTCTTTGGCAAAGTGGAGAACCAGGTGGTTGACCAGGCTGATTATGATGAGCGCCCCTATTCCCGCCAAAAAGCCGCTGATCGAAATTGCCGGCACCAGGCGGGCAGTTAGGAAAAGCATGGCTATGTTGATTATTATGGTGAAAAGCCCCAAAGTCAAGAAGATGAGGGGAAAAGTCAGAAGCGTGATAATCGGCCGAATCAAAGAGTTGGCTATTCCCAAAACGATTCCGGCGAGCAGAAGTTCTTTCCAGGAACCATTAAAGGAAAATCCCGGGACGATGTAGTCAGCCGCTAAAATGGCAAAACTGTTGGCGATGATGTGAAGAATGATTTTCATAAAACTCGTTGTAGGCTATCACGGAAGCCTGAAAAAGTCAAACTATTTTTTGACGATTATGCCTTTTATCTTGAACACGCTCTTGCCGGAAACCTTCATTTTCGGTTTCTTCTTTTCCCTTTTCTCCCCGCCTGCAACGCTATGCCAGGAATCTTCATCGTACTGGCTCAGAAAATTCTCGCTTAAAGTTGGTTGCGTCGAGTTCTTTTTTTCGCGCGTAGCATCGCGGGCAGGGGCTTTTGTTTTTTTGCCGGACATGGTTTAATTATAGTATAATAAACCCGCAAAGACAAAACCACATTATGCCCAAAGAAATTAAAGTGATAATGTTCGACGCCGGAAGAGTATTGATGAATTTCGATACGAATATACAAAAATGATTTTGCAAGGCAATCAAATTTATTTGAAAGAAAGTCTGTCGGAAGAGAATTATCTTTTGCTTTTGAAGTGGCTGACTGATTTGGAAACAATCGGATACTTGTATTCCGCCAAAAGAATGGTGGGTTTTAAGACAATCACAGATGTTAAAGATTTTCTAACTGAAGAAAAGGACGAAATGTTCTGGGGGATTTACACGAAAGAGGGTAAGTTTATCGGTTATACTTCTTTATGCAGTTTTCAAGGAAAAGAACAGTGTGAATTTAGCATCTTTATTTTGGATAAGAATTATTGGGGGAGAGGAGTAGGATTAGAAGTTATAAATCTGATGTTGAAGCATACTTTCAATGAGTTGGGGATGAAAAAGATTGTGCTTGAAACCAGTGAATTTCATCAAGGCGCGATTAGGCTTTATGAACGAGCTGGATTTAAGAGAATAGAAACTTTGCCAAACGACAGGACAGTTTTTCATAACGGAGGGTGGGTGTTAGGCGGGAGCGTTATTATGAGTATAGAAAAGGTGACTTTTGTTTGACGAAATTTTTTGCCTCGGCATTGTATTATGCGGTGAAACGTGATAAGATGAGCTTATGAGTATCGAGGAAATCAGACAAAAAATTACTCCAATTTTGGAGCATTACGCTGTCAAAAAAGCGGCGGTTTTTGGCAGTGTCGCACGCGGCGAAGAAAAGCCTGAAAGCGATGTGGATATTTTGGTGGAATTGGACGAGCCTTTAGGGCTCATGAAATTGGCTCGACTGAACTACACATTGGAAGATGCTCTTGGGAAAAAGGTTGATTTGATTAAAAGCAATTCCATAAAGCCTTCTTTTAGGGATAGTATTTTGCGAAGCGCCATATATATTTATGGATAACAAAGATGCCGTTTATATTGAAGACATTCTAGAGAATATTGAGAATCTTGAATATTTTTTGCGTGATACCGCCAAAGAGGATGTGCCGGATTTGAAAAGCAAGATTATACAGACAAAAACAAGCGAATGAATAAGACGGAAAAAATAAAGAAGGCAAGCATTGACGAATTTGGTTCTCGCAATACTCAAGAGCAGTATACGAAAATCGCCAGAAAGGGATTATGGAAAAGCGAAGATATTTTAATCAAAAAATACTTCGAACCTAATTCCCGCATCCTCGACATTGGTTGCGGCTCAGGAAGAACCACCCTTGTCTTATCCGAAAGAGGATTTGGTGTTATTGGAGTTGATCTGACTCCTGGCATGATTGAAACGGCTAAAAAAGTGGCGTTGGAAAAAGGAATCAGTGTTGATTTCAGAATGGGAGACGCGACCGAACTGGAGTTTGAAGATAATTATTTCAGCGGAGCGATCTTCGCCAATAACGGCTGGGTGCAAATCCCGGGGTATGCCAACCGTCTGAAGGCCTTAGAAGAAATTCGTCGGGTGTTGAAGCCCGGGTCGCATTTTATCCTCACGGCTCATCAAAGATATTATGCCGGGAGCTATTTCTTTTTCTGGATCAAACAATGGTTTAAATTTTATATTTTGAGACCTCTTGGGTTCGGATTTGAAGAACTCGAGTTTGGCAATTGGTTTTTTGAAAGAAACTACTCGGACAATTGGCAAAGGAGATGGCAGTTTATTCATTTCACCAGTCAGAAAGAAATGGAAGAAATAATCGCAAAGTCCGGATTTACGATAGCATCGAGAAAAAGAATGGGAGAATTGTCCAAAGAAGACGCCGAGGTTATGCAAGGGTCGATGACAAAAGACTTCGATAGCTTCAAGTCGCCCGTATTTTACGTTTGCTTGAAATAATCCTTGTTGTTGGTTTAGTGTCTCCAGACCTGAACCGACAGGAGAAAAATTTAAAATCACAATGAAGATTAAAGATGAAAAACGCTTTTGAAAAAACATGGCAAGCCGTGAAAACTTCCCTGCCGATTATGGCGGCGGTTTTGATGCTGGTCAGTCTCCTGAATCCCGTGTTTGAAAAATACTATCCGCGCATTTTTACCGGCAGTTATATTTTTGATCCTTTTATCGGAGCTGTGATGGGGAGTTTTTCTTTTGGGATGCCGATTGTCAGCTATGTGACCGGCGGAGAGCTTTTGGAACAGGGCGTGAGCCTTTTGGCGGTAACGGCTTTTGTTTTTTCTTGGACAACGGTCGGAATCCCGATGCTTCCCTTGGAAGCGGCACACCTTGGAAAGAAGTTCGCAATCATAAGAAACGGTCTCAATTTTATCTTTTCCGTCTTGGTTGCTATTTTGACAGTAGCGACTTTGGAAATAATTCAATGATGAAAAGTTTCGAAAAATTGCCGGGTGGTGTGAAATTTTTTTTGGCGACGGGAACGTTATACGCCGCAATATTTTTTATCAACGCGGATTTTGCCAAAAAATCTTTCGTCCATTTTTCCGAAACTTTTTTGGGAATGCTGCCTATCCTTGCCGTGGTGTTTTTTGTGATGTTTTTGAGTTATTTTTTTGTGAGTCCGGAGCTTGTAAAACGCCATTTGGGGCGCGATTCCGGAGCGAAAGGGTATCTTTGGGCGACGCTTGGAGCCATCGCCATTTCCGGACCGCCATATGTTTTGTTTCCGATTCTGAGAGATCTTAAAAAACACGGTATGAAATATTCCCTGGTTGCGGTCTTTATGAATAACCGCAATGTCCAACCAACCTTTCTCCCCGTTATCGCGTATTATTTCGGAACCCTGTTTACCATCGTTTTTGCCTTTTATATTATCGTTTTTTCTTTGCTATCGGGATTGATTATTGGGCGACTGATGAAAGAATGACTTTCGCAAAAGTAAATACTTTGGTACGTATCATAGTGGCCTCTATAATGGCCGCTGTTTAAAAGCGTGTCATTAAAATCCGGCCGTCGGGAGATGATACGTTTTTTAGATGGGTTGACAGGGGAGTAACCGATGTTATAATAACATTAAGAGTAACACTAAGCGCAAACATAAAAAATGAACAGTGTTGAAAACAAAAGTGAGTATTGTCTGTTTATTGACGAGTTAGGCACGGCTAATGTTAAGGATACTAATTCCAATTTATATATTCTTGCGGGGTGTTCGATTAATGAGAATGAGCGCCAGAATATGAAAATCAAGGCGGATCAGATAAAATTCAAGTATTGGGGACATACAAATATTGTTTTTCATTCCCGGGAGATAGGCAGAAAAGAAAATAATTTTGAAATATTGAAAGATAAAAGAATCTACAATGATTTTTTGACGGACATGGAAAAGTTTTTGCTTAACGCGAAATTTAAGATGTTTTTTGTTATTTTGGACAAGGGAAAAGCTCGGAAAAGATCATGGAATAGCATAAAGATTTATAAAGAAACATCTAGCCAGATAATAAGAAATTTTATCCTTATTTTACTTACTGGAGATTCAAGAGGAAAAATAATTGTTGAGTCCGCAACGGCTGAAAAAGATTTTTATTTTCACAGAGCCTTAGGACATTTTCTCGCTGAAGGGATGAAGGAACTAGGGGTTGACTACAGAAAAGTTCAAGAAACAGTAACTTCCATTTCTTTCGTTACGAAAAACAACCTGGATATTGAAGAACAAATATCAGATTTGTTCGCTTATGCCGCCAAATGCAGATATTTTGGAAAAATGGGTAGAAAATTTAAAGGCGGACAATATGAAAAGATGATACTGAATTTACTCGAAAAAAAGATATTCAAAAATCCCCGCCATGCGAAGGATCGGAAGATGAAATATTTCAGCAAGGTCGATTCTTTTGTTAGTTTGCCCTAAAAAGCAAAAAACCGGATCGCGGCATCACGCTCGCTCCCCAGTTTCTTGTTTTTAGTATAGCAAACATGTCGATCTTGTCAAACACTGTACTGCTCCTTGCCATACCTGAAAGATAATACCGATTTCGGGGCTGAATATTCCCAACTGGGAATTTTGTATAAACCCCTTTACCGGCTCGCGGGAGCTGGTTTTTTTTATTCCTTGCTGTTGACAGTATTCTGGCGGGGTATATAATGCGTGTACCTAGGGGGGAGGTGTTGGTCAGTTAAAAGTTTAAAGTGCAAAGTTAAAAGTTATGAAAGAGAGCAAGGATATAATTGTCGCGCTGAAGAAGGCGCAGAGCCATTTGGGAAAGGTGATAGATATGGTTGAGGAAAAGGAATATTGCGTGGACATTCTCCAGCAAAACTTGGCGGTGATGGGGCTTTTGAAGTCGGCTAACAATAAACTGCTCGCCCGGCATCTCAACAGCTGTTTTGCCAACGCCATGAAGGGGACTAATGAAAAGCGGAAACGGGAAATGATCGGGGAAATTTTACAGATAAATAAAATGTCGAAGTAATCTTCAAGGGACATCCGATGTCCAAATGCGAGGAGGACATCGGATGTCCAGGATACAGTGAAGATGAATCATAAAAAAATTTACATCAGAGGCATGCATTGCGTGGCGTGCGAAAAACTTCTGGAGGATGAGCTGGCGCAGGTGCCGTTCGTGAAAAAGATAGAAGCCGATCGGAAAAAGGGCGAAGTGGAAATTTATTGGACGAAAACCGAGCCGAATTCTTCCGCTATGGAAGAAATAATTAAGAAAGTCGGTTATGAAGCTTCCGAGATGCCTTGGGAAAAAACCGGAAAGAATAAGACCGGCTGGAAAGAATGGCTGTCGGCGGCGGTTGCTGTTGCCGTGGCGCTTTTGACTCTTCATTTGTTTCAAAATTCCGGACTGGTTTCCGGTGTTAATATTGACAATTCCAATATAAATTACGGCGTGAGTTTTTTGGTCGGCTTGGTCGCTTCCGTTTCATCGTGTCTGGCGGTGGTGGGCGCGGTGGTGATCGCTTTCTCGGAAAAATATAAAACCAACGACGATACTTTCTTTGAGGGTTCCGTGAAGCCTAATTTGCTTTTCCATCTGGGACGTTTGGCGGCATTCTTTATTTTGGGCGGAGCTTTAGGGTTTTTCGGCGGAGAATTAAATATCAGCGGAAGTTTTGTTTCTTTTTACACGGTTTTGATCGCGATTGTAATGGCTTGGTTGGGACTCAACATTTTAGGAATAGCGCCGGGGATTTCCGAGGCGGGCATAAGAATGCCGAAAGGGTTTACGAAACACTGGTCGAAACTCAAGGAATCTAACCATCAAGCCGCGCCGTTGATTTTGGGCGCGTTAAGTTTTTTTCTGCCTTGCGGTTTTACGCAAAGCATGCAGATTTTCGCTCTCGCTTCGGGAAGTTTTCTGGCGGGAGGAACGATTCTGTTTTTCTTCGCGCTGGGAACAGCCCCGGTGCTTTTGGCATTGGGCGTGGCCGCTTCCTGGACTAAGAGCGAGAAGATCGTTGTCTTCAAAAAAGCAGCCGGACTTGTGGTGTTGGTTTTCGCTGTTTACACTTTCAGTTCGGGTCTGGCTGTTTGGGGAGCAAAAGGCAATTTATTTGCGAGCGAGGATAAGGCTGGGGCGGATGCTTCGCCCGATGCCGCGCGGGATAAAAAAGATACGATGCGGGGCAATTCGAGCATCCAAGAACAAGTTGTGGAAATGCATGTGACCAATGCCGGGTTCAGCCCAAGTGTCTTGAAAGTTAAAAAAGGCGTACCGGTGCGCTGGGTGATAAAAGGCGACGAAGTTTCCAGTTGTACTAACAAAATAATCGTGCCGAGTTTGGATCTTAAGAAAAATATCAACTCCGGCGATAATGTTCTGGTGTTCACTCCGGAAAAATCCGGCGAAATTCCGTTTTCCTGCTGGATGGGGATGGTACGCGGAAAATTTATTGTGGAATAATTTATGAATAACAAAAAAGTAATTTTTAAAATATCCGGCATGACTTGCGCTAGTTGCGCGGCGAGCAATGAAAAGGCGATGCAAAAGACCGAAGGGATTATTTCGGCCAATGTTAATTTTGCCGTGAAAAAGGCTTACGTGGAATATGACGCGGATATTCTTAGCGAGGAACAAGTTAAGAAAGTGGTGGAGGATAATGGATACGAAGTAATGCGAAATGTGGAACGTGGAACGTGGAACGCGAAACGTGGAACGCGAAATATGAAGCATCATGAGGGAGATGACATGACGCTAGAGGGCGGGCATAAACATGAGATGGAGGATGTGGACAAGAATTGGCGGGATTTTTTATGGGCGGGGATTTTGAGTTTGCCTTTGCTTTTGGAGATGGTTTACAAACTGCGTTCAGGGGTAATGGTTTTTGAGCAGGACCTTGTAATGTGGGCGCATTTGGTTTTGGGTACTGTCGTAGTTCTGTATTTTGGCCGGCGGTTTCATAAGATGGCGTTCAAACAGGCGAAAAAGTTTCGCGCCAATATGGATACGCTGGTTTCCATGGGAACGCTTTCGGCGTACGGCTACAGTTTATGGGCGATATCTAATCGGCAGGAAGGCTATCTGGAAACAGCGGCTATCATTATTGTCCTTATACTTTTGGGGAAATATTTTGAAGCCAAAAGCACCGGTCAGGCGGGAGAAGCCATGAAAAAGCTGATGGAGTTGGGCGCGAAAAAAGCGCGCGTCGTTTTTGACGGTCGGGAAAAGGAGATTGATATAGAAGATGTAAAAAAAGGCGAGGTGTTGCTCATAAAGCCCAGCGAAAAAATTCCGCTGGACGGAAAAATAATCGAGGGGGGGTCGAGCGTGGACGAATCGATGCTGACCGGAGAATCCCTGCCGGTGGAAAAAAATATTGGGGATTCGGTTTACGGCGGGACAATGAATCAAAACGGCGTAATAAAAATCCAGGTGGAACAAACCGGCGAGGGCACGGTTTTGGCGCAGATAATGAAAACAGTCGAGGAGGCGCAAGGATCCAAAGCCCCGATTCAAAAAATGGCTGACAAAATTTCCGGAATTTTTGTACCGATTGTCATTGGAATAGCGCTGGTCACTTTTCTTGGCTGGTATTTTTTTACGGCGGATATTTCCCTGGCTTTGATAAACGCGGTGTCGGTTTTGGTGATCGCTTGCCCTTGCGCCTTGGGATTGGCTACACCAGCGGCCATTATGGTGGGAACGGGGACGGGGGCGAAGCGGGGGATACTTTTCAAAAATGGCGAAAGCTTTGAGCGGGCAAAAAATATAACCATGGTTGTTTTTGACAAAACCGGAACGCTTACTAAGGGCGCGCCGGAAGTGGCAAAAATTGTTCTGAATCCTGAATATGATTTTTCTGAGGACAAAATTTTGAAAATTGCCGCGTCAGTCGCCCGAAATTCCGAACATCCACTTTCCAGGGCGGTAACAAGGCGCGCGAAAGAAAAGAATATCGTTCTAGCTGATTTCGGAAGTGTGAAAGAAATCAGTGGTAAGGGTGTAACGGCAGTTTGTACTGAACATAATACACCGGTGGCGTTGGGGAATATAAAACTTTTGGAAGAAATTGGCGCGGACATTTCTTGGGCGGAAAAAATAGTTATGGATGAAAATTTAGGAGTGGGCACGCGAATTTTCGCTGTTCATGATAAAAAAATTATCGGAGCATTTATCATTGCGGATGAAATCAGACCGGAAGCGAAAAGTGTTATTGAAAAACTGAAAAAGCTGGGACTGGGAGTGGCGATGATCACGGGAGACAACTCAAAAACCGCCCAAGCGGTAGCAAGGGAATTGGGCATAGACAAAGTTTTGGCGGAAGTTCTGCCGTCGCAAAAAGCGGAAGAAATAAAAAATCTCCAGGATCGGGGCGAGAAAGTTGTTTTCGCGGGCGATGGAATAAACGACGCGCCCAGTCTTATTCAGGCGGATCTCGGCATCGCCATGGGCAGCGCGACCGACATTGCCAAGGAAGCCGGACAGATTATTTTGATGCAAAATAATCTAGAAAAAGTGGTGGAAGCCGTCCAACTTTCGCAAAAGACTTTTCGGACGATAAAGCAAAATCTTTTTTGGGCTTTTTTCTATAACATTGTCGCCATTCCTTTGGCGGCTCTTGGATTTCTCAGTCCGATTATCGCAGCCGGCGCGATGGCTTTCAGCTCGGTTTCTGTAGTGCTTAACAGCTTGCGAATTTCAAAAAAATAAAAGGAAATAGAAAGTTTTAAACTTTGTATTAATTGGCAGTAACTCACTTTAAGGCAGTGTAATATAACAATTCTAATAAGCGCCTTGTTTTTTTGCCGGTAATTAAATAACTATGTGGTAATTACCGGCTGGTCTGCTTTATTACACCGCCTAAACTAATTATGGACAGTTTCAAAACAATTTCTTCCGGTTCGGCGGCTTTGGCGCCAGCTTGTTTTGGCGGTTGGCAAGGAGGTTGGGGTATGCCAATGATGGGTTGGGGCGGCGGCTGGGGTTTTGGTGTTTTTGGGATGATCATTTCGCTCCTATTCTGGGCGGCGTTGATCATCGCCGTTGTTTATCTCATCAAATATTTAGGGCGCGGAGCGCATCACGCACCAGGTGAAGACGCGGCTGAAATTCTCAAGAAACGCTACGCCAAGGGCGAAATCACCAAAGAAGATTACGACCGGATGAAAAAAGAGCTGGAGAAGATGTAGGATATAAAGACAAAAAGCGCGATTTTGTTGTTGCGGTCTTTTGGGGTACGTGGTATTTTAAAGGCAGTTAAAATGAAACCACTGAAGAACATCCCTGTATTTTTACATCAAAAAATGATAAAATAGAAGTAGAAAAATAATT
>Ga0156450_112_pt2 | contig 57676 bp, 62 predicted proteins | sample RifOxyA2_FD_108093 | JGI IMG/M metagenome (GOLD analysis project Ga0156450, IMG submission 108093) | Candidatus Moranbacteria bacterium RIFOXYA2_FULL_43_15
CATCGGGTAGAAAGACTGAAAGCTCTCGGTAACGCGATCGTTCCACAGGTGGCGATGGAAATTATGAGAGCGATAAAGAAAAGCGATGAAGATATTGGCAACACCTGAGGCGTTCGGAATCGATTAGTCCGACTCTTCGGGTGTGGCCAATCCACATCTTTGCCTGCGGTCGACAGGCAGCGAAAAGATAAAAAAATAATAAAGAAAAGTTAAAATCATTATGGAACAAGATCAAAATTTATTGGAGGCGATCCTGCGGGCGATTGTCACTTATCCCGAACAGGTCGAGGTATCAAGGCACGTCGATGAGATGGGCGTGCTTCTCTCGGTAAAGCTTGGCGAAGGCGATGCGGGAATTGTGATCGGGAAAGACGGACGCGCAATAAAAGCGATTCGCGCGGTCATGAACCTTGTCGGTCGCAGGAATAAAGCTCGTATCAGTGTCCGGCTTGATGTGCCGGATTTGCCGCGCAGTGTCAGACCCGAATTAATCGGACTCTAACAGGTAACGGCGGCCTTGTCGCTACGGGGCGGGACAAAGAAACAAAATCCGCTATATTAAACAATTATGAATCGAACTCAAAAGGGAAAACTTATCGAGAAAAAGGCGCAGGATATCATCGCTCAAGAAGGCTATTGGATCGAAAAGGCGCGATGCGCCAAATACCAGGCTCAGGATCTTTTCGGATGCTGGGACTTGGTGGCGGTCGGGAAAAAAGAAATCCTTTTTATTCAAGTCAGTTCGGAACGCTTCAGCTCTCGATCAAGATCCGACCAGGAAAGAATGTTCGCTTTCCCGAGACCGCCGCACACATCAAAAGAATATTGGCGGTGGAATGAGAAAAGCAATAAGTTCGAAATTACAACCATATGAAAACGAGACTGGAAATTTTAGAGTCGATTCACGACTCTTTAGTAGAAGAAAAACTGCGATTGGAAATTGCCACGCGCAATCTCGAAGATCGCGGCGACGATGACGTGGTGGTCCCTCGCCTGACTCCATTCAGTTTGGACGGCCAAAAAACCAAAAAGGAATTGGTGGCCGAATTCGGGGAGCGGATCGAAAAAGTCGAACACGCCATCTTAACAATAGAAAAATTAATTGAAGAAGAATATGTCAGAGCCAAAATTTTACCAGAAAAAGCTTTGTCTGCCGAAGCCGGATAATTCCGCCAGGCGCATAATCATTCCTTCAGATTTGTTGCTTGAAGAAAAAAAGCGACGCATTGGAATAATGCCAAAGGAAAACACTGCGCGGAGAATCATAACTTTACCAAGACGAATAAAATTAAAAATTCGGATCAAACTATTCTTCATACGCTTATGGAAAAAAATACAAAAACAATAAAGCTTTCCGATCTGAAACACCCTCCTTACAACCCGAGAGATATCAAGCGGGAAGATATGGATGCGCTCAAACGTTCAATCGAAAGATTTGGTCTGCGCGGACTGATAACAGTCAACAATCAAAAAAGCCGGGCGGGATTCATCATCGGCGGCAATATGACCGTTATGGTTCTCAAGGAATTAGGTTGGGAAACGATACCGAAAGAAAATGTGGACTTGGTGGATATGAACGAAAAAGAAGAAAAAGCATTGAGCTTGGCTCTGAACAAGATTGCCGAACGGCGTGATTGGAACGATGAAAAACTGGCTGACATCATGATGGAACTGAATCATTCTGATTTCGATCTGACAGTGACTGGATTTAATGAAGTGGAAATCAGCAATCTTCTCGACAGCCAGATGCTCGACGAAGCGGATGATGAAGAGAAGAGCGCCGAGGAAGAATACGAGGAAATAAAAAAGCCGGAATCGAAATACGGCGAAATTTATAAACTCGGAAAACATCGTCTCATGTGCGGAGACGCGACTAAAATCGAAGATATCAAAAAACTGTTAGGCACGGTAAAGGCCGATATGGTTTTTACCGATCCGCCGTATAACGTCGCGCATGTCAGCCATGAGAAACGCGGTAAGTTTCCGACCGAGCAGGGAAAGATTCTTGGCGACCAGCAGAGCCAGGAAGACTTCGAAGCATTCAGCGAAAAAGTGTTTGCCAACTATCATGAAATCATGAAGCCCGGGGCAGTGATGTATGCCTGTACGGGATACACCAGCTATGCACTTTGGTATTACGAAATGCTCAATGCCGGCTTTGAATTCTCATCGACTATCGTCTGGGTCAAACCATCTTTTGCTATCGGCTGGGGCGATTATAAAAAGCAATACGAGCAGGTTATGAAAGCCAAGCGGAGCAAGAGCAAGACCAAAGCCCAACCGATTATGTACGGCTGGAAAAAAGGAGAGCGGCATTTTTTCTACGGAGATAACAGCGAAAGTGATGTGTGGGAGATGCCAAGAAAGGCGGTTACTAAAATGACTCACCCGACCGAAAAGCCGGAGTGGCTGATTATGAAAGCAATCAAAAACTCCAGTCGAATCGGAAACAATATCGTCGATTTTTTCGGCGGATCAGGCAGTACGCTTTTTGCCGCCAACAAATTAGGTCGCACCTGCTATCTGCTGGAACTTGATCCGTGCTGGTGTGATGTGATTCGAAAGCGCTGGGAAAAAGTTAAACTAAAAGGTTAAATCACCGGGGTTCACTATGGACTCCGGTCAATTATGAATAAGCCAAATCTTACAACTTCCAAGATGCCGAAAGAAACAGAGCAACAATACACTGCTTGGCTTTTGTACTGCGAAGCCGGCAGTATTCAAAAGACATTGAGGCTGTGGGACAGGGTTGGGCAAAGCTTGGGTGAAACTTGGGTGGAATTCGTCGACAGGATCGGTAAAAAGCCGAGTGATACTACGATTGAAAGCTGGTCAAAAAAATTTCGCTGGGTTGAACGGAAAGACCTGAAACTGACCGAAGATCTCGAAGGACTCCGGAAGAAAGCGCAGGAAATTAAACAGAAAAAAGTATTTATCATCGGCGAAATTTTCTGGGAAAAACTTCAGGCTCTCAAGAAGCAGATGAAAAAAGGCGAAGGCGCATCAGTTGACGAGATAAAAAAATTATGGGAAATGTTTCGCACCGAAATGGGAGAGTCGCTCGGCAAGCATGAACTGAGCATAAACGAAGACGAACAGAAGCCGCCCACGCCGGAAGAAATGGAATTGGGCGCGGTAATTGATGACGCAATCGAGAAATTCTATGACCGAAATAAAACAGCAAAAAAATAGCATTCTGTATTGGATTAAGAAAAATAATATCAAATCGGAAAGCGGCGATCCTATAGAATTCTTGGATCATCGATTTATGCTTAAGATTTATCGCGATACGACTCCCATCCAGGTTATTCGCAAGGGATCGCAAATCGGAGCAAGCACCATGGAAATTTTACGGGCGATCCATGGCGCGCGTTTCTGGGGCATCAATCAAATCTACACTCTTCCGACAGCGGATGACGTGGCCGAATTTGTCAAAAGCAAGGTGAATCGGATTATAAAAATAAATTCCTGTGTCATGGAAGGCGTGAGCGGAAGAGACGTGGACTCGGTGGAACAAAAGCAAATCGGAAAATCATTCTTGTTTTTCAAGGGAACGTACACCGAAAAAGAAGCGATCATGCTCACCTCGGACAGAAACATTCATGACGAACTCGACAAGTCCAAGGCTGAGGTCATTCGCGATTACACGAGTCGCATGGGTTTTTCCAAAATTAGAAGCCAGCATTATTTTTCCACTCCGACTGTTCCGGACGTAGGAATCGACCGCTTGTTTGGTCTGTCCGATCAAAAACACTGGCGGTTTAATTGCTCTCACTGCAACCATGAACAGCACATGGAATGGGAGAAAAATATCGATCGTGAACGTCGAATTTATGTCTGTCAAAAATGCGGGAAAGAAATCACGCCGCGCTGGGCATGTGAAAATGGTCGATGGGTGGCTCGATATCCGGGAGAATCAATAAGCGGATATTGGATCAATCAAATGATTTGCCCGTGGCGCAGCGCGGCCAATCTTCTAGAGGAAGAAACCAACGCCCAAGACCAAAAATATTTTTACAATTTTGTCCTGGGATTGCCATATATTTCCTCCGACCAAAAGATTCCGCAAAGCTTATTTATCCGTAACATTACCAGCGAAGAAGTCGAGACATCCGGGTGGAATGTCATGGGTGCCGATACGGGCGATGAAAATCACGTGATAATCGGCAATGCCAAAGGAATTTTCTGGATCGGAAAAATCAAAGACCGGCCGAACAAAACACGCTGGGAATATATGGCCGAGCTTATTCAATTTTACGACGTACGCGTTTGTGTTATCGATGCCATGCCATGGACGGAAGAAGCCCTGAGACTGGCTCGGAAATTCCCGTTTCGCGTCTACGTGAATTTTTATAAAGAAGATCCGAAAATGCTCGAAGTGATTCGTTGGAACGACGAGAAGGAAGAAGACAATAAAGTTTTTGAAGAGGAAGTCAAGGTACTGACTTCACGCAATCGTATCATCGATGATACGATCTCCTCCCTGCGGCGCGGTGAAATTAAGTTTGCCATGCAGCCGAATGACACGACTTTCCGCATGCTAATAGACCATGCCCAGACAATGTATGCCCGAACAGTCACTAACCAGCATGGGCAGGAAAAGCGGGAATGGGAATCAACGACCGGCGTCGATCATGCCTGGCATGCGCTCATTTATTGGAACATCGCTTTTAAAAAAAGATTAAAGTATGAACCGAACCAATGAACAAAAAAATAAGATTCCCGAAGAGCAGGAGAGGAGCCTGCTTCTTTCGGAAATCGATAAAGATATCGTCTCGGTCGAAGAAGAAGGATTTGGCAGGGTAGTGATCGAAATAAAAAGCGGCCGGATCGTAAGCTGGTGGAAAGTGACATCGCGCACCCGGCGCGGTTTTTTCAAAAAGATGAAAGATATCGATTATTGAGATGCTCGGTAAAATTGACGAAATCTTTACCGGATTTTTACCAAAATTTATCTTGATGACAGCTATAATTGTTTTGGCTTACTGAGATTCTTGGGAACAGAAAAGTAATCATTGCTCGGAGTATTTGAGGGGAGAAATGCAAGAGGGGGTCGACAAAGATTAGGTGACCAAGAAAAAGATAATTTTTAATTTCATCAAACATATTTATGGTTTTAAGCGCATAGCATTCCAATACAAACATTCTACAAAGAAAATGCTCCTTGGAGCGCGCGCCTTTCTTTGTAGTCGTTTTGTGGGAATAATTAAAAACAAAAATCAAGTAAGAAATATAAGGAAGATATCTCTGTTAATAGCGGGGATTTCTTTCGTGACGGATTTTGCTATGGGCAAAAAAATCAGAAGTGCTAAAATATAGTTGACTGATAAAACATTTTAGCATTCTAAAAATATGCGAATTTTAGTTATAGACGACGATCCAAAAGTTTCCGAATTTCTCAAGTCGAATCTGGAGACGGAACTTTTTGCCGTTGATGTGGCGACGGACGGAGAGAAAGGAGCATATCTCGCTCGTTGCAATGATTATGACTTGGTCGTTCTCGATAATGTACTTCCCAAGAAAAACGGGCTGGAAGTATGTCAGGCGATTCGAGAGAAAAAGAAAGGGGTTAAAATCATAATGCTTTCGGCGTTGTCGGATATCACCACCAAAGTGGATCTTCTGGACAACGGCGCGGATGATTATCTGACCAAGCCTTTTTCTTTTCGGGAGCTTCTGTCGAGAGTAAAAGCGTTGCTGAGACGTCCGCATGTTTCAACCAACGAAGTGCTTCGGGTCGGAGATTTGGTTATAGACGCCAATAATCACGAGGTGACGCGAGGAAAAAAGAATATCAACCTGACGCGAAAAGAATTCATGCTTCTCGAGTATCTGGCCAAAAACTCCGGTCGGACATTGACCCAGATAGACATCATGGAACACGTCTGGGATATGGAGCTTGATTCTTTTTCCCATACATTAAAATCGCATGTCAGAAACTTACGAGCCAAAATAGACGCAGGAAGAAAGAAAAGTCTTATTCAAACAGTGAACGGAAGAGGGTATAAAATAGACCGCTTGATTTCTTTTCTTTTTCTTTACATTTTCTTTACCTGATTTTGGTTATAATTCAACCAGACGATAATTCCGGGTCGAGGGATTATTATAATCAAAAAATTTAAACAAAGAAAAAGATGAAAAAGAAAATCATTAAGAAAATCTTAACGAGCAAAAAAATCAGAAAGGCTGCGACACTGAGCGCTTTTGTTGTTACGATGGCAAGCGTTGCTCAACCATGGTCAGACAAAATGTAAAAAAACATGACACCCGGCGGATAGGTTAGTGAAAAGCTTATTGGAACAATAAGCTCAAAACATTAACATTTCAGGGTGTCTGTTTTTTAATAAAATCTATGCTGATAAGTGAAGATGCGAAAAGGCGAAGACACATTTTAAACATACTCCTGGTTAACTCGATTATCCTTGCCTGTATCGCAACAGGCATAGTTGTTATAAACTATCTCAAATTCGGTGCGGCTTACAAGGGAATAAGTCCGCTTGTTCCTTTTTCCGTTTTATTCTTTTTTCTCATTTTATTTTTCCGTTCCAAAGTTAAATCGGAATATAATATTTCATTAGCCTATCTTTTTATCTTAGCCTATTACCTTCCGGCAACCGATGCGCTTTTCAGGTGGGGCGTAGATTTACCGCTGGGGCTGTTATCGTACGTGCTCATAATAATTTTAGCGGGGATACTCGCCGATTCGAAGTTCGCCTTTGAAACTGTAGTTTTCGTATCGCTGACTGTTCTGATCCTGGCGATTTTTCAAATCACAGGCATAACCCATCCGGATATCGCCTGGAAAGCAAAAACGCTGACGTTGCCAAACGTACTGACAGTGGTTGTTATGTTCTATATCGTCGCCATCGTCCTATGGCTCTCGAATCGTGAAATTGAAAGATCGTTGAAGCGCGCCCGAAAATCCGAAGCGGAACTGAAAGATGAGCGGGACACGCTGGAAGTGAGAGTCAGGGAAAGAACAAGAGATTTGGAAAGGTCGCAAATGGAAAAAATAAATCAAGCGTCCAGATTTATCGAGTTTGGCAAAATTTCCTCCGGACTTTTTCACGATATTATCAATCACATAACTTTTCTTTTTTTCAACATTGAAAAGGCGACAGAGGCGGGAGAAAAAGAACTGGCGGAAACAAGAGAATATCTCAAGCAGGCCAACGGAAACAAGTCGGCGCTGACGGAATATATCGAGGACGCCAAAAAACAATTTCAAAATCAAAAAGCAGAAGCGTTGTTTTCGGTCAAGAAAGAGATATTGAGCGTAACCAAAATATTGGGATACAAAATGAAGACGGAAAAAGTTTGCATAAATTTGAAAGGCGACTTTGATATTCTTACTTACGGAAACGCGGTAAGGTTCAATCACGTGATTACCAATATCATCCTCAATGCCTTTGATGCTTATGAAGCCAGCGAAGAAGAGGGAAAGGAAATAAACGTGAAGCTGGAAAAGCTTGGCGAGATGGCGGTTGTTTCCATCGAAGATCGGGCGGGCGGGATTCCGGAAGAAATTTGCGATAAAATATTTGATCCGTTTTTTACTACCAAGGGTCCGCAAAAGGGCGCGGGAATCGGACTCACGACCGCAAAAAATACGATAGAAGAAGATTTTGGCGGGACAATCAAGGTTGAAAGCGTTTGGGGGCAGGGAACTAAATTCATAATTGAATTTCCAATAAGAAATGAACAGAATAAGCCATAACGATATAAACGAAGCGATAAGGTCGGGCATCGATTGCTTAGCCCGAAATCAAAGGGAAGACGGAAGTTTTCCTAATTTTGTTTCAACTTCAAAACGATTCGACAATGCAAAAGAAAACCAATCCATATTCCCTTCGTGCTTAATTTTATCAAGTCTCAACAGCCTTCCTCGCTCAAATGATTTGGAGAGAATAAAAAGCAAAACCTCAAAATTCATCATGAACCAAAAAAGCGATTTTTGGTCGTGGAATTATTGGGAAAGAAATTCCCCTGATAGCAAAGACACGCCCTATCCGGATGACTTGGATGACACCTGCTGCGCGGCAACGGCTCTTATCGGACATAACTCCAAAATCGTATCCGTTAAGGCCGTGGCGAAAATCATCAATCTTTTGGCATTTTGCGAAAGCCGAGAAGGCGGACCGTATCATACCTGGATCATGCCGCCGGATGCGGACAAAAGTTGGAAGGATATCGACTTGGCCGTCAACAGCAATGTCGCTTTTTTTCTTTCACTCCAAGAGGTGACCTTGCCCGGTCTGATTGCGCTTACTGAAAAGGCGATCGCTTCGGCGAAATATAATTCCCCATACTATCATTCGCCATACGCCGTCATCTATTTTATTTCTCGCTGGTACAAGGGAAAGAAAAAAGACCAGATAATTTCATATCTGCTGAAAAATAGGCTCAATGATTATTCCTGGGGCAATCCGCTGGAAACGGCGTTGGCAGTCAGCGCGCTCATTAATCTTGGCTGCCAGAAGGAAAGTGTGGAGGAATCACTGGCATCCATCCTCAAAAACCGCATTGATGGAGAATGGAAATCCTATCCTTTGGTAATTGAAGAAGTAAAGAACAAACAGAAATATTATTCCGGCAGCGCGGAGTTGACGACGGCATTTTGTCTTGAAGTATTGGGAAAATTTTTGTCTTTTGACGCGCCCGTAAAGAGCAAGGGAAAAATAGAGGCGGACAGTAAGCAAAGAGTGATACGCAAGAAAATAAAAGTCATTGCCAATCAAAGATTTTTGAGATTCAATTCCGAAATTAAAGACAGGTCGCTTTTAGTCAGGAAGAAGATATTGCGAGGAGACAGAAAACTTTTAATCACCTTGTTGCCGTATTTTTTAGATAAAGCATTGGGAGAAAAACATGAGATAAAAAAAGAGACCCTGGTCCAATTGGGAGCGGCCAGTCTCTACGGCTGGATGGCCTACACGATTTATGATGACTTTTTCGACGGTGAGGGCAATTCCAAATTTCTTTCCCTGGCCAATATTTGCCTTCGCGAATTAGTCTCGATATACAACTGCGAATTTTCAAAAGACGAAGAGTTCCTGGAATTCTTTAAAGATATAATGGACAGAATCGATGCGGCCAATGCCTGGGAGGCAGCCAATTGTCGGGCGCAAAAAATAGGATCAAAACTGATGATTCCCGATCGCTGGCCGGATTTTGGAAATATGGAGAAACTTGCCGATCGCTCCATCGGGCACGCCTTGGGATCGGCAGCCGTGCTTTATCTTTACACTGGAAATATCAGATCATCAGAAATGGAAAACCTGATGGCGTTTTTTGAAAACTATATTATCGCCCGCCAGCTAAACGATGATGCGCATGATTGGGAGAAGGATCTCAAAAGAGGCCAATTGAGTCCGGCGGTAGTATCGGTTTTGCAAAGATATTTGAAACGAGACAAGAATAAAAATACGAAAGAGTTGGATTTGAAAAAAGAAATCAAGGAGTTGCAGAAAATATTTTGGCACGAAGTGGTGCAGGAAGTATGCGGCAAAACACTTTCGCACATTGAGAAAGCCAAGAGACATCTGGCGGCAATCGCAGTAATGAAAAATAAAGCAGTTTTTGAAGGCATGCTGGAAGTTGTAGAGAAATCAGCCCAGGAAGCCACCACCGAACAAAAAGAAATGCTGGAATTTTTGGAAGGATACGGGTAAAGACGGATTGCGAAGAAATTGAAGCTTGTGAGCGGCAGCCTCGGGTTTCGGGCATTCTACCCTTTCGGCACGAAAGCCGCCCGTGGGGGCAGAATTTCGCGAAATTCGGGCTGTTTTCCTTTACTTTATGGTTGTTCGGGAGTAATATTGAAATATTGAGAATGTAAAATAGAGAATTCAACAATATGCGAAACGAAGCGAAGACACGACAAGAAATCATCGATAAGCGACTTGCAAGTGCTGGCTGGGATGTTAAGAATCCGGCGCAGGTTACTTCCGAGCTTGATATCTGGGTTGGATTTCCAGAGGTATTGCGAGATGCGCCGGATAATGAATATCAGGGGCATCAGTTTGCCGATTATGCATTATTCGGAGACGATGGATATCCGTTGGCGGTTGTAGAGGCAAAGAAGACTTCAAGAGATGCCAGAGTCGGACAAGAACAAGCTCGTCAATATGCTGAAAATATTCAAAAGAATTCCGGCAAGGATATGCCTTTTGTTTTTTATACTAACGGACATGACATTTATCTTTGGGATACTGAAAAATGTCCGCCTCGCAAAGTTTATGGTTTTCCAACCAAAAAAGATCTTGAGAGAATGTTATTTTTACGAAAAAATGAAAAACCGCTTTCGCAGGAACTAATCAATCGTGACATCTCCGGACGTCCATATCAAATTGAAGCTATTCGCTCGGTTTTTGAAAATCTGGAAAAAGGGAAAAGAAAGTCCTTGCTCGTTATGGCAACCGGAACAGGCAAAACAAGAACCTGTGTTTCAATGATCGATGTTTTAATGCGAACAAATCGAGTGCAAAAAGTTTTATTTTTGGTAGACAGAATTGCTCTCAGAAATCAGGCACTTGATGCCTTCAAAGAATTTTTGCCAAATGCTCCCGTGTGGCCAAAAGTGGGAGAGCATGACATTGCGACGGACAGAAGAATATATTGCGCGACTTACCCGACCATGCTCAACATTATTGAAGACAAGGACTGTCCTTTGAGTCCGCATTTTTTTGATATGATTGTGGCCGACGAAAGCCATAGATCGATTTACAATGTTTATAAAAATATTTTTGATTATTTTGATACTGTTCAATTAGGTTTGACCGCCACTCCGAAAGACGCGGTCGAACACAATACTTTCGGTTTGTTTGAATGTGAGGACGGTATTCCAACCTATGCTTATTCGTACGAAGAGGCGATAAATAATAAGCCGCCTTATCTTTGTGATTTTGAGGTTTTAAAGGTTCGCACAAAATTCCAAAAAGAGGGAATTAGAAAAGACAATATTTCTCTTGCGGAACAGCAAAAATTACTGGCGGACGGTAAGGAGCCGAAAGAGATAAATTATGAGGGCAGTGAAATCGAAAAGAAAGTTACCAACAAAGGAACGAACGCGCTCATCGTGCAAGAGTTTATGGAAGAATGTATCAAAGATGAAAGCGGAACATTGCCTGGAAAAACTATTTTCTTTGCGATGACAATGAAACATGCGCGAAGATTGCAGGAAGTATTCGATGATCTTTATCCGGAGCACAAAGGGAACATTGCGAAAGTTATTGTATCCGATGATTCCCGCGTATACGGTAAAGGCGGTTTACTTGATCAATTTATCAATAAAGATTTTCCACGCATCGCTATCAGCGTTGATATGCTTGATACGGGAATAGACGTGCGAGAATTGGTCAATCTTGTGTTTGCCAAACCAGTTTTTTCCTATACGAAGTTTTGGCAAATGATTGGACGCGGGACCAGACTCTTGGAGGATAAAAAAATAAAACCGTGGTGTAAAGTTAAGGACAAATTCCTAATTATCGATTGCTGGGAAAACTTTGAATATTTCCAAATGAATCCGACCGGGAAAATCGATAAACCATCAAAACCAATTACCGTTCGTCTTTTTGAAACAAAGTTGCAAAAACTGAATATTGCCGAAACTCAGAACAATGAGCAGATCGTAAAATCAATGACACAAAAACTTCAAGATGATATTGCCAAGCTACCCCAAAACAACGTAGTCATTTTGGACGCAAAAAGTAAGCTGGAAAAGCTGGATGATTCTTTCTGGCAAAAACTTAATGATGATAAAAAGCTGTATCTCGAAAAAGATATCGCTCCTTTGATGCGCACAAGAACGGGCGAGGATTACAAAGCGATGAGCTTTGAACTCAAGGTGCTGTATTATTCAATCGCGAGGCTCAATGAGCAGAATAATCAGGATAAGAAAATAAAAACACTCGAAGAAGTTATTATCGAAATGGTTTCCGATCTTCCTTTGTCGGTTAATGTTGTTGCCAAAGAAAAAGAATTAATCGAAGAAGCCTTGCATAATGGCTATTTGGAAAAAGCGGATGAAAACGCTTTGGAAGTTTTGGTACAAAGAATTGCGCCACTTATGAAATACCGAGAAGAAGGAATAAAACCGGATCAAGACTCGCTTGATTTGCGAGATATAACCCATGAAAAAGAATTTATAAAATTTGGCCCGGCGCATGAGCGAATAACTATCCATAAATATCGTGAAAAGGTAGAGGCACTGGTGAAAAAACTCGAAGAAGAGAATGAAGTTTTACAGAAAATTAAACAAGGCGAAAACATCACCCAAGAAGAAGTGGAAGAATTGGCTGATACGCTAGCGGGATACGAACCATATCCAACTGAAGAAAATCTTCAAAGAGCCTATGATGCGCGTAAGGTACAATTTTTAGATTTGATTAAATACATCATGGGTATTGGCGATCTTGTAACATTTTCCGAGAAAGTATCGGAAGCCTTTGCCGAATTTATCGCTGAGCATAATACACTGGCGCCCAATCAAATCCAATTTTTGATTGTGCTTCGTGATTTTATCATCAATAACGGTGAGCTTACCAAAAAAGATCTTGTCAGCGAACCATTCACCAAGTTGCATGCGCGCGGTTTCTTGGGTCTTTTTACTCCGCAAATGCAAACGGAAATACTGTCATTTACTAATAAAATTTTACATTATGCTTAATGCAACACTAAAATCATCAATCGGTCGTCTCTGGGATAAGTTCTGGAGCGGTGGAATTTCCAACCCGCTTACAGCCATTGAGCAGATATCTTATCTGCTTTTTATGAAGCGACTGGACGAGATGGATATCAAAAAAAGACAAGACGCGGAATTTACCGGAGAAGCTTACAAGTCACTTTTTGACAGAGACAATGAAAATTTACGTTGGAGCCATTTCAGACAAATGGAAGGCGGAGAAATGCTGATGCATATCCAGACAAAAGTGTTCCCGTTTTTGAAAACGATCGGCAAAGAAGAAAGTCCTTTCGCCAAGCATATGGGTAACGCGGTGTTTATTATTTCCAAGCCATCCCTATTGGTTGAGGCGGTAAATATTATTGATGAAATTTTTGAAGAGATTGCCAAACAAGAATCAAACGGACAAGGCTTTCAAGATACGCAAGGGGATTTATACGAATATCTACTTTCGGAAATTACTAGCGCCGGCAAGCTTGGCCAGTTTCGCACCCCGCGACACATTATCCAGCTTATCTGCGAACTCGTTGATCCAAAACTTGGCGATACGATTTGCGATCCTGCTTGTGGCACGGGTGGCTTTTTGCTCGGCGCCTATCAACATATCATTACCGCCCATACCAGCAAAGAACACCGAAAAACCGATGAGAACGGACTTACGCGCGGACTTCTGGGCGATAAGCTGACGGATGAGCGGCAGTGGACGCATCTCAAAGAAAAAACTTTCTACGGCTATGACATGGACGAAAGTATGGTGCGTATCGGCCTTATGAACTTGATGATGCACGGGATATCCAGCCCGAATATTGAGCAGAAAGACACGCTTTCCAAAAAATACGACGAGGATAATCATTTTGATGTGATTATGGCGAATCCGCCTTTCAAGGGCAGTATCGACAAAGGCGATATCAACGAATCGCTTTCGCTGGCGACGACAAAAACCGAGTTGTTGTTTATTGATCGAATTATAAAATCTCTAAAAATTGGTGGGCGCGCCGGGGTGATTGTTCCGGATGGCGTGCTTTTTGGTTCCAGTAACGCGCATAAGCAAGCCAGAAAGATGCTTTTAAATGAGTGTGAATTGCAGGGTATCATTTCTTTGCCGAGTGGAGTATTCAAGCCATATGCCGGAGTGAGCACCGCGATTTTAATATTTGTGAAGGGTGGCGAAACAGAAAGGGTTTGGTTTTACGATATGCAATCAGATGGATATAGCCTGGATGATAAACGAAGCAAGATTAATGGCGGTGGAGATTTGCCGGATATTGTGGAGAAATGGAAAAATCGCAAAGAGCAGACTGAAAATAAACTGAATAGTAAATTTTTTTATGTCGATAAGAAAGAAATAGAAGAGGCTGATTTTGATTTAAGTATCAATCGTTACAAGGTGACGGATTATGAAGAAGTACATTATGAAGATCCGAAGATAATTTTGGGAAAGATTGAGAAATTGGAACAAGAAATTGTGGCGGGAATAAAAGAGTTAAAATATCCGAAAATATGATTGAAATAAGAAAGGTAAAACTCGGTGAATGTTGCGAGATAATCTCTGGGTCAACTCCCAAGACTAATGTAACTGAATATTGGGACGGAAATATTTTATGGGCTACGCCAAAGGATTTATCGAAGCTGGGTAGTAAATTCATTTCTGATACTTCGAAGAAGATTACACAAGCAGGTTATAAAAGTTGTTCAACTCAAATTCTGCCACCCCGTTCAGTTTTATGTAGCTCTCGTGCTCCTATTGGATACGTGGCAATAAATACCGTGGAGATGTGTACAAACCAAGGCTTTAAAAATCTTATACCGTGTAGTGATAAAGTACTGCCAGAGTATTTATATTATTGGTTAGGTTCTCAAAAGGATTATCTGCAGGGATTGGGGAACGGTGCTACATTTAAGGAAATTTCCAAAACTATAATTTCAAAAGTTGAAATACCACTTCCTTCACTCAGAGATCAAAAACGCATAGTAAAAATGCTTGATGAGGTAGATATTCTTAGTCAAAAAAGAAAACAATCAATCAGATTTTTAGATGAATATGTAAACGCTACTTTTTTTAGCATGTTCGTGAAAGAATCTGAAGAAAAAAATATTACCTTTGTAAAATTAGAAAGTCTTTCTTTGAAAATTACTGATGGCGTTCACGCTAAACCTAATTATACGGAGTCGGGAGTTCCTTTTATATCAGTAAAAAATATTACAACCACAAGGCTCAAATTTGATGATTGCAAATTTATATCCTTAACAGATCATCAAAATTTTACAAAGCGTTGCAAGGCAGAGCTCAATGATATTTTATACACAAAAGTTGGCGCAACATACGGAAGAGCGTGCGTTGTCGATACGGAAAATGATTTCAGTCTATATGTAAGTGTTGCCCTAATAAAACCCAAGAAAGATGTTGTTGACCCAATTTTTTTAAAAGCGGTGTTAAATAGTAGTTATGTTAAAAGACAGGCAGATAAGTCAGTAAAGGGCGCTGGAGTACCGGATTTACACTTGATTGAGATTAAAAAATTAAAGGTACCCCTGCCAGACATGAAAGAACAAAAAAAGTTTGCTGAGCTAGTTTCTGGAGTCGAAGCAACTAAACAAAAAATGTTCATCCAGTCAGAAGAATTAGAAAAGAAATTTCAAGCATTAATGCAGAAGGCATTTAAGGGGGAGTTGTGATTTTGTGGATATACTTAATTGGTAAAATGGTTAAAAATTAAAGCAATTTAAATGAAATAATATGCCAAAAGTTGATATTAGTATACAAGAGCTCGTTAATAAAGTGAGAAGGGGGGAATTGACTCTACCGGAAATGCAACGTCGTTATGTTTGGCCTGCGACCAGAGTTCGTGATCTTTTGGATTCTCTTTATCGCGGCTATCCGTCCGGGACTATTTTGGTTTGGGAAACCGATGAAAACATAGAAACCAGAGAAATGGCCGTAAGGGCGACGGATAACCCGACTACTTCTCAAAAATTATTGCTGTTGGACGGACAGCAAAGACTGACATCGCTTACCGCCATATTGAACGGCGAACCGGTTTGCGTCCGAAATCGCAGAAGACCGATTGACATCCTTTTTAATTTGGAACACCCGGACGGTCCGCCTTCCGAAATTCTGGAAGTCGAAGAGGAAGATTTTACCACCGATGTCGAAGATATCGAAGACGAGGAAACGGCGGAGCGGGATATTCAGGAAGAAATGAAGAAAAGAACTTTTGTGGTAGCTAACAAAACTTTGCAGAATAATCCCTTGTGGGTTTCGGTTTCGGATATTTTCAAAAAAACAGACCGGGAAATTTTGAAGCCGATCGGCATAAATTCGGATGATGAGAGATGGGATAAATATTCCGAAAGATTGCAAAAGATAAGAAAGATTGCCGAATATCCTTATGTCATGCAGGCTCTGGAAAAAGATTTGTCTTATGAAGAAGTGACCGAGATTTTCGTTCGGGTGAATTCATTGGGAATAAAACTGCGCGGTTCCGACTTGGCCTTGGCCCAGATAACCTCAAGATGGAAGGGTTTCATGAATCAAATCGAAGATTTCGCCAAGGAATTCGGAGACGATGAGAATTATATAGTCGAATCCGGATTGCCGGTGCGTATGTTGGTCGCCTTTGCCACCGGTCAGAGCAAATTCAAGACGGTTGGAAAAATCAATAAAGACAAACTTGAAGAATCATGGGAATTGGCCAAAAAAGGATTATCATACGCCATAAACTTATTGAGAAGCAACGCATCAATCGATAATCTGAACTATTTGTCCTCGCCGTTTTTGATTATTCCGATAGCCGTTTATGCGATTATAAACGATGAAAAGATATCTAACGAAGACGAGAAAATGCTTTTGAAGTGGTTCTATCTGGCTCATATGCGAGGTCATTACGGAATGGGTTCTTCGGAATCTATTTTAGATGCGGATCTGTCGATCTTATTCAAAAGCAAAAGCCTGGAAAAACTGATTACTCAGCTTTATCAGCATGTAAAAAAATTTGAAGTGGGGCCGGAAGATGTGGAGAAAAAAGGAATAAGGAGCCCGTTTTTTTCGATGCTGTATTTCGTCTTGAGAAAAAACGACGCAAAGGACTGGTGGACGGGGCTGAGTCTTTCCGACAGGCATACCGGAAATTCTCACAAAATTCAATATCACCATATTTTTCCCAAGTCTCTGCTTCACCGCGCGAATTACGACAAAAAAGAAATCAACGAAATTGCCAATATGGCATTTATCGGCGGCAAGACAAACAGGCAAATATTGAATAAGGAGCCGGCCGATTATTTGGAAAACAAAGTCATACCAAAAAGAGGAGAAGAAGCGCTGGCTTCGCAATTGATAACTCTAGACAGGGATCTTTGGAAGATGCAGAACTATCAGCGGTTTCTATCCGATCGCAGGGAAGCGATCGCAAATGCAATCAATGAATTTATGGAAAGATTTAAATAATATGAAGAGTCGAGTAAAATTTAATTTAATCAACGGTTCGCCCGGTACTGGCATGGGTTTGAGTTGGGACGATTTGGTCGCAGAACCATTTAATGCCGGCTTCTATGCCGAATCTTTTGCGTCGGCGGATGCTCTTATTGATGATCATATAGAATCTCTCATGCGCCAAGTATACAACGAATTCAAATGCCAAGATTTAATCAACGAACTTCGTTATCTGAGAAACAAAACAAATTTGCAAGGTCTTGTAATACTCGAAATTTTAAAAAGTAAAACAGTTATTGATGAAAAATTATATCAAAGAGTATTAAATTTTAAAAAAGCAAGAAATTTAGTATTGCACGACATAAAGAGAGAATATGCCCTGGTACCCTTAGAGGATCATAAAAAAATCAAGGATCAAAAAGAATTTGATGATACGGCCATGAATTATATTACTAAATGGATTGATGAAGGAAAGAAAATTTTTCAAGATTTGGGGATCGCATCCTCGTCCATTTATAAAAAAGAAGAACAATTTTTCTCGCATGATTTTTATCAAAAAAATCCCAGAGTAAAACAAATAAAGAAAAAATATCCTTTGATTCATAAAAAATAATTTTCGATGGAAATCGACGATAAAAAAATTGAACAACTGCTCGGAAACTTAGAATCGGCAATCGGAAAAATTGGTCGCATAGATATTTGGCTGCCTAAGGCGATAGAAAATGCAATGTCTGGGCATCGTGGGACGTTGGATCCTGTGAATATCGACAGAATGAGGAGAGAAAAAAGAGAGGAAGAAAAACATGATACAGAAATAGATAATCTACGGACTCAAATTGAAGAATCACAGAAACAGACCCAGGAGATAAGAAGGCAGACGAAATATTTGATGTACGCATTTATACTCGCTTGTTTGGGTTTCTTGCTTAATATTATTTTGCAATTAAGCCCTGAGTTGTTTGGGCTGATAAGCAAAAAATAATCCCCGATTTTTTAGAGGGAATCGCGACGATTTTCCGTTATGGGCATGTTTGGACGCTTTCGGACGGTAATCGCCCGTGTGGGCGAAATTTGGCGAAATACGAGGTAAAATAAGGCCTAATAATGCTTGATTATTTATGGATAAAATAAATCAAATAACATCACCAGATTATTTTACTCAACTTTGCAAGGGACTGCTTTGCGCTGAATATCATGATTTTCAGACTATCGATGATAGTGGTGGAGATGGTGGAAATGACGGATATTCAGAAGCAAAAGAATTTCTTTTTCAGATGTATTGTCCTGAGAAGCCTGAAAAGGCAGATGATGCGACGTATAAATCAAAAATCAAAGAAGATCTCAATAAGGCCAAAACATTACTCGATTCCGGAAGATATAAAATAAAGGAATGGATATTTATTACCCCTCGTGAACTTAGGGAGTCAGTGCAAACTTATATAAGAATGGAAGCAGCTTCTCGCGGAATGGTTGGCATAGCATGGGCCAGCCCAAAACTTACTGAGTTGCTCACAAGACACCCGCACTTGCGTAGTCAATTTCCTGATCTTATACATGGCGATATCGAAAAACAAATAGCTAATGCGACTACTGGTATTATGGATCGTTTGGAGTCGATTGAGGATGTGAAAAAGATATATAACACAAAAATAGAACAAAATTATCAAAAAAGAATCGACCAAGCAAAAGACAAGATGGGTCAATCCAAATTTGAAACAGCGAAGAAGGAATATGAACTAATTTTGAGTGATTTAAATTTTGAAACTATTGAGATTGATCCACATATTTATTTCAGAACCTATAACAATCTTGGGGTATGTGAGTTAAATTTGGGTAATGACCAAACGGCAATAGACTTTTTTGAAAAAGCTCATAGCGTGGAACCAGATTTACCTATGGCTGTCGTTAATTACGCCTTATCAAAAATGCTTAAGGGAATTCCACTCGAGGGGTTGCAGATCATAAATGATTTATTGGAGAAACATCCCGATGATGAGCATGCTATCTCAATCAAAGCTAACATACTCTATAATTTAAAAAACTATACCGAGCTAACTTCTTTCCTTAGAGATAAAAATAAAATAGCACTTGTGCATTTCTTTGAAGGAATGGAAAAAATGTCCAAGAAAGACTTTGATAGCGCTTCTGTTTCTTTTGAAAATTTACTTAGCCTTGAGCCGAAAAATCTGAAAGGCTTATTGATGAATGTTCAAAACACAATGATTGGGATGCAAGAGGTAATCAAAAAAAATCCTTTCCCTCCCGACAAAATTCCTCATGAAATAAAAAATAAATTCGACAGAGCTATTTATTGCTTAAATAAAGCGGTGCGTATATTAGACGAAACGGAGCAAAAAGAAGACTTGGAAATGGCCTATACAAATCTTTCTGGCTGTTATACGGTGACTGGCCAATACAATGAGTCAATAGCAGCGGCAGAAGCCGCAACACTGATAAATCCAAAATCAGAAATACCCTTTTTAAATAAAGGGATATCCCAATTAAAACTGGGCCAGTGCAAGGAAGCAGTAGGAAGTTTTCTAGAATATAAGAAGCGTGGCGGTAAAAATCCTGAAGTCGACGGACATATTGCTTTCTGCTCTCTTAGGATTGGAGATTTGGCTACTGCTGAAAAAATTATTACGGATTTATTAGAAAATGAGAATGGACTTAATATTGATATTGCAGAATTAGCTATTGATCTTTATTCAAGAAAACTAGACGAAGCTAAGCTCAATTCCTTATTAAAAAGACTTGAAGAGGAATATCCGGATAATTCTCAAGTACTTCGGATGAGAAGTTCTTATTTGCATCAGCGTGGTTTGCAAGGTGCTGAGGAGTTATTAAAGGAAGCTCTAAAAAATGCAACGACAGAATTAGAAAAGATGTTAGCGAACTTGGAGCTTGCTGATCTTAAATTTGGTCTAAAAGAGTATTCAACTGCTGAGGACATTTATAAAAAATATTCGAATGAAGATGAGGGGAACCATTCAACATTGAGATATGCGGAATGTCTTTTTAATTCTGGCCAATATGGAAAGCTTTTGGAATGGGCAAATATTTTAAATGAAATCGTAAAAAATAAACCACTCATAAAACAGCTTTGCGCTTATGCAAACTTATACTTAGGAAACTTGGGCATCGCGTCAAATATATTCAAAGAGCTATTCGAAGCTAACCCTAGTAATCTCCAGTACGTCGTATACTATGGCATGTGTAGATTTAGGTTGGGTAAAGAGGAGGAAGCAAAAAAAGCTTTCGATGCCATTAGAAACCGCATCACAGAAACGCAGGATCTTGCAATTTTGTCTGGCGGGTATGCTTTTATCGGAGAGTGGGACATTGCTATTGAATTAACTTTTAAGGCCTTAGAAAATGATCCGAATAATCCTAAGGCTCATCTAGCTTTTATTTTTACATTTTTAAGACTTGGGCAAGTAAGTGAAAAAGATCCAGAAGAAAAGTATATTAAGGCATTCCAAAAATCTATTGGAGAATTCAGTAGCCGATTTCCAGAAGAAAAAGCTCTACAAAGTTTTAAAATAGAAAATGGAGATATTAGTGAAATGATCAGTATGGTTGATAAGATGGCTGAAACTACTGATAATGCAGCTGAGCTTTATAAAAATTCGCAGGCGCCATTAGCCTTCGTTCCTAAGATAACAGGAAAGAAACCGTTTGATGTTTGGACTGCATTTATACAAATGGATGGAGTTGGAATGAAAATATCATTTGGTTCTCCAGAGGAGGCCAAATTAGAGATGGAAGTTATTCAAAAATGCCTTGGAAAATCAATAGTTGTGGACATTTATCCGTTGTTCCTTTTAGCTTATCTTGATCGATTGGAATTTTTATCAAAGATATTTAATAAAATTTATGTACACCAATCAGTTATGGATGAAATAACCGAAACCATAGAAGATAAAATAATTTCAGTTCGAAGGGGGGTAAAACTCATAGGCAAAACGGATGGGCAACATCACATGTTTGAAATTTCTCCCGAACAAATTCAGAAATCAGTAGATTTATTGGAAAAAATTAGATCTTTCATAAGATCAAATAAAAATGTCGAAATCCGTGGATTTTCCAAAGAAAAGGATAAAAAAGACAAGGGGATAAATAATCTTCTTGAAGAAAGCACTTCAAACAGTATCTTGTTAGCTCAAGAAATCAGCGAACCAATTTTATGTGACGATAGAATATTACGTGCGCATTTACGCGAAGAGTATAAAATCCGTTCTTTCTCTTCTCAGACGTTATTTATAGCCGCTCAACTGAACAGAAAATTATCCTTAGATGATAAATATTATCTGCAAAAAAAGCTAATAGATCTTAATTATGATTATATTTCAATCGATGCATATTTTATTTATGATCAGTTGAAAAATTGTAATTATTCCATTGAAGAAATAAGAAATATAATTTCCGTTATCGCCAAAAAAGAAACTAGCATGGAATCATTGAGTGTAGTTTTGTCAGAGATATTATTTTTATTAATGAGAGACAATAATATTAATGGTAAAACTAAGCTTGATATTTTTGGAAATATTTTAGAGCAGATTGGTACTAATCATGATATGGAAAAAATAAAAGAAGGTGTATTTTCCAATATCCAAGCGAGATTTCCTGATAAGTTGTTACAGATAAAGAAAGTCGTGCAGTTATTTTTTAAAGGGTAGGCGTTAAAATGATACACAAACACCCGAAAGACGAATCATATTACAGCGAGCGGTATGACCGCATGACCATTGATGAATGCGAATGTTGGGATAGCGAGGTTTGCGACGCTTATGCGAAATCGGGGAAAAAGTTCGATCCGGAAAAACCGTCCAGAAGATTGCATGGCGGATATCTTGCTGATTTTTATTCGTGTTTTATCAAAGGCGAACGATATCTCCGGAAAGAAGAGACAGTAAGGCAATGGATGGAGAGCGACCGGGCAAAAGACGAAAAACTGGAAAGTGCCGTCGAACCGAAAGGCGTTCGCTGTATCAACTGCAGTTCGCCGGATATGAGCTGTATCTCAAGGGATCTGATGACCGATTCTCAAAACGAGGAATCGGTTTTGTTTATGTTTCAGTGCGGCAAGTGCGGAAATAGGCGGGCTTATTGGGAGAACGGAGTCGAATGGAAGCCGCGACCGAACCCGTGTCCGAAGTGCAGGGCGGAAATGAGGTCGGAACGTTCCCGCAGATGCGATGTCATAGAAATAATTTATTTTTGTCCAAAGTGTCAATATACAGAAAACGACATTATTGATCTTGGTAAAAAAGAGGAATTTGTCGATCCTGATTTTGAAACGAAGCGTAAAAAATATTGCCTGTCGGATGAGGAAGGTAAAAAATATTCTTCGGCAAAAATAACCATGGAGCAGGCGAGCTCTTTTATGGAAAAATGGAAAGAAAAAGAAGAAAACAAAGATCTCTATGATGCAATCGATAATATAAAAAAACTGACTATCTCGGATCTCCAGAAGTTTCTTGACCCGATCATTGAAAGGGCCGGCTATGCCAAACTGGAATTCGAAAAGCCGGATCTACAAAAAGACGTTATTCTCGGGTTCGGCCTGCAAGATGCCAAGTCTGGCCGGAGCGATCGAGAGAGTGCTTATGAGCTTAAAAAACTTCTCAAGAAAAGCCTGGAAGGCACGAATTGGCGTCTGATGAGCGAGGGAGTAAGCTATAGGCTTGGATTTCTGACCGGGCGTTTGAGAGGCGCAGAAGGAGAGGAAGATTTTAAGAAACTGATTTTGGACAATAAAAATTGACTGCCAGTGTTTAAAAAGTTAGAATGTATTTACAATATAGCCTAAACTTGTGCTTTCGGGCACAGGCATGGCGCAATAAAACCTGTACACCAAAAACGGTCTCATGATCGGTACTTGGTGTACAGGTCGATACTCGAAAGGGTGTTGGGTGCTCGCAAGGGTGCCGCCGACGTGGGACCTTTTTTGTATCCAAAAAATTATAACGCTATGAACAATCAAAGAAAAAAACAACTGGAATTTAATATTCAGAATAATGAGTTGCATGCTCAGGTTGCAACTATTTTGAATTTAGTGAGAGAAGATATTTCATTGAAAGGTTGGAATAAAAAGCATGACAAAATCCTTAACGGAATTATAAGAGATTTGATGTATATTCATGATCATTGCAGTGTGTTGTTTCGATCGAAAAAAATGAAACGAACGATCTCAAGAAAAGTAAGTAAGTGATTCCACAATGAATAAATAGTGCTAAAACCGGAGCATAATTTTCCGGCTTTTTTGTTGTGCCTGATCGTAGATTTTCAAAAAATACAAATTCGTGATATATTTATGGTGCTAGAATAAACAAATAAAAACATGGATAAAAAATCAAAAATAATTATAGCCTTATTTTTCATTGTTATTTTTATCGTATCCGCAATGTCTTTTTATAAAGTGTTGGCTCAAAATAATTATTATGTAAAGATGGAAACCGACTGCGATCCTGAAAAAGAAAAGTGTTTTATTAAAGAATGTAATCCGGAAGAAGATAGCGAGTGTCCGGAGAATCAAGAAGAAAGAATCAGCTATTCTAAGATTATAAATAAGAAAGCCTCTGCGATACCGGCATGTGATTCAAAAAACGAAACATGCCTTGAGTTGAATTGTGAGGGCGATAGATTTTGTCAGGAAACTTTCTGTGATGAAAAAAACGTTGAGAAAGGAGAAACTTGTAATGATCCAGAAGCTTACATAAAAGCGCAGGAAGAAAAAAATACTTCATCAGAAGAAGGATGCGATAACGAAAGTGCGGATTGCACAGGAAGCGGGGGAGATAATCCGGAAGAATCACAAGATGGTTTGTAATTTATTCATGACTTAATTCTTTAACGGGGTTAAGTCTTTTTTCTAAGTAATGACTGGAGTCGCTTTGACACAGTCTCAATTTTACTATAGACTGCGACTTAACTCGAATTTAATTGATATGGAAATGTTCGGAGAAAATTACTGGTTATTGATATCCATAATGGCACCGATGTTCTGGGCAATGGTTAATATTATTGATGTTTATTTTGTTGATGGGGTTTATGCCGATGAGTTGGACGGGACTATTATTTTTGGACTTTTTCAAATCATACCAAGCATGCTACTTCCTTTTTTTATTAAAACAGACGTTCTGGCTAAATTAGTCGGTTTTCAGGCGGGACATTTTTCGATAGACAGTTCATTAGCGTTAGCCCTCTTGGGTGGCTTTCTTTTTACTTCAGCCTTCTTCTTTTATTTCAAAGCCTTGTTTAATCAAAATGACGTTGCGTTGCTTCAAGTCCTTTGGAATTTAGCTGTCGTAATTGTGCCTATTGTAATGTTTGTGTTTTTAGGGGAACGATTGCCACTTTATGGCTATATCGGAATGATAATAACTCTTTTCGGTGCCACTCTAATTTCATTTAGTGAAAAACTAAAAACAAAATGCTCCAGTAAATATATAGCCATTATGATGGGAGCAGTCTTGCTTTTATCGTTGAGCATGGTTACGGAAGAAAGAGTTTATTCCAGCTTGAACCATATGGGATATGGCAACCAGGGATTCCTAATAGGATTTTTGTTTTTTTCAATAGGATCATTTTTGGGGGGTCTGTTCTTTATTTTTTATGGAAAAAGAAATCCAACTTCTTTGATAATAAAATATTACAAAATATTTTTTGTGGCTGAAGGACTAACCTTTCTCGGGACATTGGCTTCGCAGAGAGCTATTGACGTTTCTCCGTCAGTTTCTTATGTCGCTACGGTTGAAACGTTTGTTCCTGTATTTGTTTTGGTTTTCAGTTTGCTCATAATAGTGATTTCCAAATTTATAAAAGCCAACAAGGAAATGATCGGCAGAATTTATAATGAGCAATTAGATGGTGTGTGGGTTAAGATTTTTGCTACAATAATAATGGCAGTCGGTGTATATATAATAAGTTAATTTAATCATAAATCAATGGAAAACAATTCAAAAAAAGAGCCATTTGGCTACCTGATGACAGTCGACCTTTATAACTGCAAAGAAGGCGCGTGCGATGATATCTCATTATGCTATCGATTCCTTGAGGAAATAGTTATAGAGCTGGGAATGAAAAAGCAATCGCCGCCGTTTATATTTAAAAGCGACGAAATATTGTATCCGGATAAAGCAGGTTTGAGTGGCTGGGTGCCGCTAATTGAGAGTGGAGTTCAGATGCATACGCTTACTCCTAAAAATTTCATTTCTATAGACGTATATTCTTGCAGAAAATTCGAAACAAAAGGTATCGACAAATTTATTGAAAACTATTTTGAACCCTCGGACGTAGAAGTGAATTTTATTGAAAGAGGTTTGAAATATAACGACTAGAATGAGAATATTATTTATTTCTTCGCGTAATGTTATTGCAGCAGATTTAGCTCGTCTACTCAAACAAGAAGGAAATGATGTAAAACTATTCATTGATGACAAGGACAGAAAATTGAATTTCGAGAACATGGTAGAGAAGACGACTAACTGGCGGAAGGATTTGGACTGGGTAGGCAATGATGGTCTCATTGTTTTTGATGATGCTGGATATGGCAAAATTCAAGATGCATTAAGAAATAAAGGTTACTCAGTTTTTGGCGGCAATGAGCTTAGCGATAAATTGGAATTTGATAGGGAATATGCTCAAAATATTTTCACAGAATGCGGGTTACAACCTCTAGAAACAATTACCTTTTTTAGTATTGATGAGTGTATTAAGTTTGTTAAAAAAAGTAAAAAGAAATGGGTAGTAAAACAGAATGATCATAAGCTGAATGTAAATCACATTTCTCAATTGGAGAACAATCAGGATGTTTTAGATGTGCTGGAATTCTGTAAAGAAAAACATAGTCATAAAATAAAATCACTTACACTCCAAGAGAAAGTCGAAGGCGTTGAAATCGGAATCGGACGATTTTTTAATGGCAGTGACTGGGTCGGTCCCATAGAAATTAATTTCGAACACAAGCATCTTTTTAATGGCGATATTGGGCCACTGACAACCGAGATGGGAACCTTAGCCTGGTACGATGAGAATGAGGAGAATGTGTTATTTCAAAAAACCATAGCAAGAATGAAATCTTTCTTGCAAAAAATAAATTTCAGAGGAGATTTTGAAATAAATTTCATTATAAATGAAAGAGGGATATTTCCTCTAGAAGCTACCCCGAGAATGGGTTCTCCTATAGTTTATTTACAAAATGAAATGCACATATCGCCTTGGGGAGAACTGATGAAAGCGATTGCGGACGGGAAAACATTTGACCTGAAATGGAGAGAGGGATATGGGATAGTTGTTTTGTTGGCTGTTCCTCCATTTCCCTATGTCTCAAAGCTTGATAAAGTTTCCATGAAGGGGATGGGTGTTTATTTGGATAAAGTTAATAAAGATGATTACAAGCATATATATTTTGAAGGTGTGGCCAAGAGAAATTTGCAGAATAGATCAAAATTTTACATTTCCGATGGAGAAGGATATGTGCTGTATGTAACAGGACTTAATGAGACAGTTGAACAAGCGAGAGAAATGGTATATAATTTAATCAAGAAAATTTATATACCCAAGATGTTCTACAGAAGCGATATCGGATTGAAATTTATTCAATGTGATCGTAAGCTCCTGAAAGATTGGGACTACTTATAAAATAAAAATAAAGAAAATACTTATGGGTCTTTTGTGTCCTGACGCAACTCCAACTTTTTTGAATCTGTTTGATTTCAGCATAGCTCCGCCATTGCTGTTTTATACATACGTTCCAGTAGTAATTATTTCCGTGCTTATCGGAATCTATGTTCTCATTAAAAGTCATTTTTCTTTGGTAAGTAAGCTTTTATTTGCCGTTTCCATATCATTTGCCTTGTGGGTTTTTAATATATTCTTTGCTTGGATCGCAGCCTATGTAGATGATGTTATGTTGGCATGGGTTATTACGCCTGTTTTTGAAGTGCTCCTATTTGCTTCTGCTGTTTACTTTGCGCATGTTTTTATTGATAAAGATAAACGTGATATTTCCTTTTTGGCCAAATTGATTTTATTCTTGATTTGCTTGCCAATTTTTATTATTTTGCCGACTCAGCTTAGTATTAAATATTTTGATCTTTCTATCTGCGAAGGAGTTCCGGCTTTTACTTGGTATTATTATATGTACGCTTTGGAAATAGTTTCCATATTTTGGATTATCTTTATATGCATAAGAAAATATAGAAGCTTACCTCATAATGATCCAAGTAAAAAACAAATTCCTTATTTTGCAGTGGGGATCTCCAGCTTCCTTGCTTTATTCGTTGGCTCTAATCTTATAGGACAGATTACATCTATCCAGGAAATTAGTTTTATCGGATCTATCGGGATGGTTATTTTTATCGGATTTTTAGCTTATCTTATTGTTGAGTATAAGGCTTTTAATGTTAAGCTATTACGCGCACAAGCTTTAATTGTTGCAATGCTAGTCCTTATAGCTTCGCAATTTTTCTTTATTCAGAACAACATAAATAGGATTCTAACTGCTGCAACACTGATAATGTTTTCAATATTTGGTTGGTGGTTGGCTAAATCTGTTAAAAAAGAAGATGAACAAAATGAATCACTGACAGAACTTAATAAGATAATTACGAAGCAGAAAAATAAAATTGAACGTGATAAAAAAGCGGTGGAAGCTGCCAATGAAGAGCTGGTAAAATTAGATAAAGCGAAAACCGAATTTATCAACATTGCTTCCCATCAACTAAAAACACCAATTTCAGTTATCCAAGGAGTCGCATCAATGATGATTGAGGGCGACATGGACAAGATGCCACTAGAACAAAGACAGACTTTCTATAACTCCGTTTGGCAGAAAACCAAAAAGCTCAAAATTATCGTGCACGATATTCTCAACGCCACCAGTTTCAACGATCAAAAATATAGCGTAATGGACAACTTTGCCGTGATGATCAATGTTCCCGAGCTTTTGCAGCAAATAATAACTGACTTCGGAATGGAGATAAAAGAAAGAGGCATTGATGTCACATTTTCTTCGGAAGAAAATCTTCCCGAGGTAAAAGGACAAAAAGAATATCTTGAGGAAGCCTTGATTAATTTGATAAATAACGCCATTAAATATACGCCGTCTTCCGTCATGACACGCGATGTCAGAGGAAAGCGTAAGGGTGATGAACGAGGAATAGTGGCGGTGAGCGTCGGAAAAGATCCGGAGAATCCAAAAAATATTTTGATTAAAGTCAAAGATAACGGAATTGGAATACCGGAAGAGGCCAAGGCAAAACTGTTCAAGAGATTTTCTCGTGCAGAAAATGCTGTTAACATGTATACTGATGGCACTGGACTAGGACTCTTTATCGTAAAAGAAATCGTCTCCGGGCATCGCGGAAAAGTGTGGTTTGAAAGCGAAGTGGGCAAGGGCACGACATTCTTCGTAAGCTTGCCGTTTATTCCCGAAGGAACGGTGAATATAAAAGAACACATTACCGAAGACGCGGCAGCCAACGCGACAGTCTAATTTAAAATATATGCCAAAATTACCACCAAACGAACAAATTCAAGCTCTCATCGTAGAAGACGATCCGGATCAAGTCATGCTTTATCTGACTAAATTTATGATTGAAGGCTTGACTCCTTTGGCGACCGACAATGAATATGACACGATGCAATATCTTTTGGGCGGCGGCTTTGATATTGTGCTTTTGGATATTTTGCTCAAGGGAGATGAGAATGGAATGAAGATATTGAAAAGCATAAAGGAAAATGAAAAAACAAAACATATTCCGGTAGTGATGTTTACCAACTATACAAAAAGAGAAACGAAAGATGAAGCGAAGGCCTTAGGCGCCGTTGATTTTATCATTAAAGCGGACGTTACGCCGAAACAGGTGGCGGAGAGGGTGAAGGAGATTGTGGGGAAGGATAGGGAGTCGAAGGCAAAATAGCTAGGAAGCGTTTGTATTGAGGATGGTTTATAAATTTATGACAGCAGGCTCTTTAAAAGGGCTTTTATTTTTTTGTAGGAAATTTGAAGAGTAAAGATGACACGAGATTAAAAATATGGCAGACTGGGATTGTGGTATAATACGTAATCTTAATAAACATGGAAAAAGAAATTATTTGTACTGATTCAAATGGAGAAAAAATTAGCGTGCCTGTAAGTAAGTTAACTTTCAGACCTTCTGTTTATGGTGTGATTATAGAAAATGAAAAGGTTTTACTTTCTAAACAGTGGGATGGTTATGACTTTCCAGGTGGGGGTGTGGAAATAGGAGAAGAAATAAACGATGCGTTAAAACGAGAGGTCAAAGAAGAAACCGGGCTGGATATTGAAGTAGGCAGAATAGTAGCTTGTGAAAATTCATTTTTCAAATTTAGGCTTAATGATACATATGTTCATTCAATCCTTATATATTATCTTTGCAAAAGAGTAGGCGGAAAACTGAGTACGGAATATTTTGATGAATACGAAAAGGAGTATGCGGATATGCCAGAATGGATAAATATAGAGGGTATAGATAAAATTAAATTTTATAACTCAGCGGATAGTATAAAAATTATTAATGACGCAAATAAACTACTAAGCAATAATTAATAGCATTGATGTTGCAGTTGTGGGTAGAATGTAGGTAGGTGGGTTTGACTTTTCTTTCAAATATGGTAATCTTCAATGTTCATTGACAAGTGAATAATGGCTAATAATGGCATGTAAACCTACTTACCGTTAGCTTGGAGGCGTAAAATGAAAAGGGCGACCAGATACTCATCAAGTTTTAACTGTAGTAAATACGCTCATCGAGTTCTGAAAGAGGGTAAGATTTTGTTGGAGGGTGAAGCGCCTTCGCAGATGGTAGAGAGAGTTGTTTCGGAAATTGCAAGAGCGGAAATGGATTTTTTTGGCAATTCCGGGAGTAGAGTTATCCATTTCGAGAACGAGCTGGGGGAATTGTTGGATAGCAAGAAGATTATTTTCAGCACGCCAGTTCTGACTAATGCGGGCAGAAATACTTCCATGCCTCTCTCTGCGTGCGTTGTCCCTCCCATAGATTTGAACGGAGATTTTTCCAAAATCAAGGCTATGGTGGATGCCTATCATCAAGAGGCAATCGGAACTGGATTCAATTTTGACGAGGTGGAAGATCCCGTATCAATGTTGGATTTTCTAAACGAGGTCGCGATCAAAGGTGCAAAATCAGGAAGAGAAAATAGGCCGGTCGGAAATATGGGGATACTTAGCGTAGACCATCCTTGCATTAAGGAATTTGTGATGGTGAAGGCGGGCGTTGATAAAGAATGGAAATTCAACATTTCCATAAACGTCACATCTGAATTTATTCATGCCTTGAAAAAGAAAGGCAGATACCGTCTTAAAAATGGAAAGAGTGTTTACGCTGAGGAAATCTTCAACATGATGGCGGCGTCGACTTTTCTTTGTGGTGACCCAGGGTTAATCTTTATGGAAAGACTCAATCGAGACAATCCTGTTCCTGCTCTGGGTTTATACACCAGTGTTGCTCCTTGCGCTGAAGTTGGTCTTGCGCCAGGCGAAAGCTGTCAGTTCGGCTACCTGAATCTAGGCGCATTTGTTTTGGATTCGGGAAGCGAAATCAACACTGAAGGTCTGCTTAAGACGGTAAGTATTTTAGTGCGAGCTTTGGATAATGCTTTGGAAGTGAGCATCCAAAGATTTTCCATCAAAAAGAGTTCAGAAATTATGATGGCGAAAAGGAAAATTGGAGTTGGGCTATGCGGTTTGGCCGACATGTTGGCGAAGTTGAATCTGGGTTATGATTCTGAACCAGCTCGCAAAATTTGCAAAGACATAATTGCCCTAATCAATTATGCGAGTAAAGAAGTTTCGTGCGAACTGGGAAAAGAAAGAGGTTCGTTTCTGGCTTTTCATCAGAGTCGCTATGTAGATAAGCCTGGGTTCATCGAAGATAAGTACGAAAGTCTGGAAAGCTCGTATGTGTCAAAGGGTAATTGGGTGAAATTGGCTGAACGAATAAGAAAAAGCGGAACGCTTCGTAATTGTTCAACAGTTTCGCTTCCCCCTACCGGAAGAAGCGGTCTGGTCATCGATGCGTCTCTTGGCGTGGAACCGTTTTTTAACTTGAGCAAAGGAGGCGAGATTATTCCTTTATTGAGGGAAAAGCTGCAAATTTCAGGATGTGCCAGTTTGGAAAATCTGCAACACATTTTGGAAAAGGGAAGCTGTCAAGAGTTGATTGTACCCGAAGAAATTAAGCGGGTTTTCAAAACTGCCACGGAAATTCATCCTCAAGATCACTTGCGGATGGTTGGAGAAATTCAGCCTTGTGTTGATGAGGCAATTTCAAAAACCATTAATTTTCCCAACCATACAACAATTGAAGAAATTAAGGAGGTATTCTTTGATGCTTTTCACATGAATTTGAAAGGCGTAACAGTGTACATTAATAGTCGGAGTAAGTCACAGCCAATAAAATTGGCCGACGGTTAGTTGGAAATAAGAAAGAGGGCTTTTGCATTGCATCAGCCCTCTCGTTTTATTTATGACAGCATCAGAGACTATATTTCTACAGATTGCTTAAATGCTCTTTCGTGCATAATCAGATTGGTGACGCTTTTTGGCACGATTTTGTCACTTTCAATGCCCAATCTACCTAACAGCGTAAGAATCTTATTTTTTGCACTCGTTTCTTTCCCTGGTTCTGTCATTATTTCGACTTCAATACAGCAACCGAAATCCTTAATATCTTCAACGAAAATATCAAAACCATCTAGCACGTAGTGATGTCTGGTTTTTTCCAGCTCGAAGAAAGGTTTGAATTCCGTTAGCAAAAGAATTTTTGCCGCTTCCACAAAATCACCCACGGCAACTTCATGTTCTTCCCAAGCATTATGATCGTCTTCCTTCGTAATGGTTTTGCTATTTAGGGTTGTCTCCCGTTTTCCGCCGTAGTCCTTAGATTTTCTCAGTCTAAGTCCATAGGAACCAACTTTATTCATTTCAACTTCTTTCAGTTGGGTGTATTCCTTGCGACAGAAATAGATATCGTGAAGATAGTATTCTCCGTGATACTTTCCTCCTTGGGAAATGATTGCCTTTTGCAGGGGACTGATATTTTCCACCAATGCCCTGATTTCTACCTCAATATTCTCTTTTGTGGAATGATTTGCCATATTTGTATCCCCCTAGATAAAGAACAAGTTAGGACAATTAAACTCCAATTTTCATTTTAAATAGTATAAAGTAATAACGTGAAAAAAGCAAGGCTTTTTAGAGTAAATTGGCTTTTAGAGTAACTCTTATCAATTGATGTATTGGGGGCTATAATAAAGATAGAAAATAATTACTTGAACAATAGATTCTGTAGCTGTTTTAAAAACACTCAGCAATTATTAAAAAATCATGGACAAAAAAGAAATTTTAAACAAGACTGAGAAATTCGTCAAAGAAAGCTTGAAGGGTGATAGCTCTGGTCATGACTGGTGGCATGTTTATCGTGTTTGGAAAAGTGCCATTAATATTGGAAAAAAGGAGAAAGCGAACATGTTTATTGTGGAACTCGGAGCATTGCTTCATGATATTGCCGATTTTAAATTTCATAACGGGGATGACACTATTGGAGCAAAAGTTTCAAGGGAATGGCTGGAAAAGCAAGGGGTAGATGGAGAAGTGATTAGTCGTGTATGCGATATTGTTAAAGGCGTATCCTTTAAAGGTGCGGGAGTAAAATCGGAAATAAAAACTTTGGAGGGTATGGTCGTTCAAGATGCTGATCGATTGGACGCTATCGGAGCAATCGGGATAGCCAGAGTTTTTGCTTATGGCGGAGCAATGGGAAGAGAAATATATAATCCTGAAATAAAGGCGTTAAATCATAAATCATTTGAGGAATATAAAAATGCCGACAGCACAAGCATTAACCATTTTTATGAAAAGTTGCTTTTACTCAAGAGTTTAATGAATACTAAAACAGGTAAAAAGATGGCAGAAGAAAGACACAAATTTTTAAAGCAGTATCTAGACAGGTTTCTTGATGAATGGAATGGGAAGATCTGATTTTAAAAAATACATTTGTTGCAAGAAACGTTATAAATTTTTATTGACAAAGAAGAATTCATTTTACATTACCGTTTGCTTTGACATTAGAAAGAATTCATAATAGTATAAAAATATGGAATTAGAAAAAGCATATATTAATAAATCCTGGCAGGCACTCAAGACTAATATCTTGAGAGCTTTTGAACGTTGTTAGAAAAAAAATAACTAAGTCAAAAAACATGAAGTTCTCAAGATAGAGAACTTTTTTTAATTTCCAAAATTAACGTAATGATTATATTTAAAAATAATTTCTTCTGGCAAAAACTTTTCCCGCGGTCTGGTTGGCGTTTTTAAATATGTGTAGAAACCAATTAAAATTAACCAATAAAATTTATGCAAACTAAAATGGAACTTGGGGAAAAAGATATTCCCAAAAGTTATCTAAATATCAGCTATTATCTCAAAAAATACTTAGGGCGGTTGCCTGAGCCGCCGCTTCATCCAGGGACGATGAAGCCACTGCGTCCTGAAGATTTGGATCCGATTTTTCCCAAAGAACTTATTCGCCAAGAAATGAGTCTGGAGCGTGAGATTAAAATTCCCGAAGAAGTCAGAGAGGCCTATAAACTCTACCGTCCAACGCCACTCATTCGCGCAGTCAGACTGGAAAAATTCTTGGGCACGCCGGCACATATTTATTATAAATATGAAGGTGCTTCGCCAGTCGGAAGTCACAAAATTAATACTGCGTTGCCGCAGGCCTACTTCAATAAAAAGGAAGGCGTGAAAATATTAACTACTGAAACAGGCGCCGGCCAGTGGGGAACAGCGCTGTCGATGGCGTGTAATATTTTCGGATTGAAATGCCTAGTCTATATGGTGAAAATTTCTTTTGAGCAAAAGCCGTATCGAAAAACAATTATCAAAACTTTTGGCGGAGAAGTGATTCCCAGTCCGTCAGACACGACTGAGATCGGCAAGAAATTGCAGCGTGATTTTCCCGGCACTTCTGGCAGTCTGGGGATGGCGATTTCCGAAGCGATTGAAGTAGCGGCGAAAAATAAAGACGCCAAATATGCGCTTGGAAGCGTGCTCAATCATGTGCTCTTGCATCAAACTGTGATTGGGCAAGAGGCGATTAAGCAAATGGAAAAATCGGGCGAGTATCCAGACGTGGTGATTGGGTGTTGCGGTGGGGGCAGTAATTTTGCCGGTATCGCGTTTCCATTTTTAGTCCATAAGCTAAGTGGCAAAAAAACCAAAACCAGATTTTTGGGAGTGGAACCAAAAAGCTGTTCTTCAATGGGCAAAGGAAAATACAAATATGATCATGGCGATACAGGTAAACAAACGCCGCTTCTTATGATGGAAACCTTGGGTTGCGAATATGTTCCGCCATCTGATCATGCCGGCGGCTTGCGTTATCATGGTATTGCTCCGCTCATCGCGTTTCTCCATCGGGAAAAATTGATTGAAGCGAAAAGTTATGGTCAGAAAGAAATCTTCCAAGCTGGAATTGATTTTGCCAAATGCGAAGGAATTATCCCGGCGCCAGAATCGGCGCATGCTATCAAGGCGGCGATGGACGAAGGCTTGCGTTGCAAAAAATATGGAAAAAAAGAAACTATTGTTTTTTGTTTGTCAGGTCATGGCATGCTTGATTTGAAAGGGTACGAGGACTATTTGGATGGGAAGATGAAATAGTAAAAAACAGTCATTCAAATCACTAGGCGGTTGGATTTTCCAATCGCCTTTTTGGTTATATAGCTATCTCAAATTATATGTTAGAATAAAATTATGATTATTGACTCACATATGCATATCTCTTTGTATGAAAATAACGCAGCTTCTCTCAAAGATGCGCTCGATTTATTTTTGGAAGAAATGAAAAAGAACAATTTATCAGCCGCGATTATTATTCCAGATAATATTGAAGGCAGTGATCAGATAGCTGATTTAGATAAAGCGTTTGAGCTTATTGGTGAGCACAAGAACCTATTTGTACTTGGCAGTCCGCAGATTACACAAAGAGGCTCAAGCGAAATAGGGAAATATGAAAATCTTTTGGAAGAAGGAAAAATAAAAGGAATCAAATTTTTTCCAGGACACGATCCTTATTATCCTACAGATGAAAGATGTCTTCCATATTATGAATTATGTCAAAAATTGGATGTACCGGTTTTATTTCATACAGGAGAAAATTCAGGTGATAGTGAATGCGCCAAATGGAATGATCCAAAATATATCGTGGAAATTGCCAAAAAATATCCAAAACTCAAAGTCATTATCACGCACTACTATTGGCCAAAAATGGACTACTGTTATGAAACAACGAAAGATGTTCCGAATATCTATTTTGAAACTGCGGCCATGGCTGATGAGGAGGTAGTTGAAAAAAGCGGGGGTATTGAAAAAGTAAGAGAAATTCTTAAGAAAACAATCACCGATCGTCCTGAACAAGTAATTTTCGGCACTGATTGGCCGATGTGTAAAATTGAAAAGCATATTGAATTGGTGAAGTCATTAGGACTTAATGAGAACGTTGAGGGAAAGATATTTTTTAACAATTCTTCTGAAGTTTACAAAATAGCACTGTGATATAAAAAATTATGAAAAAGCTAATTCCATCAGAAGCCAAGAAAATCGCATTGGATATATTTACAAAGGCAGATCTTATTGATCGCGGAGAGTTTTTATTGGTGCACTCGGAAAAAGTTAGCCGAGTTGCAAGAATGATTGCTCAAAAATTAGAAATAAGCGATGAAGTTTTTGAAATTGCCGGATGGGTGCATGATATCGGGTATGCAAAGGATTTTGAAAATCATGCTGATTTTGCCATTCCTACTTTAAAGGAATTGGGGTATGGAGTGAGCGATATATTGGAGGATTGCATCTTGAATCACGGAAATGGCAAATCTCCTAAAACAACGGAAGGAAAAATTTTTCAAGTGGCGGATAAACTCAGTATTTTTGACGCGGATATAATTGAGGGTATACTTAAAAATGGCAGCTTCCCATTGAGGGATGATGACATTAATTTTTTGAAGATGATGTCTGAAAATGCATTAAAGTTAGTCAAAAATTTTTCAAAATAAACTATGGTTAATGAGATTAAAAAATGGGAAGAACTTTCCAGAGAAGAAGTCTTTAGTAAATACGGGAGGAAAATCGAAAAGGTAATTTGTAGACTTCCTGACGGAACAGAAAGCGATTTTTATATCAAAAAAGAAGGCCCGGCTATTTGCGTTTTGGCTCTCACTAAAAACAAAGAAGTAATTTTGGCCAAACAATTCAGACTGGGCCCTAATGAAATTATCTTGGAATTGCCAGGCGGGAGAACCGAAGAAGGAGAAACTCCGGAGCAGGCCATTGAAAGAGAATTACTGGAGGAAACAGGATACAAGGGTAAGGCTAAATTAGTAACGGAGGCACTGGATTGCGCTTATTCAACAATGCGAAGACAATGTTTTGTGGCGACTGATTGTGAGAAAATAGCCGAGCCGCAAAATACCAGCTCGGAGATATGTGAAACAGTCCTATTGTCTCTGGATGAATTTCGCAGTTTGCTTCGCAGTGGAAAAATGACTGATGTGGAGGTCGGGTATTTGGGATTGGATTATTTGGGGTTACTATAAAAATGTTTATGAAAAAAATGCTTAAAATAAAACTATTTCAAGAAACATTAAGCGCCAGCATGTGCGGACCGGCTTCGCTTAAAATTGTTTTGGATTATTATGGTATGGAAAAAACAGAAACAGAATTGGCGAAATTATGCAGGCATGAAAAAAATCTGGGAGTTGACGATGAAAAAATAAAGAAAGCAGCTGAAATCTTGGGCTTCAAAGTAAAAATAAAAAACAACAGCAATTTCAAGGATATTGAAAATTGGCTGGATAAAAAAGTGCCGGTGATTGTAAATTGGTTTACAAAAGGACGCCAAGATTATTCGGAATCCGAAATGGCGGATGGACATTATTCAGTTGTGGCAGGACTAGACGAAGAATATATTTATCTCCAAGACCCGGAAATTGGCAAAATAAGAAAGCTTAAAAGAAATGATTTTATGAGAGTTTGGTTTGATTTCGAAGGGGAATATATAAAGCCGAACGAATTGATTATTCGACAAATAATCGCGATTTATAAATAAAATAAACTTATGCCAAAAAAAGTTGAAGGGTGTACGCACCTAATTATAAAGAATGGAAAAATTGTTAATGTTATTACGCATTTGAGTGCGTTGCCAAAAAATGGAGTCGTGCATTTGAAAGGCGATAAAATTTATACCTTTGATGAATTCAAGGAATCTCACATTAACGACCATTCAGAATTAGAAATTAAAGAAGAGGGAATAATTATTTCTGACTATTAATATTAAACTTATGTACTTAAGCTATCTCATGGGTGCGCCAAAAATAACCGACGAAGAGTTGAAAGCTTTTGGCATTGAAATTGTCAGCAAGACTGATTCGGGGAGCAGAAGGTTAAAGATTCCTTTTAAAAAAATAGAGGATTATCACAGGCTTGTAGTAGAAAAGTTAGATCTAGGGTTTTGGAATGAGTATTTGGATGAAAATAATATCCACTTTATTTTTAAATCCGCCAGCGGAGATATCCGAGAGTATTTATTATCACCGGACAACGAAAAATAAATCAGTAAATTATGTTCCGAGTTTAATGGCGACCCACTGGAAAAAACGGATAATGTTTATAAATATATTCTTGAAAATGAATTTTATTCGGGTATCATGGCAAAGTATTATAAGGAAATGATAAACAGGTAAAGTTAAACACGCATCATGAAAATCCTAATCGGCACAAACAATGAAAACAAGCTCAATCAATTTCGAAGAATTTTTCGTAACCTTGGTTTCGATACGGAACTAGTTTCGCTGAAAGACGTTGGCATTACTGACGACGTGGAAGAAAACGAAGATAGCCTCTTGGAAAATGCCAAAAAGAAAGCCAAATTTTACGCTGAAAAATCAAACTTGCTCACATTGGCTGATGACACGGGACTTTTTGTCGACGTCTTGAACGGCGAGCCCGGTCTTCATGCTAAAAGGTGGCACGATGGAACAGAATTAGACAGATGTCATAAATTGCTCGAAAGATTGAAAGATATTCCCGAGGAAAAAAGGACTTGCCGATACGCTGGCGTCCTAGCAGTCTATAATCCCAAAACAAAAGAATTTTGGAATTACGAAAATAATATCGAAGCTGTGATTTCCGATGATTTCAAAGGAGATTTGGGTTTTGGTTATGACCCGATTTTTAAACTCGAAAATGGCAAGCATTACGCAGAACTTACCGATGAAGAACGTGACGTCATCAGTCACCGAGGCTTGGGAATAAAGAGTTACTTAAATATTTAGGAAAAATATATGCGACTGATTCTTGGTTCCGCTTCCAAATGGCGAAAAATTATTTTAGAGAAAGCCGGCTATACTTTCGAGGTGATGACAGCGGATATTGATGAAAAAGCAATCCGCTCCGAAAACTATGAAGAGTTACCGCTTCTAATTGCCCGAGCGAAAGCAGACGCCTTGCTTTTGAAAATTGTCGAACCGTCAATTTTAATTACTTCCGATCAAGTGGTTGTTTGCGATGGAGAGCTTTGGGAAAAACCCAAAGACGAAGAAGAGGCGAAGAGATTTATGAAAAGTTACTCGGAAGGCAAAGCGGGACAAACCAATACTGCAGTGGTTGTAACTAATACGGAAAATGGCAAGAGAGCAGAAGGCGTGGATATTGCCAAGGCCTATTTCAAAGAAATCCCTGATAAAATAATTGAGGAATATATCAAAGACGGCGATGCTTCTCAGTGTTCTGGCGGATTCACAATTGACCATCCCTTGCTTATTCCATATTTAGACAGAATTGAGGGCGACAATGACAGTATTGAAGGATTGCCAATGAAATTGGTGGAGAGATTATTAAAAGAAGTTCAGGCTAATTGAGCCAAGTCTCAATTAAGAAATTTGTCGAAAAATAAAAGCGCCCAAGCAATTGTCTCGAGGCGCTTTTTTTGATATACTCTGGTAAAAGACTAATGCTTTTATTTTATGAACAATAAAGAACTTGATTTCTTGATCCAGGAAGGCGAGGGCTTCAACCTCGAATTCAAGGAAAGTTATAACTCCAATATCGCCAAAGAAATTTGCGCCATGGCTAACGCCAACGGCGGCAAAGTTTTGATTGGAGTGACAGACAGCGGAAAAATAAAACCGGTGGTTTTAAATAACCGGATGAAATCGGAAATTCAGGATTTAGTGAGAAAATTCGATCCGAGTTTCTCGGTGGATGTAAATGAGTTTGAAGGAGTAATCATAATCGACGTACCCGAAGGTAAAAAGAAACCGTATTCCACCAACGGCAAATTTTACATGCGTCAAGGCGCTTGCAGTCAGCAACTTTCACGAGACGAAATCAGAGATCTGTTTATGGACGAAGGACTGATACGTTTCGACGAAAAGATCAACAAAAAATTTGACCTAGCGAAAGATTTTAACGATGAAGCTTACAATACTTTTCTGGAAAAGATGGGGATTAAAACTAATCTGACGAGAGAAGAAGTTTTGCGCAACCTGGAACTCTTGGATGATGACAATAAGCTTAAAAATGCTGGCGTATTGATGTTTTGCAAAAAAGCCTCGAAATTTATCAGCAGCGCCACCATCACTTGCGCCGTATTTCGCGGGAAAACAAAAACCAAAGTGATAGACAGCAAAGAATTCGATGCCGATTTATATACCAACTACACGGAAGCTTTTCTTTACCTGGAATCCAGAATAAATACCGAGTATATTATCCGTGGCGGCGGTCCGCGAAAAGAAATTTTGGAGCTTCCGGAAGAGGCCTTGCGAGAAGCGCTTCTTAACGCGATTGCTCACCGGGATTATTTTTCGATCGGCAACATCCAGATCAGCATCTTTTCCGACCGGATAGAGATTGATAATCCGGGAAGCTTGATTGGCAATATAAAAGTGGAGGATTTATATAAAAAAAGTTTTCCTCGGAATAACTTGCTCTTCGGATTGATGCATCGGATAGAACTGGTGGAAAAAATCGGCTCGGGACTGATGCGTATAAATGAAATGATGGACGAATATTTATTGCCGCATCCATTGCTGGATGTCAGTGATGTTCGTTTCGGCATTACTTTTGAACGACCAGATCTGCAGAAAATGAGCGTGGAGGAACGGATGGAAAAATACGCCAAGGTGGGTGAAAAGGTGGGTGAAAAGGTGGGTGAAAAGGTGGGTGAAAAATTATCCGAAAATCAAAGAAAAATCATTGAATTGATCAAGAAAAATAGCAATGTATCAATTGTATATTTAGCCAAGAATGTTGGTATTGCCGAAAAAAATATTGAAGGAAATTTGAAGAAGCTTAAAGATAAAGGATTTATTGAAAGGATTGGTCCCGCTAAGGGAGGACATTGGGAAGTGGTAAAAGAATAAAACAAGTTGAGAGAAAGATTGAACTAAAATACTTATTACTCAAAAATAAAACGGGATCGTTGTCCCGTTTTACTTTTGCATCAATACATCTATGCCGATTAATAAGTGATTCTGACCTCGTCGAATCCGATTTTTGGCGATCCGCTTTCACATGTCGCATCGGATAGCCAGGTATTTCGGATGTCGTAATAATCTCCCGTCCAAATCCAAGCATTATAATAGGCATTTTGATTTACGCCCCACGTAACTGTGCTCGCCCCGTCATAGGTTATCGTGTAGGGTGCGTTGGTGGTTGTTGCGTTAACACTCGGTACGAAAACTCTGTGTGATCCATCCTGGGCTGAGTTTGGATTATTCCACTCTGCCTCATTACTTGGAGAGCAGCCATTGGTATAAGTCCACCTCATACTGTTCGGACTGCAACTCCCACTGATGTGGCCGCAATAGCCGGCACCGGTTGTCGTGTGCCAATATTGAGAGGGACCGGATTCCGAATAGTAAGAACCGCTGCTGGCGAAATTATAAGTTCCGGTAAGAGCGAACGCCGATTTGACGCCGGCAAGCAATGCGACCATCGCGATCATTGAGAATAACATTGCCCGCTTCGATGTTTTGAAGATTCTCATTTTTTTGTTTTGAGATTAATAATTAAATTTGGGCGACTAAAGACCAAGAGAGTCCGTGTAGCTTAGTAAGTCACCTCCACGAGAAAATCCGACCTGGATAAAAGGATGCATATCCTCGTTTTCTCGCGTTATATCTTCCCAGCGGAAGAAATAATTCACTCCTTCTTTATCGCCGAAATTGGCAGTAAGGTTGTCCAATTTTACTTCTGGAGCGTTCTTGGCAACGAACGCGCGAGCCATGGTTTCCAGCTCACTCTTGGAATATCGATCAGTAGTATCAAAGCTTTTTGATTTCTCTCCGACGCTCAGCGGACGAGGACCGAACTGGATGATTTTGTTGTTCCGCGCGTCCACTTCGTATTGATCGAAGTTGGTCGTATAAACTTCCTCAGGTACACTGGTATTGTAGACGGATTTGCTGGTTCTCTTGTAATTGACAGCCAGATCTTCTTTGCCTGAAAATTTCTTGATCTCATCAACAGCTTTCTGTCTTTCATTTTCCGGTCGGGCGATTAACGCATCAACCTGCGCCTGCGTTTCGTCGTGCAACTTTTTCATTTTTTCCGCCGACTCTCCCGTGAATACTTTGCCGTGAGGCGTATCAACGAGTTGACCGGCTTCTTGCTCGTGCTCCGATGCAACTTTCAATTTATCCAATAATGATTGGATTTTCTCCTGCGTGGTTTTGCCGCTGTCGCTGGAAGCGAAAGCACTTGCCGCGCCGATTCCTAAAACCAGCGTCAGAGCCGTGACTCCCGCCAACTTTAGAATTTTCTTTTTTGAGTATTGTGTTTTCATAATCAATACTTTTAATGATTAGGCGATTCGCGTATTTTTTCCTTTGAAGCATTCGTGAATAATTTTGGTCTTCTTGAGACCTATCTGCCAACGGGCAGTAAACGTTCGAATGCTTGATCGGATCAAATGCGCCAATCTTTAATTATAGTGGTACTTAATTATCCACAGATTAGTGCTAAAATATAGGTAAAGGTCGAAAAATCTTTAGCCTTAATTTTTAACACTAATCCATGTCAACTAAAAAACAAAAACAAAAATCAAAACCGAGGAAAACTTGCTACAACAAATTGCCCACGCAAGTCCTGCAGACAGAGTTTAACCGGTATGTCTTGCCTCATTTATCCAAAGGCAAGCGCGGTCGAAAACCGAAACTTTCTTACTACAAAATATTTAACTATGTTCTGTATGTACTGCACACAGGCATCCAATGGAACGAACTGCGGACATATCGCAATGAAATTTATTGGACCAATATTTACAAGCATCACAATCGTTGGAGCAAGGACGGGAGTTATCGAAAACTTTTTTCAGCTTCAGTGGAACAGTTGCGCAATAAAGGAAAACTGGACTTGTCAGTGTTGTTTGGCGACGGCTCGAATGTCGTCGCTAAAAAAGGGGGTCTGGTATCGGCTACTCCGGGCATAAACACCAAAAAGGCGAGAAAACCCTGACTATTACTGATAAAAATGGAAACGTGATTGCTCCTTTTGTCACGGCTTCTGTCAATGTGCATGATTCGCAACTGGTTCCCTCGGCTTTGTTTGGATTCCTTGAATTCGCGGATTTACTGGAGTTGGAAATTTCAGAGAAACCTTTTGTCTGGGATTCGGGATTTGACGCGAAGTGGATCCGAGATGAGTTGGTTTTTGAGAAATTTGTTCCGGTTATCAAGCCTCGCGCACTCAGAAGAAAAAACCAAACAAAGACGAATGAGATTTTGGATGAATTTGAGAAATGGAAAAATATTTACAAAGGACGGTACGTTGTTGAGAGAACTTTTGCTTGGGAGGATACTTACCGAAAACTGAATACTCGTTACGAAAAGCTGAATTGTACTTTTAATGGTTTTCGTTATCTGGCTTACGCGATGATTAACTTTCGGTGGCTGTTCGGGAAAAATTTGTGATTATTGGGTATGAGCTCGTTATGGCTTCAGTATAAAATAATGCCGGTAAAGTTTCCGTAAAATTTCTGTATAATTTCGGTCAACATTTTGGGAGATGTTTTCTGGAACAAAAATATTTCCCGAACCATAAATAAGGCATTATCTTTCCCGAAGTGTTGTGATGTTAAGATAACCGGTGGGCTATGTCAAATCATTTGCAGGCGTGTTTTCTTGTCAGATAATTTCGCCCGTTTGAGCCGTAATAACCCGGGCAATTTTGAGTTATCCACTTCTATGCCTGACTCAGTAAAAGAAAATGAGCTCAAGAAACGCCTGTCATTTTTGACTGAAACGGCCATCTGTGAGAAGCTTAAAGCATGAGCAGACGAATAAAAATCAGTGTAATTTTAGGAGTTGCCTTGTTTATTGTCGCAGGCTTGTTTATAGCGCAGCGACTATTATTCGGCGCGCCCGAATTGCAGGAAAAGAAAGAAATTTTTACGGTCGGACTAAAACAAAACGAAGCACAAATTTTGGAGAAGCTGAAAAGCCAGGGTCTCATTAGAAATAAACTGGCTTTTAATTTCGTGCTGTCGCTCAAGCAAAAACATAATGCGATTACTCCGGGCGGATATAATCTTTCCAAAAATTTGACCGCTTGGCAGATGGCGGAAAAACTGACTGGCAATCCTGATATGAAATGGGTGGTGATTCCGGAGGGATATCGGAAAGAGCAAGTCGGAGAACTTCTATCTAAGACCTTCAACTGGAGTGATGATGATCTGGACAGATGGAATACAGAAATTACCAAAATGAAAATCGATTATATCGAAGGGACATATTTCCCCGATACTTATCTGATTCCGGTAAGCGAAACCGGATTCGATATTGCTCAGCGGATGACGCGAAGATTCGATGAAAAGTTCACGCCTTATGTCGCTCAGTTCGCCGCGCAGAATATAAAATGGACAACCGGACTGAAGCTGGCTTCTATCATTCAACGAGAGGCAGCTGGAAAAAATGACATGCCACTGATTGCCGGAATATTGTGGAACAGACTGAACAGCGATATGAATTTAGAAATAGATGCCACTGTCCAATACGCAAGAGGTAAAACCGACACCGGCTGGTGGGCGCCGGTGACGGCGGATGATATCAGAAATATTGATTCGCCGTACAATACCTATAAAAATAAAGGCCTACCGCCTTATCCGATTGACAACCCGGGGCTGGAAGCGATCGAAGCAACGCTCCATCCGGCCGAAACGGAATGCCTGTATTATCTCCACGACCGTGAAAGGCAAATCCACTGCGCCAAAACACTGGAAGAACATCAGGCGAATATTGATGAGTATCTTAAGAAATAAGGGTTACGTGATTTTCGCGTTAGTAAATTTATGAAAGCGATTTTAGTCAAAGTATTTACTCAAGATAAAGCCCAAGGCAATCCCGCGGGAGTTGTTTTTGATGCTGATAAACTTCTGGATAATCAGATGCTTGAAATTTCCAAAGGGCTGGGATTTTCAGAGTCGGCTTTTGTGGTGAAATCGGATAAGGCTAATTTTGGCATAAGATATTTCACGCCCACTCAAGAAGTTGATTTGTGCGGACACGCGACTAGCGCAACCGTTTATGCGCTACTCAAGAAGAAGAAAATTTATTTGGGCAAGGAGAAATCAAAAACAATAACCATAGAAACAAAAGCCGGCATTTTTCCTGTTGAAGTCCATAAGGATGGCTTGATCGTAATGACTCAAACTCAACCGCAATTTTGGGAGGATTTTCACAATAAAAATGAAGTCGCTAAATTGCTGGGAATATCTTTGCAGGAAATCATAGACTATCCGATTCAAACTGTTTCAACAGGAACTCCGAAGTTGATGGTCGGGGTGAATTCTTTGGAAACGCTGTTTAGCATAAAACCGTATTTGGAAGGGATTGAGATGTATTGCAAGGAGCATTTGGTAAAGGGATTTTATCCATTTACTTTAGAAACCAAAGAAAAAGATTCTGATTTTCACGCCAGACAATTTAATCCTTTGGCCGGAATTGCCGAAGATCCAATCACCGGCGTGGCGGCCGGTGCGTTGGGAGCGTATGCCGTGAAACATAAAATTTCGGATAAAAATAATTTTGTTATCGAGCAAGGTTATTGCATGGATAAAGGCGGAAAGATGTATGTGACGGTGGAGGATAAGGCGAAAGTCGGAGGGTACGCGGTAATTTTTGGAGAAAAAGAAATTAGCTAAATTTATACCAGAGATTGTTGATGAATAAATATCTGTTTTCTTGCCGTTGTACCAAATAGATAATCATTAAACTAACTTTATGATGGGTTTTGGACCAATAGGATTCGGCTTCGGCGGCATTTTTATGCTTTTCTTCTGGGGACTGATAATTTGGGCGATTTTTGCTTTGGTGCGTAGCGTTTCAGGCCACGGTTGTTGCGGGCATGGACATGATCATTCCGATTCACATAATCAGCCGATGAAAAATAATTCAGCGCTTGATACGTTAAAGGAACGCTACGCGAAAGGAGAAATTTCCAAGGAGGAATTCGACAGAACTAAAAAAGATATAGAGAGATAGATATTTTTCAAATTCGCATCTTTTTTGCTTGACACTCCAACGTTGGTTGGAGTGTATTAAGTTTCAGAAAAAATGATATAATAAAAACAAAGTCAACTAAAATAAAAAACTTATGAATCACGAACATCATCCCAATCACATGGACCATTCCACTCACGATATGGCAGGAATGGAACACGAACATAATCATGGCCAGGAAGATGGATACAACAAGCACGCTGGGCACTCCATCGAAAATTTTAAAAAGAAATTTTATATCTCGCTTGCTTTAACTTTGCCGATTTTATTACTCTCTCCATTTATCCAAAGCTTGCTCAATATCTCCATAAAGTTCCCAGGCGATCAATGGATTTTATTTTTAATATCATCCTTCGTTTTCTTTTTTGGAGGCAGTCCATTTCTTGTCGGAGCATGGGGAGAAATCAGGCATAAAGCATTGGGAATGATGACGCTTATCTCACTGGCTATCGTTGTGGCTTATGCATATAGCGCGGCGGTCACTTTTGGACTTAAGGGTGAAGTATTTTTTTGGGAATTGGCCACCTTGATTGACATCATGCTTTTAGGGCACTGGTTGGAAATGAAATCAGTGATGGGAGCGTCAAGGGCATTGGAAAAACTATCAGCACTTATTCCTGACAAGGCCCATCTTAAAAAAGGCGATGGAGCAGAAGACGTAAATGTCAGCGAACTTAGAAAGGGCGACATTATTCTGGTAAAACCGGGCGAGAAAATACCAACAGACGGGATTATTGTAAGAGGTGAAAGTTTTGTGAACGAGTCAATGCTGACTGGCGAATCTAAGCCTGTATCCAAAGAAGTTGGGTCAAAGGTAATCGGTGGTTCTATTACTGAAGAAGGCTCGCTGGAAATCCAAGTGGAAGGAGTGGGTGATGAAACCTATCTTTCCAAAGTGATAAAGTTAGTAAAAGACGCTCAGGCTTCAAAATCCAAAACGCAATTATTGGCGGATAAAGCGGCTTTTTGGCTGACGCTCATCTCGATCACTATCGGCACAATAACTTTCATAACTTGGTTAGCACTTGGGAAAGATATCTCTTTTGCCATAGAACGCGCCGCCACGGTTCTTATTATTGCTTGCCCTCACGCTCTTGGGTTGGCGGTGCCATTAGTAGTGGCAATTTCCACTACTCTCTCCGCTCAAAACGGACTGCTTATTCGAAACAGGACCGCTTTTGAAAATGCGAGAAAAATTACCACTATCATTTTTGACAAAACTGGAACGCTGACCAAAGGAACATTCAGCGTAAAAAAGATCTATTCTTTGGATAGCAATCATAGTGACGACAATATCTTGCAAATCGCTTCGGCTTTGGAACAAAATTCGGAACATCCTATAGCCAGAGCGATAATTTCTGAAGCCCAAAGAAAGGGAATTGCAAATATGGAAATAACAAATTTTAAAGCTATTAAGGGCAAAGGCATAGAAGCGGTGGCAGATAACAAAAAAACAATAATTGCCAGTCCTGGCTATTTGAAGGAATTGGGATTATTGATCCCGGACTCACTAATTGAAGCGGAAGGCACGATGATATTTGTTGTAACTGAAGATAACGGATATAAATTAGTCGGAGCCTTGAATCTTTCCGATACGATCCGGGAAGAATCGTATGATGCCATCAAACTGTTACGAAATGAAGGCATTAAGATGTGGATGCTTACCGGGGACAATGAAAGTTCAGCCAGAAGTGTAGCGGAAGAATTAAAACTGGATGGGTATTTTGCCGGTGTTTTGCCTCATCAGAAGCAGGAGAAAGTGAAAGAACTTCAATCTAAAGGAGAATTTGTGGCGATGGTGGGAGATGGTATCAATGATGCTCCCGCTTTAGCTCAAGCCAATGTTGGAATCGCCATCGGCAGCGGAACAGATATCGCTGCCGAGACAGCCGATATTATTTTAGTAAACAGTAATCCCAAAGACATCGCTTCGTTGGTTCTTTTCGGCAAAGCGACATACAAAAAAATGGTGCAAAATCTGGCTTGGGCGACGGGATACAATGTGGTGGCTATTCCACTGGCAGCCGGAGTGTTGGCCGGTTTTGGAATTTTGCTTTCCCCGGCATTGGGAGCAATTTTTATGTCCTTCAGTACAGTGATCGTGGCGATAAATGCCAAGATGCTGAAGGTTGAAAAATAATATGGTTTCTCGAAAAGTATATCAATTTGGATTGATTTTAACCCTCATTTTTCTTTTGAATTTTGCTTGGGAAATCAGTCAGATGGCTCTTTATGCTGTCCACACCAAAGGAATAATGGATATTATAAGTGTGCATTTGCGAGCTACGTTAGGAGACATGATTTTGTTTCTCATTATTTATACTTTCGGGATTCTGGTTTTTCGAAACCGCTATTGGGCAGCTGGGAACAATAAAACTAAATATACATTTGTAATACTGGCAGGATCTGTCGTTTCGATATTGGTAGAGAAGCTGGCACTTTTGTCTGGTCGCTGGTCGTATAACCAACCTATGCCTACGATTCCTGTTTTAAACGTCGGACTGACACCGGTTTTGCAGATGATTATTTTGCCAATAATAGCTGTCATTTTTTCGGAAAAAATCTCTCGTAAATATTAATAATCAAATATATGACTTACGGATATAAAAAAGAAGTCTCGCTCACTTTCGATGAAACTCTAGAAAAAGCCAAGTCCGAGTTGGCAAAGGAAGGCTTCGGGATACTCACCGAGATAAATGTCAAAGAAACGCTCAAGAAAAAATTGGACAAAGATTACGACAATTATGTTATCTTGGGAGCGTGCAATCCTCCATTCGCTTATGAAGCCCTGACGATAGAAAAAGAAATCGGGCTATTGCTTCCCTGTAATGTTATTATTTTTGAAGAGAATGAAAGGGTTTTTGTTTCGGCGGTTCTTCCGACCGTAGCGATGAATGTGGCGGATAATACAGCGTTGGCTGAACTTGCCGAAAAGGTTGAAGAAAAACTGAAAAGAGCCATAGACGAAGTATAGGGAACTGAAAGGTGCAATACTTATGTCACTTTCTACAGTAGTTGTGGCGATAAATGCCAAACTATTAAAAATGAAGAAACGATTATGAAGAATTTTAATTTTTTTGACATAGTGTCTCCATTTTTTGATAAGATTGTTCCTGGGGCTAAAAAAAGTTTTGACATAATTGAAAAAAACTGCAATATCAAAGTGGCAGATAAAATTTTGGATTTAGGTGGGGGTAGCGGACGAATAGCTAGTTTTTTTATAAATAAGGCTCGTGAGATAACAGTAGTTGATTCTTCACGAGGAATGATTAAACAATGCGAAAAGCGTAAAGGAATTAATTGTATTTTAGCTGATGCTGAAAACCTTCCGTTCCGTGATGGATATTTTGATAAAATAATTATAGTTGATGCCCTTCACCATTTTCATAACCAAGAAAGCGTTATTAGGGAGGTTGCAAGAGTATTAAAGAAAGAAGGGAAATTGGTCATTGAGGAATTTAATCCCGAAAAGATAATAGGACGGCTGATAGAATTTTTTGAAGAAATACTTAATATGCATAGTATTTTTTATAGTCCGAGACGTTTATCTGATTTTTTGTCAAGGTGCGGATTTGGCATAAAACTGGTTAATGATCGTAAATCAACATATTATATTGTTGCAGAAAAAATCTCCAAAGAATAAATTTTAGGCATCAAGACGTTATACAAGGCAGAAAACTTAAAAAATTGTCTTTTGTTTTGATGCCCTAGCAGTATGGATTTGAGTCAAACCACTGATTGGGAGTTAATTAGGCTTTCTAATGGCAACCCCAAATATTTCAAGCACATTGTAGAGCGGTATCAAAACCGTATTTTTCACTATTTAAAAAGGATGTCCTATTATTCCAATGAGGATGTGGAAGATATGGTACAAGAAGTGTTTATTAAAGTTTATCGCAGTATGAATGATTTTGAGTCCACAGATAAATTTTCCAGCCTCATTTATCGCATCGCTCATAACCATCTGGTGGACAATATCAGAAAGTCTAATGTTCGTCCCAATCAAAATTATTTGGAAGATGAAGAAGCGGTAAATATTATCAGGTCAGAAATTAATTTAGAAATGGACTTTGCAAGCTCGGAAGCGATAGAGAAAATAAAGATAGCGATATTGCAGTTACCAGAGAATTACAGAGAGGTGCTAGTTCTGAAATTTCTAGAAGATAAGAGAATTGAGGAGATCGTGGACATCTTGAGAAAACCCCAAGGAACAGTAGCCACGCTCTTGCGAAGAGGGCGAGAAATGCTTAAAAATGAATTATTAAAAGCAGGAATTAAGAATTAATCATATGAAAGATCTATCTGACGATATTATAAAATCAATTGAAGAAAGGGCAGTTAAACCTGTCCTGCATTGGCAGTATGTGTCCAAGAAGATATTATTTTGGATAGGGACCTCTCTTTTGGTTTCCCTGGGCGCGCTAGCTTTGGCTCTGGCAATTTATCTTGTTCAAAGTATCGATTGGAATATGTATTCGTTCTTAGGTTACGGCAGTCTTTATAGTTTTGTCATGAGTGCTTTTCCGTATATCTATATTTTGCTATTAATTGCATTTCTTGTGTTGGCTTATTATTTCTATCGCCAAACCCCCAAGGGACACAAAATCAATATTTCGGTTTTGGCAACAATCCTTATTATTTTCGGATTAAGCGTGGCTTTTTTATTTCATATTTTAGGAGTCAATCGCGAAGCCTATTTTCAACTGGCTCGTATGCCATTTTATCATCAAATGATGTTTACAAAAGAAGGAGAATGGTCTCAGCCTGACAAAGGATTACTGTGGGGCGAAGTATCCAATGTAAGCAAAAATAATTTTTCATTACGTGATGCTAATGGAAAAGACTGGAATGTATCATACGACAATAATACTTCTTTCGACAAAAATATTTATGATGTCCAAGGGCAAGATGTAAAAATTATCGGACAGGAAAAAAGCACTAATGATTTTCAAGCAAAACAAGTCCGGCAATGGGACGGAGTTATGAATTGTAACGGACATCGCAATATGATGATGAATAGAAATGGAATGATGGAAAACAGCGGGATGATGGGCGGACGGGGAATGATGAATTGGCGATGAATAAATAATTTCTACTGGTGCGTTATATTTAGTGCGGATCCGTAAAAAGAGTAATTTAAATAATTCATTGAATACAATCTTATGAACAAGAAAAAAATATTTATAGGCTTAATCGCCACACTGGTTCTGTTAGCTGGGTTCGGGATAAGTAAGACTTTTGCGGCCCAAGATAGTTCAAACAACGGTTTCGGGATGGGAATGATGAGAAATTTCGACAGCGATGATTTTCAAAAAATGAGTCAGGCTCACAATCTGATGGCGCAAGGCAACTTTGATGAGGCCAGAAAGATTATGCAGGACTTAGGGATGGGAAATTGTCCGATGTTGAACGGAAATGGAAACGGCATGATGGGAAATTGGGGAAACAGCAACGGCAACTCTGGCAACAACAATGGAAACTTCGGAGGCATGATGGGTGGCAACGGCAGAGGAATGATGGGCAATTTCTAATGCCAAATCCAAGAGAGAATCCTCGGGTAAAACTGAGGATTTTTTTATTGCCATTGACAGGCTTATATGATCTGTTAAAATAAAACTACAAAAAGCGCAGAAAGTTTGCCTGACGGCGTTCCGATCGATCGGAACTAAACGAGACGGGGCTACGACTTCTGTTATCAAAAATCATTGACTGAATTATCGGTCGGATTTTGATGGCATAAAGTGGTAGTCTCGTTTTTTGTTTGGTCGGCGGACGCCAAGGAAAAGTACCGCATCCTTTCAGGCCTCGGCCTTGCATCGATACGACAGGAACAAGACTGGAAAAATTGAAGCCGGACTCTCGGAAGGGTTCGGCTTTTATATATTTCCTTATGGCAGACCAAAACGCACAAAACGAAAACGAGAAGAAAGAAGCAACTTCAGGCACGGAAACCTATTCTCCGACAACCAGCGAGTCGGCGCTCATTGAAAAATGGAAAAAACGATTTACCAGAGCGGAGAACTATTTGCGTCCGTACCGGGCCAAGTGGCTGCGCATGTACAAGCTCTATCGAGCCTATCAGGAAAAAGTGAACTATGCCTATCAGACGCGCCTTATGCCGCCGATCGCGTTTCAGCTCGTGGAAACGGTGGCTTCCCGCATGGTGACGGCCAAACGAAAAACCAGAGTGCTTCCACGCGAGAAAAAAGACGTCAACTCGAAATCAATTCAGGCGTGGGACGATCTGGTCAATTATGATTTCGACATTATGAGACTGCAAAAAAAGCTTCCGCGCTGGATCAAAGCGGCCACCACGTATGGAAACGGCATCGGCATGGTGACCTGGCTAACCGATGCGAGCATAGATTACGACGATCCGTTTCTGACGGTCTGCGATCTCTGGGACATTTTGCCCGCTCCGGAAACGGAAGATTTGGAAGAAGACTGCCCTTGGCTTATCCGTCGCATCGTTAAAGCGAAAGAAAAAATCGAACGCGAGGAAAAGGGTCGGGGAGAGGATGCTCTTTATAAAAATGTAAATTTTCTCCAGCCCAAACAAATAGAGGACTGGAAGCAGGAACGCTACGACATCAATGCCAAAAAGATGGGTCAGATTCAGAGCGCCGAATCAAGGGTAGAGAGCCAATCGGTCATCAAGGTGTCGGGCGAAAAATACGAGCGGGAAAAACTGGTTGAGCTATGGGAATGCTATGACTTCGAAAACGGAAAGCTGATAACGATCGGAAACAGGGAAATTCTGATGCGAAACGACGAAAGTCCGTATCAAAAAGTCAATCACGGCCGCATATTTCTCAATCTTTATGATCATGAAGTGAACTGGGAAATGTGGGCGATCGGACACATCGAACCGGTGGAAACGACCATCGTCGAAATCGCCGATCTTCGTAATCAGCGCATGGACGATGTCATTTTGATGCTTGACCCGGTTATCAAGATCAGAAAAGATTCCGGCATTTCCAAAAACGACATTATCTTTGCGCCGGGCGCGAAATGGGAATTGCGAAAAATGGACGATGTGGTGGTGGAACGTCTGCCTGATATTTCTCTTATGGGAGTGAATGAGGAGAGAATGCTTCACGACGAGATCGAAAAAACACTGGCCATTTCTGAGTATGTGCAGGGTATACCGCAGTCATCCAGTGAACCGGTTGGCAAGGTGGCTATGCTCATCGGTCAGAGCAATTTACGCCTGAGTTCGTTCGCTCAAAATCTTTCGGAAACACTTACTCGGTTGGCTAACATTCTCATCGAGATGAATCAGGAATTCATTGAGGAAGACAAGCTTTATCGGGTTGTCGGCGACGAGGTAAGTTTCAAAGAATTTACCTCGGCGGATAAGGAAATAAAAGTGGATGCGATGGTAGCGGTCGATCCGGTTATTCCGCCCGATCAGCAAACAAGACTTAATCAGGTATTGCTTCTTTATGACAAGTTGGTAGCTCAGGATAAACCGGATCCGGCCAATACAGACGAATTCACTCAGTGGAAAAAGCGCAAGCGAGTGATTCAGGAAATGATTCTCGAGGAAATGGATAAGGAAGCTTATCGGGCGGTGCTTCTCGGAGAAGAAAAGAACGAACCGATCCGGAAAGAACCGGAAACGCAACCGGAAAATCCCGCTGCAGCTCAGCCGGGAACTATGCCGCCAATTTTACCGCAGACGCCGCAGCAAAAACCGGGACTGATGAGAAGAATACTCGCGCGCGTTCCATTCTTGGGTCGGAAATTAAACAACCAATAATCATATATGGCAAAAAATAATCTCACAATCAAAACTGTTTCCGTTACCGTCATAAGCAAGACATTAAGCGGCAGCGATTGCATCGTCTCTCTTCAAGAAGATCACGGTCGGGTGCATACAATTTATCTTTCCCAAGAAGAGTCCTCCAAAATCGATCTGGGACACAAATTAAAATTTACTATTGAAAAGGTCGATATCAAATAATAATTATTAATTCAAGTTAACACTTATGGAAAATAAACCGACAAATGCAAAAGGAACTGTCGATGAAAATATGAATCAGAATCCTGACAATCAAGATGTGAATCAGGAAACGGAGAAGAAAATCACTCTTAAAAATCAGAAGCCCGACAAGGCGAGTGCCAGCGACGCGGATGAGAATTGGAAAAAAGTCGAAAGCGTAGTGAGCGCGGCCAAGGATGCCTACCAATCGGGAAAGTCCGGTTTTCGCGATGTGGTCGAAAGCATGGTTGCCACTTTTCAGGATTTGCTGGCCAGTGAAGAAAATGGCGGCGGATTGGGCGGACTTTATGGCGGTCCGCAGATGGATATTCCAGCTGAACCGACACCCGATGGGCAACCGCAAGATGTGCAACCTCAATAAACCGATATGGAAAGCAATGAGGAAAAATTCGAAGCGGGACTCGCGGTGCTGGAAATGGCCAGAACTTCGGGCTGGAAGTGGTTGGAAATGAAAATCAGGGAAGAACTGGCGATTGAATACGCGGAATTGCGGGAGTTTGAAATCACCGGAAAAACTTCCGAAGAAATCGCTTCCGACTATCTCCAGCATCGGGCCAATGCGAACGCTTATGAAAAAATTCTTTCTCTGGTTGAAACCGCTATCAGGGAAAAAGATGAAGCGGCAAGTGTCATGAATAGAGAATGATCCGGCGGTTTGTAAAACGAAATAATATTGGGATAGGGTCGAGCCCAATTTTAGAAAATAAAAAATTTAAATTATAACAGCGCTTATGAATAAAGATCGAAAAAAGGAGCTTGATACGCTTCTTAACGCTAACTCGGAAGAGGAAAAGGAAATGGAAAACAAAGAAGATGATAATTCCAAAGAGGATGATGAAAAAAATAATGAAGAAGATGAGTCAAAAAAAGATGAAAACAAAGAAGAGGAAGCCGAAAAAGAAGATGAGAAAAATGAAGAAGAAGAGTCAGGTGATGAGGAAGAGAAAAATAAAAAGAACAAGGAAACGGAAGAATCGGAGGATGAAGCCGAAGTGGAAAAAGAAAAGGAAGACGACGAAGAGTCCAAAAATAAAGACAAGTGGCATGGCAAAAGTCGAGAGGAAGTGATTCGGATGTACGAAGATTTGGAAAATAAAAAACCGGTCAAGATAAAAACTCCCGATACCAAAGTCGAGAAAAAAGACGAAACCGGAAAAGCTGATTTGGATAATAGTGTCCAAGTGCCTTCCGACGAAGAGTTGGCCAAGATGACACCCAAGCAATTTGCCGAATGGATGGTGTCGACCGTAAAAAATATCGTGAGCGATACCTATGATACGCGGAGCCAAATGCGCGATTCCGTAACGCAGGAAATCAGAGAGGCGCAGAAAGATCATCCGCTTCTCAAGACCAGCGCGGAATACCGGGAATTAGTATTGTCCTTGATTGATACTGCTTCGCAAAAAGGAACGGTCATATCACTCAAAGATGCCTGCACCAAAGTTGACGGATTTGTCGGGACAGTCAAAGGAGAAACGAAAGTGACCGATACGGAAAAGATTCGTCTCAAAAAAGCCAAAGCGCAAGTCGAGAGAGGAGCGGGTGCTCCGACCTCGCACGGCGAAGAGAAGGGTGCGGAAGAACGCCGCCTCGAACAAATCTTCGGAACAAGCGGGTCAAAAAGTCCCTTGGGAGGCTTGGGGGTATAACCCCGAAATCAAGGTCGAACCTCCTACATAATTAACCAATTTAACGATAAAAACATATGCCTCCAACAAACGGAGCAAGAGGAACGGACAATCTGGGCGCGACGAGAAAATATGACGTAGCGGATGTGATTTCGCTTCTGGATGTCGCCCGCTATCCTCTTTTGGCCATTCTGACAAACGCCGGAAAAGATCCGGTCACTAAACAGGGCGACGCGCTCAAGAAAAAAGAAACGACCGATCCGGAATTCAAATGGTTCGAAGACAAGTTCGGTGCCAGAGAAGACATAGTCGCCGCCAACCAGAGCGGAGCGGCTTCGCTGGTCGTGACCAACGGCGCGTATTTCAGCATCGGGGATGTCCTACTTTGCGTAAAGTCGGCCCAGGGCACAGGCAATCCGACAGGAGAAGTTATGCTTGTGACGAACGTGAACACTAACACGTTGACGCTTCAGCGTCAGGTGGGTGACGGGTCACTCGGCGGCGGATTGCTGCAACAAAACGATATTATCTGGATCATCGGAAACGCCAACGAAGAAGGTGCCAGCATCAGGGAAATAAAAGCCACAACTGTGGCGGAAGCCATCAATTATTGTCAGATTTTCCGAACGACGATCGGTATCACTGAAACTGCAAAAAACACCACCGGGTGGACAAAGGAAAGTGACTTTGATTATCAGACCAGGAAAAAAGGTATTGAACATCTGATCGATGTCGAGAGAGCGTTCCTGTTTGGCAAAAAGGAAATGATCATGAGCGGCGTTCATCCGAAAAGATTCACCGGCGGAATTCTTCAGAGAATCAACCAGGTTTCATCGAACGTGGCGACGCGCGATGACTTCAACGGCTTTCTGAGAACGTTGTTCGCGCATGGAAATACTGAAAAATATTTACTTTCTTCCGGTTATGTTTTGGATAAGATCAGCAGTTTTGCGCATGATAAACTTCAGGTTTTGCAGGGAGAAAAAACTTTCGGACTGAGTATCGTGAAATATGTTTCTCCGCATGGTACGCTCAATATTTTGAAACATGATTTGTTTACGGGAGATTTGTATGGCAAGAGCGCGGTGGGTCTGGACATGGAAGCTTTGACATACCGGTATCTTTCCAATCGTGATACGAAACTGCTTACTAACCGACAAGCGCCGGGAGAAGATTCCAACGTCAATGAATATCTGACAGAATGCGGTCTGCAGATGGAACAGCCGGAACGTCATGCTGTTGTTAAGTTTTCCTAAATAGTTCTTTCAATAATCCTTCAAGTCTTGGTCGGACGGACATGCTTTCCAAATTCGCCTGACCAAGTGGAAAGCCCTTGATGGTTTCCGCGGGACATAAAGGTCGACCCGCGGCAAGTATAAAAAATAAATTCTCAATAAAATCGTATGGCAAAGATAAAAACATCAGTGCCGGAAAAATTAAAGATGAAATCCAAGCGCTACGCAACGCGTTACGGACATCATTACAGTATCGTGATGATTCCCACTGTCACGGAAGTGATTAATGGAATCGCAGTGACGCGACCGGGAAAAACAATCGAATTTAAAAACGGCATCTATGAAACTGTGGATCCTCAGGAACAGGATTTTCTGGATAATTCTCCGTTCGCCGGCATTGACTATCAGGAAGTCACCAAAGAAGTGACTTCTGCGCTGGTTACGAAATCGCTAGCCGAAAGAGAAGCGGAACTAAAATCTAAAGAAGAGGAATTGAAACGCCGGGAAATGTCGATTCAAGGCAAAGAAGAAGGTGCTGGACTGTCGGCAGGAGATGAAACAGCGACAAAAGAAAAATCGAAAAATAAACAAGCGAAGTTTTAGGTGCTCGGTAATTAAGGGTCGATTAATTACTATTAATTACAAACAAAAGATATGGCGATAGAAAGTAAATCTAAATTTTCCGTGAACGAAGCAACGGTGACTGTCGCGGGCACGGCCATTCAGCTTCCCGATATTTCCGTCGGCGAAGCGTGCGATCTCGTGATCAAAGCCAAACGTACGAACAGAGGCGCAATCAAAATTGGAGAGTCTGCAACACAGGCTCAAGCGGGAAAGTTTACCATGGAGCCGGGCGAAGCGGTGAAGCTTTGCATCAGTAATGCCAATAAGGTATACGCAGACGCCGAGGTAAGCGGTGACAAAGTGGAAATTATCGTCGAACAATAATTATTTATGGCTGAGTTCATTCCACAAAATGGAGATTTCTCATTTCTCCGAATAAAAAAGGCGGGCAGATATTTCGGGTCGTTTCTTACGGGTGGTGCAGTTACAACGCAAGCATTAACTTCAGCTAATTCCCTGCGCGCT
>Ga0156450_118_pt2 | contig 54327 bp, 58 predicted proteins | sample RifOxyA2_FD_108093 | JGI IMG/M metagenome (GOLD analysis project Ga0156450, IMG submission 108093) | Candidatus Moranbacteria bacterium RIFOXYA2_FULL_43_15
ATATGCGTCGCGAAATCAACCTTGTTTTTGCCGCGAAGAACCGTGGCGATTTCCGTCGCCAATCTTCCCGGGGATTTGTCCTCCGCGTCAAACAAATGATATTTTCTATTAATTTGATTTGCCATAATTCATTTACGAACGTGCGTTATAAGCGAACTGCAAAACTTTCACGCAAACTTTTTTCGTACTTTCGTATTTCGTTAATTTCGTATTTCGTAACTAAACGAATTCTATTACCGCTTTTTTTGCTCCGTCGCTTTTGCGGGGAGCCAGCTTTATTATTCTGATGTAACCGCTTCCTCTTTTCTCAAACTTATCTAAAAATTCCCCGATTATCTTTTTGACAGCCATGGCGGGGATAAGCGTCCGTAAATCCCTGGAAACAGCCAGCTTTCTTTTCTCATCCTTAGTTTTTTTGGCCTTGTTTACAATCTTGTCAATTTTCCCCTTGAGTTCCTTGGCTTTCGCTTCCGTGGTTTCAATTTTTTCATGCATAATCAAGCTGCCCAGCATTGTTCGAAACAATGCTTTTCTCTGATCCTTGTCTCTGCTCAATTTTCGGGCTTTTTTTTGATGCTTCATGGCTCTATTCCGTCTTTTTCAAATTAACACCGAAATCTCCGATTGCTTTCTTGATTTCCTTGATTCCCTTGGCACCCATCCCTTCCAATCCGCCCAACTGTTCTTCGGTCAACTTCAGAATATCTCCGACTTTGGAGATATTGCCTTTCTCCAAAACATTCAACGTTCTGGTAGATAAGCTCTTCAACTCGGTTATTTCAACTTTCTTCGGATCCACCTCGGCTTTTTTATCTTCTTCTTTCTTTTCAGCTTCCTCTTCAACAACTTCCTTTTTGGGCGCTTTTTCCTTTCCGGCCGCCTGGACATCTTTCAAAACGGAAAACTGATCCACCAAAATACCGACCGCCTTCGAAAAAGCTTCTTCGGGATCTATGCTGCCGTCGGTCATAATTTCCAAATTTATTTTTTCAAAATCAGTCCTTTTTCCCACGCGCATATTGGAAATAGCGTAGTTGACTCTTTTTATGGGAGTATAAATCGCGTCCATCGCGATCACGCCGACTTCTTTCTTCTCTCTGTTTTGCTGCTCTACGGGAACATAACCGATTCCTCCCGCCACTTCCATTTCCATCTCAATTTCTCCCTTGGCGCCGGTAATAGTGGCGATGTGAGCATCTTTGTTAACCACTTCAACGTCTGACGAACATTCAATCATGCCGGCATTAATTTTTTTCTCACCTTTAATCTTAAGTTGAACTTTCACCGATTCATCCTTGTGAAGCCGGAACCGGACTTGTTTCAAGTTCAAAATTACTTGAATCACGTCTTCCAAAACATTAGGAATGGTCGAGAATTCATGTTTGACTCCCTTAATACTCACTGACGTTATGGCTGCTCCGGAAAGCGAAGAAAGCAGTACTCTTCTCAGCGCGTTTCCTAGCGTCGTCCCGTATCCGGGATAACATCCTTCTATTTCGAAATTACCCGTTTTTTCATCAATCATCTTAAACTTGGGTTTTTGAGGAAGTGTAATCGATTGCATATTTTATATTGGCAAATGAAATTACAAATTGGGAACAAATGATTACAAATTATTCGTAAAAATTCGTTGACATTCGTATCTTCATTCGCATTTAGTTATCTAGAATAATATTCCACTACGATTTGCGGATCGGCGTTGACACCCATCTGCGCCCTTTCGGGACGGTTATTTATCGTCGCCTCCAAACTCTTCGCGTCGAAACTGATCCAGACCGGAAAATCCTTCTTATTCTTAAGAGCCTGGGCTATATTTTTAAAATAATTTTTCTCTTTTTTGTGGGAATTTTGGGAAATTTTTTGCCCAATCTTGACTTCGTATGAAGGAATAGTCACTTTCTTCCCATCAACGCTTATAAGACCATGATTCACCAATTGCCTGGCTTGAGAACGGGAACTGGCAAAGCCGATTCGATACACCGCGTTGTCCAGCCGCATTTCCAATCTTTCCAAGAGAAGATCTCCGGTAATTCCCTTTTTCTTTTTCACTTCATCAAAATGCCTCCGAAACTGAGTCTCCAAAACGCCATAAATTCGCTTAATTTTTTGTTTAACGGAAAGCTGCATCCCATACTCGCTAAGGCCGCGCTTCATTTTTTTCCCGTGGACTCCCGGAGCGTAAGCGCGCTTAACCACTCCGCATTTGGGAGTGTAGCAACGGTCGCCTTTAAGAAAAAGCTTTTCTCCGGCTCTCCGGCATTTTCTGCATTTTGGGTCAATATCTCTCGCCATAATTATTTACGCAGAATAGTACAGAACTTTGCAGAACGACACAGAAAAATTCTGTGTTATTCTGTCATCTTCTGTGTTCCTTCTGTTATCTCTATACGCGTCTGGGTTTTTTCGGCCGGCACCCGTTATGCGGGATCGGCGTTATGTCTTTTATTAAATTCAAATCAAAACCATTGTTAGCCAAAGCTCTAATGGAAGCTTCCCGGCCGGAACCGACTCCTTTCACGAAGACATCCAGCTCTCTCACTCCGTATTTTCTTACTTTCTCGCTTACATTCGCTACTACCTGGGTCGCGGCATAAGGAGTAGCCTTTTTGGCGCCTTTGAATCCCAAAAGACCCGAAGTGGCCCATCCCAAAACCCCGCCGCTTAAATCCGTAATACTGACAACGGTATTATTGTAAGTGCATTTAACCATCGCCTTTCCCTTGAGCACTTGTCTTTTTGCTTTCTTTATTTTTTTGACTTTCTCCGCTTCATCTTTCTTGTCTTCAGTCTTTTCCGGCACTGCCGTCTCTTCCACTTTCAAAACTTCAGCCTTTCCCGCCGCTTCTTTCTTTTCCTCAGGATTAATTTTTTTATCTTCCGCCATAATTGGATTAGCAAATGAAATTACAAATGAAAACGAAGATTACAAATTATTCGTAAAAATTCGTTGACATTCGTATCTTCATTCGCATTCTAGGTTTTTTCCGTCTTGACTCTTCCTGATCCCATCGTTCTTCGAACATTTCCTCTAATCGTCCGGTTATTTGTCTTGGTTCTTTGTCCTCTCGTTGGAAGTCCTCTTTGATGCCGGACTCCGCGATAACATCCGATTTCTTTCAAACGCTTGACGTTATCCCTGACGATATGCTTGAGTTCCCCTTCGACTTTCACCTTTTTTTCCACATAACTTCTGATTTCATTCTGCTCTTCTTCCGTCAAATCCTTTGTTCTTTTGAGCTTGGAAATATTCAAATCATCCAAAAGCCTGGACGCGGTCGTCTGCCCTATGCCGTAAATATAGGTCAAAGATATTTCTATTCTTTTGTCATCTGGAATATTAACTCCTGAAATTCGTAGCATATCACTGAATTACACATAATTTACAGAACAACACGAAAAAATTCTGTGTCGTTCTGTCACTTCTGTGTTTTTTTCTGCTATTTTTTAACCTTGGCGCTGTTTATGCTTCGGATTGGAACAAATCACGTAAAGTTTTCCTTTACGCTTGACTGTCTTGCACTTATCGCAAATCTTTTTTACCGACGCTCTTACTTTCACTGTTTTTATAATCTTTTAGTTATCCTGCCCTTAGTCAAATCATACGGACTCATTTCTACCAAAACTTTGTCGCCCGGAATCAGTCTTATATAGTTAACCCTCATCCTGCCGGAAATATGAGCTAGAATTTCATGCCCATTATTTAACTTAACCTTGAAAGTCGTGCTTGGCAAGGTTTCTATCACTTCACCTTCTAATTTTACCAGCTCTTTGTCATTTGCCATACGAAACCTGTTTTCTTTAAAAAATCAACAAAAAAAGAGGATTTTCCCAAAGACAAAACCTTGAGAAAAATAAAGTCCAAATTCCGGAGAAATCTTTCCTCTAAAAAGCCGGGCTATTTTGTTTTTCAACATCTTGAGCTATTTTAGCTTGGATGTTGCTACTTGTCAACCCCATTAGAAATATCCCCGTCAGCAATATTTACCCCAAACACTAAGCCGAACATTATCATCAATTTCTAACGGGGTCAAGCACCACTTCCACCCGCCTCCCATAAGACGGGATTCTGCTGGAAAAAAAGGTCGGCCAATACAACACTTCAACTTTTTCAATGTCCGGATAGGTGCTTAGATGCTCTTCCAATTCAATATTGTTTTTGCCAAGAATATTTTTTTTCAAGTTATCCAAGTTCATGTTAGCGGAAATTTCCCCGGCGCCTCCCACTTTTATGTCCAAAGATCCGACCTTAAAATCGGGGCTGGATTTCCCATATGTCAGCTTCATGGAGTTTATATTGATCTTAGATTCGCCATCTCCCGTTTTTTCAATCAAATGATTAACTATATTCTTCAAATCGCTTTCCTTGAAAATAATTGCTTGAACTTTCGACCGAATTGAAATTTCAAAATTGTCGGTTACCTCTCCCGCTGAATTGGAAATTTTATAAACAGGCTCCTCAATGAACAAAGCATCATCCAAAACAACCGCATCCTGTCCGGCGTCTTCTTTGATTTTTTGCTTCAATGCTCCATTAAATTCCGCTAGAATCTCTTTTTTGGCGTTATCGATATCCGCCTGGGAAACCGAGCGAGCCTCTTGCCCATCGCCTCCCCCTCCAGACATGGCTTTTATTGAAACGGCATAAAACTTGGAATATTTATCCGCTCCGCTATCCTTGAACCCGGGAATAGAGAATCTGCCGGCGCTGATATTATATTCTTTCCCCGCCTCGTCAGCCGCCACTTCCGCCTCGATCACTCCCGGTTTTGTTTCTTCCCCGACTTTGGCCGTACCGGGAACAGTCACTCCAGCCGTTAACCGGAATATTTTTCCGTCCTCGCTGACAAACCTTGTCGTGGCAACCAAAGGCTGCGGACTTGAGCCGAATTCATTGTAGATGGTTATCGTCCCCCTGGCTTTTTGGCCGGAAACGGAACTCTTTCCGCTGGAACCATATTTCTTTGAAATTTCATGTTCGACTGCCAGCAACTTTGAAGGAATAGTTTCTTTTTCATAATCAACTTCCGGATAGCCCGGATCGCCTTTTATAATAGTATCCACTGATTTTGTCTTCTCCTTGACTGACAGGGACACCGTAGCTTTCGGAACGAAAAAATAGCCGGCCACAGCCAGAAGCGCTAAAATAAAAATCATCCCAAAAATCAGAAAGAAGCGCCTGAAGCTGCCGGAAATTTTTTCGCTGCCAAAAATATTTTTTTCTTTTTTCCGGACCGACATCGGCTTTCCCTCCGGATTTCCAAAAACTCCGCCCCACGGGGCGGGGTATCCGTCAACAGCGGAATCCGCGTGATTGCGTGATTGCGCTCCGCTAAAAAAGCTTTCTATTTTTTTGTCTTCCGGCAAAGAAGCAAACTCTCTTCCCGCGGGTATCTGAGTTTCCGCTAATGGTCGCTGAGCTCCACCACCGCCGAAAACATCCATAGCCATAACTCTTCTGAGCGCGCCTCCTGAAATTTTTTCGCCTTTTCCTGGTTCCGGCGCCCGAGGCGCTCTCTTGATATCATTGCCCGTCCCCAATACCAGCTCCCGGTTGACTATCCTTTCCCGCCCTCGTTCATTCTCAAGTTTATCAACAGGAGATCTTTCCGGCTCCCTGCTTATTTCAGAGACTTCCGGCTCTCCTATAAAATAGTTGTCAGACCCTATCCCCTCTATTTTTTTTTTGATTCTTTTTTTATCTTCAATATTTTCGGAAATTTCCGGAACGTTTTTTTTCAATTCTGATCCCGTTTCAACTCCTTCCGCGCCGAGAAGCATCTCCTCGTCGGAAACGTCATCGAGTTTTTGTTGAACCAAAATCCCGGCTTTTTCAATAAGAAGTTTGCCAAGCTTGTCTTGCGTCACAATCATAAGCTGAAGACCGATAGCTTCCGCTTCTTTTTTGAGAACCCGCAAGTTTATTATACTCTGGATAAGCAGCGCCCGCTTAGGCACTACCATAATTATTTCCTCCACGCGGGACTTCCTCAATCGCTCGACAATGGAAGTTATCTCTTCATCAATGTCGATATAAAATGTTTGATGCATATTTTATCCACAGAATTACACAGAAGTCCACAGAACGACACAGAATTTTTCCGTGTTGTTCTGTCATCTTCTGTGTCTCTCTGTATATTTATTTATTTCTGTATCATTTTCACCGCTCTTCGTAAAATTCCGGCCATTACTTTCTCCTCTCCCGCGAAATCCAAAGCCAGATTGGCCAGCCCCATCGGAGTAATGTCCTGGGGATCGCGAAGGTTTTTAGTTTCATCGATAATGTTGGTCACGTCCCGCGGCTGGAGGAAGCTGACTTCCGGGTCTTTTGCAAAGGGCAAATTTTTCCTCCATGTTTGTCCCAAGAGAGATCTCTTTATCCCCGGAAGTCCCGACCCGCCACCGCATAGAAAAAACCGGTAGGGCAGCAGATCCGTTTCGGCAAATTCCGCCAAAGAAAGTTCCACGGCCGAAAGCCAAACGCCGCAATCATCCGCCAGCATTCCTTCAATTTTCACGGCAACGTCTTTGCCCAATTTTCCTTCGGAATATTTTATTTTCAAAATTTCCGCCTCTTCAAAACTTATCCCCAGTTCCCGAGCCAGCCTTTTAGTGAAAGCTCTTCCTCCCAACGCGAACATTTTCGTCCCTTCCAGTCCTCCGTTTCTAACCACCGCGATATCCGTCGTCCCTCCGCCGATGTCAATAAACACCGCGCTGAAATCAGCAACATCATCAATGCCCATAGACCTGGCGACGGCGTACGGTTCCGCGGCGATATTAAGAAGTTCCAACCCCAATTCTTTGGCGATAGTTTCCAGTGCGCCCAAGTGAACCAAGGGCGCGTACGCGTTGAAAATGGAAATGGAAACATCCCGTCCCTGGAACCCGACCGGATTGTTAACTTTGTATCCGTCTATCCGCACGTCCACAATAGCCGCGTTGATAAGCTTCACTTCTATCTCGCTGTGTCCCGTTTCCCAGGCCAATTGCTGGCGGATCCGGTCAAAGGCCTTCCACTGCACTTTTTGGATTATATTTTTCAATTCCGGAAGATCGATCCGAATTTCCGGCTTAATCCTTTCATAATGCACCGTGGTAGTAGTTCCTTTAACCAACTCTCCCGCTATCCCCACCACCGCCTTCTCCGCCTTTTTCGCCCCGGCCATCGCCTTGGCCTTTTCAATAGCCAGCCGGCAGTTTTTGATCACGCCGGAAATATCAGAAACGGCGCCGCTATGCATATCGGACAAACTCTGCCGCGCCCTGCCGACTCCTTTCACTATCCCCACTCCGGCTTCCGCGTCAATCCGAAAAACCAAAGCTTTGACCACTTCGGTTCCAATATCCAGCGATAAAAGATAGTCGTTGGAAATATTTCTCGCGCCTAAAATTTTAGAAAAGAATCCCATCGCGTTTATTTAATTATACCATAAAAATAAAAAAGGAGAAGCCGGTTGAAAATAAAAAAGGCCGGTAAGCGAGATGTTCAAAATAATCTTGAACGCTTGCTTCCCGGCGCAATGGCCCAATTGGTCATTTTTCAACTCCCCCTAAGAAAATTCCTACTTCACAACCGCAACGATACGGCTGTTTTCTTCGTTCTCCTCCGGAACTTTGTTTTCCGGATTAATCCGAACAATCAGCCTATAGGGAGTACTTGGCAAATTACCGGTCGGAATCTCCAGCTCCAGCGCCTTCATAAAGTTTCGGTAATTTTTCCGACATACATAAATTTATAATAATTAATCAGCTTTTTCTGCGATTCCAGGAGCAAAAAAGACACCTTATTCCCCTCTATAAAATAAATAAAAAAATAAATTTTCTGTCCCTACTCAATGCGCAAAGCCTTAGATTACCACCTAGATAAAAAATTTATTTCGTATAACGTATCGGCATCATCTGACGTTTTGCCACCACCTTTATTTTTTAAATAGAGTGGCGAAATGTGGCTTTAGCCCTTGCGGATATGCCGTGTTGTGCGATGTTGAGAAAATATTTTACTTTCATTGTATTTTTGCGAGGAACTTTTTTAAAAAATTATACCCACTTCCAACAATTAATCCTACCAAACATAATCCTAAGCTATATACAATCAGTGAGGTAGAGATTCCCTTAGTTATTGCCAATAGGATTACCCCTATCAAACTAAACAGGATGGACAGATTTATGCTATATTTATTAATTTTTGGATATATCCAAATTATTAAAACTAATAGTCCTAATGACATCATTAATGAGACAAAGAAAAAAGTAGTATCGACAAGGTTTTGGATTATTATGGAAAGTACTATGGCAAGCGTTGTCAATACAACAAAGGATATTCTCATTATTTTTAACAAGTTTTCTTTTTTGATAAAGTTGAATTTCAATAATAAGTCTTGGACCAAGGAAGCATTTGAAGAAAACAAATAAGTGTCCGTGGAAGACATAGCAGCAAAGCAAAAAACTACGATCGGCAAGCCCGCCAGTCCTATGGGCAATAATTTATTCAAACCAACGACTAAAACTACATCCGTTGTTAAGTTTGGTAAATTTGTTTTTATGATTAAGCCGATGAGCATTAACAAAATTCCTACAATAACATATAGCAAAGAACCTATTATTAACCCTTTCTTCAAGTTGGCAGCGTCCTTTGTTGCATAAACCCTTTGCCAAAGCTCGGCAGAGGCAAATGGAAATAATAGTCCAGCTAAAAAGAAATTGATAATTTGACCAGCGGGGATGCTAAAAAAATCAACATTAACTTTGGAAAAGCTGGAAACATTAGACATGAGGGATATTATTATTAATCCTAGTATTGTAAATAAGCCAAATGCCTGAATAAAATCTGTTTTAACAACGGCCTTAAATCCTCCGATTGTTAAGTAGGATAAGACAACGATCCCCATAATAATCACCGCCGATTCAAAATTAACAGCAGAGTATTCCGTTATTATTTTTGCTCCTCCAGTAAAATTTACAATAACCCATCCAAACATGGATATGACTACAACTAGTGACACCAGAAAACCAGCAAGTCTCCCTTTTTTATCAAAGAAATAATCGGCTAGTGTGTAATAATTTTTTTCATCCGCAAGAGTTTTTATTTTTCTGGCGAAAAAATAAAAAACAAAATATCCAAAAATCGCACCTATAAAATACCATATAGCACCAGCACCAAATAAATATACCAAGGCGGAATAGGTAAGCAAAACACCAGCCCCGACTTTATTAACAAAAAGGGTGACGGCAGTATTCAGAAAATTGAGTTTTCTTCCAGCAATTAAAAATTCCTCTGTTGTCTCTTTTTTACTAGAGAATAAGCCAACAATTAAAACAATGATAATATAAAGGATAATCAGGGAATAATCTAGGGTTGTAAGCATATGAGTTTATTAAATATTTTTAAAAAAGTTCCCCGCAAAAATAGTTTACAAATAAAAAATGTTTTCTCAATTTCAACGTTTACGCATCATCTGAAGTTTTCATCCCGACTTAGCAGGATAAATTTTGCTTTTCAGACTATGCTTGGTTTAATTATCTCCGCCTAAACCTTCATCAAAACTAAGGGATGAAAACTTGGGCGGAGGGAAAATCACAACCTCTGAATATATATTTGAGTGATTTTCCTGTAGCCAGATATGCGTTGTTATTGGATGTAGTCAAAAATCTCTTTCCTTAACGAATTTAATTTTTGGGCAATTTTACTCTATTTAATCTTTCCCGAGAATTTACTTGAGCCATCAAGTCGTGACGTTTCGTAAATTGAATCCCCATCAATATCAAATTCGTTTACTTCGGGATAGTTTACATTGTTAAAAACTTTCTCTAATTGTTTATCAATCGGCAAGCGTCTATCAACTTCAGTAAGAGCCTCTTTCTCATAAAGGATAATTCTTGTCACAGATCCTTCAATGGATTTTAAGACAGCTATATTTTTAATTTGATCAAAGTTAGTACAGTTATTTTTATCCTTTGTTGTATATAGCTGCAGAATTCTATCCACGATATCCACTCCATTAATTTCCATTTTCTCAGCAACAAAAGACTTTCCGCAATAATTTAATGTTTCCGCAGGCACAGTCATTTGATTTGCGGGATTACTTGTTGACTGTTCATTTTGTTGCGCGATAGGCGCTGGAATTGTCGGATTAGTTTGACTCACTGGTTGCTGACCGCACCCAGCCAAGAATAAAATTCCCAAAGACAAGGCGCTTAATGTTACAATTTTCTTCATAATGTTGTTTAGATTAAAAAATTATTATTATTTTACTTCAAGTTATCACGACCCTGGGAAAATTGCCAAAAAATTAAAATATAAATTGAGAGAGATTTTTGACTATTTCCGATAACGTATCCGAATATGAGAAGTTTTTGTCCGCTTCCTTTAGTATATTATAAAAGAAAAAAAGGGCAAAAATTTGGGTAAAAAATGAAATTCAAGTCCAGATAATATAAAAACGAATTTCATTTTTTCCTCATATTCGGTTTTGTGCGATGTAAATTTTTTATCTCCGTATTTAATGATAATAACTTTATCTATCGCAAAGAAAATTTGATTTTTGTTTTGAAAAAATGGAAGAGGGGTAAGGGGTGAATTCTATTTTTTCAAAACTCCTTTTAATCGTTTTTTATAGACGGCTATTTTATGTTCTTCCTCACTAGATACTGATGAATAATCCATGTCTTTAGGATAAGGATATGGCAATTCTATATGACCGCAGGATTCGTCGCCGATATATACGCCCGAAGAACTTAATACTCTCAAAATTTCTTGCGCAACCTTATGTCTATATGTCGTATCGGGCATGACATGATAATCAATTCCTGAACAAATGATGCTTATGCTTGTGTTGGTTGTATCGGGTACACGTTTTAAAAAGCTTAGCATATCTTCCATAACCACAGCTGCTGGGATTCCGTTTACACTATGTACTGTTCTAAATCTAAAGAAATCCCCCAAACGTACCTGCTTTGGGTTTTTCACGGATGCGATATATTTTGCTAGAGAGAAAGCATTGTCGCTTGGTTCGACTGCAATGTAACTTTTTGCACCGGCTCTATCAGCAACCAAATATCCGCCAGGATGCGCACCTGCACCCAAATCGATTACCGTTTGCCCTCTCAACAATTCGAAAGATTTACTAATTTTCGGATCTTCGTCCCAATAGAAATGATTTATAAAAGCAGCATCATAATCTCTTATCCGGGGCAATAATTTTTTGTATTCTTGGCTATTGCTCATTTCAAGAAAAAGATAAGGTTCTAAATCTTTAGTATTCAATTCAGGTAACAGCGTGGATACCGACGTTATAGCTTCATATATTGCTTCACTTTCAATTTTATTTGCCGCATTTTTATGATTATCTGCAGTTAGTTTGCCAGTTTTTCCTTGTTTCTCTTGTATTTCACGGGCGTATTTTTCCATTTTCTTTGCTTCTCTGTAAGCTTCATTGAATAAATATCGTTCCATACTGTTTTTGAGAAAAATTAAATTCGTTTTTTCTGCGCCTCCAAAAGCAGAAAAAATACCTTGAAACCCCTTTATAAATAAATTTTAAAATCAAATTTTCGTCGTTGTTCAGTGCGCAGAACTTAAAATTACCACAAAGATAAAAAACTTATTTCGTCACAACGCGCGGATTTGCGAAGTTGCGCCGTTTTTTAATTGATTATTTTGTTAATATCGCTTTACTTGATTATATCACTAAACTTGCCATTTCATCAGCGTAATTTGGGAGAGGAAATTTTTCATTACTTGGCGTTAAAGGATATAAAAGTGAAAAAATTCTGAACCGCATATGCCGTGTTAGACGATGTTTTGTTCAAAAATATATTCCTTATAAAAAGAGCCCTTTTGAAATTTTTTCGTCTGCTTTTTTCGTCTGCTCTGGACATACCTTAGGAAATATGTTTATATGTAATATCCGGCTATGGTAGCTGGAAAATTGCTGAAGGAGGGAAAATATGAAGCTGAGTAATAATACAAAACTGGGGTTGATGTGCGCAATGTTCTTAGCGTATGTCTGGACAGTAATGTTGGTACTGTTCTTTCTAGGATTTGGACCAGGCTTGTACGTCTTTAGTCTGGGATTCATCATACCAACCTTTTGCAGCTCGATTTCATACTGGTGGACAGTGCCCACCGCGACAATAGCCGCAATTTGTGTCTTCAAAAGCTCATTCGACTTATCACTGACAGTGATCAATCGACTAAATGATCGAGGCTGGTGGCCATTTCCTGCCTAATCAGTTAAAGTAAACTGAGTTGTGGGAGTTCGTTAACATTTTGACGGACTCCTTTTTTTCTTTCCAAAAAAATTTAAAAAGGGCTCAATAAAAAATGAAAAAATATTTTTAAACAAAATTTCGTCACAACGTCACCCATATCTGAAGTTTTTGCCTCGCTTCCTTAATGTTATATCAAAAGAGCTAAAGAGGCAAAAATTTGGGTGGAAGAAATTTGCACTCTTTGGCGTTAATCCTTAAATGCGAATTTCTGGAACCAGATATGGGTTGTTGTGCGATGTAAATTTTTTATCTTCGTCTTTAATGGTGCTAACTTTATGTATTTTAAAAGAAAATTTGATTTTTGTTTTGTTTCAAAAAAAGAGGGGTAAGGGGTGAATTTTTTTGAAACAAAACTCCTTATTTTATTTTGGTGATTCCAATTTTTTTGTCTCTTTGTTTGTTAGCAGTGATTTCATCTGAACTATCGCGGTATTATTTAATTTTTGAATTCGATCCTTGGCGGACAGCCCGTCGTGAATTAGCAAGGCATTTATGCTTTCAAGGTTTGATAAAACTACGAGCTGTTCTATTGAAGCGTAGTCCCTAATATTTCCAGCTAATTTTTGATTTTGGTCTCGCCACATTTTTGCGGTTATCCCAAATAATGCAACATTGAGTAAATCTGCCTCATTAGCGTATTTTATGTTAATTTGACTTTTAGTCAGTTCTGGCGGAATCAATTTTTCTTTTATGGCGTCAGTATGAATTCGGTAATTGATTTTTGCTAGCGTTCTTTGAAAACTCCATTCAAGTTTTAAGCGACTATTTTCATCTTGCTTAAGTCGCTGGAATTCAATCAGTAAATATAGCTTGAATTCAGCACTTACCCAAGAAGCAAATTCAAAGGCAATATCTTTGTGGGCGAAAGTACCGCCTCCATATCTTCCAGACTTCGAAATCAAGCCAATGGCGTGAGTTTTTTCTATCCATTTTTGTGGCGGTAATACAAAAGAGTTAGCACCAGCCTCATTTTTAAACTGGTCGAATTCGACCAGTTTAAAAACTGGATTGTGCAATTTTTCCCATAATCCTAAAAAATCAATCGTGCCACGGGTTCTCATCCAGTTTTTTACAACATCGGCGGGAAATGCTGGGTTTTTGTGTCGGGCTATGTCCGTTAAAGAAATATAATCACTACTATTTTTAGTGAAAGTGACTATTTCAATGCCTTCTACTTTGATTTTCTGTTTCTTTGCCATAGAGTATTAAGCTTAATTGAGACTTGACTTTACTTTAGCATATAATTGTGTAAGGGGTGAATTTTTTGAGCCAAAAACTCCTTAGTGTATTTATTTTGGCAATTCATTTTTAAAGCGGACTTTCCTCTAATAGGTTTCTTATTGATTCTGAAATATCCACTTCTAAATGAAAAACTTCATTTGCTTTTTTAATGTCTTTAATAAAGATTTTTTCGTCGGCGATTCTTTCTTTATATCTTTCTAAATCGTCGATCATGTTTCTCACTGGAACTCTTATTGAATACATTTTTGTAATTTCTATACTGAGAACACCCATTGCTTCTTTGCAGTTTTCTCTAATTTTTTCAGAAACTTGTGGATCAAGTAATTTATCTTTTAACTCTGCTCTTTTCTTCTCCTCTTCATCTATGGCGATAGTTAATTTCTTCTTTTCTTCTTCTAGATCAGCGGTTAATTGTGAAACAGCCGATTGAATTCCTTCTAAGTCAGACTCATTCAAAGCTTCCTTTTTCTTGATTGTTTCAATTTTTATTTTATAATCATCTACGCTTTTACTGGTCGGTTTCTCAATTTCGGACGCAGCTTCAGCCTTATCCTTCCCTGACAATAGACGTTCTCCTCCGATTGCTAATCCTGCAGCAACCGTGCCAGCCCTCTTGAGAAATTCTCTCCTGTTTATTTTACTTTCATTGTTTGGTTGTTCCATATTCATATTTTTAATGTGATTAATTATTAATGTTTTTTAATAAGTAGTTATTTCTACCTTGCCAAAAATGAATTGCCAAAATTATTAAAAAATAAAAGGGGCTTTTCAAAATGGCGTATAACGTATCGGCATAACAGAAGTTTTGTGCCGATTTAATGATATTTTAGCCTGTTTTCAACTATTCGTCTATAATCGCACTTACTTTTTTTCAAAACTTCCAAAAATATATTATTCTTGGTCCCTTACTCACTTCTGGACCAGTCCTTGGAATTTTAATAATCTTTTCTGGCTTAACATTCAACGTCCAATCGCCAATAAGTTCTTCATCTAACATATGATGTGCTGGATAATTTCTACTATCTTTTGGACAATCCCACATGTATGGAAAACTAAGTATGGCCATTTTTGATACTCTCATTACTTCTCGAAAAGCTCTATTTTGTTTGTTGTCCAAATGTTCCCACACTTGGAGAGCTATGACCAAATCGTATTGCTTATCTTCTATTGGCCAAGGTTTTTCAGTTGCATCGTGCAGATATTCTTTAGAAAATCCATCTTTCGGTCGTCCCCACATATCATCTTCTGGCTTTATCATTACATCACAATTTTTGACAATTGGTTCTTGTGCGGGACCAATTTCTAATACAGATTCAACTTGTTCATTTTCAATAATATCTATAACTTCTTTAAAATATTCCCACCGTCCCTCATAATACTTTCCCAAATCTCCTTTGAGAAGCAATTGGTAATCTTCGTAAGTCATTAATCCTTTCATATGGTTGTTGTATATAAGATAGATTCGTCTTTTCTGCGATTCCAGGAGCAGAAAAAACACCTTTTACCCCTCTATAAAATAAATAAAAAATCAAATTTTCGTCGTAGTTCAATGCGCAAAACCTGAAATTACCTCCAAGATAAAAATTTATTTCGCACAACGTATCGGCATCATCTGAAGTGCGAAGCATTTGTGTATAGCTTAGCCGGAACCAGATATGCCGTGTTAGGCGATGTAAAATCTTACAAATAAAATTCCTTCAGAAGTTGAAAAATTTCTTCAGCACCAGTCTGAATTTCTTCTTTTTTTATTGATTTTAAATCTATCCAGCGTGGTTTTTCTGATTCATCTTCTTGATCAACTTTGTCATCTGCTAATAGCTCGGTAGTTTTTGGTTTGCAAAGATAAAAAAAGGAGAAATTATGATAAGCTTCATCTAGCGGCTCATAATAGAAGCATATTTCCTTAAATAAGAGAAATTTTTCAATTTCTATTTCAATGCCCGTTTCTTCTCGCACTTCACGTTTTATTGCGTCCTCAAGTTTTTCGCCCAAATCCACAGCTCCGCCAGGAAACCAATATTTTCCAGTGCTCTTGGTGTTGTTTAACAAAATTTTACCACCATCAATAACGACTGCATATCCAGCTGGACGAAAAACCAACTTTTCTTTTGCAATCATCTTTTTATCGCCATGTAAGGTTGTGCATTCTACTAACATAAAGGCATTGAAATTATTTTATTTGTGAGATCTTATTTCGTCTAACGTCTGCCCATCATCCGAAGTGCGAAGCATTTGGGTGAAGCGTAGCGAAACCGGATATGGGCTGTTATCGGATGTAAAAAATATTTTTAGTCATAATTTTATGTTACCCAGGACATCAGCAATCTAAATATCCAAAACAAATATACAAAAATCAGCAAAACATCTAAAACAATTTTTAACGGCAATGCCTTGATGCGTCTATAAACTAAAACAAATATGCCAAGCGGAAAAAGTAGAATAAAGGCAAAAACAAAAACATTTATTATTATTTTTATTTTATCAAAAACAGAAAAATCTTTAAACGACAACCTTTGTAAATTTTCAACACTTTTCCCGCCACACAATTCTGTAAAACCATCATATGCAATATCAGACTTTGAGTAAGAATTGGTGGGAATAGGATAAGTGAATCTATTTAACAAACCGCCAATTGGAGTAAATTTTTCTGTTTTTGATTCTTGATCAGTGTAAATCTGTGAAGTCGGGAAACATAAGCCAGCATATACTGGCAAGGAAAATAAAAATAATAATGTTGCCGTTAAAATTGTTTTGGATTTCATAAGATTATGACTAAAAATATTTTTTATTTCCGATAACTCTCTTATATACGAAGTGTTTTCGTATATTGTACGCAATGTTGCGTTTTTGGCGAATATTGCGTATACTGTTATTGTGCCTATATTATACACAATAACTATATGGATGTCTACTTAAAAAAGTTAGAAGACGAGTTAAGATTGCGAAATTATAGCCCCAAGACCATCAAAAGCTACACAGCCTGCGTGGAGAAATATTTGCAGGCGAAACAAAATAATCTAGATTCAGTCAGTACCGAATTTATAAAACAACATCTACTGTCTATAATAGAAAAAGGAGCGGCTTCACAAACCACCAACCAGAATTTGCAGGCCATCAACTTTTTTTGCTGGAATGTACTAAAATACAAAGGCAAAATTGATATAAAATTCGCCAAAACCCCAAGCAAACTGCCGATAGTCTTGTCACGGGATGAAATACAGACTATTTTAGAAGCAATTGTCAACGAAAAACACAAACTGATGATAGCTCTCGCCTATTCTGGCGGACTGCGCGTCAGTGAAATCATCAATCTGAAAGTTAAAGACGTGAACTTGCCGGAGTTGACTATCCATATCAAAGGCGCGAAAGGAAACAAAGATCGCATCACCGTTTTTCCGGAAAAACTAACCGAGAATATTCAAAATAATATTTACGGGAAAAATTCCGACGATTATGTTTTTGAGAGCGAACGCGGAGGGAAATTAACCGAACGCACGGCGCAGAAAGTCTTTGAAAACGCCCTAAATAAGACTGGGATCCAAAAAGACGCCACTTTTCATTCGCTCCGACACAGCTTTGCCACGCATCTTTTAGAAAACGGTGTAGATGTGCGTTATGTTCAAGAGCTGTTGGGCCATCAAAACATCCGAACGACACAATTATATACAAAAGTGACTAATCCTGCCTTGAAAAAAATTAAAAGCCCATTAGAATAAGAATATGCAAGATCAAATCAACCAAATCAAAAAAGAATACGAGGAAATTTCCGCTCAGCTCAATTCCCCCGAGCTTTTTAACGATGCCAAAAAAATGGCCGAATTGGGCAAAAAACAGGCGGAAATGACGGAAATCATGGGAAAAATCGAAGAACTGGAGAAAATCGAAAAATCCATGGAAGAAAATGCCAAAATTATCAACACCGAAGAGGAGGACGGCGATTTGCGGCAAATGGCCATGGACGAAAATATGATGCTTGCCCCAAGAAAAGAAGTCCTGATGAAAGAAATTGAAACGCTGCTTATTCCCCAAGATCCCAATGACGGCAAAAACGTCATCGTGGAAATCCGCGCCGGAGCAGGCGGAGACGAATCGGCGCTTTTCGCCGGAGAACTTTTCCGGATGTATTCCCGCTACGCCGAAAAAAACCGCTGGTCAACCGCGCTTTTGGATTCCCATCAAGCGGAAGTTGGAGGTTTTAAAGAAGCAGTTTTTGAGATCAACGGCAACAACGTATACGGCCGGATGAAATATGAATCAGGAGTGCATCGGGTCCAAAGGATTCCGGAAACGGAAAAAAACGGGCGAGTCCACACTTCCACCGCTACCGTCGCCGTTTTGCCCCAAGCGGAAGAAGTGGAATTGAAAATTGAAGAAAAAGACTTGCGTATTGATACTTTCTGCTCCAGCGGTCCCGGCGGACAATCAGTAAACACCACCAAATCCGCGGTGCGAATTACGCACATTCCGACCGGCCTAATCGTGTCGTGCCAAGACGAAAAATCCCAACTGAAAAACAAGGATAAAGCCATGAAAGTCTTGCGTTCCCGCCTTTTGCAAATGGAAGAAGAAAAAGCCGCGAAAGTTTTGGGCGACGCCCGGCGCAGCCAAATCGGCACCGGCGACCGCAGTGAAAAGATCCGGACCTACAATTTCCCCCAAGATCGCATCACCGACCACCGGATAAAAGAATCCTGGAGCAATATCTCGGAAATCTTAGGCGGAAACTTGGAAAAGGTAATTTCAATGCTTCAAGAGGAGGACGTGAAGAGAAAGCTTGGAAAATGAACAAAAAACTTCCCCCTTACGAAAAAGAGTTGCTTTTAGCGCATATTCTCAAAAAGTCAAGAGAATATGTTTTAGCGCACGACGAAATCAAATTGACCAAGATGCAAGATACAAGATACAAAAGACTTCTAAGACGCCGGGAGAATCACGAGCCAATGGCTTATATTTTGGGCCATAAGGAGTTTTACAGCATGGATTTCAAAGTTACGCCCGACACCCTCATCCCCCGCCCGGAAACAGAGATACTCGTGGAACTCGTAACGCAAAACGTGGAACACGAAATGTGGAACACGAAATGTGGAACGATTATAGATGTGGGAACGGGATCTGGAAATATTATAATTTCAATTGCAAAAAATATTCACGCCGCTTGGACATCCGATGTCCAAATGCGAAAAGGACATCGGATGTCCTTCTACGCGACAGACATTTTTAGAAAAGCATTAACTGTCGCGCGACACAATGCCAAAAAACATGATGTTGACAAGCAAATCAAGTTCTTAAAGGGAAGTTTATTGTCACCCATACTAAATACTAAATACAAAATACAAAATACTATCATCGTTGCCAATCTCCCTTATCTTTCCCAAAAAATCTATAACGAAGCGATGCCCGACGTCAAAAACTTCGAACCCAAGTCCGCCTTACTTAGCGATAATAATGGATTGCGTCACTATGAAGAATTATTTAGGCAGATAAAAATACTAGATACTAGATACAAAATACTAAATACCATCATCGAGTTCAGTCCTGAGCAAAAGCCCATGCTTCAAAAACTAATCAAAAAACATTTTCCGACTGCGCGCCCCGAATTTCACAAAGACTTGGCTGGAAAATGGCGCGTCGCCGAACTTGGCATTCCGTAGAAACGCCTGCCTACCGGACAGGCAGGCATTATACAATGCGTCTCTACGCGTAATAATGCCTGCTAATAAAGCAAAAATCCGCTCGCTGGCGGATTTTTACTTGCCCCGTTTTCCGCTCTGGCGGAATTTTCGGGGCTTTGTTTCTTACATGCTATAGCGTAAGCACTTGTATCACCCAACCGCCATTTTGGCGATTGGAAAATGTTGTTTCGAAACTTATTCAAGAAAAACTATTTCTTCTTTTTCTTGGTAGCTTTTTTCTTGGTGGTCTTTTTCTTAGCAGTCTTCTTTACGGCCTTTTTCTTAGCGACTTTTTTCTTTTTCATTTTTGATTGTCACCTTCCTTTCTATTTTTTATTTTTCTAATCGAGAAATGTTATTCCTAATTAGATGCGCGAATTATTTTTTGTTTTCGACCTTTTATTTTTCACTTGATTAAATTATATAACATCTTGATTTATTTGCAATAGAAAAAAGTTATCCACAGCCCGTAAAATTTTATTTAAAAAAATTATTTTCAACTTATCCATAGATACAAGATAACCAAATTATTATTTCAAAAAATTTCAAATTAAAAATTTATTTTATTACCCCCCGAATAAAGCTTTTTGTCCAGTTGACGCGAAATCTCAGTTTGATAAAATTCAATGTACGATGCCTCAAAGGCACATGCTTCAACGCAAGCACATTAATAATTAAATATATAATAGAAAGGAAGGTGAAATTATGGAACAAAACCAAGAACCGAAAAATCAAGTTTTTTCGGAAGACATTCAAGACGAAGAAAGTGAACAGGAAGGATTCAAATCCTGGCTGCAGGAAAATCTGCGGATTGTCATAAGCGTCCTTATCGTCGTTTTGATCGCGGGAGGAATTTATTCTTACTCCAACCGGTCAGTTGAGGTGGCCCAAGATTCATCGACAGGAACAGAGAAAATCTTTACTGAAGATTCCGACGGAAAACAAATCGCCGCCACTGAAACGGAAAAAGCCGACGATACCGACAAATCCGGTCAAAAACAAGATACTCAGGACAAAACCGCTGACACAACTAAGGACACACCGAGTGAAAAAGCTTCTCCGGAAGCCACCAGTCAGGAAACCGAGAATTCCTTTGTCGAGACAGCTGTCCAGGGAGACGGCACGACTAAAATGGCTCGAAGAGCGGCAGCTAATTATCTGGAAAAAAATCCCGACTCGGGACTCACGGCTGAACATAAGATTTACGTTGAGGATTACATGAGAAAAAGAGTCCAAAGCGGAAATGTTAAAGTGGGAACTTCGGTAGAATTTTCCAAATCTCTCATTCAGGAAGCTATCGCCAAATCAAAAACCTTGAACGACAGCCAGCTCAAAAATCTTCACCAGTACGCGGCGCGAGTCCCCTCTCTGTCTTAAGACCGGTATTTCAAAATCTCTAAGTTTTCAAGAATTTACTGAAAATAAAAAATTATACTGCTCTTTCATCTTTAGTATATCATTACTAATTTTCTCATATAAGCAAGCAAAAGCCCCCTCGATCCTATCGAGGGGGCTTTGCGTTTCAGAGAAACTGAATTCTAGTTCACTTTTACGTCATCGCCCTCCTGGAAATGATATTTATCGCTCAAGCCGGCATTTATTTCCAAAACCATATCCGCCGGAACCGGCGAATCAACTGTCTCTTTGAAGCTATGCGGAATGTTTCTGGCGATATAGGCAATCTTTCCTCCGCTAATCCAAATAATATCCAAATCGAATTCCATGCTTTTCATGTGAAAAGCGTATTTGCCTTCCAGAGGGAAAACAAACAGCATAGCGCAATTTTCGCAAAGACTGTCCCTCCCGCCCAAACCTTTTTCCCGATCAGCCGGCGAGGAAACAGTTTCCGCCTGAAAAGCTTGGTGCCTTACAACAACATCCGCCGTATTTTTTTTTATAAAAAAATACTTTGCCGCGATAGATGACGCGGTAATGATAAAAAGTAAAGCCAATCCTGATTTAAGACTATTTCTCATTTGTCTTCCCGAAAGAAATTTTTTTATTTATCACTAAAGACGCCGCCAGCATAACCAAAAAAGCGATTGCCAAAGTAAGACTCTTCCCGATAGCGCGAGTATTTAAGGCGACAATCGCGATAGCCAAGGTGATTGAATAATAAACCAAAGCGATTTTCTTTTGCGGCCAGCCCAACTCCAAAAGACGGTAATGCAGATGATTCCTGTCCGGTCGAAAAACAGGCTGTCCATTCTTTATTCTCTGTCCGATAACCCAAAAGAAATCAATTATCGGGATAGCCATGACCAAAATAGCGGTAGCGATCTTGGTGCCGGAAAAAACAGCCAGAACGGCTATCGAAAATCCCAAAAACATCGCGCCGGATGTTCCCGCCATCGCCCGGGCGGGATTAAAATTGAACACCAAAAAGCCAAGCGCGGTTCCGGAAAAAACAGCCGCGATTATAGCGACTGCCGGCTGGCTGACTTCCTTTTTTAAACTTAACAAGGCGATAGTGACAGCGGCTATCACGGCAATTCCCGAGGACAGCCCATCAATGCCGTCCAGCCAATTGATGGCGTTTATGACCGTAACTATCCAAATCACCACCAGCGCCGCGGAAAACAAAACTCCAATGCCGTATTCCATATTTATCACTCCGCCGGACAAAGGATTAGTAATGTAATAAATTCGCACTCCCAGAACAAAAACCAACACCGAGACAACTACCTGAAAAAAAAACTGGATTTTCCAGTATATTTCTTTGACGTCATCCCGCGCTCCAACAACCATAAGCACTATGGTTCCCGCCATCATTCCCCAAAGTTCCGGGGTAAGAACCAGATCTTTGTTCAAAAAAATAACCAGGTTAAAAACCAGAACCATAACCACTCCGCCTATCCGGTAAACATCCTTTTCATGGATATGCCGGGCTGATTTTCTCTCTTTCCAACCAATAAGTTTCGCCAGAGACATAAAAACAAACATCAACGGAACCGTCAAAAGAAAAGCGGTTATAAATGGGAAAAGATATTTTATCATAAATTCATTTACGCATTTTATCCGTTACCCAGAATTCTCCGAAATACTTTCCTAAAAGTATCCTGGTTTGGGAATCGATAGCGGGAAGCGAACCCAAAAGCGGAGCAATTACGGGAACCAGCGCCCACTGAAGCAGCATATAGATGTTTCTCCAGCGGGAATATTTTTGAGGTCTCGGCGGCATCAAAAGAAAACTCAAAGACATCGACACGATCAAACCCGCCATCGCCAAGGTCATCAGATAACGGGTAAAAAAAGGAAGATTATGCGCCAAAACGCTTTGATTGAAATCTTCTCCGCCCAAAATCAGCGGCATCCAACCCAAAGCCGCCAGAATTATGGAAGAAGTAGCCCAAGAGTGATGGCCTTCCAACATTTCAAAAGCCACTTTCATTTTTTTCACGATACCCACTTTCTTATTCGGACCGATAGAACGCATAATAACCGGAAAATTTTCAATGCCATACGCCCAGCGCCTTTTCTGCTTATACTGGTTTTTTATCGTCTTCCAATATGTCTCCGCCAAAACCGCGTCCAGAGAAATCGGCAAATAGATCGGTTTAACCTTATAATCGCCGTTGTAATAGGAAAAACATTTCCAGTATATTATCGAATCTTCGCTGATCATATTCAACGGCCAAAAATTGACGCGATTTAGCGTATCAAACGGCTCGGAGTGCGAAGAAAAAGTCACCATGCCTTCCGGCCGGGTGCTTTGGAAAATATGCCAGAAACTCGATCCGGTTACAATCACCCGCACGAAAGCGTTGGTATCCCAAAGATTGTTGTGATACATCGGCAAAGGCTGATAGGATCGTTGCAGCCTCTTGGGGTCGGTTATGTATTCATAGGTAAGCGCCGCGAAATATTGGGAATGCGCCACCGAATCGCAATCGAAATTAGAAAATATAACTTTTTCAAAATCAATATCCTCTTTTTTCAAATACTCAGTCAGTTCCTTGGCGGCAAAAGTCGCATTCGAACCTTTGGCTTTCATCTCTTCACCTTTCACGACATGGGTAGTCACGATGAAATCCTTGAATACGCCTTTGAATTTATTTCTGAGATAATTAACTTTTTTGATCCGGCTTTCTTCCGGCTCCCGCTCTTCCGTCGCCAAAAGAATTATGAACTGGCTGTTGGGAAAATTGGCGTCAGCCACCGCCTGGATGGAAGGCTCGATAACTTCCGCCGGCTCTCCGGCTGTCGGAAGCATCACTACATGAACAATCTCGCGCCAATCAAGCAGCTGGCTCTTTATCGCTTTAATCCCTTGGATTTCCTTGAGATAAACCTGGCTTTTTCCGATTTCTTTTTTCAACACTCTCTTTTCCTTCCAACTCATCTTCCCGCCTTCTTTCAAACTGCCTTTCATATCGGAAATTTTTCCGGCGATGATTTTTTCATATTCTTCTGGATGATTGATGTTCTGGCATCTTTCCCACCAATCAATCAACTTGCCTTCTTTGAGTCTTTTGTATCCTTTGACGGAATAATAAGCGATAAAAACAGTCCGAAATATCCAATAGATATCGAAAGCAATGATAAAAACCGCCACATACACAGGTACCCAGAAAGAAAATAAAAACATCCCGATCAGAGTCCCCCAAGTCAATAGACCGGGAATCACTTCCAGGCATCTTTGAACCCTTCTTTCTTTGGGATTTTTAGTTTTTGGATTGGGAAAACTGTACATTACGAATATACAACAAATTTGTAACCTAGTAGTTTATTATAACCACGCTTGCCGAAGCGATTAGCAGGCTGAGCTGGATCATTAGCGCCGCCGCCAGCATTAGATAACTGGCGATTCTCTCCCGCTTGGAATAAAACTCGGCTGCCAAAAACAAATTAATAAAAAACAAGACCAGCCCCGTCAAAGGCATTATGTAGGTCTTTTGAGGCTCTCCCGCGGCGTCTACTCCAAAATAAACATTGTAATGAAGTATTATATCAGAAACTTCCTGCTTTATCAAGAAGGACAAGACAGCCCAGTTCACAGTGTTGGCCAAAAGACCGGAGATAACCAGCCAATACACAATCGGCTTTCGGAAAAATTCTTTCTTCTCTTGGGATATTTTGGAGCCCAAAAAAAGCTTGATTCTCCACGCCAAGCTTTTTTTATCTCCATTATTTTCAATCTTCTCATCCCCCAATGTCATATTTTTACTTCTTACTCTTTATTTTTTACTCTTTACTATTCCTCATCCGCCGGTTTCTCCAGCGCCAGCGGTTCAATTTTTTTCTCACCTTCGGTAATCTTAGCTACATCCTTGTCGATTTTCCCGAATTCTTTGTAGGCAGTATTAAAATGATTGACTGTCGTTCCCAAACTGCCATGCACTTTTTTCATATAGTCTTCGAAAATCAAAATATGCCTGCCTAATTTTTCCACGTTAGCCCGGATGAATTTCGCGGATTCTTCAATCTGAAGCGCCCGAAGACCCTGAAGAACGGTTTGTAAATAAGCCAAAAAAGAAGTCGGAGAAACAATGATGACTTTTTTATCCTTGAAAGCGTATTCAATAAGATCACGGGTGGAAATTTGTACCGCCCCGACCTTGTTTACCAAAAGATCATAGTAAATGGCTTCCGAGGGAATGAACATAAAAGCGAAATCCATGGTGCCTTCTTCCGGTTTGATGTATTTCGCGGTTTCATCAATGCGATTCTTGAGATCCTGCTTAAACGATTTTTCCAGCCGCTCGCGGTCTTCATTGTCGCGGCAATTTATTATTTTCTCATAATTCTCCAGAGAAAATTTGGAATCAATGGGAATTATTTTCTTGTCGACAAACACCACCGCGTCCACGATCACGCCGTCCTTAAATCCGTATTGCATCTGGTAATTGCCCGGCGGCAAAACATTTCTCAGCGTTTCCTCCAAAAAATATTCCCCCAGCACGCCTCTTTGCTTAGGATTTTTCAAAATATCCTGAAGCGACTGGAGCTGGGCGGAAAAATTCACCACCTGTTTATTGGTTTCTTCCAGTTTAGTCAGTCCGGCCACCACGTCCGCGATCTGCTTGGCGGATTGACCGGTGATTCCTTGAACCGTGCGCATAGTCTGATTCATCTGCTCTTGGTTCGTCCGGTGAGCCTCGGAAAGCTTCAGATCCACGGTGGAACGCAATTCCCGATTTTGCTCGGACAGCACCGAGAGCCGCTCGAAAAGAGCCGCCATCCGCTCCCCATCTTTGCCTGATTCCAGCTTTTTTTTCATGCCGAAAACCAAGACCGCCAAAAGTCCCGAGATGATTATTAATATGGCAAGAAGTATATAAAGCATGTCTGCTATAGTTTGCGTTGCGCGATAAACCTCTTCAGTCCCGATATTTTATTTATCAGTTCTTCGTGCGGTCCTTCCAAGAACTCCAAAATAAACTTATCCAGCATATTGAGCCGGTATTTAAATTCTTCCATTGTCATCAAGACAAAGTTTATCTCCTTGCCGATTTCCGCCTCCAGCGATTCCATCAGATTTTTCAGTCTAGCCTTGCTCACTCCCTCCGCCACCAAAATCATATCCGCCTTGCTCTTGGGATAGCTGATGAAGACTCCGCTGATAGCCGCGAATTTGATATGGCCGATTTTGGAAATTTTTCCCAAGCTTTGGCATTGCGGATAAACATTGGATTTGGCGATAAGATTCTTAAGTTCCGGATAATATTGAAAGTTCTGGTTGAGTTGGTAATAGTTTTTGCCTTGTTTGGTTCTTTTTTGTACCAACTTTATCCTCACGAAAGAAAGAAGCTCCCTTTTGGCGCGATTGCCTTTGATCATGTTCCGCCTCACTATTTCCCCGAATTCATACACGGATTCCGGATTCTGGAGAAAAAACCGCAAAAGCCGCGCTTTCTCTTTCGATCCAAAAAGACTTTCCAAAATTTCCGACATATATTAAAAAATAGGATTAACCAATATCTGTTTTACAGTATATAATATTTTTCACAAATAAAGCAAACGCGCCGCAAACGCGGCGCGAACTTCATTATTGATTTTTGAGCCTCTACACCTCCCGCCACGGCCTTTCTTTCCAAGCGAGGCTTTGCCGGCAAAGGTAGTTGCCGGATTTCTCCGGTTCGACCATAATTTCTTCCACGATTTTTTCCATCCTCATTCCCTGAGATCCTTTGACCAGAACCACGTCGCCTTCTTTTATAATTCTCTGAAGCTTCCGCCCCGCTTTTTCCGGATCGAAAAAAGTAAATATTCTGTCGGAAGGAAAATCATTTTTCTCCAATTCTTCGATGGCGAAGCGCATTCTCTTCCCAACCGCGAAAAAAATGTCTCCCTTGATTTCCAAAAACTTTTTTGCCACGCTTTTATGCCCCGTCTCAGTGTTTTTTCCCAGTTCCAGCATATCGCCCAAGACAGCGATCTTTCTGCCGGTTTTGATATCGCCCAACGCTTCCAGCGCGGCCAAAGCGGAAACCGGGGAAGAATTATACGTATCATCGATAATCTGGGAATTTTTTATGCCGGAAATCAAATTCATTCTTCCGCAAGGCATTGAAAAATTGGCCAGGGCCGCTCCGATTTCCACTAGATTCAATCCGAATGCGATCCCAGCTGATATGGCCGCCAGCGCCGCGTAAATATTGTGCCGAGCCAAAACATTATTAAGACGCACCGGAATGCTGGTTCCTTTATAGTTTAATTTAAAGCTTAAGCCTTTGAGTTCGCCCGCGCCTTCGTTCCCGTTTTCCGAGGAATAATTATACAATACATCCGTAGCCCGGATTTCCGCTTCTTCCGAAAAACCGAAAGTAAAAAAACTGATTCTCTCTTTTGGGGAGGATTTAACTTTCTTAAGTATCTGAGGATTATCAATATTAACAGCCGCCAGCCCTTTTTCATCCAAGCTTTCCGCCAGCACCCATTTCTCCGCCGCCACTCCTTCGATATTTTTGAAAAATTCCAAGTGGCTGGATGAGATATCGGTGATCACAGCCATCTCTGATTTAATAAAGCTAGTTAGATATTTTATATCCCCCGGCCTGTCAGCTCCCATTTCCAAAATCAAAACTTCGGGATATTTGAAAGGAAAAATCAATATCCGAAGCCAGCGTAAAAATACCAACAGCCAACCGATAAAAGATTTTTCTCCGCTCTCCGCCCCGATAATAGTCAGGGGGAGTCCGACTTCATTGTTATAGTTTTTCTCATTTTTTCGAACCCGAAAATGGCCGGCCAGCACCGTGAAAACGGCCTCCTTGGCGGAAGTCTTTCCGATCGATCCGGTTATGCCGACTACGCGCGGCTTGTACTTCTTCAAAACCAAAACAGCCATTAGTTTCAACGCCTTCTCGAGCAAAATTAGTTTTTTCGCTTTATTGTTTGTCATCTTTTTCTTCCTCTTTTTTATTTTCTTCTTTCCTAATAAAATTTCCCTTCAAGGTATGCGTTGCATCAAATATTTCCAAATCTTTTTGCGTATATTTCTCCGTTGGCTCAATATTCCGGTATTCCAAAAGAAATTTCATCAGCTCCCCGAAAGCCGGCGCGGCGCTGGATTCCGCCCATTCCACGTCTTTGGGATTATCCAGCCTTACCAGCACCGTAAACTTGGGATTATCGGTCGGCGCGAACCCGCAAAAAGTCCCAATGCTCTTTCCATCTTCATACCCGCGGGAATCCTGACTGGCAATCTGGGCGGTTCCGGTTTTTCCGCCGACAAGGTAGCCCGGGACATCCGCTCTTTTGCCATGGCCTTCCACCACCACGCTTCTGAGCATTTGGGAAGTCAAATTAGCCGAACTTTGGGAAATAACTTTCCTTATTTCCACCGGGGAAATTTCTTCTTCCGTTCCATCGCTCCTGATTATTTTTTCCACGATTTGCGGCTTCATCAATGTTCCTCCGTTGGCAATGGCATTATAGGCCGAAATCAACTGAAGCGGAGTGACCGTTATGCCTTGCCCGAATGAAGCGGTAAAAAATTGGATGTCGCTTTTCAGATTTTTAAGATTGTTGATGTTTCCCGCCGATTCTCCTATCAGATCAATGTCCGTCGTTTCCCCGAACCCGAAGCGTTTGACATAATCGGCAAAGTTCTTATTTCCCAAAAGTTTTTCCGCGTAAATGACTCCGGTATTGAGCGATTTTTCCAAAACCTGCGTCATTGTTTGTTGACCGTAAGCTTTGAAATCGGAGTTTCTTATGGTATATCCCGCCTCCGTCACTTGTCCGGTGTCCGTATAGACAGTATCGGGGTTCATCTTTCCGTCATCCACCGCCGCCGCCAGAGTGATAGCTTTGAACACGCTGCCCGGCTCATAAGCGTCACTGACCGCCAGATTTCTAAAAGCCTCCATTTCTGTCACGCTGCCGTATTCGTTGGGGTTGAAATTCGGATAACTGGACAAGGAAAGAATTTTTCCCGTTTCCGGTTCCATCACGATGATCGCTCCTTTGTCAGCCCTGAATTTTTCCACGGCGCTTTTGAGAATTTTTTCCGTTTCATACTGGATTATGTGGTCAATTGTCAAAACCAAATCGCTTCCGTTTTCGGCGTGATCTATCTCCCGCTTACCCAAAGCGATCCATTTTCCCGAATTGTCCTTATTTTGGAAAATATTCCCCTCTTTTCCCTTAAGCTTTTCTTCAAAATGCGACTCGATTCCGGATCTTCCCCCGAATTCATCGTTTTTCCAACCGACAAAACCCAAAATATGCGACGCCAGCTCCCCGGCCGGATAATATCTCAGAGCTTCATCCGACAAATGAATTCCCTTCAGTTTCATTTCGAAAATTTTCCGCGCTTCTTCTTCGCTCAGTTTTCGCTTGACCACTTCGTACATATCCTCGGATTTTCCGAATTTCTCCGTCAGTTCTCCGGCATCAATGCCTAATATGCCCGAAACCGCCAGCGCCGTTTTGGACGGATCTTCGATTTCTTTGGGTACGGCGTAAGCCATCTTGACTTCCTTGTTAACGGCCGCGGGATAAACCCCTCCCTTGTCTTTAAGATAAATCTCCCCCCTTCGGGGAGTTAAATCCTTGAAAATATAATGCTGGTTATCCGCCAGCGCTTTGAAGGTTCCATGAGAAGCTATCTGAAGGTCAAATAGTTTAAGAAACACTGCTAAAAAAAGCAAAGTCACCGCTCCGGCTAAAAAACGAACTCTGGAAAAAGCCGCTTTGCGGCCGGACGGCTCGCGGTCGCTCAGGTCGCATCGACTCCCAATCTTTAATTTTCTTATGTTGGCGTCTGAACGCATAAAAGATAAGCTATTTCATAGCTACCGAACCGTCCGCTTCCAAATAATCGGTTTTTGAAGAACTAACTAAATCCAAATCTTCGGTCGCGTTCTCTATATTATACATCGACCTCAGCTCCACCTCTCTTATTTGCATTTTTTTGTTTTCCCGTTCAAGATTCTGAATTCTCACTTCCGCTTCCTTGATATCATACCCTTTGGTAGCTAAATCGTTTACTTGATAGAGATAAAAAACTCCGCTGACAATTACGCCCGAAAGAAGAAGAAAAACATAGCCGGTAAAACTGACTTGAGAGTTGCCTGAAAAATTGCGCCCGGAACTGAAACGCTTTTCTTTTTTTTCATCCACAGAAAAAACCCTGCCACGCGGCGCGCGTCCGTCAACCGTCTTTCTGGAGTATTTGACAAAGTTTTTCGCTCCGAAATTGTTTAGAGTTATGACTCTGGACATCGATTTTCAGTCCCCCTGAAAATGTGAATGTTTTTTATTGTTTTTTTGTTTTTTCCGCTACTCGCAATTTGGCGCTTCGGGCGCGCGGATTGTTTTCCAACTCTTCTTCGCCGGATATAACCGGTTTTTTCGTGACGATTCTTATCTCCGGCGCGGTCTCCACAATTGTCTGTCCGGTTATCTCATCGGTGCGAACACGTCCCCTAGCGTTCGCGCGATATATATTTTTCACAATTCTGTCTTCCAACGAATGGAAGGAGATTATCGCCAATCTTCCTCCCGGCGATAGCGCGGAAATCGCTTGCGGTATAAACTTTTCCAGATTCTTAAGTTCCTGGTTGACTTCTATGCGAATAGCCTGAAATGTTCTCGTAGCCGGATGAATTTTCCCCCAAAACTTTTTCGGAATAGCGCTCTGAATTATCCCCACCAACTCTTTCGTCGTTTCTATTTTTTTATTTTTTCTATACTCACTTATTTTTTGAACGATTCTCTTCGCCCATCTTTCTTCTCCGTAATTTTTTATCACTCTCTCCAATTCCTCCTGCTTGTATTCGTTGACAATTTTTCTAGCCGTCAATTCTTGTCTTTGGTCTAGTCGCATGTCCAGTTCCGCTTCAGAGAGAAAGCTCATTCCCCTGTGAGCATCCCCCATCTGATCCGAGCTCCACCCCAGATCCGCGAGTATCGCGTCAACCTTTTCTATTCCTGTTTCTTTTAAAATAGCTCCTAAATTCGCGAAATTATCATTTATCAAAAAAATATTTCCTTCAACTTTTTCAGCCAGAGGCTGATCCGCCTTTGGCGGAAACTTTTCACTTTTAACTTTTAACTCAAATCCTTCTATCGCCTCCTTATCCGCATCAATCGCAATCAGTATCCCGCCATCGCCTATTTTTCTGAGTATCTCGCGGCTGTGTCCTCCGCCGCCCAATGTCGCGTCAACCACAACGCTGCCTTTTTTAAGATTCAGTAATTCTATAACTTCTTTCAGTAATACAGGTTTATGAATAGACATCAGTCAAACAAATCACAAATTACAAGCACCAAATAACAAATAATATTGAAATTCCAATTTCCAAAATTCAAAACCGTTTTGAATTTGTGATTTTGGATTTATTTGTGATTTGTAATTTGAGATTTGTGATTTATTTATATTTTGCTTCTTAGTCATTAGCTATTTCAAAAAATTTCGAAAATTTAATAAACACCGAGTTTGCCAAGTTGTTCCGCGATCTCGTCCGTATTCTTTTCCGCTTGTTTTTTGTATTCGTTCCACTTGGTTTCCGCCCACACTTCCAGACGGTTATAGAGTCCGGCGATGATGACGTTTTTGTTGAGGTCGGCATAATCTTTCAAATAATCCGGAATGAGCACCCGCCCCTGCTTGTCAATTTCACAGTCCGTCGCTCCGGCAAGCATGAGTCTCACAAAACTTCTTGTCGCCGATTCTCCGACCGGCATGTTCCCGAGTTTTGCGGCAATTTCTTCCCAGGTTTTCATCGGATAAATAAACAAACATTTGTCGAGTCCCCGCGTCACCACTACTTTGTTTTTAAGTTCACTGCGAAATTTTGACGGAACCGCCAATCTTTTTTTCGGATCAATGGAATGTTGGTATTCTCCTATAAACATAATTTACGAACTACGAAATGAGCGAACTACGAAAAAAATTCCGAGTAAACTCAATACGAAAGCAATCTCTAAAAAATATTTTCATAAACTTTCGTAATTCGTTCATTTTGTAGTTCGTAACTTCTACCACTCTGCCCCACTTTTCTATAACGTACCTCTATTTTACCCCACCTGACACCAAGCGTCAATACTCTTATACACTAATTTTAGTAGATAAAAACGGCTTGTTTAAGCCGTCTCGTAAAAAGTTATTCACAGTTTTTGCCCAAAAGCTATTCCTCCTTCACCATCATCATAAACAAAGTCGGGATTACGAACAATGTGAAAAAAGAAGAAAGGAGAAGTCCGAACACGATAGCGGAACCGAGCGCCAGCCACGTTTCATTGGAAAGAGTAACGGGAGTGATGCCGGCGATGGTGCAGATGGAAGTGATAAAAATGGCTTCAAGGCGGGATTTGCCGGCGTCGATGATAGAATCCTCGAAAGGAATTCCTGTTTTGATATTCAAGTTTATTTTGTCCACCAAAATGATGGCGTTTTTCACCACGATACCGAAAAGCGCCACTACGCCAATGAGGCCGGGGAAACTCAAAGATATGCCAAATATCGCCAAGCCATAGAAGACTCCGATAAGCGCCAATGGAATTGTCACCAGGACGATAAAAGTTTTTCGAAAAGAATTAAACTGGATGACGAGAGTGGAAATGATGAGGAGCAAAGCGATAACCATCGCCCGCATGATCGATTGCACCGATTCGGTGTTTTGCTCGTTTTCTCCGCCGTAAACTATTTCATACCCCTGGGGCATCGCGTAATCTTTCACTTTTTTCTGAAACTCGGCAACGACGGCGCCGGGCGCGGTTTTCCCGGAAACTCCGGCCGAAAGCAAAACGGCGCGCTTTTGATCGACGCGGGTAATTTTATCCACTGACGGCTCCAGTTTCACGGTCGCCACGTCTTTCAAAAATATCGACTGGCGTTGGTTGTTTTTTATCTGGGTATTTTCTAGCGAAATCAGGTCCGGAATTTTATCTTCGTCAAATCTGGCCACCACTTTTGTTTCGTCCCCATCTTGCAAAACTTCCGTCACTTCCGTTCCGGAAATAGCCATCCGGATAGTCGCGCCAACCTCGGTAGCGTTCACACCATAAAGTTCCATGCGAGCATGATCCAAGGAAAAAGTATAGTCAGCCGGGGAACTCTTGAGAGAGATATCCGCGTCCACCACCCCTGGAATGGAACTTAATACCGGTTTCAAATCCTGGGCAATTTTATCCAAAACAGTCAGGTCTTCGCCCAAAATCCGGGCTTCAAAAGCGCTGCCGGCTGGCGGACCGCCGGAAAGAGACTCGACGGAAACGGTCGCGCCTTGGACTTGGGTCACGTCATACCGAATTTCTTCCGCCAAGTCATAGGATTTAGTCGCCCGATCGTCTTCTTCCTGAAGTTTCACGGTTATCTGAGCCTGATTGAAAGGACTGGCGGAACTATTCACCAACGTGCCGCTAAACCCCCCTGATCCGACCACGGTGGAAAAATTGACAATCTCCGGATATTTTAATAATTTTTCTTCCACTACGGAAACAATTCTGGAAGTTTCATCCAGCTTCAAACCTGCCGGCGCTTCGATGTTTATGAAAATCAAAGTTGAATCGGTCACCGGAAAAAATTCGCTCTTTACCGCGCCGGTAATGGGCATAGCGACAGCGCCTAGAAAAAGAACGGTTATGAAAATCAAAGTCATTACCCGGCTTTTTCTGGTGGCGAGGACGCGCCGCAAATATTTTTCATAAACCGGTATCACCCGGTCAAAATGGATGATCCCGTGCACCAGGCGGCTGCCGAGAGTCGCGTTTTCGTGATCGCCCTGAACTTTTAATTTATTTTTAATCAACTCGTCGTCTTTCCACTCCCGCGCCATCAACTCTTCATTGTTTTTGAGTTTGGCCTTGCCTTCGCGGAAATACCAATCCAACATCCAATAGGTCGCCAGCGCGGACAATGCCAGCAATGTTCCCCGGACAAAATTATTACCGGCATAAAATCCGCCTGCTCCGCCGATGATAATTAAAAGCAAATAAAGAAAAAAGGTTCTCCGGGTCAAACGCACTCGCTCCAAAACCGCCGCCAGCGGATGATTGATGATAAGAGCAATGACTAGAGAAGCGGCGAGCGTCACCGAAACCGTAATCGGGATGGAACGGATATATTCCCCCATAATTCCGCTGGAAAAAAGCAGAGGCAAAAACGCCCACATCGTCGCTAGAGTGGTCGTGAGAAGCACTACCTTGAAATCATTGAGAACGAGCAGCACCGCTTCTTCCGGCGTGAATTTTCCCGTGCGAAGATATTGCTTGGTGGCGCTAACCACCACGATGGCGTCATCCACCAGAAGCCCAAGAGCCAAAATCAAGGAAATCATCGACAAGAAGTTGAGGCTGATACCGGTATAAAGCATCACGCCAAAAGTGGCGAAAAAAACCAGAGGGATAGCGAGACTGGCCACCAGCGCTTCTTTTAGTCCCACGATAAGCAGCAAAATGCCAAATACCAAAATTATGGTCAGAAGAAAATCATGGGTCAATTGGTCGAAGTTTTTTCGGATTTCGTTGGCGGTATCGATGGTAATGTCATAGGTCATCCCTGACGGCGCGCTCTCGATCATCTCATCCAGTTTTTTCTCAGCCGCATCGGCCGTATCAATGATTGATCCCCCAGTTTTTTTGATGATATCAATGCTGACACTATTTTCACTCTCGGCGCCCGAGCGGGAAAACCGCGAATAGACGGTGCGTTTGATCGCCTGGTCGCGGACCGCGGCCAGGTCTTTCAAATAAACCACCGCGCTATTGTCGCCGTGAAGCACGGGGATATCCCCCAAAGACGCGGCGTCAAAAAAACGGGAGTCGGTGCGGACGGAATAATTATATTTTTCTCCTTCAAAGTTTCCCCCGGGAATTTGCGAATTGGCCGCCGCCACTATTTGGTTTATCTCCAAAGGAGTGATACCGTAAAAGGTTAGTTTCTCCGGATCATAAGCAATTTCCAATTCCCGTTCGTCCCCTCCCGATACGCGCACTTCCCTCACGCCGGGAATTTTTTCCAGTTCCTCCTGGGCGTCTTCGGCAAACTCACGCAAAACAAATCCGTCGTAAGGCCCGGCGATAGACACGGAAAAAATCGGCGTATCGTCGACCGATATTTCATTAACCAGCGGGTCGTTAGCGTCGTCTGGCAAATCGTCTTTGACATTATTAGCCGCGTCGCGAAGACGCCGGATACTGTCGTCCAAATCCGCGTCAGCGTTGAATTCCACCGTGACAGAGGAAATGGAATTGGAGGAACTGGAAGTGATCCGGTCGATGTCTTTTAGCCCCGCGATTTCCGTTTCCACTTTTTTAGTCACCAGCTCTTCCATATCCGCGCTGGACGCTCCCGGAAAAACCGTCGTCACTACCGCGATGGGGATTTTCACTTCCGGGTCGGATTCCACCGGCAGTTCGATATAGGAATAAACGCCGAGAGCCGTAAGCAGCATAATTAAAAGCAAAACCACCCGGAAATTGGTCACGAAGAAATTCAAAAAACTATTCCGCAGTTCAGGGCGGAATTTTAGTTTTTCCAAGTATTGATAGTCCGAGGACTTGTGGTCTTGATTGGACATCTAAAAATTATTTTATCTCTATTCCTTCCCCTTCTTGAACAAGTTTATTCCCCTCCACAATCACCAAAGCGTCGGGAGGCAATTCGGCGGAAACTTCCGCCGTTTCTCCGGAAATTTTCAAAATTTCCACCGAGACTTTTTTCGCCTTTCCTTCCTCCGCTGTAAAAAGATAAGTTTCGTTTTGCCCGATGGTCAAAGTCGAGAGAGGCAAAATCAAAGAATTGTTGCCATTGGTTGTTTTTTTGGTGTCAACTGAAACACTGACCACCGTTCCAATGAAAAAATCATTATTTGCCGATGGCAAAGCTTCCACCAAAAACCTGCGAGTAACCGCGTCGGCAGTCGTAGAGACATTTATGACTTTGACGGCAATTTCTTTTCCGCCGTTATCGACCGTTACCGTTGATCCGAGACTGACATTTTTCAATTCTTCCTTATCCAAAAAAAACTGGATTTTCATTTTGTTAGTTTTGGAAATTGTCGCCAAAAGCTGGCCGGCCGCAACGGAGTCCCCCGTTGACACTCCTCGGCTGATTACGGTTCCGGAAATTGGAGACTTGACAAGCCTGCCGCTCACCGCGCTTTCGAGATTGATTCTCGCGTTTTCCAACTGGAGTTTGGCGATATCTTTGGCTGACTTGGTCGCGTCGTTTTTGTTTTCTTTATAATTGTCCTTGGCCAGGTCGTATGATTCGTCGGCTATCTCCACGGCTTTTTCCAATTGCTGAATCTGACCGCTGTTAAATCCGTTTTCTCCGGTTGAATTATTTTGATCATCTATTTTTACCAACACTCTTCCCGCCCCCACCTGGTCGCCCAGATCAAAACTGACCGCCGTAGCTGTTCCGCCAACAGAAGCGGTTACTTTAACTTCCTGGTCTCCCGCGACTGTGGCGGGATATCTTATCCGACCGTTAACCGATTTCAAATCGCCAACTTTCTTCACACCAACCGAAACCGTTTTTTTCTCCGCCGCCGCTTCCCCCTGAGCTTCGGTTTTGTCTTTTTGGGAAACAGCAAAAAGTACGACGACTATCAAAATAAGCGCCGAAACCACCGCTTTTCCTTTATTTTTTTGAAATATTTCGGACATAATATCAACTTTTTTACTTTTTAAAACGTTCGTTTATCATACCAACAAAAAACCGCTCGGTCAAGGGTCGGAAGTCGGCTCCGCTTCATACTTTTATCAAGTAGCTGAAGAATGTTATTTTCGAGGTTTATCCTGTTTGAGCAGGCTGCAAATGTCCAAAACTTTGGCTTATCCGCCGTTGATCGGGGGCGAAAGTTTTGGGTATATTTGCAGCCTGCGAGTTATAAACCTCGAAAATAACATCCTTCAGCGACTTCCTTATATTCATTTCTTTCTCCCTGCTTTGACTCTTTCATTTTCAGACAAGAATTGCTTGCGGAGGCGCACAGACTTGGGTGTTACTTCCAAGTATTCGTCTTCATTTATAACTTCCAAGCCGCGTTCGATGGAAATAATCATCGGCGGAACAAGGCGGATGGCTTCGTCGGCGCCGCTGGAACGCATATTACTCATTTGTTTTCCTTTAATGGGATTGACTGCCATCTCGTTGCCCTTGGCGACATTGCCAATGACCATCCCTTCATACACTTCCGTGCCGGCACCAATATAGAGCACACCGCGTTCTTGGAGATTGGCCAAAGAAAACCCCAACGCTTTCCCGCTCGCCATGGAAACCATCGAACCGACATCTTTTCTTTTGATTTCACCGACGTACGGACGGAATCCGATCACGCGGGAACATAAAATCCCCTCTCCTTTCGTGTCTACCACAAACTGGCCGCGGTAGCCCAAAATTCCACGCGTCGGCGCTTCAAAAATCATCCGGGTCTGGCTGCCGTGCATTTCCATATTGGACATAATGCCCTTGCGTGTTCCCATCGCTTCAATGATCGCGCCGGACATATCGCTCGGCACGTCGATCGTCACTTCTTCAAACGGCTCGCTTTTGACGCCATCAATCTCTTTTATAATCACTTGTGGCTGGGAAACTTGCGCCTCATAGCCTTCGCGACGCATATTTTCCAAGAGTATGGCGATATGCAATTCGCCCCGTCCGGAAACAGAAAAATACTCCGCCGAAGAAAAATCTATTTTTAATCCTACGTTTATTTCCAATTCCTTTTCCAAGCGCTCGCGGATTTGTTTTCCGGTCACGAATTTTCCTTCCTGCCCGGCAAACGGCGAATCATTCACCAAAAAGCGCAGTGCGATGGTCGGTTCATCAATGGAAATAGCCGGCAAAGCGGTTTGCGACGGATCTTCGCAAATAGTTTCTCCGATTTCAATATTGGGAAAACCGGCAATCATCGCGATATCGCCCGCCCGGGCTTCCGCCACTTCTTTGCGATTAGTCCCTTCAAAAGTATAGAGCTTGGTAACTTTTCCCGTTTCATTTTTTCCGTCCATTTTTTTAACCGTCAAGCTTTGTCCCATCTTGATTGTCCCGCCATAAATTCGCGCCACCGCCAAGCGCCCCAAAAAGTTGTCATAACCCAAATTGAAAGGCTGAGCCAACAGCTGGGCGCTGGCGTCTCCTTCGGCCGGACTTACCTTTTCCAAAATCGTATCCAGAAGCGGGGTAAGATCCTTTGAATCATCGTCCAGATGCAGTTTAGCGATCCCCTGTTTTCCGATAGCGTACACCACCGTAAAGTCCAGCTGCTCATCCGTCGCTCCCAAATCCAAAAATAATTCAAAAACTTTTTCCTGAGCCATATCCGGGTCCGCCGCCGGCTTGTCGATTTTATTGAGCACCACAATCGGCTTCAATCCCAGTTCCAGCGATTTCTTGAGTACAAATCTCGTTTGCGGCATCGGACCTTCCTGGGCGTCCACCACCAAGAGCACGCTGTCAATCGAGCGCAACACCCGTTCCACTTCCGAGCCGAAATCACTGTGCCCGGGAGTATCCACGATATTGATTTTGGTATCTTTATAAAATATGCTGGTATTTTTGGAATAAATCGTAATACCCCGCTCTTTTTCGAGGGCGTTGGAATCCATACTGACAGACTCGTCCGTCACCATTCCGGTCTGGCGCAAAATCGCGTCCGTTATTGTTGTTTTGCCATGATCGACGTGCGCGATAATGGCGATATTTCTAATATCCATGAAATTCTTTACTAATTACTAATCAAATACAAATATACTAATTTTTTCAAATAAAACAACTGTCGGCATAAAAGCATTCGTAAATTAGTATATTCGTAAAAAATTCGTAATTCGTAGAGAAAAACAAAAGATTCTGCCGGGTTCTTTAGCAGAATCGCGTACATTTAAACTGCTTTCCAGCTTAGCACGGAAATCGGCGCGTGTCAAAAAAGGAAGATGGCCGGACGCTATTACTTGGTTTAAAAGCGTGTGATTGGCCATCTACCCTAGAATTATACATACGAGATCAGGATTCATTTCAACCTTTTTTCCACCGCCACCCAATCCAGATTTTTCATATAAGCATCGATGTAACCGCTCCGGTCTGTTCCATAATCGAATATATAGGCGTGCTCAAAAACATCCAGATTTAAAATCAAATTGGCGCCCGCCGGATGGCCTTCATTGTGTTCGTTGATCCAAAAGTTTATCAGCTTTCCGCTTTCAACGTCCTGATACAGCGCCGACCAGCCGATGCCCCGCATCTTGGCGGTGGCAACGAAATCGGCTTTCCAATTTTCAAAACTCCCGAATTGCTCGGCTAGCATTTTATAGAGCGCGCCGTCTTGGGAAATTTCCCCGTTTCCGCCCAAAGCACTAAAATAATATTCGTGCAAACGCATCCCATCGAATTCCCAGCCCAGCCTTCTTTTCAACTCGGCATACTGGATCGTATCGGATTTATATTCCCCCAGCTCTTCCAAAATTCGGTTGGTGTTTTTCACATAACCCTCATAGAGGGCGAAATGCGCCGTCAACGCCTTTTCACTAAAACCCTCCATCCCGACCAGCTTCGAATAGTCTTTCTTCACATACATCTTTTTTAATTTTATTAATTTTATAATAGGACTTACGCGTTTGCCGCAGAATTATGGACAATTCACTGAGCTATAGGCTGAAATCATAATGCATATACTGGGGCTGACTTAATGGCAAACGGTACTGATTCAGAATTCAAGGCAAACGCGTAAGTCCTGTATGTTTCTATTACACAACGTTTTGGGCGATATTTCAACGACGCTTATCCACAGTTGCGCTACCGCTGATGTAATTGTATAATTCAAGTGTAATATAAACATAAAAACAAAGGGTCTGCTAAATTGCTTGAAAACTAATACCAGGATCTACGTATCCTATATATAGCGCAAGCAACAAAATCAGCGGAAAAAAATAATGGAAGAAAAAGAAAATAAAAGCGAAGAAAAAATCCGGACGCTTCGTGATATGATTTATAATGCCGAAAAAACCTTGCAGGGAGCCAAGGCGATGCTTTTGCAACTCGAGGGCAAGAAAAAAGTCGGCCGCAAAAGAAAATCTTTAGAAGAAGACGCGGGAGATGGAAGGATTATCGAAGGCACTTTTGACGGGCAAATTATGATCGGAAGCGACGGCAAGCAATATCCCGTCCCGGCCAATTACGCTTCAAAATCGAAGCTGGTCGAGGGTGATATGCTCAAACTCACTATTACCGCGGAAGGATCGTTCATATATAAACAAATCGGCCCGGTGGAAAGAAAAAGAGTTATCGGAACCGTCAGCCAGGACGCCGACGGTAATTATTTTGTCGCCGCCGACGGCCGGGCTTACAAAGTGCTCCTGGCCTCCATCACCTATTTCAAAGTCGAGCCGGGCGATGAAGTAACATTAGTGATTTCGCGCGACATTGATTCAGACTGGGGATCGATCGAAAATGTTTTGCAAAAAGGACGCGACGTTTCACTGAGAGGTTCCGCGCCAAGGGATATCGACGACATCATAGAAGACAAAGCGCCGCCGAAAATGAAACTTACGGCGGAAGAAAAAAAGACCGAAGCCGACAAGAAAAACTCGCGCTCTATCCTGGACGAGTGGGCGCCGGACTTGGAAGAACTTAAACGCGAACTAGGGGACTCCGAAAACAATTCCCGAGATGATATTTAAATAAAATATTAAAAACAAAATATGTACCAAAACATTTTGGCCCGTTTTCCTGTTGTCGAGCAATTCGCCAAGTTCGTGCTTATCGGCGCGATGAACACCCTGGTTGATCTGGGCGTTCTCAATATCCTGATGTTTTCCAGCGGACTTTCGGAAGGAATTTATTATTCCTTTTTTAAGGCTGTTTCTTTCACTACAGCCGTGGTTCTAAGTTACAACCTCAACAAGCGCTGGACATTCAATGACGTTTCCGAAGAAGACCGGGCGAAAAAGTTCACCCAATTCCTCACGGTCAGCATCGTGGGAGCCATCATCAACATCTCCGTCGCGACCGCCGTAGTAACTTATGTCAAACCGACGGTTGATGCCGCTTTCCTGACCAGCCAACTCTGGGGCAACATCGGCGCCCTGGCCGGCACAGCCATCGGTCTCGTCTGGAATTTTCTGGGGTACAAATTCATCGTATTCAAAAAATAAAGTCTGTTTCAAGGAAATATTAGCAGAAAACGGGGTTTCCCTCGTTTTTGATTTGGAGTATAATTAAATTATGTCAACCACTCTCTACCGAAAATATCGCCCGAAAAATTTTGATGAAGTCATCGGGCAAGCGCATGTCGTCCGGACTTTGTCTAATGCCATCCAAAACAACCGCCTCGGACAGGCTTATCTTTTCACCGGACCGCGCGGCACGGGAAAAACTTCCATTGCCCGCATTTTGGCCAAGGCCGTAAATTGCGAAAAACCGAACAATGCCATCAGTTGTGAAGAATGCGTCGCTTGCAAACATATAAACGGCAACCAAACCCTGGACATAATTGAAATTGACGCCGCGTCCAATACCGGCGTGGACAATATCCGGGAACTGCGCCAAACCGTGGCGCTTCCGCCGACGCTTCTCAAGTACAAAGTGTACATTATCGATGAAGTCCATATGCTTTCAACCGGCGCTTTCAACGCTCTGCTCAAAACCCTGGAAGAACCGCCCGCTCATATCATTTTCATCCTGGCAACAACTGAAATCCACAAAGTTCCCGAAACGATACTTTCCCGCTGCCAGCGTTTTGATTTTTCCCGGCTTCCGCTCAAAAACATTATTGAAAAATTAGAACTGATCGCCAAAGCGGAAAAAGTTAAAATCGAAAAAGAGGCTTTGGAAATGATCGCTATCGCCGCCGAGGGAGGAATGCGCGACGCCGAATCGCTCCTTGGACAGATTATGTCGCTGGAAGACAAAAGCATCACTGTTTCTGAAACAGAAGAAATCCTGGGAACGGCCGACCGTAAGTTTGCCGCCGAAATAGCCGATTTTATACTGGACAAAAAAACTACTCCGGCCATCTCCCGCGTCAATGAAATCCTGGAAAACGGCTACGATCTCTCCGTTTTTACCAAATCCCTCATCAACTATCTCCGGCAACTGATGCTAGTCAAAATTGACGAAAATTTAAAGAAACATTTTTCCTATGAAATGACCGGCGAACAAGCCCAGCAAATGCTGGTCATTGCCCGAAAAGCCGAGCTGGCGGAAATAATTTTAGCCATCAATTTATTCGCGGACGCCCAGACAAAAATTTCTTCTTCTATTCTTCCCCGGCTTCCTTTGGAAATCGCCATCATCAAAGCCACCCGAACGCTTCCGGAAATATCACGAGACATGAAACATGCCGTGCCTGCCGGCAGGCAGGAAACACAAAACATAAGCCGGACAGATTTAAGCGTCCCGTCCGAGCCACACGTTTCCGCGGAAACTTCCGTAAAAAACACACCATCACAACCAATAACACCAGCCGAAGCCGACCCCGAATTACCAGTTACCGGTTACCAATTACAAAATAGCAATAAGCCTGCTAAAACTGAAATGGGTATCGATTTGGATAATGTCAGACAAAGCTGGAATAAACTTCTAATCGAAATCAAGCCTTTCAATCATTCCCTTTCCGCCCTGCTTTCCAACTGCCGAGTTGCCGGCGCGGAAGGTTCAAAAATTACCGTCGCCACGCCGTATGACTTTTACAAAGAACGTTTGAATGACCCGAAAAATAAATTGACAATTGAAGATATTTTTGGTAAAATTCTAGGATTGAAAATTTTCCTCGAGATTATCATCGACAAATCCATTGCTCCCAAAAGCCCCAAGGAAACCGCCGCCAAAGAAAAACCCGGCGAGCAAAACTCCCTCCTGGACAGCGCAATGGAGATAATGGGCGGAAAAGTCGTGACAGAGTAATTTTGACATATTCGAACTACAGTTATATAATCTATTTATAATAACTGTAGTTTTTATGATAAAAAAAGATAAGGAAAAAACTAGAGCCATTTCACTCCGAAAAAAAGGACTGTCTTACAATGAGATTCTCCGAGAAGTTCCAGTAGCCAAGTCTACGCTTTCGGTTTGGTTGAAAAATATTGGCATTGCAAAGCCACAGAAGCAAAAATTGACCCTCAAAAGAAAATTGGCACAACAAAAAGCGCAGGAGGCTTGCAGACAATCCAGAATTTCACGAGAAACGCTCCTTGTTGGCGCGGCGAAACAAGAAATTGGCAAGATATCGAAAAGAGAGCTTTGGCTCATAGGAATAATTCTTTACTGGGCTGAGGGTAGCAAGCAAAAAGCTCACAATGTTTCCCAAAGAGTATCTTTCGGCAATTCTGATCCTGATATGATTAAGCTGTTTATTCGCTGGGCGAAAGAAATTAATAGATGTAAATCCGATGACTTTGTTTATTCGTTATATATACACGAAACATCTAACACAAAAAGAGCAAGGATTTTTTGGGAAAAGACGGTCAATGGAAAAATTTCCTGGACATATCTTAAAAAACACAATCCAAAAAGCAGGAGAAGGAACACCCAAGACAATTATCATGGACTTTTAAGAGTTGATATCCGCAGAAGCACTGACCTAAACAGGATTATACGAGGTTGGTCACAAGGGATTTTTGAAAATTTCAAGATATAAATAATGCCCGGTCGCCAAGCGGTAAGGCAGTGGATTTTGGATCCACCATTCGCAGGTTCGAATCCTGCCCGGGCAACAAATTCATGTAAGTAATTAATTACTTACATTGTTACGTAATAAAATTTCCTGAAAAAAATAATGCCCCGCGGCTTCTTTCGAAGCGCGGGGCGTTTTTTGCTAATTTCACATATTCTATTTCTAGTATTCAGCCAATATTTTCAAAATCTTTTCCGAGAGCATTTGAAATTCTTCCTTTGACTTTTCAATATTTTCTTTCGTTCCGAGGTGGATTTCCTCCACGAGACCGGGGTCAAGATCGAAAATGGTCACGCCGACTTCCTGGCATTTCGCCGGAATTCTGCCATAGTCCTGGATTTCCGCGAGAGGACTTGCCCAACTTTTTTCAACCAATCCGTTTCGGCCATGTTTTTCAGAAAGATATTTTTTCACTTTGCCTGGAATTTCTTCCATCCAATGTCTGTGGTCTTTGATCGGTTGGCGTCCGTAAACATTATATGAGTTTACGATAAAGCCGATAAAAAGCCCATCCCCCGAAAGCACGAACTTGCTTTCGGTATCGCCGGAAAGGGCCTTGCCGGTCACTTTCCAGTTCTGCTTCCATTTTTCGAAAACAGTTCCCAAGTTTTCTATGCCCTGCACGCTGAACGCATCCGGCATCATCGGCACCGCGAAATAATCCGCGCCAAGAAAAATAATCTGATTAAGAAGAGACAAGCTGGGAGAAGTATCAATCACAAAAATATCCACTTCATCTTTCATTCCTCTTTCGCGCAAGAATCTATCTATGGCGCTAGTCTGGAAATAACCCAGTTGCACCCCGGCAGCCGCTTGTCCGTACGCGGTAACTAATATGTTTTCATAAAGAGACAGACTAACACTTCCTTTCAAGAGAGAAAGATTTCCCGTACTATTCGGCACCGGGATAAATGGAACACTCCAGTCAACATCCGAGCCGCCCTCAACAACCCCCTTCAAAACATCATGAATGTCTTTTTCTGTTGAAGAAAACAAGTTTTTTTCAAAACGGTTATCGCCAAACGCCAAACGTGAAAGATTGCATTGCGGATCAAGATCAACCAACACCGTCTTGTATCCTTGCTTGGCAAAAGATACCGCGCAATTAAAAGCCAGCGTAGTCTTACCAACTCCGCCTTTGTTATTCGCGAATAGAAGTTTTTTTGTTCTGGGAAATTTCATTGACTTCATTATAGCAAAATAGGTTTTTTTTACAACTTCTCAATTTCATTCGAAATAGCCTTTCAATTCTCCGAAACCCCTTTCTCTGCTATAATGCAGATGTAATCCAAAATAAAAAAAATGGAACAAGATATCTTGCAAAAAATCGACGAGCAGGACAAGAAAATCGACGCGATTTATAAGTCCGTCGAAAAAACCCGGAAGTATATTCTCTGGACGTTTGTCTTCAACATTGCCATTTTCCTCCTGCCCATCGTCGGGCTCATCATAGCCATCCCTTGGTTTTTGAAAACAATAACTTCCCTTTACAGCCTGGGATAAAAAACGGCAAAACACAAGCAACGCACCTTAGTATATCACCCGGTGCGTTGCTGTCCGCGCGGTTGAAAGAAAAAAATCACATCTTTTTCATATTCTCCCAAAGCCCGATCACGTTGCCTTCGGAGTCGGTGACGTAAGCGTAATAACCCATGTCTTTGACCGGCATCTTCGGCATCACCGTTTTCCCGCCCGCCTCTTCGACTTTTTTCACACTCTCGTCAATAGAATCAACGTTAATGGCGATCACGGGCGAAGACACCTCCTTGCCGCGTTTCATTATGCCGCCGTTAATCGCTCCCGAAGCTTTGGGCATATGTTTCTCATCCACTTCCACCGTCGTGGCCATGGTATAGACCTCTCCGCCCTCCATGGGAAAATCTTCCAGTTTCCAACCGAAAATCGAGCCGTAAAATTTCTTGGCCCGTTCCACGTCATCCGCTGGAATCTCAAAATGTACTACTTTATCCATAATAACTTCACCTCGCTTTCTATTTTATCTTCAAACTTCCGGCAGCTTGAATGTATCCAAAAGATTTCCGTTTACCGAATAAATTTCCACTGTGATATTTTTTCCTTCCACCTTTATCATCGCGAAATGTTTGCCTTGGTAAGCGTATTCGACCGCTTCGGTTTCAGGAAGATCATGATCGAACGAATCGGTATTGCCGATTACGAATTGGTAAATTCCATCCGCTTGCCGGCGGCTGGCAATATGTTCGTGGCCGTTGAACACCGCCGTGACTTTATGCTTTTTAAAAATTTCCCAAAGGGCGTCCCGCTCGGCCCCTTCCGCGTCCAAGCTTTCTTCCTCTTTGGAGCTGACGGGATACGCCGGCTCATGGAAGAATATAAAAATATTTTCCTGGTTATTGCCGGACAAATCCCGCTCCAGCCAGTCGCGCTGAACCTGGTTGACTATATGTTCTTTGGGTTTTTCCGAGTTCAAGACCGCAAAATGAGAGTTTTCATAATCAAAAGAATACACTGATTCGCTGAAGCCTTCCGGTCCGTTTTTCGGGAGTTCAAAAGCCTTCTGCCAAACAGTATCCGACTTTTTCCCGCTTGTCCGATCATGGTTGCCCATAACCGGGTACGTCCGGGAAGTCAATGATCCTAGAATTCCCAGCCAATCGGAAAACTTTTTCTCGCATCTCAAGCTCCCGTCGCAACTTGAAACCAAATCCCCCACCGTCATAACGACGCCGGGATTCGCTTTCGAAATTTCCCTCACGGCCGACTGGAAAGCTCCGCCGGGATTTCCGGCGTTGAACCGTTGCGTGTCCCCGATTACAGCGAAAGAAAAACTGCCGTCGCCGGGATTGCCGTCGGAAATCCCCAAAACCGTTTGCTTTTGAAAATTGTTTCTCGAGCTAATGACGCTTTTTCGATAAGCGAAAAGCTCCGCTACGGCCAAAGCGATTATAATAAAGCTTATGAAATACAGCCAAACTTTCTTCATATAAGTTCATACCCAAATTTTCGAAAAATATTCCAAATAGGACTTACGCTTTTGCTTCTCGATTGTCCGTAAAGAGCTAAGTTCTGGGAACCGGCCGTCCAGCCCCTAAAGCTAAACTTTTTGCCGAGCTAAAGAAACATCTCTCTAAAGTTCAGCTTTTTACCAACTTGTCAAAGTAAAAACCCCGCCTCGCGGCGGGGTTTTTGAAAAAACTATTCCCAGCTATTATTTCAAAGTCGCGGTCGCGCCGGCTTCTTCCAGCTTTTTCTTCATTCCTTCCGCCTCCGCTTTAGCCACGCCCTCCTTGATCACCTTAGGAGCGGCATCCACCAAGTCTTTGGCGTCCTTAAGTCCCAGTCCGGTAATTTCACGAACAACTTTGATTACGCTGATTTTAGAAGCGCCAGAAGCGGTCACTTCCACGTCAAATTCGCTCTTCTCTTCCACGACCGCGGCTTCCCCCGCGCCGGCCGCCGGCATCGCGCCCATCATCATGGGGGCAGCCGCGCTCACGCCGAATTTATCTTCCAATACTTTCACCAGTTCCGACAATTCCAAAACGCTCATCTTCTCGATTTCTTCGACAAGCTTTTTGAACTTCTCCGGAACTTCCACCGCTTCTTTTTCCTTTTTTTCCGCTTTTTCTTCAGTCATAATGTTAGTCTTTACGAATTACTAATTTGGTACGAATATACGAATAAACATTCAACCATGCATTAGTACATTCGTATTTAATTAGTAATTAGTAAAGATAAGTAATAAATAATTTAAATAAAATTTACCCTTTCGATTTTGACTCACTTATCGCACCCAAAACCTGCACCAAGCCTCTCAAGTTTCCGGAAAGTACCCGCGCAAATCCCGAAATTGGAGCATTCAACGTACCGACCAGCTTGGCCAGAAGTTCTTCTTTTCCGGGAAGCTTGGACAGTTCCAAAACTTCTTCACCAGTCAGAGCTTTGTCGCCCAAGAGTCCGCCGGTTATCTTGATATTCTGATTGGTCTTGGCAGCTTTGGCGATAATTTTGGCCGCTTCCACTTCGTCTTTATCGGAAGTTGCCACCGCGATCTGTCCTTCCATTTTCTTGGCGTCGAAATCAATCTTGGACTCCCGAAGAGCGACGTTAATCAAAGTCTTTTTCAACACCTTAAAGTCAATCCCTTTTTCGCGAAGCTCCTGCCGGAGGGATGTCATAGCTTTTACTGAAAGACCCTTGAAGTCGGAAAAGACCACGGCCTTGGACGCTTTCAATTTCCCAGCCAGATCCTTCACCAATTCTTTTTTCTGTTGTTTCGTCTGCATAATGCCAATGAAATTACGAATGTTGGCGAATTTTTTACGAATATTATTCGTAATTTCATTCGCTTCTATTCGTAATAATTTGTAAAATTAAAACTGCGTGTTTCCCGCAGTCGACCCCAAAGACTATGCTAAAATCATATAAAGACTTCAAGCATTATCCTCGACGAGACTTGCGTATTTGCATACTGCTCGTTGTCTGCGGAAAATAATTTTACTATTTTAAATTTCCTGACTTCTGGTTTATTTCTCTTCGATCGGTTTTTCTTCTGTCGGAGCTTCCTCTTTCTTCACCTCCTCAACCTTTTTTTCTTCGACTTTCGCTTCTTCAATCGGTTTTTCTTCCGCTTTCACTTCGGCTTTCGGAGTTTCAGCCGGCGTTTCTTCCGCTTTCTTGGCAGGAATTTTAACCGCGCGTTTTTTGCTGGAAATTATCCCCTTGGAAGCAAGCAGATTATACACCGTATCGGAAGCTTGGGCGCCTTTTTCCAGCCAATACTTGATTCTATCTTCTTTCAATACCGCATTTTTGGAATGAGGATCGTATGATCCCAAAATTTCCACGTGCCGTCCCCCCGGCGCCACTGCGTGTTCCTGAAGCGCGATCTTGAACTGCGCCTTATTCTTTTTTCCCACTCTGGCAAATCGTATAGTTAACATAAAAATAGGGAATAACCGGATTATTCCTCATAAAATCGTTACTTACACAGTTTATATTAAGTTAGGGTTTCTGTCAAACGCACGGCTTCCCCCGCCTTATCTAAATCGGCAATACTATCGCTTCCTTTAATATTAGCTCCGCTTCGTAACGCGATTGCGCAACACCCGCCCGGAACATTTGAAATTGTTTCTGGATCCGAGCTTGATTTGACTCAATATGCCTGTCATGTAAGATACTCTCGATCAGCTGTGGAATCCTCCCTAGAAAGTTTACCCCTTCACTTTGAAAAAGCGCTTAGGGAATGTGATTCGTGGGAGGAAACGAGGATATAGCTATATTTTCTTGTATCTAGCACCTCTTGTTACTCCTATTCTTTCAACCAACTTCAAATCAACCAAGCGGGACAATGCCTGTTTAATAGTCGCCATCGGAATTGATTTGTTGAGTAATTTATCAATCTCAGAAACGCTTAACGTTTCAGCTTGAAATAGCTGGTAAATTGTCAGTTGTTTTTCCGAGAGCAGTTTTTCTGGCTGGTCTTCTTCCATAATCCCCTTGGCTCTTTTGATTTGTTCTAGAAGTGCGTCCAGCAAGAAATTCAGCCACAAAGCAATGTTCTCATTTTTCGTTTTATGCTTGGACTGGGTTTTTCTTAGAGCCAGATAATATTCAATCTTCCTTTCCTCAATAATTTCATCCAGCGAAACATAAGGAACATAGGTGTAGCCAGTTTTAAGAAGCAACAGCGTCGTTAATGCTCTTGATAACCTTCCGTTTCCATCACGAAAAGGATGGATAGCTAAAAATTCAAAGATAAAATTAGCAATGAGAATAAGCGGATGAGTTTCTTTCTTTTCCATTTCTTCGGTCAGCCAAAATAAAACATCGTCCATTTCTTTCTTGGTGAGATATGACTTAGTTGGTTCAAAAATGACGACCTCTTTCCCATCTTCCATTCTCATAACCACCTTATTGTCAGTCGTCTTGTATTTACCCTTGTGTGAACTATCCTTTTGAGAAAAATTAAGAAGTATTTTGTGAAAATGCAAAATCTGTCCTTCAGTAATTTTGAAGGTTTTCCAATTATCAAAGATTCTCCCCAGCAAATCAGCATATCCAGCCACTTCTTCCGCATCTCTTCCTTTGGGCGGTGTTGATTTTAGTCCTGCGATGAGTCTAGCCACCTCGTCATCAGACATCTTTGAGCCTTCAATACGAGTAGACGCACCTGTACTGGTAATAAGAACGCTTCTTTTAAGCCTTCCCAATGTTTGCGGACTAAGCCTCAAACTACCTTTCCACAAGCCCTTGAACTCATCTATCTGGGTTATCTTTTGGAGTATTTCTTGGTTTAATATAGCCCTTTTTGCAAGTCTATTTTCCATATTGTTATTAGATATAAGTTAACTATATCTAATTATAGCTAAATGTATCCAATAGTCAAGGCGAATTATCCACTCCAGCGGGGAACGGAGGTAATAGCAAAAATTGCTGAAAATCTCTGCCACGAAATGAACCATTTCCAGGGAGATACTGCTTTTAGGGTACACAAAAACACCCAGTGAAGGGTGTCCTTGTTATAGAAAGTATCACAGTCTTTTGCGATTAGTCCAAGAGTCTACCGTAAGTTGTACAAAACTTACTACAGATTCTGTTAGCTCTACTAGGCATTGCTGTTCCCTTGAGTTGCCCCAAAGGTCGACCAGCGGGTAATAACCATATTACTCATCACTTCTTTTGACGGAATATGACTTCGCGAGTAATACTCTGGATTATTACCAATATCTCCCTAGAAAGGAGGTGATTCGTGGGAGGAAACAGGATTTTCGGTAAATTTTGCTTTATTGAAAACACGCTTTACTCCCTAGAAATCCTCCGTTTGCGAATTAGTTAAAAACAACATTTCTGATTTCAATTGTTCCAATGTCTATTTTTTTAAGCATTTCTTCAATTTCATCGTCTGCTACTTCTTCGGAATAATAAATACTCTGTGATTCTCCACTTTTCTCCTGTTTGGCGATTGCCCAATTAGCCAACCTTGATTTCTGGCTTATTTCCTTTCGAACTTCTTTCTGTTTAATAAGGTTCGCTACTTCTTTTAAATCTATCCTGTGATTTTTGAAAATTTGAAACAAATCGTAAAAATCACGATATCTCGCTCTGTCGCTGGTAGCCCGCAACTTCTCAGCCACTATTTCTCGAATATCCATCACTTTTACTTTTGTATCCACTTTCCAGATATTGTTATATTCCAAGTCCCTGGCTGGCAAAATTACATTTTGAATAAAATCAATTTCCAATTTCAGCGAATTCGGTTGACCCAGCGGTCCAGCATAAGTTAAGCGTTCTAATTTTATTGTAGCATTGGAAATGTATTCTTTTTTGACTTCCAAGAAGTCATAAGGTTCAAATATTTTCTTCACGTCTTCCAGCTTTATATTTCTGTCCAGTGAAGTAAAATCCAAATCCTCGGAAAACCTCATTTGATTGAGATAGCAATGATGCAGTGCTGTTCCCCCTTTAAAAACTAACTTATCCCTAAGTGGTGAATCGTAAGTAATTTTAGAAACAATTGCCAAAAAATAATCTTTCTCGGCAATAGCCAAGGGATATTTTAAATTCTGTCGATTGATTACTTCCAACTCTCTTCTGGAAAGCGAAACTAAGTTTGTCATATTTTATTCGAAGTGATTATGATAATATAAACGCCATTTGGCATTAAATAATTTACTATCCTTGGTCATACGGCTATTGCTAGTTTTTCCTTTTGTTGAATTATAAAAATAACTCGAATCAACTCCAATCTTATCGGATAAAAATCCTAAAATTCGTTGCACGGCAACTGATTGTTTTTCGCTAAGTTCCTTAAGTCTATCGATATCGATGCTGCCCTGATAATCCTTCAGTTTCTCTAATATTAAATCTATAGAACTAAGTGTTCTCTTGAAATTTAACATATCTAAAATAGCCTTTTCAATGGTAGCAATCTTTACCAGACGTCCATCCATTTTAAATTCGCTCCAGCCGTAGAAATTTTCTTTGCCTGTTGTAATAAATTCAAAAGTTGTTCCTTGAATTTCTTTTTTGGATATTTTTTTTAATGAGACACTTTTAACAGTTTTGAGATGTTGGTCAAACATCCCATAATGCTGTAAGGCCGATTCGCAAGATATATATGAATCCACGGAAAGAACTTGGGAAATAATAAAATTAGAAATATTAAAAGTCCCCCTTGATTCAAGCGTGGTTATGTAATAAGTTCCTTTCTTTATTCTCACCAGCCAACCGTTTCTTACGAGCTTACTGACTAAATTTCTGCTTTGCTGACGACTCATTAAAGAACTTAATTCTTCAACTATTTGCTCAAAATTAACAAATAAGCCTACTTTAGCTATTAAATTTTCTAGTAATTCTGACTCTTTTTGAGACAAAATTGTGCTTTTTGTGTACATATAATAATAGTATACTGTTATTATCTACACATAGAATACACTAACATACCCCCCTTTGTCAAGCAAGCACGCTTATTTTATCAATCGATAAGGAGGTGATTCGTGGGAGGGAATGGGAAATCTAGCCAAAACTATATCAGTTTCTCTTGAACTTTAATAAACTTTTTCATATCTGACTCAGCCAGTATTCTCTGAATATCAGTGTACCCTATCATTGTCTGTAAGGGTCTGGTATTATTTCTTTCGTCTTTTTTGTCCATAATCGAAAATCCTATATATTCAATCTTTTTATTTCGCTTTTTCCTAACCCAATCTATGGCTGGTATCAAATCACTGTCGGAGCTAACAATGATTGCTGTATCATATCTATCGTCAACCGCACCAACAACCAAATCTGTAGCTAATTTCACATCAATGCCTTTTTCTCTGGTTGTCCTAATCTCTATTTTATGCACACCTTTTCTTTTCAGCTCTTCATAATTCACTACCCTACTGTCAATTCTAATTCTCTCCGTTCTCATCCTTAACTTGCTGGTTTTAATGTCCCAGCCAGTAGATTTTAGGGTGGTAAAATGTTTAGTTTGTTTTGACATGGCTTTTATGCTTCTTGGATTTCCTACCTGCTCCCTTACTGTCCCAACATAAAAACGCTTACCCATATTCACAATATCCCTACCATTGGCAAGAAATTTGGCAAAATCATCCAATGAAAAATCATTTTCGCTAATCCCCAACTTTTTCAAAACAAGATGGTAAAAGTTACCACCGTCAACGAAAATTTGTACTCTTTCTTTTTTAGTTTCCATATGCGGAAATTGTATCATAAAAAACAAAATCCCGCACACTGCCGAAGCAGGCACGGGAGACTTTATGTATATAATACTACTCTATGTAGCACTTTCTGTCAATAGTCAATTTTTAGCTTAATATAAGCTAAATTTACTATGATTTTATTCATTAGCGTGATTCGTGGGAGGAAACAGAAAAAGGAACTCTATTTCTTTGACTTACCCCATTGCCAACACGGTTTTTCTCCTTTTTTATAGGCAACAATGATGAGAAGGATGGTCAAAACAATGATTGGCAGTGCGAATGTCAAGAAATTACTTCCTGAATCAGGATTTCCTGGGACATCCTTTTCTCTGACAAGCACGAGACTCAGGATGAGTAAGATATAGAGAAGTATGACGCACCATCCCTGCCATTTCGCTGGCGTCCATCCCCAGCCGTATAGTTTTCGCTTAAACCAGTAGCCCTTCGGATTGTCTTTTAAATATGCAATATATTCCTTAAGCATAATTAGATTGATGGTTAGTTGGCTAAAAATCTATGAAAAAAGTCAGCTGCCCCAGTTCGTAAAAAGACCGACTGCCAACTCCACCCAAAGCCAAATAACCGCCAACGTTATAACGATTCCGATAGCAATTCGATATTTGGGAAATTTTCTTGCCAAAAAAACAAATGCTGAACCAGTTCCCAACAACAAAATTCCCGCGACAATAAAATCGGCCAGAGTCCAGCCAACTCCATTGGAAAACTGCATTGCCGCCGAAGGCACTAGCAATAATAATCCTATTACAAGCGCAATCCAAAGAAAAACTTTGTTTTGCATAATAATGCCATTATTTGTTATTTTCATAGGGTTTCTCCTGTATGATCAGCTACATGTAATATATCATAGCCTTTTGCAGTTCCCCTAGCCGAAAGTGTGCGATACTTTCCGATCCTATCAATTTCTCCCTGGAAAGAATGTGACTCGCTGAAGATATTATCCCAAATCACCCATATCTGGGTCATCTTCTAGAAACTCTGACTGGACACCAAATTTTTCAAAATAATCTATCGCCTTAATACAAGCAAATTTTTCAGTAGAATAGTGTGTTCCGCCAATCATGTCAATCTTATTCTCCTTGGCAACTTTATGCGCCTGAACGGATGGCTCGTAATCTGGATTAGGATAAGTTACTCCTGTCAAAAAAGTATTGATTCCGAGTTTTGCCACTTCGGAAAGAATTTCTGGATCATTTCCGCCCCCAGCTACCAGTGCAACTTTGCCATCTTTTATCTCATTTTCTCCGTAATTCCAGATTTTAACTTTATGACCAATTGTTTTTTCAAATTTTTCCGCCATTTCAGAAATATTTTTACAATCGGTTCTTCCAACCACACCGGACAAAAAACCAAAATATTCGGCAAATTCTCCTTCTTGTTCCATGTCAAGAGCTTTCATAAAATTGACGGATGTGGAATATTCCCCATTCCTGTCCAATGGGGTATGCAGAGTATAGATAGAAATCCTATTTTTCTTGAATTTTTGGAGTAAATCAGTATTGAGATTAACAAACGGTGATTGACCTTCTCTGATTTTCCAATCAATTGGGTGATGCGTAAAGAGTAATATATCTTTCTCGTTTCGTTCCAAAATTTCCCGCATAACTTTTTCACTAGGAAATACGGCAGTATATACTTTGTTAATTTCATTAGTATTATCTACTAGAACGCCCATATATCTTTTTCTGAAATTTTCCGTCACAAAATCGGCATTAAAATCGATATTGTCCCAATCGTCTCGACATTTTCTAAGTTCAAAGTCAGCTTCCAATTTTTTGTATAGTTCTTTAGCGTTCATTTTTTTATTTTCTCCTAAGCAGCGCGATGTTATCAGACGATATTTTCTTGAGCAATCGAGTGCTGTATCTC
>Ga0156450_120_pt1 | contig 32837 bp, 30 predicted proteins | sample RifOxyA2_FD_108093 | JGI IMG/M metagenome (GOLD analysis project Ga0156450, IMG submission 108093) | Candidatus Moranbacteria bacterium RIFOXYA2_FULL_43_15
TTTCCGGGGAGACGCCGGGGCACCGGCCATTTCTTGGGGCATAAAGTCGATCATTTTTATCTCGATGGAATCGGCGACGGTTTTTTCATAGAAATCTCCGTAAGTTACGTCCCAGTATTTTTGCAAAGCTTTTTTGGCGGAGTTGCCGGGAGAGTAAAGCGCGGAGATTGACACGTTGTATATTTGATCCAGAGCTCCGTCAGGCAAAGTTAGAATTCCTTCGTCGTTTACGTTGAAACCATAATATTCCGCGTTGTACTTATTTATTAAATACCCGTTTACGTACCAGTTGAACGCGTCAGGCGAAATATTCAATCCGGAGAAATCCGCTTTGAGCATAATGGGATAGCCGGTCAGCGCCAAAAAATTATTCTCGCTGTAATCCGCGGAAAGTTTTCCGTCCAAATCGATGTAGTTTCCTAAAAGCACCGGTTTGCAAGTGTCGGAAGACGTGGAAACGATTGCCGCTCTCGGTTCCGCCACAAACAGCGCGCGGGTCAGGTTGACTTTCTGGCCGGACTCTTGGTCGGTGGCGGCCAGATTCAGGGTGTATTCTTCTCCCGGATTGGAAAGGATGGGAAAATAAGCGGCGTTGGAGACTTGATCTTCTTTATTATACGGCAGAATAGGCTCGCCGTTAAGCGTCCAAAGGAAATCAGTCAGTTCGTCGCCGCCGATTTCCACTCCGATAATTTCGTTTTTGAAAACCGGGCACATTGTTTTTTCAAAACCGGAAACGCATCTCTCCGTATCGGAAGGGCTGAGATTTAAGTTGCTGTCATTGGAAACGTTGGCGCTGAAAATGCCAATCCTTTCTGAAGTGGAGGAAATAGGGATAATGACGGAGTTGTGGCCTTCTCTTTTTACGCCGCTAGCCACGTTTTCCGTAACGGTTAGTTTGATTTTTAGATATTTCTGCTGGTCTTCCCGGTTGAGATTGAATTTAAAGCTATCTAAACCTAGTCCTTGGGTTTGAGACGCGTCCGGCAGGTCGGATTTCAGAAGGGCGCTTCCCCAGGAATCCGGATTGGGATCATCGCTTTCGAACACTTCCCACTTGTAGTTGAGGTAGCCGGTGTTTTGGGCATTGGTCACTGTGGAATGGACGACCAGCTGATCGCCGTCTTTGTTGTCGCTGGTGTCATTGATGGGGAATTCCGGCAGGTAGGACAGATTGACTTCCATCTTTTCCGCTATTCCCCCGCCTTCCATCGGGTTGATCAAATTGCTGTACAAGCAATCATTAATATCGGAAACTTTTGATATTTTTTCGGAACTATAACCGCCCCCAAGATTTTTGGGCGTATCAATGCCGTTGCAGGTGGCGTTGGAAATGTCGGGATGGCTATCGCCGTCTTCTTTATCGCTATTGCTGGGGCAAGTGGCTGTGATTGTGACGACGGTTTCAGCGGCGGAATATTGCCCGTCACAATCAGCGTCGGTTTTCACGGTAGTGGTGTTTTTGGTGCGAATAGTGGCGATGTTGGCGGCGTTGGATACGATTGATTCCTCTGTCTCCGTGGTTGTCTCTCTCGATATGTCTCCTGTCTTTGCTCCAAATCCGTCAGTACAATCGCCGGCATCTGTTGAGGTTGGTCCGGTTGTATCGATTTTAGGATAATCAGTATCTTCTCCGCCGGTTTCGCATTTGTTATTGACCAACGCCCACATTGTACGATAGGAAGAATCTTCCTCCTGTGTCGGTTCAACGGAAACGCCCTCGATGACTACGCCGATTTCGTCGCCGGCTTCATAAAACCAGGAGAAGGAAGTCATTCCAAGTCCCGTGACGTTAGCTTCATCGCCGTTTCCCGTATCTGCCGTGTCCGGGTCATCGGGATCAGTGCGCCAAAATTCTTCTTCGTCGCGCCCGAAAGAGCCGTCCCCGGCTTCAACCTCACTGTCGTCATCCATATTGGGAAAGAGATGTTCATCACATTCGATTTCGTATTCATCGCCTGATTCTATGTCATGAATAAAGCAGTATTCTTTTTTTCCTTTCTGGTCATCGCCTCCCCAAATAGCGTTGTATCCGTCATTATCGGAATCGCCAGCGTAACTTTCCTTTTCCCACTCAAAATCATTATTAGCCAAAACCCGCATCGCTTTTATTTTGTAATCTTCGATGTTAACTCGGTTATCGCTGTTTAGATCACACTCGCTTTTGTAGGAATAGTTGCTGTCGTGGTTGTCGGTGCAATTGGCTGGCTTTAGATACCAGGTGAAGTATATATCTTCCGAGTCATTCATAAAGTAGAGCGGGGTGGCGACAGCGGTGACTTTTTTCCCTGGAGCGGGATTGGTTGGATCGAAATTCAGCTGGACTTGCGGTTGCTGTTTTTTTCGGCGGGAAACATTGAATGTCTGGATATGATATTTTAGTTCATTCTTATCAACTCCCAAGTCGCTAAAAACATCATTCAAGGCTTTAGGAGCGCTTGTGTCCGCCAAATCTCCAAAGGCTGATACGTTGGGTATTGTGGAAAAAAATAATAGCAAAGCCAGAATAAAGGAGGATAACTTCTTATTATAGAGAAACCCCAAAACACTAATTCGTATGTTCCCGATTCGTAGTCGGGGTTCACGACGCGATAGCGGAGTGAATAACTTATTTTTGTTTAATTTTAGCATTTTATTTTAGGATATAAATCAGGTAGCTGTCCGAGATTATGAAAAACAGCATTCCGGCGGCAATGGAAAAAGCGATTGATTTGGTTTTATAGGCGACAATCCCGCTGGTGACTGACAATATAAGATAAGGGGTTAACTGCCAAAGAGAAGTTTTGGTGATCGCGGCCAGGGCGAGATAGATCAGCGCTTGCGCCGGCACGGACAGCCAGAAAAGTTTTTTTGACAAAGTGAAAAGGACGAATCCCCGCCAAAAAAATTCATTGATGAAAAGAAAGAACAGTACGAGAGTAAGTTCATACAGCAGGAAAAAGCGGAAATCGTTTATGACGTAGGAAGGCAGAACGTAGTTAGCGGAAAGGTTTGTATAGTTGATTAAGGAGTAAAAAACTGCCAGTGAAAAAGCCAGTCCGAAAACTCCCCAGGCGATTCCGGATTTTTTATTGTTTGTGTTTAATCCGTATTCAGACAGATTTTTTTTGAGGATGAATTTTATATACAGTACCGGCAAAAGAACCAGAAAGAAAAAACTTTTGGTGATGTTTTGGGCGGAATTTTCACTCGGGAAGGCCAGCAACAACAGCAGGCAAACCAAAATCACCGCCGAAGTCGTCAGGAACTCTTTGTCTTGTATCAGGAAATTTTGTTTTGATTTGAACATAACTCTTTTTACGCGTAGCTTTCTTGCGCGGAGGGCTGTTTTTGCGTTTCTTTTCCTCCTTTTCTTTCCGCCAAAACAAGCATATAAACAAACAAGGCAGTCAGGGTTTCGATGGGGAGGAAATTCAGTCCGAAAAGCAATTCGGCGGTTGTTCCGGCAATCAGAATTAACCAACTGCGGATAACTTTGTGCTGTACTCTTCCCGTGCCGCTCGTGAAACTTCCCAAAAGCATCATAAAACCGATGAAAATCGAGATGCAAAATGTAATGACAGTGCCGATTCCCGGAAACGATCCTAATCCGGTGAAATCAACCAAATCTTTGAGAACAGCCGCGAAAATAGCCAGACCGAACATCCAGTCGGAAAAAATACTGATTTGGAAAAGAAGCGAGAGAAATCCTCCAGGAGTAGCCGACTTTATCAAATTTTTGGCGTTTTTGGCTTCATTGATTATGTTTTTCGCTTGACCTTTATTTTTTCCAGTATTGTACTTCTTGAGTGTCTCTCCGGTTTTTTTCTCCTCATCTCTCCTCCGGGCGTCTTCTAGTTCTTGTTGTTTTTGGTATAGCATGCTTTCTTTACGAATTACTAATCACTTACTAATATACGAATTAAGAATTCAAGGATTAGTATATTCGTATTTGATTCGTAATTAGTAAAGATGCTGATTATTCTTCCTCAAACTCCTTCTTCGCTCTTTCGATTTCCAAGAGTTGCGCCGGGTCGGTGGTTATAATTTGGTCTTCGGAGTAGGAGGCTTCCACGCGGATGGCGACGTGCTTGGTGCCGGCGAAAAATATTCCCTCTCCCACGTTGGATTCTAAAAGCAAAAACTTTTCCTGGTCGGTCAGATAAAATGTTTCCGAGATGACGTCGATGCCGGCCGGAGACTGGCGCAAAAGCAGTTGGATGGAAGAGTTGGTGACAATGGCTTTGCCGTAGCGCGACGAAAGAAAATCATTGACATCTTGAGTGACAGTGGTAAGTCCAGTATAATATTTTCGGCACCTTTTCGCAATTCCAAACATAAAGGAGGCGGCGTCTTCGTATTTCATCATTACCCAAGCTTCATCCACCAGCACCAGTCTTTTTTTCAAATTGGTCCGCATTTCGTTCCAGATGTATTGCATCACGGTGTACATCGCTACCGGGCGGAGTTCTTCTTCCATATCGCGGATATTGAAAACGGTCAGCTGGTTGTCAGCTTTGATGTTAGTGGTGTTATTGAGAAAGCCGGAAAAAATTCCTTCGGTGTATTTTTCGAGGCGAATGGCGAGGTTCTCTCCGCCTTCCAGACTGCGCAGGATTTGGTAAAGATCAGTCATAGTAGGGAAAGCTTCCGGGGTGAGCATATTCAAGTTGGACTGGGCGGTGATGTCGCGCGCGTCATATGTTTCCCGGATGGCCCGATCGAGCACCGAGTCTTCTTCCGGCGTGATGTTGCCCAGCATAATATGGAGCAGTCCGAGCAGTGAAGCGATATTGTTTCTGAGAATGTCCGCCGGATCTTCGTCTTCGGCCACTTTCGGCAGATCGAAAGGATTGAGGTGATTTTTGGAATTGAGGGAAATTTTGACGAAGTTTCCGCCGACGGTTTCGCACAGATGTTTGTATTCGTTTTCCGGATCGATAATGACGACATCGGTGCCCAGCATCATCGAACGCAAAACTTCCAGCTTCACCGTGTAGCTTTTTCCGGCGCCGGACTTGGCGAAAATGACCATATTGGCGTTTTCCATGCTGAAGCGGTCGAAAATGACCAAGCTGTTGTTGTGGCGGTTGACACCATAAAGGATGCCGGTATTGGAAGACAGGGTTGAAGAAACAAAAGGAAAAGTGGTGGAAAGCGGCGCGCTGTTCATGCTGGTGCCGATATCCAGTTCGTCATTGGCGAGCGGCAAAGAGGAATTGTAGCCTTGTTCGGCTTTGAAAATGGCCGGTTTGACATAAACCAGTTGCGCTTCCAAAATCGCTTCGATGCTGCGGACCAATTCGTTGAGTTCTTTCTCAGTTTCGCCGTAGGCGGTGATGTAGAGGCCGTAGCGGAAAAACTTTTCCGTGCCTTGCTGGAGTTTGTCTCGCAGCTCATCGATGTCCTGCATAGCGGTTTCCAATGCCGGGTCGCGGATAAGCCCTTTTTCCTGTTCGATATGAATTTGGGATTCCACCCGGGTGGCGTTTTTGCGCAGCGTTTTCAAAATGTCATAAGTTTCGATGGGATGGATAAACATCGAAATGTCAATCGGCATATCGATGTTGATGATGGGAGAAAACCAATTGCTATGGAGATAGCGGGGATAAGTGATGACGAAAATAGTTTCCGCCAGGGTTTCGCCGACGCGGATATAGCGCGACGTGATTTTGATGGCCGCGGGCGCGATCAAATCATTGAGGCGCGCCACGCCCTCTTGGTAGAACTTTTCCGACGCGATGATTTCGTCGAGATTCTCAGCGTTATTTTGTTTTTTGAAGAGGTTGAACATAAGCGATACTAATCTACGAATTGCATACGAATGCTACGAATGGGTTTTGTCATATTTAGGATTTATTACTCTTTTTGGTTTTAAATAGGTTTCTCTAAAGTTTACGATTAGGCCGAGTTTCAAGTCGGCTGATTGTAAATATCTTTGCATTTGAGTATAATCTTCCTTGGTAATGAATTTTTTAGCCTTGAAGTCTGTTAATAATACGCCTTCAATAATAAAATCTACGCGATTACCTTTTATATTGTTTGTTTCCAGCTTTTCTAAAAGAAATTCTCTTTCGAACTTTATTTTTCTTTCTAGTAACTGTTTTTCAAATTCATCGCAATATTGTCTTTCTGAACAAAAACGTCCTAGTCGGGTGTGAACATTGAAGCAAATGCCGACAATTTCATAGCAAAGTTCTTTGTGGATAATTTCTCTTGGCATTTATTTTGTATTTATTTTCGTGGCATTCGTATGCAATTCGTGTCATTCGTATCGCTACTGGTTCTGACTATTTCAGCAGTTCCAGTTTGCTTACTTCCTTCAATTCCACCGAATTGTATACGCTGGGATTGTAGGAATTGAACATCAATTCGATCAGTTCTTCGGTTTTGAGCGGGATGATGCGCAGTCCGATTCCGGCGAGTCCCGCGATGATGTGATCGACTCGCTGATATAGCTGGCTTTTCATCATTTCGAAACTTTCTCTTTTTTCCATAATTTCCCTTTTGGGATTGAGCATTCCGGAAACTTTGGAAAAAAAACCTTTGTCTTTGTTTTCAATCGGCGAGAACGGGACGATGATATAGAAATTCTTGTCCATAATATTGGAAACGCTTACCAGTTGGTCGATGAAACTTTTGTACTCGGCGATTTGCATCCGCAGGAGCTCGTTGGGTTGTTGTTTCTCTTTGTCCGTCAAGAAATTGAGGTAGTTTTCCATATTGAGCCGCCGGGAGCTGATAAGGATTTGCAGGGGAAAATCGATGGAATTGAGAAAGTTCTGATATTGGCCGATGATAGCTTCCTGTTCGTCGGTGGATTTGAGTTCGAAATTAATGGCCGACACGGCTAAAATCGCCCGGATGGCTCCGGATTTCAAGACTACGACGTCTTCTTTCACTTCCGCCACGTCCAGATATTTTTGGGTCGCGGCAGTCGTGGCCTTGTTAGCTAATTTTTCAGAATGCAGTTTTTCCATAAGCGATACTAATCTACGAATTGCATACGAATGCTACGAATCGCGATACAAATTATACTAATTGCATATGAATGATATGAATATCAAACTTGTTTTTCGTGGCATTCGTATGCAATTCGTGTCATTCGTATCGCTACTGGTTAAGCATTTTTGAAATCTCTTCTATTTTCTCTTTATTCAATTTCTTTTTTTCTCTGACGACTTCAATTTTTTCTTTGGATTTTTTCTCTACTCTCATACTATCATAAAATCTCCGCCAGATATATATTTTGGGACGGGTGGCGAAGAGCACGGAGGAAAAAATAAACTGGAGGAGGGTTTGGTTATACGGCCGGTAGAACGCCAGCGCGCCGAAAATTCCGCCAATGACAACGGCGGCGATGATCATGGCCTGGGTATCGAGGAAATTCCAAAGAACCAAGAGAATCACTCCGGCCAATCCCAGCCAGCCCAGCTGTTTGGCGGTCAAGGGGCCGACGATCTTGTCTTCGATGTCGATAAATTGTGGGACGTTAAATAGCATAACTGTAAGCGATACTAATCTACGAATTGCATACGAATGCTACTAATAATTCGTAGCATTCGTATGCAATTCGTGTCATTCGTATCGCTATTATTCTTTGAGGTTTATCAAATTTTTCGGCAGTTCTCTTTTTTCGGCGTTTTTTTCTTGGATCCAGGAGCTTCCGATGTGGAGGGGCTGGGGTGCGGTTGGTTGGATTTTTTCTTTCTCGAAAGGCAGTGTTTGCGGGGAGGAAAATTGCATTTTGTTCATGTTACTGTCGGGGGTTATGTTAGATGGAACGGTATTTATTTTCGCCGGACTTATCGGTTTTGGATTTTGATAATTTGGATTTTGGATTTGATTTGGAATTTGAGCTTTGAAATTTGGATTTTTATCGATCGTTTGTATCGGTTGCTCATGTCGGTTCAAATCTCCAGACTTGCCTGCCTGTCCGGTAGGCAGGAACCGCTCGGTTCTTGAGGGCAGTTCTTTTCGCTGAATCTTCCTGTTTAAGTCGTAGATGTTTGTGTTGAAAGCAGGTTTATTAGAATTATCCGGTTCCAGCCTCCGACCTGAACCGACAGCGGGTATTTTCTCCGTTCTTGGCTTAGAAACAACTTCAATCCTGGGAAACATAATTTGCTTAGTGGTTATATTTATCGCGACAAGATTGTTTTCATCAAACGCTTTCAAAACATAGCTCAGTTTTTCCCGGTCAAGCGGATTCAAGACTCGCGCGTTTTCGTTTTGGAACAAAAAATTTCCGCGGTCCATCGTGCTGTGGTTTTCGTATCCCATATTGAAAGTATAATCTGACAGCCAATTATTGATCGACGGCCGCACCACGTCGGGAAAATTCTTGAGTTTTATCTTGTTTCCCGTAATCAACTGCTCGCCCAGTTCCGGATATTTCTTCAGCGCGTCGGAAAGGGAAATTTTTATCAAATTGTTTGTTGGTTCTTCCGTGAAGCGGGATTTTTGAAGGGGAAAGCCTTTTTCTGATAATTCCTTAGTTTTAAACAGTATATTTGCATTAATATCCTCTGCGATTTCTCTTGCTTGCGGCGTATTTAAATTTGTGATTATTAAATTCTCCAAAATATCCCATTTTTTTTCAAGGCATATTTTCCAAACTATTTGCGGTAAAAAATCTCTTTGATTTTGGTTGAGGCTGAATTTTTTTTCTAAGTGATTATAAAAAAGCGTATTTTCAAAAGACAGCAAAAAATCAATGACAGCAGAATTCATTTGCTGAAGCTTGTCAGGAAAAATCCGCGCGTTAGCATATCTTTTTTGCCACTTTTCCAACAGTTCTTTTCTGATTTCTTCTGTTCCTTCAGCAATCCTTCTTTTTTCCGTTTCTAGATCATATGCCTCTTCTTCCCGATCATCTAAGTTTTGTTTTTGGTAAACTGTCATAATTAGAATTCAAAAGCGATTTGATTATCTTTTATGTATCGGATAACATTTCCGATTCTTTCTTGATTTTGATTGGTATTCTTATCCTCGTCCATCGCTTTGGCTATTTCAAAAACACCCCTCATCATTTCTTCATCTTTTAGAATAATCATAATGTTTTTCTTGTAATCACTGGGCGCGTTTTTTGCGATGTATTCGATATGCTTTTCAGTAAGCCCGGCAAAAACAGAATCAATTAGAAAACCGGAGCTGGCAATTAAAACTATTTCGGTTTCATTCTTTTTTAAAATAGAAAAAGACACTCGCATTCTCTCTGATAGTGTTTCTGTGATGTAAGAAAGATGCGGGGTTTTAATATCCTCCTCGATCTCCAACTCTTCTATGATGGATAAATTGTTTTCCATGAGTATCTATTTAGGCGTTTGCTCCTGTTTCTACTTTGGATTTCATTTGTCGATTAACAAAAGTAGTTACTTTTCTGATATCATTTTCGTTAAATGTTCCTCCTGCTATGGCTATTGCTGCAAGTTGCGCTTCATTTCTAGCATTCATGTATGCGTTGTATCCAGCTGATCCAACCACTAGTCTCGGAGGGGCGGGAGCGTTTAATACATTTTCCAAATCTGAGCCAGTTACGCCTCCAGCAGCTGTAATAGTGTTTTGTACATGCATTTTTCTTTCATCTGCGTCTTGTCTTAGATAAGCCGCGGCCTGTTTGGCTTGGTCAACCTTTCCTGCTTGAGTTGTCGGAGTAGTATTGAAGGCGTTATTCACATCAATTGCCAAGCTATCTGTTGTTGCTCCTTTATCAATAAGATCCTTGGCTCCTTTGTCGATATCGTCTTTGTTAGCATCTTTTCGCATTTTTTCCGCTCTCTTCTTAGCTGACCCCCCGACAAGTGGAATTTTTCCAACAGTGACATCCTGCCATTTGTTAATCTTATTTCCAACTGTGCCCAGAAATCTTCCCTTTTGAATCTCATCTTTTCTCTTTTTCCTGGAGGCAGAGTACGCGTCGTATTGGCTTTTTCCAAAATTGTATCCGCTGAATTTTTTACCGGCGCCTTTCATAAACTTTTGAGCCGATCCCATGACCGCTCCCGCGCCGGCGATGGACATTGATTGGGCGGTGCCGATGCCGATCCAGAGGATAACGATGGGGATGGCGAAAAAAGAACCGGCGGCGATGAACTGGCTGATGCTGCCGCCGGATTGGACTCCGGCTATGGAAACAAAGCTGGCTTTTTGCAAGCTTATCTCGCTTACCATTTTAGTGGCGATGTAAATCATAAAAATCATAATCGGACCGAAAAAAGAATATTTGAATAAATTATCCCACCACTTGCTGGCGTGGCCAGACAGAAAAGGCACGATTGATCCCACAAAAGCCAGGGGAGAAAATATGATGAGAATAGCGAGAGCGATGGTTCGTATAATCAACAGAATCGCGATAGCCAAGATAGTTACCGCGAAAATAAAAGAGAAGATAATGGCGGCGATAAGAAAGGTGATGTCGGCGCTTTCATCGGGTTTTAGAATTTTTGCCAAGTCTCCCTTGTCGGCTATTTGGGAAAAAGCTCCTGTTCCGCTTCCACCCAAGCTGTTTAAGAAATAATACATTATGACATTGGAAAAATCGATAATGACACGGGCGATGGGGAAACTGAAATTGACCAGAAGCGCCATTATGACGAGAGTGAGAAGAATATTTTTGTAACTGAACTTGCTTACCTGAAAAATAGTGGCGAAAGCGGAAAAAAGGAGAACAAGAATGAAAGCGACATTCAGGGTATCGCGAACCAGCATCCAGGTCTGGTAAATTACGGGGTTGCTCATGACAGCATTCAATGATGATGGTTGAATAATCCATTCAAAAAGGGTAGCGGCGATGGCGATAAACCAACCAATGACATAAAGGACTGCTCTTAGAATCCACTTAAATGCGGATGTCAGGAGTCCATCAGTGGGTTCGGCGGCGGCTTCATTGGATGTTTCGGCGGCTTTTTTCCCCTCTCCGCCTTCCCATTGTTTAGCCTCCGCCTCGTTCGTAAATTTTTTACATATAGCTTCGCTGTTATTTTCTTTGCACAGCTTGTCGCAAGCCGCTTCATCTGAAACCTTTTTGTATGTTTGGTGGGTATCGGGCATACCGGTTACAGGGTTCATTGAGGAAATTAGATACCCACAGTACACATCTGCCGCGCTTGCGCTTTCGACTTTCGCCAAACCGAAACCGAAAACCACCGTGAGAACGAAAAAGGCCGTCAGAAGCACTTTTCTGTCTGAACCACTGATTCGCACTTGATTTTCCTGATTACACTTGATTGGTTTCATGTTTATTTTACGTATCTTTTAACTTCCAAGCTTCTTGATCCAAAATTTACAAGCAGTCCGATTTTGACTTTATAAGCCTCGATATAGTTTATAATCTGAGCAGTATTTACATCTTCCAGTTTAGTTAGCGCTTTCAATTCGACCATAATGTCTTCATCAACCAGGAAATCCACTCGCCTGTTTCCGATAAGCTTGCCCTCGTAAAAAATGTCCATTTCCTTCTCTCTTTCAAATGTCAGTTTTTCTTTTTCAAATTCTATTTCCAATGCGCGCTGGTAAATAACTTCCTGAAAACCATTGCCCAATGTTGTATGAACTTTCTGCGCGCACCCGATTATTTTTCCAGTAATGTCAGATTTATAATATTTGTCGTTTGTGTATTTTTCCATCAGTGAAATCATTTTAATCACGTGCGAATCTGTGGTTCAGACAGTTTATTTGAAGCCTATTTTTCCTTTAGGAATCGTGTCTTCTTTCATTAGGCGGGCGATAACTTGGAATATCATTTTGAAATTGGTATCATATTTTCTTTCCATCTTCTCGATTTTCTCGCTTAAATCCTTGTTTAGCGACAGCACTTGGCGAAGCTTTACGAAGATTCGCACGATTTGGATGCTGATAAGAATCGCCCTCTCGCTTTTGAGAACGGCTGAAAGCATAGCCACTCCTTGTTCAGTGAAGACATAAGGTAAAAATTTGGAATATTTGCCTCGGCCTTTTCTACGCAAAATGCTTTGTGGTTCTGGGTCGTTCTCTAAGATCACAATTTGTGATCTTAGAAATATGTCCGCTTCTTTTTTGTTTAATTGAAAGGCAAAATCAGCCGGAAAACGTGCCAAGTTTCTTTTCATTGCCTGATTTAATATTCTTGTTTTCACGCCGTAAAGTTCCGCCAAATCACGATCAAACATCACCTTTTGCCCGCGGATGAAAAATATCTGATTCACAATTCTTTCATCGGGAATCACCGCCAGTTCTTTTTGTTGTTTTATTTTTGACATTTTTATTTTGAAATTATTTCCTTCTCCCCCGTACTCGGGGGAGATGTCCCGATGTACTCGTCGGGACAGAGAGGGCGCACGGGAACCGCGTTTTCGGCGAGAGCCCTCTCCCCAGCCCCTGCCTACCGGACAGGCAGGCTCTCCCGATTACGGGCGAGGGGGCAAATCCATCAGTGAAATCATTTTAATCATGTGCGAATCTGTGGTTCAGACTACCTTCCCGTCTTCATCTTCTCCAGCCATTGGGCGTATTCGCTTTTGTATTGGGTTCCGGGTCCGGTAGTGGATGTTTGCGATTTGAGCTGGCTTCCGATTTTTCCGCTGACGCTTTCGAATTCTTTCTGAACCGCTTTTTCGATTTCTCCGACGCCCTGTTGGATGGCTTTGGTGATCATTTGCTGGACAACCGCCGAGATGATTTCTTCCGGGTGCGTCGCTGAAGCGATGATTTTGTTGCCGAGATCCTGGGTGTTAGTGTAGGCTTCTTTTATGACGGAACCGGGAGTAATGACAATTGTTTTGCCCTTGTCGTCAACTTTTTTTTCGTTGCTCTTCCATGCCTCGTTGGCGACAGCTTTGGTCTCGGCGATTTTCTTTTCTTCTTCCAATTTCTTTTGATATTTGCTTTGGGCGTCGATGGAAAAAGCCCAGGGATTGTTGATGCCGGAAAGATAGAGGCTCAGGTTTTTGAAATTTCCGCCGGCAAACATCTGCGACGGGTCACTCTCATAAGTCATTTGGGGAACGGCCGGCTTGTCGACCGTGGTTTTTTTGCCTATTTCTACCAGCTGTTTGGAATAGCTTCCTGATCCGGAGAAGCCTTCGCCGACATAGCCTGTCGATGAGCCGCGGCCTTTGGTGACTTGGCTCAAATAGTCGTTCATATACAGCCGGGTTTTTTCTTCCGGTTCTTTGACTAGATAGCTTTGCCAATCGGTAATAAACATAGCGGAAGAGGTGGAAGTGCCGCCGACCAGTTTCCCGATCTGCTGGTTGAGCATCGTCATAGCTTGTTGCTTCAGCATCCCCAGCATAATGCCTGTGATGCGCTCGTGGATTTCTTCCAGCATTTGTTTGTATTGCGGGTCGATCGCCGGCCAAAGAGCGGCGTGGGTTTTCGCGGGGGAAAACAGAAAAACCGCCGCGATGAAAACCGCCGCCAAAGTTTTTTGGATATTTTTTAGGAGAACACTGCTTTTGGCAGAATTTATTTTTATTTCCATCTTTATATTTTTTCAGCGGATAATAAATCCAAATTTCAAAGCTCAAATATCAAATCAAGCTCAAAGCTCAAAATCCAAAGCTTTTTTTATTTGGATTTGGAATTTGATTTGTCATTTGGATTTTGAACTTTGGATTTCATGATCTTGAATTTGGAAGGAGCAGTTATTCGGACTATTGGTCTTCTACTTGGCTATCGTTATCTTCTTCAGAAAATTCCAGTCCGTATGTTTTCAAAATCTCTTTGGTGTCGTCGTCGTATTCCATTCCGTATTCTTCGAATTTCATCGCGGCTTCCGTGGAAAAACTCATCAAGTTTTCAACATAGACCTGGATTTTGGAAAGTCGGACAATGTCTTCCAGCGGATCGTCTGCCTCGGAATCAATATTGCTTTTCAGCGTTTGGGCGTACATCGCGAAACGCATAGCTTTGATATGCAATTCAACCAATTCTTCCGGCACTTCCACCGCCTGAAGTTGTTCCAAAGATTTCTCGCTGATCTGGGTCAGATCATCCAGCGAAGATGAATTTTTGGAATCAAGCGCGTAAGTGATTTCGTTGGTAAAAGACGACATAACCTTGTTGATGTCGGAAAAGGAAGTGATGGGCTTGGGGGAATTGCTGGAAAAAATATAGTACACCCCGATGATGTATTCGGAAAAATCTTTTTTTCTTCTTTCTTCGGCTTCTTCTTCAGACAGCCCGGAATAATTTTGTTTTTTGATTTGGATGTCGTCTTGGGTGATTTCCGGAAGTTCAATTTCTTTTTGTCCTGTGTTCAAAGCTTCATCGATAAGGCTTTGGATTTCTTCCAAGGTGACGTCTTGGTTTTCCGGATCGGTTTGGGCGGTTATCTCCGACAGCTTCTCAGCCATTTCTTGAGTTAAGTTTTTTTCTTCCGTATTTTCTCCAAGCACCGCTCCTTCCGTTTCCGTGTCATTTTGTATCTTCTGTATATTCTCCGCGTTGATAATCCTGTCTCCCGGCGCCGGTTTCAAGGGGTCGTAGCCGGCTTTTATTTCCGCGCCGTCGGAATAGCTGTCGTTGTCTGTGTCGCGGTTTCGCGGATCGGTGCCATAGGTTCTTTCTTCCGCGTCAGTCAGACCGTCTTGGTCGGAATCAAGAAAAATATTGTTGGTTGTACCGAGAGTATTTTCAATGGAAAAACGAAAAACCAAGCTTAAAAAAACTAAGCTCGCCAGAATCAGCTTTGCTGTTTTTGGAGTATTCATGCAAGTCGCTGAAGAACTGAAATTTTCGAGAAATTACTGTTTGAGAACCCAAAAATTCTCCAAAAATTTCCATTGGCAGCCGTTGATTGAGGGAAATTTTTGGCAAGAATTTTTAGGGTTCGAGTTTAATTTCGAGAAAAGTTCAGTTCTTCAGTGGTTCATTATTCTTGACAAAATTATACCATACTTTTTGTAAATTCGGAAAAGGAAAAATGGGTGTTGATAACTTTTTTATGTTTGCTGGAATGATTTTTGTCTGTTACATTGAAACTATGAAAAGATTGGCGATTTTTGTCGAGAAAATTACTGAAAAAGAAGTCGGACTTAACCAGTGCGTCTTGGTTTTTTTGTCGGTGCTGGCTATTCGCAATTTTATCGAACAATTTATCGCGCTGACCTCGCCGGTTACGCCGGAAGAGTCTGCCATTGAATTGTCGCACAACTTGTTTTTCTTTTCCCTGGCTTATCTCCTGATTTGGATGTTTATCAGCCTCGTTCTCAAGATCAAACCCCAAAAGCTGGCGTATCTGATCACTTGGTCGTTTCTTTTGATGCTTTTGCCGCCGATTATCGATATGACCAGGACCGGCGGGGAAATATATTGGAGCTTCTATCTTTTGGGCGGTCCGAAAGATCTGGCGGGGTACTTTGTTTCGATATTTGGCAATTTGCCCAGTGGAATCGTTTATTTCGGGACTAAAATCACTTTTCTTTTGGCAATCGGCCTTATTTCGGCTTTTGTTTTTTTGAAAACGAAAAATTGGACAAAAACCGTCCTTTCGGGAATCGGAACCTATCTTATTTTGTTCTTTATGGGAGCGTTTCCTTCAATTCTATTTTTTATCTATAGTCTTTTCAGTGGAAAATTAGCCATTTCCAGCATTCAGGGTTTCCATATTGCCCAGTTTTTCGGCGCTTCGGGCAAGCTTTGGGGGATTAACTTTGAAAGCCTAAAATACGCTTTTGCTTGGAAACTGGGCATAATTTACTTCCCGTTTCTAATTCTTTTACTTACGGCTTTATTTTTCTTGATCAGCCGGGAAAAACTGCTGGCGACGCTCAGAAATTACCGTTATCCACAGGTTGTTTACCATTCAGGATTGTTTTTGGCGGGATTGGGCTTGGGAATTTTGGCTTATCCCGGCAATTTTGAGTTAACTTTATTTTCCGTGGCGGCGGTTTTGACCTTGCTTATCAGTGTTTGGCTAGCCTGGTTCGCCTCGGTAGTAGTGAATGACATATATGATTTTGAAATAGACGCCATTTCTAATCCGGAGCGTCCTTTGCAAAAAGGCGTATTTGAGCCAAAAGAATATACTGAGTTGGGGATAACCTGTTTTCTGCTTTCTCTTTTGGGCGGTCTTACTTTGGGTTTTCCCTTTGCTGTTTTGCTTTTGGTATATCAAATCTTGGCTTGGTTTTATAGCGCGCCGCCCTTTCGCCTCAAAAAGTTTCCGCTTTTGGCGACTTTCACTAGCGCTCTGGCCCTGCTTATGATTTTCTTTTTAGGGTATATTTTAGCGGCGGACGGGCAAGATATCCACAGCTTGTCCTGGAGAATAACGCTACTTTTGCTTATCGCGTACACTATTTCTTTGCCGATCAAAGATTTTAAGGATATTAAGGGCGACAAAGCCGACGGAATTTGGACAATCCCGGTGATTTTTGGAGAGAAAAAAGGGCGGCTTATCGTAGCGATAAATATTTTTACTTCCTATGTTTTGAGCGTTTTTTTCTTGAACGAAATGAAGCTCTTCTTTTGGGCGGTGATTTTCGGCGGGCTGACCTTTTGGGTGGTAGTTTCTCCCAAAACAAAACCGCGCCAGTTGTTTTGGCCGGTTCTCTTTCTGGTATTCGTTTATGGATTAATTTTAGTTAAGATAGTATTTTTATAAAACTCGCTAAAGCAGAGTGAATAGTAGCTAATGAGAGCGAATGTGTTAATTGGATTAGTTTTTATTCGCTTTGATTAGCACTGATTTCGCGAGTTATTATCTCCCAATCTTCTATTCCCAGTTCTTGCGCTCTTTGTGTCGGCTTGATGCCGGCTTTTTCTAATATTTCTTTCACTTCAGTTTTGCTGATGTGCAACCCGTTGGATAAATTATTCAACAGGGTTTTTCTCTTCGCGCTAAATCCAGCCTTGACAATTTTAAAGAACTTTTTTCTTTCATTGTCCTCCTCGCCCGTAATCGGGAGAGGATGTCGCGTACTCGCGACAGGAGAGGGCAATGGCGTAATCCTTATCACTGTCGAGTCCACTTCCGGCACCGGCCAGAAAGCTTTTCTGTCGACATAAAATAGCAGTTCCGGTCTGGCGTAATATTGCACGCTGACCGCCAGGATGCTCATTTGTCCGGGCTTTGCCGTAATTCTCTCCGCCACTTCTTTTTGCACCATCAGAATCATTTCTTTGGGAGGATATTTTGTTTCCAAAAATAACCGGATAATCGGTGAGGTGATGTAGTATGGAATATTGGCAACGACTTTATAGTTTTTAAAATTATTTAGTTTTATTAACTCGGGCAGGTTTATTTTTAGAACATCACCCGTAATTATAGCGGTTTTATTTTGAGAATTGAAAATTGGATCATTTAAAATTGATTGAAAATTGAAAATTGAAAATTGAAAATTATCAGCTAGTTTTTTTGCAAGGTTCTCATCCTTTTCGATACAAATTATTTTTTTTGAATTGCCCACTAATTCTTTAGTTAAGACTCCTTCTCCCGGCCCGATTTCAACCACAAAATCATCCGCGCTTAAATTGGCGGCTTTGATTATTTTCGCAAGGACAGTCTCGTCTCTTAAAAAATTCTGCCCAAGGGACTTTTTGGGTTGCATAAAATATGGCACACTGGATTAAAATTTCACTAAAACTAATTCAGCACTTCTTCCACTTTCACTCCGATCACTCCGGCGCCAAGGGACGCGAGTTTTTGGAAGGCGACTTTGTCGAGGTCGATGACGCGCCCTTTGCCTTGCGGACCGTAGTCGTTGATTTGGACAATGACGGATTTGCCGCTGGCGGTGTTGGTTACTTTAGCATAACCGCCCTTGGGTATGGTGGTGCTGGCGGCGTACATCCCGCCTTGATAGGCGTACCAAGTAGCTTGACCTTTGTTGGCTTTGCCGCATTTGACGTAGGTGCCTTGGGTTTCGATTTGCGCGATCGGATCTTTGACAATGTTTTTTTCCAGAACGACGCGGGAAATTTCCTTGCCGTCTTTGTAAGTGATTTTGTATTTTATTTCTTTGATCCCTTTTTCTCCTTTTTGTTCGATTTTTTTCTCGCGCCAGCCCAGCCGGGGATCATTTTTGGCAGTCGTTTTAAAATCGATTTCTTCAGGAATAACTTTTTCTTCCACGTTTATTCTGGTGACGGAAATTGTTTCGAAGTTTTTCGGCGAAGCGCCGATGTCCGGAGAAACTTTATCCAGCCGTCCTAATTTCACTCCGTTTTCGTTCAAGGCCAGGCCGATATTTTTTTGCAAAGTATAAGCTTCCTTGGTGCTTCCGTCAACTTGTATTTTTATCTTCACGGCGCGCCTTATTTCAATATTGGTTCCGGTTAATACCCTTTCCGTTTTGTCGGGAATAATTTGGTCGTGCTTGGAAAGAGTTATGCTTTTTTCTTTCAATAAGTTTTCGACGGTATTTTCGGAAGACGTTATTTCAAACTCGAAACCGTTGTCATTGATGTTGATTGTTTTTTGGGAAGAAGAAAAATCCAGCGATTTTTCGGAATCGGAAAGAAGAGCGAAAACTTTTCTAAAAAAAACTAAAAACAGAATTATTATAAAAATCTTTACGAATAAATTGTTTTTCATGACGGGGCTTCTTGAAAATCCAAATTTCAAAGTCCAAAATCCAAATCAAGCCCAAAGCTCAAAAATAAAAATTTTTTGAACTTAAGTTTTTGGATTTTATTTGTCATTTGGATTTTGTAATTTGAGTTTTTGGGCTATTCTGTTTTGAATCTATATTGCAGCGCTTCAGCGATATGCCCTTGCTGGATATTTTCGGACGCGGCCAGATCGGCGACAGTGCGGGCGACTTTGATTATACGATAATATGAACGCGCGCTCAAGTGCAAGCTGGTTACCGCGCTTTTCATAAGCTCGATGCAAGCGGAGTCGAGCTGGCAGAACTTTTTGATTTGCTCGCCTTCCATTTCGCTATTGGTGACGATTTTGGAGCCGGAAAATCTTTCTTTTTGGATGGATCTGGCTTTTTCCACTCTTTCTCGAATCGTTTTGGAATCTTCGCTGGTCGAATTTTGGGATAATTTTTCAAATTTCAGCCGCGGGACTTCCACGTGCAGATCAATGCGATCCATAATCGGTCCGGAAATTTTTTGCTGGTATCTTATAACCGAAGCGGGATTGCAGGAGCAGGCTTTTTCCGGATCGGTGGCGTTACCGCAAGGGCAGGGATTCATAGCGGCGATTAGCGTAAAGCGGGCGGGAAATTCCAACGTGCCTTGCGCCCGGGAAACGGAAATCATGCCGTTTTCCAGCGGTTGGCGGAGGTTTTCCAGCACGGAACGCTGGAACTCGGGAAATTCGTCCAAAAATAATATTCCGCGGTGGCTCATACTGATTTCTCCGGGCTTGGGGAAAGTCCCTCCGCCCACTAATGACACGGCGCTGGCGCTGTGGTGCGGAGAGCGGAATTGTCTTTTAGTGATAAGCGCTTCGTCGCGGGGAAGCTGTCCGGCAATGGAAAATATTTTAGTTACTTCCAAAGATTCCGGAATGGTGAGTTTAGGCAAAATGGAAACCATAGTTTTGGCCAAAAGCGTTTTTCCTGATCCGGGCGGGCCGTTAAGGATGACATTATGTCCTCCGGACGCGGCGATTTCCAAAGCGCGTTTGGCGTGTTCCTGACCTTTAATATGCGACATGTCCACCAGGTGCTCTTCGTCTAAAAAGAGTTCATCCAAATTTATTTTTGGCGCGGGGGCGATCAAATTTTCTCCTCCTAGATGAGCCAAAACTTCCAGAAGAGAGCCGACCGGGATAACCGAAACGCTTTCAATGACGGAGGCTTCCCGGGCGTTTTCACGCGGAACGTAAATTTCGGCGATGCTTCTGTCTTTGGCGAAAATTGCCATTGAAAGGACGCCTTTGACCGGCCGCACTTTTCCATCCAGCGAAAGTTCTCCCAGAAATAATTTATCCTTGAAGTCGAAGAAAACTTGCTTTGTTGCCAGAAGAAATCCCAAGGCGATGGGCAGATCATAAATCGGTCCTTCTTTCTTGAGATCGGCCGGAGCCAAGTTGACTGTTACACGTCCGGCGCGATGAGGCGGTCTGAAACCGGAATTTCTGATAGCCGCGCCGACGCGATCGCGCGATTCTTTGACGGCCGTGTCCGGCAAACCTACGATGTTGAATTGGTGAAGGCCGGCCGTAACCGTGTCCACTTCCACTTCAACCAGTTCACTCTTGAGTCCGATAGTTGTGGCGGATAAGACTTTGGAAGACAAAATCGTGGAACGTGAATCGTAGAACGTGAAACTTGTTAGTTTTCGTTATGCGTTACGCGTTTTAAGTTATGCGATATTATCATTATACCACCAATCGTAATAAAGACATCCGCCAGATTGAATATCGGCCAGAATGTGAGGTCGATGAAGTCGATGACACAGTCGAAAAATAGGCGGTCGATCAGGTTTGATACGCCGCCGGACAAGATGAATATCAAAGCACCAAATCTCAAATCACAAATTTCAAATAAATTCCAATTTTCAAAATTCGAAATCCCAAACCTTTTTGATTTTTGAATATTGTGATTTTGGATTTGTTTGGAATTTGTTATTTTGGATTTGTGATTTCCAATCGCGTTTAGGAAAAAAACAGCTGACAATATCAAAATGAAAACTAGAAGAAGCTGTGAAAATTTAAGCCCAAACGCCAGGTTGGCATTGCAAATATAAAATCCGCCATTCAGGCGGACAATATATTTGGAAAACTGATCAATGGCAATTAAGGCAGGGGATGCTAGGGTTAATTTTATGTATTTTTTCATTCGTAAAGTATTCGTGTTGACATTCGCGGCCATTAGCATTTAGCATGACATGCAAGTTCTAGCGCTGGGGTTGGCGTGCAGTCTTTCGACGGGGATGTCTTTTTCGCAATTTTCGCATTTTCCATAAGTCCCGTTTTCCATGCGCTCCAACGCCTCAAGAACATCCTGAAGTTTTTTTTCCAGGGTGTTTTCTATCGGCAAATTCTGGGTGTATTGGTCCACCTCCGTGGCGTTATCGTCTTTGTCTGTGCCGATTTCATCGAAGGAAGTTTCATAATCGCCTTCTTTTTTGTCAATCGGTCGGGCGATTTTTCCCAGATTTTTTTCCAATTCCTCTTTTTCTTTCAAGAGCATGTCTTTTAGCTCGTCTAATGTTTTTTTGTCCAAGGTCATATGCTTATGCTTTCAAGTCATTCAAAAAACAATAACGGGGTATTGCTTTATGGACTTTATAACGTTACAGGCTATTATACTACAACTTTAGCAGGAAAAGTATTCATTGTCTACAGGCTTTCAATGTGTTTTATTTTGGCTTTTTTTGAGTCAGTGTCCAGCCAGACGGACAAGGCGTCGAAACGGTAGTCCATATCTTCCAGGCGTTTGAGGCGGATATAGGCGCCGGTGATTTTTGAAAGACGCAGCAACTTGCTGTGCGTAATATTTTCTTCCGGCAGAGTGTCGCCGTATTTCAGCAGTTCTCTCGTTTTGACTTCCGCGAAAACCAGCTCATTTCTGGCGGTATCTTTAGCAATAATGTCGATTTCTCCCAGTCTCCGTCCGGAATTGTTTTGAAAGTTAGTGTCTAAAATCTTATAGCCCTTGTTTTCGAGATACCTGGCGGCCAATTTCTCGCCAAGATCGCCAAAATTGCGTTTTATAGATGGCATTGTATTTTTTAGTATGAAGCCTCTGGTAGTATAGTGAACTTTTGCGAGATATACAACTTTCAATTTACGAAATACGAAAAAAGGGAACACCGGTTTCGTATTTCGTTTATTTCGTATTTCGTAAAAAACAAAAAACAGCCTCACGGCGTTCCATAAAATAGTTTTTGGTTGGAAACCGTGGGCGTCGAAGCCCGATAAATAAAAATTATAGGCTGACGCCCACAGTGTTGGTCATACTAACACGTGGGTCGGCAACCGTTATAGCCCGGGTGAGAGGCATGTTCGGCGATTATTAGACCGCGTGTATTTTATGTACGACTTTTTTTATGGCATAGTTTCTGATTTAACTTGCCTTTTTTCTGCCATCCTCTGGCTTTTAGCCTTTGGATTTGAAAGAACTTATTTTTTATTTTTTATTTTTATTTTAATAAAAAATCTTTTTGTTTTTGTTTAGGGTCTCCGATATCAGAACTCGGAGCGGTTCCAACGCGTTGGCTGGAACACTTGGACAGCAGAAAAGTTTTCAATCGCAAATAGGGGGAAATTGCGATTGAAAACTTTTCTGCCATACTTTAATTGTCAAAGTTCCAATCTACCTGTTTATTATAGCAAAAAAATGGTCTTGAGTCAATGTAAGTTTCAGAAAAGCCCTATAAAACTACCCTTTCTCTTTTTGTGCGGTCAAATCCCGGAAAACCTTGCTGACTTCTTTTGGAAAAAGAGAATCTCTTTTCTTTGGAAAACCTGAAAAAGGAGAAATTCGGCAGTTTTCTTACAAGTTATCCACAGCTTGTGCGTTATTTTCAGACGGGATGGTTTCTCGCGGAGCGTCGGGTGCGTCTGTTTGGCTAGTATAATCAATAATTGAGCGAAGGGTCATTTTGGTTGTCCCGATCATTAGCTTGTTTTTATAAACCGTCCAGTCAACAGAGAGATCCTCCGGAGAGATTATATTCATAAAACGTATTTTGGCGTCGCCGTGTGAGCTGGAAGAGAATTCTTTGTCGATAATTGTGTAGTTGTTTGATAAAAAGATCGGTTCTAGGGAATGGGCAATATTTTTTTCTTCCAATAAAACAGCCCTTTCTAGTCCCTTGTCTTCAATTGAGCTTATAGAAAGTCCCGACTTAACTACGTCGTCCTCGTTATAAAGAAACAAGCTGAAATTTTCTCCCAGTCTCGATGATATTTCTTGGGAAATATTCATTCCTAGCGCGGCGGAGAAAGCTTTGAAATCAATAGGGTTGTTGTTTTCATCGGCAATGATAAATTCTATGGGGGTGACCAGATTCTGCTCTTTGATTTTGGCGCCGTATTGAATAAAAATTTCCTTCGCCTTGACTGCGTTCAAATCTTCTTTTTTCAGGGCGAGATAGTTTGGGTTTTTAGCAGAAAAGAGGATGTTTACTGGAGCGGTTTCCTCATTTTCTTCCGTTACTTCAATCGGAATATTTTCAGCGCTGTTGGAAATAGGAGGGGTTTTTTCCGAAACAGGCGACTGGAATAAACCTACAAGCTTTTCAACTCCGGAAAAGCTTGCGCCATAGATTAGATAATAATAATATCCTCCCGAAATAAAAAGAAGAGCGATGAAAACAGTTACGGAAATGTGAAGGACTTTCCCCCAAATCGACTTTGAGCCGGTTATCTTCACGGAGGAGGAAGTTGGGATATTGTCAATGGGACTGTTTTTTTTTATGAGCAATTCAGCCGGCATCTTGTTTTCAAAAAAAGAGGGAACAGGTTTTTTTTCTGGCGCGTCAGTGACTCCGGGAGTTGATTTTGGCGGGGCTGTTGCCAAAAAAGGACTTGGAATAGGAGTTCTTTCTGATAATGAAACCGGCTCTGGTTTGCTTAATTTTGTTTCTTGAGAAATTTCCTTAAAAGAAACATTTTTGTTTTGGAGGGAGTCTGTTTTGTGCGTCTCCAAACTTGCCAAATCCTTTTCCATAGTATGAATAGGAATACTCTCATCTATTTCATTTTGAGAATTATTCGAATCGGGGACCGTGGCGCCGGGGGTCTTTTTGCCTAAAGAAAAATTTTTGTTTTCAAACATTTTTTTGGTCGGGAATTTTTTAAAAATAACCGGGCTTACGCGTTTGCCTTGAATTCTGAATCAGTACCGTTTGCCATTAAGTCAATCCCAATATATGCATTAGGATTTCAATATATAATTCAGTGACTTGTCCATAATTCTGCGGCAAACGCGTAAGCCCTAAATAAAAATAAAGATGGAAACTAATCCATCTTTATTTTACAACAAACTCTGATTTTTGGCTAGACGTCCGGTGAGACAATTTTAGCCGCAGCCTTGGCCTGCCCGAAATGCTGTCTTGGCAATCTTTGCGAAGCTTGCATTACTGAGATCATTGTTGCGTAAAAAAGGTTTTTATTCTGAATTTCGCAGCAGGCGGGCGGACAAATTTATCCTGCCTTGCTGGTCGATTTCTTTGACTTTTACCGGAATAATGTCGCCGATTTTCAAGACATCTTCCACTCGGTCAATTCTTCGGTCGGCAATTTCAGAAATGTGGATGAGTCCTTCTTGTCCGGGGAGAATTTCCGCGAAAGCGCCGAAGTTCATAATCCGGGTGACTTTGGCGTTGAATATTTCCCCGGCTTTTACTTCGTGGGTAAGGTTGTCAATCCATTCTTGAGCTTTTTGGGCACTGGCTTCGTCCGGAGAAGTGATGAAAATCGAGCCATCGTCTTCAATATCGATTTGCACTCCGGTTTCGTCGATAATTTCATTGATGATTTTTCCGCCTGTGCCAATGACATTTCGAATCTTTTCCGGATTGATGTGCATAATGATAATTCTCGGAGCATATTGACTCATTTCTGTCCGAGGCGCGGGGATGGCGGCAGTAATTTTTTTGAGAATATCCATTCGGTTGGAATGGGATTGCTTAAGAACGGCTTCGAGCATTTCAAGCGTTACGCCGTCCACTTTGACGTCCATTTGCAGGGCGGTAAGTCCGTTTTCTGTTCCGGCGGCTTTGAAATCCATATCGCCATAATGGTCTTCCAATCCCTGAATATCAGTCAAAACTTTGAATTTGTCTTTGCCGACAATTATTCCCATAGCAATTCCGCTGACCGGCCGTTTGATAGGCACGCCGGCGTCCATCAAAGACAGAGTCGATCCGCAAGTAGAGGCCATCGAGGAAGATCCATTGGAAGAAAGCACTTCCGAAACCAAAAGAATGGTGTAAGGAAACTCATCTTTGGAAGGAAGGACGGGAACCAGCGCTTTTTCCGCCAGGGCTCCATGGCCCACTTCTCTCCGTCCAGGTCCGCGCATCGGGCGTACTTCGCCTACGGAATAAGGCGGAAAATTATACAAATGGATATATCTTTTTTTCATATCCACTTCCATTGTATCGATGACTTGCTGGTCGCCGGGCGAACCGAGAGTGGTTACGGTCAGAGCCTGGGTTTCGCCGCGGGTAAAAAGGCCGGTGCCATGCGTTCGGGGCAATATTCCCACTTGGCAATCAATGTTTCTGATTTCGTCCAATTTTCTGCCGTCCGGGCGTTGTTCCTTATTGAGAATATTCTCATGAACGATTTCGTCGGAAACTTCTTCAAAAACAATTTCCGCGACCTCTTTGAGTTTTTCAATTTTTTCCGAGAAGTTGGAGGTGATGTATTCGCCGACTTTTTCTTGGATAGCCTTGGTTTTTTCTTCAATAACTTTTTTATCTTTGTCGTAAAGCGCTTCAGCCAATCCTTCGGTCATCAGAATTTCTTTTACTTTGGCTTCAAATTCCGGAGTCCCTTCTACCAAGGCCGGAGCCATTTTCTCTTTGCCGATTTCTTTTTGAATTTCCTTTACGAAAGAGGCGATTTTTTTGACAGCTTCCTGTCCGAAGGCGAAAGCTTTGAGCATTTCGTCTTCCGGTACTTCTTTGGCGCCGCATTCAACCATATTTATTTTATCTTCCGTTCCGGAAAGGACAAGGTCAAGATTTCCTTCTTCCAATTCGCCATTAACGGGGTTTAGGATAAATTCTCCCTTAAGTTGCCCGACGCGCACAGCCGCTACTGGTCCGTTCCAAGGAATATTGGAAATGGAAAGAGCGGTGGAAGCGGCGATGATGGAAAGAATATCCGGATCGTTTTCTCCGTCGTACGATAAAACGGTGCAGATTATCTGCACGTCATTTCTCATTCGGGAATTGAAAAGCGGACGGACAGTCCGGTCCACCGCGCGTCCCGCCAAAACCGCGTCATCACTGGGACGACCTTCGCGTTTGATGAAACGCGATCCCTTGATTTTTCCGGCGGCATAGTAGCGTTCTTCGAAATCCACCATCAGCGGGAAATATCCGCTGATGCGCGATGCGCCTTTGCTCATAGTAGCGGCTGCCAAAACGACCGTGTCGCCGTAGCGCACAGTTACCGATCCATTAGCCTGTCCGGCCAAAAGTCCTGTTTCCACCTCAAGAATCCTCCCTCCGATTTGGAGAGACCATTTTTTTGCTTGCATAATTACGCAAGGCTTCTCGCGCGATAGAAGTAAATTCTCCGCCGGAGGCGGAAGATAGAAAAAGAAGTCAAAACAACAACTTAAAACTTAACTCCTTAAATCCTAAGTTGTGGCTTTGTTTTCTGATTCTAATCTTTGAGCTTTCCTTCGCTCGAAAAAGCCTTTATTTAGTTATAAAATTTACGTTTCTTAGTGTGTAAAATATAGCGTAATTTAGGGTCTTTGTCAAATAAAAAAGCCGGGATTGAGTCTTTCAATCCCGGCACATATCAAAAACTTTTCACGGCGGCAGGGGTCTATCTAGCTTTTTTCCACCTCTTCCAGAGAGGGTAGGTTATGGGCCAAAAGAATAGCACAGCCCATCCCCAAAGAGCGGCCATTATTTCAGTAGAAAAAGTACTTGTTTCGTTGGTCACTTTCCTACTGTAAAAAATTCCCAAAATTGTATAAGGCATTATTGCTACCACTGCCAAAAGAATCATTTCCTTTTTCATGGACTACCTCCTTTTTCCGATCGGTTGAATTGTTAAAGGATCTCTAAATCTAAGCACTTATTGCTGCTTTTGTCAAACAAAAACGCCCCGAGTTAGGCGTTTTCAGAAAAGTATTTCTTTTTGTTCTGTTCGTAGATTCGAATTCGTTCCGTAGTTTCGCATCGGTTAGATTAGAAACTTTTTCTTGTTTTCGCTGATGTTGATGAAATCGTCCAGTTCTTCGACCAGTTTGCCGCTGGTGGATTCTTTGAAAGCCGCGCCTTCTACCCGGCAGCCGGTGGTGGATTGAATATATTTGACCAGCGGGATATAGTCGCCGTCGCCGGAGATGAGGACAATGGCATCCAGGCTTTTGGACATTTTGATGGCGTCCACGGCGATGCCCACATCCCAGTCGCCTTTTTTGGCGCCGCCGGGAAAAATTTGCAGATCCTTGGTTTTGACTTCAAAACCCTGTTTTCCCAAGGCTTCAAAAAATTTTTCCTCCAACCCCTCCATCGTTTTGATGCCGTAAGCGATGGCGCGGATAAGCTTCCGGTCGCCCACAGCCGCTTTGAGAACCGCTCCGAAGTTGACTTTCTTCTGGTGGATGACTTTGGCGCTGTAATAGAGGTTTTGAATATCGACCAAAACCCCGACGCGTTGTTCTTTATATATTGACATAAGCGATACGAACGATACGAATTGCATACGAATGCTACGAAAGAATTATTAGTATCATTCGTATGCAATTCGTAAATTGGTATTGCGTTTTATCCTTTTAGCCCTAGCTTCTTAATTACCGCTTTATACGCTTTCTCGTTGGTTTTCTTCAGATATTCCATCAGTTTCTTCCTTTTGGAGACCATTTTTAGAAGTCCCCGGCGGGAATGGAAATCCTTGGCGTTCTTTTTGAGATGCGCGGTCAATTTTTTGATCTGCTCGGTGAAAAGCGCGATCTGGTATTCCGGTGAACCGGTGTCTTTTTCGTGCCTCACGACGTCTTTGGTAACTTTCTGCTTTTGTTTGGCGTTGAGTGCCATAATTTTTCGGCCTGACACTCGTTGCGGGAATCCCCCGTCAGTAAAACCAGTGTCGGCTAGTTAAGATTATTATAAATAAACCATATACCACAAACAGACTTTTGTCCAGGATTATTTTTTATTTTCTATTTCTTTCTTTCTACTCAAATGTTTGAAATTTTTTCTGGAAACTATCGGTTTGCCTAATTTTTGCTCAATGTCTTTTCTGGTTCTGCCGGCGATATCTCCGCCATCTTTCGCATCCTTTTGAAGCGGTTGAAATCCTTGGGAATCTCTGCCTTGATGAAGTCGGGTGGCGGTTGCTTCGCCGAGTATGGTGAGGACGAGTTCGATATCATCCATATGATCGCGCAGATTCTCTCTTTTCAGTCCCTTGAATTTTTTATAATCTACCGCCGTCATATCGAAAGCGCCTTTCAAAATTTCATTGGTAAGAATTCCAAATTCGATATTTTCTTTAGCGCCACGGTTTTTCCACTCATTGGTTAGGGTCTCCCGCACTTCAATTCCGCGCATTCTTTTTTCGATCCATGATTCAGGATAACCTTTGACGCGATAAAGCGTTCTTGCTCTCTGTGCTGCCAATTCCGGATTTTCGATTTCCTGTATTCGCTCATAACCGACTTTCGCCAGCCAAAGCTTGAATGGCTCGGCTTTTGGTGAAGGGATTGATTGTATGATTCTAAGCATTCCTTCGGTATTAGCACAATCAGTCTCATACTTTTTGCCATCCGGAGCTTCTAGCTTCAGTCCGTGACAAAATGTCACGGCCTCGCTTCCTTCTTCGATTAATCTTTGTTTGAGCTTTCTCCAATATGCGCCTGCGTCAGTACTCTCTGTTAGCGCTCTTGCTGCATCTACCACTGAAAACCACCACTCATTATTATGGAGTATGCCTCTAATCTTTTTACCTTTCCACAAGACGATTTTTGTTTTTTCCATAAGAATTGATTAGCTTATTACAGTGATATAATATCATTTAAAATGATACTTGTCTAGTTTCTTGCGAGGATTATCTGTGGATAACTTCTTTTTCAAATAAAAAAGGCGAGTGATGCAGTGATGTGCATACTCGCCGGAACTCAAAAAATTCAAGAGTATTTTACGTGTGCTACAATAGATTAGCTATGTCTGATATTTTATCTAAACTTAATCTTCCCCAACGCCAAGCGGTCGAGACGACGGAGGGGCCGGTGCTCGTTATTGCGGGGGCGGGGTCGGGGAAAACTCGGGCGCTCACTCATCGGGTGGCGTATTTGATTTTGGAAAAAAATGTTCCGGCAAACCGGATTTTGGCGGTGACGTTTACTAACAAAGCGGCGATGGAGATGAAGGAGCGGATTGCGAAGCTATTGAGCGACGCTGGAAATGTGCCCTCTCCCCAGCCCTCTCCCGATTACGGGCGAGGGGGTAAAAAATATAACTTGCCTACTGTTGGCACTTTTCATTCTATTTGCGTGAAGATACTTCGCAGGGAAATTGAGAAGATTGGGTATAAAAGCTCGTTTAACATTTTTGACGACCAGGATCAACAGTCGCTGATGAAGAAAGTGATGAAAGAAATGCAGGTCAATTTGGATCAGTTCAAACCCAAAGCCATTTTGGGCGCCATTTCCAAAGCCAAAAATGAACTGATTGACGCGGAAAAATTTGCCGTGAGTGTGGGCGGTTATTGGGAAGAGGTGGTGGCGAAAGTTTATACGGCTTATCAGAAAAGACTGAAAGACCAGAACGCCCTGGATTTCGACGACATCCTGATGCTAACTGTTAAGATTTTTCAAATTTATCCCGAAGTGCTGGAAAAATACCAAAACTTTTTCCGTTACATCATGGTGGATGAGTACCAGGATACCAATCATGCGCAATATACTTTGGTCAAAATGCTCTCGCAAAAATATCGCAACATTTGGGTTTGCGGGGACGACTGGCAAGGGGTGTATTCATGGCGGGGCGCGGACATCCAAAATATACTCGACTTTGAAAAAGATTATCCGGACGCGGTGGTGGTGAAGCTGGAACAAAATTATCGCTCGACGCAAACGATTCTGGACGCGGCTTATGGCGTGATTTCCAAAAACGTCAATCGCAAAGACAAAAAAGTTTGGACCCAAAATAAAGGCGGGCATCTGATAACTTCTTATGAAGCGGATAATGAAAGGGATGAGGCGGAGTTTGTAATTTCGGAAATTGAGAACTTGAAAAGAAAAGAAAATATCAGATATAGCGACGCCGTGGTTCTTTATCGCACCAATGCCCAGTCTCGCCAGATTGAAGAAGTGATGCTTAGAAATTCCATTCCCTATCGGATAATCGGCGGCGTGAAATTTTACCAGCGGAAAGAAATCAAGGATATTGTCGCCTATCTCCGGCTTATCAATAATTTTAGCGATGAGGTTTCTTTGGAGCGGATAATCAACGAACCGAGGCGAGGCATAGGGAGTGTAACGTTGAGCAATTGGGTGGCGCTAGCAAAAAGTAATAGTTCAGATTTAATATCCTGCGGCCTCGCAATTTCCAATTTCCAATTTCCAATTTCCAAACAAATCCAAAATTCAAATGACAAAATATCAAACAGCTCGCTTAGAATACCAAGCGCCAAAATTGATTCAATTCTTAAGTTTTGCGAGTTTATTGAAAGAATGTCAGGGGTTAAGCATAAATTGCAACTCACCGATTTGATCCAAAAAGTTTTTATTGAATCGGGGTATGAAAAGTCTTTGCTCGACGGGACGGAAGAAGGGCAGACGCGCCATGAGAATGTCCAGGAGCTTTTGACGGTGGCGAAAAAATATGATGAATACGAGGGCGAAGAGGGGTTGAATCTTTTTTTGGAAGAAGTGGCGCTTATCGCGGACACGGACAAAATCGACCAAGCGTCTGACGCGGTTCATCTTATGACTCTCCACAGCGCCAAGGGATTGGAGTTTAAAATAGTTTTCATAGTCGGACTGGAAGAAGGGGTTTTGCCGCATTCTCGGAGCATGCTGAATCCGTCGGAAATGGAGGAAGAGCGGCGGCTGATGTACGTCGGAGTCACTCGCGCCAAAGAAAAAGTATATTTGCTTTTCACGAGCGAGCGCAATATTTTCGGTTCTACTCAGATTAATCCCCCGTCGCGATTTCTCGAAGATGTCCCAGAGCATCTCATAACGCGAAACGTAGAACTTGGAACGTGGAACGTAAAGCATGAAACGCAGAACGTTGATCGTGGAATGCGAGATAAGATCGCAAGCGATGCGCGTTCCACGGTAGGCGCTACGCGATTCAAGGATGGTGATCGCGTGTCGCACGAAGTTTTTGGCGAAGGAATGATCGTGGCGTCGCAAGGGGAGATTATTACTGTAGCGTTTGGCAAGGCAGGTTTGAAAAAGTTATCCGCCAGTATAGCGCCGCTTAGAAAAATATAAAATAAATTTTCAATTCACAATTTTCAATTTTTAATGAATTTTCAATTAAACAAAAAAGCTTGGTACCATACCAAGCTTTTTTATCACAAGACTAAATTTAGTAGATAAATCCTTTTATTACCCGACTAGAGGCGCTGAGTGTTCGGCTGGATTTTTTAGCCCAGCCGGCGTAGTTCATTTCGGAAATGGTAATATTGCCGCCACTGACTTTTTCTACGATACCAACGTGTCCCCACCAGGATTCCGAAGATACCATAATGGAACCCACGCGGGGAGTTCTCCCGGTGGCGTATCCGGCCGCTTTGGCGTGGTACAGCCAGGTTCCGGCGTTTCCGCCCCAAGGGACATATTTTCTCTGAGCCACGTACCAGGTGCAATATCCATATGGAAAACTATGCCCGGCTCCGGCTCGTCCGGATAGGGTAGATTTTCCGGTTGATTCAAAAGATTCGTAAGGACGCTGGGCGATTCCGAAACTCTCGTTTTGCGGAGCGGCAGGCTGGGTTATGGGGATTTCTTTTTCTCCGCCCGGGATGACAATCTCCTGACCTTCTTTTAATTCTCCATTGGCCGGAAGCTCGTTGAAAGCGATGATTTTGTCTTCCTCCGCCTTATATTTATCCGCGATACTAGCTAGAGTGTCTCCTTTTTTGACTGTGTAAGAAAGACCGGAAACGGGCAGGATAAATATCTTGTCGCCGGGCATTATAGAATCGACGTTATCCAGTTCGTTCGCCCAAAGAATTGTGTTGATGGTGATGCCGTTTTTGGCGGCGATAGCGCTGACCGTATCGCCGTCTTTCACTTCGTAAATGATAAGCCCGCCTTCTTCTTCAGGATCTTTTTTGACGGGGCATGTTCCGGCAACCAAGGCTTGCCCTTGTAGTATAGGCGCTTCATCCTCCTTTGTGGTATCTATTTCCGGATCGGGATTGGTGTTGGCTTGGGCGAGCGGAGCCAGCGCTAAGCTTGATTTGGCGCTGGTTTTGAGGTACATCTTGTCTTTTAGCGGATTTTCATAATTGTCGCCCGAGCCAAAATAGCCAAATAAAAAACCACTGGACTCCCGCCCTGCGGCTAAGTTCGTGGCAGAAACCAAAAGAGCGCTGGAAATTACAACAATCAAAGCGGAGTAATTTCGGAGCAGGTGAAGAACCTTGATAGTCCTTCGCTCTTTTATGAAACTGACGATATTTTTCTGAATAAGCTGAATTTTTTCAGCGAAACTGTACAGATTTTCACGACCCAATAAACTTCGAGATATGGCAATTGCTAGTTTACTAATGGCGTTAAACCTTTCATTGGTTTTGACTTAGAAACCTCCGAAAAACAGTATATTTCGGCCAATTCCATCAGACCAAAACCCTAATTTTTACCTGCCATTGAGTATACACAAGGGGTCGGTTTTTGTCAAAGCAAGTTATCCACTGGTCTGGTTGGCTGGTTGAATTAGTTTCCTGGTTGTCTAAAAGATAGGTTTTATGTAGAATAATAGTATAAGTGTCGCACAACGTCATAAAACATGGAACAAAGAACAAGGGGAATAAGAAAAAGCGAAATAGAACAGCTGAAAAACGAGTTTTTAGAATATTTAGAGATAGAGAAAAGCCGTTCGCAAAAGACTATCGAAAACTATGGCCGTTATTTACGGGTTTTTCTGGATTGGGCAAAAATCACGAAATCTTCTGAGATTACGGATGAGCTGGTGCGAAATTTTCGTTTGCATCTGAGCCGCTATAAAGATAAAAAAGAAAAAAGCTTGAAAAAAGCTACCCAAAGTTACTATGTTATTGCCTTGCGGAGCTTTCTTAAATATCTGGCAAAAAGAGA
>Ga0156450_101_pt1 | contig 26107 bp, 27 predicted proteins | sample RifOxyA2_FD_108093 | JGI IMG/M metagenome (GOLD analysis project Ga0156450, IMG submission 108093) | Candidatus Moranbacteria bacterium RIFOXYA2_FULL_43_15
TGGATAATTTGGCCAACCGCGGGTACACGACCGGGTTTCTTTTGGGCGGCGAGCCGGAGCATAACTTTTCGGGGCAAATTAAAAAAGGAAAATTTGAGTTTGTGGGGGAAATTGTCGGAACAGAAAATAATTTAGATATTGTCAGGGTGCATAATGCCGTGTTTTCGAAAGATGAGATCGAGGCGGTAACGCCGGAAGGCAATGTCGCGGTAAAGATAAAACGGATTTTGGATGACAAAAAACAAGAAGTAACCGAAGCCCACGGCGGACACAGCCGGAAATATTATTTCGAGTTCGATAAAAGCTTGCCGGAGAGGAGTTTGATCAGGAAGAAAAGACTTTAGTTTTCGCGTATCCGCGCTATTGACAAAAAATGGCCGGTATGCTACAAAGGGCATACTTGACAATTGAGGAAGAAAAGGCGAAAACAGTCAACCCAGAAGGAGAACGAGTATGAAGAAGCGAAGACGCACCGGAAGCATCGAATTCTATTTGCTCCCCATGATTGCCGCCTACGGCTCCATCACCGCGATCCCCATCGGCGCCACGGCTTGTACCGGCCCGTGAGCCGCGGGTTTCGGGGGAGCGCAAAGTGCGCCGCCTCGAATGCGCGTAGTACCCGGTCAGTTGTCCGCCTAAGGCGGATGCGGAACTGGCTGGTTTGGCAAAAGGCTTGTCGGTCCGCCCTGCCGTTGTGCACATGACCGGACCGACTACCAAAACTAGCTCGTTGACCCCATCGACGGGGCGCGAGCAGAGAGGAGGCGCTATGCTTCCGTGGACTTTTTCAAGCCAGACGCTCTTAACTGAGCGAGGCGGAACAAACTAGTCTCTCGAATCCCCATGAGAGGGAGGCAGGAGGCCAGACGGAGGCCAAGGAGTGTCGCTCTTGCCAGCCCCAAGCTCGCAGATCAAATCTACGAAGCTGAAGGGGGCGGAGAGGGCGAACTCTGCGAGGGGGAATGTGCCCAATTTCACTTTTGCGATCCGCGTTCGAGCGGAGCGATCGGGATCTTCCATCGTGTCATCAGGCCTCCAGGGTCGCAGCAGCGCCGCAGTAAGTGCGCGCGCATTTCGGCGCCAGCCGACCCACCCAGAGAGGGGATTTCCGCCGAGTCGGAATCCCCTTGATTTTTTTTCAGAAGGAGGATTACTGTAACAGCAATCGTAAATTCTTGGATTAGTTGATTGTGCTTTTCGCGCAATAATTAATGCTCTGGGGGATGGCGGTTCCTCCACGCGCTCGGTAAAATCATAACGGATCCGGGCGTTTGACAAAAAAAGTCCCCAGCGGGATAGAAGAAAGTTTGCGCGCCTCTTATGATTAAATCTTCTTTGGAAGCGGGTGAAACATACTCCCGATTCAAAGGAAGGTTGGCAGGGAGGGCAATACAACTTTCTCTCAAAATTTTGCCTTGAGGGTAAGCTCCGAGGATACTGCAGTTTTTCTTTCGCGGAAGTGAAAGTTAAGAACTGTACCATCGGAGCTTTTTTTGTTGGCTTGAAATATGGGAAAAGGTTGGTTGTATAAGTCTTAGAAACGGAAAAAATACCCAAAAGAACAAAAAGCATTTTTAACAAAAAGTTAAAACGGCGTTTTTTTAGTGATAAGAATTGGCTAATAATTAGGAAATCCTGCCGGCAAGCTTGAAGTTCGGGGTCGAAAGTTTGCCCCGGGAAAGCAAAAAAATGAGTGTTTTAAATAATTTTAGGGCGTCTCGAGTCAGGAAAGCTGTGGCCGGACTGTTGGCGGCAGTGTTCCTTCTGGGAGCGGCCGTGTCTCCGGCTTTCGCGGACAGGGGAAGAGGCAGAGACGGCGATGACAAGCACAGGAGGGGCGACGACAGAAAAAGAGTGGAGATCAGAATAAAGAAGGAAGTACGGTTTGATAAAGACAGGAAGCATGGCAAGAAGTTCGAAAAGCGGGTCAAAGTGAAAAAGAATGTGAAGAAGTTCGATTACAAATTTGACCGCAAGTTCGACCACCGCAGGTATTAATTGAAAGGGACGCCAAAGCAAGACTCCTCCGAATTTCGGAGGAGGTTTTGTTTTTTTTGAACAACAGAAATATTTTCGGTTTCCGGCGGTAATACTCGCGAACAAAGCTTTTGCGGTTTTCATAACAATTAAAAACAAAACGAGATGAACAAGAATATCATTGCAATAATTTTAGCGGCAGTTATCCTTATCGCGGTTGGCGGATTTCTTTATTCAAGAAACAAGCCGGCGGGCGGTTTGGTGACTTTGCCTAATAGCCAAGCGGCTGACGCGGTTGTCGCTTATACCGATGCGGGGTTTTCTCCAAAGACGGTTACGGTCAAAGTCGGCGATACGGTGATGTTTCGCAACGACAGTTCCGGCGGGATGTGGGTAGCTTCGGCGCCGCACCCGGTGCATACGGATTATCCGGAATTTGACGCCAAGAAATCTTACGTCAAAGGCGAAGCCTATTCTTTCACTTTTGAAAAATCCGGAACTTGGAAATTTCACAATCATCTGAAATCGACGGATTTTGGGAGCGTGACGGTGGAATAGCCGGACGGTTGAAATAAGGAGAGTTTGAAAGTGTAATAGCTTAGTTGGGAAAATTAAAGGATTTTGAATCCGTTTCAATAAATAATTCAGTTAATAAATCAAAAAAATGAGCAAATATAATTTAAATTCAGTTGGTAAAAAGGTTACTCTAGCCGCGTTTTCCCTGGCGCTGGTTGGCGGGCTGGTTCTGGCTCCCGACGCGTTGGCTCGAAGAGGCCGGGGCGGCGACGATGACAAGTCTGACCATAGAAGCAGGTTTGAAGATAGACTAGACAGGTTTGACAGATTCGGCGACGACAGAGGAGGTCGCGGACGCGATCACAGGGAGGACAGCTTTAGGCACAGGAGTTCGGATGACAGTATGTTTGGACACCGATCGTCTCACAGATAACATTTCCAAAATGAAAATTCCAAAACCCCGCGAAGGGGTTTTTGGTTTGGATGAAAGCGGTCTTGACTGGAAACGGATAAAAGTGTATAAAGATAATACGTCCGGGGATTGGCTCCCGAGGCATACGAAAAAATTTAAAAGATGTCCCGATGAAAGTCGGGGAAATCAGGTGGAACCGCGGGAATATTAGTTTTTAAAGTTCATAAAGTTTTTAAAGTTCATAAAGCGGCGCAAGTAGCTTCTTTACAAACTTTCTTACTTTACAAACTTTATAACTTTTATAGACTCGTCCTGAAAATACAATTATATTGTGTTTTTGGGACGGGCTTTTTTTAATTTTTAACTTTCAAAAAAATGACAGATAAAAAAGAGAATATGCTGGAGAAAATTACGTCTTTGGCGAAAAGGCGGGGGTTTGTGTTTCCGAGCTCGGAAATTTATGGCGGGATGCAGGCGATTTATGATTATGGCCATTACGGGACGCTTCTCAAGAACAATATCCGGGATGCTTGGTGGAAACATATGGTGCAGTGTCGCGATGATGTCGTGGGACTCGACAGCGCGATTTTTATGCACCCGACTACTTGGGTGGCGTCGGGTCACGTGGGCGGTTTCAACGATCCGCAAGTGGATTGCCGGAAATGCAAAAGCCGGTTTCGCGCCGACCATATTTTAGAAGAATTCGGCATCAGTGCCGACAAAGCGCCACTGGAAGAACTGAATGCTCATCTGGATAAACTGCGGGAAGAGGGAAAGCTTAAATGCGCCAATTGCGGTTCGACTGATCTCACTCCGGCAAAAATATTTTCTTTGATGGTAAAATCCAATATCGGTTCTCCGACGGATGAGCTCAAGGAAGAAAACGTGGTTTATCTTCGTCCGGAAACTTGCGGTGGAATTTATTTGGAATATAAAAATACGATTGACTCTTTACATATAAAATTGCCGTTTGGAATCGCGCAAGTCGGAAAAGCCTTTCGCAATGAAATTGTCGCCCGGCAGTTTATTTTCCGCACGCGGGAATTCGAGCAGATGGAAATGCAATATTTCCTGCATCCGGATATTATGAAAGAAAAATATGATATGTGGAAAGATACTCGTTGGAAGTGGTACCTTGAATATGGAATGAAGAAGGAAGAACTTCGATGGTACAAACACGAGAAATTGGCGCACTATGCGTCGGAAGCTTATGACGTGGAATATAATTTTAAAACTCTTGGTGGATTCAAAGAAGTGGAAGGCATTCACGCGCGGGGCGATTGGGACTTGTCGCAACATAGCAAATATTCCGGCGTGGATTTGAGTTATTTCGACGAAAAAACCGGCGAGAAATTCACACCGCATATTATGGAAACTTCCGTGGGACTCAACCGCTTGGTTTTGATGTTTATTGATCACTCTTATGTTGAAGAAGAAGTCAATGGCGAGACGCGGGTGGTTTTGAAATTTGACAAACGCCTGGCTCCGGTGAAAGTTGCTATTTTGCCTTTGAGTAAAAAAGAGGAATTGACCAAACCGGCGAGGGAAATATATGAAAAGTTGCGCCAGCTGTTTATGGTTGAATACGACGAAACCCAATCCATCGGCAAGCGCTACCGCCGCCAAGACGAGATCGGCACGCCGTATTGCGTGACGGTGGACTTCGAAACGCTAAACGACAAAGCGGTAACAGTGCGGGATCGAGATACGATGAAGCAAGAGCGGATTGCGATTGATAAACTGGAGGAATATTTGAAGGGGAAATTAGTCTGAACCACAGACCTGCCCGCAATGCTTTGCCATTGAATTTGTTTAAGACAGTAACAAACTTAAGTTAGCTAACACTGAAAGTACTCAGTGGAAAATAGCATTGCAAAGCAGGTGGGTTATCACTGATTTTTATGATTGCACGTGATTGTTTACGAAGCGGGGAGAACCTTTTCCCGCCTTTGTGGGGATAAATAGTGTAGGGTAAAAGCGGGTTAAGATTGGCAAAATGGATCAGAATAATTTGGAAAAACTGAAGGAAGAATTGTCCGAACTGTATCATTTGAGTTCGGCGGTTTCGGTTTTACACTGGGATCAGGAAGTATATATGCCACAGAAGGGCAGCGATTTACGCGCCAAAACAATCGCGGAAATGTCCGGCCTTATTCATAATAAGTTCGTTTCCCCTCAATTTGGAAAGCTTTTGAGAATTGCCAAAAAAGATTCGGATGACGGAAAACTTAGCGACAGCGATTCTTGTATCGTAAAAGAAGTCTGGCGGGAATACAGCCGGGAGAAAAAACTGCCGTTGGAATTCGTGAAAGAATTGGCCGAGTTGGAATCCAAGGCGCAAGGAGCTTGGACGGAAGCGAGAAAAAAATCGGATTTCAAAATGTTTTTGCCGTATCTTAAAAAAATAGTCGAATTTAAAAGAAGAGAAGCGGAATTGGTCGGATATAAAGACAGTCCGTATGACGCCCTTTTGGACACATACGAGCCGTATGCCACAACAAAAGAACTGTCTTTGGTTCTTGAAGAATTGAAGAAATTTTTGGTGGCGTTTTTGCTGAAGATAAAAAAATCAAAAGTCAAGATAAGCGATAAGATACTAAAAGGCAGTTTTTCTGTTGAAAAACAAATTGAAATCAACGAGGCTATCGCCAAGAAAATCGGTTTCAATTTTGACGCGGGAAGGTTGGATGTCAGCGCCCATCCTTTTACGATCCACTTTCATCCGGACGATGTCCGAATGACAACGCGATATGACGAGAAAGATTTGTTTTCTTCGATAAACAGCACCATCCACGAAACCGGACACGCGCTTTATGAGCAAGGCTTGCCGGCGGAAAATTTCGGTACGCCGCTTGGCGAATCGATTTCTTTGGGAATCCATGAATCGCAATCCAGGATGTGGGAAAACATCATCGGGAAAAGCCGGGAGTTTTGGAAATATTTTTATCCTAAAATGCAAAAAGAATTTTCCGCTCACTTTTCCCGCATTTCACAGGAGGATTTTTATAAAGCCATAAACGCCGTAAAGCCCTCGCTTATCCGGGTGGAAGCGGACGAGGTGACTTATAATTTGCATGTGATAATGCGCTTTGAGATTGAAAAAGATTTAATCGAGGGTTGTATAAGAGTGGAAGATTTGCCGAAAATTTGGAATGATAAAGTCAAGGAATATTTCGGTTTGAAAGTGCCGAGCGACGCGCTGGGAGTGCTGCAAGACGTGCATTGGTCGGGCGGGATGATCGGATATTTTCCAACTTACACTTTGGGGAATCTTTACTCGGCACAGTTTTATAATACCGCTCAAAAAGAAATATTAAATTTGGAAAGAGAAATCAGAAATGGCCATTTCGAACATCTACTCAATTGGCTCCGGAAAAACATCCATATTCATGGTAAAGCGTTTTCGGCGGGGGAACTGGTGGAAAAAGTAACCGGCGAAAAATTGAACAGCCAGTATTTTATTGATTATATAAAAGAAAAATACTCGGCGATATACGGAATTAAGGGATAATTAAAGCCGAATTGAAATTAGCTCTTATCAGCTAACATTCGTTCTGCTTTCGCGAGTTCTATGAATCACAAGAAAACAACTTTGAAAAACGGCTTGCGGATCATTATCGTTCCGATGAAAGAAACGCAGACGGCGACGGTCATGGTGATGGTGGGAGTAGGGTCGAGATACGAGACGGACAAGGAAGCCGGGCTGTCGCATTTTATCGAGCATATGTTTTTCAAAGGCACCGAAAAACGCCCGGATACGTTGACGATTTCGGAGGAATTGGACGCGATCGGCGGAGAATTCAACGCGTTTACTTCCAAAGATAATACCGGATATTACGCCAAAACCGATTCCAAACATATCGGCACGGCGTTGGATGTGGTAACGGATATGTATCTCAATTCCAAACTGGAGGAAGAGGAAATAAAAAAAGAGAAGGGCACGATTATCCAAGAGTTGAATATGTATGAAGATATGCCGATGAGGAGTGTCGGGGATGTTTTTGAAAGCCTGCTTTATCGCGGGACGGAATTGGGGCGGGAAATTATCGGCACGAAAAGAACCGTCAACTCATTCAAACGGGAAGATTTTGTCAATTATATGAAGCGTTTCTATACGGCCAATGATACGGTAGTTTGCGTGGCTGGAAAATTTGACGAAGCAAGAATAATCAAAGAAATAGGGAAAATTTTTGGCAAGATGGCGCCGGGCAAAAAAGCGAAAATTTCCAAAGTCAAAGAAGTTCAGAAAAATCCGGAGCTGAAGATCAAATTCAAAAAGACCGACCAGACCCATTTTGTGCTGGGGACGAGGGCATATGACTGGAATCATAAGGATCGTTACGCGCTGGCGCTTTTGTCGGTGATTTTGGGCGGCAATATGTCGAGCCGGCTTTTCATCGAGGTGCGGGAGAAGCGGGGACTGGCGTATTATGTCCGGTCCGCCGTGGAATCTTTCGAAGACGTCGGGTATTTCGCTACTCAAGCCGGGGTGGAGCACAAGAATTTGGAATTGGCCATCGCGACCATTCTGACTGAATACAAAAAAATTTCCAAGGAAAAGGTGGATAAAAAAGAGTTGCAAAAAGCCAAGGATTATGTCAAAGCCAAAACGGTGATGGGAATGGAAGCATCGGACGAAGTGGCGATGTTTTTCATCAGCCAGGAAACAACTAAAAAGAAAATTTTGACTGTGGCGGAAAAGTTCGCGCTGATTGATAAAATTACGCCAAGTGATATAATGAAAGCGGCGAAAGAGGTGTTCAAGAATAGTAAATTGAATTTAGCGGTGATCGGTCCGCATAAGGACGGCAAGAAACTACAAAAGCTACTGAGTCTTTAGAAGCTAGGTGAATTAAATAATTTCAAAATCATGTCCAAGCAATCCATCGAAATTTCCACTAACATAATTTTCAAAACCATCCTGATTCTTCTCGGGTTTTGGTTTTTGTTTTTGGTGCGCGACGTGATCGCGCTACTGATCATTTCCTTGATTTTCGTTTCCGCCATCGAGCCGGCGGTGGACTTTTTGGGCAAACACAAGATTCCGCGCGCGGCTAGCGTGCTTGCTCTTTATGCTATTCTAATTTCAATTCTGAGTTTGGCTGTGTCTTTTTTGGTTCCCCCAATATCTCAGCAAATCGGAGAGCTTACTCGCGACTATCCGGCTTATTCGCAGAAAGTTACGGACTTCTTTTTGGCGGTAAACAGTTTTATCACCCGGAACCATATCAATATCGACACAAACCAGATTTTGGGCAACTTTGGAAATGAAATTTCCAATTTTTCCCGCAATATTTTTTCAACCACCCTGGGAATATTTTCCAGCGTCATCTCGCTGATCGTGATATTTTCTCTTACTTTTTATATGTCCGTGGAAGAGGATGGGATCAAAAAGTTTATCGCCCAAGTGGTGCCGAAACGCCATCATGATTACGCGCTTAATCTGGCTGACCGCGTGAAGCATAAAATCGGAAGCTGGCTTATTGGGCAATTTTTTCTGATGTTCATCATTTTCCTTATTGTTTACACCGGGCTTTCTTTGGCGGGAATCCCATATGCTCTGATCTTGGCAATTTTTGCCGGGTTTATGGAAATCATCCCTTATGTCGGTCCGATAATTTCAGCCATTCCCGGCGTGGCATTGGGCTTTCTGGTGTCTCCCACAGTCGGCATTCTGGCTCTCGCGGTCTATGTCTTGTCTCAACAGCTTGAAAACCATATCATTACTCCGCAAGTTATGAAAAAGGCCGTGGGGCTTTCGCCGGTAACAGTTATTTTAGCTTTGCTTATCGGCGCGAAATTGGCCGGAACAATCGGCGCGATCCTGGCCATCCCGGTGGCCACCTCTTTGAGTCTGGTGGTGAAAGATTATATGGAATACCGGGCGAAATCACAAAATTAGTCAAACAGAAAACGGAAGATTTTATAGGGGCCTCTGCAGAGACTACTATTTTTTATAATAAAAAAAGAATAAAAATGGTGAAGAGGGAAATGAGGATATCGTTTCTGGCGTTTCGCCATGTCCACTGGCGCTCGGGGGAGTATTTGGGAAATCTTGAATAGCGATGAGCGAAGGCATGGAAAGTTTTTACTTTAGCTAGGGCTATATTTTCTTTGAATGTCCAATACATGAGAGTGAGTAAATCAGGCAGAAGAGAAAAAAATGAACCGAGAAATATACGCTCTGTTTCTTGCGGGATTGGTTTTTTGAAATAAATAAACGAAATGATTATAAAAAACCCGATTGACAAGTCTAGAGCGATTTTCCACCAGGTGTCCTTTATTTTCGCGATTCGGCTGTCAAAATATTCTCCATGACGGAAAGAATCCATCGTAAAATGGATGGCAAGGGAAAGCAAAATTATCAGAGGGAGATTGGTTAGATTTTTTCCAATGACAGCGCCGGTAAGGGCGTGGGTAGTGAGAACCATGGATTTTGTAATTGGTAAACAGTAATTGGTAACTCGGATTTTTGTCAGGATGTTCTGGTGCTGTCTTATCCTAATTACGATTTACTAATTACAAATTACTTTTACTTCTTGCGAAAAACTTTCAAAAAAGGTACAGTAAATCTAGTAAAGTAAGGCTTATGGCTACAGGCACATTATACATCGTCGCTACGCCGATTGGCAATCTCTCTGATATCACATTTCGAGCGGTCGAAGTGCTGAAACAGGCGGATTTGGTTGTGTGCGAGGACACTCGGGTGAGCAGGAGACTTTTAAATCACTATGAGATTAACACCTCGCTGGCTTCTTTTTATAAATCCGGCCACGGCGGGTCTGTGAAGCCGGTTCCTAAAGTTGACTATATTGTAGAAGAACTTAAAAGCGGCAAAAACATCGCTTTTATCACCGACGCCGGAACACCGGGGATATCCGATCCAGGGAATCTTTTAGTGGAAGCGGCCGTGCGCGAGGGAATTTGCGTGATTCCGATTCCAGGCGCGTCGGCTCTAACAGCATTGGCATCTGTTTCCGGAATCGATCTTGCGCAATTTGTTTTTTTGGGATTTCCGCCGCACAAGAAAGGCCGGGAAACATTTTTCAAAAAACTCATCGCGCATGATATGCCAGTGATATATTATGAATCTCCGCATCGATTGATAAAAAATCTGGAACTTTTGAAAACACTAGCGCCGAAAAAAAATATAATTTTAGGCCGCGAACTGACGAAAATGTTTGAGGAAATCGTGCGGGGAACAGTCGGGGAAGTTTTGGAATATTTTAATAGTAATCCGGGCAAGATCAAAGGAGAGATTGCAATTATTGTTTATTGATTATGAATAAATTCTATATCACAACTCCAATTTATTACGTCAACGCCAAGCCGCATATTGGTCATGCTTATACGACCATCGCAGCCGATGTTTTGGCGCGGTTTCATAAGCTCCAGGGCAAGGATGTCTTCTTTTTGATGGGAACGGACGAGCATGGGCTAAAAATTCAAAAAAAAGCAGAGGAAGCAGGAAAAGAGCCAAGGGTCTTTGTTGACGAGATTTCCGCTGAATTCAAAAGCCTTTGGGAGAAACTTGATATAAAATATGACAATTTTATCAGGACGACTGACGAGAAGCATATCAAAGCGGTTTCGAAGATGCTCCAAACATTATTTGAGAATAAGGCGATTAGGAAAGGCGAATATGAAGGATTATATTGCGTCGGTTGCGAACAATTTTTAAATGAAAGCGATTTAGTGAATGGAAAATGTCCTGATCATGATATTATCCCGGAAAAAATGAAAGAGGAAAGTTATCTTTTGGATATGAAAAGCAAGCAGGCGGAACTTATACAAAAAATAGAAAATGATGAGTTTAGGATAACGCCGGAAAAATATAAAAAAGAAATGTTGTCATTTTTGAAGAATAACGAGCTAAAAGATCTTTCTATTTCCAGAAAAAATGTCAGTTGGGGAATTCCCTTGCCTTTCGACAAGAGCTATACGACTTATGTTTGGGTGGACGCTTTTATAAATTATCTTACCGGGATTGGCTGGGATGGGAATATTGAAAATATTCCTGAATTTTGGCCGGCGAATGTCCAGTTTATCGGGAAAGACATTTTGCGGGTGCATGCGACCATTTGGCCTATCGTTCTTATGTATTTGGGATTCCCTCTCCCTAAAACTCTTTTTACTCACGGTCATATTCTTTCCGGCGGAAAAAAGATGAGCAAAACTTTAGGAAATACTATTTCGATTGACGAAATGCTTGAAAAATTTGGTGTGGACGGAACGCGCTATCTGCTTTTGAGCGCCGGAACATTCGGGGAAGATGTGGATGTGACGACGGAAAGAATGGTGGAAAAATACAATGCTGATTTGGCAAATGGATTGGGAAATCTTTTGTCGCGGGTGGTTACACTCGCTCAAAATTCCCAATTTCCAGCTCCCAACTTTGTACAATCTCAGCCAAAGGCTGATCAGCCTATGGCTGAAATTTCCAATGATTCAATTTTAAAATTAATAGAAAACATCGAATTGGGACAGGCGCTGGATTATATCTGGAATATAATCAAAGAAGATGACAAATATATCAATGACAGCGAACCTTGGAAACTTAAAAAAATAGATCCGAAAAAATTCGAAAAAGTAATGGAGAAGTTATTAAATGATCTGGATAAGATTTCTATGCTTGTTGCTCCTTTTATGCCGGAAACTTCCGAAAAAATAAAAAAAGCGCTGGAGACGAAAAAAGTCGAGCCGTTGTTTCAGAGAATAAAATAATGTTAATTGACACTCACGCCCACCTTGACGATAAGCAATTTGACGCGGATCGCGAAGAAGTGATTGGGCGTTTTTTTGCGTCGGGCGGGGAAACTATTATCAATGTCGGGGCGGGGCTGGGGAGTAGTCGGCGATCGGTGGAACTGGCGGAAAAACATAAGAATATTTTCGCGGCGGCGGGACTCCATCCGCACTATTTCATGAAACACGCAACATGGGATACGGAGCATAAAGATCAACTTAAGGAGTTGGCGCGCAGGAACAAGGTCGTGGCGATTGGAGAGATTGGTTTGGAATATTATTTTCCCGATGAAAATATAACCGAACAGCAGAAAGAAGATTCCAAGAAAAGGCAGGAAGAGGGTTTTTTGTTTCAAATCGAGCTGGCGGCAGAATTGGATTTGCCGATTATTATTCATTGCCGCCAAGCATACAAAGAAACTTTGGAAATACTAACCTCCGAAAAGAAAAAGTATGGCGGGAAATTGCGCGGAGTGATGCATAGTTATTTAGGGCGCTTGAGTTATGCCAAGGAATTTATAAAGTTGGGTTTTTCTTTGGGATTTAACGGGATTATTACTTTCGCCAGAGATTATGACAAAGTTATCAGAGAAGTAAGTTTGGAGAAAATTTTGATTGAAACAGATTGCCCATATTTGACCCCGGAGCCATACCGGGGAAAGCGTAATGAGCCGAGTTATGTGAAATTTGTGGCGGAGAAAATCGCCGAGATAAAAGGAGTGAGCGTTGAGGAGGCAGAGATGGCAACAACAGCCAACGCGAAAAAACTCTTTGATATCTAGTGTTACGGACTACGAAATTAACGAAATACGAAACGCTTGAAAGAACATTGGTTTTTTTCGAAAACGATTATTATATTATTTTCGTATTTCGCAAATTTCGTATTTCGTAAAACCTGAACTTGACTTTTTTTTGATTTTGCCGGAAAATAGACAGTGGTTGCACGTTTTGGCAAGAATATGGAAAATAAAAAGCCTGCCCGCAATGCTTCCGATAGCGATGCAGGCGGGGACAACCAGAAGGCTCCGTGGTGGCAGCCCAGTTTATTGCTTTTCGCGAAACTCTCCGGCTGGATTACCGGGCCGATTATTCTGGGTCTGATTGTCGGCAAATGGCTGGACAGGAAATACGGAACCGAACCTTGGCTGTTTCTCGCCGCCGTAGGATTGGCCTTTTTTGTTTCAACATTCGGAATAGTAAGGGACGCGGTGAGGGAGATGAAGAGGATCGAGAAAGAGAGTAAAGATAAAAGCAAAAATAGTGATATAAAAAAGCTGTAATTTGTGAGTGGTAAATAGTAATTTGGAAATACTAATTACTATTGACTAATTACGATTTACTTTAGTGGCGGAACATACCGAACAATCAAATACTGAAAATGTTCAGCAGGAAGTTTCTCACGAAGCAACCTTGTTTGCCGAGCCGGTATATCATATCGGAAATTTTAACGTCACCAATTCTTTGATCGCCAGCTGGATAACAGTAGCCATTCTCGTTATCTTTTTTTATTTCGTCGGAAAAAAGATTAAGCGCGTGCCGAAGGGAATTCAAAATATTTTTGAATTCTTGCTCGAAAAAGCCCTGGATTTGGCGGACAGCGTCACGGGGAACCGAAAAAAATCAGAGAGATTCCTGCCCATCACGCTATCTCTTTTTTTGTTTATTTTGGCGAACAACTGGCTAGGGCTTTTGCCGGGAGTGGGAACTATCGGGTATAATGAAATCGAAGGCGGACATGGCGTGTTTATCCCGATTCTTCGCGGAGGAACGGCGGACATCAATACTACTTTGGCGCTGGCACTTTTTGCCGTCGTGGCGTCGCATATTATGGGCGTGGTAGCGGTCGGTACTTGGACTCATTTGAATAAATTTATCAACCTAAAAGCGTTTATTTCCATTCCGAAAGAGATCAGAAAAGATATGTCGATAGTTTTGGTTAATCCGATCAAGGCTTTCGTGGGAGTGGTGGAGTTGATCGGCGAGGCCGCCAAAGTGGCGTCGCTTACATTTCGGCTTTTTGGAAATATTTTCGCGGGTGAAGTGTTGCTGGCTTCCATGATGGCGCTTTTTGCCTATTTTTTGCCATTGCCGTTTATGTTTTTAGAGATAATCGTGGGAATAATCCAGGCGCTCATTTTCGCCATGCTGACGCTGGTGTTTATGGCTATCGCGTCGGAAGCGCACGGGGAACACTGAGGACAATTTTTAATTTTTAATTTGAAATTTTTATTGAATGTTCAATTGATCAATTTCGAATTTTTTCATTTAAAATTGATTAAAAATTAAAAATTTTAAATTAAAAATTAATTAACAAGTTGCTAGTTTTGAAGCGACGCTAAAAAAATATCTCCCGTCGACTAATCAAAATCAAGTAAACTAAAAAAACTATGGATCTAACAATGATGGCCAAGGGATTGGCAATTGGAATCGGATCGATTGGACCGGCGCTCGCCATTGGAAGAATCGGGGCGAAAGCTATGGAGTCGATTGGACGGAATCCGGAAGCGGCGGACAAGATTTTGGTGCCGATGCTTCTGGCGGCGGCCTTTGCCGAAGCGGTGGCGATTTACGCACTGGTGATAGCTTTCTCAATTAAATAACTCGCGAAAGCAGAGCGAATTGAAGCGAAGGGGAGCTAATGATTATTCGTTCTAATTAGCTTTTAATTCGCTCCTTATTCGCGAGTAATTATTATGGAAGAATTAGTAAAAACTTTCCACATCGAAGCCAATTTACTGGCTGCGCAGATCGTAAATTTCGTGATCGTGCTTTTGGTATTGTACAAGTTTGCCTATGGTCCGATTCTGAAGACGCTTAACGACCGAACTAAAAAAATTGAAAAAGGATTGAAAGACGCGGAGGAATCACAGAAAAAATTACAGGAAATAACACAGAAAGAAAAAGAAGTAATGACTGACGCTAAAAAAGAAGCTCAGACGATTATCAAAAAGTCGGAAGAAGAAGCCAAAAAAAACGCGGAGATGATTGTCGCGGAGGCAAAAAACAAGACTGACAAGGCGATCGCGGACGCCAAGAACTTGATCGAACAAGAGAAAGGAAAAATGCTCGCGGAAGTAAAATCGGAAGTGGCGGAGCTGGTCGCGGCGGCGGCGGCGAAGATTTTGGGCGAGAAGATTGACAGCGAGAAAGATAGGGAGTTGATTGAGAGAGCGATAACTCGCGAAAATAGAGCTAATTAAAGCAAACAAGAGCTAAAAAGGTTTTACAACTATCCTTCTCTCCCGTAATCGGGAGAGACCTGCCCGAAATGCTTCGACATTGACTGAGTATAGAATAAGCTTGCAGACTAATTTGCCTTAACCAATCAGTACTTAATGGCTGTTAGCATTTCGAAGCAGGCGGGTGTCGCGTACTCGCGACAGAGAGGGTTCGAAACAGCGTTTGCGAATGTGCCCTCTCCCCAGCCCTCTCCCGATTACGGGAGAGGGGGTAAAAAAAGAATATGAAAATTTCCGTTCAACAATACGCCCAAAGTTTATATGAAGTGACGAAAGAAAAATCTCAGGGCGAGATTGATTCTGTTTTGAAAAACTTTACAAAAATTTTGGCGAAAAATAATCAGTTAAGATTAAAAAATAATATTATTAAGAAATTTGGAGATATCCATAATCGGGAAAACGGAATTGTGGAAGCACGAGTGACCAGCCGGGAAGTGTTAAGTAATGAGTTACGTAACAAAGTACGTATATATGTACGTACCAAATACGGCGCGAAAGAATCAGTTTTGGTTGAAAAGACCGACGAGTCGATAAAGGGCGGAGTTATTATCCGGGTGGGAGACGAGGTGATGGATGGAAGCGTGGGGAGGCAATTAAAGGAATTGAGAAACGCATTGATAAAATAGGAGAATGTTTTTTTGAGTCAATTATTTAGGACAAATTTTTAAGGCTAAATTTTTAATTTGAAATGAATTTTTAATGTTAAAAATTTTTAAATTGAACAATTAAAAAATTTAAAATTTATTAAAAATTTCAAATTAAAAATTAAAAATTTCATGAATAAAGACTACATAATCTCACAACTTAAACAACAAATCGAAGGATTTGAGGCGAAAGCCGAGACTGAGAAGGTCGGGACTGTGGCCGAGATCGGAGACGGAGTGGCACGGATCACTGGGCTTTCGGATGCCATGGCATCCGAAATGCTGGAATTCGAAAACGGCGCGGTGGGCGTGGCGCTGAACTTGGAAGAAGACCGGGTGGGGGCGATGATCCTCGGAGAATACAAAAACATCAAAGAAGGCGACACGGTCAAATCAACCGGGAAAATTTTATCGGTGCCGGTGGGAGAAAATTTTATCGGCCGCGTGATTGATCCGCTGGGCGCGCCGTTGGATGGCAAAGGCGAAATCAAGAGCGACAAATTTTATCCGATTGAAAAAATCGCGCCGGGCGTTATTACTCGAAAAGGAGTGCACCAACCGGTGCAAACGGGAATAAAAGCCATCGACACGATGATTCCGATCGGGCGAGGGCAAAGAGAACTTATCATTGGCGATCGGCAGACCGGAAAAACCGCCATTGCTGTTGACGCGATTATCAATCAAAAAGGACAGTCAATGAAATGCATTTACGTCGCTATCGGACAAAAGGAATCGAAAGTGGCGAGAATCGTGGCGGAATTGGAAGCGCGCGGAGCGATGGAATATACCACTGTCATTGTGGCGGGAGCGTCGGATCCGGCGCCGTTGTCTTTTATCGCGCCGTATTCCGGCTCGGCTCTCGGCGAATATTTTATGGATAAAGGCGAGGATGTCCTTATCGTTTACGATGATCTCTCCCGCCACGCCTGGAGCTATCGCCAGATATCATTGATTCTCCGAAGACCGCCGGGACGCGAAGCTTATCCGGGAGATATTTTCTATTTGCACTCGCGTCTTCTCGAACGCTCGGCGAAACTTTCGGAAGAATTTGGCGGCGGATCGATTACCGCTTTGCCGATTATTGAAACGCAAGCCGGCGATGTCTCGGCCTATATTCCGACCAACGTTATTTCCATCACCGACGGGCAGATCTATCTGGAAGCCGATTTGTTTTACAAGGGCATCCGTCCGGCGCTGAACGTCGGAATTTCGGTTTCTCGCGTCGGTTCGGCCGCGCAGATCAAAGCCATGAAAAAAGTGGCCGGAAAGTTGCGGCTGGACGTGGCGCAGTTTCGGGAACTCGAAGCCTTCGCGCAATTCGGATCGGATTTGGACGAAAAAACCCGGACGCAAATCGAGCGGGGACGGCGGACGATTGAAGTTTTGAAGCAAGGGCAATACGAGCCGATGGCGGTGGAAAACCAAGTGGCAATCATCTACGCGGTAACGAATGGATTTCTGGATGATGTTCCAGTTGAAAAAGTAAGCGAGTGGGAAAAAGATTTTCACAAATATCTGAAAAGCTCGCAAAAGGAAGTTCTAAGCTTAATCGCGGATAAGAAGGAATTATCGGAAGAAGTAATTTCCAAACTAGAGAAAGCTATTGGGGAGTTTAAAGAGGTGTACCAGAACGGAGAGTAACAACTCAAGATACAAGATACAAGAGACAAGAAACAAACAAATCACAATCTCCAAGAGATCAATAACCAAAAATTGGGAATTTCGTAAATTGGTTATTGGAAATTGTTTGTATCTTGTATTTTGTTTCTTGGTTATTGAATAAGATGGCCAATAACACCAAAGAAATTCGACGGCGGATAAAGTCGATAAATAATACCAGGAAGATTACCAAGGCGATGGAGATGGTTTCGGCCGCCAAAATGAGACGCGCCGTGGCTTCGGTGCTCGCGATTCGGCCGTACGCTCATAGCGCTTGGAGCGTTCTCACTAATTTGGCGCGGGTTTTTGAAATCCATGGTCGGGGACTTTTGGAAGTGCGGGAGGTTCGGTCTGTTCTTATGATTGCCGTTACGTCCAACCGGGGACTGTGCGGATCATTCAACGCGCAAGTTGCCAAAAAGATTCGCGAAGAACTGGCGAGTCCCGAAAGGCTGAAAGTCAATCGGGTGGGGACGAAAAGAATTGAATCGAAAGTGAAAGACGGGGAATTAAAAATAGATTTTATCACTATCGGAAAAAAAGGAGAGAGCGTCATTCGGAAGCTGGGGCGCGAGATTGTAGCGACTTTTCCGGAGCTGACATATCTGCCGAAAATCGAAGATGTCCGAGCGGTGGCGAAAGTGGCCATCGACGATTATATTGCCAAAAAATATGACAAAGTGGTGGTGGTTTATACCGATTATGTTTCAGCCGTGGTGCAGCAACCGAAAATCCGCCAGATTCTTCCGATTTCCAAAGTGGATATTGAAAAAATGATCGCCGATATTGACGTTCACGCGCAAGAACTGGGACTTAAAGAACCCAAGACGGAATACAAGATTGAGCCGAGTCCGAAAGAAGTTTTGGAATATATTTTGCCGCGGCTGATTGAAATGCAGATATATCACGCCATTTTGGAATCGAACGCGTCCAAAGAATCGGCCCGGATGCTCGCTATGCGAAACGCCACGGACGCGGCCGGAGAAATGTCGGATTCCTTGACGCTGGCTTATAATCAGATTCGGCAATCCAAAATCACGCAAGAAATCGCGGAGATTTCAGCGGGAGCGGCAGCGTTAAGTCAGAACCACTGATTAGCACGTGATTAAAATGATTTCACTGATTGCTTATTCCGTTAAGTCTGATTATGTGTAATCAGGAGAATCAGTGATAATCTGTGGTTCAGACAAATAAAAAAAGCCGCCCTGGAAACTCCTGGCGCAGGAGCGGGCGGCTTAAGGCGGGGGGGGGGCTGAAGGGGTATCACGATAGAATGGCGGTTTCCTCTTCCTCGAGTTCCAGTTGTTTTGGATTGGGAGCCTCGTAAATCATTTCTCCAACCCATATCCAGGGAACAAGAAAAAGAAACGCTATAATAATAAATCCCCATACCCCTGTGTCTTTCTTTTTGAAAGCAAAGTCACTGATATGCCATAAATATGGCCATCCCAACATCCACAAGACAAATGAAAAATTCCTCATCAAACCCTCCTTGTTTATCTTTTTTTCATTTCTACACGAAATTGTGTATTAAAGTAGTCTATAAAAAATCAGTTGAAAAGTCAACTATTATACCCTTGAATCCCGATCCTCCAATATTTGCCTAAGACAAGCGGTATTTAGTACCTACGAAAATACGAAAAATTACAAAAATACAAAAAAATTAAAGTTTTGTATTTTTGTAAAATTTTGTAATTTTGTAGGGAAATAATTTATAACTTAAGAACAATCAATCATATGAAGAATGTAGGAAAAGTTTTGCAGGTCATCGGTCCCGTGGTGGACGTGGAGTTTGGAGATAAGCTTCCGAAGATTTATGACGCGTTGGAGATCCCGCTTGGACATTTGATGTCCAAGGGTGAAAAAGGAGAAGGGACATCAAATGTCCTCGTACTTGAAGCCCACCAGCATATCGGCGGGGGGAAGGTGCGGGCGGTGGCGATGGGGACGACGGACGGACTTCGGCGCGGGATGGAAGTTCGCGACACCGGCGAGCCGATTTCGGTGCCGGTGGGAGAAGGAACGCTTGGACGGATGTTTAATCTCCTTGGTGAGCCGATTGACGGTTTAGGTGAAGTATCCGCCATAGGCGGATCCGCCTATGGCGGAAAGTCCGAAAGAAAAGATCCAATTCACCGCGACGCGCCAAAATTTGAGGACCAATCCACCAAAGCCGAAATTTTCGAAACCGGCATCAAAGTTATCGATCTCATCTGTCCGTTCGTGAAAGGCGGAAAAGTCGGGCTGTTTGGCGGGGCGGGCGTGGGAAAGACGGTGACGATTCAGGAGCTGATTCGCAACATCGCTTCCGTCCACGGAGGTTATTCCGTTTTCGCCGGAGTGGGAGAGCGGACGCGCGAAGGAAACGATCTTTATCATGAAATGAAAGACTCGGGAGTTTTGAAACAAACAGCGCTGGTGTTCGGGCAGATGAACGAACCGCCGGGAGCCAGGCAAAGGGTGGCGCTTTCGGGGCTGACGATGGCGGAATATTTCCGCGACGACGAAGGCAAAGACGTCCTGTTGTTTATTGATAATATTTTCCGTTTCACCCAAGCCGGCTCGGAAGTTTCAGCGCTACTCGGTCGCATTCCGTCCGCGGTGGGATATCAGCCGACACTCGCGGAAGAGATGGGAAAATTGCAAGAAAGAATTACTTCTACCAAAAAAGGTTCGATTACTTCCGTGCAAGCGGTGTATGTGCCGGCGGACGACTTGACCGACCCGGCGCCGGCGACCACTTTCGGACACTTGGACTCGACGGTGGTGCTTTCCCGGGCACTCACGGAACTCGGGATTTATCCGGCAGTTGATCCGCTGGATTCCAGTTCGACAATTTTGGATCCGAAGATCGTCGGCGAAGAACATTACGCTGTCGCGCGCGGCGTGCAGAAAGTTTTGCAAAGATACAAAGATCTCCAGGATATTATCGCGATTTTAGGTATGGAAGAACTATCGGACGAAGATAAAGTGACGGTGGCGCGGGCGCGAAAAATCCAAAAGTTCTTGTCTCAGCCGTTTTTCGTGGCGGAACAATTTACCGGCACTCCCGGCAAATACGTTAAACGTGAAGACACTGTTCGCGGGTTCAAGATGATACTTGATGGCGAGATGGATGAGGTGGGGGAACAAGAGTTTTATATGCGTGGAGGAATTGAGGATGTTAAAAAGTCCTAAAAGTCCAAATGCCAAAGCTCAAATGTCAAATAAAGCTCAAAAATCAAAATCCAAAATTTTGACATTTGGATTTAAGATTTGATTTGGAATAATTTGGATTTTGGATTTTGGAATTTGAAATTAATTTTATGAGTTTGCGAATAAAATTTAAAATAGTCACTCCCGAAAAAACTGTCTTCGAAGATACGGTAACTCAAGCGACCCTGCCGACTACCGACGGGGAAGTGACGATTTTGCCCAATCACAGGAGCTATATCGCCAGTCTCAATCCGGGAGGAATTATGCTCAAAAAGGACGGAAAGGAAATTTTGCTTTCGATTTCGGGAGGCTTTATTGAATTTCACGGTAATGAACTTATTGTTTTGGCGGATACGGCTGAACGGGCGGAAGAAATCGATATCAAGCGGGCGGAAGAAGGACGCAAAAAAGCGGAGGCGCTCAAGGAGCAGAGGATTTCTATGGATGAAACCGAATTCGCCCGGGCGGCGGCGGCTATCCAGAAAGAATCGGCGCGGATCCGGGTGGCAAGGAAACATATGACGAAACGCGGGATTTCGATAAGCAATGAATAGTGTATCAATAGTTTATCTTTATCTCTTGGTGTCATTCCGAGCGGAGCGTAGCGAAGTCGAGGAATCTTCTAGCGGTTATTATTAATCTTTACTATAAATCGTAAATCTTTCGACTATCGTCGGCAGATCCCTCAACTGCGTTTCGATGATTACATCGAAACTTCGTTCGGGATGACCGTGTATTTTTATGAAAACTAGGTTCAGTTACAAAGACATCCATCACTGCGACGCGGTCGTTCTGACTTGCATTGATTTCCGTTTTTGGCGGGAAACTTTGGAGTTTGTGGAGCAAGAGCTGGGAATAAAAACTTTTGACTTTCCGTCGCTTCCCGGCTCGGCCAAAGCGATAAACGAGTGTTTGGGAGAAAACGATCTGGCGTTTCAGTGCATCGGCGTGCCGTGCGAATTGCATCACGCCAAAAAGATAGTTATCGTCAATCACGAAGATTGCGGTGCGTACGGCGGATCGGCTAAATTTGAAAGCAGCGAGGAAGAACAGAAGTTTCACGAGGAAGAACTTGAAAAAGCTAAAGCCAAACTTGTTGACAAATACCCGGAAAAGGAGTATATTCTCGTGTACGCCCGACTCGCGGATGAGAAGGAAAATATTGAATTTTTGAAAATATAGGTTACGAACTACGAAATGAACGAAATACGAAAGTACGAAAAAGTGGTGTTTTGATGTTTCGTAGTTCGTAAATGTTTTTTGGCCGCAAGTCTTGGTTTTCAGACTTGCTTTTGTTTTTTTTCGGTGTTCTTTGAAAGGAGATGGGACAATGCCAAAGAAAGAAGTTTTGATTTGTGAAAAATGCCACAGAGTTTATTCTTGTCAGAACAAAACTGGCCGTGATAGGAAATATTGTCCGTCAGGATATCCTTTTCAGCATTGTAAGGCAGATTGCCTCGCGAGCATAGAAAATATCGGCAAGAGGGAATTTGTGGAACGGGGAGTATGCGAGTGTTGCGGAGGTTAGAGATAGTATGGTCTGCCAAAAAGTTATTTCATGTTACTTTTGCGACAATCCTGTCGTTTGCCATGGACAAGAGGGGATGAAATCGTGCGGTTCGTGTGGTAGTGTGTATGACGGATCGCCGAAAGTGAAATACGCTGTTTGCGGTTTGTGTCGTTCGAGGATTCCTTTGGGTTTTAATATTTCGAGGAAGATTGAAATGGCGCGAGAAGCAGGCAGCAACAAATTTTGAGCAGGGCTAATTTCTGCTCAAACGTGCATAGTTTTTTCCAGGCGGTGTTTCGGACGCGTTCCGAGCCCGCTTTTTTTGTGGCTTTTACGGCGGTTTGTTTTTGTGATATGATATAAACGTAAAAAATAATTGAAAACAAATGGCAAAAGCTTGGAAAATCGCCGGAGTGATTTTCGGCGCGATCGTTTTTTTGGCAGTCGGCGTATATTTTTTCGGCGGAACACTTAATCAGGAAAATACGATAAATTCTTCTCTATATTATTCGGGAGAAACGGAAGATTTCGGAACTTCAGACGCGGTAGGACTTCCGAAAAATTCCCGGGGCGCTCTGCCGGCGGCTCCGATGAACGATATGAAGTTGGGCGGCAAAATGCAAGAAATGGTTAGCGATGACAGCGGGGCGGTTGATTTTTCCGACGGGACGGCGGATAAGAAAATAGTCAAGAATGGAAATTTGAATCTCAAAGTGGACAACGCGGATGAGGCGGCGGAAGAAATTTCGGATATCGCCAAAAGCAACGGCGGAACGGTTTTCTCCTCTAATTTTTTCCAAGGCAAGGACAATACGAAAAGCGGAACGGTGAGTGTCAAGGTTCCCGTGAATAATTTCGAAAAAACCTTTTCCGAAATGAAAAAAGTCGCCAGTTTGGTTTTACGGGAGTCTGCTTCCGGGACTGATGTTACGGAACAATATACCGACTTGCAAGCGCAATTGAAAAACAAACAAACGGAAGAGCAGGCTTTTACGCGCATTATGGAACAAGCCCAGAAAATCGATGACATTTTGGCGGTGCAAAGGGAACTTTCCCGGGTGCGGGGGCAAATCGAGCAGCTGCAGGGCAGGATAAAATATTTGGAGTCTCAGACGGATATGTCGACAATTACGGCCAGCTTGACGGAAGATGCCAATATTTCCATCACGGATAAATGGCGCCCGTGGCAAGTGGTGAAAGAGTCGGTTAGTGTTTTGGTGAAAAAGATTCAGGATTTCGTGGATTTTGTGATTCGCTTGGTGATTCTCGCGGTTCCAATTCTTCTTCTTTACGGAATATTGGCGTTGGTTGTGTACAGGATTGGGAAGAAAATATATCTCAAGGTGAAAAACAGGAACGAGGGCGAAGGCAAATGAAAAAATGAAATTTTACGGTATTGAGAACCTCCGAAGACGAAATTTTCGGAGGTTTTCTTTTTTCTTGAAATAAAATAAGAATTGGGGTAAAGTAGAGGATATGGAAGACCCCGTTAGAAATTCAATTTTAAGCGGGAATCCAGAAAGATTTTAAAGTTATAGCTTATATGAAGGAAATTTCTAACGGGGCAAGCAAATACAACCCAAAATTCATTGAACCGAAGTGGCCCGCCTTCGCTAAAGCTACGGCAGGGCAAGCAGAAACAAATGGATAAATATAATCCAAAATTCATAGAACCGAAGTGGCAGAAGTTGTGGGAGGAAAAACCGGATTTATACGCGGCCGATAATGATTCTCAAGAAGAGAAGCGCTTCATTTTGGATATGTTTCCCTATCCTTCCGGAGAAGGGCTTCATACGGGGCACGTGGAAAGCTATACCGCGACGGATATCGTTTCCCGGTACTTCAGAATGAAAGGGAAAAATGTGCTTCATCCTCAGGGATGGGATGCTTTTGGATTGCCGGCGGAAAATTATGCTATCAAGACGAAAATTCATCCGGAAAAAACGACTAAAACAGCCATTCACAACTTCAAACGGCAGATGAATATGATGGGCTTCGCTTATGATTGGTCGAGGGAACTCAATTCATCGGATCCGGAATATTACAAATGGACGCAGTGGTTTTTCCTGCTTTTGTATAAAAACGGACTGGCTTACAAGAAAAAAGCCAAGGTGAATTGGTGTGATTCCTGCAAAACGGTGCTGGCCAACGAACAGGTGGAAGACGGGAAGTGCGAGCGGTGCAAAAATCCGGTGCGGCAAAAAGATTTAGAACAGTGGTTTTTCAAGATAACGGATTTTATTGAAAACAAGTTATTCGCTTCGCGAACCCGCGCTACGAATGCGGGACATACGAATGAAAAATCCGGCAAAACTTATACTTCAGGACTCTTGAGCGGTCTTGATAAAATTGATTGGCCGGAGTCGACGAAGATGCTGCAGAGGAATTGGATTGGGAGGAGTGAAGGAGCGACAGTAAAATTTAAAATTGTAAGCGCCGAGCCCTCTCCTGTCCGGAGTACCGGACATACTCTCCCGATTACGGGCGAGGAGGAATACTTGGAAGTATTTACGACGCGGCTGGATACGATTTATGGTTGTAATTACGCGGTTGTCGCGCCGGAGCATAAAATAATTGACGACTACAAATCGCAAATTACAAATTATGACGAAGTACGAAAATATCTTGAAAGCGTAAAGGGAAAATCGGATTTGGATCGGATGGAGGCGAAAATCAAGACGGGGGTGGAAATAAAAGGCCTAAAAGTTATCAATCCTTTTACCAATGAAGAATTGCCGCTATACGCGGCGGATTACGTCCTTTCGCAATACGGCACCGGAGCGGTGATGGCGGTGCCGGCGCACGATGAACGTGATTGGGAATTCGCGAAAAAGTATAACCTTCCAATCAATCAAACAATCGAGCCGTGTTTTATAACAATAAATGGTTTGGACAAAGTCAGGGAGGATCAGCCGTTTGTAGAAAGGGATTCAATTACAGCAATCGTAAAACACTGGAAAGAAGAATCTTATATCGTTTTGAAGTGGAAGCAGGTCGACTGGAAAACTTTTATAACCGGAGGCCCGGAGAATGATCAAAGTTTTGAAGAAGCGGCGAGAAGTGAGGTTCTTGAAGAAACAGGTTATAAAAATTTAAAGTTAATCAGGGAATTACCCAGGTATCACAGTCAGTTTTATCATATTCCGAAAAAGTTGAATCGGTTTGCGCATATGAGAGTTTTTTATTTCAAATTGGAGAATGACGAACATCAGGATATTTCAGATATAGACAAGGAGAGACATGAGGTTGTTTGGGTTTCGGAAAATGATATAGAAAAAATGCTAACCCCCGAAGCGCATAAGTATGTTTGGAAAGTATTAAAAGACGGGGAAAAAGTCTTTACTTCTGACGGAGTTTTGATCGATTCCGATGAATATTCCGGACTAACTTCCGAAGAAGCGCGGGAGAAGATGGCGGAGTGGCTGGAGAAAAATAATCTTGGAGCAAGGAAAGTAAATTACAAACTGCGCGATTGGTTGGTGAGCCGGCAGAGATATTGGGGGGCGCCTATTCCCATTATTTACTGCGAAAAGTGCGGGACGGTTCCGGTGCCGGAAGAGGATTTGCCGGTGAAATTGCCGACGGACGTGGATTTTTTGCCGACGGGGGAATCGCCGCTGAAATATTCCAAGAGTTTTCAAAACGTAAAATGCCCCGTGTGCGGCGGGAAAGCCACGCGCGAGTCCGATACGATGGACACGTTCGTTTGTTCTTCATGGTATTACTTTCGTTACGCTGATCCGAAAAACGAAAAAGAATTCGCGGATAAAGAACTAATCAAAAAATGGCTGCCGGTTGATCTTTATGTTGGCGGAGCGGAACATTCTGTTTTGCATTTACTTTACGCGAGATTTTTCACCAAAGTCTTGCACAATTTGGGATACATTGATTTTGACGAGCCGTTTTTGAAACTGCGCCACCAGGGAATAATTTTGTCGGAAGACGGCCGGAAAATGTCGAAGTCTTTGGGTAATGTCGTCAATCCGGATGATGAAGTGAAAAAGTGGGGCGCCGATTCTTTGCGGATATTTGAAATGTTTATGGGACCGCTGGAAGACGCCAAACCCTGGAATACGAAAGGGATAGTGGGAGTGTATCGGTTCTTGGAAAAAGTTTATAAACTCGCGAAAGCAGTGCGAATTGAAGCGAATGGGAGCAAATCGGGAATAAATAAAAAGTTGGACTCACTGGTTCACAAAACTATCAAGAA
>Ga0156450_128_pt1 | contig 22843 bp, 27 predicted proteins | sample RifOxyA2_FD_108093 | JGI IMG/M metagenome (GOLD analysis project Ga0156450, IMG submission 108093) | Candidatus Moranbacteria bacterium RIFOXYA2_FULL_43_15
AAAAACAAAAAAGAGAATTAAAATTCTCTAATCCGGACGCTATTTACTCTTTAAGGAGTAAAATTGGAACAAATATTAATTGTTCAGTGGTATGGAATATAAAGGAAAATCGTTAGTACTAGAAATAGCAGGTCGGATAAGTCTCTTCTTCGTGGATGTTGACTTTTTCAGTGGATCTGCTACATTTAAACCAGCTAAAAACACCCGTCCTATCTTCTGATACGGCGGGTTTTAGATTTATGGAAACAAAAAGTAATGAAAAACGGGTAGCGGTATATATAGATGGTAGTAATTTTTACCATAAGTTAAAAGATCTTTCCATTCCAAATACGACCAAATTTGGCTACGAAAAATTATGTTCTTGGCTAGCAAGAGACAGGAGAATTATTTCCAGTCGTTATTATGTCGGTGTCGTGCGTGCCAAAGAAAATGATGAAAAAGGACAGCGATTGAGAAGTAGTCAGCAACAGCTTTTTTCTCATCTGACCAAGGAAGGTCTTACGATAAAACGTGGTTATCTTATGAGCGCTGACGGGGCTTATCATGAAAAGGGCGTTGATGTTCAAATCGCGGTGGACATGCTAATAGGCGCTTATGAGAATTTATATGATACGGCTATATTGATTTCTTCTGATACGGATCTCATTCCAGCTATCAAAAAAATAAAATATATGGGGAAGGGTATAGAATATATCGGCTTTGCACATAAGCCAAGTTTTGGATTGCAAAAATATGCTACTCTTTCCAGGCTGCTGATAAAAGAAGAATTGGAACCATTTGTTTTCAATTCTCTTGTTTGATTTATGATCGCTAAACTCAAAGGGAAAATCGAATATCTGAAAGATAACTACGCCGTGGTGACGGTGCGGGATATCGGCTATAAAGTTCATCTTAGCGTGTATACTTTCGGCAAAGTGGCGGGGATAGCGGAAGTAAATTTGTTTATCCATACCTATGTCCGGGAAGACCAACTGGCGTTGTATGGCTTTTTGACTTCGGATGAGCTGGAAATGTTTGAGCAACTGATCTCCATTTCCGGTATCGGACCGAAAGCCGCCATGGGGATTCTTTCCATCGCCACGCCCAAAACCATAAAAACCGCCATTCTCAATGAAGATCCGTCGATTCTCACTAAGGTTTCCGGTATTGGCAAAAAAACGGCCGATCGGGTAATATTGGAACTTAAAAACAAAGTGGCGGATATCTCCACGGGCGATAAGGAAGAAGCGACGGTGGATGTGGATGCTATTGAAGCTCTGATGACAATGGGGTATTCTAATGCGGAAGCGAGGGACGCGCTGAAAGCTGTGCCGGCGGATGTTCGCGACGTGGGAGCGAGGGTGAAAGCAGCCTTAAAGAACTTGGGCAAAAGATGACGCAAAATTTTCAATTATCAATTTTCGAATTTTCAATCAATTTTTAATCTAACAATTTCAAAATTTTTAAACCTGATTGGTAATTAAATTATTGAGAATTATGTAAATGATTGAAAATTGAGCGGTTGAAAATTGAAAATTTATTCCAGCGGGTATGGTTCAGTGGTAGAACGCGACCTTCCCAAGGTTGAGACACGAGTTCGATTCTCGTTACCCGCTCCAATAAGGAGCAAGAAGTAAGAAGAAAGAAGAAAGCGGAATGGAAAAAAATATCGTAAACTTTATTCAAATCAATTCCCCCGACGGGGGGTTTTTGCAGTCGGAAGAATGGCGAAAGTTTCAGGAGTCGGTGGGGCGGAAGACGTATGTTGTTTCGGGCAACGATTTTCATGCTTCGATTGTTGAACACAGTTTGCCGATTGTGGGGAAATATTTTTATATACCACGCGGACCAATTTTCAATTTACAATTTTCCTGCCTACCGGACAGGCAGGCAATTTTCAATTATCAATTTTCAAGTTCCAATGATCAAATTTTAAAACAAATACAAGAGTTAATAAATTTAGCGAAGGAGAAAAATGTGGGATGGGTGAGGATTGAGCCGGCGACGGAGGAAATTTTGGGATGTATTAAAAAAAACGTAGGGATTCGATTTATCGAATCCGGGGCAGCAGGGTTTAATAAATTAAACCCCTACAAATTAAAAAAATATAAAACAATCAAAGCGCCGCATGATATGCAACCGAAGGAAATATTTATTGTTGACATATCCAAATCGGAAGAGCAGTTATTGGCGGAGATGAAGGCGAAGACGAGATATAATATAAGGCTGGCGGAGAAGAGAGGAGTAATAGTGCGAGAAATTTCAAATAAAAAATATATTGATGAATTTTTGAGATTGACAAAAGTGATGGCGAAGAGACAGGGAATTGCGGTGCATCCGGAGGATTATTATAGAAAAATGCTGGAAACTATTCCGGGAGATATTTTGAAATTATATGTCGCGGAGTATCAAGGTAAAGTAATTGCGACCAACTTAGTAATATTTTTTGGCGATACCTGCACTTATCTTCATGGCGCGTCGGACGATGAATACAGAAATGTTATGGCACCGTATCTGCTACAGTGGAGGCAGGTTCTGGATGCCAAGAAAGCTGGATGTGAAAAATACGACTTTGGAGGAATCAATACAAGATACAAGATACAAGATACAAGATACAATTCTTGGGCAGGCATCACCAAATTTAAGCTGGGTTTTTCGCCAAATACCGCGCCGGTCACATTTCCGGGAAGTTATGATATAATATTGAACCAAGGGAAGTATTGGGGGTATAGGATGATACAGAAGATGAAAAGCTGGGTAAAATAAGCGTGGAAATAAATCGTAAATAGTAATTCGTAATTAGGACTTCGGCGGATTCGTATAACATCCCAATTACTAATTACCAAGTTACAAATTACATGAATCTCAAATCTCTTATCCCCCAGTACCTGAAAAATTATTATCACTTTCTTCAAGCAATTCTTGCCAATGTTGTTTTCGGTTTTCCTTCGCGGCGCGTGAAAGTCATCGGGATTACCGGAACTAACGGAAAAACGACGACGACGCAGATGATCGCGAAAATTTTGGAAGAAGCGGGACATAAAGTGGCTATGGCGTCGACGATTAATTTTAAGATTGGAAAAAAAGAATGGGTGAATAAAACTAAATTTACCACGCTGTCCAGTTTTTCCGTCCAAAAATTCATAAAAAAAGCGGCGGATGCTAAATGCGATTATCTGGTTTTGGAAACCTCCTCGCATTCGCTGGATCAGTACCGGGTTTGGGGAATCAAATACGATGTGGCGGTGATAACCAATGTGACGCGCGAGCATTTGGATTATCATAAAAATATGGACGAATATCGAGTTGCCAAACTGAAGTTGTTTCGGGGCGTCCTAACGATTGTGGTGAATTTGGATATGGAAAAGCCACGGGACTATCTTCTCTGGAGCGCTAAAAATAAATACGGCTTTACTAAAAAAGAAATTGATTGCGCTAAGCTGGATTGCGGGAAAGTCAATCTAGTGCGGGCGGAAAATATCAGTTTGGAAATAGACCACTCGGCTTATACAATCAATGGTGATAAATATGAACTGAAACTTCCGGGCGAATTCAATGTGGAAAACGCTTTGGGAGCGACGGCGGTGGCATTTTCGCAAGGCATCAGTCCGGAAACCATAAAAAAAGCACTGGCTAAAATCGACTACATTCCGGGAAGAATGTATTTCGTGAAAAACGACAAGGGATTCAACGTGATTATCGATTACGCTTTGACGCCGGATTCTTTGGAGAAACTTTATTTTCTTATTGACCGAATAAAAAACAAGCGCCCGGGCGCCAAAGTCATCGCAGTGTTCGGCTCTTGCGGAGAACGCGACCGCGGCAAACGGCCGATGATGGGAGAAATCGTTTCCAAGCACGCGGACTATATTGTTGTGACTAACGAAGACCCGTATGGTGAAAATCCGGAGAGTATAATAAATGAAGTTTTTAGTGGAGTAATTGGTAAAGTTGAGGGGAAAAATTGCTGGAGGATTTTGGATAGGAGAGAAGCAATTAGATTTGCGCTGAAGCTGGCGCATTCGGGAGATATCATGGTGGTGACGGGAAAGGGAGCGGAAGAAACGATGGCAGTTGGCGACCAGCGCATTCCTTGGAACGATGAGAAGGTGATTTTGGAAGAATTGGGGAATGCGAATTAATACGAATTTCTGACGAATTTTATACGGATAAGAGCAAAGACTTAAAAAAGTACGTACAAATAGTACGTACTTTTTTTGCAGTCTAACCTATAGGTTAAGACAAAGCTGTAGCAAAAGCCAAAGTTAAGATAAATCCCAAAATTCCTCCGACAACAATTTCCGCTTTCCGGTGTCCCACTCTTTCTTTGAGGCGCGGAAACTTATCTTCGCTTATATTCAGTTCCTGAGTAAGCATGTTGATATATCTTCCCTGGTCGCCAAGGTACATCCGAAGCCGCACGGCGTCGTCAATTATAAGTATGGCGAAGGTAACAGCTACGGCGAAGGCTCCCGTGTTCAGACCTTCATAATAACCCACGGAAGTAACCAAAGAAACGACAAAACCGGTATGGGCGGAAGGCATGTGTCCATAAGTTACCCCATGCTCCAATGCGTAGTTAAAATCATACCCGTGTCTTATGAAGAAAATTATAAATTTTATTATCCTTATTATCGTCAAAACGACCAAGGGCAAAATAACAATATAGTATTTTGATATATCAATCATAGCTTTTTGTATTATTGGTTAGCAGTCCAGTTTAATTGTAGCATATTTATACGATTTTACATATGGCTTAAAAATTGCTAATATTAAATCATAATTAGTAAGTTCATCCCCTCCCACTTTTTTGCTCGCCTTTGGCGAAAATAAGAAGAGTTCAAGAAAGCAAAAAAGTGAGAGGGGATAAATAAAAGTATGGGAATTGGATTGATTTTGGGGATTATCTTGGTGGTCGCGGTTATCGCGATAATCGCGATGTACAACGGTCTAATCCGCCTCAAGAACCGGGTAGATGAGGCGGAAAGCGATATTGATGTGCAGTTAAGACGCCGACACGATCTTATTCCGAATCTGATTTCGACCGTAAAGGGTTACGCGGCGCACGAGAAAGAGGTTTTTGAAAAAGTAACCGAGGCGCGGACACGCGCTCTTGGCGCGGGGAATATGGCCGATAAATCGCAGGCGGAGAACATGCTTTCCGGAGCGTTAAAATCACTGTTCGCGGTAACGGAGGCTTATCCGGATCTGAAAGCCAATCAGAACTTTTTGGAACTCCAACGGGAACTGACCGACACGGAAGACAAAATCATGGCTTCTCGCCGGTTCTACAACGGCAACGTACGCGACTTCAATACTAAACTGGAAGTGTTCCCGACCAACATGATGGCCGGAATGCTCGGGTTTACTAAGCGAGAATTCTTTGAGGCGGAGGAGGGGGAGAAGGAGAATGTGAAAGTGGAATTCTAGAGAACTCACCTAATAAAAGGTCAAAGGCGAAATAGCAAAATAAAATATCAAATGCTAAATAACAAATTTTTTAAATTTAGTGTTAGGAATTTTATTTGACTTTTGGTTATTTTTGAATTTTATTAGGTGAATTAGAGATTAGGTGAATTAGAACTTTGTTATGGCAACTTTATATACTCAATCCGATCGCAACATCCGTTTAACCTGGCTCTACATCACCGGCTTTTTGGTTTTTGTTATCGGTGTCGGTTATGTTTTCGCGAGAGCGATGGGGAATAGCGCCATACTTTATGGCGCGGTTATTTTTTCGATCGTGATGAGTCTCGCGTCGTATTGGTGGAGCGACAAGATTGTTCTCGCTATGAGCGGGGCCAAAGAAGTGACGCATAAAAACGCCCGGGAGATTTATCATATCGTGGAAAATCTTTGCATTACCGCCGGATTGCCAGTACCCAAAATTTATATCATCCAAGACAGCGCTCCCAATGCTTTCGCGACGGGACGCGATCCGGCGCACGGGGTAATTTGTCTCACGACCGGAATTATCGAAAAACTTGAAAAAACAGAACTGGAAGGCGTGATTGCCCATGAACTGTCGCATATCGGCAATCGCGATATTTTACTTTCAACGGTCGTGGTGGTTTTGGTCGGGTTTGTGACGCTTTTGGCGGATTGGTTTCGGCATTGGGCTTGGTTTGGCGGGCGTTCCCGTGATAATGAGGGTGGAGGACAGTTGCGGCTGATTCTTATGATAGCGGCGATAATACTTTCCATTTTGGCGCCGATCGCGGTCGTTCTTATGCAGTTGGCAATTTCCCGCAAGCGTGAATTTTTGGCTGATGCCGATGGCGCGCTCCTTACGCGCTATCCCGAAGGCTTGGCTTCGGCTCTTGAAAAAATTTCGCGCGATACCGAACCGCTCGAAGCCGCCAACCGCGCCACTGCCCATCTCTACATTGCCAATCCTTTTAAAGGTAAAAAAGTTTCTTCTTTGTTTATGACCCACCCGCCGATTGAGGAACGGGTAAAAAACTTGCGGGGTATGAGCGTTTAGAAAAACAAGTTGTCCCATAAATCGGGACAACCTGGAAGAGTATGGGAAAATCGTACGGTCGAAATATAATAACAGTCGGTTACACTTTGTAACCGACTGTTATTTCGGAAATATTGACAGACACTAATGTGTAGCATATAATGTAAATTACATAATTACATAATTACATAATATGTAAAAATATGACTACTCTTGTAAAAGTTGTTAGAAATGGCCAAATAACCCTGCCCAAAGAAGTAAGGAGGGTTTTAGACATCGAAGAAGGGGATTTTTTGGAGGTGAGTTTTAATGACAGTTCGATTAAAATCAAGCCGAAAGCTGTTGTGGACAGAGAATTGGCCAAAGGCAGGTTTTTCAAGTTGGCAGGGAAGATTCAGTCGAAAACCAAAAATGTTGACGCTAAAATCGTAGAACAGGAGATCGACGAAGCCATCCGGGATGCCAGGAAAACAAAACAAAAAAGGTGAAAATTGTTATTGATACCAATGTTTTTATAAGTGCGCTTATAACGCCGAAATCAAATTCGGCCAAGATTTTACGTCTTTTGGAGCGAGATGAATTCAATGTACTTGTTTCCGAAGAAATAATTTTGGAAATATTGAAAGTTTTAAGTTATTCAAAAATCAGAAAAAGGCACAAATTAACGTCGTTAGAAATAAAAAATCTTATAGATGATTACGTTGCTATTAGTAAGCTGGTTTTTCCAGGGAAAAAGTTGAATATTGTCAAAGATGATCCGTCCGACAACAAGTTTCTTGAATGTGCTTTGGCCGGCCGAGCTGGTTTTATTATTACTGGCGATGTCCACCTGCTAAAACTCAAAAAATTCGGTAAAATCCAGATTCTTAACCCGCGAGATTTTCTAAACAAAATACGAGGCAGGCAGGATAATGTTTAATTTTCCCAAAAACACCTCTGAATATCTTTGGACGGCGCATAGTGTTTTCAAAATGCGGCAATACGGGCTTTCCGAGCAGAGAGTGAAGAATGTTATTAAACGCCCCAAAAGAAAAGAAGAAGGGATTGTAAAAAATACTGTAGCGGTGATGCAGCCGGTTTCGGCGAAAATCATAAATGGTAAAGAAATTTGGAAGCAGGAGATTTGGGTGATGTTCCAGAAACGTGGAACGCGTAGCATGGAGCGTGGAACGAAAGTTCAAAATAGAAAACAGATAAAAATCATCAGCGCGTGGCGGTATCCGGGGGTGAGTCCGAAGAACAATCCGATTCCGGAAGAAATACTTGAGGAATTGGGAAATATCAAGTAGGAGTTAGGTTTTGTCAGATTGGGAATATATGTGCTATCATAAGTGCAAGGAAATTTATTTCTTAAGCGATACTAGAGAGGCAGGTGTTATATGGAAGAACAAATGAATCAAAACCAAAATCAGGACAACAGCCAGAATCCGGCTCCACAGCAGCCTCCTGTCGGACAGAGTGGAAACTCCGGAAGCGGCAGCGCCGAAGACAAAGACGCGCAGAAAAACAAGCTATGGGCGCTTTTGGGATACTTGGGAATTTTGTGCCTCATTCCGCTTCTTGCCAAGAAAGATTCAAAATTCGCGCAATTCCACGCCAAGCAAGGTTTGGTTATGCTTATCGGTTGGTTTTTCTCCTGGGTTCCGATTTTCGGATGGCTTTTGGCCTTGGCGCTTTTCATTTTCTGGATTATGGCTGTAATCAGCGTGTTCCAGGGAAAAATGAAACCGCTTCCCATAATTGGAGATTTGGCCGAGAAAATCAACATCTGAAATTACAAATGCTCACGAATTGAAAAGCGAATACTTACGAATGGGAGTATGAATGGTTACGAATAAAAAATAGCTTTGTGAAAACAGCAGGCAATCCTTTTTGTGGTTGCCTGTTTTGATTTGCTGTTTAATGATATAATGCGTAAAGAAATAATTTCTAACCAATTACGAATTGGCATTTACGAACCACGAAATGGACGAAATACGAAACACTCAAGCTTTCCTTTTTCGTACTTTCGTATTTCGTATTCATTTCGTATTTCGTAACCATGAAAAGAACTAAAATTGTCGCTACTATCGGCCCGGCGTCGGAGTCGAAGGAGATATTGAGAAAAATGATAAAAGCCGGAATGAATGTGGCGCGGATAAATTTTTCCCACGGGACGCACGAGTCCAACGGGAAAGTCATCGATACGCTCCAAGAGTTAAGGAAGGAATTTGGCGTTTCGTTGGGAATTATGGCGGACTTGCAGGGGCCGAGGATAAGGACGGTGGTGGAGAAAGATGTTGAAATTAAGAATGGCGAATATATTTTAGTTTCTGATATTTCAGTGGATCTTAATTTTCAATTTTCAATTTTCAATTTTACACAATCTCAGCCAAAGGCTGATCCGCCTATGGCGGAAATTTCCAATGACCAAATTTCCAATAAAAGAATATTTCTTGACTCTCCGGGAATAATAAGCGACATAGAAATTGGCGAGAATATTTTAATTGAGGACGGACTGAAGAAATTGAATGTTGTCGAAAAGGGCGAGGGTTTTGTTATCGCGCGGGTTTTGAATGGCGGGACAGTTAAGAATCATAAAGGGGTTAATGTTCCCGATTCTAAGATAAAAATTCCGGCGGTGACGGAGAAGGACATGGAGGATTTGGAATTCGCGCTGAAAAAGGATGTCGATTTTGTGGCTTTGTCTTTCGTAAGCACGGCCGGGGAAATAAAAGAAACCCGGGAAAAGATAAAGAAAATGCTAGGGCGGGAAAATGATTTGCCCGGCATCGTGGCGAAAATAGAAAGGAAAGAAGCTATTAAAAATATCGACGAGATAATCGCGGAAACGGATGTGATTATGGTGGCCAGAGGAGATTTGGGCATTGAGATGGATGAAAGCAAGGTAGTGATTTACCAAAAAGAAATAATCGGAAAATGTCTGCGCGCCGCCCGCCCGGTGATTGTGGCGACGCAGATGCTGGAATCGATGATTGAGAATCCTCTTCCGACCAGGGCGGAAGTTTCGGATGTGTCCAACGCCGTCATTGATCATACCGACGCGGTAATGCTTTCGGGCGAATCAGCCAATGGGAAATTTCCTTTGAAAGCCGTGGAGACAATGGCAAAAATTATCAGCGACGTGGAAGAGTCGAGATTTGATGACTATGTGCCCGCCCATATTGAAATAGAGGATCACCTTTCTTCGGATTATGCTTCAATCGTCGCCAGCGCTATGAAATTGGCGAAAACTTCCGAAGCACGGGCGGTTTTGGCGATAACCCAATCCGGCTTTACCGCCAGGATGATTTCCAATTTCCGGCCGTCTTTTCAAATAATCGTAGCCGCTTGCGGACAAAAAATTTACCACCAGCTTTCGATGGTTTGGGGTTCGGAGGCTTATTTATTTGACAAAGTGGGTGATTTGGATGGATACTTGGATTTGTTGATAGAGCAGGCGAAAAAGGACGGAAGGCTTGAATCCGGAGATAAAATAGTGGAGGTTCTGGGCAGAATGCCCGGGGGAGAAAAGATGAGATTGGTGGGGATAAAGGAAATCGCGCAGCATGAAACATGAAACATGAAACATGAAACATGAAACATGAGGAAGGCTTAGTAGGTGTATTTTTTGCTTCATACTTCATGTTGTGTGTTGGGTGAATTGGAGAGGTCGCATAGTGGTCTAGTGCGCTTGCTTGGAAAGCAAGTATGTCCGAAAGGGCATCGAGGGTTCAAATCCCTCTCTCTCCGCGAGAATATAGGAAGATTGGTGAGGGAGATGAAAATTTCTCTTTTTTCGCCAGTTGGGAAAAGTTCTAAAAAGATTTTTTGAAAATCAAAAAGCTCGCGGCTTAGACAGGCTGTTTTTTTTGTTGCAATTTTCCGGCGAGTGGACAGTAATAGGATTGGCAGTATAATAGAAGTCCGATAAAATAAAATTTCCCAAAGTTTGTGAACTTATACAGGAAGCCGGAAAATTTTTTAATAAGGTTGGCGGAAAAGATATCTTTTTTTGTTGGAAGTTTTTTTGTTTGGGAAAAAAGCGTCCAGATCAGCACTCGAAAAGGGCTGGCGTTGATAGGGATAGTAAGCGCTTTGTTGCTTTTTCTGACTTGGGCAGTCTATCCCAAGGACAGCGCGGATGTTGCTGATTTTATCTCCGTGTCGGAAAAAACCGATATAAAAACCGGTATAAGCGTGAAGGAGGGTTTCGTTCCCGGACCGATCTCCATGGAAAAAATGAAAACCAAAGGCTGCGTGGCGGACGGGATTCTTTCCGGTTACGGAGAGGATACGGAAAATTCCGTAGCGATGGTCAATCGTTCCAATTGCGTGTATCTGCATCGGGCGCTGGAAACCTGGAAAAGCCCGCCGGATTTCGAAAAAGCCCGGGAGATCATAAAAAAGATTGAAAAGCCGGAGGTAATATACGGAATGTTCATCGCGGAAGCTATTGATAAAAAAGCCGATTTTAGATATGAGGAGGGCGAGCGGGATTTTGAGTTCTCCAAAATGTGCCGGTTGGGAACAGATAATGTTTGGGGAGAACATACTTGCAAACCTACTTTTGCCAAAAAAGAGTATCGCCGGTATTTGAAGCAGGTTACTCGGCAGGCGATGGACGCGGGAATCCAAAGTTTTCTGTTTGGCCAGATTTATTACCAAGACGAATCCCGGAAAGACAATGAAGACTTGGCGGAAATTTTGGCGGATATGCGCGGCTATGCCCGGAAAAAAGATATGCAAATCGCTATCGGGGCGCAGACGGGAGACATAACCGATGAAGAATATTTGCGCCAGTTTGACTATATCGAAGGCGGCGTGGGAATCGGGGATGACGGAAAAATAGAGGATGGTCCTTGCTGGAGTCATCTGGAAAGCTGCTGGGCGCTGCTTTGGAATGAAAAATACAGAGAGAAAGCTAGTAACGTCTTTTTGCATCTGGACTGGAGCGGTCTTAAATTTGACGATATGAGCGTATTCGCGAGGATGGGAAAAAAAGAAAGGATTGGGACAGTAGGGTATCTTTATAATTATTTTACTTCTCAAGATATGGGCTTTTTGATGCCGTTGATGGCGACGATCAACAAAGAAAATGGAGGATGTTATGGACCGAAAAAGCGTTTTTATAGCGCCAGTGATGAGTATAAATGCCAAGACGAGAATGGAATAAACGCTATTCTGGAATCTTCACGAAAATAAAAAAAAGCGGATTTAAGGCTTTTTTGAGGCAAAAAACGCGATGGGACATTTTGAATTTTTATGGTTCATTCAAGCCTAAACAAGGGATTTCCTAAAACAAGAATGGCTTATTTGAGCCAAAAGATAGCATAATGATTTGACTTTTTGGTTTTCTTCCGCTATAATGATAAGTCATTTAGACGAGTCTCAAGAAGAGGCTTTTTTATATGACCTGCATTGAGGCAGTTTAACAATTAAGGGTAATAAATGCGTATCATTAGAATCGCCGTGGCGCTGGTTATCCTTTTCGCGATAATCGCTCCGAAATTGGCTTTCGCTCAGGAAGCCGTGGAATCTAATGAAACAAAAATAAATTTCAAAATAGACAGCAATTTGATAATTGAAAACGGAGTTATCAAGGAAAAAAGACTGGCTTTGGCGCAATTCGGTTCGGAAGGTTTCGTGCCGGAGAAAACCAAGCGCGAGCTGGAAGTGGAAAAAGCTTTGGCGCGTTTCGCGGAAAAGCGTAAAAACGCCAGCTACCCCAAGGGTAAATTTTCCATTAATGCTTCGGCGTATACTGCCGCGGCGGATGAGTGCGGAAAGTCTGACGGTATTACCGCTTCCGGGCTCAAAGTCTTGGAAAAAGAAACGCTGGCTTGTCCTCCCCAGTTTCCGTTCGGAACCAAACTGCGTATTGAAGGAATGGGAACTTATATTTGCCAGGATCGCGGAGGAGCCATCAAAGGCAATCATATAGACATCTATATGGAAACCAAAAAAGAAGCTTTCGCTTTCGGACGGAGAAATCTCTTGGCGGAAGTTATTCTGTAATGCGAATAGTTGCGAATAGTTGCGAATGGAAATACTAATAAATACGAATAAAAGAAACAAAAATCCCGAGAAATCGGGATTTTTGTTTGACCAGTTGTGATAGATTTGATAAGGTTTATTATATGGTCGCGTGGCCGAGCGGTTAGGCAAGGGTCTGCAAAACCCTGTACTCCGGTTCAATTCCGGACGCGACCTCAAGTTTATATTTTTTTATCATTTATGGTATACTTGCATAGTAATATATTCAAATAAGTATGCCAATAATCATAAAAACAAACAGAAAAAGAACTTGGACGGAAAGACAACTAAGAGACGCTGTCAAAAAAAGTACAAGTATTAGGCAGGCATTGAACAAATTGGGTCTGAAAGAAGCGGGCGGGAACTATTCTCAGATAAAAAAATATATTGAATTTTATAAAATTGACAAAGGACACTTTACGGGATATGGGTGGAGTAAAGGAATGAGAGGTATTGGGAAGCCGTTAATAAAACTTGAGGATATTTTAATTAAAGGAAGCGATTTTCAAAGTTACAAACTAAAAAAGAGATTATTCGATGCCGAGTTGAAACCTATGTATTGCGAGGAATGCGGATGGAGAGAAATGTCGCAGGATGGAAGGCTTCCCCTGGAGTTGGATCATATTAATGGAGATAGTATGGATAATAGGCTGGAAAATTTGAGAGTGTTATGTCCAAATTGTCATAGCTTGAAACCAACCCATAGAGGAAGAAATAGAAAGGCTAAAAGGTAGAAAATAACTTGGTTCAGTGGTGGAATTGGTATACACGCGACACTTAAAATGTCGTGCCTAAAAGGCATGTGGGTTCGAGTCCCACCTGAACCACTAATATAAACAGTAAACAAAAAAACATGACCGATTATACCGTTTTGTCAAAATTTAGAAACAAAGAAAATTGCGAGTATCTCGTTAATGAATTGAAAAAAAGAGGCAAGACTTGTTATAACTTTTGTTCGACACCGGCTGACCCCGATAACCCTGACGGGCACCCAGAAGACCAAATGAAGGCGTTTGAAAATGTCCAAAACTTTTTCGAAGACAAACATTTCAAAAAAGTGTTTAAGGAAGACTTGGATGGATTGAGGAATGCCGAAAAAGTAATTATGCTTTTGCCGGCGGGCAACTCAGTTCATATTGAAGCCGGGATTGCTTATGGACTGGAAAAACCTCTGATATTGATCGGAAAACCCGAAAAACCGGATAGCTTGTATCTGATATTCAAGGAAAGGTATGATACGATGGAGGAATTTTTAAAAACAGTAAAGTAATTTAAAATCGCCTTGTCGGCGATTTTAGTTTTCTTCGGATTTTATTTTCTTAATTATCTTCGGGATTCTTTTGAAGTCTTTGATGAGCACTTCGCGCATTGAGCCGTTGTAGAGGGCGGCGGCGGGGTGGTAGAGCGTGTAAAAAATTTGCTTGCCGATGCCGTCGATTTCACGGCGCATAGCTTTGCCGTGGACTTGGGAGATTTTTTGATTAGGCAAAAACCTTTCCATAGAATGGCGACCAAGAGTGACAATCAGTTTTGGTTGAATAATTTTAATTTGTTCCAATAGCCACGGCCAGCAGGACGATACTTCTTCAGGGAGCGGATCGCGATTGCCCGGTGGGCGGCATTTGACGACGTTGGCGATGTATACCCCCTCACGTTTCAAATTAATAGTTCCCAACATTTCGTCCAAAAACTTTCCGGCCGCGCCGACAAAAGGGCGGCCCAGTTCGTCCTCTTTGGCGCCGGGACCTTCGCCGATGAACATAACTTCCGCGTTGGCGGAGCCCTCGCCGGGGACGACTTGGGTGCAGCTTTTTCTTAGTGCGCAATTACTGCACTTGGACATTTGTGTATTCAGTTGATCGAGTTGGGGTTGTTTAGACATCTTGATGATGCAAAATGCAAATCTCAAAATGCAAAATGACAATGTAAAATGCAAAATGTTTTTATACTTTTTGCATTTTTATCTGTCATTTTGATTTTTGCATTTTGATTTTTGATACTTGTTTGAATAATAAAAAATCGGAAGTTATTTCAAATTGTGAATACGTATTAATTTAAATACATTGCTACTCGTTTCCCACACCGCGAATGTCGGCAGATAGATTTCTCCGGCGACGTTACCGGGATTGAGCATTTTGCATTTTCCGATCATTTCTTCCCAGGGCTTGTGGGTATGGCCATAAAAGACAAAAGCGTACTTTTGGGTTAGAGCTAAATTTTTGGCTTTTTGCGGGTAGTGGGCAAAAGCCACATTTTTCTTTTCGATAACCGCTTCGCCAAAATCCTTGAATAAATAAACATTTTTATACTTCTTCTGATCTTCCAGTTCTCGCAGGTCATCATAGTCAGCGTTGCCAAAAGTGTAAAGAATGTTTCCGGAAAAATTATTGTTTAGAAAATCCAAAACTTCCCTGGATGATAGATCACCGCAACAAACAATAGTTTTGACGTCATTATCTTTGCAATAATTCAAAACTTTTTGCAAATTAATTTCGTTGTTGTGAATGTCGGAGATTATCGCTACGCGCATCGTAATATTATTCCACCCCGCTTTAGCGGGGGTTTTGCGGCTTTAGCCGCGCGTACGAAGCTAAAGCTTCGAAACCTCGACTAAAGTCGAGTAGAATCATTTAATTTTTTTTAAATTTTTAAGGAGTTCAATATCTTCCTTGACCTCATCATGTTCCGTTTCCAATATCATATCAATACCATTTTTTTCGGCAAAGGCGACGATGTTTTTGAAAGCAGTGAAGTCGATTTTTCCTTTCCCGATATGTTCGTGGCGGTCGCGATTGGACGCGAATTCGGTTTGGGAATCGTTGGCGTGGATTAGTTTGATATTTTCTAATCCCAGTTCTCCGTCGATTCGCGCCAGTGTTTTTTCAAAATCGCGCCAATCGTAGCCGGAAGCGAAAGAGTGCTGGGTGTCCAGGCAGATGCCGGCGATGGCGGAACTGCTTACTCCTTTTATAATTTTCGCCAACTCTTTTAAATCATCGCCGATAATCGCTCCGGCTCCGGCGCTGTTTTCCAGAAGTAATTTGGTTTTTCCCTTGTATCCTTCCAAACATTTTTTGAGCATTTCAATAGTTTTGGCCGCGGCTTCTTTTTCGCCCAAATCTTTGGCGGTGCCAAGGTGGGTCATAACGTATTTGGCGCCAATAAGAGATCCGCGTTCCAACTCATCGCGGACGACGCTGACTGAGCCGTAACGTATTCTGTTGTTGCTTGAAGCAAAATTGATATAATAGGGCGTGTGAATGTAGGTGTCGCGTATCGCGTAACGTGAAACGCGCAACGCAAACTCTTTCAAAATTTCCGGCGTGAATTCCGGAGCTTTTCCTCCTTGTGGAGAACGGGTGAAAATCTGCATGACTTCGCACCCCAAATCCGCCGCCCTTTCGGGAGCATTCTGAATTCCTCCGGCAATTGAAACATGAGCGCCGATGTGCATATAAAAGCATCAGATATTATGTATAAAGTATAATGTATTTTAGTGAAAATGCACTAGTGGTGTAAAAAATGAAGTTACCCGAGACTTTTCCACTGCAACTCAAAAATATTTTTAAGCGTATTGAACAGTGCCCGGCTTTCGATGATGAGAGCGAACTTTTCCTGGAAAGATTTAATGGAGACTTTACTTTTTCCATATAAGCTGATTTCCAGTTCGGCGAATGTTGGTTCCAGATCGGCGACGCGCACTTGGCGCAGCTCCTTTTCATTGTTTGCATCGTACTTAGCCATAGCATCATTGCGAGGCATAATGGAACGCACCCAGATCTTTTTCTTCAATCGCTCGGGAACATAGTAGTCATAGAAAAACTCATCGCCGAAGATGGCGTAACTTTCCGCCCACCAGCAGAGGAGTTCGCTGCTTTCGTGTTTCAATTCGTCATTATACACTTCTTTGATACCATTCAAGCCTTCAAAATAGCGGATAGCCGGTTTTTTTTCGAACATATTAGCGATCGACAACAGCTCGGGAAGCGTTTTTTCGAAAAGCGCTTCTTTTTCCTTGAGGCTCTGTCCGATGGAGTGGGGATCTTCCGCCATGTAGCGGACTTTCTTGCCTTTTTGATTCTGACTGACCAATCCTCGAGATTTCAGATCATCCAAAATATGATAGACCGTAGTCCGCTTCAGGCCGGATTTACGCGATATTTCGACAATTCCGGCTTCCCCCAATTCCAAGAGCGCCAAATAAAGAGTGGCTTCTTTCGGATCAAATCCAAGTTTTTCGAGCTGGTTTTGCATAATATTACAAAGTGTCCAAATTATGGTCGTTATTTATAGTATAGCAAACTATCTAAAAAGTGTCAATGATAAGCCAAAAATATAATTATAAGCGGTGCATACAAAATTAACTTGACTCAACAATGGACATTTAGCGAATTTTGAGTTATAATGTGCTGTTACGATGAAATGTCGTAACAAGTTCCTTAAAAAATCAGCTATGGCCCAAGTTCGAATATTTCGGACTGGCTGGGAGCTACACTGGCTGGAAAATATTACTACCGCTTGCCCGGCGGTTAAGAAAATGGGCAGGAGGAATAGATGAAAAAAATTATGGTAGTCGAGGATGAACAGAAACACAGGAACGAATGGAGTGATTTCTTTAAAAAATATTCCAAAGACTTGGAGGCAGAGGTAATTATCCCTGAGTACTCCCCAGGAATAGTAGAGAAAATACTTAGATTTGTCCTGGAAGGCGGATATATAATAATGGACAACGAGATTTGGAAAGGAGGAGGAAGTGGACGTAAAATAAAAATTGCATTAGAAACACTCGGATTTAAAGGAAAAATTTTGATGGCATCCGAGAGCAGACTTGATGGATTAATTAACATTGGGAAGCCATCTCCCAAGTACCACCAGTACATATTCAAAAACATTGCAGCACTTCTGGAGGGAATGCTCCAGGATTGGCGGTGGTCATCAGATGAAGTGACAGAACACCTTCTTTGTGAAGGTGGGCTGAATGAATTTAATTATCAACCCGAAAAAGAAAAGGAGATCGTAGGCAAAAACAAAAAAGTGCTTGAGTTAACAAAAAAAGTATTTGGGTCTTAAAAGGTTTCGGGAAGTTATCCTTGATCACCACGATCAAAAACTTCCCACTTACAAGGATTTTGCCCCGATGATATCGTTCGTCGGGGCTTTTATTTTTGCCTATTTTGTGCTACAATAAGGCTATGGAAACGCAAGAAATACTTAAAAAACGGTCATTGTTCTGGGATGTTGGCAAACTGGACGTGGAAAAAAACGCCCGGTTTATTATGGAGAGGATTTTGAACTTTGGCGATGTGGAAGATTTTCGCTGGGCTCGGGATATTTATGGAAGCGACAAGCTTAAGGAAAGCTTGTTATCCAGCCGGACGCTCAATGATAGGTCTCTGCTTTTTTGGTGTAACTATTTTAAGTTAGATAAAGATCAATGTTTGAAAACGCAATCCAGCCGGAAACAAAGCGCGTTTTGGAAAAGATAGCTGAAAGCGAAATCAAGAATGAATTTTATCTGGCTGGCGGTACGGCTTTGGCTATTCATCTGGGTCATCGAGAATCGGTGGATCTGGATTGGTTTTGTCAAAAATCATTTTCTAATTCGAAAGTGAAAAAAAATCTCGAGGAAACTGGAAAATTTGAGTTGATTAGTGAAGAGGAGGGAACGATAAATGGTCTTCTGGATAATATTAAGGTTAGTTTCTTCAAGTATGATTATGACCTTGTTTTTCCGCTAGTTTCCTCAAAAAACATAAATTTGGCCGATGAGCGCGATGTTGCTGCTATGAAAATCGATGCCATATCGTCGCGGGGAAGCAAGAAGGATTTTATTGATCTATTTTTTCTTTTAAAAAAGCATACTCTCGAAGATCTGCTGGATATATTTTCAAAAAAATACAAAAACATAAAATTCAACAAGCTTCATATATTGAAGAGCCTGGCTTTTTTTGAGGATGCCGAATCCGATCCGATGCCGGTCATGTTGCAATCGGCGGATTGGATCAGCATAAAAAATTCAATTCAAGAAAAGATCAGTATAATTTCAATTTAAATAATTCTCCATCCATTCTCTGTCTCTTGAATCTTTCCCTTGACCTCAAAGCCGCTGGCGAGGCGGTGGCCGCCGCCGCCGAACTGGGCGGCGATGCGCGAAACGTCCACGCCCTTGTATTCTTCCGAGCGGAAAGAGCCCTTGATGATTCCGTCGTCGCGTTCGGACAGGATGAGGGAAAACTTCGTTCCCGGAACGGTATTCAGGATGCCGGCCACTTGGGCGATGTCCTCCGTGCTGGCGTCGCATTCTTCTAATTCTCCCTTGGTCAAGACTGAAACAATCATTCCGCTTTCCGGGTTTATTTTGGCTTTTTCAAACGCCCTCCCCCAGAGTTTCAAAGTGGAAATTTTTTTGTTGGCAAAAGTGGTATCGACAATTTTGGCCATCGGCGCGCCCTTTTTCATCAAATGCGAAGCGATTTCCATCACGCGCGGGGTAGTGTTGGAGTGCTGGAAAATTCCCGTGTCGGAGAGAATGCCCAAAAGCAGGTAAGCGGCTATTTCGCGATTGATCTCGATTTTATTTTTGGCAAAAAAGTTGTAGATAATTTCGCAAACGGAAGAATATTCAGAGTCGATTATATTAATGTCTCCCCGGATGGTAATATCCGGGTGATGGTCGATAAGCGCGATGATTTGCGAGTTGTTCAAACCGGCTTGGATTTTTTGGAAACCCCGTTCCACGCTGTCGGCGGCGATTATCAGTTTATAGCCGGAAAGATCCAATTGGTTGGGGAGTTTGAACTGCTCATCGGTGAGCGACCGGAGATAAACCGGGAACGGATCGAAACAGGCGACGTCGACTTTTTTCCCGAGGGATTGGATGTAGCTTTTGAGAGCCAGGACTGATCCTACCGTATCGCCGTCCGGACGCGAGTGAGCGAAAAGTAATATATTATCGGATTCCTTGATAACATAGTTCAGTGTGTGAAATTCTTGGGAGAAATTCTGCATAAACAACAAAACCGATTCGAATCTGCGAATGTATGCAAATCTTCGAATCTACGAATAAATTCGTGAATTCGGATTCATTCGCAGATTCGCGTCGGCTAGATTTCTCTTAAAAGTTTTTCGATTTCGTCCGCTCGCGATTCAGTCATGTCGACTCTGAACTCAATTTTGGGCAGGGGCTTCATATGGAGTTTCCGGTTCAGCGTTCCCTGCATTTTGTACAGTTCATGTTCCAGAGTTTTTACGGCGTATTTGATTTCCCGTTCCGGGAAAATACTTACGGACACCCGAGTATAGCGAAGATCGGACGTCGTGTCAACTTTAGAGATAGTAATAAAAACACCCTCTTTGAGAGAGAGGTCTTTGAGGATGATGTTGTTTAAAATATCCTGGATTAATCCGTTAATTTTAGCAACGCGAGTGTTCATCGAAGAATTTATAAAGTCTTCTTCTTAACTTCTTCCTTATAACTGGCGAGCACGTCGCCTTCCTTTATTTTGGTTTCGCCCAGGAAAGTGATTCCGCATTCTTTGCCGGAAGCGCATTCGTCAACGTTAATTTTATTCTCTTGAAGATTATCCAAGGCTCCTTTGCCAATAATATTATCTTCCCGCGAAACTTCCATCAAAGAACCCTTGACTATTTTTCCGGAAATTATTTTTCCTCCGACAATCATATCCTTCTTCCCTGTTTTGAAAACTGCCAACACTTTCATTTTTCCAAAATCCGTCCTTTCTATTTCCGGCGGAAGCATTTCAATCAAGCGGTTTTTGATGTCTTCAACCAGTTCGTAGATTATCTTATAGCTCTTGATCTCTACTTTGGTGTTTTGGGCCATTCTCTTGGCAACGGGCGTGGCGTCGACATTGAAGCCGAATATGACCGCGTTGGAACTTTCCGCCAGCCGAATGTCAGTTTCAGTTATGTTCCCGACCCCGGTGCTGATATAGTCAATGGCTACTTCATCTGATTTGATTTCGCCCAAGATCTGTTCGATGGCTTCCAGTGAACCCTGTACGTCGGATTTCAAAATGATATTAAGCCGCTTGATCTTTTCGTCGGCAATGGTTTTCATTATCTTCTGCGCGCTTAAGTTCTCGGAAACTTCCCCATAGCGGCCTTTTCTGGCTTCATGCGACATAGCTTTGGCGGTGGATTTGGTGACTACCTGGATGACTTCATTGGAACTGGGGGCTTCGTTGAGGCCGATGATGCTGATTGGAGTTCCTGGTCCGGCTTCCAGAATTCTTTTTCCCAGGAAGTTTTCGATGCGGCGCACCCGCCCGAAAGTTTTTCCCGCAATGATGTCCTGACCCTCCTTGAGCGTGCCGGTTTTTACGAGTGCCGTGGCTACGGGTCCTTTTTGCGGATCAAGATGGGATTCCAAGACGATTCCCAAAGCATCGCGCTTCCAATCGGATTTGAAATTTTCCACTTCATCCAAAAGCAAAATATTGTCCAGAAGATCGTCGATGCCTATGTTTTGCTTGGCGCTTATTTTGGAGCTCAAGACTTCTCCGCCCCATTCTTCCAAAAGGATTCCATTATCGGCCAACTCCTGTTTAACTCGCTGCGGGTTGGCTTCCGGTTTGTCGATTTTGTTTATGGCTACAACCGTAGGAATTTTTTTAGACAATAAATACTCAATTACTTCTTTGGTCTGCGGACGGACGCCGTCGTCGGCCGCCACTACCAAAACCGCGATATCGGCCAAGCTGACTCCGCGTTCGCGCATCGCGCTGAAAGCTTCATGCCCCGGCGTATCCACAAAAGTGATAAGTTGTCCTTTTTTCTTGACTTGATAAGCGTTGATATGCTGGGTGATTCCGCCTGATTCTTTTTCCACCACGCTAGTTTTCCGAATGGTATCCAGCAGGGTGGTTTTGCCGTGGTCAACGTGCCCCAGGATAGTAACGATAGGCGGGCGTTTGCGGAGGTTTTCGCCGGATTCTTTTTCTTGTTTCAAAATATCCAGAAGCTTTTCCAATGTCATCCCGTCTTTGATTTCAACCGCTTCTTCCGCCACTTCATAGCCAAGGTCCTGGGCGATGATAGAAGCTGTTTCAAAGTCAATTTTTTCGTTGATAGTCGCTAAGATGCCGTTTTTCATCAGTTCCGTGATTACCGCGCCGACAGGTAAATTCAAAATCTCACTGAATTTCTTGACAGTGATAAGCGGCGGCAAATTGATTTTTTTAGAAGACTCTTCCGGCATAATGATAGAAATTATTTTTTAAATTCCGGCTTCATAGCTGTTTTGATCGCTTCCTCCTCTTCTTTAGTGAGGGGATATTTTTCAGCTTTTCCCGCGGTGATTGACTTGGCGTAGATTCTGGCGCCTTCCCGGGTGAAAAGAGAGCTGATGGTTAGTCCGTTGTTTTTTCCATTGAGGAGAGCCAGAGAAAAGCTTTGGTCGCCTCCGACTTCCTTGAACGGGTTGAAGCGAATCAAACCTATTTTATGGAATCCTCGAAAAGATAAACCGTTGATTTGATTGGAAATTGTATATAGTTCCTGGATGTCTTTATCCAGCGCTTTAATGTTTTCTGCCTGCTTGGCCAGTACATCTTCCAAATTTTCAGTCTTCTCGCCGGAAAAAAGCTGTAGATTTCTTTTTTGGATGGATTTCAGCCGCACATGCAGGAAAGTAAGCCAGAAAAGAATCAGTGCTGACAGTGCGGTCAGGATCAAAAGTATAAATACCAAGTTGCTTTGTACTAAATTACCCATTGTGTCCATATAAACAAAGAGCAAGTTTTTAGTTGCTTATTTAAGGCTAGCATCTAAATTGGATTATGTAAAGAAAAAAGGCAAAAAAAAGGAAAAATTGCGCTCTAAAAAAATATGTGTTAGGCTGTATTTTCAAATGGGAATCTCGGGTGGCTATAATAACTTAAGACTTCTAAAGGAGTGAAAATTTCCAGGAAAAAAATTGACCGGTGGGCGATTGAAGCCGTGCAGATGGCGCCTAAAAGGCTGCTTAAAAAGATGCACAACCTGGTTTTTGTGATAGACGACCGGCCGACTAGGGCACAAATCAAGGAGTGTCAGCTCCGGCGCGGTTACGCGCTATTTGGGCTGTATCAAGGCTTTGAACAGACTAATCGGCTTCACGCCGCGGTACCGGACAAGGTTTCTCTTTTTAGAAATGCTATAATGGAAGGAGCGAAAACGGCACGGACAGTCCAAAGACGAGTCTACAAAACTATTTGGCATGAAATTTCCCATCATTTCGGTTCGGACGAAGCCGGAGCGGTGCGAGCTGAAAGAAAGATGTTCGAAAAATACGCGCTCGTCGATCACCGGGCGCGGGTTCAGAAAAAAGAAGTAAAAAAATCCTCGGAAGTAAAAAAAAGAAGCCGGGGTTATAAGCGAAAGTCA
>Ga0156450_104_pt1 | contig 22812 bp, 23 predicted proteins | sample RifOxyA2_FD_108093 | JGI IMG/M metagenome (GOLD analysis project Ga0156450, IMG submission 108093) | Candidatus Moranbacteria bacterium RIFOXYA2_FULL_43_15
AAACATAATGTTTATGCATGTTTAATTATTTTTCTACTTCTATTTTATCATTTTTTGATGTAAAAATACAGGGATGTTCTTCAGTGGTTTCCTTATCTCTCTTTATAATATAACACGATTTTCCCTAATCGACAAACTTAAAAGTTTCTAGAATCTTGTTCGCGTTCTCCGCGGTTTCTCCGCCGATTTTTATTTTGGCTACTTTTGTTTTTTCGGAATTTACCGCGTAATAACCGTCTTGGCCGCAAGCCGTTTCACCGGAATTGGGATTGGCGTATTTGGTTTCGTACGTCCCTATTTTCACGGCTGAATCTCCAAAAGAACAATTCTTCCTTTCTTTCTCGGAAAAATAACCGTCAAACCAAGCTTGCAAATCCGCCTTATCCTTATTGTCATAAACTCGGATCCTCCATACTTTTCCGTTTTGAGACACGGCGGTGAAGTTTCCTCCGTCAGTTACGGACGCGCCATCCGGATATTTGAATTCAAATTTATCTTTTTCGCTTTTATATGTTTTCCAGTCAGCTTTTTCGTCCGAAGCTTCTTCATTCTTGATGGCAGGATCGACATCGGAATTATTTTCCGCGGAATTCGCGTCAGGAGAAACATCCCCAACGCTATTTTGCATTTGAGAATTTTGCGCCTGAGCTTGAGTTTGTGTTTGTGCCTGAGCTTGAGATGAAACCAGGTTATTCCTAGCCCGGTTTGATTCCTCCGCCATTTGCCTTTCACTCAGTTTTTTTGCCAAATCGCTATTTTCTCCGCTCGCCAGCTCCTTCCAAAGCCACCAGCCAAAAAGAGGAATCAAAAGCAAAAGAAACAAGACAAAAAAAGCTTGCTTATCAATCTTCATATTTTTCCGATTTAAAAAAATTACTGTTTAAAACCGCGCGCTTTCCGACAATACCGTTTTTTTCTTGATCGACCGCGCTCCTCTTTCCTGCAAGTCTTTCGCTCTGTCAAAATCTTTGATGATCTGGCGCTGAAGGCATTCCGCCGCCATGTCCACCGATCCTTCAATCGATTCGGAAATCTCTTCGGCGCGATAGAGCTCATAGGGCGTTTTTATCATCACTTCCACTCGGAATTTCCCCTTTTTGTCCATCTTTATTTCTACCTCGTATTCCAAAGATTTTTTCAAGAACTTTTCCATCTTCTGGACCCTTTTCACGATATAGTCTTTGGTCCGATCGTCAATTTCCAGCCCATTATAATGCATCCGGAGATTAAGCGTTTTTTGCTCAGTCATATAGTTTTAATTTACTCAGGACTTACGCGTTTGCCTTGAATTCTGAATCAGTACCGTTTGCCATTAAGCTAATTCCAGTATATTCATCAAGATTTTAGCCTATAATTCAGTGACTTGTCCATAATTCTGCGGCAAACGCGCAAGTCCTATTATTTATATGAAAATTAACATTCGTAAAACATTCAGAATCCAACGCACTGCACTTCCTCTTTCAACTCTACTCCCAACTCGTCCCTGACTTTGGTCTTTATGAAGCTCGCCAACATCACCACGTCCTCGGCGGTCGCGCCGTCTAAATTTACTACAAAATTGCAATGCTTTTCGCTCACCATCGCCCCGCCGATTTTCTTCCCGCGCATCCCAACTTCCTCAATCAACCACCCGGCCGGAATTTTTCCATCACGGCACTCGCAACCGACATCGCGCTCGAATTTCTTAATCAAATCCGGATTATTGACTGTCGGATTTTGAAAAAAACTCCCCGCACTGAAACCACTCGGCAACTTTTCCGTCCGCTTCTTTATTATTTCTATAATTTTATTTTCAATTTCATCTTTGCCGCCTTTTTCCAATCTTAGCACAACCGACAAAATTATTAAATTGGGATTTTGTTTGAAAATAGAATCACGATAAGAAAATTCACAATCCTTATTTTTAATAACTCGCAGATATTGGGTCGGTTCAAGTCTCCAGACTTGAACCGCGCTGTTCTTAGGCGCGCTCCCCTCAGAACTGTTTCGGTTCAGGTCTGAGACCTGAACCGACTTCAAGATTTTATTTGAGATTTGGTTTTTGTCATTTGGAATTTGTTTGTATCTTGTATCTTGTATCTTGGTCATTTCCAACACTTTCACACTTTCAACAGTCTTACTCATATCCGATCCATACGCTCCCGCGTTCCCCCGCACCGCCCCGCCAATGCTGCCGGGTATACCGCTAGCCCATTCCATTCCAGTTAAACTATTTTCCCTGCAAAAATTTACCAAACTTGAAAGACTCTCGCCCGCCCAAGCATTTACTAAAAACTTTGAATTTTGAACTGTAACTTTTAACTTTTTATTTTTTACTTTTAACTTAACTGCCATTCCATCAAATCCCTCGTCACTTACCAAAATATTACTCCCCCCGCCCAGCACAAAAACGTTGAGATTGTTATCCCGCGCGTAATTCAATGCCTCCACCAGCGCCTCCTCATCGCTCACTTCGCAAAAATACTTCGCCGGCCCGCCGATCTTGAAAGTCGTATACGGCGCCAACGAGACATTTTCTCGAATTTTAAGGGCTTGCCCCCCACCAATTCTTTCTCGTAACTTTCCATTGGCAAAATCAAAGCCGTTAGGCGATTCCGTGCCATAATCTTTATGATTATTTAATTTTTTTTCGGAATTGGTGGGGGGTTGACTTTTCATTGATTTGGGTGTATAATAGTATATTGTACTTGGGCGCCGTTTTTAACACAAAACGGCTTGGGTAAGAGAACCATTTTACAAAAAAGGAGATACCATGGGTCTGGATCCAACAGGAACATACGTTGTTTCGACTATTTTTATGGCTGTGTCGTGTCTGGCGATTGTCGCAGGGTCCACTGTTTTATTACACGGACTTTCGACTTATGGATACCTCCTCTTTGTCGAACCCACTGACAAAGGCAAAGACAAAGGTATACGCAAAATACTTTTCAACAACACCATATTAGGACTTTTCCTATGCTGGGTTAGTCTATCCTTTTGGATAGCGAGATTTATGGTGTTGCTCTTTGCAGGCATGCACTAAATGCCTCCAGCTTCTTAACCCCGCCTCGCATCCAGCTCCCGCAGCCTCACGACTCGGGAGCTTTTTTATTTTCAAATAATTTTCTTCTTTATAACGTGTCATCCCGAGCGAAGTTTCGATGTAATCATCGGAACGCAGTCGAGGGATCTGACAGCGACAGACGCAAGATTTACTATTCACAATGACACCATCGATAATCGTTAGCAGATTCCTCGACTTCGCTACGCTCCGCTCGGAATGACAAAACATTCTTCAGTGTAATCATTCTAATCACGTGCGAATCAGTGGTTCAGACTTCCTCCCTTCTTCCCACAAAAACACCGCCACGGTCCAGGCTGTCACCATCAGCCAGTCTTTCCAGTCAATCGGACTCATTCCCAGATAATATTGTAAAACCGGCAGATACATAAATGATAGCAAAATACCGACGGAAATGAAAATCGACCCGATCAAATACTTGTTTTTGAAAAATCCCAACTTGAAGGGAGAGAGCCGTTCACTCCGGGATTGAAGAAGATTGGCCATCTGCGTCATCGAAAGAACGGCATAAGCCGCCGTAGTGGATTTGATATACAACAGAGAACCCGCCGCCATATCCTCGCCAAAACTCCAGCCGCCGCGCAGCATCGACCAGATGAAAGTAACCGCTGCCCCGGCAGCCATAAGAATTCCCAAATAGGCAATCCGCCGGAACCCCTGGAAACTCATCACGCCTTGTCCCGAGTTAACTCTTTTCCTGTTGGCTCCCGGCTCCTCCGGCTCCATACTCAAAGAAAACGAAGGAAACACGTCCGTCCCCAAATCAATCGCCAAAATTTGAACAGCCGAAATGGGCGCCGGAATTTGCAGAAGCACTCCGAAGATAACCGTGAACAGTTCTCCCGCGTTGGACGTGAAAACATAATGGACGAATTTTTTAAGGTTGGAAAAAACCGTCCGGCCTTGTTTCACTCCATCCACTATCGAAGAAAAATTATCATCCAAAAGAATCATATCCGAAGCTTCCTTGGATACGTCCGTACCAATGATTCCCATCGCCACCCCGATGTCGGCGCGCTTGAGCGCCGGCGCGTCGTTCACTCCATCGCCCGTCATTGCAATCACGCAGCCGTATTTTTTCAAAATATTGGCTATGCGCAATTTTTGCTCCGGCGCGATCCGCGCGAAAACGCACGCGCCGCTTTTGATTCTTTTATAAATTTCATTATCCTTCAATGTATCCAGAGTCTTCCCATTGATTACAAACTCGCTCTTATCTTCTGCGTTTCGCGTTACGAGATTCACGTTTTCCGCGATCGCCCGCGCCGTGATTTCATAATCCCCGGTTATCATAATGACTCCTATCCCCAACCCCCGGCATTCTTCTATGGCTTTTCGCACGTCTTGCCGCGGCGGGTCGATCATAGCCATCATTCCCACCCAAATCAAATTTTCTTCCGCTTCATCCTTGGACATCAAATGTCCAAGCTCCCGATACGCGAACGCCAAGACCCGCAAAGCCTCCTCTGACATCCGGTTATATGTTTTTCTGATTGTTTCCTTCTCTCCCGGAAAAAAAGGTCTGACCGTTCCGTCGCATCTTATGAACTTGCAAAGATCAACCATCACATCCGGCGAGCCTTTGACGTAGGAAATGTTTTTATCCCCCACCACTTTTTCATCTGCGAAGCTACCTGGTCGAAGACCGGATGAAAAAGTGGTGGGGGATGAATAAATCACACTCATTCGCATTCTTTCTGAAGAAAATGGATTTTCCGTGATTTTTGCATCTTTATAAGCTCCGGCGGATGGATATTTCTTTCCCGCCACGATAATCGCTCCCTCCGTCGGATCGCCTAAGATAGTATACACGCCATCTTTTTCCACCAGCTCCGCGTCGTTGCAGAGCGTTCCGATCTTGAAAAGCAATTCCAAATTCGCCATTTCCTTGGGATCGATCTTATTCCCCTCTTTCGTAAATTCTCCCTGAGGCGCGTAGCCCGTTCCGGAAATATCGATCGTCTCGTTATTGACTGTCACTTTGGTAACCGTCAATTCATTCTTGGTAATCGTTCCGGTCTTATCCGTGCAAATTATGGAAACAGCGCCCAGGGTTTCCACCGCGCTGAGCTTTTTCGCCAGCACGTTATTTTTCAAAAGTTTTCGCATTCCCAGCGACAGCGCCACCGAGATCGCCGCCGGCAAACCTTCCGGCACCACTGAAACGGAAAGCGCCAGCGCAAAAAGGAAATTCTGATAAAGCGACATTTTGAAATATTGCCCGGCGATAAACACGACCGCTCCGATAAAAACCGCCAGGATCGTTACGTTCCTTCCCAAACTTCGCATCTGGCGCTGAAGAGGAGTCGGTTCTTCCTTCACTTCCTGCGCAAGATTGGCGATCCGCCCCAATTCCGTATCCATTCCGGTAGCCGTCACGATAAAATTTGCTTCTCCCACTGAAACGGTTTCTCCCATAAAAACCATATTGTCGATATCAGCCAAAGCGACGCTACTTTCGGAAATGATTTTAGCCGATTTGAGTTCCGGCTTCGACTCGCCGGTAAAAATGAAACTGTTCACTTTGAAATCATAGCTTTCCAAAATATATCCGTCCGCGGGAACACTGTCTCCGGAAGAAACAAAAATAACATCGCCGGGAACAATAAACTTGGTGTCAATTTCTTTTTTCTCTCCTTCGCGGATAACTATGGCTTTGTCGGCCGTCAATTTTTTCAAACTGTCCAAAATCCGTTCGGCTTTAAATTCCTGCAAGAAGCCGATGAGGGCGTTTATAAAAACGATAATCAAAATTATCGTCACGTCGCGAAACTCGCCAAACATCGAAGCCAGTCCGGCCGCGACCAAAAGTATCCAGACCAGCGCGTCATTGAATTGACTCCCCGCCAGCTGCGCCCACTTCCAATCCTGCCTTTTTTGAATTTTATTTTGTCCGTACTCTTTGAGCCTATTCCCCGCCTCTTCCTCGCTTATCCCATCCCTGCCGGAACCATATTTATCAAAAATTTCCTCGGGAGTGAGATTGTACGTTCTATTTTTTGTTTCTAATTTATCCAAAATGTATTTTTATATATTCTTTCCTTGTTTCCTTCTCTCCCGTACCCGGGAGAGATGTCCCGATGTACTCGTCGGGACAGAGAGGGCGTATCGTCCAATTTTCGCAAATGCGCCCTCTCCCGATTATGGGCGAGGGGGTCAACAACATTAACATTAATCCTTTAATTTCTCCACCACTTCCCAGACATTTCCCGCGCCGATGGCGATGACCGCGTCCTCACCGCCGATTTTATCCTTCAAAAATTCCACCGCTTCGTCTATCGTCGGAATGTATTCAGCCTTATTATGAGAATATTTATTAATCAAATCAACCAAGTCCTTGGAGTGCACTCCTCCCTGCTGTTCGCGCGCCGAACCGTAAATGTCAAGCACTATCACCTTGTCGGCGTTGTCGAAACTTTGGGAAAATTCCGAAAGCAAAGCTTTGGTGCGGGTAAAAGTATGCGGATGAAACACCGCCCAAATGGTCTTATCCAGATAGAGTTCCCGCGCGCCTTGCAAAGTCGGTTTTATTTCATCCGGATGATGGCCGTAGTCGTCGATCAAAATCGCGCCGTTTCTTTCGCCAATATATTCGAACCGCCGGGAAGTTCCCTTAAAATTCTTCAGAGCCAGCCGAACTTTTTCCATATCAAGATTCAACTTATGGCACGCCGCCACAACCGCCGCCGCGTTGAGAACGTTATGTTTCCCAGCCAGCCTCACCTCGAATCTCCCCAGATCTTTATTTCCATAACTGATATTAAAAAACTGGGTCGGTTTGGAAATTTTGACATTGGAACTTGAAAATTCATTGAAAATTTCCGCCAAAGGCGGATCAGCCTTTGGCTGAGATAATTGAAAATTGAAAATTTTATAATCATTCTCCTCGCCAAAACCGTATTTCACCACCTCGCACTTGGCACAAGCAGCCACTTCCAAAGTATCCACACTGTCTCCCCACACGACCAAAAAACCGATTTTGGGAATCTTCCCGACAAACCGTTTGAAAACATTTTTATAATCATCGAAATTTTTGAAAAAATCCGGATGGTCGAAATCGCAGCTGGTCAGAATCGCCGCCTTGGAATCATAAAGATCCAGCTTGTTTTGATATTCATCCGTTTCCGCCACGAAAAATTCCCCTTCTCCCGTGAGCGCGTTTCCATTCCAATTGATAACTTTACTCCCGATTACAGCCGAAGGATCAACTCCGCATTCTTTTAAGGTGTTTGCCAACATAGCGGAAGTAGTCGTCTTGCCATGCGTTCCGCAAACAGCAATTCCGTATTTTTCGTTGAAAAGACCAGCCAGAATTTCAGGATAACTCATCATCGGCAATCCTTTTTCCTTGGCGTATTTGAATTCAACGTTATTATTCTCGTTGTAGGCGGTGGAATAAATTATCAAATCAACATCGCCCGGAATGTTGCTTTCTGAAAATTCTTCAAAAAACTTTATTCCCAGCCGCTCCAGAATAGAATCGGTAAAAAACTTTTCCGGCGTGTCCGAACCGGTAATCTCAGTCCCGCGGGAACGTAAAATCTCCACCACCGCAATCACGCCGGAACCCTTGATGCCGATAACGTAAGCTCTTTTTATTTTTTTTAAATTTTTTATCATGCCTTTTTTACATGCAAACTAACATTTATGGAAGATGAGAATCCTTTTGCTTGTCTTTAAAGTAATCTTTAAGAGAATCCTTCTTATTTTTTCTTAAATCTACTAAGTCAACATAATTCACAATATCTTCTTGCGCTGGATCTGTTAAATCCAATTCGTAGTAATCACGCATAAACGCAACTGCGGCTGAAACGCCAGGATTGTGACCGCCAAACCCTTCATGCTTCATTTTACTAACATCTTTTTTAGCATATTCAATATGCGATTTGACTATCTCCTTAAGTCTCATCTTTTCTATATTACTCAGCTCTATTTTTAACCATTCAAAAACTTTTTTAAGTGCAGTTTTGAATTCTTCATCAAAACTATAGATCTCTTGACTATTTCCATTATCTATTTTTTCAAATTTTTCCATATTTTTTGCTTTAATTCGCTTGCAAATTCGTGGCTATTCGCGAGCAATCATTCCCAATATCCCTTCCACAATCTTTTCCGCCGCGTCGGGATGATAGAACGCCCGGATATTGGTTGACAACTTGTTTCTCAACTGTTCATCTTCCATGATTTCAGTTATTTTGTCAAACAAAAATATCTCGCCTAAGTTTTCTTCCTCCAAAACGAGGCAGCCGCCCCGCTTGGCGACGGAATAGGCGTTCATTTTCTGATGGTTGTTGGCGGAATTTTCCAACGGAATAAGGATAGCCGGTTTTCCCGCCGCGGCAATTTCTGAAATAGTGGTGGCGCTGGCGCGACTGACAACCAAATCGGAAGCCGCCAAAATATCCTTAAGTTCATCACCATAAAGAGCCAAAGGAAAATATCCGCCATACCCGGCCTTTATGCCCAATTCTCCGGCTTTGCGGCAAACATCGTCAAAATTTTTCTTCCCGGTCTGGTGGATCACTTGGTATTTTTTGAGAAGCTCCGGCAAAATCTCCACGATTTTGCTGTTTATAATCCTGGCTCCCTGCGACCCTCCCACCACAAAAATGGTTTTTCTTGATTCGATCAAATTATATTCCCGCCGAGCTTTTTCCGCGTCCCCCTGAGCGATATCAGTGCGCACCGGATTGCCAGTCAAAACTACTTGTGACGAGGGGAAATATTTTTCCGCTTCCGGATAAGACACCGCTACCCGCTCGGCAAATTTGGAAAGCATTGAGTTGGCCAGCCCCGGATTGGAATCCGACTCATGGATCAAAACCGGAATGCGATATGCCCAAGCCGCCAGCACCACCGGCACCGAACCATGTCCGCCTTTCCCGAAAACAGCGTCCGGCATATAAACCAGAAGCCAAAACAGCGACTGGATTATCCCGACGGGAACTTTGAAAGCATCCAGAAAGTTAAGCGGGGAAAAATATCTTCTCACTTTTCCGCTCCAAATGCTTTTTACCGGAATGCCGGCTTGGCGCATAAAGTTTTCCGCCATCTCGCCTCCTTGCCCCATAAAAATGAATTCCGCGTCCGGCGTCTTCTCTTTGATTTTTTGGGCGACGGTTATCAGCGGCACAATATGCCCGCCCGTCCCGCCGCCAGTGAGGACTATTCTCATAATTTTATTTTAAATTAATCGCTTAAACTTAAATAATAAAGGCATAAAGATATGAGAGACAACTAAAATCCCAATTTCAAAGCCCAAATATCAAACAAAATCCCAAGTCGAAATGTCAAATTCTTGGAATTTTGGATTTTGAGCTTTATTTGAAATTTGGATTTTGACATTTGGATTTTAACAATATTGAATTTTGCTTGTGCCTCCTATTTTAGCCGTTAGCTAAAGCTCCCTGGCATATTTTGATATGTTAAGCAGTATCCCCACTCCCGCCATTAGGAATATGATCGAAGTTCCGCCGTAGCTGATGAACGGCAAGGGAATGCCCGTGAGCGGAATGAGGCCGGAGATAGCCGCCATATTTATGAAAGCTTGGAAAATTATCCACGCCGTGATGCCAGCCGCCAAAAATTCCGAGAATTTGTCCGGCGCGTTTTGGGCGATCCGAAAACCGCGCAGAGCCAAAAACACGAAAATTGAGATTAGGATAACGCACCCAATCAGTCCCAGCTCTTCTCCTATTATGGCAAATATGGAATCGCCCACCGGTTCCGGCAAATAATTGAATTTTTGCAAGCTGTGTCCAAGACCCACTCCGAAAATTCCGCCCGAACCGATAGCCAGAAGCGCCTGGTTGATTTGGTAGCCGATTCCGCGCGGGTCAAGCTCCGGATGAAGGAAGACTAAAAATCTGTCCATCCGATACGACTCCGTCTTGATCAGAATCCAGAGGGCGGCAAGACCCGTCCCTCCCATAAGCGCCATATGGGAAATCCTCGCGCCAGAAACAAAAAAAACCGACATCGAAATCAAGATTATCACTCCCAGCGTTCCCATATCCGGTTGTTTTATGAGCAAAAAACTGACCAACCCCACAATCACGGTGAACGGCACCAGTCCTTCGTAAAAATCTTTCACTCTCTCCGAACGGCTTTCCAACCAGGCCGCCAGATAAACGACAATGGAAAGCTTGAGCATTTCCGAGGGCTGAAAAGAAAACGAGCCCAGTCGGAGCCAGCGGCTGGCTCCGTAGATTTTCGAGCCGAACGCCGGGACGAAAACCAATATTAGAAATATAATACTAACCGCGAAAAAAGGAAAGGAGACCTTTTTCCAAAAGTTGTAATTAATCTTTTGCGTTATAAAAAGGACAACCAGTCCGGGAAGGACTCCGTAAAACAGCTGGTGTTTGAAAAAATAATACGGGTCGCCAAAACGCGTCCTGGAATAGGCGATTCCAGCCGACGCGATCATCGCCAAACCAAAAAGCAGTAATGCAAATAGAGAATAAAGGAGTTTATTATCAATTGAATTTATTTTATTCATCTTGCAAACTCACCTGTATCTGATTATCTTAAATTCCAAATCACAAGCACCAAATTCCAAATAAATTACAACTTCCGAAATTCAAAATTCGAAACGTTTTGTAATTTATCTGCTTCTTGTATTCTATCTTTCGAAGTTCCAATTATTTTTTCAAGCTCGAGTTTTTCTCTCTCCATTTTTTAATTTCCCCATGATTTCCGCTTAATAAAATTTCCGGCACTTTATATCCCATAAATTCTTCCGGCTTGGTGTATTGAGGGTGTTCCAAATATCCCTCCTCGCTATGGGATTCATACTCCGCGCTCTCAGTGTTTCCCAAAACTCCCGGCAACAATCGGGTTGTGGAATCAACAAGCGCCATCGCCGGAATTTCTCCGCCGGTAAGAACATAATCGCCAATGGAAATTTCTTCATCCGCGATATACTCCGCCACCCGCTCATCCACCCCTTCGTACCGACCGCAAATCAAAATCAAATTATCATATCCCGAAAGCCTCCTCGCGTCCTCCTGCGTATATTTTTTCCCCTTGGCGGAAAATAAAATAATCCGCGAGCGTAGCGAGCTCCTTAATTTTGATTTTTGATTTTTGATTTTTGCATTCGCCACGGACTCTATTGCCTGAACACATTCATATATAGGCTGTATTTTCATTACCATGCCAGGTCCACCTCCGTATGGCGTATCATCCACTTTTTTATGCTTGTCGGTCGTGTAATCGCGCAAATTATGGACATTGATTTCCACCAAATCCGCTTTCCGCGCGCGCGAAACAATCGACTCGCCGAAATACGAATCGAAAATACCCGGAAAAATTGTAATAATATCAAACTTCATACAATATAATGATAGCACAATAAAATCCAACTAAAAAGACCCTTCGCGGGTCTTTTTAGGTATATACCTAAGCTATACAAATTTCCTAAACATTGATATCGCCGACAACTTCGTCAATGCTCTTTCTTTCTTCTCTCGGCTTTCGATCCGATCCTTCCGGTTCGTTAATTTTGAGGTTTACCCGGGCATTGTTGCGCGCTCCGATAACTCGAAGAAGAGTTCGAAGAGCCTTGGCTGTCGCGCCTTCGCGGCCAATAATCATTCCCATATCTTCCGAATGAACATCCAGCGTTATGAGAACTCCCATTTCGTCAATTTTCCGTTCAACTTTCACGTCATCCGGATGGCTGACAATTTGCTTGACGACATACGCCACAAATTCCTGGTCTGTTGCTTGTTGCTCCATTTTTGTGATTCTAGAATTAAGAATTACTTCCTATCCGTTTTCTGACGGATATGCTTTACGAAAGCGGGGATCCGCGGGATATCGACCGTTTTCTCCGGGGAAAAATTTCCCTGCTTCTTTCCATATTATACTAAATTGTTTCTTTCCTGTCAATTCGCGATGTTAAGTTTCGCCAAAAATTCTTCCAACTCTTTTCCTTGTATCTTCCTATGCGCTCCCGGCCGCAAATCCCCCAATTTGATATTCATAATTCTCACCCGCTTGAGATCTCTGACAGCGTACCCCAGAATTGTGCACATCCGCCGGATTTGCCTTCTTTTGCCTTCAGTTAAGACAATGGAAAAATCATATTCGTTCATTTTCTTAACCCGGCATTCTCTGGTTTGATAACCGTCGTCCAGTTTTACCCCTCTGCCCATTTTCCCGATAAAACTCACGCTGATAGGTTTGTCCACTCTCACGATATATTCCTTTTCGTGATCGCGTTCGGGGTTCAAAATCCCGTCGGTTATGCGTCCGTCATTGGTCAAAATAATCAGCCCCCAAGAATCCTTGTCCAGCCTTCCTACCGGAAACACTTTTTGGTCATATTTGAAAATATCGCCGATGCTCTTTTCTTCTCCCTGCGGGCTGTGCGTAATTATGCCGGGCGGTTTGTTGTACGCCAGATAAACCCGCTTCTTAGCGTTTCTTTTATTCTCTTTCGCGATTTCCACCAAATCATCCTTTTCCACTTTGTCGCCCAAAACCGCCGCCCGCCCGTTGATTTTCACCCTTCCCGACGCCACAATCTCGTCGGCTTCGCGCCGCGTTGAAATGTGGCGCATCGCCAGATATTTGTTTATCCTCATCGGATAAGTCGGATTTCTTTCTATTGTCATTTTATTCAGTGGTCTTTCCTTCAAACTCATCCGTCTTGTCCGCCATGGCGTCCTCTTTGCTAGCGTGAATAACGCCGTCTTTGTGCTCCGGCGGGCTGTAGATTGTATAGAGTTTTAACATTTCCGTTTCGGAAGTGTTGATGAAATTATGTTTCATTCCGGCTGGAACAATGATAGCCGTACCGTCTTCAATCATATGCTCAACGTCGTCCAAAACAGCTTTGCCCATTCCCGCCTCAATGCGCAAAAATTGGTCCAGCGTATGCGTTTCTTCCCCGATCTCTTCACCCGGCTTCAAAGCCATCAGCACCAACTGGCTGTTTTTCGCCGTATAAAGCACTTGGCGAAAGTTTTCGTTTGCCAAAGTCAATTTTTCAATATTGTCCACGTAGCCTTTCATATAGTTTGGTATTCGTATGTGCGCGTTCGTGGCGCGCTATTCGCATACTTTTTTTATTAATTATTACTGAGGCTTCCCCGTCTCGCTTATTATTATACCCAACCGGGCGTTTTATTTCAAAACGATGCTCTTCACCTAACTTTCAACTTTTTTACTTTGGCCTTTTGACTATTTTTTCCATCCCCTCCGGCATGTATTTTTTCAAAACTTCCGGAATGAGGACCGAACCGTCGGATTGTTGGTAGTTTTCTAGAATCGCGATAAGAATCCGTCCAATAGCAAAAGCAGTGGCATCATTGGTGTGTAAAAGTCTTTTCTCGCCTTTTTTATTTTTATAAAAAGAATTTATTCCCCGCATCTGATAGTCAGTCATATAATCAGAAGTGTGCGTCTCACGATATTTATTTTGTCCAGGCAGAAAACATTCAATATCAAATTGATCGTAATCCGGTCTTCCGGTGTCTCCAGTACAAACATGAACCACCTGATAGGGAATTTTCAATGCCCGCACCAAATATTCCTGAATTCCCACTATAAATTTTTGTTCATCTGCGCCAGTTTCAGCATCAGTAAAAGATTCCATTTCCAATTTATCAAATTGATGAACCCGCAAAATTCCCTTCATATCTTTTCCATAAGTCCCCGCTTCTCTTCTGAAAGCGGTTGAATATCCAATGTATCTTAGCGGCAAACTTTCCCCATCAACAACTTCATTCATATGATAAGGAGCTAGGGTGTGTTCGGCCGAAGCAACCAGATTTAAATTGTCTTCTTCAAATCTGTACGTCTGTTCTCCAAAAACCCTATGGATACTATTTTGCACTTCATGCTTTATCATGACGGGAGGAAGTATTGACACAAACGGCTTAGCAGAAACTTTTGCACCTGTTTCTTTAATAATTTCTTTTAATATTTTTTCTTGTGACAAAGTCTCAAAAGTAAAATTAATAATTGCGAACTGCAACCAAACAGCTTCATTTTTCAGATAATAAAATCTTGAACCAGAAACCTCGGTAGCTTTTTTAATATCAATAAGATCCAAATCTTCCCCCAACCGAACGTGATCCTTAACTTCAAAATCAAACTTCGGGATATCTCCCCAACTTTTAATAACCCTATTTTCACTATCGTCTTTTCCTATCGGCATATCCGGATGAGTAACGTTCGGGACTTGCATCAATAAAGTCTTATATTCTTTTTCCACTTCCTCCGTCTCCGGCTTAGTCTGTTCCAACTTGTCTTTCACCGCTTTCCCTTGTTCAATCAAGGCTTTCCGCTCATCGTCTTTGGACAATTGTATCAGCTCATTCAGCTTGTTTTTTTCCGCGTTCAAGGCTTCAACGTATTGCAACAGGCTTTTTCGTTTTTCGTCCAATTGCAAAAGCCTGTCCACGTCGCATTTGATGCTGCGCGATTCGCAATTTTTTTTCACCGCTTCCGCGTTCTCGCGGATGTATTTGATGTCTAGCATATGAATTAGTCCCTTCAATATCTTTCTCTCCCTTTGGGAGAGATGTCCCGATGTACTCATCGGGACAGAGAGGGCGCAGTTGAATGATTAATGTTAAATTGTTTGAAAAATTCAAAAGTATTCCCCGCGAGGGGATAAATTCCGGCTTGAGATAAAAAACATATTTGCAACCATCATTTTCCCTTAAAGTTCACGTCAGCCCCATAGCTTTCGCCAAACCTTCATAAGAAATCTTAAATTTCTCATACTCCGCTTCTCCTTTTTCCTCTCCAAAAGCGACTCGATAGGTCTTTTCAACTTTTATCAACATATTTTCTTCATTAGCCTTTCTTGTCGCGCTTCCCTTCTCCGCCATTTCAACCATTTCCGCAAATTGATTTATTTCTCGCACGACACTATCAAGTTTTTTTATTTTATCTTCAAATTCAGTTCTATTTTCCAGATATTCGAGATCTCTATCTCTGTATTTCTCCGAGAAAGTCAAAATTGGCTCAAATGGCTGACCCATTATCAACCGATTAAGTTTAGTGAATTCGGAAGTAAAATAATCTCCTTCCAATTCCTTCTCGGCCTTTCCTCTTTGTTTTTTTTCCCACTCCGCTCTAAAGTCCCTGCCTTCTCCCATGTTTTTGTCTTTTTTTAGTTATTTAAATCGCTGAAGAATGTTATTTTCGAGGTTTATCCTGTTTGAGCGGGCCGCAAATGTCCAAAACTTTGGCTTATCCGCCGTTGACCGGGGGCGAAAGTTTTGGGTATATTTGCGGTCTGCGAGTTATAAACCGAGAAAATAACATTCTTCAGTGGTTTCTTATTATTAATTCCAATATATCACAGCTTCCCAAAAATAAAAAGAGTCGGTTCGGAGAATCCCCGAACCGACCAAAATGCTCTGCCACGATTACTCCTTTGGAAAAACCGGCCAATCTTGACCGACCTCAAGCGTGAGCTTGATTGAAGCGACAGAGCTCCTGCCATATCGCTCCTTAATCTCTCTGAGCACTACATGCAATGGAACCCCAAGCCCACGTTCGTTGGCGACCTTAGCCAAGAGCAGTTCGAAAAATGTCTTCTGCTCAACACCACAAGAGCAAGTCTTTCCTCCCTTGCAGCACTCTTTTCCTTCAATTCCCGAGCCAGTAGGAATAAAAACCGGCTTCGGAATTGGCAGTGAGTTACCCAACAATCCAGCCATCATCGCCACATTGGAATCAGTGGCTAATTTAGCTTCCCTAACTAAAAGAGCGTTAATCGGCATCGTCTTTCTCCTTTCCATCCACCTTGTTTGAATTTTTCCAAGAACTGCTTCTCTTTCTTCTTTCTTTCTATTTCCTCACTGCCGCGAAAATCACTGTTTCACGGACGGATTTATTCATGAGAAAAGCAAAAAAACGTTCGCTCATACCGAAACCGAAAGCCGGCGGCATGCCATATTCCAGCGCTTCCACGAAATCTTCGTCCATCATTTGCGCTTCGACGTCTCCCGCTTCCCGGGCTTTCATTTGCTCCAAGAATCTATTTTTCTGGTCGATCGGATCGTTGAGTTCCGCGAACGCGTTGCAAAGCTCGCCGCGTCCGGCCACAATCTGGAAACGCAAAACTTTTTTCGGATTTTCCGGATCGATCTTGGCCAATGGCGAAACTTCCAAGGGGTGACCGACCAAAAAACAAGGCTGAATCAGTTTTTGACGCACTGTTTTTTTATAGAGCGTGTCGATCATCCGGCCCTTGCTGTAGGACTTTTCGTATTTTATGCCAAGCTCGTCCGCTTTCTTTTTCAATTGCTCCACCGCCACCTCACCGCTCAAATCTATGCTGGTTTCTTTTTTGAATTCCGTGAAATAATCAACAATCGGGAACTTCACGCTCCAATCTATTTTTTCTCCCTCAAGCTCGTGCGTGTGCCCACCTGTAACTTTGGAAACAATTTCTTTATACATCTTCTCGGCGAATTCCATGCCCTTTCGCATATCCCAATAAGCCGCGTAAAATTCCATATGGTCAAATTCCTGCAGATGGTCGCGATCCATTCCTTCATTGCGAAAAACCCGTCCGATTTCAAAAACTTTTTCGTATCCTCCGACAAGCAATCTCTTCAAAGGCAATTCCAAAGAAATTCGCAGGTAAAAATCCTGATCCAAGGCGTTATAATGCGTAATGAACGGTTCCGCGTCGGCGCCGCCAGGAATGTGTTCCAACACCGGAGTCTGCACTTCCAAAAAGCCGTCGCTGACCAAAAAATTACGGATGGTCTGCCAAAAAATATTTTTCTTTTTGAAAAGTTCCCTCGTTTCCGGATTCATCATCAAATCCAAATAGCGTCTTCGAAGCAAGGCCTCCTCGTCTTTCAAGCCGAAATATTCCGTCGGAATGGGACGGATGTTCTTTGAAAGCATTTTCCAGTTATGGACTTCCAAAGATTTTTCTCCCGCTTTAGTTTCAAAAAGAATTCCGCCAGCTTCGACAAAATCTCCTATCTCTACAGCGTTGGCATAGAGTTTAAATAAATCCGCCCCCAAAACTTTTTTATTCAAAAACATTTGGATTCTAGCACTCCCATCTTCGATATGAGAAAAGGCGATATTTCCCATCAAGCGAAAAGATTTTACGCGCCCGACCAAAGTTATTTCTTTTTTACTTTCCGAAAGTTCGGGAAATTCATCCAACGCCGCTTGGTTTGTCATCGTCCGTTCCGTCTTCTCCGGATACGTTTCCATTCCCGCCGCTTTTATTTTTTCCAGTTTTTCCAGCTTGGTTTTTTGGATGTCTTCTCGCATAAATTTATTTCTTAATCGATAATCCGCCTATGATGATAGTTTACGGCATTTGGAAAAAAATGGCAAACAAAAAAGCCTGCGTAGCAGACTTTTTTCTATTCGCGATAATTCGTTTATAAATTCGTAAAGAATCAGCAATTTCATTTCACGTCCAAAATAGCATACTTCACTTTTCCGCCCGGAGTAGAAACTTCCACCTGGTCATCCTTCTGGCGACTCATAAAGGCTTTGCCCATGGGAGACTCATTGGAAATTTTCATCTCCGCCGGATCAGCTTCATTGGAACCGACTATTTGAAATTCCATTTCTGAACCGTTGAATTTCACTTTCACGCGGGAACCCATCTGAACCACCTGCGAACTCTCGTCGCGCTTTACCACGGTTGATTCTTTGAGTAAAAATTCCAATTCTGCCACCCGTGCTTCGTTTTCCGCTTGCTGCCGCTTGGCCTCGCTGTATTCGGCGTTCTCGCTCAAATCCCCCTGTTCCTTGGCTTCCTTGATGGCATTGGCGATTGACTGCCGAACGGCCGTCTTTCTGTGTTCCAATTCTTCTTTGATTTTTCTGAGCCCTTCTTCGGTAACAAATTTAGTCATAATCTTTTGTTTTAAATCTTACGAAATAACAAAAAGAATTGTAGCGAGAATTAGGAAGACTGTCAAATCAACGGTTCTGGTTAAAATACCATTCGTAAACTTCTTTAGTCACTGGTACGGCGCTTGAGTGTCCTTCTCCGCCGCCTTCCGCCAGAACTACCATCGCGATTGTCGGATTGTCATACGGCGCGAAAGAGACAAACCAGGCGTGGGTCTTGTCTTCCGATCCAAATTGCGCCGTTCCGGTTTTTCCCGCCGCTTCTATCGGCAAGTCTTTCAAAGTCTGGGCGGTTCCGTCAGTCACTGCTTGCCGCATTCCTTCACGCACTATTCCGAGAACTTCTTTGGAGATAAAGCCTTTATCGATTATTTCCGGAGATATTATCGACTCGCTTCCGTCGCCGCGCTTGATTCGATTTCCAATTTTGGGAGAATACAGCGTTCCGCCATTGGCAATGGCCGCCGTATAATTGGCCAATTGGAGAGGTGTAGCCGTTATATACCCCTGGCCAATGGCGGCGTGATAAGAATTTCCTATGTACCACTTTTCCCCAAGGCGTTCCAGTTTCCAATTTTCATCCGGTATAAACCCCGGTGACTCTCCCGGCAAATCGATGCCCGTCGGACGACCGAACCCGAACAAGGCATTATATTTTTTCATTCTATCCATCCCCAAGCCGGAAATATTTCCATAACCTCCGCCGATGGTATAGAAAAAAATGTCATTACTCTCGGCAATCGCCGAACGCACATCGCTGGGTCCGTGGACTTTCCAGTCGCCAAAGCTGAAACTCCCAATCCGCAAAACTCCGCCCAGCCCGCCAATAATAGTGGAGGAAGAAATAGTTCCTTCCGAAAGAGCGGCACAGGCCACCGCCGGTTTCAAGGTCGATCCGGGAGGATATTCTCCGCTCACAGCCCGGTTAAAAAGAGGCAGGTTCTTATCCGCCATTATGGCTTTATATTCGTCGTTGCTGATTCCCCGGGCGAAATTGTTGTTGTCAAAGCTCGGCAGACTCACCATCGCCAACACACCGCCATTCCTGGGATCGATCGCCACCGCCGCCGCGGTGGCGGTTTCGGTTTTTTCCAAGACGGCGCTTAAGCTGTCATAAATTTTTTTCTGGAGCGCTTCATCGATACTCAAAATCAAATCGTTGCCCGGCTGGGGATTTATTACTCCCAGATTTTTTTTAATATTGCCCACTGAATCTATCTCTACTTGCCTTTTCCCATAAATTCCCCGCAACTCTTTTTCATAGTTTTTTTCCAACCCTGATTTTCCAATATAATCAGTCATCAAATAGCCCTCGTTTTTCGCCAGCTCCTCCCGGGTTATTTTACCGTCATAACCGACCAGGTGGGCAAAAATGAAACTGTTTTCATAGCTCCTGATAGCCGTCTTTTCCAAGTTTATGCCCGGCAGCTCGGATAATTTTTCGGAAATTATGAGCGACTGATCCTGGGAAACATTCTCTTTCAAAAGAACCGGCTCCAGCGATTTTTTATCTTGACTTTCCAAAATCAGCTCTACATTGCCCGCTTCCATATTCAAGATTTCCGCTACCTTTCCGGCCACCACTTTTTTCTCTTCCGAACCGGCGGGAAGATCAGTGGGAACCACGATCGCGTCGATGCTGGGAACATTGCGAGCCAAAACTTTTCCATATTTATCTTTGATATTTCCCCTGGGAGCCTTGATGATTACCGATCTAATCCTGTTTCCCCGAGAAACTTCTTCGTAGTGGCTTCCTTTGACCACATCCAAATAAAAAACCCGGATTGTCAAAACCAAAATGATAAAAACTATCGAGTACCAAAGAAAGGAAAGCCCCCGCTTCTTAAACGGCGCCTCCAAAAAAGCTTCCTCCTTTCGGGTTGCCGTCATTACGGAGTCTTCTATTTCCAAACTGTTTCTTATTCTCTTTTCTCTTAAATATTTCCCCAGCATAATTTTTCTATTTCCTGAACCCGGGCATCCGTTGCCCATAAAGTTCAAAAGTTTTTTCTATCTTTTCCAGCGGCCGGGAAACCAGAGCAAAAACAGCCAAATTGAAAATAACTTTCAACGCTATGCTCCAATCCGGGATATATCCCGAATTTATTGCCTGGCCGTATTCTCCCCCGAAATGAAAAACGTTTCCAACAAAATTGGATGATACCGCGTACGCGATTGTCCCGGCCGCCACGACGCCCGAAGTGAAAAAAAATCCCCAGGCTCTGTGCGAAACCAAAAATCTTTTCGCCAGCGAGCTGGCGCCAAAAGCCGCCAAAGAAAACAAAAGAATATCCGTTCCGACCGGCTGGAAGTGAAACAGGTCAGCCAGAAATCCGGCCAGAACCGCCCGCGCCGCGGTTTTTTCAAAACCGTTTCGCAGCGCCCAGAAAATAACCGACATAAGCAGCAAGTCCGGACAAATTCCCAAAGGAAACAAAGCGGGGAAGAGAGAAAACTGAATGATTGCCGCCAGGAAAATAAAAATGAAAATCACCGCCTTTTGGATCATTGGCTATTTTTTACCACAAAAACTATTTCCAATTTGGAATATCTCACCTTGGGAACAACTTGGGCTTTTTGAAAAAGTTTGTCCTCCGTAACGCTTATTTTTTGAATTTTCCCTATATACAACCCTCCCGGAATTCCGCTTCCCAATCCCGAAGCTACCACCGTGTCGCCTTCATTAAGCGTATCCGTCTGCGCTACCATATCCATGGACAGCCCGAGCCCATACTCGCCCCGAACAATCCCCTTCGCCCCGGTTTCCAAATCAAGGGCGCTAATGGAAGCGCTTGAATCCGTCAAAAGATTTATTTTGGAGCTTTCCCAATATGCCTCCTCGACTTTTCCCACTAAAATTCCGTCTGAAACGATAACCGCCATCCCGGGAGCGATTCCTTGCGCGCTTCCCTTGTCAATTATTATCCACCCCCCCAGCCCTCCGGGATATTGCCCGATAACCAGAGCTGATTCCAAATTGAATTTATCCCGAGGAGCCAATCTCAATTGTTCTCTCAAAATTTCATTCTCTCTTTTTTGTCCTTGAAGACCGGCCGCTTCCGCCGTCAGCCGGTCGTTTTCCCGGATGAGATTTTTGTTTTCATCTTTCAAATTGGAAATAGATTCCAAAAAGGAAAAAGCGCCGCTGGTTTTTTTTCCCGCCAGATAAGAAATTTTTTGAAGCGGATAAGCCAGAGTCAAAAAAAATCCCCGAACGGGACCGAAAATCCCTCGCGGATTTAAAAAAACAAGCAACGCGCACACAGCCGCTATCGCCGTTATTTTTATTATTTTAGAAGTAAAATATTTCTTGGGCACAATATTTATTAAATTTAGGACTTACGCGTTTGCCGCAGAATTATGGACAAGTCACTGAATTATAGGCTGAAATCCTAATGAATATACTGAGGTCAACTTAATAGCAAACGGTACTGATTCAGAATTCAAGGCAAACGCGTAAGTCCTGAAATTACCTCAACGAGGTTTCATGCTGGTTTTCCACCAGGACTTCGCGAAGCGACTCGATATCCTCCAAAACTATGCCGGTTCCCCGAACAACCGCCGTCAACGGGTCTTCCATCATCCTGACCGGGATCTCCGTCTGGTCGGCCACTATCCGGTCAAGACCGCGAATCAAGCTTCCGCCGCCGGCCAAAATTATTCCCCGTTGCATAATATCGGACAAAAGCTCGGGCGGCGTTTCTTCCACCGCCGTCTTGATATTGTTGATAATTATTCTTATCGAACGCCAAAGAGCTTCCCTGGCCTGGTCGTCCCGGATGGTTATTTCTTTGGGGAGCCCGGTCACCAAATCCCTCCCCCGCACTTCCATACTTTTCTTTTCTTCTTGCGGACAAGCGCTGCCAATGGCGATTTTCACGTCCTCGGCTGTTTTTTCACCGATCAAAAGATTAAACTCATCCCGGCAATAGCGGATAATGTCCTCGTTCATTTTGTCTCCGGCCACCCGGATATTCCGCGAGACCACGATTCCTCCCAAAGAAATGACCGCGATATCAGTCGTCCCTCCGCCGATATCCACTACCATATTACCGGCCGCTTCCTGCACCGGCAAGCGCGCGCCGATCGCCGCCGCCATCGGTTCGTCGATAAGATAGGCTTCGCGCGCGCCGGCGTTGAGCGTCGCGTCAATCACCGCCCGCTTTTCCACTTCCGTCACTTCCGACGGGATGCCGATCACCACCCGCGGCCGCGGGAAAAGAGTAAAACTGCCTTGATGGACTTTGTCGATAAAATGTTTGAGCATTTGTTCGGTGACTTCAAAATCGCTCACTACGCCGTCCACCAAAGGACGCGTCGCCACGATATGCCCGGGCGTTTTCCCCACCATTCTTTTCGCTTCTCTTCCTATAGCCAAAACCTGGCCGGTCTTTTTGTTTACCGCCACCACCGAAGGTTCATTGATCACGATTCCCTGTCCTCTGACATATACCAAAGTATTGGCCGTTCCCAGGTCGATTCCGATATCTTTGGAAAGATTGCCGAAAATATTGCCGGTTATTTTTCTAAAAAAGCTTTTTATTTTCTTCATTATAAGTGAACAAAAAAAATCAACATTCTTTTTAAAGATGATGCTTTTATCAAAAATCGTTTTTTGTTTTTCTTGCCGTCTCCTCTACACCATCTTACGCCAACCCGCCCGCATTGTCAAAAACAAAAAAGACCCTCGCGGGATCAATGTCATGGGGATCAAAAAAATTAATCTTTTTCTATTTATAAACCCCCTGCCGATGCCCGATTTTAACAATAAATATCAGGAGTTCTTTTCTATAGATACTTTTTATTTTCTCCTAAGCAGCGCGATGTTATCAGACGATATTTTCTTGAGCAATCGAGTGCTGTATCTCTCAAAAAAACCGATAAATTCA
>Ga0156450_103_pt1 | contig 21366 bp, 25 predicted proteins | sample RifOxyA2_FD_108093 | JGI IMG/M metagenome (GOLD analysis project Ga0156450, IMG submission 108093) | Candidatus Moranbacteria bacterium RIFOXYA2_FULL_43_15
CCGATAGTGATTTTTCCGTCCGAATATTTCACCAGGTAATCGATATACACCGCCTGGTCATTGGCGGAGCTGGCTTTGACGGTGTTAAGAGGCGCGATAATTTCAAATTCAACTTTTCCCAATTCCTCTTGAATCTCCCTTCCCAAAGCTTCTTTCAAACTTTCTTCCGGATCAAGTTTTCCACCGGGAAAACTCCAGTTTCCATAATTTTTCACGAAATAGCTTTCTTTGTCTTCCATTTCTAACAGCAAAAATTTGTCCTGTTTTTCATCATACATCACCGCCTTCAAAACCACCGGCAGTTTATATTTTTCGTTGTTTTCCATAATAAGTTTTAGTCGTAACCTATTAAACAGCCTGCAAAATCAAAATTATTACCGCCGAAGAACCGATCAATTTCTTGACATAATCTAAAAGCGATTTATTACGGGCGTATTTCATCCGTTTCGGACCAATGATCGCCAAAAGTCCGCGCTCGCCTTCTTTCGTCCGATATGGCGAGACTACCATCGAACAATTGGAAATCTCTTTGATCGGATTTTCTTTGCCGATAAAAATTCTTGTTTCCCCGTCCCTGACTTTTTTGAGAATAGCTTCCGCGTTTTCATCGATATAGTCCAGAACTTCCGCCACTTTGCAAAATTCGTCGATTTCGCGAAACTCGGGATTTTCCAAAAGCTCCGAGATGCCGAAATCATGATAGTCTTTGTCTGTTCCGGTAATCGCCAGCCCGCCGGAAATGGACGCCAAAAGTTTGGCGGTAGTCCGGGAAAGCTTGTTATTTTGGGCTTTGAGTTTGAGGAGTTCGGCTTGCAATTTTTTCTGATCAGAGAGACTCAGACTTTGATCCGGCATAATTTTCTCCACGAAAAAGCGATAGCCTTTGTCAGTCGGAATGCGCCCGGCACTGGTGTGCGGTTGATAAAGATATCCCGCTTTTTCCAACTCGTTCATATCGTTCCTGATCGTCGCCGAACTGATTTTCAAATTATACTTTTCCGACAAAACCTTCGATCCCACGGGAACGGCAAAACTGGTATATTCTTCAACAATGGCGGAAAGGATTTTTTTATGACGATTTTCCATATTAGCGAGTGCTGTTGGCAAATGAAGTTACGAATTGAAACGAATTATTACAAATATATTCGTAACTTCATTCGCTTCCATTTGTAACGTATTTGTAATATAGCGCAGGCGTTAGCACTCGTCAAGTCTGAGTGCCAATTCTTAGTTTACTATACAACTTGAAACTGTCAATATTTTGGAATAAAAAAAGCGGCGAGGATTTATCCTGCCGCAAAAAGATTGTACAAAAAAAAGGGGGGGTACCTGTTATCCGCGACCGTCATGCATGGGACAAGCATGCTCAGTCAGTATCTCTCTGGCTTCCCCGACCTGACAACAATCGGGACAGCAGGCGTTAATCTCTGCCGCCACCATTTTGATCTCACCCACCTCTCTCCGAGGGCTCTTGTACCCCTCAAGCACACGCTCGAAGCCAAAACAACCCACCGCCATATGAGTTGTCCCTCGATGAAGCTCGTCCTCAAGGATCCTATGCCAACGTCCATCCTCGCCAACAGCAAAAAGGGTTATGCGCTCCAAGCCGTTTGTTTCGTACACGGGCGCCGGTATTACCTCATATTCCCGACCCTTTACAAACACATGAGCCACGACTTGATTCAGCAAATCCGGATCTTTTCTGCTGTCTGTCCCTAAAAAACCGTCATATCCGGGAGACTGCTTCCAATACAAGTCCTCTTTGCACCTTATTTTCATGCCCCTTTCCTTTCCGCGGTTTCTCCGCATTCTTGGCAATAGTAATATTTAATATCCCCTTTCTCGCCCTTAATTGGCGTCATGAGGATTCCGCACTCCGAACAAAAAACCAAGAAGATTGACATGCTTCATACCTCCGTTATTGACAATTGTTATTGCCACTCAAAAAAACTGCCTAAATCCTACTAAATTATCCCCAAAAAGTCAACCTTCAGGCTTTCATATTTCGCAACCTAAGTATCCTCCAAGCTTCTTTTTTGCGCGGAACGGAAAGACCGATGGATTCCCCGAAAAGACGCTGGATTCTTTCCACCAACTCCAAGGGATGTCTCTTGATAAAATTTCCGTAAACGCACATTTTTATCATATCGCAAGCTTTTTTCGGCATATGGCGAAGCACCATTCCGGCCATATAATCGGGCGCGAAAAGATAAATAGCCTCAATTTTTCTTCCTTTCAAAAAATCCCCGACTTTTACTTGAAGTTTTTTGAGAAACTTTTTTTCCAAGTAAACTTTGAAATCGCGATAGGCTTCGCCGGAACCGAAAATTTTTCCGTGACCTGATTTCATAAAAAAACCTTCCCGTTCGAGATATTCGGGCTTGGGAATTTCAAACCCGTCCTTCTTTTCTATTCGGCCATTTTCCGCCAGATAGAACTCGGCTTCCCGAACCAAAGAAACGATAAACAGCGCCTGCTCGTTTCTAAATTGAATCAATGGATGTCCTATTTTCATACTGACTTTAGTACAAAAGAACAGCCGTTTATTTTCAATCCTTGTCTTTTTTCTTCTTTTTCTTCTTCATCTCTCCGGTTTCCTCGTCAAAAACAATCTTATCCTTGTCGATTTTTCCGGTAATGGCAAACTCGTCCGACTGGATTTTTTCGTAAGCCACGAATTTTTCTTTCGGATAAAGTTCCACCACCTTTTCCATAAAGGCGTGCCAAATGGGAGCGGCACTATAAACTCCGTCCGAACCGGCTTTCATCGGCCGGCTGTCGTTGTTTCCCGCCCACACTCCCGCCGCGATATCGCCAGTATAACCGACTGTCCAACCATCTTTGTACTCTTGGGTGGTTCCCGTCTTGGCCGCCACCGGCCGTCCCGCGAGTCGCAGATTGGGAGCGCTCCCAAAAATAGGTTTCCTGGCTTCGGTATCGGAAAGAATTGAATTTATCCTGCGGGCGATTTGTGAATCCAGCACTTGTTCTTCCCTTTTTTCGTTTTCAAAGACCGTTTGCCCGCCGCTGTCAACAATTTTGGCTACCGCCGAAAGGGTGGCTTTTTTTCCGTCATTGGCAAAAACACCGAAAGCGCCGGTCATTTCCAAAAGTTTCACGTCTCCCCCTCCCAAAACCAGAGAAAGCCCGAAACGCCCTCTATCCTGAAGCGTCGTTATGCCCAAACGCTCCGCCAATTCGATTGTTTCATTCACTCCCGCCAGGGAAAGCGTTTTCACGGCTGGGATATTAAGCGACATCGAAAGCGCGCTTCTCATCGTCACCAGACCGTGGAATTTTCCGTCATAGTTCTTGGGAATGTAATTCTTGCCCGATCCGTCCCGACCGAAATCAGTGGGAATATCCAAAATATATGTTTCCGGCTGGTAGCCTTTTTCAAAAGCTTTGGCGTAAGCGAAAGGCTTGAAAGAAGAACCGGGCTGGCGAAGACTGGTCGCCACATTCACTTGACCGTCAATCTTACCATCAAAAAAATCGCGGCTGCCGACCATCGCCAAAATCTCTCCGGTTTTGGGACTGACTGCCGTAAGTGCCGCGTTTTCGGCGCCATAAGTTTTTTCGTTATATTGCGCTCCTTTCTTCACGATTTCTTCGGCCGCTTTTTGCAAATCCCAATCCAAGGTTGTGATAATCCTGAGGCCGCCGGCTTCCAGCTTTTCCTGACCATATTCTTTTTCCAGCTGTTCCATGACATAAAAAACGAAATGAGGAGCAAAAATTTCGATTTTGAGTGGCTTGATTTTCAAAAGAGTTTCTTCGTTTATAGCCAACTTAGCTTCTTCTTCGCCAATCATGCCCAATTCGACCATCCTTTTCAAAATATATTCTTTACGGGCGGTAAGATCTTCTTTATTGTTGCCGTGCGGAGAATAATAGGTGGTAGCTTTGGGAAGCGCGGCCAAGATAGCCGCTTCATCCAACGACAAATCCATCGCCTTTTTTCCGAAAAACCACTCCGAAGCTTGTTCGATTCCGCAAACATTGGAACCATAGGAAATATTATTAAGATACGCGTCCAAAATTTCGTCCTTAGAAAAACTCTTTTCGATTTTTACCGCCATCAAAATTTCCTTGATCTTCCGCTCAAAAGTTTTTTCCCGGGTAAAAAAAACGTTCCTAGCCAGTTGTTGTGTGATGGTCGAACCGCCCTGTTCTATTCTCCCGCTTTCCACATTGGCTCTAGCCGCCCGGATTATGGAAGCCGCGTCAAAACCGTTATGGTCATAAAACCGGTCATCTTCCGCGGCAATTGCCGCCAAGCGCGCCACATCCGGAATCTGGTTGTGCGGAAGGATTTTTCGGTTTTCGCTGCCATGAATTTCATACAAAACATGTTCTCCGGTCCGATCATATATGACCGAAGTCTCCGGAAAATCCATTTCTCCCAAAACCTTGGCGTCGGGCGTATCGGCATAGAAAAAAGTCAGGACGCCCAAAACCACCCCCGTGGCGATAACGGCGGCAGCGAACAAAACGAGTTCGAAAGATTCCAAAGTTGTGACGGCTAATTTCTTCATCTGGTTTAGTTATAGCAGGTATTGCCGAATTCGTAAAAAAGTTAACGAAAAAAACAGTCTGCAACTGTTTCTAATACAAAAATCCAACCGCGTCACTTCAAAATACCGGCATTGACAAGAGCCATCGAAGCGTGGATGGCAAAGATTTCATAAAATTCCGACTCGTGCGATTCCATGCCGTTCTTGTTCTTGAATCCCAAAAAAATAAACCCTTCCACTTTTTTTTCGCGCTTGAGCGGCAAAGCCAAAAAGTATTTCAACTTTCTCTCCGGATTGACCCAGTCTAAATCATACCTCCCTGAATATCCTTTGATAACTGATTTTTCCCTTACCAAGGCTTTTACCATCCGGCATTTCTTCGAAGAAACTTTTTCCGCGTTCCTTCTGTTTCTAACACTCATCCCTTCCGCGCATAAAAGCCGGAAGCTGCCATTTTTATCCCGAATATAAACCAGACCCAAATCCGCTTCGGAAAAGCTTATAGCCGAATACAGAAGATAGAAAGCCAACTCTTTTTTCTTTTTTCTTTTCACGTGACGTTCCAAATCCAAAAGGAAAGATATTTTCCGATTGATCGTTCCCAAATGCCGATACGATTCAATCAGCCTGTCTTCCGACCTCTTCTGATCCTCTCTCATCCGGATCGTGCTGATTCCGAAAGCCAGATCGTTGGCCAATTCTTCCAAAAGTTTCACCTCATTTTTGTCGAAAGAGTTTGTTTCCGCCGAATAAATCATCAGCGATCCGAAAATTTTGCCAGCGAATTTCAGTGGCAGCGCGATGGAACAGCGATAACCGCGTTTCAACGCCTGCTCTCTCCAAGGAAGAAGTTTTTTGTCTGTCAAAAAATCCTTGCCGATAACAGTGCGCCCCGTCCGGATGGACATGCCGGTCGGTCCCCGTCCTTTGACAATTTTATCCGACCAAGAAACCTGGGCGCTCTCCAGATATCCGTCTTCAAAGCCTCTTTGCGCCGCCGCTTTCACGCTTTTATAATCATCATCCTCGGCAATTCCCACCCAAGCCATGCGATAGCCTCCCGCCTCCACGATAATCTTGCAGACATCATCCAAGAGTTCCTTCTCTTTTTTGGCGTGTATCAAAATATGGTTGCACCGGCTCAGCACTTTCAAATCCCGGTTAGCCCGTTCCAAGCGATCTTGGTAGCCGAACTTGTTTATGGCCGCGCCGATAAGAGGAGTCATTTCTTCCAAAAATTCCACTGTCTCCAATGGAACTTTATTTTTTCTTTTGTCGGCGATGTGGATCGCCCCTAAAATTTTTTGGCGATGGCGGATGGGAATTATGGAAATTGACATAAAACCGCGGCAAACACAAACTCCGCGAAACCGCTCCTTTTCTTTCTCAGAAAGTCCTTGCAAAAATTTCAAAGTATCTCCGGAAGAAAACGAACCGGAACGCGTCATCGCCGGCATATCCTGCGGCTCGGGTTTTCCGGTAACGACCCGGATGCAGGCGCACTGGTCTTTTTTCACTGACAGCCAGTTTTCCGATTCCCAAAATTCCTTGTCGAAACCGATGTAAGATTCATAAGGAATGCTTCCGTTTTTATCAAGGATTCGAATGCCGATATATTCCGCCCCGGTTCGGGACTTTATGAATTTTACGACTTCGTCCAAATATTCTTTTTTGGTAATATCCTCGCCCAGAAGCTCCAAAAGAGCGTTCTTGGCGCTGACAATTTCCGAGAGATTGCCGTTGCTTTTTCCTGCCCCGGCGCCTTCTTTTTTTATGTCCGCCCTCCCGACCATAATTTTCCCGCCTTTATATTTAACATTGGACTAATACTACCAACGCGTTCCAATTATGTCAACACCCATTGACATTTTCAAAAAGCAGGCGCGAACGCGCCTGCCAACATTACCGCCTTTCCTAAAACTCGGTTTTAGGAATTATTGCTCGCACATCCATGAACCTTTTTACCTTAGCGTTTAAAGGAATTTTGGAGAATTGGGAGATTGTTGAAGGGAAAATTGAAAGGATAAAAGTCTTAATTGAAACTCAAAAAAGTTGACAAACCGCCAAAAAAATTATACCATAGCACATCGGTTCTTTTTATTGACAATTGAGAAAATATGAGAATATAGGCTGTTAACTTTTGAACAAAATTGAAAAGGAGAAAGTGAATGATCTGAAAAGGCAGATCCAAAACAAGGCTGACGCTTTCGATAATTTCAAGACTTTTGCGGAAAAATCACTTGCCATCGCCAGCGACGCGCCGATCTTTACGCTTCGCAAGGAGGTGAAGAAGGCGATAAAAGAGCTGGGTGTTGCGGCTGACCTCTGTTCAAGGGTCTAGCTTCGCGCCAATATGGATTGATTGGCTACCTTACTTAACAAACGCCCCGCACTTCGAAAGAAGTCGCGGGGCATTATTTTTTTCAAACCTCGAAAACAAATCGACTGAAAGATGAAAACGCGATAAGATGATAAAAAAATTATTCTAATTTTTTCATTAAGAAATTGGACCCATAATGCTCCTCACTTAGAATATTTGTCCTCAATCGGTCTGCCGAAAAAATTTCCTAAGGAAAAATCCAGATGATGCCTGCCCCAATCGCTTAGTGTTAAGATTTTATTACTCATTCTTTCCAATAGAATTGATTTATGGATATAATGCATCGACGTAAAATCAGCAAAAGAGTCCTCTATCAAACCTTCAAATTCTGGTAAATAAAACCAATGAAAAGTCTTTCTCTTTTTTATTAAACCACTTTTGCCATCTTTTAAAACGCCATTATCTTCAAAAGACTTGATACTATAAATTGGAGCGACCATAACGGTTTCCATTTTTTGGATATCACAAGTTTGGCTAACAATAATAACTGAATTTAATCTTGATTTAACAGCTATAAAGGACTCTCCTTTATTATCGCAATTATGATCATTTTTTTCCACAATTCCAAAAGAAGATTCAGAATTCTTTTTTAAATAAACAATTTTATCAAAAATTAAGAAAGGGACGCCTCTCATAACATCCCCTTGATATAAGGTATCCAAAACAATTTCCGATGGCTTCAAATACATACCTAAATGCAGCTGGTTTCAAATGCTTTTTGATGAAATTTTTTCATATCCTCTTCAGTTATTTCAACATCGTTTTTAACTAAATCAGCTAGAACTGATTCATTCACTATTTTACCCTCAGTAAAATAATATGGTTTTTTTTCGACAACATCTCCGGAAGTACTACTCTGGTCGACTTCCTTATCACAACTAATTTTGTTAAAAAAATACTTCATATCGTCGTATGCTATATTATTTAATTAATTCCCATTTATTTTTATAATTGTCGATCCTAATTTGCTGATTGCCTGCCGGATCAGGAATTTTCACCATTTTATACTGCGAATTAAAGTAATACTTAAAATCCGCACTGCAAATCGCCGCTCTCGTAAGTGCGTAATCAGCTTTACTTCCCTCTCCTATTACAGTTAATGGATTGAATTCTTCACGTAATTCAAAAAGTTCAACAAAGAAAAGGAAGATTGAATCGATTATTTCCTTTGTTTCACCCCTGCCAAATTCAATAATATTGCCGAATCCAACAATTTCTTTTGCTTCTTCCCGATTGATTAAATGTTTGTGAGAATAAAGTTTTTGTGTTAAATGCTCTGTAATTTCTTTTATTTGTTTTTCTGCCAGCTTACCGTTATGCAAGTACAACATTTTCAAAGAGAGTTTTCTAATTAGTGAGTGGGTTCGGTTAATAGAACCTAGGAGAGTAGGGCCGATTTCCTTGACTAATTCTTTCATAACTTCGGCAAGTGCGGATTGCTCAGCAATGCCGATTTTGTCTTTTGCAAAATCTATATATCCAATAATATCTTCTATTTCAATTCGCTTGACTTGCTTTTTTTGATCATCAAAAATTTCAGTGGCAGGATCAATGGGGCTTAGATAGGAATAAGGCAACATTACAATCTTATCTGCGCCCAAAGCGATTAACGTTCCAGCACTTAAAGCCTTCTCTGGAATAATTACTTCGAAAGAGTCACAATATTCTCTGATCAAATTTACCAATGGCCAAGGAGCCTCAAGTCTTCCGCCATTTGTATTTAATACTAATGAAATTTTTTTAGCATGTTTTATTTTTTCCAAAATTTCCTTAAAATGAGGCAGAACATCTGGGGCAATTAATGTTCCAAATTGTTCAACGGGTTGTTTATCTCCAGTGAAATACAAAATGACCCTCGATTTTCGATCCTTTTCAAGCTTCTTTATTAATTCTTCTATACCTTTTTCTGACTCTTTTCCCATATATTATTTATACCAGTAATACAATATATTTTCAAGCGACTTTACTTCGAAGCGTAGTTTTATGCAAATTTCATAAATCAATTTTTTCATATGCTGTTAGAAGCGTTTTCCACGCTTCGTATATTTCAGTCAATTCTTTTTGCATTTCCGGAAACATAGCCAAGTCTCGAAAATCTCTCTCCATTTTAGCGTAGGTTCTTGGAAATTTTCCTTCTTCGTCGACTCTCACCATATCCAAATACATCGTGTCGGTCATATGACTGGCCGAATCGCAAAAAGCCATAATTTTAGCTTCTAATGTTTCCGGCATAACATCTTTACATCTATGTGCCCGGACAACGTGGAGCACTTTTTCCATTTTGTCTTTGGAATAATTTTCTTCTTTTAAAAATTTCCTGGCTCTTTGCTCGCTTCTTATAGCATGATCGATTTTTGTCGGAATCGGATAATGACCAAGGTCGTGCAGCCAAACCGCCAAAAGAACAATTTCCTTATCGGCCTTGGGATATTTTTTCAACATTTTCTTCGCCCATTTTTCCGCTTCTGGAACATGAGGCATTAAATGATAAGGATCTGAACTGAAGTTTATCACCATTCTGATAAATTCCGCTTTAGCTTTTTTGATTATTGTAGACATTATTTTATATTATCGTAAATAAATTCAAACAATTTTTTATAATCAATCATTTCTGGATTCGTTGTATCAAGATCATATGTTTCTCCGTTGATGGTCAATCGCTTGTTTTTCGTTCCTAAACTATTAAGAACTTTGTCCTCACCATAGAGGCTAATGACGTGCCTGTGCCCTTTATGATAGCTATCCTGGCCCATTCGCTCTTTAAACCTTTTTCGTAAAGTCTCCGTTTCACAATCACAATAGATCTGGATTAAATTTACACCGTATTTTTCTTTCAGTTTATTAAATCTTTCATTGTTCAATTCTGGATGAAAATGGGCTTCTATAACCAAGGATATACCTTTTGACAAAGATAATTCCATAAAATGAAACAGCAATTCAAAAGCAGTTTTGCCAACCTTATCAGCAAAATCAAACTCAAATTCGTGTCCCATCGTACCCCACATAGTTTCTTTAATTGCATCCATACTAACCATAACAAATCCAAACTCGTCAGCAATCTTTTTTGCCAGCGTCGTTTTTCCAGTTCCAGGAAGACCAGCGACTATTATTAATGTTGGATTGTTTTTCATTCTAAACTCGAGATTTTGTTTATTAAATCGTCGACATTTTCAAACTCTATTATTTTGTCCGATAATACTCTCAAAAATACAGCCCTTTCTCCTTTTTTAATAGCCAATACGATTTTTTTCTTCTGAAAATTTGTAAGCGATGAATATTTTCATATTAAATAACTTATTTTTTTGTTAACACAATTAAGCTTTGTGGCGTATTTATATCTCTCTTATCTGGAAATCCTATAAATTTTTTTGAAGAACATCTAAATCCGATATTTTCACACAACTCGATCCATTATTCCATAGTTCTATAGGTGAAAGGTATGGAAACCTTTATTCTTTGGGCTAAAATCCTATTGGCTATCCAATCGTAAACCGACATTATTTTTTTTCGACTTTCCTCATTCCAACTCATAAACTCTTTGTATTTTTTTTGTCCGTTTTCTGGCTGCAAAGTTTCCGAATAAGAATCCTCTAAAATTACAAGTTTTGATCCTTCTTTTATATTGGAAAATATAAGCTCCAGGTATTCACTCTGTTCTTCTGTCCGCATGTGGTGAAGTGTCCAAGTCAACGCAATTGAATCTGGCTTGTACGCTTTGAGAAAAGCAGGAAATTGATTATCATTAACTATTTGGAAGCTATTATTTTTTCCGGAATACGATTCCCATTCGGGATATCTAAGAACATCTATTCCGATCAACTTATTGAAGCTATTCGTTTTTGCCAGCCTATTGATTAAAATTCCCGTTCCGCAACCGACATCTAAAAAATTGTCAGAATTTGGGATTTCAGGAATAACGTATTTTTCAAAATAAGCTGGAACGATTTTTTTAAAAAACCCGACCGTAAATACTTCGTCTAGCTCTTGTGAATATTTATCAAAAAACTTCTGAATATTAAGGTTGCGTAAATTTTCAGTCAATTCCTCTGTCAGGCCGACTGAAAAACCAATAGACGGTAAAGTTTGTTTCAAATTATGAACAATAAAACCATAGATCTTTTCATCTGACAGCATGTTGCCAATTATTTTTTGATCTTGGCTGTCCATCTATGATTTATATTGTTCTTAAATTTATATTAAGCAGCTTAAACTTGCCATTGAACTCCGCGCTACCAACAAACATTTCTTCGTCCTCCAAGGAAAGCACCTTTTCCAAGATAGGCACAATATCGCTGAAAATATTTATATCTTTCAGCTGTTCTGTTTTAATCCACTCCAAATCTCCTTCCAGAGAACTTTTTATCGGCTCGTCTTCGGTTGTTCCGGAAATAATAAAATTTATTATGTCTTTTTCGGCAAATCCACTGATGTTTATAATCCCTCTAACTTTGGGATTTAGTAATTTTATTCCCGCCTCTTCCTGCGCTTCTTTGACTGCCGTTTCAATGACATCTTCACCCTTTTCCACATGACCGCCAATGCAGTTATGAATATCTTTCCTATCCAGTTTTTCCTGGCTCATGTTTTCGCCTTTTCCGGAATATTTCATCATTAATAACTTGCCATCTTTAAAGACAAAGACTAAAACCCTAGGCAAAACTGTGTAGCGATTTTTTTCTTCAGCCATATTATTAGCTTCTAGCCCTTGATTGAGGGACTATTCTATGTCCCTATGGTATCATTAAGTAGTTAATTACTCAAGACGACCGCTATGGAGAAAAGAACAAAAAAACTCTTCCCGAAAGAAAAGAGCCAAGTCTTCTTTCCTAAAACCGAGTTTTAGGAATTGCCGGTTGGGGAGGAGGGATTCGAACCCCCGCATGATAGGACCAGAACCTATTGCCTTACCGCTTGGCTACTCCCCATTTTTTGTTCAGTAAAGTGTTACGTAACATATTACGTAACAAACAAACCCATCCATGTTTTTATCACAAAAACAAGACCTTTCAGCCTTGTCATAATATACTCCAACTCCGCCCAAAAATCAACTCCTCGTCATCATCTCAGAAAATTCGTATGGGCGCGTTCGTAGTGCGCTATTCGCATGCTATACTTTCAAATATTTCCTCATCGCGATAAAACTGCTGAAAATTCCCAGGAATGTCCCGATGGCCAGCTGAAGACCGAGAAGAAAAAAGAAATTTTTAAGATAAAAACTGAACAGGTTTTCCGGCAGAACGATTGAGGGAAAATATTGGGCGGTAAACCGAACAGAAAGGAACAGAAGTCCCATTGAAATCACCGAGGCGATCGCGCCGTAAATAATCCCTTCAAAAATAAACGGCAGGCGGATGAACGTGTTGGACGCGCCCACCAAGCGCATTACCTCTATTTCCTGGCGATGAGTGTATATGGTGATCCGAATCGTGTTGAAAATTATCAAAATGGAAATTCCCGCCAAAAGAACCGCCAGCACTGATCCGATCTTTTTGATTTCCGCCACTATCCGATTTAACTTTTCGATAATTTCCTTATTCTTTCCATAATTCACCCGGCTGACATCTTCTTTGAAAGGCGCCTCCGCCAAATAGGCGGCCACCGACTCATATTGGTCCGGACTTTTGGCTTTCACCACCAGCGAAGCCAAAAGCGGATTCTCCCCCAATTCCTCCAACGATTTGATAATTGCCGGCTCATTGGCATTGTTATTTTTGAAATCCTCCAAGGCTTTTTCTTTGGAAACATATTCAACCGACTTCACCTCGGAATAATTTTCCAGCTCGCTTTTCGCTTTTGAAATATTTTCCTCGGAAACGTCCGATTTGAAATACACGCTGACATTTACCCGCTCCTGGACGGTTCTCAAAATATTACTGCTGGTTTCAGTAATCACAAAAAGCACGCTGATAGTGAACAGCGAAAAAATCATCACGCTTACCGCCGCGACGGAAAGCCAGCCGTTCCTCCAAAAATTTATAAGACTTTCTTTAATTGTCCTGCCTAAGACTAAAAACATAGGTATATATTTAACACATTTTATACTTCCCTCTGGCGTCGTCGCAAATGACGCGCCCACGATCCAAAACAATCACTCTTTTAGCCGCTTTATTGACAACCTCCCGGTCATGGCTGGCGAGAATAACGGTTGTCCCCAGTTTATTGATTTTGAGGAGCAATTTTACGATTTCAAGCGACGCCACCGGATCCAGATTTCCCGTCGGCTCGTCCGCGATAATCACGATGGGCTTATGGATAAGCGCCCGCGCCATCACCACCTTCTGCTGTTCTCCGCCGGAAAGTTCGCGTGGATATTTGTCCATTTTGTCCGAAAGACCGACGATGTCCAAAATTTGCGGCACGTCTTCCATAATTTCTTCCGTTGGCGCGCCGGAAACTTCCATCGCGTAAGCCACATTTTCAAAAGCGGTTTTCTTTGGCAAAAGTTTGAAATCCTGAAAAACCGTCCCGATTCTTCTTCGGTGGAACGGCAGTTTTCTCCGGCTGATAGCGGAAAGGGGTTTCCCTTCGAAATATACTTCCCCTTCGGTCGGCATTTCTTCGGCGTAAATAAGTTTGAGAAAAGTGGATTTCCCCGCTCCGCTGGCTCCGACAATCGACACAAACTCGCCTTCCTGAATTTCCAAATCAATGTCTTCCAGCGCCGTAAAATCGCCGTTAAAACTTTTCTTGACGTTATCCAATTTAATAATCACCCCGTCCGCCACTTTCTTCTCTTCCGCTTCCGCGACATCTTCCATTTGCTGTTCTTCCGGCTCCAAATTATTTTCGTTTAATATTTCTCCTTGCTCTTCCATAAATAAATTTATTTTCTTAAGCGCTGTTTAAATTATACACTATTTTTTGATATACCTCAAGTAGCTTTCCATGAAGCTGTTGATATCTCCGCCCAAAACTCCTTCCGTATCGGACGTTTCATGTTTCGTCCGATGGTCTTTTACCATTTTATACGGATGAATAACATACGACCGGATCTGACTGCCCCATTCGGCGCTCACTTGCTCCCCGCGAATTTTTTTCTGCTCCGCCTCTTTTTCTTCCAAATACTTTTTATGCAATTTAGCTTTCAAAATTCGCATCGCCTGCTCCTTGTTTTGCATCTGACTCCGCTCGTTTTGGCAACTGGCTACCGTATTCGTCGGCAAATGGGTAATTCTCACGGCGCTATCCGTCGTATTAACGCTTTGCCCGCCGGCACCTGACGAACGAAAAACATCTACTCGAATATCTTGCGGTCGGATTTCAACTTCCGCGATATCTTCAATAACCGGAAGAACTTCCACCAAGGCGAAAGAGGTCTGGCGAAGATTATCAGAATTGAACGGCGACAACCTGACCAATCGGTGCACTCCCGCTTCACTTTTGAGATTTCCGTATCCGTACGCGCCGGATATTTCCAACGTGGCGTTTTTTATCCCGGCTTCCTGCCCCCGCGACTCATCCGCCACGCGCGCTTTGAAATTGTTTTTTTCCGCCCAGCGCAGATACATTCGCAAAAGCATCTCCGCCCAGTCCTGCGCGTCCGCGCCGCCGGCTCCCGAATAGATGGAAAGGATGGCATCATTGCGATCATATTCGCCGTCCATAAGAGTCTTAAACTCCAGGTCATTGATATTTTTTTCGATTTTTCCTATCTCCTTTTCGATTTCTTTTTGGTCCTTTTCAGTTTCTATCAATTTCTCGATTTCTTCTATTTCCTCCAGCTTTTTTTCGATTTCTTCAATCCCGCCAATCTCTTTTTTCAATTCTTCCATTTCCTGCATTACTTTTCCCGCTCCCCGCGAGTCATCCCAAAAATTTTCTTCCCGCGATTTTCTCTCCAATTCTTTTATTCTTTTTTCTTTTTTCGGCAAGTCAAAGATAGTCCCGAATGGTCGGGAGCTTAGATTTTAGATTTTCTATTTTTTCTTGCAGCTCTTTCATATATTTCAAACAGTTGTATTATGTCCTTAAATAAAACTCGATTTTTAATTTTTAATTTGAAATTTTTATTGAATTTTAAATTTATCAATTACAAATTCATTAAAAAATTAAAAAATTCAAATTGAAAATTATTCCAACAAAAGCAGTCCTGCCATCACTCCCACTCCCAGGACAAACGCCAGAACTTGCCCGATAGTTTTTCTGATGGCGGTGTGCTTGTGGAGTTCGGGGATAAGGTCGGTGCCGGCAATGTAGATGAAGCCTCCCGCCGCGAACGGCACCAGCATTTTAGCGATACTCGCGGAATCAAAACTCAAAAACAAGACCAAAACCGCTCCCAAAACCGCCGAGAGAGCCGTCAGGAAATTATACAACAAAGCTTTGGCGCGGGAAAACCCTCCATAAATCAAAGAACTGAAGTCTCCGATTTCTTGGGGAATCTCGTGAAAAATAACCGCGACGGTCGTGGCCACGCCGACCGGGAAAGAAATGATATAACTGGCGGCAATTATGAGTCCGTCAATAAAATTGTGAATAACATCGCCAAAAAGTATCACATAGGAAAAAGGATGTGGATGATCTTCGCACGGTTCTTCGTGGCAATGCCGCCAACGGATAGCTTTTTCCAAAATAAAAAAGAGAAGAATGCCTCCAATGAGAAGAAACGAAACCGCCGTAGAGTTATTTTTCTCGTAAGCTTCCGGGATAAGGTGCAAAAAAGCGTCTCCCATAAGCGTCCCAGCCGCGAAACTCACTAGATATATGATCCATTTGAAAAGTTTTTTTTGGTCAAGCGACAGCGTAAAAACCCCGACCAGAGAGATCAAACTGACTGCTATTACAGAAATCAACGCATACAACCAAACTAACATAGAAATTTTTTTATCAGTTCGCTATGTCCCATTTCCACTTGCATAAGCGCGCCGAAAAATTTGCGGATATTGGTCTCCTCCGCCTCCGCCGCGAATTTTTTATACAGCCCGACAGCGCGATCCTCAAGCTCAATCGTCCTTTTGAAGTTTTCAACATCGTCCACTGAGCAAGTCTCCGGATTGACAACGGGCATTTCCATTTCCAATAATTTTATTACGATCGCGGCGTGCTCCGACTCCACTTTCGCCAATCTTTTATACATCGCTCTTATTTCATAAACCTTCGACTTTTCAGCCATGCAAAGATACATGGCGGCGGCTTTGGTTTCCAGCTCCAGGGTTTCCATTAAATTCTTTTTGGATAATTCCGATATTTCTATCTTTTGGTTTGCGATCGGATCAGCTTCTTTCCCGAATTTTATGAAATTTTCTTTTGCTCCGCAAAAAGGACAGTCGCCGGGCTTTTCCGCGCCGATATGCGCCTCTCCGCAAATTTCACAGATATATAATTGCATAAGTATTGAGTTTTTTTAATTATTGTGTAATATTAGTTAAGCGCCCTCTTAGCTCAATTGGTAGAGCAACGGTATCGTAAACCGTAGGTTGCCAGTTCAATTCTGGCAGAGGGCTCAAGCATTTCGGGCAGGTAAACCGTAGATTATCCCGCTAAGCGGGATGGACGGCTCAAATTCATTCCCCCGTCAAACTGACAATTCTCGCGAATTCTTCGTTCACCATTTTTTGAATCCGGTCGATGACCGGCTTGTTTTTTTCCGAAAAAAGATGCTTGAAGCGACCTTGAGTTTTCAAAAATTCACTGACGGGTTTGGGTGCGCCTGGTTCGTAAGTGATTTTGTATTTTCTTTTTTCTCCGCCATAGGCGGATCCGCCTATGGCGGATATTTCATAGAGCGGCCAAAAATTGGTTTCGCTCGCCAGCTTCGCCACGTTGACGTATTGCGAAGTGGGAAACTTCCAATTGTTTTGGCAAGGAGAGAAAACATTGAGAAATGACGGCCCTTCCGTTGCTAGCGCTTTTTTGGCTTTATTTTTCAAATCAGCCAGATAAGCCACGTTAGCTTGCGCTAAGTAGGCGATTCTATGAGCATTCACGATTTCCATCAGATTTTTTCTGGTTTCCATTTTGCCAAAAGATTCTTTTCCGGCCGGCGTGGTTTCCGTCGCCGCGCCATAGGGCGTAGCGGAAGACCTTTGATTCCCAGTGTTCATATATCCTCCGTTGTCATAACAGATATAAAGAAAATCATGTCCGCGTTCCAGCGCTCCCGAAAGTGATTGCAGTCCGATGTCATACGTGCCGCCGTCGCCGCCGAACACGACAAACTTGATTTTGTCTTTTATCTTTCCTTTTTTATACAGAGCTTTATACGCCCTTTCCACTCCGGAAATCGTCGCCGCCGCGTTTTCAAAAGCGCTGTGAATATATGGGACTTTCCAAGCCGAATACGGATAAATCGTCGAAGTCACTTCCAAACATCCGGTAGCGTTGGTCACCACGATCGGCGTGGTCGCCTCGCCCAAAATCGTCCGCACCACCGCCGGAAATCCGCACCCCGCGCAAGAACTGTGCCCCGGAGCAAAATGTTTTGTAAGCTTCTCATTCATAAATTACTTCGCCATTTTCGCAAATTTATATTCCAATTTTTCCACTCTGGACTCAAGCTCTTTCATTTCGAATTTGCGAGCCGTAAAAATCATATCTTGTTTAATTTCCTTCTGGCCTCTCTTCAGGTCATCCATATCCCTTTCAACCCTGTCGAAACGATCATCCACATGATCAAAGCTTTTTTTGATCATTCTCGCTAAATCATCAATGTTCATTTCCTTGTTCTTCATATTTTTTTAAGTTAAATAATTACTCTTGATTTTACCCATTACAACATCCTCGATCTGCTTTTTAAACACATCGCGCCCGCCCAGGCCGTAAACAACAGATTGTATTTTGTATTTGGTATCTTGTATTTGGTATAGAGAGCTGATTATTTCTGAGTATAAAGGAGCATTTGAGCCGGAGGAAAGAGCCCGATCCATGACGATAATTTCTTTGGCGTTTTTCAGCGCCTCCGCCATTTTTTCATACGGAAACGGACGGAATAATTCTATTTTCAAAAGACCGGTCTTTTCGCCTTTTTTCCGCAAATCATCCACCGCGTCCTTGGCTGTTCCCGCCGTCGAACCGGCTAAAATCAATATTTTTTCCGCGTCCTTGGTTTTATATTTTTCAAAAATTCCACACTTTCTCCCGCTGATTTTTCCATATTCTTCCGCGATCCGCGCGTACTCTTTCGCGGCTTTCCACATCGCCTCTTCCTGATCAATCTTAAATTCGAAATAAACATTTTGCAAAGCCAACGCGCCGAACGTGACCGGATTTTCGACATCCAGAAGATGTTTTTCCGGTCGGTATTCTCCCAGGAATTTTTTGACTATTTTTTCATCCAGCACTTCCAGGTTTTCCACGCTGTGCGACGTGTTGAACCCGTCCATGATTACCATCACCGGAAGCTTTGCGGCTTCCGCCAGTTTCATGCCGATTATTGTCTTATCGTAAACTTCCTGGGTGTTTTCGCAAAATATCTGGATCCAGCCGGCATCCCGCGCGCCCATGACATCAGAGTGATCGCCGTGAATGTTAAGCGGCGCGGACAAGGCTCGAGCACTGACCAGCATCATAATCGGCAGCCGCATACCGCTGGCGATGTAAAGTATTTCATTCATAAGAGCCAAGCCTTGCGAGCTGGTGGCCGTCACCGTCCGCGCTCCCGCTGCCGACGCTCCCACGGCCGCGCTCATGGCGCTGTGTTCCGATTCCACTTCGATCATTTCCGTCTTTGCTTCCCCGTCCGCACAAAACTTAGCATAAGTTTCAATAATCGGCGTTTGCGGCGTGATGGGATAGACCGGCATCACATCCGGCTCAATTTGCTTCAACGCCAACGCCGCGGCGGCACCTCCTGTAAGTGCTAGCTTGGTTTTATCTTTTTTAAACATAAGCTTAGTCTATTCTTCAAAAGGCTTTTTTTCAAAAAATTCTAAAATGATCAGCTTAAAATCAAAAGCTATTTTGTCTTCTGGTATATTTCTTACCTCTGTTTCAGAAAACCATTTCAATTTTTGCCCTTCCATTAAATTTATTTCTTCTATCTTAAAATCAGCCTTTTTCCAAAATGTATGCTCCAGTCTATCCTTTAAATCATAAATATTGAACAATGTTAAGTCTTTTACTTTCAGTCCTATTTCCTCTTCCATCTCACGGGTTATAGTTTCCTCCGGAGACTCTCCTTCTTCCATATGCCCACCTAAAATATCCCAACAACCGGGATAGCGAATAGTTGAGATATTATCTCGTAGAAAAAGCAAAACCTCCCTCTTGCCATTCACAAATAACAAACTTGTACCTTTTAGCTTTTTCATTTTTGTGTTGTTAAAAAATATTAATTTTTCTTCATCAAAATAGCTTTGGTTGGGCAAACTTCCGCGCAAACTCCGCAGCCTTTACAATATTCATAATCGATTGACGCGTATCGTGGATCGCGTATCGTGGATCGCTTCTTCCCCGAGCGTTCCGCGTTTTGCGTTCCACGTTCCACGGTTATCGCCGCCTCCGGGCAAAATGGCACGCACGTCGAACACCCAATGCACTTGTTCTTATCCACCTCCGGCTTCATATACCGCCAATCACCGGTACGCGGAGCCTTTTTTATATCATGTTTTATAATCGCGCCCTCTTCCATAATTGTCTGAACCACTGATTAACGCGTGATTATCCTGATTTCACTGATTTAAAAAGTGTTAACCAGCGAGAATTAGTGGTTATAAATTAGTGTTTTTTCTCTATCAGTGCAATCACGTGTAAATCAGTGAGAATCAGTGGTTCAGACAGCATCGTACGCTTTCTCAATCGCCGCTATATTTTTTTCGCAATTTTCTTTTCCGATTTTAGCTTCGAAAATTTTTTGAAATTCGGAAGTCACGCTTTCCAGTTTCACCATCTCGGTTATTTTTACAATCTTCCCTAAAATCACCGTATTTGGCCGAGGCTGACCGACAATTTCCAGCGAAATTCCATTGGCGTCCACCGGATAAACTTTTCCCTTGAAATTGAGCTTATGGGAAACATCCGCCGCCGATTTTTTCGTGTTAACAATCAACGCTTCGTTTTTGTCCAACCCGTCCGTAACTTTGACGGATTCCAAAAGCGTCTCGTCTAAAACAATTACCGCGTCCGGATCGATTACCGGTTCTTTCGTGCGGATAGCTTTATTGGAAACCCGCAAATAAGTTTTAGTTGGCGCGCCGCTTCGTTCCGGCCCGAAACTGGGAAAAGCCTGGACAAACTTTCCTTCGGAAACCGCCGCCTGCGCCAAAATTTCCGCCGCGGTTTTCGCCCCCTGCCCGCCCCGCGCGTGAAAAATTATTTCAAAAATGTCTTTATGATACTTCATGAATTCTTTACTAACTTTGAGTCCAGAATCTAATGCAACATATTGGCGCTCTGCGCCGATGATGCTAAATTAGGTTCCTATGATAAATTACAAAAGATTAAGCGATTTGGAGCGAGAAGATATCAGTCGAAGACTCTCGCAAAAATGTTCTTTCCGCAGTATCGCCAAGGCGTTGGGCAGAAACGTCAGCACTATCAGCCGGGAAATCAACGCAGGCAGCTGTAACAAGTATACCTATCGGGCGGTCAAAGGGCAAAACCGAGCCAGAAGAAACTCATCCAAAAGGAAAGCGGGCAAGCATAAACTGAATGGTCAGCCGGAGTTGTGGAAGTATATCCGAAAGAAGTTGAAAAAGAAATGGTCTCCCCGGCAGATTGCCGAAGAACTGGAAAAGGATTATCCTCTAGATATGACTATGCGCATATCGCCGGAAGCGATTTACTCCTACATCTACATCCTCCCCCGAGGCACTCTCAAAAAAGAGCTGACCTCCTGTTTGCGGCAGAACCGGAAAAGAAGACGCAAACAATCCAGGGGCGTAAAAATAGAGCGGAAAATAGAGGATATGCTTTCCATTGAAGAAAGACCGAAGGAAGTGGAAGACCGGATTATCCCCGGACATTGGGAGGGAGACTTGGTTATTGGAAAGAACAATCGTTCGGCTCTTGGCACTCTGGTGGAGCGCACGACCCGCACGACTATTCTCGTCCCGGTTAAAAACAAAGAAGCGGAAACGGTTGCCAAAGCTTTCGCCAAGGAAGTCAGAAAATTGCCGCGGCAGATGAAATTAACGATGACTTACGATCAGGGAAGGGAAATGGCCAAACATAAATTATTCACTGATATTTCCGGCATCAAGGTTTACTTTGCCCATCCGAGAAGCCCCTGGGAACGAGGTACTAATGAAAATACCAATGGCTTAATCAGACAGTTTTTTCCCAAAGGGACGGATTTCAACAAAGTATCCCGTTATGAAATCAAGAAGGTGCAAGATTTGCTCAACGGACGTCCTCGACAAGTTCTTGATTTCCAAAAACCCTATGAGGTATTCAATCAATTAATCAACAGCAGTGTTGCGTTAAATTCTAGAAACTAAGTATCCTTATTTCCAGCCTTTCGTATATTTTGGCCATCTGGATAAAAAAAGCTTCCAATTTCGATTCCAATATTCATCCTTATCTTTTTTTGAG
>Ga0156450_151_pt1 | contig 21016 bp, 24 predicted proteins | sample RifOxyA2_FD_108093 | JGI IMG/M metagenome (GOLD analysis project Ga0156450, IMG submission 108093) | Candidatus Moranbacteria bacterium RIFOXYA2_FULL_43_15
ATTTTCATTTTCATTTGGCGTAAAAGAAAAAGAAACTTGTTGAAACGAAGTTCCCGCGACACCGGTTGAAGTAACGGGAACTATTGTGGAACCCCCTTCTTTATAAACAGCATATCGCCCGGAATTTGAACCATCTCCGCGAGTCCAAAAACTAACATCAACTTCAACGCCATTAGTTCCTATGATTCCCCGCTGAATCCAAGTGTTAGCTCCGGCGCCAGCTGTAATCTTTGCCGCCGCCACCCCTGTTCTGAACTCTCCGGACGTTGTTGTCCTTGATATCTGCCCGTCTCCGGCAACCTCCGTCCAACTGCCAAAAATGTCCGAGCCGCCGGACCCGGCAGTTTCAAAACCGGGATTAGTAAAAGCATTAACGCCAGAACCCAAATAATCATGCGCGTAAATATTGAGAGTTGATTGAAGCGCCACGACATTTCCCGACGGTAAATTACTAACTTGTCCAGCAGCCCCTATCATTGATTGTATGCTGGCAGTCGTATACTGCGTTCCGCATGGAATACCGTCCTGCGCTAAATAGTTATGATAGAAAGTATTTTGATAATTATCGGCCATAGCGCTGATCGTCGTGTTGCCATAAAACCTCTTCGCCTGCATACTGTTGCTTGCGACAAAATTACCGCTGGAGGTCAAATACAACGCGGTGTTTTCCGTACGCGGATTTGCGCCGGCGGAAGCGTACCCGATAGAAAATATATTTGCCGCTCCCGGGCTGAATTTCACATAAGCGGAAATTCTGTCAGGATATTCAAGTGTTAAATTTGAACCATTATAATAAACATTGCCTCCGATATAGTTATAATTGCTGTCTCCGCTGACATGAAGGTATATCGGAACGGAAGCGGAATTGGCTCCCCACTTAGCGATATCTCCCGTTGTGGATTTATAAAAAGTTGAATAACCGTTATTTACCAACAAATTTCCCCCGCTTATCTCCAGCTTCGCCCCAGGACTCGTCGTCCCGATGCCGACGTTGCCGTTCAAAATTGTATAGCCAGTTCCCGACGGAGTCAGAATAACGTTTTGATTTGTTCCGCCCGCAGCAAAAGTTAGCGCCCCCGTTCCAGTGATAGATCCATTGGAAGTCCCCGTCCCGCCATAAGCAAGGCCGATAATATTTCCATTCCAAGTTTTATTCGTTAGTGATTCGCTTGATGAAGCGGTAATATAACCAGCGTTATTATTGAGCAAGGAAATATTTTCCCCTTCCAGAATAACGTTTGAACCAAGGTAACCGGAATTGACAACCGCGCCGTGCCAAGTCCCGCTCGTGATTGTTCCCAATATCGTTATGGAACTTTGTCCCTCATAATCCGAAGCGACGTCTATAGTTGGATTTTGTCCGGAACCAATGGAAATTCTATGTGCCGCTCCGGAAATTGAATAAAGTATTCCGGGAACAATTAATTCATCATCTATCGTAAGATGTTGTATCGTAAGGTGGCTTTTCAAATCATCCGAACCTACGGAACGATTCTTGATGGTTCTGGATGTAATTGAATTAGAATCTATATTAACCGCTTCAATGGAATGACGCTTAATGTTTTTATCATCAACAATATTTTTGGCCAGATAAAAAACTCCGCTCTTTTCAATAATTAGGTCTCCCGCTTGGATTGATTGACCCTTTATGTTGAAAAGTTGAGCCAAAGAAGTTTGTTGCGCTTCCAGCGCGCCGCTATTAGCATTTCCAACAATGGCGCTAAGAGCGCCATTGCCCGCATTATCTTGATCACCCAACACCGCCTTTTCATTTTTTTGCTGTTGAGCCAAGTTGCTGTTCAAGCGGTGTTCTTCCGGGATGCGATAAGTTACGAACGTCAAAGACAAGACCAAAACTCCGACTGAAAATAGATTGAACTTTGTTTTTAAAATCTTTTTTATTATACCCATCATTTTTTAATTATTGTTTTGTTTTTTTATTTTGAGCCAGTAATAAAAAAACCGCCACTTAAAAAGTAACGGAATTAAATATCTTCCTGAGGTTTTGTCTATTTACGAGAGAGAGAGAGACGGCTTTCATATTTTTGTATTTATCCCGACGCATATCCGCCGGGCGGGTTTAGCGAGGTTTGATTTTATTATTTATCCTGTAGAGACGCATTGCAATGCCTGCCTGTCCGGTAGGCAGGCGTCTCTACCCTGCACATATTATACCCGATTATTTTTTCTTTTTCAATAGCAGAGCTTCTTCGCTTTATTTCAATTTCTTGACGCTTCTTTTTATCAAAAAATTCTTTCCGGAAATTACTTTCTGGCCGGTTTTTTGTTCCAAGTCAATCCTGGCTCTTTTGGCGATCCCGCCGCCTCTTTTCCCGGCTATCTTATTTTCTTCCACGCCTTCGGCGCTTTCCACTTCCGCGATTTGCCGGGTTGACATTTCCGCGAGAGCCGTAAAAATCAATTCCGCTTCGCTCATATGGTCCCGCAAGTTTTGCGCCTTTAGCCCCTTCAAATTCTTGTGTTCTTTAACAGTCAGCTCGGACCACTCTTTGTGGATAATATTAGTGAGAATCGCGAATTCGTCTTTTTCTTTGACGCCGTGTTCGTTCCAATAATCCGTCAGTTTATTCCTGGTTTCCTGCCCCATCATTCTCTGTTGGATCCATTTCTGGCTGCGACCATGATTTTTCCAGTTCTCCCTGGCCCGATTCAATGATTTTTCCGGGTCGGACATCTCCTGGATTCTTTCATATCCGACCTTGGCCAGCCATAGTTTGATCGGTTCTGCTTTTTTAGAGGGAACAGATTGGATAATCCGCAGAATAATTTCAGGATCAGCTACATCGGTTTCTCTCATTTTTCCGTCCTGCGCCAGCATTTTCAACCGGTCACATTTTGTGACCACTTCACTTCCTTCATTTTTTAAGCGATTTTTAAGAGTTGTCCAATATGTTTTTGCCCGATTATAATCAGCCTGATCGGTAAGTGCAGCGATAATATCAATAACGGAAAAATACCAAATCTCCACCTTCTCATCATAATGACGGCGGATTTTGAAATTTTCAAAAATAGCGATTCTTTTGTTGTCTTTCATGATATCTTGGTTTCTTAATGTCTACTTACTCAAACTTACTTTTCTATCACTTAGCTTTAACTATATTATACCCGATTGGCGGGGATGGGACAACGCAAAAAACTACCCCGCCTCTTCCCTTTTTCCCAAAGATGCGATAAGATAAATTATTGTATATTTTCGATATTTCCTATGACTAGCGACAACGTTGCAATCAGGTTTAATAAGGTCTCCTTTGAATACGGCTATCAAAAACCTATTCTGGATGAGGCGTCTTTCGCTTTGCGAAAAAACACCAAGATGACTCTCATGGGACAAAACGGCGCCGGCAAAACCACCATTTTGGAACTGATCACAGGCAAACTAAAGCCCAACGATGGATCAATTTTTGTCGACCCGAATCTTACTCTCGCGATAGCCCGCCAAGTCATCCCCCGGGACGAAATGGAGCTGACCGTCACAGAATTTTTCAAAAAATATTTCCGAGGCAATGAATATGACCTCAACCGCAAAATTGATGAGACACTTTCTGTCGTCAACCTCCAGGCGCCCCGCGAAAAAATCATCCAGGCTTTTTCCGGCGGACAGCAAGCCCGTCTCCTTTTGGCTTCCGCCCTCATCCAAGATCCAGACATCTTAATCTTGGACGAACCGACTAATAATTTAGACCAGGCTGGGATAGAATACCTCACCCAATTTTTGATGGCTTACGACAAAACCGTGGTGGTAATTTCCCACGACGCTGACTTTTTGAATTCCTTTACTGACGGCGTTTTGTATCTGGATATCTTCACCAAAAAAGTCCAGCAATTTTTAGGCGACTATTACGTCGTAGTGGAAGAAATCGCCGCGCAAATCGAAAAGGAAAAAAGGAAGAATGCCCAATACGAAAAAGAAATCATCGCCAACAAAGAAAAAGCTAACTTCTTTGCTAATAAGGGTGGCAAGATGCGGCTGGTCGCCCGAAAGATGCGTTTGAAAGCGGAAGAAATGGAAGCGGCCAAGGTGGACGTGCGAAGAGAAGACAAAGCCATTCGGGATTTTTTGATCCCCGCGCAGGATTCACTGTCCGGGGAAATTATGAACATTTCCTCTCTTACAGTCATGAAAAATCACCAACCGATTGAAAAAAAAGTCAAAGTATCGCTTAAAAAAAATCAGCATCTGCTCCTCAAGGGCCCTAATGGCATCGGAAAAAGCACGCTTCTTGAGTCCCTGGCTACTGGGAAATCCAAAGGCGCCAAAATTGCCTCTGGCATCAAGATTGGATATTACCGGCAAGACTTTTCTACTCTGAATTTTGAAGATACAGTCTTTCAATCTCTTGAGTCCGCTATGCCCGGACCGGACGAAGAAAAACTGCGTTCCGTTGCTGCCGGATTTTTGCTCACTAAAGACGTCGTCTATGCCAAAATCGGCTCGCTTTCCGAAGGACAAAAGGGCCTTGTGGCTTTTGCCCGCCTCATTCTTGAAGAACCGGGACTTTTGATTCTTGACGAGCCGACCAACCACATCAACTTCCGCCACTTGCCAGTCATTGCTAAAGCTTTGGATTCCTATCGCGGCGCCATGATCCTGGTCAGCCACGTCCCGGAATTCGTTTCCCAAATCCGGATCGATGAAGTTTTGGATCTGGAGAAATAAAAAATATAAAAGGCGACCAGTATGACTGCGTCGCCCTTTTTCAAACATGTTAGCGTCTGCTAAAAAAACCTCCCTATTTAACTGACACTACTCTCCAGTTGGAAGCATCAAAACCCACTCCTCTGAAATACGCCACCAAAACCTTTTCCAGCGTACTTCTTTGCTCCTCGGTAGCATGTTGCTTCCAACGCAGACTGAGGGAAACAAGAGTCGCTATGTCCTTACTACTGATTGCGACACGCACTTCTTTCAAAATTGCTCCGCAATCATCGACAATTTGCGATAAATCAAGGTTGTTTTTTTCCAAAGCAACCAACCTCTCATTTTTCCCTGCCGCCCAATCTGAACATGGTATGAAAGAATACTGGTAATCATGCAACGCATCAAACAGGGGATTTTTGAAATCGAAGTCGGGAGAAAATTGTCTCAAAATAACCTCAGCCAGCGTTTTCCTTATGGCGACTACAAAATTACCCACGAAAGCAGTACACTTCGCCTCATGCAACAATATGAAGCCTGGGGCCGTCATGCTCACCGCAATACTTCCCCTATTCCCTTTACTCGAAGCTTTGTTCACAGCAATGTCGAGAACGGTGGCACCAGAGGTTTTCTCAATCTTGTTTTTCCATACTTCGAATTCCCTGCTTAACCACACAACATGGCCGTCTTCATACGCGGTTGTTTCAAAAGTAACGAGAAAAGCGATGCTGCGATTATCATCAATAATCGCTCCATCGACAATTCCTTCAACAATACTTCTGACGGTTAATTTCCCTGACATAATATCCTCCTATCTGTCTGGGGATTTACGTTTCGATCAAGGATACGGGTCCTTCCCGATATCCTGATCAGCCATTACAAAGAACACTTCTATGGTACAACATTACCAGGTTTTATTGCAAGAACATGTCTGCAGCAACAAAAAACAATAAAGCAGGTTATAAAAAAACAATGCTAATTTTGATCAAAAATCGGAGAAAATAATGACAACAAAAAACCTTACTTTTAAAAGTAAGGTTTTTTGAATTTGAAAGGGAAAACTCTGAACCGGAATTATGGCGTGACAGCGAAGCAATAGACTAGTCCGCCTCCGCCGCTGCTTGCCAGCGCTTCCGAGCCGCATCCGCGGGAAAGATGAGAGGAATTCCAGGATTTGGAAGCGGCGTCATCCGCGAGTCCCACCCGGTCGTGATGACCGACCATGGCCGCCCCTTCGCCGCTCTTGGTCCAATTGCCGCAAGTCGTGTCCGCTTCACCCGGAATCGCCCGGCCATCCATTCCGGAGCCGGTCAGAATGTCGTGCAAGTTCGTCTGGTCACCGCGCCCGTTGATCATCTCCCCTTTTTCGGTGAGTGCCGTCTGTTTGTTGATATTGTTTGCGGCGTGGAGATACTCGATGCTGTTGGCAATCAGATCGCCCTTGAAATTATGCCACGGGCCACTGCCAACGCGGTCGCGCGCGTTCACGGTCGGAACGCCCGGGATAGCGCTCGTACTCAGATAGGCTCGCCAGACGCGATTACCTTCTCCCGCAGCTGCTCCCAAGGATTGACAGACCATGTCCGCCCCCTCCAATCCTCCTAGATTAGCTCCCTGCCCGGGATTTCTGCTGGTCACGAAAAAGGTCATCGCGCTTTGGGGTGCGCTTGGCTCTGTTTGTTGTGCGCTTTTAATGTCAGCCTTTTGTCCGACGGCCTTGTCCGACCCCCCTCTTAAAAAATAGCTCGTTCCGGCGACGGCAGCCAAAACAATGAGAGCGAGGATAATTGATGATGTTTTCATGTATTTATTAGTGATTAATATTTAAGAAAACCAATTGCTTAAGTTATTTTTACTACAACGTCGGGTATTTCTTTATTCTTTTCAACTGCTTTTAATTTCAAAAAACCCGGCTATCACCGAGTTCTGGGGTCTTCATTGCGCTTGATTTTTATAGAAGTATCTTTTATTTCGAGGACTTACGCGTTTGCCGCAAAATTATGGACAAGTCACTGAATTATAGGCTGAGCTCCTAATGAGTATACTGGGAGGTTAACTTAATGGCAAACGGTACTGATTCAGAATTCAAGGCAAACGCGTAAGTCCTGATTTCTTCAACTCCTAATAATCCTTATGCCCGACACTTCTGAGCTCCTTTTTCGCCTTATTCACAAACTTCCCGAACTGCCGATCTTTATTTCTTTTTTCCAGTTTACTCGCCTCATTATGCCCGGCTTCTTTTTTGAGAGCCACGTAGTTGGCAAGTTGCTCCCCATTGGGCGTACCGGACTGGACGGCAGCGAGCACCGCGCAACCGGGTTCCTGGGTATGCGTGCAATCGATGAATTTACACTCTTTAGCAAGCGCTATAATCTCCTTGAATACACCGCCTCCTTCTGGCAATCCGTCAGCCAGTCCGATTTCCCGCACGCCGGGATTGTCAATCACAATACCGCCGGAAGAGAGAAAATACATCTGGCGGCTGGTAGTGACATGTCTTCCTCTCTCGACGTATTCGCTGATGTCTCCGGTTTTGATCGTCCCGCCTCCAATCAAAAAATTAATGAGCGAGGATTTTCCGACGCCCGACGACCCCAAAAAACAATAGGTCTTGCCTCTGACAATATTATTTTTTAATTCTTCCAATGCTTCGCCTGTTTCAACGCTGGTGGCAAACATCAACACATCACCCAGCCGTTCTTTAATTTTGGTTAATTTTAAATCTAATTCTTCGCTAGAAATTAAGTCTATCTTATTAAGAATAACAGCCGGTTCAATGCCACCTTCTCTCGCTATAGCAAAATATCTTTCATACCGGTTGAGATTGAAGTCGCGGCCGACTGACTGGACGATGTAGGCCGTATCGATATTAGTGGCCAGTATCTGAGTTTCGCTTTTCTCGCCTTGTCTGTCTTGATCGCCGGTCTTTCTTTTCATCACCGATCTTCTCGGCAAGATGCCGCGAATAACTGCCTGCTCTTCGCCGGACTCGGCAACAGCCACCCAATCTCCCACCGCCGGATAATCTTCCTTGGATCGGGCATTGTGCCTGATTTTTCCGGTGATTTTGGCTACATACTCGCCGTCGGTGTTTTTCACTTTATACGCTCCTTTTGTTTCTGAGATTACTCTCGCCACAGCCAAATCGTCGAGCTTGAGTTTCACTCGACTGGATTCAAAGAAAGAACCATAACCCAATTCTTCCAGCGTCAATTTTTTGATTTCGTTTTCCATTACTCTCTACTCTATCACTGCCAAGACAAAAAAACAAGCTCCAAAAAAAACTCCGTCTTGAGAACGAAGTTTTTTAAAAAGACTTTTTTAATTCACGAAAGTCAAGGCTTTCCCCAGCTGGTCGGCGCGTCCCGTACGGCCGATGCGGTGGATATAATCTTCGTAAGTGTTGGGAAGATCGAAATTGATAACATGGCTGACGTTGGGAATATCAAGACCCCGAGCCGCCACGTCGGTAGCTACCAGAATTTCAATCACGTTTTCCTTGAACATTTTAAGCGCCCTTTGCCGCTTGGCGTGGGGTTTGTCGCCATGAATGGATTCGGATTTGAATCCTCTTTGGTGCAAGTTTTTGGAAAGCCTGTCCGCGCCGTGCTTAGTGCGAGTAAAAACCAACACTTTTTCAAACTCGGTTTGGATAAGAAGATCGTGCAGCACCTCCACTTTATCTTTACCAATTGAAACCCGGACAATATCCTGTTCAACTTGAGTGGAAGTTTCTCCGGTTTTGATGGAAATTTTTTGAGGGTCTTTCAAAAACCTCCGAACCAAACTTTCAATCTCTGCTGAGAACGTGGCTGAAAAAAGCAAAGTCTGCCTTTTTTCCGCCACCAGCGACAAAAGCAGTTTTACATCCGGCAAAAATCCCATATCCAACATCCGGTCGGCTTCATCCAAAACAACATTATTAAAGCCGGACAAGTCCAGAACCTTCCGGTCGATCAAATCTTTTAACCGCCCCGGAGTTCCAACAACGACATTATGCCGCAAGCGGAGTTCGCTGATCTGCCGGCCGATGTTGGCGCCGCCGACGACAACCACGGAAAACAAGTTAAGCCTGCGAGCCAGCGCCAAGAATTCCTCCTGTATCTGAATCGCCAATTCGCGCGTCGGCACAACAATCAAGGCTTTTTCCCGCGGATCAACCAAAATTTTATGGATAAGCGGAATAAGAAAAGCCGCCGTCTTTCCGGTACCGGTATTGGCCAAGCCGATAACATCGCGTCCGGCCAAAACCTCCGGAACGGCTTGGTCTTGGATCGGAGTAGGCGTAATATATCCCCGGCGTTCAATCGCGCGCTTCAACGCGTCGTGGATTTTCAGCTCACTGAAAGAATAGCGGGGCACAAAAACCTCCGCCGCTGAAGGCAAATGAGCTTTGTTTATGAAGCGGTTAATGTCTATTGAGTCTCCCGCCGCTCTCCCCCGCCCTCTGCGAGGAAAACTGCGTCCGGTGCTCCTGCCGCGGCCGTTATTTACGCGCGGCCGTTGCGCGTTGTTTTTTCTGTACATTTTTTCTATACATAAAAAATTAAATATTTTTATGCATAGATACTTATGTCCGTTAAACGAGAAGTATTAACATAAAAAGCAAGTATAGCACCCGATGCCTTTCTTGTCAAACGGGGGTAGCCGGCTTTACCTTTTTTTAGCGCAATAATAAGCCTTTTCTGGTGTAGTAAAAGTATGATTAAGAAAATCAAAAAAACCGAAAAAGAATGGCAAAAAATTCTTATGCCGGAGCAATATCGAGTAATGCGCCAACGCGAAACCGAATCGCCGTTTTCCTGCGCTTGGGGCAAACACGAAAATGGAATCTATTATTGCGCCGCCTGCGATTTGCCTCTTTTTTACGCCGACGCCAAATTTGAATCCGGCACCGGCTGGCCCAGTTATTTTGAACCTATCGACAAAAATAATATCGAGGAACGCGAAGACCAATCTTTTGGAATGCGCCGTACCGAAGTGGTTTGCGCCCGTTGTGATTCGCATCTGGGACATATTTTTAACGATGGACCGCCCCCTGCCGGAAAACGCTATTGCATAAATTCCGTGGCGGTGGTTTTTAAACTGAACCAATGAAGTATGAAGTTTTGAAATTTTTTATTCGTCCGCTTTGTAAAATGAGAACTAGCACAATTGCGTATGATATCAGGACTTACGCGTTTGCCGCAGAATTATGGACAAGTCACTGAATTATAGAATGAAATCCTAATGGATATATTGGGGTTAACTTAATAGCAAACGGTACTGATTCAGAATTCAAGGCAAACGCGTAAGTCCTGAATATAACAAAAAATAGCTTTAAACATTATTCCTATGAATATACACAAGATTAAAACAAAAAAATTTATTGGGATTGTATTGCCAATCTTGATCCTAACATTCGCTTCCGCCTATGCTGTTCCGCAGGCTTGCTCGCAAACAACGGGGGCTGACGGTCTTTCCAGCGGACTAAATAAACCACTTGGCATTTCAACTATTTCCGATTACGCCAAAGATTTTAAAAACATAGTGGGAGAAAAAACTTCCGGCGCGGTATGCGAGATTGGAAACGACGACGTCATGAGACAAGTCGCCGGAACAGCCGCGGAAACAAAAGGTGAAGGCGCTGACAACCCTGATGGACAACTGCCGGATGTTCTAAATACAGCGACAACTGAAGAGGCGCTTCCGGTTCCTGATGAAGCGGTCCCTTCTCCGCCGAAAGAACCAGTTGAACTGAAAGCCGTTGCACCTGATGAAACAGTGCCTAAATCAAAAACCACAGCTGTTTCAAAACCCAAAAACAATAATATAGCGCCATCCTCCATTGGAAAACCAGCGCGGATATTGGCGGAAACAAAAACCGTGAACGGCAAAAAGGTTTGCGCCAAGAGCAATGACAAGCCCAAAAAAAGCAGCAAAAATCCCAACGGACATATCGACACGGAGTGTTGTCTTGATCCGGATGAAATTCCCAATTCCAACTGTCATTACCCGGCGGAAAAATATGGCAAACTTATTCAAAGATATTTAGCCGGAAACAAAAAATAACAATTCCGTTATGAAAGAATATTTATCCAAAAATAGCATGATCAAAATCAAACAGGCGCATGAAAAACCGGAAAAAGACGACGGCGCCAGGATTCTGGTCGATCGCGTCTGGCCAAGAGGCCTCCTCAAAGGAGACGCCGCGGTTGATTTGTGGCTGAAAGAAATCGCGCCGAGCCTGCGCCTGCGCAAATGGTTTTCGCACGACCCTCGGAAATGGACCGGTTTCAGAGAAAAATATTTTGAAGAATTGGCGCTCAGAGGCAAAGAGATTGGAAAGATTCTAAGAAGAGAAAAAGGAAATCGAACCATAACGCTTATCTACGGCGCCAACGAAAAGCGCTTCAACCAGGCTGCGGCACTCAAAGAATTTCTCGAGGAAAAGGTCAGATAATATAATCAGAACTTGCGCGTTTTTTAGCATTTGGACATCCGATGTCCAATGTTATGTTAGAAAAACAGCTCAACTATAGCTGAAATACTCAAAATCTTATAAGTTACTATTTCGACACAACAGGACATCGGATGTCCTCACCTATGTAAGTTCTAAAAAATCAATAATCAACCAAAAAAGAACTCAACACAAGTTCTTTTTTACGCGATAAAACTAAAACGTTTCCTTCTCCAGCATCATTTTTTCCAGACTCCATTTTCCGCTTCCGTATTTGGCAATCGTCAGAAAACTCGCGAAATAGAGAAGAGCCAATTCTCCGCCGTTAAGAAGCGGAACCGCTCCGTTGGGAAGATGGATCATCAAATAAGCTACAAGCATTTCAACCGCCGCGATGACCGCGAAAAATCTGGTGAATGCTCCCGCCGCTATGAATAGTCCGGCAAACACTTCAATTACTCCCGCCAAGCCGAATAGCCCTAAAAGCGGAGGCGTTCCTCCCAATCCGTCCACTCCGCCGAAAGCGCCCAGCATTTTTTGAATTCCATGCAGAAAAAAGACTACTCCGATGATTATCCGGAAAAGCGAATAAAAAGATTCCCCCATCCAACCGTCCAGATATTTTCCAATTTTTCCTTCTGTTTCCATAATGTTTTTTTAACTAAAAATTATTTGTTTCATATTACAAACGATAATTTCAAAAATTACAGCCTCAATCTTCCCGTCCGATTTTCCAAATGGTGATTTGCGTGAATGTCGCCGCGCCGGCGATGGCCATAATCAGAAGGAAATACCAAAACAACGGGTGTGCGAAATACAAAAAGAAAACTATGAGCGCCATCCACACTCCCGTGCACCAAGGGCAATCGATCAGATGCCACAAAGTTCTTCCTGGACCGCTTTCGAATTTCGCGAGATAATCCCGGACGAAATCCATCACCCGATCATAGGTAAAAAGACGGATCAAGCGATACGTCGCCAAGATTAAAATTATGAAATCAAAAACGGGGATGTCTTTCGTCAATTTTCCTTGTGAATTCAAAAAAACGATCGCCAAAACGACGAGCAGTATATACAAAGACGAGGAAACCATATGCCAAAAATACTGGTCGGACTTGTTGGAATTTTCCATGGGTTTTATTTTATCTTGTTTCAAGCCTTTATTTCATATCTATTACAAGATTGGGAGTTTTATATTTCTTCGCAAAAAAAAGAGGCGGGGGTCCGGATGAGATCCAAACCCTCGCCTTTCGAGCCGGAAGAAACCGACTCTTAATACTGCATTCTCATAATGCCCACTTGCACTCGAGCATCTACCTCAAGTGCGTCCTTGATGTCGCAATTCAAGCCTTCGGGCACACCCTCCAGAATAACACCCTCAGATAGAAAAATGATCTGACAGCCCGGACAAACCTTATGAAGCGCGATACCAACCGACGCTTCTCGATAACCGTTTGGCAAAGAAACTATGATAGACATTCATCCTCCTTTCCGCTAAGAATATTAGCTACGCATTCCCTCATTCCTGAGGACATCGAAACTTTTTCCCGTGCTGTAATGAGAACGGCTGACATTATCTCTCTTTCCACGGAAGATCCTGATGCCCAAGCTTCCCTAATCCCATCGGGATTCTCGGCTTTTATACAATTGGTCAATATTATCACATTACGAGAATTTAAATTGTACAACATGTTGTCTCCTCTTCATCCATTAGTTGTCTTTTCTGCGCATCGACATTCTTCCCGATATTCGATTAGACTTGCCCACCCTAAATCCAACCGGACTTTTCTTTGGAGGAATATTGAAAACGACCTCCAATAATTCAACCGGTTCTCCGTTACGTTCAACGGAAATTATTTCCCTGCTTGATTCTGTCTGCCCCATTTTTGTCACTGTGCTTCCTCCTTTTTTAAAGAACTGCCAATGTCTCACTAAAAAACAACTAAAAAAGCCGGCTCCGTGGCCGACTTTGGTTTTTTGAAAATATTTCTGAAATCCTACGCTTTTATTTCCACGAAACCAAAACCGGCCTTCCGGATAAACCAGAAGAAGAAATAAAAAAAGCTATAGAGGTTTTGGTTCGCTGAAATTTTCATATTGAAAGTTTACCACCCTGAAAAAATCTGTCAACACTTCGCATAAAAAAAGGCGGTCGCGCGGGACCGCCCATATATGAAACACAGAAACACATACTCACACTGACCAGACATAAATCTGACAAAATACGAATATTCTTCCTCCAGTCAACGGATTCTCCTTTGAATACTCCTTGAACTTCTTGTTACATCCTCCACAAAAGAAGAAGCTGGTATATTTTCTCAACTGCGATCCGCAAACACATGCAATTTCCGTATCCATGTTTTTACCTCCAATAAAAAGAACTATGCGTTGAAAACAAAACAACCACCCCAATGGTAGTTGTTATAAAGAACTTTTTTTGGACTATTTTACGAAATCCTAAAAACAACCACCGGGTGTTGGGTAAGTAGCAACAACAAGAGATTGTTTATTTGGTTTCGCATAGCGCCAGTTTAGCAAAAACCGCCGCCGATTGTCAAGCGGAGAATATTTTGATATATTTAGGGTAGTAAAAACAAAGATGAAAATCATGCACATAAGACTCTCCCAAGCCAGAATAGAAAAACTCTCGGATATTTCTTGCGAAATAGGGCAGATTTTCTTTGCGACTGTTTTTATCGGACCGCTCTTCAATGACAAAACTGATTGGTTTACAGTGGTTTCCGGCTTGGTCTTATCAGCTATATTTTTTGGAGGAGGTTTATTTTTAACCAAAGAATAACTTTTATGGACATAAACAACTTTATGATTAACATGTACATATTGGGAGCACTGCTTGCTATCGGCATTATTCTCTTGGGCATTCTGGCAAAAAAGGACAGCAAATAGTTTCCCGGATTCAGAGAACAAAAAAAGGCGTTTTGGCGTCTTTTTGTTTTGTCTGAATTTTAGAGCGGGAGCGCGAAAGGTTCTTCGCGCCCCCTGCATTCATACTCTACTTGGTCAACTGTTTATACACCTCAAAATCAATTTCCAACTGACCATTGCTGCCTAAGGCAATTTCTTTCCGGGCAACCAACTTGGCAAATTTACCCGGGTCAAGTTCCAAAAGTCTATCCAAGGTCTCCACCAGCTTCTCTTTATCCATAACTTCCTCCTCTTTTTATTCATTTCCATTCGCTTTCCCATTCGCGAACAAAAAAACCAACGGGGTTCCGTCGAGTTCATTTTGCTTTTCCAGTTTTGAAAAACAAAATCAACCCGACATCCGTCGGATAATAATGTCTATGATAATGTTATTTGATTTTTGGGTTGATATTTCTTTCATTGTTTGCGTGAATTGGAAAATATATAAAAAAATTGTTGAAAAAATTAGAGAGAAACACAACGGTATTGTGTTTCTCTCCTAACTGGACCAGCTTTGTGTAAGAGCACGCTTAGCATACTGATGTCGCTAAACTAAAGTCCATTGCGTCCGACCTAAGCGGTCAAACCGCTTTCGGCCAAGTATTTGTCCACTTCGATTTCTTCCAGTTTACCTCTTCGAAGCTCAATCATGAGCTCAGCAAGCTTCTCCGAGGCGGGGTTTAAAAAATTGCGTTTGTTGTCCTCCTCATTTTGATCTGGCTTCTTTTTCATGCTTGGCATGTTTGGGCACCTCCCCGTATTCGCCCATCAACGTGGACGTAATATCCATACACGATGACACGCGAATTAGCTTCAGCCATCGCCATGCCGCTCATATCGCTTTCGTCAATTTCAGACTCAGCGATGTCAGTATCCTCTTTCACCAGACCGCTCATGAGTTGTTGCACAACTTCGCACATAAAACCCTCCTCTTGAAAAAAATAGAATTGTTTTTGATATGACATTCAGCCCTTGGCTAGATTTTCAGCCCCTTTTGAGGGAGCCGTAAGCCGAGAAAGATTTCTTAAACCTCTCTAATAGAGAGGTAACCGTCGCCAGGAATCTGCATGCCGGACGATAAACAATTTTTTTATTTACCTTCCGACATACAGGTTTACGAATGCCAAACAACTTTTTTTCTCAAAGAACTATAACCTATCTAAAAAATATTCGTAATTCGTATATTCGTACAGATTCGTAATTCGTAGAGAAAACACAAAACCCAGTTTTAGCTGGGATTGTTTTTTCGTTTCTATTTCCTTTACTAAATCCCAGCGAGAAATTATCGTCCAAAGACGACTGACAATACCTTAATGGTAATGTAATTTTTCACCGAGTTTTTCATGAAACTAATATAGCAAACTATCCAAACACTGTCAACCTGTCCCCTGTGGATAACCTTAATAGTCCCGCAACTTCTTGATTCCCTTGTGATCTCGGATTTTTTCCAAGGCCTTGGCTTCGATTTGGCGGATGCGTTCGCGCGTTACGCCGAACTCCTGCCCGACTTCTTCCAGTGTGTGCGTCACGCCGTCTTCCAAACCAAAACGTATTTTCAAAATTTTCTGCTCGCGCGGAGTCAGCTCTTTCAAAATTTCCGTCACGTGATCTTTGAGCATTTTGCGGCTGGCGATTTGATTGGGCATCACCGTTTCCGTATCCTCGATAAAATCCCCCAAAACCGAATCGTCGTCATCCGACCCCACGGACGTTTCCAGGGACACCGTTTCCTGGGAAATTTTTTGAATGTGGCGGATTTTTTCCACTTCCAATCCCATTTCCACGGCGATTTCTTCCGGCAAAGGTTCGCGTCCCAAATCTTGAACCAACCTTCTGGTTACTTGGATATATTTATTGATCGTTTCTACCATATGCACCGGAATGCGGATCGTCCGAGATTGGTCGGCCAGCGCCCGTGTCACCGCCTGGCGGATCCACCAAGTGGCGTAAGTGGAAAACTTATAGCCTTTTCGATAATCAAATTTTTCCACCGCCCGGAAAAGTCCAATGTTCCCTTCCTGGATCAAATCAAGCAATGACAAGTTATGCGAACGTCCGACATATTTTTTAGCGATAGAAACCACCAAGCGCAAGTTGGCTTCGGTCAATTTTTGCTTGGCCGCCAAATCCCCTTTTTCAATTCTTTTGGCGAGAGAAACTTCTTCTTCGGTCTTCAAAAGATCCACCCGACCGATTTCTCGCAGATACATCTGCACCAGATCCGATGAGGCTTCTTCCGGAACCGACATCGCCGCCATTTCCTTTCTCTTCTTGCCGCTGTTTTTTTCCACGTCCAAATCCTGAGAAATCTTGTCAGTTTCCATCTTGATCATTTCATCCGAACTGACTACCCGGATGCTGGATTTTTCCAACCGGTCATATAGTTCCTCCAGTTTTTCAATCTCTTTTTCCGCGTCCGGAACAGCATGCAAAATCTCATCCTCCGTGACAAAGCCCCTTTGGCGAGCGCGATAAATCAAATCCTCCACAAAATCTTTTCTTTTCTCCGCAATTTTTTCTTCCGCCGCCTTTTTTGTTTCCTTCTTCGCTTTACCGGACGGATTAGAAGCTGTATTCTTTTTGAAAACGGGGTTCGCTTTTTTCAAAGCCACTTTGGTTTTTCCAATTTTTTTCCCGGCTTTGCGAACTCCGCCTTTAGCCGCCAGTTTCTTCTCTTTCTTCTTCAGGCTTTTTTTGCGGGAAAAAACCGCCTTCTTTTTTTTGCTTTTCTTTATTGCCATAAAAAAATAAATTTATAAATATAGGACTTATTGCGTTAAATTAAACGCTTCGTCGGATATTTTTTTAAATTCGCTTTTCAGCAACTCAACCGCTCCCTTGTCTTTCTTTTCTTCCGCCATTTTCAAATCAGTCGTAATTTTCAAAAGTTTTTCTTTCTTTATCTCTATTTTTATCCCCTTAATGATTTGCTCCAATTCCAAAAGCGGATTTTCGATAAAAATTTCTTCCAGGTTATTATTCAAATCAAGCCGGTATTTTTTTTCGAAATATATTTTTTCCGCCCGCGCCCTTTCTTTCTCTTTTCCTTCCTGACGCAAAAAGTCAACTAGTTTTCCAAAATCAAAACCAAGACTTTGTCCGTCTTTTACCAAAATATTCAGAAGACTATCTTTTGAAAAAGCCAGCGCCGCGGCTTCTTTTTCAACTACCCTCTTCCAAACACCCTGGAAAGACAGCATAAGCCCGATTATTTCATCCGCCAGTATTTCGATTTTTTTCCTGTCCGCCAAATTTTTTCCATCCGGCGAACCGGCGGCATCCGCGGATTCTTCACTTCTTCGTATTCTGCTTCTAAGATTAGCCTTTTTAAGGGTATCCGTCAATGCCGTTTCATTTATCTCCAACTCTTGGGAAAGTTTTTTTATCCAATAGTTTTTTTCCACTTCATTTTCAATGCCGGCGATCATATCCAAAACGTCCGCGGCGATTTTCTTTTTGCCTTCCGCTTCATTTTTTTCAAAACGCGAAAAAGCTTTGAGCAGAATATATTCCATTGCTCCTCTGGAATCGCGAATGGCTTCCAAAAGTTTCTTGGGATCTTCCCTGGCGATATCCGCCGCGTCTTTCCCGGCTGAAAGCTCCACTATTTTCACGTTCATCTCAGCCGCGAAGCAAAGTTTGATGCTTTTGCGAGTAGCCAATTGCCCGGCGCTGTCCATATCGAAAAACATTTTGATATTTTTGGTGTACCTTTTGATGATATTCACCTGATCTTCCGTAAGCGCCGTCCCGCTGACCGCGATGACATTTCTGATTCCGGCCTGGCTGGCGGCGATAACGTCCATATTCCCCTCCACCAGAAGCGCCCAGTCCCGCTGTTTTATTTCCATTCTGGCCTTGTCGATGCCGTAAAGAATTTTGCTTTTATGATACACTTCCGTTTCCGGCGTGTTGACGTATTTGGCCTGCGACTCGTCGGCGCCCGGCGCCACCCGCGCGCTATACCCGACCACGCGTCCGGAATAATCCGCGATTGGAAACATCACCCGATCCCGAAACCGATCATAGAACCGATTCGAATCTGCGAATGTACGCGAATCTTCAAATCTGCGAATATCTTCTTCATGTGATTCGTGAATTCGTGAATTCGAATGTATTCGTAGATTCGAATCGCGGTAAGCATCTTTTTTCTCCACCAGCAACCCTGTCTTCGCAATTTCCTCAATTTTATACCCCCTGCCCGTCAAAAATTGAATTGCGTTCCTCCAACCTCGTGGCGCGTAACCCAGCCGAAATTCTCTGATCGTTTCGTCTTTTAAACCGCGCTCGCGGAGATATGGCAGGATTTTTTCCTTTCCCTCGCCTTTCCACAACTGCACTTCATAAAATTTAGTCGCCAATTCCAAAATTTCTCCGATCCGATTTTTCTCTTTGGCCTTTTGGGGGCTGTATCCCTGAAGTTTCACGCCGGCTTTTTCCGCCAAGGTTTTCAAGGCTTCCCGAAATTCCAGCCCCTCGATTTCCATCACGAAACTGAAAATGTCTCCCCCTTTCCCGCAACCGAAGCATTTCCACATCTGCCGTTCCTCGCTCACCATAAAAGAAGGGCTTTTTTCATTATGAAAAGGGCAGAGAGCCCTATAATTGCTCCCTGCCTTATCCAAACGCAGATACTCTCCCAAAACATCCACGATATTCAGCTTTGATTTTATGTCCTCAATCTCGGTTCCCATGCCCTAATGCTACTATACTACACGAAAATACGCAAAAACTTGCAAAATCCGCGCTTGCCTGTTTTATTGTTTTTGTTTTGGATTTTTGTGAAACAAAAAAACGGAAGCGACACTGCGGGGAATTATACCCTAGAAAAGCGTGTTTGCGCCTACCCACCCGCGCGCGCAAACTATTCCCCCATCGTAAATTATCCTTATTTCCAGCCTTTCGTATATTTTGGCCATCTGGATAAAAAAAGCTTCCAATTTCGATTCCAATATTCATCCTTATCTTTTTTTGAGATAATGTCCGGCGTTTGCGACCTGCCACCCTCATGATAAATGAATACGCGCGGGTCAACATAAATATCAAATCCCTTGGAATACAACTGAAAAATCATTTCTAAATCTTCGCCACTAGCTCTTTCATATAATTCACTAAATCCACCCACCTTTCCCAAGGCCTCACGCTTAAATAACATAAATTCACCCCATACCACATCTTTGAATTTTTTCAGCTGGTATGGTTTTTTGAATTTTTTATCTATCTTTTTTATCAGCGCATTTCCGAAAAGACCCCTCATTAACCATAAAGTAATCGGGGAAACCATTCCCGCTTTCTTGTTCTTGTCTAAAGTTTCTTTCAGTGGCGTAAACCAGTTCGGAGACACAACAACATCATTATTAACAACAGCCACATATTGTCCACTTGAAATTTGTATACCTTTGTTCCAAGCTTTAGACAATGAGACTATTTTATCAAATCGAAAATACTTATCTGCGTTCTGCTTGAAGAACGCGACGGACTCTTTGTCAGTTGAACCGTTATCAATAATTATTAATTCATATTTTTCATCCGTATATTGACGAATGCTCGAAACAAATCGTTTATTGACTTCGAGATTATTTATTGCGACAGCGACGATCGAAAGTGTTTTTTTGTCCATATTTTTTAGCTTAACTATTTTACGATATTTCTTTAATTAATAACATGGAGGCCTAGCTTATCTTTTTCCAACTTAATAATTGACCCGTTCACAATTTCATTCGGTTCTTTAACTTTAAGAGCTTCTCGAAATATGCACCGAATTGGGCCACCGTGTGTAATAAGCTAAATCTTCATAATTTTTCCATTAAAAATGCTAGGGAAAATTTCAATTCACTCAAAAACAAGCCTCCTGATCTCCATAGCAAGCTTGATGGCGCATATTCCAGACAACATAAGGGATCATCATTGAGGAAGAATAATCTTGCAAGTCGGCATCGCTGTTTAAAACTCTTTTGATATTTTCTGAAAAATGTTTTTGAGATTTTTTTTACCGACTCTAAAACAGAATTGCCTTTAATCAAAGAAATGGAAAGCCTGTTTGACGGATCAAGAAAAAGTTTAGCTATGCTGTCTTTTTCAGGATGCGCCGCCTTGCTATCATCCGTGAAGAAAATAAAATCTTTTTTATATCCGATAAAAGCGACTGCGCCTGCCTGCACGCTTTTTGGACCTAAAAATAAAGCGGATTGGCAAGCCAAAGCATAAACTATTTTTCTTTCAAAGATATCTTCATTTTCTCCCGCCTTTACAATAATTTCATTGTCATGTCCGCTTACGCAATCTCTTCCTCCGTGTCCGTTAAGTAAAACTAAGGCAGGATTGATTTTGCGCATCCTGCCTTCAAATTCTTTCCTGTTTGCTTTTTCTTTTTGCAAATCCATAACCGCGACACCCTTGTCCTTCACCTTCCTTATAACTTCCTTATTCCAGACATACAAATATCGAGTCGTAATTTCATAGTTTGGCCGCGTTATTAAAAGCGATTTGCTCATATATTTTTCCATTTTTAAGATCGCGAAGAAACTCCATGTCTATCTCCACAATGATTTTTCCAATTTCATCATCCAAATCTATATGTTTTACCAGCTCCTCCGCCTTGAAACTTCCCTGCGAACCGATTGAAACACTAACTCCTTTTGGAATCGTGCCCAGTCTCATCTTTACTAACTCTTTTATATCGAAATCAATTTCCTTTTCTTCGTCAGAATTATTTCTTTCGTTTTTTTTGTTCATGTTATTCAATTAAATCAATTCCAATTTTACAAGTTTATCAAATATCTTTTTTCCTAAAACAGTTTCATTTTCTATTTCAATATAAGCGACATTCCATGAAATGGTATTCTTCACGTTATTTTCTTCAATAACCAAAACCACCTGCTCGCGGATTTTAATCGGCAAATTGGCGTATACTTTTAAGAATCTCGCTTTGTCCATACCACTGAACAATTAATATTTGTTCCAATTTTACTCCTTAAAGAGTAAATAGCGTCCGG
>Ga0156450_122_pt1 | contig 17736 bp, 14 predicted proteins | sample RifOxyA2_FD_108093 | JGI IMG/M metagenome (GOLD analysis project Ga0156450, IMG submission 108093) | Candidatus Moranbacteria bacterium RIFOXYA2_FULL_43_15
TGCGATATCGGTCAGAGAAATATAGTCAAGCTTATTGCGCTCAACCAAGACTATTTCTATGTTTTTGACGTTTATTTTTCTTTTCATTTCCTTAGTTTTTAGCAGAATAATGGCGGCGGATTTTGAAATTTTAAAAAATAGCGATTTTACTATCCATTTTTGTATTTATCCCGACGCGTATCCGCCGAGCAGATTTAAAGAGTTGGAGATTTCTCATTTAATATTATCCATCAAACTGTACATCGGCTGCAGCATCGAAACGGCGAAAAATCCAACCGCGCTGCCGATAAAAATCATCAGCACCGGCTCAATAATGGAGGACATATTTTTAGTTATCTGTTCTATCTCCGCCTCATAAAACTCGGCCAGCTTCAAAAGCACTTCCTCGGTTTTTCCCGTTTCCTCCCCCACCTCGATCATTTGATAAACCAGCACTGGAAAAATTTTGGGATATTTGGCAATAACCTGGCTCAGATTGACTCCCTTTTGTATATCTTCGATTCCGGAGCTTATCGCTTCCGTGTAATAATAGTTGGTTAATGTCCGGGAAATTATTTTCAAAGACTCCACCACCGAAACGCCGCTTTTGAGAAGCGAACTGTAGATTCTCGCGAAACGGGCGGAATTTACTTTTATCACGATATTTTTTATCAAAGGAAGGTGTATGGAAACAAAAGCTATTGTTTTTTTACCCGCTCCGGTCGTCAGAAAAAACTTGAAAAAAATAACCAGCGCGACAAATCCCGCTCCTACCAAAAAACCATGATGTTGAAGAGCGTCGCTTATGGCAATCACGAATTTGGTGCTGGCCGGCAAATCCACGTTCATATCCTTGAAAACTCCGGTTATTTTGGGCAAGATGTAAGTCAGCATCAAAATGGCAATTCCAACCATCGCTACTATTATGACAGCCGGATAAACCATCGCCCCTCTCACTTTGCTGGTCAAATCATGTTCCTTTTCCAGCTGAAGAGCTAAAATATTGAGCACTTCTTCCAGATTTCCTCCGGCTTCCCCGACCCGTATCATATTGACAAAAAGCTCGTTAAAAATTCCTGGATATCTCGCCAAACAATCGGCAAATGTCGAACCGGATTGAATTTCTTTGAATATATCGTCCAGTATTTTTTTAAACTTCTTGTTTTTCGTCTGGGCGGAGATATTTTTCAAGGCTCTTGATAGCGGCAAACCGGAAGAAATCATCACGCTCAAGTTTCTGGCGAACATCAGCTTGTCTTTCAGCGAAATACTGAAGAATCGATCAAGAAATTTTATCTCAATCTTGTTTTCCTCGTTTTTCAGTTCCTTAAAAGAAGTCAGAACAAAACCGTCCGACCTTAGCTGATTGGCCAAATCTCTTTCATTCTTGACATCCATTTCCCCGCTTTTAACCTCTCCGGAATAATTTTTAGCAGTATAAAATGCTTTCATTCCTTGGTTACTCTCATTATTTCTTCCAGCGACGTGACGCTTTGCATAGCTTTGACAAAACCGTCCTCAAGCATAGTCAACATACCTTTTTCTCTCGCCTTCTTTTCTATGCTTTCGGACGGTTCTTTTTGAGAAATAGCTTTTTGAATATCATTGTCCACTTCCAAAACTTCAAATATGCCGACTCGGCCGTGATAACCCTCGTTATTGCACCGCTCGCATCCGACGGCCTTGGAAAATTTTATCTCCTGCCACTTGCCTGACGGATTTACGCTGTTTTTCACGTCCGGATTTTTCCTGATCACTTCCAAAATTTCATCCATAGCGTAGTTGTCTTTCAGCGTCTTCAGTTCTTTATCGCTAAGTTTATAATCTTTGCGGCAATCCGGACAAAGCTTTCTCACCAGCCGTTGAGCGATAATAACGTTTACCGTGGAGGCTACCAAAAAAGGTTCGGCTCCCATATCGATAAGCCGCGGCAACGTTCCGGCGGCGCTGTTGGTGTGCAAAGTTGAAAGCACCAAGTGTCCCGTCATAGCGGCATGAATAGCCATTTCCATCGTTTCCTTGTCCCGAATTTCGCCCACCATAATGATATCCGGATCCTGGCGAAGAAGCGACCGCAGTCCCGCCGCGAAAGTTAATCCTACTTTGGGATGGATCTGGGTCTGATTTATCCGAGGCATCCGGTACTCCACCGGATCTTCCACCGTGCTAATGTTGACTTCCGGAGTATTCAAAATATCCATCACCGTGTACAGCGTGGTGGTTTTTCCGCTGCCTGTCGGACCGGTAACTAAAATCATGCCATTGGGTCTCTTGATATCGCGATGTATGATCTCCAAACCTCGTCCGCCCAGACCCATACTTTCCAGAGTCAATCCTTTAGAAGACTCATTGAGAAGGCGCATCACTATTTTTTCTCCGTCAAATATGGGAAGAATGCTGACACGGAAAGAAATCTTAAGTCCGTCTTTTTCAAGTTTAAATCGTCCGTCCTGAGGAACGCGATGTTCGTCCAGCTTGAGATTGGAAAGGACTTTTATCCTAGCGATAATTCCATCCCGGACTTGCTTGGGAAGGATCATTGCCTCGTGAAGAATTCCATCGATCCGATAACGAACCCTCACTTCCTTCTCGTCCGGTTCGATATGAATATCGCTGGCGCTTTGCAATATGGCGTGTTTGATCAAAGTATCCACTATGCGAATTATGGGCAACCCTTGAGCGATCTTTTCCAAATCATCTTCCGTTTCTTTGGAAACTTCGGAAGAATTTTTGCTGATAATGTCGCCGAATTCAGCTTTCAAGCTTTTACTGTATTGACGCAAAACCGCCTCGATACTTTCTTCAGTCGTAAGGCAAATCACCACTTTCAGTCCGGTCTTTTTCTTGATAAAATCCACTGTCTGGATATCTTCGGGATTAACCATCGCCAGTCTGAGCTCGTTGCCGTTTTTGCCGAAAGAAACTATCTTGTATTTTTTAGCAATCGGCTCGGGAACCAGCTGGATAATTTCGTGGGGTATGATTTCTTTTGTCAAATCGACAAAAGGAACACCCAAAATATAGGCATAAAGCTTTCTTAGCTGGATTTCGTCAATCAGCTTTTTTTTCAAAAGCACGTCCCCCAGCTTTTCCTTGTTGTTCTCCGCTTCCGCGAAAGATTGTTCCAACTCTTTCGCGCCGATCATTTCCGAATCACTGATGAAATTTTTCAGTTGTTCATTGCCAATCCTCATAATCCTATTTCTGTTTCTTTTTTAGTTTTGTTTTCCGGCCTTATTTTTTCAAAGTTTCTTTTATTTTCTCCGCCACTTCTTCCATTTTGTAATCAGACTTCACCAAATATGTAGTCGCTCCTTTTTCAAAAGCCTTCTGGACATCCTCGGCGCTTTCCAGATTAGTCAGCAGAATCACCGGAACATTTTTCATTTCCTCGTCTTTCCTTATCTCCGCCAAAACTTCATACCCGTCTTTTTTGGGCAAAATTATATCCAAAAGCACTAGGTCCAGCTTTTTTTCCCGAACGATCGCCAGCCCCTCTTCGCCGTCATAAGCGTTCAGAACTTCAAAGCCTTCGGCAGACAAAAATTCCCCCAAAGACTCGTGCAACGAAGCTTCATCCTCCACAATCAAGATCTTCTTTTTCTCCATAAAATTAGTCGATTACAAGATACGAATTACATTGACCCGATACTAATCTACGAATTTTATACGAATGCTACGAATAATTTGTATCATTCGTATGCAATTCGTGTCATTCGTATCGCGTTTAGTAGCATTCGTATGCAATTCGTGTCATTCGTATCGCTTATTATTTTATCGGCAATTTAAAATTAAAAATACTTCCCAAATTTTCCACGGATTTGAACCACATTTCCCCGCCGGATTGTTCCACGATGCTCTTGGCGATATAGAGTCCCAGTCCCGTTCCGTCGGTCTGGTATTTGACGCAGTTGTCACTGCGAAAAAACTTGTCGAAAATTCTGTTTTGCTGTTCTTCCGGAATGCCGACCCCATTATCTTTGATACTGAAAACTATAGAATTGTCTTTTTTAAATACTTTAATTTCTATTTTTCCCCGATTGGTGGTGTATTTGACGGAATTGCCGATAAGGTTCTCCATAACCATTTTTATCTTTTCCCGGTCTCCTGTTATCTTGGGCATATTCTTTTTGGGGATAAAAATAATTTCAACATTTCTTGATTTGGCGAGATCGGACATCTCCGCGATTGATTCTTCCGCCAAAGCGGAAACATTTACCGGCTCCTTTTTCATAAGAAGCCTTTTTTGGTCTATCCGGGTCACGTCCAGAAGGTCATTCACCAACCGGGTCATTCTAGCGCTTAAAAGACTGATGCTTTCAATGTTTTTCACCTGCTTTTCGCTCAAGCCTTTTTTGAATTTAGAAAGCAAAAGCTCTGTTTCCCAGCGGATAGCCGAAAGCGGCGTCCGGAGCTGATGAGAAGCGACTGAAACAAACTCGCTTTTCATTTTGTTCACTTTAGCCATCTGTTCAAAAACTCTGATTACTGAATTTCCTACCGTCAAAACCAAAATAGCCACGGCGCATTCGGATAAAATCAACACTTCCGGACTGCCGTAGTTCTGGGAAAGATAAAAAGTAGCCGCCATAACGGCTGCCGCCACCAAACCCAGCACGATAAAAAGGAACCCCGGCGTCTGCCAAACTGAAACACCCAGCTCGTCCGCCTGCTTTTTTAAATTAAGATCGTTTATAAACCTCATGATTGGAGTGTTTGTTTTTGATTTTTATGTTCCCGTCTTCCAGTAGTTTTATTATACCATAATTTAAAAAAAACAGAAATACACGAAATAAAACAGAACAACACGGAGAGATTCCGTGTCGTTCTGTGATTTTCTGCGTTGTTCTGTGTCTTACATCATCCCTCCCATGCCCGGCATTTGCGGAGCGCCATGGTTATGCTTGTCTTCCGGCTTGTCGGCGATGGCCGCTTCAGTCGTCAGAAGAATTGCCGAAATACTCACCGCCGATTCCAAAGCGGTGCGGGTAACTTTCAAAGGGTCGATGATTCCGGCTTTGATCATATCAGTCACGTATTCCCCGCGAGAAGCGTCAAAACCGAAATTGACATTTTTATTCTTGGCAATCTCGTTCATAACCACTCCGGCATCCATCTGCCCGCCGTTCTGAACGATCAGTTTAAGCGGCTCCTGCAGGGCTTTGGTCAAAATAGAAAACCCCGCTTTGTATTCCGCTTGCTGATCGGAATCTTCGGATTTGGTTTTGCCGATATTGCAGGAAGCTTTGAGAAGCGCCGTTCCGCCGCCAGCCACGATGCCTTCTTCCACCGCCGCGCGCGTCGCCGCCAGCGCGTCTTCCATTTTATGTTTCATATAAGTCAGTTCCGTTTCAGTGGCCGCGCCCACTTTGATCACCGCTACGCCGCCGGAAATCTTAGCCAGCCGCTTTTGCAATTTTTCCTTGTCATATTTTCCTTCCGACTTTTCCACTTGAATCTTGATTTGGGCGACTCTCGACTCTATTTCTTTCCTTTTGCCTTTTCCGCCCACAATCGTGGTACTGTCTTTGGTGGCGATAACTTTAGCCGCCTGCCCCAGCATATTGATTTCCACATTTTCCAATTTCATTCCTTTTTCTTCGCTGATGACTTTTCCGCCGGTAAGAACGGCGATGTCTTCCAACATTTCTTTTTTAGTATCGCCAAATTCCGGCGCCTTGATCGCCAGAACATTAATCGCCCCGCGCAGCTTGTTGACCACCAAAGTCGTCAGGGCTTCTCCGTCCACGTCTTCCGCGACAATTACGATATCCTTTTTGCCGGAAGCCGTAATTTTTTCCAAAACCGGAAGCAATTCCGCGATAGTGGAAATTTTTTTGTCGGTAATGAAAATATAGGGGTCTTTGAGTTCGGCTTTCAATGATTCGCTGTCGGTTATCATGTAAGGGGAAATATAGCCCTTGTCGAAACTCAAGCCCTCCACAATTTCTTTGGACAGCCCGAAGGTTTGAGATTCTTCCACGGTGATCACGCCGTCTTTCCCGACTTGGGTGATGACGTCAGCAATCATTTCGCCCATTTCCTTATTCTCGGCGGAGATGGTGGCAACCTGCGCCATCTCTTCCTTGGAGCTGATAGTTTTGGAATTTTTCTTGAGTTCTTTGGTTATCTCACCTTTGGCCGCTTCCATTCCGTGGCGGATGTTGATCGGGTTCATTCCGGTGGCGATCAATTTCATTCCTTCCCGGATGATGGCTTGCGTCAAAACCGTGGCGGTGGTGGTTCCGTCGCCCGCCACGTCGTTGGTTTTGTTGGCCGCTTCTTTGATAAGATCGGCGCCGATATTTTCAAACTTGTCTTCCAGCTCGATTTCCTTGGCGATGGATACGCCGTCATTGGTAATGGTCGGGGTTCCGAAACCCTTATCCAGAATTACGTTTCTTCCCCGGGGCCCGAGCGTTACTTTGACCGCGTCCGCCACCTGGTCGATTCCGGATTTGATTTTCTCCCGCGCTTCTTCGTTAAACTTGATTATCTTCGCCATACAATATTATTTGCGAATTAAGCTACAAATGAAAACAAATTATTACAAATATTTTTGTTTATCATTCGTAAAGAATCCGCGTATTATTTAGATTATCCCCAAAGTATTCGTAATTTCATTCGCTTCCTATTTGTAAAAATCAGTAATCGCTTAGCAGTCTGCCTCTCCGAGTGCCAACAACTTGTATTTTATAGTAAACTCCGACTATCAGTCAAGTCTCGCCATCCTTTCCTCAAACCTTCTGCCGATTTCCGGGCTGCGCGGTTCGGGCAGGAAGACCAGAGAATTTTCATCCGCCATAATGATGCTGCCGTCCCGGTGGGTTCTCGGATCGCGGGCAATTCTTTCCGTCTGCCAACCTTTCAGCCAACTTTCCAAAAAATCAAAACCAAAAATAACCTCCCCAAAATCCCTAACCGCCCCAACAACCCAAGAATCCCCCAGTATTTTCATACCCTCCGTTTCATCAACTTGATAATTGGGCATAAAATCTTTTATCCATCCGTTAGCTTTTTGAAACTTTTTAAAAGTTTCTTTCCCATAAACCGGACGCGCGAAAGCGTATTCCGAGGCGGAAAAAACATCCTTCAATTCTATCTCCAGAGATCCGGTGGTGATGAAATAGTTAAGACAGATCCGGTCGGTTATTTTCTCTCCATACCTTCTCGCGCCAAGGAGATGCGTCAGCAAAGTCACCAGCGTGCGTCCGATAAAAATCCGCCCTTGTTTCAAAACGATCAATAAATCCAGATCGCTTTTTTTGTCGGCGTTTTTCATCGCCACCGTCCCCGTCACGGCAATCATCCGGACAAAAGGAACCAGGCGCAGCCATTTGGCGATTTTCAATATTTTTTTGAATTTCTTTTCCGAAATTTTGTTCCGTTCCAATCTCTGCTCAACCAAATCTTTTCGCCCTTTCAGAAAATAGTATCCCTGGTATTCTTCTGTATACTTTTTCACTTCCTCACCCTCCAACTCTTTTACAACATCCACCAACGAAACCTCCGATTCCGCGTTACGCGACAACAGATACCGCCAAATTTCAAAAGAAGTAAGGGGATAATCGAGAAGATCGTAGTAAATGAGAGTAGAGAGAATATTTCTAGACAGAACCCTTTCCATATAACTAAGCCACTTTAAATTTTTAATGAATTTTTAATGTCTGAATTTTTAATTTAGAATTTAGTCATTTGGTAATTCATTAAAAATTAAAAATTTCAAATTGAAAATTTATACAGGTATTTTCCCGTCCAACTTCTCTTGCATTTTTTCAGTCCTTCGGGCGGACCGGCGTAAACGATTTCCCCTCCTCCGTTTCCCCCTTCCGGGCCAAGATCGATTATCCAATCGGAAGCGCGGATAACATCCGGGTTATGCTCCACCGCCAAGATGGTATTGCCTTTGTCCGCCAGCGCGTTCAAAACGTGGAGAAGTTTTTTGGTGTCTTCAAAGTGCAAACCGATTGTCGGCTCATCCAAAATATATAAAGTTTTTCCGGTGGAACGCCGAGCCAGTTCCGTCGCCAGTTTGATCCTTTGCGCTTCCCCGCCGGAAAGGCTGGTGGCGCTTTGCCCGAGTTTGAGATATCCCAAGCCCACATCTTCCAACGTTTTCAATTTTTCCACGATGAGTGGCGACCGGTGGAAAAACTTAAGTGCGTAGGAAACGCTCATGTCCAAAACGGCCGCGATATTCACTCCCTGATATTCGATGCTCAAAGTTTTTTGGTTATACCGGGATCCGCCGCAAGTTTCGCATTTGACATACATATCCGGCAAAAGATGCATTTCGATTTTTTTGATGCCGTCGCCCTGGCAATCTTCGCAGCGTCCGCCGCGAACGTTGAAACTGAACCGGCTGGCGGGAAAACCCATTTTGACGGCTTCCTCTGTTTCGGCAAAAAGTTCGCGAATCAAAGAGAAAACCCCCGTGTAGGTAGCGGCGTTGGAACGGGGCGTGCGTCCGATAGGCGCCTGATTGATGCTGATCACTTTATCGATGTGAGAAAGTCCTTTGATTTTTTTATGTTTCCCCGGCATATCCTTGGCCCGGAAAAAATGTTTAGCAAGCGCCTTGGCTAAAATATCCGCCATCAAAGTCGATTTCCCCGAACCGGAAACGCCGGTGATGGTTACGAACTTTTCTAGAGGAATTTTCACGTCAATATTTTTGAGATTGTGTTCGCTGGCGCCGATAATTTCCAAAAAATTTCCTCCGCGGCGGCTTTTTCTTTTTTCCGCCACTTTCTTTTTTCCTGAAAGATAGAGGGCGGTCTCGGTTTTGGCTTGCAAAAGTTTTTTCATATCGCCCTCGAAAATCACTTCCCCGCCGAATTCCCCCGCTCCCGGTCCCATATCGATCACCCAATCGGCTTTTTCCATAATATCTTTATCGTGTTCGACCACGATAAGCGAGTTGCCCAGATCTTTGAGCGTATTTAAGGTAAAAATGAGTTTTTCCGTGTCGCGGCTGTGAAGCCCGATGGATGGTTCGTCCAGCACGTAGATAATGCCGGAAAGCTCCGCGCCGATCTGGGTTGAAAGCCGGATCCGCTGCCCTTCCCCACCGGAAAGCGAACCGGCTGAACGGAAAACAGCCAAATATTCCAAGCCCACGTTTTTAAGCGCTTCCGCTTTGAAAATCATCTCTTTCGCCAGTGGCGCGATAATCTCTTTCTTGGACCGGCTTTCCTCCCGATCCTTCAAACCGGACAAAAAGCTGATGAATTCCGCCATATCCATTCGAGCGACATCGTCAATGGATTTTTCGCCGACCAAGACAGACAAATATTGGGACTTGAGTCTCTTGCCCCGGCAGACCGGACAAGTTTTTTCAATCATATACTTTTCAATATCACTCTTGGTAAGGCTGGAAGAAATTTCTTCGTATTTTTTCTTGATGCCGGGAATCACCCCTTCAAATTCCGGACAGCCGTAAAAAATCACGTTCAACTGCTCGCGAGTGAGCTTTTCCAAGGGCGCGTCAATGGAAAACTTATATTTTCCGCCCAGCGACCGGAGAAGATTGAGGATATTTTCCTGGCCGGATTTGTTCCAAGCCAAAATCGCCCCCTCAGAAAGAGAAAGTTTTTTGTTAGGCGCCACCAAGTCTTCATCGACTTCTTTGACGTTTCCCAATCCCGAACAATGGGCGCAAGCGCCTTCGGGACTATTGAAAGAAAAATGTTTGGGAGTAATTTCTGAAATCTTGAAGTAACATTCCGGGCAGACAAAGTCCCGGTTGTAAAAACGTTCTTCCGTGGAATCGACGGCGATGACGATAAAGCCTTTACCCAGCTTGAAAGCGGTTTCAACGGAATCCGAAATTCTTTCCCGGTCGGGACTTTTGGTTTTCAAAATAATCCGGTCAACTACGATGCCGATTTCCCCCAAGTCTCCCTCTTTCACCATGACAGCCGCTTCTTCCAGCATCATTATTTTTCCGCCCGCCCTCACCCGGACAAAACCCAAATTTTCAACACTCTTTAAAATTTCTTCAATATCCTTTCCTTTTTCCAAAATTCTGGCCGCGATAACGATATGCGTTTTGTCCGGAAGCTCCATAATTTCTTCCAAGATTTCTTTCCGGCTTTTGCGAGACATCGCCAAACCGCAATTCGGGCAATGCGGGATTCCAACCTTGGCGTAAAGCACGCGCAGATAGTCGTATATTTCCGTGAGAGTCCCGACGGTGGAACGCGGACTGCGTGAAACGCTTTTCTGGTCGATAGCGATGGTCGGGCTGAGATTTTCAATCTTGTCCACGTCCGGCTTGCCGGAAATTTCCAAAAATTGCCGGGTATAACTCGACATTCCTTCCAGATAGCGGCGGTTACCTTCGGCGTAAACCACGTCGAAAGCCAAAGAAGATTTTCCCGAGCCGGAAAGCCCGGTGATGACCACCAGCTTGTTTTTGGGAATGGCGACGTTGATGTTTTTCAGGTTATTCACCCGCGCGCCTTTCACAATAATCTTATCGTTGTCTTTTGGATCAAGCTTTGGCATTTTACTTTTTGCGTAAGGTGGGTTAACTAAGTAAGAATTATACGGCACTTTCCATCCGCTGTCAAAAACATTTGAACTCCTACAAAAATACAAAATTTTACAAAATTACAAAAGTACGAAAGTCAGGTTTTTTGTACTTTTGTATTTTTGTATGTCTTTTGTAATTTCGTAGGATTTGGCTTGACTTTTCCGCCATTTTATGCTAGTATTTTAGGTTACTGGATGTACCAGTAACAAGGCTTTGAAACTATGACTGGAGCCTTGAAAAGGGCTCTTTGACAGCTAAATATTCATACAAAGAAAGGATACGAAGATGGCTGAAAATCAGCAAGACAATGACGATGGAAAGAAAAAAGACAAGAAGGGCTTTTGGGCGAAGATTATATATGAAAATGCCCAAAACATAGGAATTGCAATAGCCGTGGCAATAGGTCTGCTGAAAGACCGACCTGAGGCACAGACTATCGGGGCTGGAGATAAAGAATTCGATAAGCAAAAATTATCAAATCTACTCCCTGACGAATTCACTCTACAAGACGAGATTGAGTTTGGAGGAGTGGTGGATAGTCACCCGGATCAAAGTCTCAAAGCGGTAGAGAGAGTTTTTCGCGAAACCTTTAAAAAGAGAGGGTACAGGGAAGGCAGATACCGCGAAATCCTGATAGGTTATAATCGGGATTTCATAAACAAGGTCAATAATCCTCCGCCGGAAGACAAGTCGAAGGGCAGAATCCAATACGCTCAAATGACTGTGGAAAACTCTGCGCTAAAATTCTTCGATCAGTTGCTTGAAGAGTATAACGCTGGCGGGGCGCCAGAAGAAATTTACTTACGTCAAGAAAGATGGGCGAAAAGTAGAGATCTTCTAACAGAATCTGGAGTGATAAGGACAACTGTTCAGACGGTTCATAATCATCCCGTAGCAACAGTAGCTTCACTTCCACCCCTGGCTATCGTGTTAGTATGCTCAGTAATCCTGCTGATTTTATTGACCATTTTCGGACTACCCTCGATTTGGGTAAAACTTTATCAATTTTACTCACACCTTTTATAAGGAGAAAACAATGATTAACTGGCTAAGGAACAGTTGGAAAACGATAGCGGCTGTCATTATCATTCTTATTTTGGCGTTGACTATGCCGCCACTGGTGGTTAAACTCGTTAATAATATGTTCTCAACCGCGGTTTCAGGCTTAAACCTTGGAGCTTCGTCAGTTCTTATCTTTTGCGGATTTTTGTTGCTATTTTTCGTCCTTCGGGCGCTTCCCGCCAAGAAAGACGACGAACCGACAATTCCGGAAGCTGAAAGCACGGCAAGCGCGCGCGGAACAACAAGTATCATACTCGCCAGCGCCGCGGTTTTACTTATCCTTTCGGGAACGATGATGGCCGCCGGGTTTTTTAGTTGGCTTGTTGAGTGGTTAACAAATCACGTTTATCTCTGGATGATAGCCAGCTTAGCCGTTGCCGCTATGGGAATTTGGGGATCCAAATACGTGGAAGGTCGAACGCGCTACTTTTTAAGTTCCGTTTCCGGCCTGATAATCCTCTACTGCATGTTCATGTTCTACAGAGATCACCCAGTCGGAGATATGGGTTTTGTCGAAAGGATATTCTTTCCTGATGACACGGCCAAATCGATAGCACTGGTTTCTCTGGCGATTTTTCTTTTTGCGACGTGGAAACGGACAAAGACTTTCTATGCGATTTCGTTTCTTGTTTTCTTGTCTTTTCTGGGGAACGCTACGGTCAATCATATTTTTGACCGCTACCCCGCACAGCTAAAGCCGTCCGCCTATCTTTCTCCCACCTCTGGTGGCGGACTTCCTGAAGCTGTCGGTCTTCGCTGGGACAACTTCGTCGACGGCATTAAGCTCGGCGGAGAGAAAGAGAAAAAGCAGTTGGAAGAGGAAAGAAAAAAACTTTCCGATCCCAACTATCAACCCCCCGCGTCCGGAGGAAGTTCGGTGGGCGGAGGTGGAAGTAGCATCACCCTCGCCTTTGACAAAAAAAGCCCCGGCTTCAAAGCTTTGAACTTGAAGCGGGGGAAATACCGGATTGATCCTCCCGCGAAGGTTTCGCGGAAGGAGTCGGGCTGGGAATGGGTATCCGGCGTTTCCCGCGTTAGCGTGGGAGAAGCCGAGGAAAGAATTGAATTTTGGAGGGAATTCGGGGATATCACTATTACTCCCGAATAGAAAAAAGGCGGGCCTCGTCTCCACGAGAGTCCCGCCTTTTATCATTCCCCCATTCTCTAAAACAAAGTATTTTCCGCTCGAAGAGCCGCGTCAATGGCTGTAATGATGATGAGTCCGGAGAGCACCACGACAATACCGATGACCGCCCAAGTCATATTTTTTTTGGCGGTATCGATGATTTCCTCGTTGCCTGTTGAAAGCATATACTGCGCGCCCGAAACGGAAAAAGCGATCAGCGCCAGCATCCCAACGATTCCCAAAAGCCATTTCAAAAAGTTCATCAAAATTTCTTTTATCCCGCCTTCCGGACTGGCCAGTCCCGTGTCCGGGATTTGCACTCCCGGAAGATCCTGCGCCAAAACCTGACCGGAAAAAGAAAAAACCAGCGCCAGAAAAACTATCGCGAAAATTATTTTTGTTTTTATCATTTTTTCTATTACAGGACTTACGCGTTTGCCGCAGAATTATGGACAGGTCACTGAATTATAGGTTGAAATCTTTACTAATATACTGGGATTAGCTTAATGGCAAATGGTACTGATTCAGAATTCAAGGCAAACGCGTAAGTCCTGTATTATTAAAATTTCACTCCTCCGCCGGCGCGAAGCATCAAGTCAACCGCCTGGATGACCACTACTCCGCAAATGCCCACAATCACGCCAATTATGGAATACATCATCGCTGTCTTAGCGCGCGTGATCTGCTTTTCGTCCCCGGCCGCCGTCAAATACATAATTCCTGAAATGGCAAAACCGATCACTCCGACCATTCCCAAAACCGCCAAAAGCCATTTCAATATTCTTGTAACGATATTGAATATCGACGCGTCGGGAAGATTGAAAGATCTCACACTGTCCACGTTCCATCCGCCGGACCCGCTTTCAGTGGAGTTAGAGCAACCGTCAATGCACGCTTGGTAGGCATCCGGATCAGGCGTTCCCTCGCAATCACTGCAAGGATAAGCCAGCGCCGTCTGCGTAAAAAGCATCCCCGCCAAAAAAATCCCCGCGACTAAACTTTTTTTGTTCATCGTTTTATTTTTGTTAAATATTATAATGTGTCATCCCGAGCGAAGTTTTGATGTAATCATCAAAACGCAGTCGAGCCTGCCTGTCCGGTAGGCAGGGGATCTGGCAACGACAATCGAAAAATTTGCGATTTATAGTATGCTCCGACGTAATCGCCGTCAGATTCCTCGACTTCGTCCGAGTACGGACTTCGCTCGGAATGACACGATAGAAAAAGCCTACTAAGCGTTCCACAACTTTATTATACCACAAAAAAACAAAAACAGCCTGTGCATAACACAAGCTGTTTCTGTTATTCGAAAAAATATATTTTCTAGAATCTGTCGTCCGCGCCTCCTCCAAGGAGATTATTAGCAAAGTTGAGCGCCACCAGTCCGACAATCGCCACAATCACTCCGATGATGGAATACATCATCGCGTTTTTGGCCTGACCAATCCTTGTTTCATCTCCAGCCGCCGTGAGATACAGTATTCCAGCGATAGCAAACCCGATGACACCGATAATACCCACTAGCGCCAAAAGCCAAAACATTATGCTTTCAATTATGCCGAAAACCGTGCTGACCGGAAGATTCGTAGGTCCTCCTTCATCCACGTCCGGATTGAACTGGGCGCGCACCAGCGCCGGAACCGTCAAAGTCATCACCGAAACCGCCGAAGAAAAAGCCCTGATTTTATTTTTCATCATATTCATAACACACCTCCTGTCTAATTTTATGTTTATTTTTTAATTCCTATCCCATTTACGAACTACGAAATTAACGAAATACGAAACACTAGTCCAGATTGACCACTCTTTAACACCAAATCCTTCTTCACTTTCGTACTTTCGTATTTCGTATTCATTTCGTAGTTCGTAACCTATTGACTTACTCCCAAAAGGCTCGCTACTTGTTTCACGATCACCAACGCCGCCAGAGCCACCGTGATTCCGATTATGGCGTAAGTGATGATTTGTTTTCCGCTGTCGATTTTTTTCTCATCGCCATAAGCCGTCAGATACATTCCTCCGCCGATGACCAACGCTATTATACCAAGAATTCCCACAATCGACAAGAGCAAATTCAAAACCTTCATCGCAATCTCCTTTATGGTCAGCGCGCCGCTCACCCAAGCGTCAGCATTCCCTCCAGTTGAACCGCCACCCAGAAGACTTTGGATCTCCTTCAAGAATGTCGGCGCGGCCAAAGCGATAGCGAGACCGATCACCGCCGCCGTCCAAGTGGCTTTGGCGCGCGTGATTTGTTTTTCATTGCCGCCCGACGTCATATACATTATTCCGCCGATAACGATAAACACAATGGCGATGATAGCGATAATGCCCATCAGATTCGCCAGCACCGCGCTCAAAAATTCCGCCACCGTCGTAAACCCGATCGGATTGTCAAAGGCGGTTGTAGTCGCTCCAACGCCACCTCCTCCTCCGCCGCAAGTCTGCAAAGAAGAACATTCTCCGTCGACTACCTTTCCCGTACATCCGGAAATCTCCGTTGAACAATTATTTGAACCATACTTTTGCGGATCATCGGATTTTACGCAACATTTTTTTACACTGCTTGCGCACTGAGATATGCTACTGCAGTCTCCGGGCATCGGCGTCTTGGCAGCGCGTCTGCAATCTTCCTCTGAAATACTGGCAGGGATAGCATTACACCCACTTGAACTGACACAACAATCGGCATAGGCTTTTGAAGTTCCAAATATTGCAGTGCTTAGCAGAAAGATCAGGACTAATAACAAATTTTTATTTTTATTTTTCATCATTTTTATTTCAAAATTATTTTTATTTCAACCCCCAACACGCTTGAGGACATCCGATGTCCTGTTATGTCAGAATATTTTGTTTATTAAATTCTCCAAATATTCTAGACATAGCTAAACTTTTTTAAATGTAATATTGGACATCGGATGTCCAAATGCCATATCGTTCCACGTTCCACGTTTCCTCTCCTATCTCCCCGTCAAGGCATTCACCCGAGTAGCGGCGGTGTGGATGGCGTCGGACGCTTTAGCTTCGCCGCGGTTGACAGAATCGATCATACCGGCAAAAATTTGTTCGATGCCTTCCGGATCCGCCTGCCGCCAGCTTTTGGCGATCAAATTATCCACCGCGAACACCCCGATCATCGGATCGGTTTTTTGTTTTTCAATGATATCCCGCCGGCCGGAAGGCTGATGGTTATTTTGGGCGTAAAAAAGACCGGGATCAAAATTCGGATCCTCCGTTTGCGCTATTTGTCCGAAAGACGAAATATAACTCGCCTCGCCCTCCGGACGCGTCGCCAGATATTTTATCAACTTCCAAGCTTCCGCCACCCGAACCTTATCGTCAACTGTCGAAGCTTTGTTTTTTGCCACCGCCAACGCCCAATAGTTGGCATAATTGGCTTTCACTCCGCTTTCAAATTGCGGCACCGAGGCAATGGCAAAATTAAGTTTAGGCGCTTTGCTCTTGACTGTCTCGATGTTCCAAGGATAACTAAACATCATCGCCACCGTGCTTTCCGCGAAAGCATCCAGCGAATAATGCAAATTAGAATTCCAGGTATAGCTGGGCGAACCGGTTTTGGCAAATTGCGTATAGAAATTGAGAGCGTTTTCTCCGGACGAAACGTAGCTGGAGCCGACCGACAATGCCCGATCAAACGCCGCCCGGTCGCCCTCGAACATCTTCGTTCCGTTTTGCAACATCAGTAAGTTAAAAATATCGGTCGAGCGGTTGATGTTATAGGCGGTGCCGATAGCCGCGCCGGATTGTTTGATGGCGTTGAACTCGTCAAATTTGGTCAGTTTCTCCGTGTCCTCGACAAACTCGTCCCAGGTTTTGGGGGGTGAAGTTATCCCCGCCTCGTTGAAAAGGTCTTTGTTATAGTAAAGTCCCAGACAATTGACGGACATCGGCGCCGCCCAAATTTGCCCATTAACCAAAAAATCGTCCGCTACCACGTCCACGAAATCATTGCGGAATTTCTGCTCGGTCAGAATTTCTCCAGGCGCTGGCACTGTTTTATCGGAAAAACCCGATAGCCAGGTATTGTGGAGCAAAAATATGTCCGGTCCCTGTCCGCTGGCCATGGCTTCAATCAATTCTTTTTTGTACGTGTCATAAGTGATTTTTTTGTATTCGATTTTTTCGACATTGGGATTGGTTTTTTTATAAACTTCAAAAATTTTGTTCAGTGTCTCGCGATCATCCAACACGCCCCAAACCTCCAAATTCAAACTGTACTGTTTGGGATTTTGCGGCTTGCAACCGCAACCGGACAAAAGCGCCACACTGGCGATTATGAAAAATCCGGATAATATTTTTATTTTTACATTCATTGTTTAGTTTCTTGCTTTTATATTTTAATTTTACAATAAAACCCAAAAACAAACAACCCAAGAGACTTGACACGTTTGAGTTTTGTGCGTTTGCTCTTGGACATCCGATGTCTCGCGACCATAACGACCGAAAGACATCGGATGTCCGCAAACGCGCAAAGCTCAAGCCTATTCACTACTCGACCGCGCAATTCATCACCGCGCCATTTTCGTATGACAAAACCGCTTCGCGCGCCATACTTTCATTTTTCATAAAACTCTTTTCAATAAAACAAAGCTGTTTGCTTTTTAGATAATCTTTCGGCATAACTTCCATCCGCCTTTTCCCCAAATTTTCAATTTTGGATCCCATTGGCAGATAAAAAGCGCCCACGCAATGGAAAGAATATTGGTCGGGCTTCATAACGGCGTACAACTCCACCGGCTGATTTTGAGAAATTTTTGCGATGTCGCTCCCCAGTTTTTTTATAAATTCATTGCGGTAAGGATTAAACGGAATAAGCGTATTCATACTGATTAAGATAAAAAAGGAAAGGGCTAAAATATACTTTTTTTTCTTTCGGAAAAACCAAAAGAAAATCGCAACTCCCAGAAATCCCAAAAACATCATCGCCAATAGCGCCCCGTCGCTAAAATTGAAATAGCGAATCAAAATTTTCGGCAAAAGAGGATGGGCTTCGCCAAATTCGGAAGCACGC
>Ga0156450_107_pt1 | contig 14866 bp, 13 predicted proteins | sample RifOxyA2_FD_108093 | JGI IMG/M metagenome (GOLD analysis project Ga0156450, IMG submission 108093) | Candidatus Moranbacteria bacterium RIFOXYA2_FULL_43_15
AAAGATCTTTGTCATTGGGCTTGGTGCCGGTCGCTTCCAAAAAGTTCTTCACGTTTTCCCCTTTTCTGACAACATCGCTGATAATCACGGGGCTGTAGATCAGCAAAAATACCGCCAGAAAAGAAACCGCGTAGGCCAAGTTTTTTTTCAGGGAATAGGCTGACAGGTTCCAATCCGGATCATCGGGAGCGGATTTCCTTCTTAGTTTCTTCCAGGGTTCAAAGTGAGTAACCAGCACCAAAAAAGTTATGGCCGGCAGGCAAAAAAGCCCCAAAAAGTGAAGCTGGCTGCCGATGCCGATGCCGATGGCCGCGATGGCCGCGAAAATGATTTTCTTTCGAAAGTTTTCGGTTCTTAGAAATTTCAAAAGTCCGTAAAAAGCCAGGAGCGTAAAAAACAAAAGCGAATTGGGGTTCCAGGCAAAACGGGAATATTGGATGACTATGAAAGAAAGGGCGTACATCGCCGCAACGCAAAGCGAATGGGTTTTCGAAAAATAGAGGCGCGAAAAAAGATACAACAGCGGAATGGTCAGAATGGAAAAAAACAAATCAGGATACGCGAAGACATCCGGCTGGACGGAATTGAATATTTTTCCGGCCGTATATTGAAAATAATAAAAAGCCGGTCCCAGGCGCAAAAATCCGGCCGACACGTCGGTCGCGCCCGCTCGCGGACCCAGAAGCGGAAGCTCTCCCGGCCCGTTTTTGACGGCGTTTCCCACCATATTGGCGTCTCGCGCCTGGTCCATCTTGAAATACAGCCAGTCGTGATGATTGTACGTTCGCGCGAAAACCGCCGCGACCATCAAAACTAAAAAAGAAACTGCCAAGAGTTTATTGTTTTTGAGATAATTTTTCATCAAGTTAATAATAACCGTAAAATAAGTTTCTGACAACGGCTGTACTAGAAAAATGACGCTAGGAAGTTTTTCCACTTTTCGTCGTACTTGAATCTTTTTTCGATTTGGAATTTTTCCTGATGCGCGCCGTGATGTTCGATGTCAACGCTGGCTTTCTTGGTATATTTATTATATTCAGCCGTTATTGTCGCAAAGCTTCCTAAAGCGTTCCGGTTAACTAAATTATTAGCGATAAAATAATAAACACCGTTCGATTCCTCGAGCTTGCATGTCGGATCGTGCCCGGAAACTACCAAAATCAAATTGGGAAATTTTTCCAAAAAAGACCTGGCTTCTTCCTGCTTGGAGAGATTGTGGCTATCAATATTAGGAATCGGACTGTGATGGGTAAAAAGTATGGTCGGACGGTCGGTCGCCAGCGCTTCCTCAAGCCACGCATATTCATTCTGGCTTATATAACCGCCAATATAATGGTCGGGACCCAAGTCGGATTGATCTTTTTTGTTGAAATTGGTATCCGCCAGCACCAGTCGCCAGTCGCCCAAATCCAGATAACTGTGATTTGTTTCCAGAGATAATATTCTTCTCAGATCTTCCTTGTTGAAAACCCGAAGATCGTGATTGCCGAAAACATAACCGCTCCGGGCATTGAGGCGCGAAAAAATAGCATTGACTTCTTCCAATTGCCGCTGTCCTTTTTCCCTTGAGACTCCGGAACTTTCAATCATATCGCCTCCCGCCACGACCATTTCCGGCTTGAATTGTTCATTCATAAACCGCACGGATTTTTCCAGCTCCGCCGGCGCTTGGTTTGTCAATTTATTTCCGATATCTTTTCGGGAATTATACTCCCAATCGGTCACAAAACCGAGTTTGAGTTCGGTTTCGGCGTTTTTGATATAGAAAGCCGCAACGCTTGCAAAAATAGCAATCATAGCCGCCGAAAACAGCAATCCTATTTTTATTTTCTTGTTCATTTCAATGGTTTCAAATCAAGATTCGCGAATAAACGGCTGAAAAAATGGCTGATGCCAAGACGCAAATCATTCTCAAGCCGTTTTTCCCCGTTTTCGTCCGATTTTCTCTCTTCCGTCACGCCTTGATACGGGGAAATAAATTCGACCCGCCTGACGCTAAGCGGCAAGGGGCTGTTCCGGCAAACAGCGGGCTGAAATATTCCGGAAAAACAAATATCGTTTTTTGAATAAACCGCCGAACTTTTTTTCGGTTCGCTTGAAATATTATCCGGAACATTTTCATTGTCAGGGTTTTCATCGCTTTCTTCAATAATTTCCCCTTCCGCTTCGTTTTCATTCGGCGTTGCTTCTTTGGAATCATTAACCAAGTTTTCTTGGGAAATTGCCGGGGGAACTTTTTTCGGCTGAGTTTTTACCGCGATAACCGGTTTCGCTTTTTCGGGTTTGACATAGGTGGTTTCCATCGAAACTTTCTTTGCTTCGTAATTAAGCCTCAATTTTATGGATTCGCCCTTATGCACGTCAAATGTTTTGGAAGCGATTTCACCGCCCAAATTATTGAAGCTTTTCTTGCCATCGCCTCCGCGATAAAAAGTGACTTTATATCTGTCAGTGCGAGCGTCGTCAAAAAGACCTTGCTTTCCCGTTTCGACTTCGATATTTTTGCTCGACCTGGTCAAAACCGCTTTATATTCCCGCGAGTCCCCTCTTTTGTTGACAATCTCAAACCGAATAAGCGCTCCGCCTCGGGAAAGTATCCAGTTGTCCGATCTTACTCCTTCGCCCCACCAAGAAGTTGCCAGGGCGTTTTGCGCGAAAAACAGGGAAAGTAAAAAAGGTATAACGCTCAATAAAAATCTGGTTCTCATGTCTAATCTAAATTATAAATATTTTTAAAAAAAACGCAATCAAAACAGCTCGTTCCACTTGAATCTTTTCGGCGCGCCCGAACGGTGTTCGCCTTCTTCAAAAATCTTATAGTCATCCGTGATCGCCTCTTCTTTCGGCGAAAGCCGGAGAATGGTAAGAGTGCCAAAGTTTCTTATCTCTGTGATATCGTAAAACGGTTTTTCCTTACCCCCGATTGCGTACTGATTATCGGATCTGGAGAAATCCACCCAAAAATAATTGGCATAGCGGTAGACCTGGCTATGATTTACTCGGTCATTGAACAAGGCGCCGCTTTGGTCCAAAATATATGCCAGCGCCGGAACATAACGAGGTTCGCCGTAAAACAAAATAGGATAGCTGTTTTTCTTTTGAATGTCAATCATATGCCGGGTGATCATTTGTTCCTGCGCGTAAGTAACTCGCGTTTTTTCTTTGAGAATGAGATCGGTTTCTATGGCTATATTTTTTTGGCCGGCAAGGAATAATTCCAGAAATCTTTGTTTTATCTCTTTTACGTTGGAAAAGATGAGAAGTACCAGAATAAGTCCGGGAATAATCGCGTCAAGTCTGAATTTTTTCGGCATAGCTTCAAAAATCAAACCTAAAAATACAAAAGGCAGGAACGCGCTCAAAAGAAAAAAACGCGGAGAAATATCCGGCGCCAAAGGCGTAAAAATCGCAAAACAAACCGCAAAAAAAATCCCGTTTAAAATAAGAAAGTCCCGGCGAACAACATCAGTTTCTTTTTTTAATTTTAAAATAAGAAGCGCGTAGCCGGAAAGCAAAAAAACCACGCCGACTAGTCCCAAATAATACTCCCGTGAACAATCTTCTCCTTCGCACTGGCGAAAATATGCGACTATTCCATTAAGATTGAGTTCTAAAAGATCGTTGCCGTCCCGGCCGGAAAGAAGCAAAAAATACCCGGCGGAATGTTCTTTCAGATTGAAAAATAATTTCTTCGGAAGACTTACCGCGTTTTTATCCGACTTCTCCGTCACCGCTTCGAAAAATTCTTCCGTGTTATCGCCGCCCGTTTGGTATTCGTTGATAATAACCGGCGCGTAAATCAAAAACACGGATAAGATTCCCAGCGTCCAAAAAACCGGGCGTATTTTCGGACGTTTGATAAGCAGAAAAATCAAAAAAACGGCCGGTAAAATTAAAAAAGCCAAGAAATGCAGCTGAGTGGAAACAGCCAGCGCGGCCAGACTGAGAACGAGCCATAATCCTCGCTTTTTTTCCCCACTATCGACAGTCCGCAAAAGCGCGTAAAAAGAAAGCGGGACGAAAAAAACCAACGCGTTCGGGTTCCAAGCGAAACGGGAATACACCACGAGAAAAACCGAAACACTCGCCAGAGCCGCCAGCGCTAAGGTTATTTTTTCGTTGAAATAACGCCGGAGATATAAATATAAAAGAGGAAGGGCGAGAATGGAAAGCGTCCATATTCCGCGAGCGATGCCCGCCGGCGAATTTCCGAAAATTTTGGCGCTTAAATAGGAAAGGTAATAAAAAGCCGGTCCGAGCCGGAGAAAGGTGCCTTGCGCCCGCGGACCCAGAAGCGGGAGTTCGGAAATGCCGCCCTCCGCCGCTTCAGAAACTAACCCGGCGTCCCGCGCTTGATCCAGCTCAAAATGAAGCCAATCGGAAAAATGATAAGTCCGAAAAAAAATTCCCGCCGCCAGCGCCAAAAAAAATGCCGCGTAAAAAAAGTATTGGGAGGGCGCTTTCCTTGTCATTATCTTTATTATATAATAAACGAAGTAACATTCAGGCTGTTATTTCTAATTTTAACTCAGTTTTAATCTCCAAGCAATATGTCCAGAGAAAAAATAATAACCATTTTGATTTTTTCCGTTATAATCGCCTCCGGATTTTTTTTCGGATTTCCCCGGCTTAAAGACTTTTCCGGCGTGGACGAGCCGTATTGGTTTTATGACCGCGTGCCGAAATTCTGGAACGCCGTGGCCGACGGCAAATGGAAAAGCACCCATCTTTGCGACAAACCCGGCATTGGAACAGCCATGGTCAGCGGCGCCGGTTTGCCGTTTATAACGGATGATCCGCGAGATTTTGAAAAACTCCGCTATCAACCGAAAACTTCGCAGGAAGTGGAAAAAATCCGCCAGATGTATTTTTGGCTGCGCTTGCCGATTTTTCTTTTCACTTTGCTCTCTCTCCCGGCTTTTTATTTTCTCATCAAAAAACTTTCCGGAGAAAATACCGCCCGCTTCGCGGTTATATTCATGGGACTATCTCCCATACTGCTGGGCATTTCGCTCATCATCAACACTGACTCCGTTCTTTGGATCCTGACCGCCCTTTCCACTCTGAGTCTTTTCGTGTTTTTTAAAACCGGTGAAAAAAAATATCTGATTTTGTCCGGTTTTCTTTTGGGCTTCTCCGTGATTTCCAAGTTTGTCGCCAATATGCTTTTCGTCTATTTTTTCCTGCTTTTTATTTTGGAATATATTTTTTACGTCCGCGGCGAAACGGATATCAAAAAATATCTGAAACAGGCGTTCGTGAATTATCTCACTCTTTTCGCGACTGCCATGCTGACGGCCTTTGTTTTCTTTCCGGCCGCCTGGGTGAAATTTTCTCTCTTGATTAAATATACTGTCGGACATAGCGTTTTTTCCTCCACCTGGCCGCTTTATGCCGCGGTAATTTCAATTCTGGGAATCGATGTTTTTTTCCTCAAAGGATATTTTTCCGAAAAAATATTCGGATTTTTCGTGAAATACAAAAGCCTTCTGGCAAAAACCGCCGCCGCCTTTTTCTTGTTTATGGTGGCAATTGTTTTTTTGCATGTTTACGCCGGATTGGATATCTATGACATCCAATCGCTTATCGCTTCTCCAAAAGGCATCGGCGAAGGCAGCCTCTGGAAAAAATATTCCGGCGCTGTCGCGGCAGACCTCTACAGTTTTCTTTTCAGCGTCTCGCCCCTGGTCTTGCTCTCTTTCATCCTTTCGACTTTTTACGTTTTCAAAGATAAAAAAATCAGCCGCGACTCGATAACAGTTTTATATATCCTTATTTTCATCCTGCTTTTCTATCTGGGTTCGGCGATAAACGAGGTTATTACGACCGTACGCTATCAGATTATGGTCTATCCCCTGGCATATGTCGCGGCGGCGATCGGCATTAAACGCTTTTTCGAAAACGAAACCATAAAAAAAATCCTGCCATCTTGGTCTGGTTATATTTTTTCCATCATAGTTCTTCTGACAAGCTTGCACCTGATTAAGCCGCATTTCCTGGCTTACGCTTCGGAAATTTTGCCAAAAAGCCATATCGTCAATTTGAAAGGCATGGGTGAAGGAAGTCTGGAAGCGGCTTATTATCTCAACAGCCTGCCAAATGCCCATGAAATGACTATCTGGTCGGACAAGGGAGCGGTTTGCGAAGCTTTTGTCGGCCGGTGCTTTATCGATTTCAAACAAAAAACTTTTCAAGAAAACGACATCAAATATTTTGTGGTTTCCACCGACCGCCGATCGCGCAGTTTGAAAATGTCCAGTGGTTCGATTGAGTACGCCGATTTCCGTAAATTATACCTTTTCGATGATCCTGAATTTGAAGTGATTATCGGCGGACGGGAAGTTAATTTTGTTAAAGTAATCAGCAAGAAGAATATTTTCGAGGAATAGTTTATTATTTAGGAATTTCAAAAAAATTTATTCGTATGTCCCGCTTTTGTAGTGCGGGTTTGCGAGCGTTTAGCAAGCAAATAACTTATGGCAACGCGCGAATTGGCAATAAAATATTTCAAAAAACTCATCCTGGAAAAGACCGACGGCGGTTTTTTGCAATTTTTCCGCTACCTTATCGCCGGCGGAACAGCCACATTGGTTGACTTGGCAGTCCTTTTTGTTTTATATCATCTTTTTCATATCAACTATTTAGTTTCAGCCGCTTTTGGATTTTTATTCGGGATCACCACCAATTTCACTATAAACATCTTGCTTGTTTTTGAAAGCCAGGGAAAGATCAAAAAAGAATTTCTGCTTTTCGCGGCAGTCGGCGTCGGCGGTCTCCTTTGGACAGAGCTGATCCTTTGGATTTTAGTCGGAAACTTCCGCCTGTCCGTTATGGCGGCAAAACTCATTGCCGTCGTCCTGGTCTTAAACTGGAACTTCTTTATGCGCAAAAAATTCGTGTTTGGGAAATAAAAAGGACGATCTGACGCAGTTGCACATCAAATCGTCCTCAAGAGAATATTCGGGTTTGCAAATCATATCATATAATTCCGACAGGGAAAAACATCTCTAAACCCTGCCAAGGATTAATGACAAGACCGTTGTTATACAATGTATTGTCTTCGCGTAACTCGAATTTTACATCCACCCACTCGGAAGACGCATGAATTCCAAGAAAATCACTGGCATTTTTCGATAGAACGCGAGGAAGAATCCCGCTTGGCCACCCCCTATCATTGGCAATGGTAATAGCCGAAGGAACCATGTGCTGGTTGGCCGGAAATCCGCCCAGAGCATCTTCCCAAGACTTCTTTTTCTCCCATTCGACATGTTGAGCGTCATCAGAAGAAAATATTACCTGGTATTCACGATTAACAGGCAGATATTGTCTTGGGCAAAGGAACTTTTATTCTCATCATTCACCTCCAAAAATCTGTTTTGCTTTTTTGATTATGTTAGCGACGCGCCACGGCCGAGTCATAGAGAGTCGCCCGAAAGAAATGGCATCTGCTTTTACCTGATTGGCGATTACCACATCATCCTTGCAGAAAATCCCACCCAGGATTATATTCATTTCTGAATTTTCCCGGCGAAATTTTTGTACCCAACGCGCCGCCAACTCAAAGTTCTCCCGCCCAGAATATCCCCCGCCGCCATATTTTGCCAAAGGCGACGTGCCGCCGTATTTGGAAAACCAGTCAACTTCGTGCGAAAGTTGGCCGAAAGCCAGCGTGTTGGGAATGTCGATGAAGTCACAATAGCCTGAATCAGCCACCCGCTTCATCGAATCAATGGACGTAAGTACGTTGATTTTTACGCCCTGCGGAATGCCCAAAATGTCAGTAGCCTTGAGTTGATCGATTGCTTCTTCCGCCAGTGTTAGTGAGCAGTGCTCGGTATTGGGACAGGAAATATTGATCTCCAAAGCAACTTTTGCGCGGAAGCTTGGAAGATACTGATGAAAGATTTTAACAAAATCCCGTGTTTCTTCAAGACGTTGTTCCTTGCTCGCTCCCACTGCCATGAACGACAGAAGGAACGGGCGAGTCATTTTCTGCCAGAGACCTCGTTCAAAAAGCGCTCTTGCTCCCGGACCGGTAAGTCCAACGGAGTTCAAAGCCTCTCCCGTCAAAAAGTTTACTTTGATACAATCTGGCAGGAGTTCTGCCGGTTGAAGAGTTTTGAGATTGAGAACGAGATTGCCTTTCCCCTTTCCTTTTTCTATCGAAGTTGGCATCCTTGAATTGAGGGTGGTGGTCTTGGTAATCAAAGTTGCCCCCGAAAAATCAAACCCCCTCGGAAACAATACCCTGCGGTATTGATGATGCGGTTGCCAACCTTCTCCAAAGAAATTCAGTGTTCCAGATGCCACAAATGGATTGCCAAACTCGATCCCTCTTAGCTTCATAGCCCTCGTCTCCTATTTGTAAAGGTTCTGTGAATAGAATACCCTCCTAATTTCCTATTTCATAAAGCCTATATCAAAACCCAAAACAACGCAACAAAAAACAGCCCTGGACGTCCCATAGGCTGTTTTTATGAAGAGCGGTTTATACTACCGTCATCTTTTCGTCCATCTTTGCCATCATCTCTTTCTTTTCGCTATCCGACATCTTGTCCAGCATATCTTTGTGCTCCATCTTGGCGTGTTCCATCATTTTGTTTTTGACTTCCTCGGCTGTTTCGCCGGTGGCTTCATAGCCGCAATCGGCGCCCATCGCCTTGCAAGATAATTTCATCATAACCTTTCCACCTCCCTTTCTAGTTTTACTTTTAAGGTTTCACTACCCTAATACAGCCTAACGCCTTAATTGTGACAAAAAACAGCCCTCTTTGATCTGTACCCCTTAAAGTAGACACGAAATAAAAAAGCTACCGAACAGTTTCTAAAAGATGATTTCTGTACTCAACAGGAGTCATCTTTTTTAAATCCCACTGCTGTCTATCATTGTTGTAGTATTTCATATATTCTTCGATTTGCAAACGCAACTCCTCAAATGTTTTACAGTTTTTGTAATCGACATCGTCTTTCAAGTGTCCGAAAAACGATTCTATGGGCGCGTTATCAATGCAGTTGCCTTTTCGTGACATAGATTGATCAATTTTTAGATCCTTAATTTTTTCTATGTAAAGCGGATTGGTGTAATGAAATCCTTGGTCAGAGTGAATCATCGTATCCGGAGATAATGCAATATTGTTTTTCATATTTTCCACGGTATCCATCACTAGATCCATCTCTAAATGCCTGGCTATATTCCAACCCACAACCTCTCTGCTGGCGATGTCCTTGATCACCGAAAGATAGGCGAATCTGTGATTGAACGGCAGATATGTGATATCAGTACTCAATATTTTGAACGGAATATTTTGTTTAAAATTTCTGTCCAATTTGTTTTCGCAAGTCCTGTGCTCTAATGATTTTTTCATAATAGCTTTGTATGGATTAATTCTTCTTATCTTAGTGAATAGATGATATTTTTTCTTGATCCGGATTATCTTTTTGTGATTCATAATTGTTTTTTTGTCTGATAACAGCTTCATTTGGATGGTTCTCCAACCGTATTTTCGTTTGCCTTTATCAAAGATCTCTTTGATGAGCAGATAATCGTCGTAATCCCATTCTTTTTCGTCCGAATGTTTGAGCCACTGGTAATATCCGCTCCGAGATACCTTGGCAATCTCGCACAGCGTTCCTACATCCCAATCTAATTTCTTAATCAGTCTGTATTTCTGGCTTGGCCTGAGTTTTACTCCCTGCGCTTGGCCCGGAGCTTGGCTAAAAAATCGTTTTCCGCTTTGAGATAGGCCACTTCCGTTTCCAATCGTTTAATTTTATCCGCGTCGCTCAGGCCTTTGGTTTTTGGTCTTCCTCCACCCTTGCTTTTACCTCTCGTTTCTATTTCCAGACCTCCTGATCCTTTGATCTTAAACAACTTATTCCACCGACCTAGGCATCCCTTGGGTTTATGCTTGCCAATTATTTTTAAATCAAATCCGGCTTGGTTGAATATTTCTCTCGGAGTCAAACCTTTCTCATTATACAGCTTTACCGCTTCAACTTTAAATGTTTTACTGTAAGAAATCGCTTTCTCGCTGCATCTGGTAACATTTTCATTTTTTAAAAGTTGTTCAATTTGTTCTTGAGTGAACATTTTCTTGTCCATAATTTTATTTGATTAACTTGGTTAATTATACCTCATTGAAAACACAAAAAAAGCAGACACTTTCGTGTCCACTTTTTGGGGTACAGATCACTTTAGGACTGTTCTATACTTTATACTTTATACTTTATACTTTATACTTTATGCTCCATGTTCTATGCCTCAGTTATTTCCCTAATAGAGTAATTCATCATCCCCCTGCCTTTGTAATAGTTTCTGACCAAAATGTCCGCCATCAATCCGAAAACGAAGAGTTGGACGCCAATCATCACCAAAAACACGCCCATCAACGGCCAAATTTTGTCGGACAAAGAAACGCCGAAAAATAATTTTGCCACCGCCATCCAGATAAGAATCAAACCCCCGACAAAAGATAGGGCGATTCCGGAACCACCGAAAAGATGGAGCGGCCGATTGGCGTATTTGCGCCAAAACCAAATGGAAATCATATCCACAAAACCCTTGAGCGCCCGCTTCCAATTATATTTGGTCACGCCAGCGACCCGCGGATGGTGCGAAACTTTCACTTCTCCGACTTTGTATCCCTGCAGTTCCAAAATAGCCGGCATAAACCGATGCATCTCGCCGAAAAAATCCACGCCGGAAAAACATTCCCGCTTATAGGCTTTCAGCGAACAGCCGGAGTCGTGAATTTTGTCATGGATAAGAACTTTGCGCAAAAAATTGGCTCCGCGTGAAAAAAACTTTTTGGAGAAACTGTCTTTTCTTTGCCACCGCCAGCCGGAAACCACGTCATAACCCTTTTTCATTTCCTCAAGAAGCGCTCCGATGTCTTTCGGGTCGTTTTGCAAATCGCCGTCCATCGTGATGACTATTTCTCCTTGAGCCTCTTTGATCCCCGCGTCGAAAGCGGCCGTCTGACCGAAATTGCGGCGGAATTGGATAAGCTTTAGCGGTGAAAGTCCCCGGCATTCCTCGACGGTTTTGTCTTTCGATCCGTCGTCAATGAAAATGATTTCAAAACTTTCTCCCAACTCTTGGCAGGCTTGATTGACACGCTCGTGGAGCTCCCTGACATTCCCCTCTTCATTATACAGCGGCACTACAACCGATAGTCCCAATTTTTTGTTCATAAAAGTGTTACGTAGCATGCTGCGTAGCACTTGTCCTCCTCAGCGGAAGCTACGCAATCGATGCGATATGTTAGTTGTCTTTATTCATCCATATGCTAGCATTTCTCCCAAAATAAGTCTACTCAAAAACTCTTAATAATAATATTCCGTTTTCTTAGACCAGCGAGAATTCGGATAATTGTATTTCAGATGCTGAAAAACTTTTTTAGGCCACTCACCATCCTCTCTGGGGTGCAACTTGCGAAACCATGTCAAAAGCGACAACGCTTCCGGCGTCCTACTGTCGCCTGGATTCATTTTTTCGTATGCAAAAATAGGTTCAGCCATCAATTTAATCAGCGATTCGTTGAACAAAATTTTCTTCTCTCTTAAATTTTTTTCAACCTCCTTTTCGGACATAAATTTTTTATTCAACTCTTCAGTTTTGGCATCCTCCTCCCACCAATCCAACGCTGATTTATTTTGCTCCCAATAATCCTCCGGCCGCATACAATAATCGCAAGAATTATCATTCCAATCATCCATATTATCGTAATAATTGAAATTTCTATTATGCAGTGTTACTCCATAAACATCTCCAGTATTAATTTTATAATCCTTAAGGAGGGAGTAGACAATTAAAAAGTTGCGCGAAATGTCTTCGTTGGCATTTTGCGCCTCAGTCATATAGTTGTCTTTTTTGGCTATCTGATCGAGCAAGGCAAGATAGATATCTTTTCTTTTTAATAGAAAAGCGCGCGTAAAAATCTTTTCCGGGTAGTCCTCCCTTAAATATTTATTGGAATAAAGCTGATCTATAGTCAGGCCGAAATTAACAAATTCCAGAAACACATCGTCTTTTGGTTTTTCAATTCCGCTGTTTCTAAATTTATAATAACTATAACCTGCCCGGTTCATCGCATCTCCTAGCGCCATATCTTTCATCCTGAAAAACGAATAAGCGCCATACCGGAAAGCTAAAAAATTAGACTTCCGCTCGATGTAGCGTATTGCGTCGCTTAGACTATCGGCATTTTTCGTTGCCAGGTCGGAGAAATAGTTATAAGCAATGTCGGGAATATCAGCAGAATTAACGATATTAACCATACTGTTCCAAATTTTATCATCAGTGATCGATTTAAAAAGCAACTTATAAGCGTAATAAACCGAAGGATAATAATACTGGCTATCGATATTGGTATCCAACGCTTCTTGCACAAAACTATTTCCTAGTCTGTAATCGGACGCATCAGCTTTTTTTAAGAGAAGCACAAGCCATAAATCTTTCTGCAAACTCTCTCCGTATGCTTCTTTGATCTCATCAATTATTTTTTCATCATACTGCGGCAAATTCCAATAATACAAATATTGTATAAATTCAGAATAATCGTCTTCTACGAATTTTTCTCTTAAATCAGTATTTCGATCATCAAACAAAAGTTCGAATTGCTCATTAAAAATCGCCATATTATGGATCAGCATAGCAGGCTCTTCGGCATTTAGATCGACCTCAGCTTTTTTAAATTGTTCCCCATTAAATTTCTTGCCCAACAGCTTTTCTTTTTCCAATAAAAAAGCGTCTCTCAATTTTTCCAAGTCATTGTCATTTATATATCCCTCGATAATTCCCAAATTATTTTCATCATTATAATCCGAGCTTCTATTTAAGGCTCTGACATAAGCCAATCGGGCATCAATACGTCGAGGATGTTTTTCATTGCTGATGATATCTTGGAAAGATTTTGTAGCTTTGTCTAACTCGCCATCGTACAGATAGCAAGAGGCTTTTTGATATTCTTGATCCATTAAAAATTCCTTAGAGCCGTCGAAGAAAAACACTTTTTTATTACTGATAAATCTCTTCTTAACAATAAAAAAATCAAAAAATAAATTTTTTGCCTTTTCCCAAAAACTTGAACCTGTCCGCGAGTCACAATTAACCTGGAACGCTTTATGGTAATTCCAATTTTTATCCCGAACATAAAGACAGGTTTTAAAAATTTCATCCTGATTTATAACCCACTTTTTTAATTCCACATCAATCAAGGTTTTCTTTTTGTCTTGCAATATCTCTATGGCGTTTTGAAAAACTCCATAGCCGCAATTTTTCTCATCCACCCAATAATCATCCTCTGGAACGCTTGTCCGAGTTATATTATTTTTTTCGCCATTCCAAATTTTCAGCAGTTCATCGACAGACGGGTGATCTTCGTCGTACCACGTCACCAGCGGGTTCCATTTGCTATATTTTTTTTTCTTACCGTAGTAGTTGCCGTTGTTTTTGAATATGGGCTCTATGTCCCCGATTTGCTTATCTGAAAGCGGTTTGCCTTGCCAATTCCTGTAAGCAATATAGAAAGTTACCGGGTCAAGCTTGTCTCCGAGCAGATAAGCATAATAATCCTTGTTGTCATCAAAAAAAATATATTCCAGACTCCTTTTGAGGCGATACGTCTCATAAACGTCAACCGGATAGGCTGGCGAGCAAGCCAGAGCATTGCCGGCAGTCAATGATAGGCTTATCAAAAAAATTATTATTTGTTTTGTGTATTTCATATTTCCAATTTTTTAATAATCCTTTCGTAAGCTTCTTCCGACCAAGAATTAGGATTAAAAATATAAATATTTTTACCTCTGGAGTATTTATTGAAAGAAAAATTCATTTCTTCCGTGGATAAAGCAACATCATCGGCGCATATTTTATTTTTCAGGAACCAACTTCCAGGCATTTCTTTTTTTATCCAAGCCTCATCATGGCCCAGTTGATATAACATTGGCACCGCGCGATCAATCGGCATCTTATCAAGCCAACTGCCGGAAGAACACCATGAAGCCAGAGCGGTTATGGAGATCCTGACTTCGGGCAATTTTTCTTTGATTTCGCGGATTAATTTTATATAAGATTCATATTCGCTTGTTTTTGCATCAAGATCAACCTGACATTCGGAAGCTTCTTTGCATTGTTGAACTACAAATTCCGCAATTTCCCGGATATTGGCGTCCATATAGCCCGGAGAACTAAAATTATCAATTCTTATCACCGGAAAGCTATAAATGTCTTCGGGAATTTCCAAATGGCTTTTCCGACGACTGTAAGAAATTCCACCGTCTCGTATAACTACAGAACCGGCGTAAAAAACAATGGATATCCGTCTATCTTTTTCATCACTGAGAAATTTGAAATCTTCATTTCTGTTCCAAGCATAAAGATATATTTTTCTTTGCGACCTGAAAAGTATCGGCGCAAAAAGACAGAATAAGAAAATAAGCACGCAAATGATTATTAGCAACTTTTTGTTTTTATCGGGCATCTTTATTATTTAAAAATGATATACTATCATTAAGTATATCATTATGCCATAATCTGTCAACTTTTTTCGAACAAGCCGCCATTCATTCCTTATAGTAGAAGTCACTAGCGTTGCGTTAAAAATCAAATAAACATGCCTGTTTCTGAAGCTGATCACTAAAACTTTGTAAGTCAGATTCAGAAATGAGCGTATTTATCGGAGTTTTGTCGAATTGGGAAACGGATAAAATTTGTAGAATTTCGTATAAATCCCGTTTGATTTTCAGTTCTTTTTTCAAAATAGCCACTAAGGGGACTGTCGCTAAACTCAACTTTTTAAAAAGTTAACGAAAATCAGTTATCTCTAGCTGACTTTCATCAACTTTTTATCTTTTCTGAATCATT
>Ga0156450_115_pt1 | contig 13592 bp, 10 predicted proteins | sample RifOxyA2_FD_108093 | JGI IMG/M metagenome (GOLD analysis project Ga0156450, IMG submission 108093) | Candidatus Moranbacteria bacterium RIFOXYA2_FULL_43_15
CGTCCCGACGTTGCCGAAAATCGCGTCGCGTACCGTCGAGTTGCCGTCAAAAATCAGCTGGTTGATATATTGATGGGCCAAAGTGAGACACAATCGGTATTTTCTGGCTTCCGACAAAATGTTGGCGAAAGATTCCGTGGCAAAGTTTTGGAATTCATCCACGTAAAGATAAAAGTCTTTCCGCTCCGCTTCCGGTATATCCACCCGCCCCATCGCCGCCAGCTGGATCTTGGTCACTATCATTCCGCCCAAAAGGTGCATGGCGTCTTCTCCAATCCGTCCCTTGGAAAGATTGACAATCAGGATTTTTTGGTTATCCATGATGTCTCGCATATCAATGGTGGATTTGGGTTGGCCGACGATATGACGGATAACGAAAGAAGACAAGAACTGCCCGACTTTGTTCTGGATAGCCGCCACCGCTTCTTTCCTGAATTTATCCTCCCATTGGTCAAACTCATTGATCCAAAAAGACTTAACTACCGGGTCTTTGATTTTGGGATAGATACGTTTCCGAAAATCTTTGTCGCTCATCATCCGGTTCACTCCCAACATCGTCGAGCCCGGATAATCCAGTAGCGCCAAAATGGTGTTGTTCAAAATATATTCCATTCGCGGGCTCCACACGTCCGGCCAGATTTTTTTGAAAACCCCCATCATGCCGGAAGCCACCAGATTTTTTTTGTCCTCATCCACCGATTCCAAAATATTGAAAGCCACCGGAAACTCCTTGTCGGCCGGATTGAAATAGACGACGTCGTTGACGCGGTTGGCCGGGACGGCGCGAAGCAATTTTTCCGCTCCTTCGCCGTGCGGATCGACAAAACAGACGCCGTATCCCGCCCGGATATCCTGGATGGCCATATTCTCCAGCATATTGGATTTGCCCATGCCAGTCTTTCCGATCACGTACATATGGCGGCGGCGGTCGTCTTTCTTAATCCCAAACACCCGCTCTTGATTCCGGAAATTAGTTTTAGCAAAAAAGTTGATCATCGAAATGCGAATGAAATTACAAATTAAAACTAATTTTTACGAATAAGATTTGGATTCAGCACTCTGGTATGCGTAAGCCGCTGCGTTCTGAAATTGGCCAAGATTCCAAGCTTAATGTCCTTACTTTTCAAATATCCTTCCACTTGCTTAAAATCTGATATTCTAAATCTGTCAGTTGCTTTTATTTCTAGAACTATCTTATTTTCAATCAAAAAATCAATAAAATACTTCCCTATTTTTTCTCCCTCATAAACCAAATCCACCATCAACTCTTTTTCAAACTCGATATTCTTTCTTCGCAATTCAATTGCAATCGCCCGCTGGTAATACTTTTCTTGATATTTATTCCCTAATTCACCATGGATCTTAAATAAAATACCCACTATCTTATAGCTTAATTCCGGATATATCAGTTTTTCGTCTATCCCTATATTATTATTTGTAATCATTAGTCTGCATTTGTAACTTCATTCGCCAACCGGTAGATTTGCCGGCGCGGCTCCCAATTTGGATTCCGTTCGAATGATGGCCGGCGACTTCACGCCCATATCCGGAAAATGATACAAAGTCGCCAACTCTTTAGTGGAAAAAACCATCAGCGCTCCGTCCATATTCCTGTTTCTGTAGCGATTGTATATTTTCCTCTGCCGGAAAGCCAGCCGTTCTTTTTTCAAAACGAAATTGGCGTAGGTCTTGCTGATGTCATTAGGTTTAAAACTATTAAAATTGATATCGTTGAATTGTTTAATTGCTCCGATAAACGCGCCGATTTTCGCCCGGTCGAAAACTTCTTTCTTTCCCAAAACAATCATTCGCATCTTGGTTTTAAAAGAGCTTTTTCCTAAATTTTCTTCCACCGCTTTTAAACGCTCTTTTTCAATGGGTGAAAGGCGAAATTCCAAAGGCGCTTCTTCTTTTTTGGCGGTCGTCTTGAATTCCACCGGAGCGAAAAGTCCCGCCCACAGATTGGAAAAAACATCCAGCAGATGATCCAATGGTCCCAAAACCGCTCCGGTCGTCCGGCCGGTCAGTTTGTCCACGACCGCTTTTTGGGCTTTGTCAATGTTCCACTTCTCCGACAACGGCTGCAACACATATTGCAGCCAGATATGCTGACCCGGTCCCAGCGTTCCCAGGACCTCCGTAATGGCCGCCATCGGATCGTTCATCTCACCCGTTATCGACTCTTCAAAATAGTCATAAGTCTTGATGGGGTAGGGCGCCGGTCCAACAAATTCAAAATCCGAACCCCACAAGTCCCATCTGCGGTTGGGAACAATCTTGGGAAACTTCTGGGTATAATCTTCCACTTCCACGATTTCCGCGTCCGGATACTGGGCGTAAATTTGCGCCTCCACCATATTCCTATGCTTTTTCTGGGTGCGAATATAGAAATGGATTTTCCCTTCTTCTCCCACCAACTCCATACTGAAACGGTCATGAAACCAGGAACCTTTCATATATTCACTGAACACGTCGTAGGTAGTCAAAACTCCGGTCAGACCAACAAAAAAAGATTCCATCGATTTCGGCCCTTTTTCAATCTCCCGCGGCGGAAAGACTTCGAGAACCGTCCACTTTTGACTGGCATACCAAGAGCCTTCCGAATACCAACCAACATAATCTATCCAAAGCACTTTGAAGATATAAAAAAAAGCTATCGGAAAAATGGCCCACCAGAAATTAAAGATGGCCGCTCCAAAAGCCTTGACGACAATGAATATGTCTGAAACGTTGTTCATATAAATTTTGAATAAACAACTCTGTTTTTATGTTTGGCTTTTTCTATTTTCTAATCGTATACCCTTGTCCTCTCTTTTCAAAAACTCTCGCGTTGTTCAAGTTTATCATCACAGTCGTTTTTTTGACTTTTCGAACTTTGAAAACACGCGCCAGGATTTCTTCCCTATCCAAAGGTTTTTCGCTGCCGGCCAGAATATCTTGAAGCACATCCTTGATCGTCCCCTCGGAATAACCCCATTCGCGAAGGGCATAAATTCCCCGCCCAATCAGCACGAACCGATCATCCTTGATAAGCTCGTTATGCACCGTTTGCGGATGGGCTTTTCTCTTTCCCAGCCTGTATTTATCTATAAAAGAAGCAATCCGAGTAAAATGAAGCGGTTTTTTGGTTTCCTTGAGAACGACATAAATCTTTTCCCGCGTTCCTTTGGGGTTGATTTCCGTCCAATCACGCATCCCCCACTTGCCGAACCGGCTCTTTTTTATCCCGGAAAACACTTTCAAAAAGTTAAACACTTTCTTCTCCGAAAACCCGATTTCCTTGGCAACGCTGCCGAAAATTTCCGAGTCGGAAAGAGGCCGCTTTCTTTTTTCCAAAACCGCCCGCGCCCTGGCGCCGGTCGCCCGAACACTTTCCAAAGTATCCTTGGAAACAACCCAGGATTTTTCTATCTCGCCTTTCTCTCCGGCAAAAAATATCTTCTTCGAACAGCCGGCAAAAAACTTGATAGCATTGGCTTCGCCCGCTCCGTCCGCGTTCAATCGCGAAACGATATCGCTTTCTTTCATTATACCATCATTTTCCTCGATTGTAAAAATTATTTTCTCCTCGGATTTTTTGAAATCAGGATTTTCCGCTTTTTGGGAAATATTTTTGAGCGCGTCAGCGATGATTTGGCGCACGCGTTCGCGAGTTATGGAATAATGTGCGCCGATGTGTTCCAGTGTTTCACCCTTCTCGCCGGCCAAGCCATATCGCATAATCATAATCTCGCGCGACCGTTCCGAAAGACCGCTCATCAGGCTGTCCGCCAACGCCAAAAACTCCGGCCTTTCTTTCGCCCGATTTTCCTGAAAATTATTGTTTTTAGTTATTCTATTCGTCATATTATTGTTGCGTGTTTCATGCGGTTCATCATCCTAGCACATATTCCCAGTTTGTCAAGTTTTTGTCTTGACAATCTGAACGATAGCTTTGACAGACTGGAAATAAAGGTTAATAGGTTGGAAGCAAGGTTTGACGGATTGAAGAATGTCTCAAAAACAAAACCGCCTTCGCCAAAGCGTAAAATTTCTTCTTTTATTTATTATAAAAACCGCCAGGATCAGATCAGCCCGGCGTTTTTTTGTTTTTATATTAATATACTCGCGCGTTTGCTCCCGGGTAAGCTTGGTAAAAAGCTGAACTTTAAGGGAATGCTTCTTCAGCCCTACGAAAAGTTCAACTTTAGCGCCCGGATAGCTGGTTCCCTAAGGCCGATCTTTTCACAAAAAGAAAAAAATCTCTGTCTGCATAAACAAGCAGATTTTCTTTATTTTTCAAAACCTTGACACAATTAAATTTATTTCATTATCCGTCCTCCCGCGCCTATTTGATCTAGTTTAACTGAAAGTAATTTGGAAATGCCGTCCTCGCCCATAGTAACGCCATAAAGAAGTGAGGCTTGGCGCATTGTCTCGCGATTGTGAGTGATGGTTACGAATTGCGTATTGCCGGAAAGTTCTTGCAATATCCGGCCGAAACGCCTGGAATTGGCTTCGTCCAGCGCCGCTTCCACCTCATCAAGCACGGCAAAAGGCGGCGGATTGTGCGAGATAATCGCGAACAGCAGCGCCAAGGAAGTCAGCGACCGCTCTCCGCCGGAAAGCATATTCAAGTTGGCGATTTTTTTGCCCGGCGGGCAAGCGGAAATCTCAATCCCGATTTGCTCCGTCTCTTCTTTTCCTTTCAATCCGTCCGATGATTCATTGGCATCATCGACCACCCCGCCTTCATCTTCTATTTCTAAATTTTTAACTTTGGATTTTGGATTTTGGATTTTGGATTTATTCAATCGCGCGCTCCCGCCTCCGAAAATTATCCGGAAATATTTGGAAAATTCTTTATTGATTTCTTCATAGGTCGCGGCAAACTCCTTTTCAATCTTCTGATCCATCTCCTTGATCACTTCCTTAAGACTTAAGATAGCGTTCTCAAGATCGGACGACTCGCCGGTCAAAAATTCAAATCGTTTGTTGGTTTCCTCATATTCTTCCACCACCATCGGATCAATTCCTCCGATCTGCTCCATTTGAGTTTTTAATTTGGCGATATCGCGTTCCAACCCAGCCCGATCAACCGTCCCCTCCGCCGCCTCCAGTTCTTCCGGTTCTGTCTTAAGTTCTTCCTTGATATCGGAGCGAAGATCTTCTTCCCGCACTTCCACCCGCGCCAGTGCGATTTTAGCTTCGTTAAAGTTATCCTTGAACTTGTTGAGCTCGTCGGTCGAAGCGCGAAGCTTTCGCTCTATTTCAAAAAAATTTTGCCGGCGCTCCCTGTCCGCGGCCGCTTCTTTTTCAATTCTCTTTTCTAAAGTTTTTATATACTCCTCAATTTTTTTTATCTCTTCCCGTAGCTTCCCTGTCTTTTTTTCCATTTCCGAAATAATCGCCTCTTGCGCCTCTTTTTCTTTTTCAACTTTATCCATCCTTGCCTGCTGTTCTTTTATTTCCGTGTCATTCTGCCCGCTTTCAGTGTTCTTCTGTTCCGCCCTGCCTTTCTCCACGTCTGATCTGAGCTCGTATAATTTTTGTCCGATAACCCGGGCGTACTCCCGAATGTCTTGCAACTCCGCCAAATCTTCTACTCCCTCCAAACGCTTGATCAGCTTTTCCTGGTCAGTCTTCAAATCTTCCAGGGCAATTTTCACGTAGTTAGAATCAACCAAGACGCTCTCTATTTTTATAGCTTCAATCAACCGGATATTTTTCTGCTTCTCTTTTTCAATTTCAATTCGTCCTTCCGTCACAATCAGCTCCCGGTCCAACTGGCTCAAAATATTTCTTTTTTGGCGCAACTCGTTTTCTAATTTCGGCAATTCCTCGTTCCCGGTTTCCTGCCTATTTTCATTGTTTATTTCATCCGTCAGTTTGTCCACTTCCCGCTGGATATTCATCATCTGCCGGCCGATATCTTCTTTGGCTTCATTGAAAACGGCTTTTTCTTTTTGGAAATCATACCAGAGACGGGAAAAAAGAATGGTCTGTTTTTCTCGAAGATCTTTAGCGACATGTTCGCCCTGCGTCGCCCTCTCCGCCTGGCGCTTGAGCAATCGCAAGTGCGGTTTAATTTCTTCTGTCAAAGCCCGAGCCTTGTCCAAATTTTCCCGGGTGGATTCCAATTTGCGCAGAGAGCGTTCTTTTTTGATTTGATAGATTTTCACTCCGGCCGCGTCTTCGATTATACTCCTTCGCTCAAACGGCGTGGCGTTCAAAACCGAGTCGGCCATTCCTTGATTGATAATAGCGTAAGATTGTTTGCCCACCCCGGCCTTGGCCAAAATATCCACGATATCCTGGAGGCGAACCCGGGAACCGTTGACCAAAAACTCGCTCTCGCCGCTGCGGTAAATTTTTCTGGCCACTGAAACTTCGGAAAATTCCAGCGGCATTTTCTTGTCGGAATTATCGAGGTACAGCGTTACGCTGGCGCTGCCCAGCCGGGCCTTTTTCCCGCTCCCGGCAAAAATAATATCCTCCGATTTCTTTCCGCGGAGATTTTTCATCGACTGTTCCCCCATCACCCAACGCAAGGCGTCAGCGATATTGGATTTGCCACTGCCGTTCGGACCGACTACGGCCGTGATTCCGATATTCTCGCCTTTCTTCGCGCCAATCAAAAAATCCAGCGTCGTGCGCGACGCGAAAGATTTGAAACCGGAAATTTCAAGTTTTTTTAGAAACATTGTCAGAACCACTGATTCTCACTGACTTTATTGAGAACACGTGATTTTTTATTTTTATATAAAGCGAAAAATATCGCCGATATTTTTATAAATTTTTTGCACCCACCTCATAATTATTCCCATTCAGTGAAATAATTTTAATCATGTGCTAATCAGTGGTTCTGATTACCATCCCTTCACTTCCAGCCCTTTTTCCGCGGCGCTGCGCTGGGCCTCCTGTTTGGACTGACCTTCGCCCTCCGCCACCAATTCTTCATCGAGATATATTCCCACTACGAATTTCTTGTCGTGATCCGGTCCCGATTCGCTCATCACGCGATAGTTCGGCGTGACACCGACCCTGTCCTGGGCAACTTCTTGAAAACGGGACTTGGGATCCATGTATAGTTTATGTTTTATTATTTCCGGCAATTCGCATACCACGTTTTTCATGATAAAATCGCGGCATTTATCGTAACCTTTTTCACCCTGATCCAAATAAATCGCGCCGGTGATGGATTCAAAAGCGTTAGCCAAAAGATATTGCCGCGCCCGGCCTTTGTCCTTAGTCTCTCCGCGGCTCATCATAAGATAATCCTCCACTCCCAGCCTTCCGGCGATTTTCGCCAGCATTTCGCCGTTCACCAGTGCCGCCCGCCAGTTGGTCAGCTCGCCTTCCGGGTTGGGATAATTTTTATAAAGATATTCCGTCACCACCAACTCCAAAACCGCGTCGCCCAAAAATTCCAAACGCTCGTTATGTTCCAGCTTATAGCCCCGGTGTTCGTTCAGATACGAACGGTGAGTCACCGCTTGTTGGAGAAGCTCGATATTATTGAATTTTACTCCCAGCTTTTTTTCAAGATCTTCTAACATGGATATTGAAATCCAAAGTCCAAAACTCAAATTTCAAATCAAGCTCAAAACCTAAAATCCAAAAAATTTGACATTTGAAATTTAGATTTTGTTTGATATTTGGATTTTGAAATTGGGATTTAAAATAATTTACTATAGTGCTATTTTTTCACTTCGCGTTCCTCACTTAGGACATCCTTATCCTTCTTTTTCTTCTTCACATCATCCTTCATCGGCTCCCCCATTTCCCGATAAATCGTGCCTAGAACGCCATTCACAAACCGCCCGGACGATTCTCCGCCAAAGGATTTAGCCAGCTCGATAGCTTCGTTGATAGCCACTTTGGGCGGCACTTCTTCATAACTGCCGAAAAGCAACTCGTTAATACCGAGACGAAGAATGTTTCGATCTACCACCGTAACTTGCTCCAACGGCCACTCCGGGGCGCATTTTTCTATCAATGGATCAATCTTGCTTTGGTTTTCAATGGTGCTTTTCACCAAGTTTTCCACAAAACTGACGTCTTCCATTCCCGGTCCGAATTCGGCAATATTCTTTTTTATTGCCTCGTCAATCTTGCCGGTGTCTTTACCGTTAAAATCCCATTCATAAAGACACTGCATCGCGATTGAACGTGAGAGGTGTCGATTTGCCATAAATAACAACTCGCGAAAGCCGAGCAAATGATAGCTAATGTGAGCCAATATTCTCAACTAGCAAATTCGCTCTCATTCGCTAAAATTAGCTCTGCTTTCGTGGTTTTTTCTTTTTCATCGTGTCCACCACTTTCTTGCCCTTGTAATATCCGCACTTGGCGCAAACTTTGTGCGCCAAAATCTCCGCGCCGCAATTGGTGCATTTGATCAAACTTTTCGCCTTGAGTTTAAGGAATACCCGCGCCCTATCGCGCCTGGCTTTCGTGTGTCTTTGTCTGGCTACTGGCATAATATTATTCTTTAATGATGATTATTACTGATATTCAGAGCTTACCACTAAATAGAGGCTTTGGCAAGAAAACAGGATTCTTATAATTTTTAATTCCCAATTTTTAATTTTTAATAAATTTCCAATGATTCAATTTTAAAATTCAGACACAGAAAAATTGCGGATCGTTTAGAAATTGAAAATTAACAATTTATTTATAAAATTACAAAATTAAAAATTCAAAAATTATATTCAACATCTCCCTCCTGATCCGTCCTTCTGACCTCGATCTTGTTTTCTTCCAGCCTCGCGATCACGTCCGGGCTGGGGTGGCCGTAGCGGTTGTCGGCGCCGACGGAAACAATGGCCGCGCGCGGTTTGACGCGGTCGAGAAACATTTGCGATGTGGCGTATTTAGATCCGTGGTGGGAAACTTTCAGATAATCCGCCCGGATATCCCGCGAACTGTCTACCAAAACCTTCTCGTTGTCATAGGAAATATCGCCGGTAAATAAAAACTTGTTTTCGCCATAAGTAAGTTTTGAGACGATACTGCTCGCGTTGGTGTCTTTGGGATTATCTTTGGGTTGCGTTCCATCCGGCGCCACAATTTCCATTTCCGCGTCCTCACCTATTTTTATTCTTAACCCCGACCGTCCTTCTATTTCGTTTATCTTTCTGTTTTCGATTGTTTCCTTGAATTTCGCGTATACTTGCGACTGACTTGCCACGCCGTTGTCAATCACCGCGCCAACCTCATATTTTTCCATCACCGCGACAAGCCCCGTGATATGGTCGGCGTCCGGATGCGTCGCCAAAAGAATTTCAATATCCCGGTCCCAAAACGGCACGTATTCCCCCAATTTTTCCAAAACCTTCTGCCCACTCACTCCGCCGTCGATGAGAATTTGGTTACTCCCCCGGGATATCAAAATGGAATCTCCCTGCCCGACGTCCAAAAACACCACTTTCAACTTTCGAGACTGGGAATAAAAAATTATGCCGGCGAGAATGAGGGCAGTGATGAACAAAACAATGATAAGACTATAGGTTATTTTTTTCTTTGGCATAAAAATATTTTACCGTGATCATTAGAATTATATACCAAATCACCACGCCCCACCAAGCCAGCCCCGCTTCGACTGACGCGTATTTGAGGCCGGCCAGGTATTTTATGACGAGCGTTTCATATTTCAAAGGAAGATAGCTTAGCCAGGCGAGAACCGTGGCCAGCGGCGTAAAAACAAAACCGGCAAGCGCTGAAAGGAAACCAAAAAGCATCGTTATGGGAATGACCGGCAAAACCAAAACATTGGCCAATGGCGAAATCAAAGAAAGTCTCCCAAAATTGAAAAGAATAATCGGCAAAACAAAAGCTTGGGCGCTAATAGTAAGAATAAACATTTCGGTTATTCCAAGGGCTTTGTGATTTTTCACCAGGTTATTTTGAAAAAGAGGATACAGATAAATAATTCCCAAGGTCGCCAAAAACGACAGTTGAAAACCGACGTCCCAGCGTAAAAGCAAAGGATTGACAAGAAGCATCACCACCGCCGAAAAAATAATGGCGTTTTGCGAATTGGCCAGCCGCCCGTTTTTGGCCGCCCAAAGAAGCAGTCCTCCCATCACTCCGGCGCGAACCGCCGAAGACGGAAGTCCGATCATAAAAACAAAAAGAGCAATGCCGACTATTGCAAACCAGAAAGCCTGCGGGCGCCAAAGGCCAATGATTATTCCCGCCAGCATCAAATATTCGGCAATAATGGTCACGTTATATCCCGACACCGCTACAATGTGCGTCATGCCGGTGACGGAAAACCGCTCCTGCCAAGATTTAGAAAGCAGGGAATCGCCGCCCAAAAGCAGACCCGACAAAAGCCCGGCTTCCGGAGACGGAATCAGGCGCTCGATTTTTTCGTTGAATCGGTTTTTGACGCCGAGAATAAATTTATAGACCGCGCTCCCCTCATTTCTTCCCGTCTTTTCCATTTTTGTTTTTTGGCATTCGTAAAAAATTCCGTCTTTCGCCAGATACATTTTGTAATCGAATTCAGAGGAAAAGTTTTCCGGTATTTTCAACACGCAATCTACTTTCAAAATATCTCCATAAGCGTATTCGTCCATATCAAAAACATTAAGCAATATTTTCGGCACTTGTCCGGATGTGGACATCCGATGTCCTTTTTGCATTTGGACATCGGATGTCCAAACTGTTGGTAAAATTATTATTTTCTGATATTTATCTTTTTGTTCCGGTTCGCGCGCAATCATAACTTCCCCGTAAAATTTTTTTCCGTCTCTATCAAGATTTTTCAAATTATTAAGTTTCACACCGGCAAGATGTGCTCCCAAGATGAAAAATGCCAAACAAAAACCGGCCACAACCGCCGGTTTGTTCCCGTAGAATATAACTAAAAATATAACACTGCACGCCAACCCTACCAACAAAAAATATCCAACAATAATTTTTGGGTAATAGAAAGAAGCCATCGCCACGCCTCCGATGAAAGATGCTGCCAACCAAAAAAATATTTTGGATTTAGTCACTTCTCGAATCTCTCCTAAAACTCGGTTTTAGGAATTACAAAATATCTACTATTTTTGTCCGGGCGCTTTTCCCGCCGACGATATTCACCGCGCTTTTAGAAACACCAAAATGCTCCGCTAAAATTTCAACCAGCTTTTTATTGGCCTCGCCGTCCACCGGCGGCGCGGTCAGTTTTACGCGATATTCCCCGTCGGATATTTTTATCACCTCGTTTTTTGAAGAGCGAGGTGAAACTTTAATATAAATTCTCATAACATTATCTACCTTATTCCGACTTTTCCAAAATTTTTCTCGATCTGTTTTTTTATCTTTTCTAAATCGATCTTTTTGCCTTTAGTTTTTTTCTTGAGCCTTTCGTCCAATATCCTTATTTCCCGGTATTCCTGCAAATAATACGCCGGCGCGCCTTTGATCCATTCGGCAATCTCCAAAAAATCTTTTTTCGTGTGGATTCCCGGGACGGCCGTCGTGCGGAATTCATAAGGAACGCGGCCGCGCATAATCAAATCGACGGACAGCTTAACCCGCTCTAGTAGAGACGAGGCATGCCTCGTCTCTATGGCGATACCCGCCGTGGCTAAATATTTTTTCGGCTGGTTTTTGATATCCATCGCAATATAGTCAACCAACTTTTCGTCGATGACTTTTTTTAAAACATCCGGCCGAGTTCCATTGCTGTCCAGTTTTACCGCGTAGCCCAGCTTTTTTATTTTTTTGATAAATTCAATAATATCCGGCTGGATAGTCGGCTCTCCGCCCGTAATGCACACCCCCTCCAGCTTGCCCCGCCTTGATTTCAAAAACTTAAAAAACTCATTTTCCGCTTTCGTTCCATGCTCTATGTTCCATGTTCCATGATTCACGAGTTCCGGATTATGGCAAAACGGACAGCGAAAAGAGCAGCCGACAGTAAAAACTGTCGTCGCAATTTTCCCTGGGAAATCTATAAGAGTCAGTTTTTGGTATCCTCCGATTTGCATAAGAAGTAAAAACTAGGGCAATATTCCCCATAAGAAAATATTGCCCCGCTATCTTTTTTTCTAAAATTTTATTTTTTCTTTCCCGCTATCACAAATTCCTTGCGATCGGCGAATTCCGACTGTTTGGCGCCATTCCATTGCTCGACCGGACGGATATATCCCACTACTCGGGAATATACCTCGCATTTCTGCTCGACTACGCATTTGGGGCAAAGCGTGTGTTCGCCGGAAAGGTATCCGTGCACCGGACAAACGCTAAATGTCGGCGTGAGCGTGAAATACGGCAGAGAATAATTTTCGGCAATTTTCCGCACCAACTTTTTGGTCGTATCAATATCCCGAAGCCTTTCACCCAAAAATCCATGCAGCACCGTGCCACCGGTATATTTGGTTTGCAAGTTGTCCTGGAGATCCAAAGCGCTGAAGATATCTTCAGTGAGATGCACCGGGAGCTGAGATGAGTTGGTATAATAAGGAATCGCGTCTTGTTCTTTAACCGCGTTATCGTTGGCAAAAATCATTTCCGGATGTTTCTTCTTGTCAATTCCAGCCAAACGATGCGCCGTTCCTTCTCCGGGAGAAGCTTCCAGATTATACAAATTTCCGGTTTCTTTTTGGTACCGAATAATCCTGTCTCTCATATGAACCAAGATTTCCTCCGCCAATTTTTGTCCTTCCTTGGAAGCAATGTCTTTTCCTATTAGATTAAGCAAAGATTCATTCATGCCGATCAGTCCGATCGTGGAGAAATGATTGCCCCAGTATTCTCCGCGGCGCATCTTGATGGGAGCCAGATAGAATTTCGTGTAAGGATACAGGCCACCTTCCGTCAAACCTTCCACCATTTTCCTTTTGGTTTCCAAACTGTTTTTGGCGATATCCATCAAGGTGTCCAGCCGCGCGAAAAAATCTTTTTTGTTTTTCGCGAGATAACCAAGACGCGGCATATTGATCGTCACCACTCCCACCGAACCGGTCAAGGGGTTGGCGCCGAAAAGTCCGCCGCCTCGCTTGTGAAGTTCCCGGTTGTCCAGCCTCAAGCGGCAGCACATCGAACGGGCATCATCCGGATCCATATCGGAATTGATGAAATTGGCAAAATAAGGGATGCCATATTTGGCCGTCATTTCCCAAATAGCATCAAACCGCTCATCGCTCCAATCAAAATCTTTACCGATGTTATACGTCGGGATAGGGAAAGTAAAGATCCGTCCGTTAGCGTCACCTTCCGTCATTACTTCGGCAAAGGCTCGATTAACCATATTCATTTCTTCCTGAAATTCCCCGTAAGTTTCCTTTTGCGGAACGCCGCCGATAAGTACTGCCTCCTTGGCAAGATTCTTTGGACAAGTTATATCGAGCGTAATATTGGAAAAAGGCGTTTGGAAACCGACGCGCGTGGAAACATTCATATTAAAAACATACGACTGAATTTCCTGCTTCACTTCTTCATAAGTCAAATTATCGTAACGCACGAATGGAGCCAAGAGCGTATCAAAATTGGAAAAGGCTTGCGCGCCGGCCACTTCGCCCTGGGTAGTGTAAATGAAATTCACCATCTGCCCCAAAATCGAGCCTAAATGTTTGGCTGGCTTGCAGGCTACTTTCCCTGACACACCGGTA
>Ga0156450_125_pt1 | contig 10316 bp, 10 predicted proteins | sample RifOxyA2_FD_108093 | JGI IMG/M metagenome (GOLD analysis project Ga0156450, IMG submission 108093) | Candidatus Moranbacteria bacterium RIFOXYA2_FULL_43_15
AAAAAACCAGTTATTTTTGGCTTTTACCTTGCAAAGCAGAATCTTGCCATTTTTTATAATGATTCCGCGCGCGATAATCTCAATATGTCCGTTTTTGCTGTTGTTGTTATTTGGATTTTTCATACTCCCCTATCCTACCACCAAAAAAACGCTTTTTCAAGCGCGCGCCTAAAACCGCCTCTACTTTCTACTTTTTACTTACCCTATACACCGCACCGGCCAAATCATCACTGATAAACAAATTTCCATCGGCGGAAAATTTCACGTCCACCGGCCGGCCCCAAACTCGCCCGTTCGCGTCTCGCCAACCGGTAATGAAATCCGCCGTTTCGCCCGATCCGTCCGGGTCAATCCTCACGATTTTGTATCCCGTCGGCTCGCTGCGATTCCAAGAACCGTGAAAGGAAACAACCACATCACCCGCCAATTCTTTGGAAAAACTATCCGAAACAAAAGCGATTCCCAATGGCGCGCTGTGCGCCTGCATTTCATAACGCGGAAATTCAGTTTGATTTTGGCAATAATCCGCGCGGCCGGGATATTCCGGATTGGCTATTCCCCGGCCATAGCAGTACGGCCAACCGAAATTTTTTGTTTCCTCTTGACCGGAAACATAAACAAGATTAACTTCCTCCGGCGGAATATTGTCTCCGATCCGGTCGCGTCCGTTGTCCGCCGCCCAAAGTTCAAATTTCACCCCCTCTCCTGTACTCAGGGGAGGGCTGAGGAGGGGTTTAAAAGCAAATCCGACCGTGTTTCGAAGGCCCGCGCCGATAATTCTGTCAAAACTTCCGTCCAAATCGTATCTCAGAATCGTCGCTCGACGTTCATCCGTTTCTTCGCAAACATTGCAACTGGAACCGACGTGGAGGTAAATTTTCCTGTCCGGTCCGATTTTCACCGTCCGGGTAGCGTGACCTCGTCCACTGGAAAGATTATCTATCAAAACTTCTTTGCGCTGGTATTTTCCTTCTTCGTTAATATTCCGATACACAACTACCTGATGTTCCTCTCCGACATAAAGATCGTTTTCGAAAAAATCTATCCCGTGGGGATTTTGAAGATTTTGGTCAACCGTAATGATTTCTTCCGCCACGCCGTCTTTGTCAGCGTCGCGAAGAAGTTTCACTGATCCGCTAAGATCAGTCACGAAAGTATTTCCCTCCTCTGAAAAATCCATCGCCCGCGCGTTTTCCAGCCCGGCTGCGAATACGCTGATGGAAAGTCCCTCCGGAAGATTCAACCGCCGCGGCACCGCGAAAGTGCCGGTTTTATATCTATCCGGAACAACCAACTCTCTCGGGAAAAGGCCGACCGAAGCTCCGCCGGAACTATTTTCCACCGGACCGTCATTCGCCTCCTTGACGCCGGCGGCCGGCAACTCTCCATCCCGCACGCCAACCGCGAAATAAGTTACCGAAAGAACAGCCAGCGCGAAAAATATTATTAAAAAAATAGTCTTTTTGCCCATAAAAAACAAACAGGATCTCTGTTTATTGATACATCCAAACCCGGAAAATATTACTACAACCGCAGAAGCCGGTCGGCCGTTTCGATGAGACCCGGCTCTTTTTCTTCCTCGGGCAGAAAATCCAATAAAATTTCCCGGATACGCACCGGATCTTCCGCGCCTAACGGGATATGGATATAAGGAATAAGCTGACCTCTGGTATTGAGACTAATCGCTTTGACGCCTTCCGGCTCGTAAAATATCCAGAACGACTCCAAGTTCTTGAAGTCATACATCTCCCGGCCGGCCATTATGCCATCCGGCGTTATCATAAAATCCAAAACGCGCGGATCTTTGTGAATTTGGATATAGCCCAAAACTCCGATTAAAATAAAAGTGATAGCCATAACGGGGCTGTTGGTGAAAACGGCATAGCCGACTATTGCCGCCAGAGCCAACGTCACGACCAGATACCATTTCCGATCGCGCTCGAAAGCCTCAAACTCCGGCGCGCGCCAATGCGCCAGCGTGTCCCCGGAATGGGCGGAAATCAAAAAATCATCCGGCACCTCCAAAGTTTCGCCGTCCTGAGGCAGGTTATTTTGCCGATAGAAATTTTCCCGCTCTCTCTGGCGCTCCCTTTCTTTTTTATCCTCCAAATTTTCTATATACATCTTTTAATAATGTTAGGGCTTACGCGTTTGCCGCAAAATTATGGACAATTCACTGAGTTATAGGTTGAAATCTTGATGAATATACCGGGGTTGACTTAACGGCAAACGGTACTGATTCGCAGTTCAAGGCAAACGCGTAAGTCCTGAATGTAAGTTTTTCTTCTTAAATTATACCACACCGCGCGGGTTTACAAAAGCGCTTTTTGCTGATAAGGTTGAATAATTGTATAATAAATTCGGAAGGGTGTCCGAGCGGTTTAAGGAAATAGTCTTGAAAACTATCGTGCCGGAAACGGCACCGTGAGTTCGAATCTCACCCCTTCCGCCAAAATTTAATATTTTTTGGAAAGGTGGCTGAGTGGCCGAAAGCGGCAGGTTGCTAACCTGTTATACGGGTAAAACCGTATCGAGGGTTCGAATCCCTCCCTTTCCGCAAAAAAGTGTTAAGTAACCAGTTACTTAACACTCCCGTAAAATGCGCTTATAGCTCGCGCACCGCGTAAAATTGTTCTCGTAGCTCAGTGGATAGAGCGTCTGGTTGCGGTCCAGAAGGTCGGAGGTTCAATTCCTCCCGAGAACACAAAATAGTAGTCTCCATAGCTCAGTGGATAGAGCGTGTGGTTCCGGTCCACAAGGCCGCAGGTCCGATTCCTGCTGGGGACACTAAATGAAATCCCGATTATTCCAATACGGCTTTTTTCGCTTTTATCCTCGCTCCGAAAAATTTGCTTCCTAGAATTTGAAAGTTGTCTGTCAAGTCGGTCGAATAAAAAGTTCGGCTTTTCTTTTTTCCCAGTTTCTTTTCTATCTCTGGATGCCTGGCTAAATAATCTTTTAACTTCTTGCCTATTATTTTTGATTCGGAAATTATCTTCACTTTTCTTCCAACAATATTCTTGATTTTTCTTTCCAAAATCCCATAGTGGGTGCACCCGAGGATCAAGGTGTCAATTTCTTTGGCGATAAGCGGTTTCAGATATTTTTTCAAAACCATATCGACAATTTCCGAATTTTGCTCCCCCGCTTCCACAATCGGCACAAGAAGCGGACAAACTACTTGGTAAACTTTAGCTTGGGAGTTCACTTTGGATAATTCTCTTAAAAATGATCCGGAAGAAACCGTGCTGGCGGTAGCCATAACGCCAATTTTGTTATTCTTCGTTTTTCCGCAAGCTTCTTCGGCGGCAGGAATGAGAACGCCCAGCACTTTTTTTGCCAATATGGTTTTTTGGAATATTTTTTTGCTGAATCAAGCGCAATGCGTCGCTCGACGCGGTATTGCAAGCGAAAATTATAAGTTCGCAATTTTTTCTAATCATAAAATCCACCGCCTGTCTGGAAAACTCATACACAATTTCTTTTGATCGCGTTCCATAAGGCACCCGGGCGGTATCGCCCAGATAAATGAAATCATACTTCGGCAATTCTTTCACAATCCCCCGCATTATATCCAATCCGCCAAAACCGGAATCAAAAATTCCGATTGACTTTTTTCTTTTCATAATTTTATCTGCCAGGCTTTATACTTTATACTTTATACTTTATACTGGCTATATGGTCAATCTCGACACCGCGCTTAGGGATATTCCCCGGATCACTCCCAAATACGCCAAAATCTTGGAAAAAATGAGACTCGTTACCGTACGGGATTTTTTGCTGTATTTTCCTTTCCGTTATGACGATTTTTCCCAGACCGTTCCCCTGTCCGAAAACTATCTCGACCAAGCTATAACGGTTGAAGGAAAAATAATAAAGGCCAAAAATTTTCGGGCGCGCGCCAAAAGAATGTCGGTCACGGAAATAACCATCGAAGATGAAAACGCAACGCCGCTCAAAGCGACTTGGTTCAACCAACCTTACATCCTGGAAAGTTTGCCCCAGGGTTCAAGCATAAGACTTTCCGGAAAACTTACTCTGGACGGAAAATATTTCCAGATGATTGGTCCGGCTTGGGAAAAATCGAGTCGCGACGCGACCAACACAGGACGTCTCGTCCCGGTTTATTCGGAAACTGTCGGCATCACTTCCAAATGGATCCGCTGGCAAATGAAAACTCTATTGCCTCTCGCCCGGCAGATGGAAGATATTTTGCCTGAAGATATCAGAAAAAAGTACCATCTGCCAAATATTTATACGTCTCTTATCCAAATACATTTTCCGGATTCAGAGAATAAGTTGCTTTTGGCGCAAAAAAGGATGGCTTTCCAAGAAATGTTTTTAGTCCAGCTCAAAGCCCTGGAAGTTAAAAAAAATTGGGAAGAAAAAAAATCGCCGGATATTAAATTTGATGAAAGGTTAGTTAAAGATTTCGTAGAGAACTTGCCATTTCAATTAACCAATGCCCAACGGAAAGCCTCTTTCGAAATTTTGAAAGATTTGGAAAAGCCCCGGCCGATGAACCGGCTTCTGAACGGCGACGTCGGTTCGGGAAAAACAGTCGTCGCGGCCATTGCCACTCTACAAACCGCGTCCGCCGGCTATCAAGCGGCCATCATGGCGCCAACGGAAGTATTGGCGCGGCAACACTTTTTGACGTTTTCGGAACTATTTAAAAATTACGATTTTAAAATCGCGCTTTTGACAAATTCATATAAGCTAGTTCGTCATCCTGAGGACGGCGCTCAGCCGGACGAAGGATCTACTGACAATAACCCGAGACCTGACCATAACAGCAAAGCCCTAAGCAAACAGAAAATAGATTCTTCGTTCCGCAAAAGCGAAACTCAGAATGACGGAAGAAAAGAATTACTCGAAAAAATATCCACCGGAAATATCGACCTTATTATCGGGACTCACGCCCTGATTCAGAAAGACGTTAAATTTAAAAATCTGGCTCTGGTCATTATTGACGAACAACATCGTTTTGGCGTTGCCCAACGAGCCGCTTTACAAAGCGAGACGATGAATATGGATGATGGAGACAAGAAGGCAATTCCCCACCTCCTCACTATGACAGCCACGCCCATTCCCAGAACTTTGGCCATCGCGTTTTTTGGCAGTTTAGAGCTCTCCATTCTTGACGAGATGCCCAAAAACCGAAAACCGATAATTACCAAAGTTGTGGATCCAGACGGGCAAAATGAAATTTATGAATTCGTAAGGAGCGAGATAAAAAAAGACCGGCAAGCCTTTGTTATTTTTCCTCTCGTAACCGAATCGGAAAAAATAGCGGAGGTTAAGGCGGCTACCCAAGAGCATGAAAGATTATCTAAAAATATTTTCCCCGAGTTCAAACTTGGACTTATGCACGGAAAACTAAAACCAAAAGAAAAAGAGGAAGCGATGAATAAATTTTCCGCCAAAGGCGGATCCGCCTTTGGCGGAAAAAACAAAGATTATGACATTTTGGTTTCCACTTCGGTTGTGGAAGTCGGCATTGATGTCCCCAACGCTTCCGTTATGATTATCGAAAACGCCGAACGCTTCGGGCTTTCCCAGCTTCACCAGTTTCGCGGACGCGTCGGCCGGGGGGAGCATCAATCGTACTGTTTTCTTTTTTCTCAATCCGATACCAGAAGGCTAAAGGTAATGGAAAAAACCAACAACGGATTTAAGATTGCCGAATATGATCTGAAGCTCCGCGGTCCGGGACAGTTTTTCGGCACATTGCAATCAGGTCTCCCGGACATTACCATGGAAAATCTAAGCAATATTAAACTTATTAAATTTGCCCGCGAAGAAGCCGCCGCAATCTTAAAATCCGATTCTGAATTAAAAAAGCATCCCGCATTGCGAGACGCCCTCCGAAAGTTTTCGGAAAAAATTCATTTGGAATGACCGTATTTTTGAGTCAGAAAGTATGAATTCACAAACAGAGAATAATCATTTATCTCCCGAACTAATCGATTAAGCTTATTCAGTTGTTCTCCATTAGGTAGAATATCCTTTAATTCTCCGGGTGACTTGCCAACACAGCTCTCTCGTAAGCCTTCAAGGTCATCTACTATCTTGCTAATATCTCTAGCCATGACTCGTCTCCTTTTTTGGTCTGTTTTCCTTAAGAACTATTTCTTCCCCATAACTTTTTTATAAACCCCTAGCAACTTCTCCGCCGAGACGCCGGAAGTGAATTGCGTCCGGGCGATTCTCTTGGAGTTCTCGCTGAATTTATCCCTTAACTCTTTATCATTGATCAATTTCAAAACCGCTTGGGCGAATTCTTTCTCGTCTTCTTCTACTAAAAAGCCGTTAGCATTGTTTAAAATCAAACTATTCACTCCCGTCGCGTTTACCGCCACCACGGGAAGCCCCATATACATAGCTTCCGAAATCACCATCCCTTGCGTTTCCGATTTTGACCCATAAACAAAAATGTCACCGGCGGCGTAGTAATTTTTAAGATCTTTTCTTTCCACTACTCCCGTGATGATAATCTTATCTTCAAGTTTTTCCCGCGCGATGTATTTTTTTAACTCCGACACCAAATCACCGCCGCCGGAAATCAGAAACTTAACACCCTTGGCGGACAGTCCGCTACCTGGTTTTCCCTCTGCGAGCGGACTGTCCGCGCCCGTGTTATCTAATATTCTTTTAACCGCTCTCACCACAAACTCAATATTCTTTTCGCTCGTCAAGCGGGAAACCAAAAGCAATAAAATACCACCATTAGCAATACCGTATTTCTTTCGGATTATATTTCTGTCGGCATTTTGAAATTCTCCCTCCTCCACTCCCGTCGCCACCGGAGTTATGTTTTTGTTGGTAACGCCCCAGCCGCGCAGAATTGGAATGATCGAAGCAGTCGGCACCACCACCGCGTCCGCCCGGTTGGCATATTTTACAGCTTTTTTAATCATATAATCAGCCACCCATTTTTCCGGGATGAGAGGCACGAAGTGGGCATAATGGTTATAGAGAGTGTGCCAAGTGAAAACCAGCGGCACTTTTTTCTTTCTGGCGACTCGCGCCGCTGCGCTCCCGAGCAAGTTGGGATGTTGGGAATGAACGACGTCGATCTTTAATTCTTTTAATATTCTTCTTATTCTCCAAGAATATGGAACAGCCAATGGAAATTTTATCTTAAATTCAATATCCAGCGAAGGATAGCGAAAAACCCGTGGATTTTTGTCAATGTATCCAGGAAATCGCGGAGCAAAAATAAAAACGGTATGCCCTCGCTTTTCCAACTCCCGCCGAAACGACTCCGCCGAGCCGGTTACGCCGTAGGGATTAGGAAGATAGTTATTGGTGAAAATGGCAATACGCATAAAAAATTTTCAAGTTTCAATTTTCAATTATCAATCAATGACCTAATTTTAAATTTTGAAATTTTAGAATTGAAAATTGATTGCCTGCCCCGCTTGCTTTGCCAAGCGTCTGATTGTCGAGCTCTGTTAAAACGATTGCCATTAAAAAGTGCGGGTAGATTATTTTTGGCAAGCAAGGCTGGCCGGGGAAAATTGGTCATTGAAAATTGAAAATTAGCAAGGCTAGTTCTCCTCGATAAACCTCAGTATATCTTTGAAAACCCCTTCATTCTTTATGTCCGAGATAAAAGTATGATACGCCCGCTTGATGTATTTTTTCTTTTTGATTTTTGAGCCGATTTTTCCATAAATAATCTCCAGGCTTTTTTTCGCCACCACGTGATCGCTCAAGGATTGGATAATAAAAGACGGCTGGACGGCTTTGGGCAGTTCTTTCCGGCAAACCTTTACCAGCTCAAAAGTTTCGATGGCCGACCCGATCGGATAAGTCTGATACGCGATAAGGCGCGTGATGGTCGTCTTGGATCCAAAAGTCGGTGGATAAAATTTTTGGTTGTACTTTTTGAAATAATTCAAAAACCTTGCCAAAGCCAGCGCGATACGCTCAAACCTGATTTTATACGGCATCGCCATTAGAACTAATCCCGCCACATCCGGTTTATTCTTCGCTAAAATTACCGCCAAACACGCCCCGATGGATGTCCCGGCCACATACACTTCGCTGTGGGTTTTTTTCAAATCTTCGTACGCCAGGGTAATGTCTCTCAACCAGTCTTTCCAATCAACGCTTTCTAAATCTTTCGGAACCGTTCCGTGCCCGGAAAGCATTGGCCCACAGGCCGTATAACCGTTTTCGTTGAGATATTGCCCCAAACGCCGCACTTCATACGGCACGGACGTCCAGCCATGCACTAAGAGAACCGCCTTTCCGTTGGTTCCTTTAAAATAGAACGGTTTTTTGATCAGCTCCCGATCTTCCTTGTACAGTCGCTTCGGATCGGCAAAAAGCACCGTTTTAGCGTTTCTTAGTATTTTTCTTATTTTATCAGCCATAAGCTATATTTTAGGTACGTTTCGCATTTTAAGCAAATAAAAAAAGTCCGAAGGGGGTTCTGCGGCTTTTTAATATAAATACGATCCAAAACTAATTGCCGTTTTCCTCAAGCATTTTTTTGGCTCGCCAATTTTTATACAGCGTGATTGCGGCGAAAGTTACAATTGCCAATCCGGAGATTATCCAGCCGATTGATTCAAGATATTGCTTGATCTCCCGCCACAAGTATCCGTAAAAATATCCCATCGCCACCAGAAACCCGCTCCAGACGATTCCACCTAAAAAAGAATATTTGACGAATTTTTTGAAGTCCATTTTCACGATTCCGGCCGCCGTGAAAGCCGCCCAGCAAAGCCCGGTGGTGGATTTGACCGCGAAAATGGTTTTCCCGCCGTGGCGCGCGAAATATTTTTCCATCCGCGCGACCAGCGTTTCCGTAATCCCGATGTATTTTCCCACCCGCCGCACGAAACCCAAACCATAACGGTATCCCAAGCCGTATAGAATAATATCTCCGGCCATATCGCCAACAATCGAAAGAATAAGCACGGCAAAAACATTAAACGCGCCCAGAGACGCCAGCATGGCCGCGATAATCGTCACTACCGGCCCCTCGACAATCATTAACGGCAGCATCACAAAATAGCCGTAATTTCGTAAAAATTCAAATATATATTGTCCCGTTTGCTCCATAGACATATTTTATATCATAGACCGTTTTCCCGCCAACTGTCCGCAGGCGCCCTCGACGTCCCCGCCCAGACTTTTTCGCATGGTTGTGTTGATACGATTTTGGATCAAATAATTCTGAAAACGGGAAATCGCTTTGGCGGAAGAAACGGAAAATTCTCCGGAAGTATCGTTATAAGAAATTAAGTTTACATGCAAAAGTTGCAGCTTTCCGATTGATTTGACGTAAGCAGCCAGCTTTTCAGCGTCAGCCAATGAATCGTTTATGCCGGAAAGCATAATATATTCCAGCATCACTTTCCTCCTAGTTTTCAGAAAATACTGGCGGAGCGCTTCCTTCAGCGCGGCCAGATTATGCTTTTTATTGATTGGCATAAACTGGCTTCTCTTGACGTCTTCGGCGAAATGGAGCGACACCGCCAGATTAATTTGCGGGAAATCAGCGGCTAATTTTAAAATTCCTTCCGGCAAACCGGCCGTGGAAACGGAAATAGCGCGCGAGCCAAAGCCGAACAATTCGGGGTCAGTTAAGTCCCGTAAGCTTTTTTTGACATTTTCCCAATTCAAAAACGGCTCCCCCATACCCATAAAAACAATGTTGCTCAATGATCCTCCTCTCCCGTAATCGGGAGAGGATGCCCCGACGTACTCGTCGGGGCAGGAGAGGGCGCGGGTAGAATCGTTTTTAAGCCACCCTCGCCAGAACAAAATTTGATCAGTAATTTCTTCACCCGTCAGATCTCTTTTGAAACCGCCTTTCCCGGTAGCGCAAAAAGCGCAGTTCAAAGGACAGCCGGCTTGGCAAGACAAGCAAACCGACCAATTCCCTTCGCGCGAAGCCAGCAAAACCGTCTCCGTGAAGTTTCCGTCCGGAAGCCTCAAAAGCGCCTTGACCGAAAACTTGTTTCCGGACGTTTTTATTTCTTCAATATCAAAAGATAAAATTTTAAATTCTTTTTCCAAAAGACTCCGCAAATTCTTGGACAGCGTGGAAATATCCGCGAAACTTGAAACACTGTCCTTAAAAACGGCTTTCTTGACTTGCGCCAGCCTGAATTTCGGCTCTCCAGCCTCCTCCAATATTTTTTTCAGTTTTTCGATATTCATTTTCCGTCACGCAAATAGTTGGCACTCCCTATCCTACGCCGAAATCAGCTACTTGGCAAAAGATTGTCTGTCAAAATGTAGGGCAACTATTCACCTTTTTCCAAACATGCTAGAATATCCTGGTAAAAACAAAA
>Ga0156450_118_pt1 | contig 9670 bp, 16 predicted proteins | sample RifOxyA2_FD_108093 | JGI IMG/M metagenome (GOLD analysis project Ga0156450, IMG submission 108093) | Candidatus Moranbacteria bacterium RIFOXYA2_FULL_43_15
TGAAAATGATTCAGAAAAGATAAAAAGTTGATGAAAGTCAGCTAGAGATAACTGATTTTCGTTAACTTTTTAAAAAGTTGAGTTTAGCGACAGTCCCTTGAAGTAGACCCGCAGATCTTCTGGACGTATAAACGAAGCGCTGACAAGATTTCTGCGATCGCCAATAAACGCCTTGGTACAATGCAATCTGCAATAGCTGTCACAGTAAGCGCCTTCTCCCGTCAGATGACTTAAAATGTCATTGTGATAGTGTGTAAAAACACAATGGTGTAAGCATGGATCGTTGGACAAAAGTATAGGCTCTATTTTAGCCACGCAGAATTTGCCGATGTTTTCAAGAGCTCTGAAATTCTTCAAAAGTGTCTTTGAAAGACACACGTACTTAGGCCCGAGTCTTGATACGGCTTTTAGCCGAGCAAGACAGTCCACCTCTAGAAGCACCGAAGCAAAAATTTCTATTTCCGGCACTTCGTTGGAAATTATCTCCAAAAGATGAAGGTTTCCAATGGTCACGATGTTTACACCATGACTCGCCAAGTTTTTTACAAAACTCACAAAGCTCCTTCTGTATTCTTTACTGAATTCCCGATTGCTGAAAGAGGTTCCGTTAATCAAATAGTTGAATTTTACTCCCCATTTCTTTACAGTCTCGGCTTGTTTAAAAATATTTTCGAGAGTGATGGGCTTGCTCTTGTCGGTTTTTCTGCCCTGAGGATAGCCATCTTCTGCTCGACCATACACCATTACGATTCTTTCCTTGAAATCGGCATAGGCAGAAACAAGATTATCATCCCCATTAAAAGGCACTTCAAACTTAAGCTGTTGATTGGTATGCATAGCGAAACACTCCTTTCTTAAGCTTTTGAACTGATTTTTAAATAACTCTATGGCAAGAAACCATATCAAAGAACAATACAATAAAATTGCAACTCAGTCAAATCAAAATCAATAAACAAAAAAACCGTCCAATGGACGGCTTTTGAAAACGCTATTCAACTTCAAAATTTTCCAACATTAAAGCGTGATATTTGACAACTTAATAATTTCCTCCGCAGTCGTATTTATCAATTTATCCCAACCAATCTCCGGATTATTTTGACGGACTAATTTAACTATCTGAAAACCCAGTTTATACCCGATCCACCTCGGCAAATCTCCCGTTCCATAAAACCAATCGTCATGACTATACGCACTATCCAAATTCTTATCCCGATTTTTATAAATTTTTAATAATTCATCAATTTCTTCTTGAGAATATTTGACCCACGGCGAATTTGCTTTGTCCCAATTTTCTGCGGCAAAAACCGAAGCCAAACCTTCGCTGATAATTGCCTCCGGCAAAGTTGAACCGTATCCAGTGTTATTCCATCGGGCTACATGATTAAGCTCATGATAAGTGGTAAGAGGTATATTCTCATTAACTATTTTCACCAGCTCTTTTTCCGGTCTGGTTGAGTCAATATATATCTGAAACCAATCTCCGGACGCCGCATAACCGCCCTCGCCGGTTTCCGGAACCACAAAATTCGGATTAGGGTAAACAGTTATATTAACATAAGCAATTCCCAAAAGACTGCAAGCGTTCGCGGCATGCACTTTGATTGTCTCTTCCAGAGTCTCTTTCAGTTTGGAATCGAGCCTGCTTTCTGTTTCGAGAAAATGTATGTATATTTGTTGTTTCATAGGATAAAAGACGACATTACTTAACATCTACTTTCTACCACATAATCTTACGGCAAAATAAACTTTTTAGCAAAAAGCTTTCCCGCCCGACAAAAAAACCGTCCAATGGACGGCTTTGGAAAACGCTAAAGATAGTTATTCACTTCGCTATCGCGTCGTGAACCCCTGCCTGCCGGCAGGCAGGGATGCATGAGAATGCCGGACATGCGAATCAACATTATTGAAATTTTTATACAATAAGTTGGCACGTTTTCCAAACTCAAAAACAAACCCCTTTTCCCCATTTTTATTTCCATCATTTCCGTTTTACGCATAGACGTCAAAAAAACCGACTCTTCCCTCCTTGGCTCCATTGTAGCATAAAATTCAGGAAATAAAAACAGCTCAACAAGAACAAAAGCAGTATTAATTGATTGGATAAAGGGAAAAACTTACCCACTGGAAACATTCCAGCAGCAATAAAACTGCAAAGAAAATAAAAGCAGCCGGTCGCGATGAACCGGCTGCTTGATAATTTTTTTAAATAACTCTTTCGGCTTGGCTTTATATTTCTTTCAACTCGCTTTTTCTTTCAGAACAGACTTGGCAACTTTCGCCACTTTGGAAACATCCTTGGCTGCCTCCTTTTTAGCGGCTATGGCCAGCTTGCTCATGGACTCCCAATGTTTTTTGAGATCGCGAGCTAACGCTTCGATTTCTGGTCGACTGGCTTTTTTCCCTTTTTCATACTCCCTGGCCACGGTGTCAATGATTTCTCGATAGACTGGCTCCGTTATTTCACGCGCCGCTTCCAGTTTCTCTATAACATCTCCTTTCATCTTGATAGCCCACGCCTTGGCATGCTGCCTGTGTTTCTTGCCTTTTGGTCCGAAGAAAAAATAGGCTGTTGCCGCAAGCCCGGCGAGACTCGCTCCTGCCACCGCTAACTTAATAACGTTTGATTTATTCATTTTTCGCATAGCTTTTATATTAAAAATTAATTACTTTTTATATTTTTATTTCGATTCCGAAACTTTTTCCGCAGAACGCTTCTTCTTTCGCACTCGAGGAAAGAACATTCGGAAAATAAAATTTTCCTCAATCCTTTCTTTAAGGTCAAAAACAAACTCCTCCGACTCTTTGAAATGATCCTGCAACTTTTCTGAGATATCATACAGATTTCTGCCCGCTTTGATGAAATAATAAAGAACTATAGAGAGCAAAACTGTCAGCACGACTGAAGCGATAGAAGAGATAAAAAAGAAAATGTCGGCTTTCATCACTGTTTCCATATTTTTTTACTTGTAATACACTGAACCTTTATTTTAGCAATAATTCTCCTGGATATATTTTTATCCAAACTGATCGCCCCTTTTATCAGTCCGCGAATATTTTGAATTGAATCCTTAAATTTTTCCCCTAGAGATACTCTATTATTTTCCATATTGATTATCTCCTAGTTTTATGCTTCTTAAATATACCATAGATTACCAATAGCTAAAAATGCTATGAATACAACTCAAACCGCACCCCCTGGTTGTTTATTATTTTTTGTCTATAATTTTTCTTAATTTATCGGGAGGCATTGTTATGACAAAAAGATCCGCGAATATGTTCGCCGAATTTAAAATTTTGTTTTTTCTGGGAATAACTTGCCAATGAAGATGCTTGACTGAAGCCCCGGCGTTTTTCCCCAGATTTAGCCCAACGTTAAAATCATTGGTCGTAAACAACTTTCCTAACTTCTCAATCACCCCGTTCAATATTTCAAAGAATTCTCCTTTTTCCGCGGAATTTAAACTTGAAACATGTTCGACATGCCGCCTGGAAATAATCATCAAATTCCCGTCCATGTAAGGATACTTATTGATAATGACCGCCCATTCTTTTCCGCTAAGCGACTTGCATTCTTGAGATTTCAAATTTGAAGGATTGCAAAAAGGGCACTCCTTCGAACGAACCGCCTTTTTTCTATATTCGGACCGACCAGTTTCCAAAACTTTTATTCTCATATGGATTTTTTAATAATTTGCCCCGCGTGAATGTTTTTGTTTCACACGGGGCGACCCTCAAAGACATCTTATCCGACGGATTATTTCCGTCGTGCTACACTGCCTTTGCGGGCCAAAAATAACAACCCGCCCCCCTTTCTCCTTGACGACCTGTTGTTGAACCAGGCGCTCGCCCTCGTTGGGATTGGCATGAGAAGTTTCACTCATGACAAAGACGCTGGGTTCAACCGCCTTTACTATATCGAGACGATCGTCGAAGGTGTAAACTAAGTCAACGCACTCAAACCCGGCAACCATAAACGCCCGCTGTCTTTCGTTGATAATCGGACGACCGCTGCCCTTTATGGTTTTTACATGCGCGTCGCTGTTTACTCCCACCGCGAGAAAGTCTCCCAACATTCTTGCTTCGGTGAGGTAAACGAGATGCCCCTCGTGGAGCAAATCCCAGACTCCCGTAGTTAGCACCAAAGTCTTTTGGCTTCTTTTCGCCCTTTGGCATCTCTCTACAAGTTCAGCGCGAAAACCAACTATCTTGTCGTATATGTTTCGCATATTTGCCTCCTCTTCCTTTTGCGCCATGCGAACCAAAGTTAAGGTACAAATTTTGCTGTCCCCGAAAAACCGATGCCCCACTTTTGAAATCAGATTATCAGAAAAATCCTGGTTCAGCAAGAAACAGCATTCGCAAATTTTGTCCAAAGATAAATTCACCCCCACTAAAAACAAGGCTTTTTTCAGCCTTGTTTTAAACCGCACGGGATGCAGGAATTGAACCTGCGTAACCGGTTTTGGAGACCGGTGTAATAGCCACTATACGAATCCCGCCTGCCGCATTTGCTAATGAAATTATCTGATTTAATCTTAGTCGATCGCTTAATCAATCGCCGAAAGCACTTACTTCATATATCATTGGCAAATGCCGCAGGCACGCCCACCTCAAAAAACTTAGAGGGCGATATTCCCAGAACTATTTTGCTTCCTTGTGGTTGGTGTGCTTTTTGCATTTCTTGCAATGCTTTTTCATTTCCAGCTTCTCCTTGATTTTTTTCTTGTTCCTTTGCGTGAAATAATTGACTGTCTTGCAAACTTCACACTTCATTTTGACTAAATTTTCTCGAGCCATATTTTTTCACAGAATTACACAGAAGCAGACAGAACGATACATAAATTTTCCGTGTCCTTCTGTTATTTTCTGTATTTTTCTGTTTTATATCTTAGAGCCGTTGCGCAGAATCGAACTGCGGACCTATTCCTTACCATGGAATTGCTCTACCGACTGAGCTACAACGGCAAATTGTCAATTAAAAAAGTTTATAAAGTTTATAAAGTAAAAAGTTATAAAATCAATGACTTCATGAACTTGACAACTTTATAAACTTTCCAACTTTTATATAGTGGGCCGGGCAGGATTTGAACCTGCGTAGCCTTGCGGCGTCAGATTTACAGTCTGATGCAATTGACCACTCTGCCACCGACCCATTTTTTCATAACAATTTTTCTTGAGCCGCCTGTCGGATTTGAACCGACGACCTACTGTTTACCCGCCTGCCAACGTCTGAGCCTGAGGTCGGATTCGAACCGACGGCCTACTGTTTACAAAACAGTTGCTCTAACCAGCTGAGCTACTCAGGCGTAGGCGATGGCGGGCAGGTCTGCCAATTGAGCTACTTCGGCGCCACAAGGCTATTCTCCCAGCATCCTTTCTAGCTTCCGCATCCGGCTTCTCGCGCCGATATTTCCGGGAGAAAGTTTCATCACTTGCTTGTAGCATTCTTTGGAGTGGTCGTAGTTGCCAATCTCAAAATAATATTCCCCCAGCCGCTCGTAAGCCTCCACATCCTTTGGATTGGCCGCGATCCTCTCAATGAGAATTTTTTCCAATTGACCCTTCATCTCCGCTTTCGGTCTGGCGGCTTCTTCACTGATTATCGGTCGTACAGCTCGCCTTTCCAAATCTATTTCCAAATGGTTGTTTTTACCCTTCATCTCGGCGTCTTCCCTTTTTGAGTCGTAATTTCTGACTTTTTTCAGAAGATTATTCTCCCGACCATTTCCGTCATCCCCGACCGTCTCCTTCGCGATTTCTTTGCTTCTCTTCTTTTTTAATACTTCATTCCAGGCGAAAAAAACATTTCCCAATCGCACAAACCCAGACCGCAATTTTCCAATTATCTTTTCCAAGACAGCCAGCATTCCCCGCTTAAGTCCGATCCGGCCTATAAAAGAAGTGCCTCCTCCGACTGATCGGCGGGACGTTTCATTTTCGAACTTTTCCGTTCTCTCAGCTATCCGCGCCACATCCGGAGCTTTTTTTATCAAAAACAGAATTATCCCGACAAGACTGAGAACCACTAAAATCGGCGGTATCAATGAATACGACATAGCTTATTATCTAATATCCTCTTTTTTTATGGTTATGTATTCTCCCTTTTCCGTCTTGATTTTTATCGCCTGGCTAACCGCGTTGACTTCCACCACTGTCCCTCTGCCTTCCCGAGTTTCAATCACACTGTATATTTCCGGCATGCCTGCCATCATTTGCTTGTACTGCTCGGCTTCATAGGCCAAACAACACATCAATCTTCCGCACAGCCCCGATATCCTATCGGTGCCGCGATGAGCGATTTGCTGAATCCTCGCCATATCGGTAGTGATGCTTTGGAGGCTTCCGCTGAAGTTGCTACAGCAAAGCGACCTTCCGCACACTCCGTAGCCGCCCAACTTCCTGGCCTCGTCCCGCGAACCGATTTGCTGCATACGAACCGCTTTTTTTAAATCCCGGGAAAGATCTTTCACTAACTCTCGAAAATCAATTCGCCCGTCGGCCGTGAACGTGAAAATTACTTGTTTATCATCAAGACTGATCCTGGCATCCACCACTTTCATTTCAAGATTATATTTCTTGACAGTTTCCTTGCATTTCTCGATCAATTCCTCTTTACGTTTTTCATTTTCAAAAAACGTTTCCTTGTCTTTGGTCGTAGCCACTCTCAAAATTTCTCCGGCTATATCATTTTTTGAAGAAACTTTGGTTTCTTCCACCACTCCCAATTCACTGGCGTACGGCGTAACCGCAACCACCTTATCCCCTTTGCTGACTTCCAAATTACTGGAATAAATTCCCGGATCTTCCCAGGAATACAACCTGACTAAAACTTTCATAAATAACTAATCGCTAAAGTAGCTAACATTCGCTCGGCTTTCGCGAGTTTATTTTACAGTTCCATTCTCGAAAATCCGCCGATTTGGATGTTCTCTCCGATTTTAGCGACTTTCTCGGCGATTAAATCGGCAATCGTCTGGTCGGGGTTTTTTACATAAGACTGTGTCATAAGGGAAATTTCCGCCCGGTATTTTTTCTCCTTTCCTTCCATGATTTTTTCCATAATTTCTTTCGGCTTTTCCCCTTCCTGAGACACTTGAGCCATCCAGATTTCTTTCTCTTTTTCCAACTCTTCCAAAGGAACGTCTTCCGGCTTGAGATATTTCGGGTTCATGGCGGTAATGTGCATGGCGATATCCCGCGCCAATGATTTGAACTCTTCGTTTCTGGCCACAAAATCCGTTTCGCAAAGAAGTTTTACCATCGCCCCCACTCTTTCGTTGGAATGGATATACGCCGCCACTACTCCTTCACCGGCAGTCCTTTCAGACTTCTTCATGGCTTTTTCTTTGCCTTTCTTTCTTAAAATTTCAACAGCCTTGGCTTCATCGCCCGCGGCCTCCTCCAGCGCTTTCTTTACCTCCATGATGCCCGCGCCGGTTTGTTCCCTTATTTTTTTTATCTTCTCTAACATATTATTATTGTTGTTTATCTTTCAATTCGCTATCATTCGTTTTTTTATCCGCAACTATTTTCATTTTGCTCTTCCCTTCCAACACGGCTTTTACGATATAGGATAGCATTATTTTCAAAGAAGATACAGCGTCATCGTTGGACGGAATCGGATAATCCACGCCTCTAAGATCAGCATTGGAATCCACCAAAGCGACCACTGGCACTCCCTTGATCTCGGCTTCCTTTATGGCCAAAGCGTCTTCAATCGTGCCAGCCACAAAAACCGCGCCGGGAAGTTTTCTCATCTCTTTTATCCCCCCCATTTTCTTTTCCAGTCTTTCCAACTCCTGGGCTATCTTCATTTTCTCAAATTTGGTGTATTTGGCAAACTCTCCTTTCTCCATTTTTTCCTGACCTTCGCGCAAGAACCTGGCTCTCTCCGAAAGAACCTTGAAATTGGTGAATGTTCCTCCCAGCCATCTCTCTTTCACGTAAGGCTCCTTGCAAGCCTTGGCTGCCGCTTCCACCAAATCTTTGGCCTGTTTTTTTGTTCCCACGAAAAGAATCTCTTCGCCCGCGGCCGCTTTTTCCGAAAGAAACGCCATCGCTTCTTTCAGCTTTTCAACCGTTTTTTGCAAATCGATTATGCTGATATTTTTCCTAACAGCATAAATGTACTCGTCCATCCGGGGATTTTTTCGAGACTTGCTGTGTCCGAAGTGAACTCCGCTCTTGAACATATCCTCAATGCTGACCGCCAACTTTGAAAAATCAAGATTGGCAAAATAGTCCTCGTGAGCCGTCACGGAACTTTTCGCGGAATTGCTTTCCGCTACCGGCTTTTCTTCTTCCATTGTTTTCCCTTAATTATTATTTCGCCTCCCCTTGCCTCATTGGCAAGCAGACAGCGAACCGCTACTTCTTGTTAGTTTTACGCGTCATCGTAAAACAAGCTTTTGATCCTTTTGACAAGCAAAAGGCAGGACAAAGCCCAAAAAGTATGTGTTTTAGTACTAATACAATATACCAGCCCCGCTTGCTCTTGTCAATTTTCCTTTTGTATGATAGGTTAGATAGGTTAATAAAGCTTACAAAAAACCCTATGAAGAAAAAAATTCATCCCAAGTATTATTCCGACGCTAAAATCGCCTGCGCTTGCGGAAACATGATCGAAGCCGGTTCCACCGTATCGGAAATGAAAGTGGAAATCTGCTCGGCTTGCCACCCGTTCTACACCGGCAAAAAGAAGCTTCTGGATGTTACCGGAAGAGTCGACCGTTTCAAGAAAATGGCCGAGAAAGCCGCCGCCCAAAAAACCGCCAAAGTGAAGAAGGTCAAGAAAGTGAAAACCAAGGCGGAAATTAAGAAAGTCGTTTCCAAAAAGAAAAAACGAGGATAAAGTCCTCGTCCTGAGTTTTTTTAACATTAGTTAAAAAAGCGAAGGATCTATTATCGACATAAAAAAGACAGGTTTATAGCCTGTCTTTTTTGTCATAATTTTTATCGTATATGATATTCTCCCACTTCTGAAAAATCATTGCTCAGCAAAAAACATCCTATCGCTTCGCCCACTGAGGCGCGCGGCGGGCTTTTCTAAGACCTGGTTTTTTGCGCTCCACCACTCTCGCGTCCCGTGTCAAAAATCCCCGGTCGCGAAGAGCCTTGCGAAGAGTTTCGTCGAATTTGACCAACGCCCGCGCGATTCCCAATCGAATGGCTTCAGCCTGGGCGTTGATTCCGCCTCCCGCCACGTGAACGGAAACATCAAATTTTCCTTCCTGACCGACGGAGATAATCGGGGACTTTATCGCGTCCCGCAAACGAAACAGAGGGAAGTATTCGTCCATTTTTCTGTCATTTACCAAGATTCCCTTGTCAGCTTTTTCAACGGAATAGATCCTTACTTGCGCCACAGCTGTTTTTCTCCGGCCGACAGCGCAAAAGTAACGAGGTGTAATCGCTTCTTTTTTGGTCTCTTCTTTTTCTTCAACTTTCTTTACAGTAACCATAAACTTTTCAATAAAATTTCAAATTTCAAAATCCAAATTTTAAATCAAGCTCAAAATTCAAATGACAAATTTTGATTTTGGATTTTGGATTTGATTTGACATTTGAGCTTTGGATTTGAGAATTAAGCGCTAAAATAATTTATAATCAATGATTGATCTCTATTTTATGCTCATGCTTATCATCCTTATACACCAGCAATCTCTTGATC
>Ga0156450_131_pt1 | contig 8380 bp, 8 predicted proteins | sample RifOxyA2_FD_108093 | JGI IMG/M metagenome (GOLD analysis project Ga0156450, IMG submission 108093) | Candidatus Moranbacteria bacterium RIFOXYA2_FULL_43_15
TTTTTCGCCCTGCTTTCATTTATAAGTTTTATCCTGACGGCAGGTCTGGGATGGTACAGTGTTCGAGATTATGTGCATACCGGGATAGTAAGACATATCCCTTCTCTGGTGGTGGCTGGATTTTTCGCTATTTCCGGACTGATAAACCTTATCGCCGGGTTAATCTTGAGTTCAATCAAGAGAAGGCACGAAGAGTTGGTGGTAATATTGAGAAGAAAAAAGATGTGAATAAAAAATGTTGAATGGCGCGAAGCACAAAATCAATTCTTTTTTGTTCAATCATAGCAAAAGAGTTGGGCTCAATTTGCCTTATTTCGCGGGCAATGGTTTTTGGGTGGCTCTCAGATACGCCGTACTTGCCGTTACAGGATTAGCTGTTTCCGTTATCTTTACAAAATTAGGAACAAAAGATTTGCTGGGACAATATCAATTCGTATTGTCTTTTTTATCAGTCGTCTCTTTGCTGGCTTTGCCTGGGCTGAATGTGGCTGCCTTGAAATCAGTTTCTCAGAATCAAGATGCCGCTGTCATAAAAGCCGTGAAGCTGAGTTTCTTGGCCAGTCTTGCAGGTGTGCCGATCATAACAGGCTATGGGATTTACGAAATTATTGTTAAATCCCAGTTTATTTTAGGCTGGGCATTTGTACTTTCCGGTATAATGTTTCCTTTTTTTTATGCTCCGAACACGTGGTATGTTTATTTTGAAGGAAAGTCGCTTTTTAAGGCAGTGTCTTTCCGAACTATAGCCATAAATTTAGTAAGTTCAATGGCTATTATCCTTGGGCTTTTTTGGAGAATAAATTTGCCGGGGTTGGTGGTTATTTATTTGTTATCGAACGCTGTCTTGCACGGAGTTTTTTATTTGGAAGTAGTAAAGAAAATAGAGAATAAAAACAGTAATGATATTGATGTCAGATACGGAATTTATGTTTCCGTTCAAAAATTCGTTTACGGGCTTTATAACAATATTCCACCTTTGGCCATATCATTCGTTTTTGGATTTGAGTTGCTGGCTGTTTATTATATCACTTACTTTGCGGTGGGAACCGCTTCCGGACTGCTTTCCTCCTTGTCGTCCATCTATATGCCGCTTTTATTTAAGAATATCAGGCTTAATTACAAGTGGATAGTTATTCAAAATGTTTTTATCGGAGTTATATTTTCGATTGCTTTTCTTATTTTCTTAAAATTTTTCTTTTTATTTATTTATGGAGAACAATATTATGAAAGCCTGAGACTGGGATATGCCATCGCCGGTCTCTTGCTTCTTACGCCGCTAAGAATATTTTTGGTAAATTATTTTACTACGCAAAAAAGAAACGGTTTAATCGTAACATCATTTATTTTATCCAACCTTTTGGCTTTTGCTGTTTTCCTTTTAAGTAAAAACACCGGTTTTTCAACCAGTGTTCCTCTTTACCTCTACTCTCTGCAGTTGTTTATCATTCTTCCATTGCTTGTTTCTTATTTTTCCATCGCCTCAAGAAAAATTGATTCTATTCGCTCCGAAATCACATCAGGATGAAATTTTTTGTTGTAAAGGCCGGCTGAATTTTTGGAAAATTCTTCCAATAACCCGGGATTGCGGATGAATCTTTCTATCGAGTCGCATAAAAAGTCTTCGACCGGTCTCATCTTCCCTTCTTTCTGAAGCTTGAACAAAGCGGTGTAAAAATCTTTAGGGTTATAATATTTTCCGTAAATCTCAAATGTTTCATTGTTGTAGTCCTGAAGAGGATGGTTTGGATACATGAAGCCATTGTGGCTGTTTATGCAAAACTCTCCCGTTGCGAATTGGTTGGTGCCTATAATCGGCATAGCGTGCGATAAGGCTTCTATCCAAACAAGTCCAAAACCGTCTCTGTAGGTGGGCATGATAAAAATATCATGAGTTTTATAAAGCTTATCCAATTCATCTTTGGTGAACTTTGCGTCAAAAAGTTGGATTCCTTCTATTTCTTTGATTTTTTTAACATCACTTTGACGCATGACCCCTAAGCTGGTGATTATGGTCAAATGTATGTTTCGGTGTATTTCCTTCAATCTTCTAAAAGCGGTTACAAGTTCATTGCCGCCTTTAATATAGAAGGTTCCTATGAAAAGCAATTTCAACCCCCCGGAATATTTTTTAATTGAATAATCCTGCGCTTCCATCAGGGGATAGCAATAGACTGACTTTCTCTCAAAAATTTTTTTGGTTCGAGATGAGTACTTTACCGAAGAAAGAAAACTTTTTTGGGCTGCTTCGCTCAGGAAAATTATTTTCTTTAATTTTTTTCTCCTGATTAAAAAGGAAGCTATCGTTCTGGCAATCGGATTATCGGCTATCGCGCGGTCATAATTATAAATCGAAAGTCCGGTTTCGGAATAAATGCAATAGGGTTTATTTCCAAAAACCAAACATCCGTACGTAAAAAGAAAATCTCCTTTGCCGGAAAACTTTATTCTGACATTGGGAATGCCTAAAATTCTCCTTAGTTTCAACAATGGAGTTGTTTTAACTCGATTGATTTCATTGTTGAAATCATTTAATCTCTTGTAAAGCTGGGCGGTGCTTTCTTCTTTATGCTCCAGCGTAAATTCGAAAGAGTTAAGGTGTTTGAAAAAGTTTGTTACGAATGAACGTATGTACTTTTGAAAAAGGATTACTTTGTATTTCTTCATCTCTTTTGAGTCATTATCACCAGTTCATTATAAAACGCGGAGGGCAGGAAATTCATCAGGTATCTTTTTTTATTCAGTATTAATATCTTGTTGACTTCTTGTATTTTAAAGCCAGCCTTTTCAAGCATAAAGGAGATCAACTCTAAATTAAAAAAAGTGTGATGCTTGTGGTAGCCTGATTTTTTGTAGGTTATTTCCTGATAAGAGTGGCCTATTAACATCTTTATTCTGCTTATCAGACCGACGTCACTGGGAATGCAAAGAATCAGCGCGCCTCTATCTTTGAGGACACGGCTAATCTCCTTGATTAATCCGATAGGATCGAAGACATGTTCGATTATGTCTCCGGCCCAAACCACGTCATATTCTCCATCTGGTTTGCTGATGCCTTCGTCCAAATCACAAACATTAGCATTTATTCCGTTTGAGATCGCCTTATTGACGGCTTCTTGGGAAAAATCCAAGCCTTCGGTCAGGTATCCCATTTCTTGAATTTTTTTTGTGATGAGTCCGCTACCGCATCCAATGTCCAGTAATCTGATGTCAGCTCTATCCTTCTTGATTTTCTTGCGATGCTTATCAAGCATTTGAAACATTATTTTCTCTTCGAAATTTATTTCGCAGTGATCATTTTTTTGGTATCTTTGATTTTCAATCTGTTGCGGTTTCATTTTATTTTTTTTCAATCAATACCCAGTAGCTCTGGGCGAATGATTTTATTGGAAACAGCCTTAAGAATGTTTTGACCAGGATTCCGCTAAATGAATTAGTATAGTTAAAATGGACAAAATCTTCTTTTATGCGGAGATTATTTTTTTGGCAATAAGAGAGAAAAAACTCATCCAGCTCTTTCCAGGAAAAAAACCATTTATGCCGGTCTGTCGGCTTTCCCCCGGGGAGACCATAAAATTTTCCGGTTCTTCCCGTAAGGATGATCCGCAGGACTTTCCAGATATCCGGGCAGTTAGGAAGCGAGATTAAGATATATTTTTTTGAAACCCTGGACATATCATCCAGAACAGCGTAGAGATTATCGATATGCTCCAGAACCTCAGTGCAGACGATTAAATCGTAAGAACTGTCTGAGAAACTCGAAAGAGACTCTTTTTCCAAGTCTACATTTTTGTCCGGAGTGCCGGAAATGTCTATGCCGAAAACCTTTTTTCCGACTATTTTTTTGAGATCATTGCCGGAACAGCCGACATCCAAAATGCTTTCAGATTCCCCTATATATTTATGAAATTCATTTTTTATGAAGTTGGCTCGTCCAGCTCTGTCTTTGAAAAACAAGAAATTATTTTTTATCATTTTTTATTATCAGTATATAATTCAATGTCAGTGAATCATATATCAAATGTTTAAATCTTTGCAATGCGTCGATGTTTAGCGACCCGAGGATATTAAAAAGACTGTCCGACACAATTCCCATGAGATTGTTGAAAAAAAATATCGGCATGAAAATAACTTTTATGCCAAATGAAGAAAAAAAATAATTTATCAGCTGGAATATCGTCGAAAAATATCCGCTGGTCTCCTTTAAACTGATTATTTTAAAATCCTTGAATAGATAAATCAAACCGAATTTTGTGAATCTGTAATAATCAACACTGAAAAATTTTATCTCATTTTTGTCGAAATTATTCAATTTAATTTTTTCCGACAGTATGGGCATACTGTGATTTTTCATCGTCTGGGGAACTGTTACGATACCGATGCCGTTTAGTTTCAGGACTCTTTTAATTTCGGATATAGTTTTCTCAGTTTGCGCGATATGCTCCAGGGATTGATTTAGGACAATTCCGTCAACTGAATTATCCGGAAGGGGAATTTCCCATGCGTTGGCGACTATTTCCGGAGCAACTTCTTTGTATGGATCCAGTCCTATATACTCGCAAGAAAAAAACTTGGCGTAAGGTTTTTTACCGCAGCCGACATCCAGGACCTTTTGATTTTTGTCAAAGTTTCCAGCGAACTCTTTCATCGCCAATTCTATCGGTTTTCTCGCCAGATAGTTGCAGGAAAATAGGTTAGGCATAATTTCAGAATAATTTTAGATATTCATTTATCATTTTATCCAAAGAAAATTTTTCTTCTGCAATTTCGCGGCTGTTTTGGGAATAGAGGTCAATGTTTTTCGCGATAGTATTCAAATTATCGGCAAATTTTTCAACATCATATTCCCTGTTCTTCCAAAACGCATCCCCTTTGGTTTCTATCAACAAGCTGTTTTTGCCGGGAACGGTGATCTCTTTCATCGCGCCGTCCGCCACGCCGCAGACAGGAAGTCCGCAGGCCATAGCCTCAATGATATTATTGGGGCAGGGAGGGTTAAGATGGGTGAATAAAAAAACATCCGCCGACCTTTCATATTTTGGCAGATCTTCATTCTTAATTTTACCAATAAATTCAAGAAATGCAAATTTTTTATATTGAGTGGGAGCAGTAGTTATTTCCCTTGAAAAATCGCCGATAAACAAGCATTTGAAGTTATCGCTATACCTGTTCTTATATATTTTCAAAGCCTCTATTATTGGCATAATCTGATCTTTTCTTCTGAATTTGGAAACAGAAATGAATATTTTTTGTTCTGGATTATTACGCAAACTTTCAATTTTTTCTCCGGCAGGGGAAAATAAATTTGTATCCACGCCGTTATAAACTACAGCAAAATTTTTGTCTTTTCTTTTTCCCAAGAATTTATCGGCGCAATATTTGCTGTATTGGCTTTGATAAACCGTGTAATCGGAAAAAAATTTATGAATGAGTTTGGGCGCTAAGTTAAGCAGGGGATATTTCCATTTAGCCACCGACCAATAGTAAACGCCATCCAAGCGGTGAATAATCTTTTTCCCGTACAGCTTTGCGTGAAGCAAATACAGGGGGTTACATTGGATAATGACAAAGAGAATGTCGTAATCTTTTCTAAAATCAAAAAAAACCTCATGTCCTTTTTCTTCCAACCCTCTTTTAAATTTGTTGGCAAAAGTCGAAGTGCCCCCGGTGTCCTTGACCTTAAATGGAATGAAAATTTTCATAGATATTTTCTTTTCAGGTTTTTTATAAAATTTGGAGTCAAGATGACCATCAGCGGTTCGATTAAGTACAAATAGTTTTTCCAGCTGTATTTGTATTTTTTTATATATTTAAATCGTGTTTTTATGCTTTGCCACATTTGCGCGTTTTGTTTTTTGACCGAAATTCCCCCGTCCACACTTCTGGAGCAGAGAAATTCTTGGAGGTTATGAAACTTGGTTTTTGGAAAACAGCGAAGCCAAAGCTCGTAATCTTGTCCGTATTTTATTTTTTCATCATATCCGCCAGCCTCTTTAATTAAATCCGTTCTGGCTAAGATGCAGCTGTGGGCGAAAGGATTGCGTCGGAATAATTTTTCAGCGATTATCTCGTGAGTTTCAGGAAGCTTAATGTATTTTTTACTTTCATTATTCCTATAAACATTTATATGATTGCAGCCGATTATTCCGTATTCTGGATTATTTTCCATAAAATTTACCTGTTTTTCCAGTTTCCCTTTTTCCCAGCAGTCATCCGCGTCAATCCTGGCTACATATTTTCCCGAGGCTTTTTCAAGGGCGATGTTTAGCGATTTGGTGAGTCCTGCGTTCTGAGTATTGCTTATTAAAACAAATCTCTCAGAACTGAAAATTTGTTGCCATTTTTCTAATTTCGCCAGGGTGTGGTCTGAAGATCCGTCGTTAACGCAAATAATCTCAAACTCTTGATAAATTTGATTTCGAATACTTTCAAGACAACGGTCAATATTTTCCTCTTCGTTATGGGCGGAAATCAGTATTGATACTGTCATACGGATTGCAATAGCTCAGTTATTTTTTTAGAAACTTTTTCAATCGAATAATTATCTTTTATTTCGTTGTAAGCGTTTTCTCCGAGTCTAGTTCTTTCTTCTGGATTTTTTAGTAATTTTGTTATATTTTCAGCAATGACGTCGCTATTTTTTACGGGAACTAAAATTCCAGAGTAGTTGTTTTTTATCAAATCCTTATTCACATCAATATCCGTGGTGATGACAGCCAATTTTGACGCCATTGCTTCCATAATAGCATTGCTCATCCCTTCGGCAAATGTTGGCAAGACAAAGATGTCGCAAATTTTGAGAATCTCCAAAACATCGCTTCTGCGTCCTAAAAAATATATATGATCCCCGCTTTCGCAAATTTTAGCTTGTTTTTCCAGAATCGGCCGTTGATCTCCATCGCCAACGATAAGTAGATTCATATTTTCGTGTCCTTGGCGATAAACGCGATCAAACGCCCCTAACAAATATTTATGCCCCTTGCCTTTTCGCAAATTTGAAACGCTTACGATATTCAGGTTTTCCTCGGGGATTCCCAATTCCTTGCTCTTTTTGCTGTTGTCAATTTCAAATTCAAAGTCTTCTAAATTGATGACATTTGGAATGACCGTTGTCTTTTTAGGTTCGATATTTAACCTTCTCGATATTTCTTTTTTGGCGGAGAGAGTTTGAAAAACATATTTTGTTACCAAAAAAGACGTTATTTTATCAAGGAAAGACAACCATTCCCATTGAAGCAGGCTTCCTCTGTGGTTGCAAATTATTTTTTTCACTCCAAAAAATCTTCCCCAAATTCGGCCAAACAAATCAGAGTGTATTAAATAAGTTGCTATAATGTCCGGCTTGAATTCTTTAATTATTTTTCTAAATTTTAGAACAACAAAAGGATTAAAAAAATCAAAAACATTTTTGATGTCCAGATAATAAACGGGGATGTTCTTATCCGCAAATATTTTTCCCATCGGACCTCTTCCTATGAGGCAGCAAATTCTATTCTCGAATGTTTTTTCCAAAGAGGGGATCAGACGCGAGAGATTGGTTTCCGCTCCGCCAACTTCCAGACCGGTGATAATGTGAAGAATCCTTTTTTTCATTATTTTTTCAAAAGAGAATTTATTTCCTTGAGGTAGGCGTTGGCGGAATTTTCCCAGTTGAATTTTTGCTCGATTTCTTCGCGGGCGTTTTTGCCGAGAGTGTCGCGAAGCTTGGGATCGTCTATCAGCTTTTCTATGGAGTTTCGTATCGCTTCGGTATCATACGGCTCAATAATGATGCCAGATTTGTTATGAGTGATGATTTCCGGCGTTCCGCCGACGTTGGTGGCGATAATGGCTTTCTTGCACGTTCCAGCTTCCAAAACGGACGTGGGGAGTCCCTCATTATAGCTGGGGTTCACGAAAATATCGGAAATTTTGAGAATACTGATTGCTTCAGAAAAAGGCACGCTACCGGGGAATATTATTTGTTTCGTAAGATTATATTCCCTAGCGTATTCTTCGAGTTTTTTTCTTTCCGGTCCTTCTCCAACAACCAAAAGAACGATATCGGAGCGGTTTAGGAGGCGCACAGCTTCAAGTAGGTGAATGATGCCCTTGCCATAAATCAGGCGTCCCATGTAAACTATGATTTTTTTATCCGGGAACTGTCGGCGAAGATTGTTTTCCGGTGGGACGGCATCAATTTCTTTAAAAGGCATTCCGCGATAAATGACCGGCGCTTTCCGTCCCGAAAGCAACTTAATAAAGTTGGCGGCTGATTGCGACGGAGCTATCAGTTGGTCGGCCTTTGACAGTATGAAGTGACCGATTGTCTTGTCAAAGGTTTTCGCTATCAGCGACACCAGGAAAGTATGTTTAACAAAATCGCTCCCGTGTTCGATATGAA
>Ga0156450_132_pt1 | contig 7965 bp, 8 predicted proteins | sample RifOxyA2_FD_108093 | JGI IMG/M metagenome (GOLD analysis project Ga0156450, IMG submission 108093) | Candidatus Moranbacteria bacterium RIFOXYA2_FULL_43_15
TCAAAAAAGACCAACCTAAGCAGACGCGGGATTGAATGGAATTTGAAAGCATTAAAAGAAAAAGGTCAGATAGAGCGAGTCGGTCCGGACAAGGGCGGGGATTGGAAAATAATTAAAAAATAGCCTAAACCGGCTTTTATGGCGAAAGAAATGAAAACCTATGTTGTTGTTCCGGCGTATAACGAAGAAAAAGTCATCCGGAGCGTCGTTTTGGAGATTCAAAACGCCGGCTATCGGGATATTATCGTGGTGGACGATGGCGGAACCGATGGCACTCGCGCGGCGGCTGAAAAAGCCGGCGCGACGGCGCTTCGCCACAGAATCAATCGCGGCAAAGGCGCCGCGACCAAAACCGGCATCGAAGCCGCCAAGTTGCTTGGAGCGGATATTATTGTTACAATGGATGGAGACGGGCAGCATAATCCGGGAGATATCGCCAAATTGATTGAACCGATAAAAACCGGCCGGATTGACGTAGTCTTAGGAACGCGCCTCAAGAACCCCCTTGGCATGCCTTGGTACAAAATTTGGCAAAATAAAATTGGCAATATCATCACCTGGTACCTTTTCGGCCTCTATGTCACCGATTCCCAATCCGGCTTCCGGGCCTATTCCCGCCGCGCCGCCGAACTCATCAACACCCACTCTGACCGCTATGAATACGATTCCGAAGTCATCCGGGAAATACATCTTCGAAAACTCAAATACCGCGAAATTCCAATTGAAGTCCGCTACACCCAATATTCTATGGGCAAAATCCAAAAACAGGGCTTCGTCAACGGAATGAAGACGGTTTATAAAATGATTTGGGGATTAATCTCATAAAAATTTAATATCCTATGAACTCTCTCCACCTCTACCAAATCGCCATCATTTTCATCGCCGCTGTGATGATTTTTCAGGGCGCGATGAATTTTGTGAGGGGCAAAAATAACCAGACGATCCTGAAACTTTTGATCCGGATCATCGTTTGGGGCGGGATGGCCGTTGTCGCCATCTATCCCGACCTTACCAACACCGTCGCCGAACTTATCGGGATGCAGGGCAACATCAACGCCGTCATTCTCACCGGCTTCATCCTGGTTTTCCTGATGATCTTCAAACTCCTCAGCGCCATCGAACGGCTGGAACAGCAAATGACGGAGCTGACAAGAAAAGATGCGTTGGGGGAAATGAAAAATGAAAAATAATAGTAAAACATTGGTAACAGTTTTAATGTCTGTTTATAATGAACAGGCGCATTTTTTAAAAAAATCTATCGACAGTATTTTAAATCAAACTTTTTCCAATTTTGAATTTTTAATTATCAATGATGGCTCCGCGAAACAGGAATGCATTGACCTCCTTGAAGAATATGCAAACAAGGATAGTAGGATTAGACTACTTCGCAATGAAAATAACTTAGGATTGACTGAATCACTTAATAACGGTCTGAGAAAGACTAGGGGAAAATATATTGCTCGAATTGACAGCGACGATATTGCTGATTCGCGTCGACTAGAAAAGCAATTGCAGTTTATGGAAAATAATCCTGAATACGCGCTGTGCGGCTCTTGGGCAAAGATTATAAACGAAAGAAGTGAACTTATTGGAGAAAAAAATTTTTATACCACTTATGAAGAAATAAAGAAAAAGATTCTTTATTTTAATTTTTTCACCCATTCTTCATTGTTTTTTAGAAAAGCTATAGTTTTGGAAAACGGCGGATATAGCGACAAGATAAAAAAAGCCCAGGATTATGATTTGATCTTGAAATTGTCCGCGAAATATCCAATCGCGAATATTCCGGAATTCTTATGTCTACACAGAACCCATCCGGAAAGCATTTCTTCAAAAGGCAAGAAGAAGCAGGAATGGTACGCGCTTGTGGCGCGCTTGCGCGCTTTGCTATTCTATGGGCATCCTAAAATATATTTATTCAAAATAATTCCGGCTGTTTTTTATTTCCTATTAGTCCCCTATTTCGTCGAAAAAATTATTTTCAAGCTTGTGTGGAAAAAATAGTGTATAAATTCATAATAAGAATTCTCGTTTGGATTCATAATTTTTCCTATCGCCTGATTGGAGTTTTGTCCATAAAAGAAAATGGAGGAATACATCCCAAACATAGAATACTAAATTATTATGATTTTTTTCTAAAAAATATTTCCCATACCGACAAAGTTTTGGACATCGGATGCGGCAACGGAGCCTGCGCCCAGGCTGTTTCGAAAAAAGCAGCCAAAGTTACCGGCATAGATATTTCCAAGAAAAACATACAAACAGCCAAAGAAAAATTTCCCAACGGCAATCTGAAATATATCATCGGAGACGCGACCAGCTATGATTTTAAGGAAAGTTTTGATGTCATTATATTGTCGAATGCCTTGGAACACATAGGAAATCGCATCGCTTTTTTAGAAAAAATAAAAGGGCTGGCGCCTAAAATTCTTATTCGCGTCCCCCTCCTTACCCGTGATTGGCTGGCGGTTTACAAAAAAGAAAAAGGATTTGAATATCGGCTAGATCCGACTCATTGTATTGAATATACAGAAGAAATCTTCAAGGATGAAATGGACAAAGTCAAGCTGAAAATTGACAACTGCTACACAAATTTTGGAGAGCTGTACGCTGTAATAAACACAAAAAATGTTTCTATTTAGAGAATTTCTAAAATTGTTTGTTTTCAGTAAAAAAATACGCGTAGGATTCGTCCTCTGCGTATTTCCCTCTCCATATTACGGAAGGATTATGGCATCGGCAAGGTTGAGAGCATATGATGTTATAAACAATTTCAACAATGATGAAAACTATTTCTTGGAATTATATAAGCCCTGGAAAAAATATGATATCGTCATTTTTCAGAAAAAATTCGATAACGAAGCATTGAAACTTGCCAAAAAATTAAAACTGAAAGGAACAAAAGTTGTATTGGATATCAATGTTAACTATTATGATAAGTCAGCACTGGAAAAAACTAGCCTCTGCATGAATAAACAAATTATTGAGTTTACCAAAGTTGCCGACAGTATAATTTCCAGTTCGGAGTATCTGAAAAACTACATAAGGAAAATGTTCCCGGAGAAAAAAATAGCTTATATTCCTGAAAATATAACGGATAATTTCTTTTTAGCCAAAAAGAAAATTAAAGAAAAAGAGGATAACCTAAAATTAATATATGTAGGATATGCCATAAAAGCTAAAGAAATTCTAAACATAAGAAATGTCTTGCGAAGTCTGAGGAAAACCCATAATTTCAATATCGTCTTTATTTGTGAAAGGAACCCGGAAATTTCAATAAATGGAATCGAAACTGAATTTATCAAATATAAACAGAGAAAAATACACAAACAAATGTCAGAAGGAGACATATTTATAGCGCCACGAAATCTAAATGATTCTTATAATTTAGGACACAGCTTTACCAAAATTGGATACCCAATGTCAGTAGGAATTCCCATTGTCGCCAGTAAAATTCCTTCTTATGAAAAATCTCCAGCCTTGTTATGTGAAAATAAGGAAGAATGGAAAAATAGATTAGAAGAGCTTCTGAGCAATTTTGAATTAAGAAAAAAAATAGGAAATTTGGGAATCGAATTTTGCAAAAGTAATTATTCGTCAAAATCAATAAAGAGACAATATATTTATTTTTTTGAAGAAGTTAACAAGTGAAAATTAGTATAAACTGCAAAAAAATAGAAGGACCATACGGGGGAGTCATCGCTTTTTTCCGATCATTGGAGGGACACCTTTTGAAAAACGGTCATAAAGTTGTAAATCATTTAAATGATAATGATATAGATATCATTATCATCGTTGCGTATTCAACTTGGTCCACCGCTTCTTACTCGTACTTGGATGCTAAAGCCTACAAAGTAAAAAATAGCGAGACGATTATTATTCACAGAATCAATGAATGCGATGAAAGAAAAGGAACCAACTATATGAACAAGTTATTAGTAAAAGTCGCCAAAGAATCAGATTTTTTGGTTTTTATTGCCAGCTGGCTGGAACCTCTTTTGAAAAAAAATGGCTTGCCCGAAAATAAGCCTTCAGAAATAATTTTAAATGGAGCTGATGAATCCATATTTAACGCGAAAGAAAAAAAAATCTGGAACAAGAAAGAAAAACTAAAGATAGTAACTCATCATTGGGGCGGGGGCTATTTAAAGGGACATGCTATATATCAATATTTGAATAAGTTATTGGATAATCCAAACTATGATAGCAAATTTGAATTTACATTTATCGGAAACTGCCCACCTGGCTTAGAATATAAAAATACCCATATAAAATCTCCGCTTAGCGGGATAGCACTGGCCAATGAATTAAAGAAGCACCATGTTTATTTGACGGCTTCCTTGAATGAACCTGCAGGAATGCATCATATCGAAGGAGCTATGTGCGGACTGCCTATTTTGTATATCAAATCCGGAGCTTTGCCTGAATATTGCAACGGCTACGGCATAGAATTCAGCAGAAGCAATTTCAAAGAAAAGTTAAACAAGATGTATGATAACTACGATTTTTGGGCCAAAAAAATAAATTCGTATGATAAAACAGCAAGAAAGATGAGTAATACTTATCACAATCTGTTTGAAAAACTCTACGAAAACAGAGATGATTTCGAACTTCACTATGATTCTATGCTGCCGAAAAATTTTTATTATTCGCTTTTGAAAATTAAATCTTTTTTTAGCAATTATACTTTAAGGATAAGAATTTTGAAAAGCGCTTTCATCAGAAAGATCACGTAGGGAAAGTTACAAAGATCGTATGCTTTTACCTCTATTTGAAATTAAGGCGATTAAATATATTAAAAAATAAACCGCCATATTGACGTTGGAAGCCAGAACGGCTCCGGCTATTCCCCAGAGATAAATGAACGCACCGGTAACAGTTATCTTTAAAAACGGATAAAAAACATTTAAGAGCCGCAAGGTTTGTGTTTCTTTTTTAGCAAATACGTATTTGCCTAGAAAATTGACAGGGGTCATAAAAAAAATCATAATCGCATACCACTTCGAATATTTATAAAAATCGACGTAGCTATTCCCGAATAATAGATAATTAATTTTCCCTATGAACAAATAGAATATGCCCGCTATCCCAAGCAAAAGCAATCCTGCCAAAAAAATAAATCTTTTTTTTCTCCCTAAAAATTCTTTTATAGAGAAGGAATCCTGACTTAATTTTGGAAAGAACAAATTATAGAAAGGTTTTAAGCCATCTTTTATCTTCAAGGGAACCGCTGATATGACATAGTAAACGGCAACTGCCGCAGGAGAAATCAGAATCCCAATAATTATTTTGTCTACATTTTCAGCGATAACTCCTGCGACTGAAATTTTCGTCAAAAACCATCCGTATTTCAGAGTGTCCTCGTCGCTTCTACCGTTTTCAATATATTTTAAACTTTTAAAATAATAATACCCGTTAAAAAATGTGTACGAAATAAAATACACAACGGTTATAGGTATCAAATTGTTTGCGTTAAAGAATATTATTCCAATTGTTGCTAGCATATTCAATATAGCCTGAATCAAGCTGTACTTTGTTGAAATATCAAATCTGCTCTTGCCCTGTAAAAACGCATCCCAAGTATTGGGAGCATAAAAAAAAGGAAAAAACATTGAAGAAATCATCAACGTAATTCCGAGTGAATGACTTTGAAAAATATAATAGTATCCTCCAATAACCAAAAGCGTTGGCACTCCCAATAAACTCCAAAGGAAACTAATTTTGACAGCTTTCTTGTAATCACCGTCATAACCTCTGGCTACTGATTGGGCAATGGCTACATTCAATCCCGGAATAGATAGAATTGAAACGATAGATAATACAGATAAGACAAATTGGTATTGCCCAAAAACTTCCTGAGTTGCAAGACGTGCAAAGGCTATCGAAAGCGCCAAACTACATATAGACCCAACTCCCTGTCTTAAAGAAACCCAAAAACCATTTTTAACAAAATACGGTAAATCAAAGCCCAGTCTTTGTCCGTATTTTTTTGAAATTGTATATATTTTATTTTGTAATGCATGAGTCATAGCAGTTTTTCCAGAGCTATATTGACATTGCTTTTTGAAGTATAAAGAATTCGCCAAAAGAAAGCAATTTTCTGGATAAAGTCCGGCTTGCTTGATAAGCTTATTTGCGATATAATCTAATAGAATTTTATCAGTATGATTAACCAATTACGCCATTTTTTTGCGTCTCAAAAGCTTTTTTCTGCGCTTTCCACTGCCTTTGCGGGATATTTAATCGTTTTTCTGTTTGAGCATTTTCTGAATAGTCCCATTCTCGCACTTCTACAAATTATCGGGGGTCTTTTTTTTGTTATTTTTGGAACCGGGATCAGTACCACATTAATCATTCAATGGGCGACTAAGCGCAACTTTGATCGATGGGAATTCATCTCCTTGTCACTTCTTGGAGGAATGATTATTGCTCCCTCTGTCCTGACTGCAGAGTTTATATTATTCCACAAAGCCTACGACTGGTATCCTATAGCCAATGGATTGTCATTTTGGTGTGCAGCTGGAATTCTTCTTTTTCACAAAAAAACCTCACTTCTTTCTTTGCCATCTTTTTCAAGAAATTTTTTCAAACATCCTCTTTTTATAATCTTAGCATTCGGCTTTGTCTTTACCTTAGTCCAGATATCTTTATATAGAACTCTTCCGGATCTGGACCCCTACAAGTGGCTGATGAAATATACCTATCAATTTGCCAATCAACAGCTTGACTATTCAGAACGTCCACTATTCGGATCTATGGTCTTTATCGCAACCCGATTTGCAAATATAAGCGTTCTCGCATTTTTTAAATATATCATACCCTTTGTTTTTCTCTCCGTTCTTTTTCCTGCCTGGATGGTTGCGCGTAGCTTCGCGGAAAAAAGCAAGCAATGGATTTTTCTTCTTTTCATTTTTGCCAGCCCCATCATAATCTTATATGCCGAAACTCCAATGCCTCAATTCATGCTTATCATATTGTCATATTTTTTCATATTTTTTCTCCTTTATTCTTTTGAAAAAAAAGATGATTTTTTTCTTTATATCGCCGGAATTTTCATATTTCTGTCTTTTTTCTACCACCAAGCAGGAATTATCATTTTCATTATTTGGGCAATCGCCGCAATCATCTCAAAACGAGCTCTTATTTTTTCAGACAAAAAAACTCTTTTTTTCATTATTCTTCTCATTGCCACCAATTTATCTTACTTTGAAAAAATGCTTCAATTTTTAATGTCATGGAGTTCGACAGTCTTTTCTCGTGTTTTTTCTTCGAATAACCTGAACTTGCTTTATCCCGCATACTATACAAATGTCGACCGCAATGCTATGGGATGGGGATCATTAACCGGAGTTTTGAAATTTTACGCTTTCAATATGGGACCCATACTGAGCGGAGTCTTGATATTATTCTTAGGCATGCTCTTCTTTCGTCCCGCCTTTCGTTCTTTTTTCGCAAAAATAACTTTCAAAAATTCCACCATCTCAATCGCCATATTGACTTTTATCCTTTTTTTTTCCGTAGCAGAAATCCTTCCTCGTTTTCCCAATATTTCGCTCTTGCCGGATCGCGCTTGGATCTTTGCCGGCATATTCTCATTTGTTTTTCTTTATACCATCCTGCGCTTTGTAAAAAAAATACCGCTATGGAGCATGGGAGTTTTCATGTTATTTTTTACCGTTAGTATTTCAGGAGCATTATACGTAAATTATCTAAAAAGTTATCTCATTACTCCTGCGCAATGGAATAGTGCTAAGTGGATTGAAAAAAATCTTCCAAAAAATCGAGTCCTTCTTTCCTATGGACACAAAACACTTCTCCCCTTCTATACCACTTCCACCCTGATAAAAATTTCTCCTGAAGTATATTGTAGCAAAAACGTTCAGGATTTTCAAGATATTATGAAAGAAAAGACCGTACAAAATTCCATAATGAAAACATATTATGAACCATTTCTTAAATCCATCG
>Ga0156450_135_pt1 | contig 7769 bp, 5 predicted proteins | sample RifOxyA2_FD_108093 | JGI IMG/M metagenome (GOLD analysis project Ga0156450, IMG submission 108093) | Candidatus Moranbacteria bacterium RIFOXYA2_FULL_43_15
GGTCGATACCAACCGTCTTTCCGCCAAGCTTAGCCAGAACACCGGAAAGTCCCTCTTTTCTGAAAGTATCCATCACCAAACCCTCTTCATCTTCGCCTGCGCCTTGGGGAACATATTTTATCCTGGCGTTTTCAATTCCCGCCAGTTTGCAAAGCAAAAGGCAAGATTCACTATCCAAATCCGACACTTCTTTAATCATCTCATAACTGCCGTCATCTTTTTCTTCGGCGTAACCGTGCACAACCAGCAGATCCCAAAGTTCTCTGGTCAGTTCAGCAAATCTTGTTTCCATCATTTCATCTATTTTGCTTTTCTTTTCCGCGCTTGGATTGTTCAAATCATAATCGATAGCTTTGACTTTTTTTCCTTCTCCGTCTTCAACCTCTTTTGATATTTCATCAGGAATTAAATCATAAATAGTTTTGTTTTTGCTTTTTCCCAATTTGTGAAGAGTGTGAAGCGCGCCGGCGCGAGCCGGATTTTTTTCTTCATCAACAAGCAGTTTCAATCCTTCTTTTTCTCCCTTACCAGAATCTTTCATTTCAATAATTAATTTTCTAAATTATAAGCAAGGTTCTTTTTCTAAATTATACACCCGAACCCCGTTTTGAGCTATTCGTCAAGCTGTGGATAATTAGGCAAAATAAAAAAACGCCGGAAACAATTCGATTGTTTCCGGCATCGCGCGTTCCTTTCGCGCAAAAGCATTTTCAAAATCAAGGCGCCTTCGAAATTTTTTCCAACTCGTCTTCGAGAGCGCCTATTTTCTTATTGAGAACTTGGCGGAGCTCTTGATTTTCCTCCTTGAGTTTTTGATTTTCTTTTTCAAGAGTCTCTATGTGGACTCTGTATTTCCTGATCTCCGCCCGGAGAGTGTCGATCCGCTTGAGCGGATTGTCGTAGCCGTCCTCTCCTTTCTTGAGATTTTCAGCCGGGAGCCCTATTACCCGACCAACCTGGAGAGTTTTGGCCTCTTCTTCCGTAAGCCAGTTATTTTTCAAGACTTTTTTTGTGCTGATGTCTTCGGTGTAGTGGTTTACAATCTCACTCACCGTACCCCCTTCGCTCAAAGAGCAGGGAACAGTAAACGACTCGCGCCGCTTTTTTTCGTCTGCGCGCGGGGCAGACTTTTTCTCTGGCGGCGGTGGATCCGCTCGAGCGGATCTCTTTTCGAGTTTTGTAGCGGGAGATTTGCCAGTTCCGACGCTTTTTTTATCCGAAACTGGATCCGTTTGCCTTTGCCGCGGCAATTCGTCCGCCGTATCTGCTGTAACCCAGCGATACAACTTACCATCCTTTCCACGAAAGGTATCGCCATGGCGAGGGTGGGGCGACACACTGGTAATCCGCTCGTCATCGTACACAACGACGACTTTACCCCCGACCGTAGCCTTCTGCGTCCACCGCTCTCTGGACACAGAGTATCTTCCGCCAGCCAGCGCGTTGCCAGCCAATGCTACGATGATTGCCAAAAAAACCAAACCTGCCGACAATAACTTCTTCATCGCTTTCCTCCTCTAAATCTTTAGCTTTTTTTATCGCCAAATGTCCTAAATCCTAAAATAGCCATACTGATTGTTAAAGAAAACTCTTAAACATTTTCACAAACCTTATCAAAAATTTCTAATAAGATTTAAATCAAATATTCAAGAAATAATTGTGACCCCGAAGTCTCGACTTTGTCCTGCTCCTTTCAGGATAAAGTTTAAATTGAGACTTCGGGGTCGGGCGGGCATCAGCGCTTGCAGTTGCCCTTGTCGTCGTGACCATGATCGTCATGGCCGCCGTGGCGTTTCCCTCCTTTTTTGATATTGATCTCCGCATTGGAATCGCTCCGCGAGTTAGCTTCAACGTTCCCAATGCTGTTGATCATGTCGCCCGAAGACGACAGGCCACCAGAAGCGGCAATTCCAGCCGCTTCAACCACCGCAGGCAGAAGCACATTGCCCGTACTGGGGTTGCCACCGGCCCAGAAAGCACCGCCTGTCGACTCGGCAGCCGGATTGAGGACTTCTTTAGCCCTCCTTTCTTTAACTTCATTGTGCTTGAAGTTTTTCCTTTGCCGAGGGTCGGGGCATTTCTGCTCCCAGCTATCCTCCGTTCGAGAATAGTTCTCCTCGAGAAGGATTTTTGCCGGCTGGTCCACTGGCGCCGATGGCGGTATGTACACCCACGAGTTATCGGTGCCAAAGGCACCGGTTCTCCCACCCTGCATCATCCCACCGGGGCCGGGAACGTTGTAATTCGTCCCAGCACAGCCCACCGAGGTCAGCGCCAGCGCCAACACCAAAACCGAAAACAATCTTCTAAGCATGACCGTCCTCCTTCTTTTCTTCGTTTTTTTGCCACGCCGACGAGACATCCGCCGGCAACCCAAAATACTAATTGCTCCTCTGTCATTCCCGCGAAAAAAGAAATATCGCCAAAATAAACTTAATCTTAAGACTAGATTCCCGTTTTCACGGGAATGACAAAGAAAATCGCTCATATTAAGAACCAAATCCCCCAACTTTCGAGGACTATATAATCTAACTTACTTTTCAAAAATTGTCAATGGATGTATAATTTTAATAGCGATTTAAAACTCAGTCAGTATGCCCTCTCTGTCTGATGATTACATCAGACATCTCTCCCGATTGCGGGCGAGAAGGATAAAAAAATAGTTTTCATGACTAAAACAAAAACAACAATCCTCCTAATTTTCATCCTGGCTGTCGGACTGTTTCTGCGCGCGTATAATATCGATAATGTTCCGCCGGGAATTTACGCAGACGAAGCGGAGAACGGGATAGATGCCATGACAGCCAACGCTTCCGGGCAATACCAGTGGTTTTATCCCGGCAACCAGGGGCGCGAAGGTTTGTTTATGAATTTGATCGCCCTGTGTTTCAAACTTTTCGGCGTTTCTGCCTTTACCCTAAAACTTCCTTCCATAATTTTCGGCACGCTGGCAATAGGAGGAATTTATCTTCTCGCCAAAGAGCTTTTTTCAAATTCAAGAATCGGTTTCATAAGCGCCTTCCTTACTGCCGTTTCTTTTTGGGCCATCAATTTCTCCCGTATTTCTTTCCGCGCCAATATGGTTCCGGCCATTCTGTCTTTCTCCTTTTATTTCCTCTGGAAAGGCTTGCGGACGAAAAGATGGCATAATTTCGCCATTGGCGGATTTATCTTCGGCATCGGTCTTCATACCTATATTTCCTTCAGAATCGCCCCCCTTATCTTGATTGCCATGTTTTTCGCCTTGATCATCACCCGAGAAAATTTTTTGAAAAAATATTGGACATCGATTCTGGTCTTCATAGCTTTCGCGTCTTTATCCGCCGGTCCCATGTTTTACACTTTTTTTGTCGCCCACCCCGAATATTGGGAATCGCGCACGGGACATATTTCCATTCTCAATCCCGAAATAAACCAAGGGCATCTTTTCAAAACTTTTCTCAAAACTTTCGGACTGAGTCTTGCCAAATATAACTTTTGGGGCGATCAGAATTGGCGCCACAATTTTCCTCCTTACGCTCTGCTGGATCCGTTAACCGGCATTGCTTTTCTCTTCGGCTTTATATATTCCCTTCTGAAAACATTCCACCTCTTCGTCCTCCGATTCGGAAAAAAAGTCCGCGATCAAAAACTTGAAGTGTATGTTTTTTTGACGGTTTGGTTCTTCGTGATGCTTATTCCCGAGGTAATGGGATATGAAGGCAATCCTCATAGCCTTCGCGCCATCGGCACGCTTCCGGTTGTTTTTATTTTCGCCGCTTTAGCTTTCAACTATATTTTAGGGAAAACGGAAGATAAAACACTTTTGTACAAGAAAACTGTTTTTGGTCTTATTATCTTAATGTTTATTTTCATCGGTCTTTTCAATTCTGTTAAATACCACCTTGTTTGGGCGAAAAAAATCGAAACAGCCAAAGCTTTCGATCGTCATTTGAGGGAAATAAGCGGCTATTTCAACGGTCTTCCCCGTTCCACGGAAAAATATCTCGTAGCGGATGAATACCCCAGCCGACCCGTAAAAGTTGAAACCTCGAAAACCGAAAATGTTTTTTACGTCTGGCCGGTTCATATCGAACATATAAAACCCAAAACGGATGATTTTATAATCATAATGACCGATCCCGCGGAACCTTATTTGCAGAAATTAAAGCAAATGTTTCCCGGCATAAATACTTATACCCACGATAAACCAGGCGGAGGATACTTTCTTGAACTAAAAATGAAATAATATTTTCCCAAAACAAAAGTTATGCGAATCTTTTTTGACAAACACTACAAAATCCTGATCGCCGTAATCTTATTGTTTATGGCGGCGGTATCGTTTCTCAACGCTTGGAACGACACGGCGATTTTTGACGAGACCGCCCATATCGGCGCCAGTTATTCCTATGTGGCCAAACAGGAAATCCGCCTCAATCCTGAGCATCCGCCGCTTATCAAGAATTTGGCCGGCTTGCCGCTCCTTTTTCTCGGCTTGAATTTCAACACAAACCAGCCTTTTTGGACCGGGGAACTGCCCGGGAAATGGGACGAGGGGCAATGGGCGGCCGGGCGGAGTTTGCTTTACGCGTCAGGCAACAATCCCGACCAAATAATTTTCTGGTCGCGCTTGCCTATCGTTCTTCTCTCTCTTCTTTTGGGCTGGTTCATCTTTCATTGGACGCGGAAGCTGGCTGGAATTTCCGCCGGGCTTTTCGCGCTTACACTCTACGCTTTCGACCCCAACATCTTGGGCCACAACCATTTTGTCACGACTGATCTGGGCGCCGCCGCTTTTTTCACTTTCGCCTTCTATTTTTACCTGCGCTTTATAAAAGAACCCGCTTGGAAAAACGTCGTTCTGGCCGGACTTTTTCTGGGACTTTTGCAACTCACCAAGTTCTCTTTTATGATCGGTCTGCCTGTTTTGGCGCTCGCGACAATCGTTTATCCGCTGGCGAGAAGAAACCGCGATTTAAAAGAAACAAGCGTTTGGAAGTTCAAACTGAAAAAGCTGGCGGAATATTGCGCCAAAGGTTTTTTGGTATTTCTTTTTTCTCTGGTTGTCGTTTGGGCGCTGTATTTTATAAATACCCTCAAAATGTCCCGAGAAACAGTTGCCAAAGCCATTGATTTCAATTTCCCGCCGGGACAAACGCAAAACATCAAGGAAGTTTATACGCGAAAAGTCTTGCATGGTCTTAATGAAAATGCGGCGACCCGCCCGCTGGCGATATTCGGCGAAGGCATCGGCTATGTTTTCCGCCGGGTGGCCGGCGGTAACGGAGCCTATTTTATGCGAGAAGTTTCTTCCACCGCCTTCCCCGCCTATTTCCCGACTGTTTTCGCCATCAAGGAACCGCTGGCCATTTTGTTTTTTATGCTCCTGGCTGTCTTCATTTCTTTTGGAAACAATTTTCGAAATTTTTTCCGCTCTTTCCAAACCGGAGAAAAAATGGAAGCTTTCTCAAGCTTTATCCGGCACAACATCGCCGTCCTCTCGATGTCCGCTTTCGTCTTTCTCTACGCTTATGTCAGCATAACCGGAAACCTGAACATCGGTTTTCGCCACCTGTTCCCCATCTTGCCTTTCGCCTATATCTTGACCGCCAAAGTTCTCTTTGATTTTCTGGGACGGATAAATGATCACGCGAAAAAAATTTGGGGGTTGGCTTTCGCGGTTCTCGCTTTGTTTTTGGTTTCCGGAACGGTTGCCGCCTATCCCTACTATATGTCCTATTTCAACCAAACTGCCGGCGGACCGAAAAACGGCTACCGCTACGTCACCGACTCCAACGCCGACTGGGGACAGGATATGAAAAGATTGAAGAAGTGGATTGAGGATTATAATGAAAATTCAAGCCACCCTATTGAAAAAATCCGCGTCAATTATTTCGGCGCGGCGGATCCGAGATACTATTTAGGCGATAAATTTATCGATTGGTGGGATTCCAAGCGGCCGATTGAACCGGGTTGGTACGCCATCTCAGTCAATTCCCTCCAGGGCAGTCTTTATGACAAACAAAAAAAGGACGAGGAGTCCTATCGCTGGCTGAAAGATATCCAACCGGTAGCGCAAGTTGGAACGTCGATATTGGTGTATTACGTTACGGAAGAAAAATTGCCCCCTCTCCCGTAACCGGGAGAGGGCTGGGGAGAGGGCACTGGCGCAAACGCTACCCCGAACCCTCTCTGTCACGAGTACGTGACATCTCTCCCGAGTACGGGCGAGAAGGAATAATCTTAAATCACGTGTAATCAGTGGCTCTTTTTCTTCTTCCTCTCTTTCTTAACTTCCTCCCCCTTCACCTCCGTGTCATTCTGTATTATTTCCGCGTCGTTTTGCGTTTCTCCCCTGAATTTATAAAAAACCTTGTTTTCTATCCGCAAGTCGATGTATTCAAGATCGGCAATTCTTTCTTTCTCAATCTTGTTTTCCAAAATAATCCGGAGCATTTCCATTTCTTTTTCGATTCCTAAATCACTTCCGAAATATATCTTCCAGCCGCCTGAGACGGAAGCGCGGATGTCCGATGAAGCGCGATTAGGTGTTTCAAATTCTCCCGCCAAATCGATATCAAATTCGCTTTTCATCTTTTCTTTAAGGAGAAGGATAAATTCGATATTCTTCCGATCCAAAGCCGGCTCCCCAATGCCCACCGACCGACCGCCTTCTTCTTTCAATATAACCAGCTTGTTTTCCTTCAACTCCGCCGATTCAAAATCCGCCTGGCTATAAGCAACGCCTTTTTCATCTACCGCGTAACAACTGCCCGCCGAACAAAAGACCAACATTGATTTTCTCTCGGTTATTTTTATGTTTATTGTTCCGGGAAACTTCTTCTCGACTTCCGCGCTTTCAATCCGCTTGAATTTTTCCGCAAGCACTGAGGCTATCGCCCCGCCATTAGCAAAAATCAGGTTATTTTTTTCCAGAACATTAAAATATTTTCCGGAAATCTCGCCACTAGTCGCCTCCAAAATGGCGCTTCTGTCAAGATCAACTGTCCCAGAAAGGTTAACCGCGGTTATGCCAAGCAATCCGGAAAAGAAAAGCGTATAAACCAGACTAACGAAAAAAGAAATCGCCGCCAAGGAAAAAACAACCTTCCCCCAGGAAATCTTTTTTCGGGAAGTCCTTTTCATGGCTTGGGTTTTCCTTTTTCGAATCATGACTTTATGATTTGCGCGTTTGCGGACATCCGATGTCCTTTGGTCGCTGAGGCAGTTGGACATCGGATGTCCAAAACGGCAAAGGCGTAAGTCCTGGTTCTAAAATTTCAAAAATAAATTTTCCAAGACCAGCCTCGGGTTGGCATTGGTTCCTTTAAGTATTGTCAAGCTTTTTTCAATTTCGTTGATAAAATTAAACGCTTTCCCGGAAGTAACGCCGCTTTTGAGAAAAGCGCAATCGGCTCCGCGATTCATTTTTTCCCGAAAAATCACCTGCCACAAACCCATTTTTTCCAGCATTTCAGGGGAATTTTTCGAAATTTTTTCCGCCAACGCGAATCGCCCGCCGAGATCCGAGGATAACAAACTTTCCAACTCAGAAAGCATCTCTTTTCTTTTTTCCAGTTCTTCTTTATTTTTTAAAAGATTGACCAGGAGCCCCGGCCGGCCCAGCGACCAAAAAACCAATTCCTCTTTGTTTTTTGTTCCATCGGGAATCATTTTCTCCATTTCCCCGGATGAAACCAAACCGAATTTCTTGACCTGGCAGCGCGACAGAATTGTCGGAAGCATTTTTTCCAAATTTTCAACTATTAAAATAAAGATTGTTTTTTCCG
>Ga0156450_127_pt1 | contig 4918 bp, 3 predicted proteins | sample RifOxyA2_FD_108093 | JGI IMG/M metagenome (GOLD analysis project Ga0156450, IMG submission 108093) | Candidatus Moranbacteria bacterium RIFOXYA2_FULL_43_15
CCTTCATTGGCAACGGCCGAGGCAAGCCCGGAAAGAGAGATGCCGACTCCCATTCCCCCTTGAATGCCTTCATTGGCAACGGCCGAGGCAAGCCCGGAAAGAGAGATGCCGACTCCCATTCCCCCTTGAATGATTGGAAGTTTTGCGATTAAATCACCGATTTTCAGTGCCGGAAGAAACATACCTCACCTCCCTTTCTCTAAATAGAAGAAGTCTACTATCAAAAAATAAAACCCGCACCGGACTTGATATTCCTAGAAAGAACTACTTGCAGTTTATCACAAAATTACTTAAAAATAGAACTTGCGCGTTTGACTCGAAACGGCGAGTCCATGCAGGCTCGCAAGAAAAAGAGAACGTCCCGGAACTATGCAATATTGGAGCATATACCAGCAGAGAATAAACGCTTGGCCGGAATCACGAGACGTGACGAGGCAAACGCGTAAGTTCCTAAAAAGATAAAATTCAATATCGTTTTTCTTACTTTCCTAAAATACGCTATAATATAGCCAAGTTATGAATAAGCTAAAAGTTTTTTTTAGAAAAACAAAAAATCAGCCAATGGATATTTGGTTTTTCTTTTTATTTATTTTTGTTTCTTCCTTAAGTTTAAGGAAGGTAATCGACTATTTTCCTGTCGAAAGAACTAGTCAAAGAACACTTCCCGCCATAGGCGGATTCAATGAATACGCCGGCATATATGTTTATATATCAGACATATTCTTGACACTAGCCATACTTTGTTGGGTAGTATCTATAATATATACCAATTATAGAAAGCAGTCAAGTGGCAAGCTGTGGATAACTCACCCCATTCACACCCTATACACAAGTTTGAAAAATAATGTTCCACGCTTGCCCCGTGGAAAATCATTCTACTCCGCAAAATATGCTAATGTTCCACGTGGAACATTACTAGGTAACAAGACGGACGTAAAACAATTTTTCTTACGGGGTGGAACATTATTCATAGCACCCATGTTTTTAGTTATCTGGTCATTCATTTCTATTTCTTGGGCAAAAAATGAATCCATCGCCTTATTTCGATCATTTAAGCTCTTGGAATTTTACCTTCTGTATCTTTTCGTTGCATCAAGGCTCATTCCATTGTTCCACGTGGAACAATCAGAAGCCACTCAAACAAAAATAGCTGCTATTTATCCTAATCAATTAAGAGATAAGACAGAAGAAAAAAATGTTCCACGTGGAACATTTAGCATTTTTCTATTGTCAATGGTATTTTTAGGCTTATTTCAGTCATTTATTGCTATTTGGCAGTTTATCTCTCAATATTCCGTTGGTCTATTTTGGCTGAAAGAAAGCTTGATTTCACCAGACATCCCAGGAGTAGCAAAAATTATCCTCAATGGTCACAAAATTATTAGGGCTTATGGTCTATTTCCACATCCCAATATTTTGGGTGGATTTTTATTGTTTTCGACAATTGCCACCCTGCTATATAAAAATTGTTCCACGTGGAACATTAATGCCCCTTTATCATCAATAAGGAAAAGGATTGGGGATGAGGTTATTGTTCCACGTGGAACAATTAACCCTTCTTCAAACTCCCCAAGCAACTACTTTTGGCTCGAAAAATTGCTACGAAGAAAACCCTGGTTTATCGATATCGCCATATCAATTCAATTATTTGCTTTAATAAGCACTTTTTCAAAATCAGCTATCTTAGGCTTGATTATTGCTCTTACATACCTTCATGTTCCACGTGGAACAATACACAAATACCCATCTGGTACCCAAAACCATTCGCCTTTCTCTAAGAAAGTAGTTTTAATTTTGGGAATCCTTGTTTTAAGCCTTTATTTAGCCAAACCTGATTTAAACATTCTTTTAGCCAAAAGCCTTAAGGAAAGGATATTTTACCTGAATGTTTCACCCGCCATAGTTGCTACGCAACATATTGCGGGCGCGCGTGGAACGATAGAAGACGCACAGAAACTACTTTTTGGGGTTGGTGCCGGTCAGTTTGTGCTAAATATTCCAAACTATACCAGCCAAGTCGTGGAACAATGGCAGTTTCAGCCGGTGCATAACGTATTCCTACTGATTTGGTCGGAATTAGGTTTGATCGGACTGGTCTTGTTTCTTTGGTTTTTATGGACAATTTTTAGTAAATCTATATTAGAAAATAAATATGACGTTTCGTCAAACGTAGTAACTCTGCACTATTTCAAAGCAATTTTACTCGGTTTCATCTTCATTATGCTTTTTGACCACTATTCCTGGGACATCCAGCAGGGGAGTCTCCTACTTTGGATGACATTAGGAATAATTGCCGGCGTAAAGAGAAAGTGTTAAAATTTACTCATAACTAACTAAAACAACAACTATGTTGAAGATAAATGAATCTCAAGAAATGTGCGCTAAATTAGTAAGTAACATAGACGCAAAATACAACATAAATCGCGACATACATTTTAGTTTTACCCAATTTATTGAAGAAGTTGGGGAACTAGCAAAGGAAATAAACAAACCAAAATTGCGCGACAAAGAGATTGATCGTGAAAACCTGAGTGGTGAATTCGCCGATGTAACACTCCAGCTTTTCACATTAGCTAAAATGTTAGACATTGATATAAATAGGGCAATAGAAACTAAGATTGAAATATTAAAAAAAAGACACGGGCTATAAGAACCGACAGGATTTATAGAAAATTTTGAGATATAAAAAAGCGGGGATATCTCACCCGCTCATATAATAGACTCTTGGAGTCAGCAGTCCGCCACACCCGCGAATCAGCCAAAGAGAAACGGGTGAAAACCCTGCTTGTAGTGTATTCTGCCGCATTCATCCGAAAGCTTTTTCACTGCGATCAGTCTTTTGGCTTCCTGCTCCACTAAATAAGCATCACCCTCCTTGAATGCCTTCACTATCTGGCGAGGAGTCATTCTCAGCCCTTTGCAGTATTCATCCCAGAGATAGTATTTAAGACTCTGACTACCAATATTCAGAGCCTTGTTAATCTTCTTTGAATCAGGAAATAGCGCCTTAACCTTTTTGGAAAATTTCTCCAGATATTTCACTTTGCGCCTAGCCACGATGAGCTCCTTTCTCCCTTTTGGGAAATAGTTTACGCTTTATGTTGAAAAATCTCCTCGCTTATTTTTACAAAACTGTACTCGCGGAAACTTTGTCGCCGCTTTGCGGTCGCATTACGCGGACGCCTTGGGTGGCGCGGCCGAGGGCGGAGACGCTAGAAAGGGGAATGCGGATAATTTGACCCTGCTCGGATGTCAAGATGAGGTCATTTTCCAGCGCGTCCAAATTCACCACGTTAGCTCCGATCAGTTTTCCGGTTTTGGCTGTCACGCTGGCGGTTTTGATTCCCGAGCCGCCGCGCTTTTGAATTTTGTAGGATTTCAAATCTGATCTTTTTCCATAGCCGTTTTCCGAGATAATCATCAATTGGTTGCCTTTTTGACCCTTGAAAGTCACATCCATTCCAATGACCAAATCATCTTTTCTGAGTTTTATTCCACGCACACCGGTGGCGCTGCGTCCCATCGAACGCACGTCGGATTCCTTGAAGCGGATCGCCTGGCCGTTCCGAGTAGCGATAACTATTTCATCCGAGCTAGTGGTTGCGCCTACCCAACGGAGCGCGTCGCCTTTTTCCAATTTGATGGCAAGAAGCCCGCTACGGCGGACATTGTCAAATTCTTCCAATGTAGTTTTTTTGACTGTTCCGTTTTCGGTAGCCATAAAAAGATATTTATAATTGTCGTCTTTATTAGAGGCTACTATAGCTGTTACGGATTCCTCTTGCGAAAGTGAGAGAAAGTTGACAATTGACTGACCTTTGGCAATGCGGGTTGATTCGGGAATTTCATAAGCCTTGGTTTGGAAAACTTTGCCGGTGTTGGTGAAGAAAAGAAGGTTGTCGTGCGCCATTACGCCCAAAAGCTTGGTAATTTCGTCGCCTTCCTTGGTGGTCGCGCCAATCACACCCTTTCCGCCACGCTTTTGAACCTTATAAACAGTTGGATTCATCCGTTTGATGTATCCTTCTTTGGAAATGGTGATGATAGCTTCTTCATTCGGCACTAAATCTTCTTGCTTGAATTCTCCCACCGCGCCTTTGATCACCCGGGTTTTCCTTTCATCGCCATATTTTTCTCTGACCCGCGCCAATTCATCTTTCACAATGGTCAAAATTTTCTTTTCGCTCTTGAGAATCGCTTCCAACTCGGCGATAAGCTTCAATTTTTCCGCCAACTCATCTTCGATTTTCTTCCTTTCCAAGCCCGCCAGGGTTTGCAGGCGCATTTCCAGAATCGCTGTAGTTTGCCGATCGGACAGTTTGAATTTTTTGATTAAATTTTTATGGGCTTCTTCTTTGGTAGGGGATTTCTTGATTGTTTCAATGACCGCGTCGATATTGTCCAGCGCGATTTTCAATCCCTCCAAGATATGGGCGCGATCTTTGGCCTTTTCCAAATCAAATTTAGTCCGCCGAGTAACTACAATCTTTCTGTGGGCAATATATTCTTCCAAAATATCTTTCAAATTGAGTACTTTCGGCTCGATTCCGCCCACGAGCGCCAACATATTGACGCCAAAATTCTTTTGCAGGTCGGTAAAAGAATAGAGTTTGTTGAGGACTTTTTGCGGGTAAGCGTCTTTTTTCAGGTCAACCACGATCCGTACGCCCTCTTTGTCCGATTCGTCGCGAATGTCACGGATGCCGATGATTTTTCCTTCTCGCACCAGGTCGGCCATTTTTTCAATCAGCGTAGCCTTATTGGTAGCATAAGTCATTTCCGTCACAATGATTTGAAAGGCGCTCGCTTTGGTTTCCGTGATTTCGACCTTGGCGCGAGTGAGAATTTTTCCCCGCCCGGTGCGATAAGCTTCCAAAATATCTTTTTTGTTGTAAATTATGCCGCCGGTCGGAAAATC
>Ga0156450_138_pt2 | contig 3807 bp, 2 predicted proteins | sample RifOxyA2_FD_108093 | JGI IMG/M metagenome (GOLD analysis project Ga0156450, IMG submission 108093) | Candidatus Moranbacteria bacterium RIFOXYA2_FULL_43_15
CGACACGGGAGGATCGATCAGGCAGCCGGCGTCCCTTTGCGGGATAGTCGGATTAAAACCGACATACGGTCGGGTTTCCCGATATGGGCTTATGGCGATGGCTTCGAGTTTTGATGCTGCCGGACCGATGACCAAAACAGTAGAGGACGCGGCCATCGTTCTTTCGACCATATCCGGGCAAGATAAATATGACGCGACATCGGCTCATAGCAATGATAAAAAGTTTGAAGATTATCTGACAGGCGACGTGAAAGATATGAAAATAGGAATCATCAAAGAGTATCTGGACGGATTGGAAACAGAGATGAAAAAAATTCTGGAAGGAGTGATAGAGAAATATAAAAAGATGGGAGCGAAGATAGTTGAGATTGATTTGCCCTACAATAAATATGCCCTTCCGGTTTATTATATCATCCAGCCCTGTGAAGTGAGTTCCAATATGGCAAAATTTGACGGAGTGAAATACGGGCTACGGGTGGACGACAAAAAAGATTCTGGCGTAAGTGACTTTGAACTGCCCAAAACGCTCCTGGAGACTTATTTGGATACCAGGAAATATGGCTTGGGCGCGGAAGTGAAAAGAAGGATAATGATAGGAACTTACGCGTTGAGCTCCGGTTATTACGAAGCATATTATCTGAGAGCTCAAAAAGTCAGATCGCTTATAAAAAAAGATTTTGAGAGAGTGTTTGAGGAAGTTGACTTGATTTTGACTCCGACTACCACCGGTCCCGCTTTCAAATTGGGGGAAAAAACAGATGATCCGCTTTCTATGTATCTGGAAGACATTTTCACCGTGACCGCCAACATTATGGGCGTTCCGGCTATTTCAGTTCCGGCGGGCACAGTGGAAAAAGACGGGAAACAACTGCCGATCGGTTTTCAGCTGATGGGCAAGTGGTTCGATGAAGAAAATTTGCTCCGGGCGGCGCACGCCTGGGAACGTGCCTAGTCTTGAATCAGTTGAATGTACACCGCAAGTGTCATCTCGAGCGTAGCGCAGCGAAGTCGAGAGATCTGCTCTCGGTTGTCAGTGGTCTGCATTATAAATCGTAAATTTTCGATTATCGTTGCCAGATCCCTCGACTACGTCTCGATGAGTACATCGGGACTTCGCTCGGGATGACACATATCATTTTGGTCAATTTTGTATCAAATATAAAACCATGGAATTTTTAGAAAACATTCTGCCGGCTATTCCGGATTTCGTGAGGGAAATTTATTATTCAACGCCGTTTACGGTTATAAAATTCCTTCTGGGAATTTATTCCGTGGTGCTTTTTGTTAATATCGTGATGCTGCTTTTTCAGCGGGGATTGGCGGGGGATGTCCGCGATACGATTCTCGGAATGAACGTTCCGCCGGAGCTGACCACAAAAAAGAGCAAGCTGAAAAAGCGCTGGGAAAAAATCCGCGCCAAGGTCGAAAGCGGCAATGAGTCGGATTGGAAAGTGGCGGTCATCGAAGCGGATAATATCATCGACGATTTGATAAAAAGAATGGGTTACGCCGGGGAGAATATGGCCGAGCGGCTGGACGCCATCAATCCCGGACAGATTGAAAATATCGAGGAATTGTGGCGCGCGCACCAAACCAGAAACCGGATTATCCACGAAGATGATTTCAAATTGGACAAAGCTTCCGCCTTGGACATATTGGGAGATTATGAAGAATTCTTGAAGGAATTTGAGGTGCTGGAATAGAGCTGATATCTCGGTTGACATTGCAGTAAATTTCAGCTAGAATAGAGGATAGTTTTTATAGCGGGGTAGAGCAGTCTGGCAGCTCGCGTGGCTCATAACCACGAGGTCGCCGGTTCGAATCCGGCCCCCGCAACAAATGATAAGCCAGGATAGCTCAGTTTGCGCCAAAGGCGCATCAGCCTTTGGCTGAGGTTAGAGCGCGAGCATTCACCCCCTCACCAAAAAGCCAGGATAGCTCAGTTGGTTAGAGCACAGCACTCATAACGCTGAGGTCGAGAGTTCGAGTCTCTCTCCTGGTACGGAAATAGTATTTTGTATCTGGTATTTCGTATTAAGTATAGAAATTCCAAATACAAGATACTTTATACTATATACAAAATACTAATTTGGGGGCGTAGCTCAGTTGGTTAGAGCGACTGCCTGTCACGCAGTAGGTCGCCGGTTCGAGCCCGGTCGTCCCCGCCAATGCATAGAATCTTGTTCTCTCGGTCTGTGGATAACTTCTTGTTGACAGAACATCGGAATTTCATTAAAATACTAAATGTAATAAAAAAACAAATAAAAAACGGGTGAAAAAAACGAACAGTTTTTCGATTTTAATAGGTTTCCGAGAAAATTATCGACACAAAGGTTGAGCAATGCCTTTGTGTTTTTTATATATACTTTTAGTTAATAAATTAAGAAAAAATAAAAATGAGAAAAAGACTCACGGGCTTGGCAAAAATATTCGTCGTCGCGTTGACCGCTTCGATGATGGCTTTGCCGGCTCAAGCGCTCATAACTAACGCGGACATTGTGAAAAATGCCGGGATTAGCTATAGCAAATTGAAACTGAAAGGAAAAATCGATTCCGATGATATCAAGGATCGTTCCATCAAAGGGAAGGATATCAAAAAAGGAACGATTTCCGAAGACGAGTTGGACGATGATTCGGTCGGCTCCGATGAAATCAAAGGCGACGCGGTCGGAACTTCCGAAATCGACGACGGATCAATCACTGCCGCCGATTTAGCGGCCGGAACTTTGACTGCCGCCACTCTGGCGGACGGATCTGTCGCCACGGCGGAAATTTTGGACGGAACTATTTTAGTCGGCGATCTGGCGGACGGAGCGGTGACCAGCGCAAAGATTCTCAATGAAACAATTGTTTCGGCGGACATTTTTGACGGAACGATTACAGCGGCCGATTTGGGAGCTGATTCCGTGGCGGCCAGCGAGCTGGCTGATTCTTCAGTTGGTACTGGTGAAATTACTGACCTGACTATTATAAACGCGGATGTCAACGCTGCCGCGGCCATTGCCGGAACAAAAATTTCACCGGACTTTGGAGCGCAAGCTATTACTACGTCAGGCGCTATTTCAACTACCGGATCAGGAACGATAACAGCTGGAGGAAGAATTTATACTGATGCCGGATTTGATGCAGTTACTGGTGGTGCCGTGTTGCATATCGGTGAATTAAACGCAACACAAATAGCACTCGACTCTTCTATTGTTGCGCTAGGTAATGAGGGAACAGACTCCGTAAGATCTAAAGGAGATTTTTCAGTCAGAAATAATGCGAATGACGCCGATACATTCACGATTGACAACAACACCGGGGATACGGTTGTCGGCGGAGATTTGACTGTAACCGGCGGAGAAGTTTACGCAACTCCTATTGCCGATTCGGCTTCCACAACTGAAGGAACAATATATTATGACAGTACTGACGATAATTTGTATGTTTATGCCAATGGAGGATTTGTCGACCTGACAGCCGGAGCATCCGGAGCGCCAACATTGGATGACGCGTATAATGCTGGAAGCGGAACGGAAACCGAAATCCATGTTGATAACGGAAATCTGACATTGAGTTCCGAAGATACGACTGCTGGAGGAGGGGATATTATGGTTGATTTAACAAACGAAGGAGACTTCTTGGTGCAAAATGCAGGGGTAACTTATGCTACTTTTGACGATAGCGGAAATGTGGCTTTCACCGGAACTCTCGGAGTTACGGGCGCGACAACACAGACAGGACTTCTAACAGCTAACGGCGGAATCACTGCTGATGGCGGAGTATTTTCCGTAGCTGATACTACCGGAAATACAACCATTCAGG
>Ga0156450_105_pt1 | contig 3094 bp, 1 predicted proteins | sample RifOxyA2_FD_108093 | JGI IMG/M metagenome (GOLD analysis project Ga0156450, IMG submission 108093) | Candidatus Moranbacteria bacterium RIFOXYA2_FULL_43_15
CAAAAAAGAGAATTAAAATTCTCTAATCCGGACGCTATTTACTCTTTAAGGAGTAAAATTGGAACAAATATTAATTGTTCAGTGGTATGAAGAAGCTTTTTAATTTTAAAATAAAAATAGAAAAAATGAGAAAAAAAATCAGCAAGATTCTTCTTGCAATCTGTTTCTTGGTAATCGCTCCGGCAATCGCCAGCGCCGATCAGGGAGAAACCGTCAATTGCTTTGATTACTACAAGTTTCAAAGCGTTCAGGTGAATGTCGGACCGGACAAATCAGTGTATATGTCTGGAGAAAAGGTCAGGTTTTCCGGAGAGCTGACTAATGAGAACAGCTATCCTATTGTTGACGGGTATGTTTTCGTCCGGGTAAGCCGGAATAACTCCAATTATCGCGCGGATTGGCATGATGTGGTGGATGAGTTTGTTGCCCCGGAAAAAATAACTTTGGATGCCAGAGCGGAAAAGAAAATCAGCTTTGATTGGTCGGTTCCCGATGTCGCCAGCGGGGATTATCGCACCGACTTTTTCTTTTCCGTCGGAAAAAAATATAATTTGGGAGGATTGCCTTTCAGCAATGAAGTTACTATCGGATCTTCAGAATTCCAGGTAGTGACCGATAGTGAAGAGGCCGTCTCTTTGGTGCGCTCGGAAACAAAAGTTAACGGTCAAAAATACGCCCATATCGGCAACTGGCCCAACATTAACACCGGTGAAAAAGCGGAAATCGCTCAGCCACTAAAAAACTCTTTCAAGACGGAAAAGAAAGTCAATGTTACTTATGATTTGTACTGGTGGGACAGCTTGGATGAAAAAGACAAAATTACTTCCAAAAACGAAAAAATTTCCGTTCCGGCCGGCGGGACAGCCAATCTTTCCTATTTGGTGCCTGAGATGAAAGACTCTGTTTATATGCTTAAAATTACCGCTCAAGCCGGAGACCAAAAATCAATTGTCAATGTCCGTTTGACCAGCAAACAAGAGCATCCCCGATTGAATTATCCAGGACTGACTAAATTTCCGTTGCAAAAAGGCGGCCAAGCGGATTTATTTACTTGTTTTCATAATACTTCTTCTCTTGATACCAAAGGAACGATAAAAATAGTCCTGGAAGACGCTAAGGGAAACAAGGTGGATCAATTGGATTACGATGGTCCGATAACCGGAAGTATGATGGCGGTCAAAAAAAACTTGACCGCGCCGCAGGAATATTCTTGGCTAAAAATGATAGCCACTCTTTCGGATAGTCAGGGGAAAACGTTGGAGACTTATGAAGCCGTTTATGACTGCGCGCTTTTGGATTCGGCTGAATGTAAAAACGCCCTAGCGGAGCAATCGAGAAAAGATGATTCGGCTAAAAAAACCAAAACTTTGTTTATCGGAATAGTGGCGCTTCTGACTGTTCTTTCATTGGTTATTATTATTGTCAAAAGAAAAAGGCAGGCCTTGTCTATGATATTTTTCTTTCTCTTGGCTTGCGGAATGTTTGTCGGCGCGAATACGTCGCAAGCAGCAGTTCCTTATTCTTATCCGGAACAGTCTCCACGATCGATTTCCAGCGCGGTGATGGGGTTTACGGGTGACAGTGACGGGCATGCGTGTGAATCGCTGTCAAGGTTTCCCAAAAGTCAATTCCCCAAACTTTATTGTGATAATGACTATTGTCCTTGCGCTGACAAATATACTGGGACTGACAAGGTTTTTGGCAATGTGGAAAATGACGACGGCGTTTGCGATGTCACTTCCGCTTGGAAGCTGGACTCCAAACAATTAACGATCATTCACAAGATGGCAATTAGCGACTCTACTAAACCTCTGGGAACCAATGAAAATGGGGCAATCCTGCTTGATCCGAAAAGCGAGTCGCTGGAATTCGTTTATGTTTCCGACGACCCGACTTATACTGCCAGTGGAGAAGTCTGGGACACCCCCAACGGCAATTGGTGCGAAGGCAACCTGAATTGCGGGCCCTGGCTTCAGGAAGACCAGGATGGCGGTAATGATAACGTTCTTTATGGCAGATTTAACGTAAAGGACCCAACGAATTTTGTGCGTTTTATATCGAGTGATAATTCTGTCATTGGTTGTAATGGTGTCGCGGGAAACTTGCGCTGCGCCGTGAAGGGTCCTGGGGCGGCAACAATAACTGCCGAAATTCCCGATACTGCCAGCCGAATGTACGCTAGGATTACTGAGGATGGTGACGATAAATGCGCGGCATATAAGGGATTGACTTTTGAAGCAGCCAATCTTACTTGGAAAGTGAGAGTTGTTCCGCCGGATGATCTCGCTGAAAAGATTAAAATAAGACTGGTCGAAAGAAGCAGGGACGCCGATGGAAACATTACTACTTTTGACATCGACTACGATTCGCCGCCTTCGGAAGCGATCACTTACCGGATAAACGGAGTAGCTCGCACTACCGGCGCTGTCAATGGGCAAAGTCCGGTCGTTGAGGCTGATGTTGTAGCGCAATCGCTGACCGTACCGTTTAGAGTTGCCGCGCCCAAAATAGATCAGTATGCCTTCATCAAAACGAAGTTCAATTGCAACGGCGTTATCACTGAAAACATGGGAAATTTGAAAGATGGAGGTAACTGTACGGCAATCGTTTATTATTCTAAAAATGTGGAAATAGGCCAGCCTCCCGTGGCAACAATCGACGCTCCTCTTCAAGGACAAGAATTTACGCTTACCGCGACTGTGGCATCCGCGCCGGATTCGTCGGTTTTCGCGAAGTTGTGGAATTTTCTGAAAACCAGGATAGTTTCAGCCGCCCAGTCGGTGGCTACCGTGACTTTCAGAGGTCATGGAACAGACAACGACGCGGGGGACAGAATCGTGGCTCATCGGTGGTACGATAGCAGTAGTTGTATTGACGCGGACGGAAATTTTATCGCCGGCTGTATAGGGGATCTTATTCACGAAGAGGAGGGTGTCGGCGTAACCGGACAGTCAACTTTCACAAAAAATTATACCCAGCCGGGCAACTATCGGGTATATTATCAAGTTGAATCTCAGCATTTTGACGGAAACGGCAATCGAGTCGGGCAGAGCCAATTTTTCGCAACGGAGGTTTCAAACACAGACCAGGTTAA